>Ga0268299_1000044_pt1 | contig 478727 bp, 470 predicted proteins | sample NOBtaG_FD_193484 | JGI IMG/M metagenome (GOLD analysis project Ga0268299, IMG submission 193484) | Activated sludge microbial communities from bioreactor in Nijmegen, Gelderland, Netherland - NOB reactor | ecosystem: Engineered > Bioreactor > Aerobic > Activated sludge | place: Netherlands...
TCGAGAGGCGCTCGCGCCCCCCAAGACCCGAGATCTCGATCAGAACCGTGACGCCAACAACTTCGCCGCCGCCCCGCTTCACGAGTTCGGCAACGCACGCAGCGCTTGCGCCCTTGGCCAAGAGATCATCGACGATCAGGACGCGCGCGCCTGCAACTGCATCGGCGTGAACGGCAAATTCATAATCCTTCACGTACGTGGCGACTGGCCCCGCGCCGGCGCGCCCGGCGACGAACGCGCCATCTGCAGCCGAGCCTTTGCCTTCTATGACCGCCCGCGGAAGCTTGCCGGGTTTGCGCGCAGGCGCAAAACCTGCATCCAGTGACGCGGCAATCAGCGGCGCGAACCAGAAGCCGCGCGCCTCGACGCCGACAACCACGTCGATGCGATCCGCCTTGAACGGCATAGCCATCGCATCTGCAGCTTCCCGCAAGAGACTGCGATCACGGCACACCGGCGTTATGTCAAGAAACGGCACGCCGGCCTCGGGAAAGTCAGGCACGACTGGAATGACGGCGCGCAGGCGTTCACTAAGGGGCGCCATCAAAGATCCCCGAAGAGATGGCCCATCTCCCGTTTCTTGCTGCGCATATAGCGCAGACATTCGGGATTTGGGTCCGGCACGATCAGGCGCATATCTTCGGCGATACGGACACCGTTCGATCTGAGCCCCTCGATCTTCTTTGGGTTGTTGGTCAAAAGCCGGATCGTGTGATCGCCCACATGCCGTCGCACTACTTCGGCGGCGACCGCATACTGTCTTAGATCGAGATCCCAATTCTTGCGCCGAAACGCCTCCGGCATTTCGAGATCCTGATTAGCTTCGAGATCGATGACTTCGATTTTCTTCTCGAGTCCATGCCCGCGTCCTTCCTGGTCGGCGAGATAGACCAGGAGAAAATTGCCCTCCGAGCGCCCTTGCTCCAACGACATCCGAAGCTGCTCCCCGCAGTCGCAGGAATTGACGCCGAAGGACTCGCCGAAGAGACACGGCGAGTGCACGCGAACCAGCACGTCGTCCTGGGCGACGTCTCCCAGGGTGAGCGCAAACACAATCGCCGGCTCGTGCTCACGCGGGCCGCCTTCCGCAGGTTTGTGCGCCGGCCAAACCCTGTAAGAATGAACGTCGAAACTCACACCCAGAGCGGTGGGACGCGAGAACACGGAAAACCCTTCGATTTCGCTCATGCTTACTCCGTAACCGCGCCAAGCGCCTCAAGCGCACTTCTCTGATCGGCGGATATGCCGGTCAAACCACTGATCTTCAGGCCGTGATAGGGAGGCAAATCGCGCAGCGTCGACACGCGCGCGCCGTCGTCAACCGTCGTCACGTGCACATCCTGGTCGTCGCTCGCGGAGGCCAACCAGAGTCCGTCGCCTGAAAACGACACGCTCTCCACCCAGTCAGAGTGCAGCGTGTTGGAGAACAACGGCTTCAGATCGTCCGCCCGCCAGAGCCCGACCGAACCGTCTTCGCTGCCACTTGCAACGAGTTTGCCGTCTCGACTTATATCCAACGCCAGCACCTGGCGCGTGTGCGCGTTCTCTTTGACGCACAGCTCTCGTTTACGTTCCAGATCCCATACCCTGATCGAACGGTCTTCACTTCCCGAGTATAGCAGTCGGCCCGCTGGATCAAATTTGAGTGAGGTTACAGCCTTTGCGTGGCCCGGAAGTTGGAAGCCCTCGCGCCACTCACCGTCGCCTTCACGCCAGACGATGATGCAACCCGTCTCGTCGCCGCTGGCGAGCAATTCACCGTCAGAACTGAAGGTAATGTCGCGCACCCGGTCCGCGTGCGCAGTGAGCGCACCGCCCGCCGGCGCGCCACTGCGGAGCGACCAAAATCTGATGGTCCGGTCGGCGCCGGCACTCGCCACAATATCGGCACGGCCGGGAGCGCCCGCTCGCACCGCAACTGCAAACACGCGGTAACTGTGGGCAGGCCGAGTCCATTCGGGTCTGTCGCGTTCGATGCCACTCCATACTCTTACAGCGCCGTCCTCACTGCCGCTTGCGAGCCGTTCGCCATCGCCGCTCCACGCCAGCGACCAAATTCGGCTCTTGTGGCCGCCGAACCGACGGAGCACTTGGCCTGTTTGCGCATCCCAAAGCCTGATCACCGCATCGTCATGACCGCTGGCAAGTAAGCGTCCACCAGGTGCAAACGCGACCGCTCGAGCACCACACTGATAACCTTTGAAGACGCTCTCGCCGCCGCCGGCAACGCCGAACACACGCACAGTCTGATCATCGCCTCCGCTTGCGATCTGCGTGCCGTCGGGACTGATATCGACCGAGCGCACCAGATTAGCGTGCGCGCTCCAACTATGCGATGGCACTGGCGCATCGCCAGACCACACGCGGATGACACCGTCGTCTCCGCCAAGCGCTACTAGCGGGATATCGCCGCCGCGCACGGCCACCGATCGGAGCGGGGCTAACGCATTGAGCTCGAACGCAGGTGCGTCCCACTGGCCGACACGCCATATCTTTGCAGTCTCACGATCACCGACAGAAGCGAGCCAGCATCCGTCACCGCTCGCCGCAATCGAACGCACCTCTGTCCCACCGGTGTCGATTGGCGGCGCCAACGTATCGCTGAGTGTGTCCCAGATACAGATCTTCCCGCTGCCGCCGGCCGCAAAGAGCCAGCGCCCATCGCCGCTGAAACAAAGCGCCGTGAGCCGCGCATCGTGGCGAAAAAGCTCTAGCGGCTGAGGCGCGGAGGTGAAGCCGCGTTTCCAACGGATCACGCTGTGATCTTCGCTGGCTGACGCGAGCCAATGATCAGCGGGATGAAACGCCACTGCGCGAACACGGCTTGTGTGTCCCCCGAGCACCTCGCTCGCCGAGGGCGTATCTGTTCGCCACAGCCTAACGTCCTGATCGCCGCCAGCACTTGCGATCCAGGCGCCGTCAGACGAATAGGCAAGCCCAAAGCTCCAACCGGTATGTCGTCCGAAGCCGGTGCGCACCTCCCCTGAACGAGCATCCCACACACGAATTTCACCAGTGACGCCCGCCGATGCAATCGAACGGCCGTCAGGGGAGAACGCCACCATCCAAATCGAACCGAAAGTGTCGCCGAACACCGCGCCCTCGACGTGCGTGCCGACAAGGCTGGCGCCACGCAGCACTGCATCTCGCAAATGCACCTCGCGAAGTACAAGCCCTGAGAAATCCGCGTCACTGAGATCGCCGCCCCGCACCGCACACAGAATGTTGACGATGTTTCCCGCCGCGTAGCCCGACGAGGTCCCACGCAGAGACGCCAGCATTGCTTCTCCGGCAGCGCCAAGCGCGCGTGGACTCATACCGGTGCTTGACTCCGCACGTTCGACGATGCGTCCGACGTTTATCCGCCGCTGCGCCTCGACGATCTGCTCACCTGCGCGCGCCTCCATAAGCGGCACGCGGTCAAGCATCCCAGGCGTACGCGACTGAATGGCATCGAGCGCCCAGCCAGACATGAGCGCCGTCACTTCCTCTTGAACAGCAGGCTGAAGACTGATGGCGCCGGCATCACGCACTTCGGCGAGATAGCGCCGAACGAGTACGGAAAGAGCGTCATCGTAATCGTCAGCGCTGGCTTTTGCTGCAGTCGCCGCCGCCTCTCCCCGGCGCAGCGGACGCCGCGCTGCGGCGAGCGTCGCCAGCATAATTCGCTCCCGCTCGCGAAGGGCTTGAGTGTGGCGCGACACCAGTTCCTTGAGCGCGCCTACAGGAAACTTCGCGAGATATTGCGACACCGCTGTGAATCCCAGACGCAGCGCTTCGTCAGCGGCAAGCTTGAGATGAAGCGGATTGCCGCCGTGAGCGGAACCGAACGCCTCCCACTCATGTGCTTCGCCCGCGAGATCAGGAGCGCGCACATGCACCAAAGCGCGGCATGCATCAGCGCCGATCGGCCTCAACTCGTGCTGCTCGCCGCCGGCCTCAATATCGCGCGCCACCTCAAGCTTCTCACGTGAGGTTACGAACACGACGCTGCCGATTATCTGGCCAGACAGATTGCGCAGCAACTCCCGATAACCCGCGTCGCCGCCTTCGGAGGCGAGTACACGCTCTGCATTCTCAAGAATGACAATGCAGCGGTATTCGCTCATTAGCCGCGTCAGCACGGCGATACGCTCACTGACGCCTGCCGGCAGGGCGCTCACCGTGTTCTGCGAGAAGTGCCGGATGAGGCGTTCGATCACATCACCGGCGGGCTGGCCGTTCTCGAGATTAATTTGATAAAGCCGAGAGAAGGACGCCTTCGCACGCACGCGCGCGAGAGCTGCCAGGACGACTGAAGTCTTGCCTATTCCGCCCGGGCCGTGCACCAGCACGACTTGGCGTCGGCGCTGCAGCACCGCATCGGCAACGTGAGCAACGTCGTTCTCGCGTCCGTAGAGGTGTTCGAGCGGACGCGGCTCTGTCCAAATTTCTGGCTCCCATGAGAGCGGTGCGCGCAACGCGTCACGAAGCTCCGGCGCGTGCTTCACGACAGCGCGGGCGAGCTCATCGCCCGGAAACGCCGCCTGCTCGGCCTTTAACCAATGCAAGCTGGTCAGCGAGGCCATTTCGGGAGGAAGCGCCGGAAATTCGCTCGCGCCGGCAAGCACCGGTATCACCGCTTTACCCTGCTCAAGCGCACTGGTGACCTCGCGGCGTACCCAGTCCTCCGGGTCCAACAGACGGTTCTCTTGACCGTCGCCGGTCGCGTAATGGGGACCCACGACGGCTATCAGTACCAGACAGTTCGCTACGCCATCGCGAATTCTGTCCGGCCACGGATCGCCTGGCGTATTCGACGACACATCAAGGTAGATCTCATCTTCGCTGAAGAAGCGCCTCAGTTCGGCATACACTGTCGAGGCTGGCAGACCGCTGCTGTCGCTGCGCCTGTAGCTGACGAAGATGCGCGCCAAACCCTTATCTCCCTCGCCCAAGGCACCGGTTTGCTTACACAGCGCTGGCCAACGCTTTCCCATGCGGAGGAGTCCGTCTGCAAGTCCGAGTAAGCCTATCCGCTTTGGCGACCCTCCCCCATTTGGGATACTAAACAGCACCGAGCCTGTGCTGTGCAACACCTCTCAGGCGACGCGTTGACGATACAAAGCCGCGAGCTGAGGCATAGACCAGCGCTTGCTACTGGATCCCAAGATTCAGGCCTTGCTTAGACCTTCTCCCACCGCTTGATCCCAGAAGCGGTCATCCTCGCTCGGACGCCGCAAAGCGGATACTGGAGCCGCGGGTCGATGCGCTCGCGGCCATCGAATGCAGCAGCAATGCCCCACCGGATATTGAACTCTGGCTCTTCATCGCTTGAATTGCTACGTGTGGCGCAGTCCGACTGGAACGAGCAATGAATTTCAACGCCGGTGACATTGTCTACGCGCTCGCGCTCAGCGTCCTCGGCTCGCTTATCACCGTCTGGTATGTCCATTTCATCGATTATCTTAGAGCTCGAAGGGGCGAGTTCACCGGGGAGTGGGAGCAGATCATTCCCGCATTTGAAGATGAGCCCGAGAAGCGCGCTACCGTGCGGATCAGGCACATCGGGGATAAGATCCACGCCGTCACCCGGAGGATTTCGCCGCCAGCCGATTTTGTGCAGCGATGGAACGTAGAGGGACGCGTAAAGCGCGGGTTGATGTTCGGGATCTACTGGCCGCAAGACTCCTCGAAGCTTCCCGGTAGTTACGGGACACTCCAGTTTAAGGTCGTGAGCGAAGTGCTGCTGGAGGGCTTCTATGTGAGAGCACGCGAGGAGCGCTCAGACGGAACCGCAACGTTTGCCGAATGCCTCAAGACAATTCCGCTTCGATGGGAGCGAAGAGTTTCGCGCCGGTCCAGGAAAACGAAGTGATCTGCTCTGACGCGCTCCGCAAGGATGTCGTCCGCATGATCGTGGAGCGGAAGTCTGGCCATCTCTGCTCTTCGCTCTCGGTGCTCGACATTCTGGCCACCCTGATTTCAGATTGCGATGCCTTTGCTTTTGGCGCCGGCGGCAATGCCCACCTAATCCTAAGCAAGGGGCACGCAGCCCCCGCGCTCTACGCGGTCTTGGCGCGGGCCGGAAAAATCGATCCAAATGAGCTGACGCGTTTCCGACGCCTCGATGCAGGTCTTGAGGGCCATCCGCGTCTAGGCCTCATTTCCACCGTTGAGGTGTCAACCGGTTCGCTTGGCAACGGCATCGCTCACGCGGTAGGCCTCGCCCTCTCCTACAAAGACAAGTCAGATCGCAAGACCGTCGTGTGCGTGATGTCAGATGGTGAGGTTCAAACTGGCATTGCATCAGAAGCGCTTCAAGCCGCCACCCACTACAAGGCAGCGAACCTGATCCTGATCGCCGATTGCAACGGCTGGCAGACAAGTGGCCCCGTTGATCAGGTTATCGGTGCGAACGTGAAAATGCGCTTGGATTCCGTTGGTGTCCGCTGCACGGCGACGAACGGGCATGATCGGGCAATGCTCAAGAAAATGATACTTCAGCAGGTGGGCCAAGGCCCCACTGCAATCCTCGCGCAGACAAGGCGAGGCTTTGGCGTTCCAGGACTTCCAGAGATGGAAGTCTATGGCGAACAGATTTCCGATTTGGAATCAGCCCGCCTGTTAGCATGGTGCGGGAGCCGCAATGGTCCCGACTAAAGACGGACTTGCCCTCGCCCTATCACAGCTCAGCGACGACGAATTGCCCTTCGTTGTCACCGCCGATCTTCTCCATCCGTTGGGGCTGCAAACATTCGCTGCCAAGCACGAACGGTTGTTCTTCAATGTGGGCGTAGCTGAACAAGCGATGGTCGGCATCGCTAGTGGCCTTGCGGCCTCGGGACGCCCAGCAATTGCCGCGACTTTCGCTACGTTTCTACTTCGCGCCTGCGAGCAGATACGCAACCTCCTCGTGATAGACAATAGACACGTCGTTCTGGTGGGTTCGCACGCAGGCATCGTCACAGGCCCCAATGGCGTTACCCATCAGTCGCTCGAAGACATCGGAGTGCTGAATTCGCTCGGCGTCAGTATCTGGTCACCCTGCAGCGTCGATGAGGCGAGTGCTGCAATCAAGTGTGCGCTTGGCGAGCCTGGCCCCCACTATGTCCGGCTGACGCGGTGGGCCCCGCCGCTCTCTGTCAACCTCCCATGCTCCACGCCAGCGGCGGCGTTCGATGTCGATGACCCGCACGTAACTATTGTGTCCCATGGCATCATGACACCAATCGCTTCGGTCGCGGCTTCGTTGCTCGCGCCTCAAGGACACAAAGTTCGTGTCCTGCACGTTCCAAGGCTGGCACCGTTTCCGTTCGCTCAGTTGCGCCCGCTGCTCGCGGGATCACTCATGAGTGTTGAGGATCACTTTCCGAGCGCGGGCCTGGGGGGGAATGCTGCAAGTCGCGCTGATGCAGAGCGGCATTCCCCAAACCGTGCGCATGTTTGGGCCACAATCCCTTATGGGAAGTGATGACGCTGATGCGCTGCTTCAACGCGCGGGCTTGGACGTTCGGTCTCTGGCCGAGCGTATCTGCGAGACCATCCCATGATGTTCGGCGGCATCGACCTTGGCACCACGCTCACTAAGTCCGTGCTGCTCGAAAGCGACCGAGATGGCGCAGAGACTGTGCGCATTCGCATTGAAGGAGTCACGCCACGAGAGCCAGAAGCCATCTTGGCGTTGGTGCAATCAATTCTTGAACGTGACCCGGGCAAAAACGTGATCTGGGCATTTTCGTCATTTCGTCGTGCCGCGGTCCTCATCGACAGTGAAGGGAAGCCACAAATCTCCTGGGCGCGGGATGCGTTGGCGCTGCCAAAGGATCTGCCTTCCCTTGCCGGTCAGACTGCCATCACCGATCGGATGGCCACCGCGCACCGTTGGCGAGCGGGAAAACGCCGAGGAGAAATCGGCTTTGACACGTTTGAGTCATGGCTGGCCCAGCGCCTAACTGGAAGGCGCGTCATCTCGGAAGCGACCGCCTGGCTCACCGGACTCTGGGACGTTAGCGAAGGCCACTGGCAGGCGGAGTGCCTGGAATACCTTGGCGCGACGGAACAAGAATTACCGACGGTGCTGAAGTCGCCCGGAATTGAGGGGTGCTTGGCGTTGCCGGTGCTCGGAGATCATCAGGGCAGCGCCCTCGCCGCATGCACGCACTCGCGGAGCCTCGCGTTCGTGGAAGTGGGCACGGCGCTTGCTATCGTGATTGGCGAAGTAAGTGAGAATCGTCCCCTGACCTCCGTGCCACTCTTGGCACCCCTCACTGCGGAGTATCAGGAATTCATCGACCCATACTGCAGCGTGAGAATGATGAGTGGTAAAGCAGGTACATCCCTGCCTCCTTGGTGCCTCAAGCGATTGCACGGCCGCACAGAGCGAGCCGATCTTCGACCAACGCCGATCAATTCACCGCGGGCTGTTTGCCATCTAATCTCGGATGCGCTGGCGGTTAGCAAAGCGCCCCGGCCGCAGGCACTCTTTGTATCCGGCGGCTTCGCTGATGCTCACTTGTGTCAGCACGTCGCTGACATCTGTCAAACCCACGTGGTTTGGCAGCGCTCGATTTCACCCGCGATCGGCGCCACACTTTTTGCTGCCGCCTTGGCAGGGGCGGCAATTCCCAAGATTCACGATCCTGGAGAGCTTTTTGCCCCGCGAGTATCCCCCGCTGAAGTGCGCGATTTAGAAGACGCCTGGGCGGAAACCCTCCGCCGCGAAACGAGCTAGCGCACGCGTCTTCCGGACTCAATTCGAGCGTGCGTCGGCAGCCCCAGGCGGTGGCTGATGCTTTGTCCAATAGCGGCCTTCCCGCTTCGAAAAGCGGACGTGCCAATCGCCGAGGCGGACACAGGAAATCTGCATAGCGCGCCAGTAGGCGATTCGCAGAACACCTGCGGAAAAACTCGCGTCTATCAACTCTGTTGCCGTGCAGACCAGCGTGGGTCCGACTGGCCTCACTGCCCATCGCGACGATATCGACGAGCCCGTTGCCAGCGCCGAATTTGACTGCCTCGCCGCTTGGAATTTCTCGTGCATCCCAATAGCGGTCGTTCGCAATCGGCGCCGCAGAGCAGACCTTAGAGCCGTGGATCTATCGGCTCGCTTCCAAGGCGAGCGCGGCGAAGGTGCATCCATGCACGCGCCGCAGCGGCGCTCTGTCCACAAGCCGGTGTAACGCCTCCAGACCCAACGGGCACTCCCGCAGCGCGAGCGCGGCCGTACCAGCAACGAGATCGAACGGCTGGGCGGCTGACTCAAGTGCTTGAAGTTCGTATAGTGGCTCCGAAACCGGAGTTGATCGTGCCGGAAGTCGTCACCATGGCCGCTCTCGTGGGCGGCGCGTTGGGCAATATCGCGCTCAATGTTGCGGGGGCGCGCTTTGATGCAGCCCTTGCGGGCTTTGCGGCTGCAGCCAAATCCCGGATCGCCGGCAGCGATGGCGCCCTTCCCAACAATCACGACGTTGAGGCGGCCGTCCGTCTGGCCCACATCCAAGCGCTGCGGGCGCTGGGCGCGCGTTTCTTGCAGGACGCGCCCAAGTCGGAGGAAGCGCGCGACTACACAACAAGGCTCAATGCTTGGCTCGACAGCCAAATCTCTCTCACCAAGGGCGTGGATGCAGATTGGCCTACGACCACTGAGCTAATTTCAGCCGTTGACGACATTTTGGCAAACAAGGGCGCAGCCGTCCGCGAACGTGCCGAAGAAGCGGCTTGGTCGGAATTGGAGCTGCATACGCGCGCCGACGCCGCGACCGGCGCGCCACTTAGCTTTCACGCCCTCTTTCATGGCGAAGAAGGTTGGTATCGTGCCTACGGCGCTTTCCTTGCCGAGGCCATCAAAACAGAGCCGCGGTTTCGCGACATCTTCCTCTCGACCAAAGTCGCAGAGATAGCCCATACGCTTGATGCCTTTGTATCCGACGGCGCGGAGCATGCAGCGCGACTGCAGGCTTCGATTGATGCAGCGCACACGCTCCTCACCTCGCTTCGCGAAGACACTCGGGCACTGCTGTCAGGTCAAGCGCGACAAGAAGAGCAACTCGCACAGATATTGGCGTTTGTTTCGCGTGGCGATGCTGCAGCAGAGGCCGCCGCACAACACGAGATCGCGCTCTTGCGCGCCGAAGGGGTGGTCAAGGATCGCGCCATCGAGACCTTCTTGCGCGACTTTGGCGAGACCCCGCTCGAACCCCGCCAGCTTCCAGAGCAACTCATCGCGTTTGCAGAGCGCTATCGGGGCCTGCTCGACAGCGCCCAGCGTGCTTCTAATTTGCCCGCCATCTTCGAGACCGACCGGGCGCGCGCGAGAGAGGCGATCGAAGCCGGTGATCTAGGCGGCGCTGACGCTATTCTGGAAACGCTCCATGAGCGCCTTCAGCGTTGGAGTGACGAGCAACAACAAATGCTCGACCAAGCCCGGCGCGACCGCGCCAATGTGCTGGCTGAGCGCGCCAAAATCGCCGACGCCCGTCTTGACTACCTGCAAGCCGCCACATTTCACGGCCAAGCCGCCGCCGCCCTGCCGGTGGGCGACACCGAAGAACGCTGGGCTGCATTGTTGGCGCAAGGATGCGCCTTAAGCACTCAAGGCCGCGTTCGGTTGGACCGCACCGCCGCTCTCGCCGCTGTCGGCGTCTTGGAGGGTGCTGCACTCTCACTTGCGTCCAAGGAACTCCGCCCCCTGGATTGGGCGACAACCCAACATGAACTCGCACGCGCCTATATTGCTGCAGGGCGACTACACGATGCTGCAACAACGATGCGTGCGGTGCTTCAAGTCCGGACGAAAGAGACAGCGCCGATCGCTTGGGCGGACGCTCATCTCACTTTGGCCTGGGCCCTTCACGCCATCGCCGCACGCGAAGGTAAAGAACATTTGCCTGAGGCAGCGGCAAGCTTGCGCCTAGCGCTCGATGTTCATACCCGTGAGGCGTCGCCAGCAAAGTGGACGACAGTTCAAGACCGAATCGCCTGGACGATGGATCTGTTGCGTCGATTTGGCGACGACAGCGCAAAGGCAGAAACTATCGCCGCGGCTCAGGCCGTTCTTGATCATGTCGCCCCCGACGACAATCCCGGCATGCGGGCGTTTGCGCACCATAGGCTGGGGGCCATCCTGGGTGATGAACCCTCACTCAGGCGCGCGATCGATGAATATCGCTTAGCACTCTCTAGATGCTCGCGAGACGAACGTCCTTCCGAGTGGTCGGCACTCCAACATGATCTAGGCAAGGTGCTCTATAATTTGGGCGCCGACACAGGAGACAAGGCGTTGCTTGCCGAGGCTCGTGTGGCGCTCGACGCCGCAATCGCCGCGCGCCCCCAAGACGCAGCACCTGGGGAGTGGGCCTCCAGTCAAATGATGCTGGGTGATCTTTTGAGCCATATTGGCGCCAGCGGCGATAGCGACGCGACGCGGGCAGCCATGGCGGCGTATCGAAACGCGCTTAGCGTCCACACAAACGAAGTGGCGCCCCTGCTCGCGCCGACGATCCGCGTATCGCTTGCCTATGCAGCACTCGACCTTGCAAAGCGAGGCGACAACGAGATGTACCGCCAGGCGGCGGCTGAAATCGACGGCGCACTGGCTCTGTGGACAAACGAGAGCCATCCAGATCAGTGGGGCCGTGCACACTATAATCGCGGTTGGGCGCTGCAGAAGTTCGGTGAAGCTACACGCTCCGTCGAGGTTATACGCGAATCACTTGCTTCCTACAAATTGAGCATCGACTGGCGCGAGCGCGATGGAAATATCCAAGCTCTCGCACAGCTCCATCATAACATTGGTCAGTGTCTGTCCTGGCTCGGCAACAACGACCCCGCTGTCACTGACGACGAACTGAGAGATGCGCTTGAGCACCTCAACGCAGCAATCGAGTTGAGGCCGAAGGCCGACGTTCCGGTCGCTCGCGCCTTCTCGCATTTGTGGCTAGGCCACACATGGCGTCGCCTCAGTCGAGGCGTGACCCCCGAAATGCTCGACAACGCGCGCAAAGCCTACACGGAATGCCTTGAGATAAGCCCTGAGACCTGGGGCGACCTATGGTGGCGCATAGCGCGATTCAACATAGGTCTTACCCTTTTGGAACGTGGCCGACGCAATGACGAGGCGCTCGTCCGGGAAGCGTCCGAACATTTCAACGAAGTGCTCGCCAGCCTCGATCGAGAACTCCAGCCTCAACAATGGGGCGACGTGCAGCAGGAGCTGGGTCGCGTTTATATCGCGCTCGTCCACTGGGATCTTTCGGCAATGACGCCTGCGATCGATGCGCTCGCCGCAGCGCTCGAGATCCGCTCCATGGGCAACGAAAAGCGAGCGTGGGCGTTCACCGCCAAACTTCTCGGACTGATGCTCGAAACGCGGGGGGACGCCTTCGAAATCACGAGCGATTGCCTAGCCGCGATCGGGCTCTATCGTCAGCTCATTCCCATTTACGAGCAAACCGGAGCTGCTACTGACCTCACGGGCATGCAACTTGCGCTAGCGCGATGCGAAGCACGCGCGAGGCAATTGCAGGGCGGCGAGCCCGACCGCACGTCTGCCCTCGGGACTGCGCCAACTGCGAAGCGACGACGCCGGCGCCCGCGAAAGACTTGACGCAGCGCTATCGGCTCGAAGTCGATAAAGAAACAAAAGGACCTCAGTCCCGCCGCTCAGGCCAAACTGGCGAGGGGCAGGTTTGGGCCAATCCTAGCCCTTCCGACAAGTAGTTACGAACGACCACAAAGCGATCATGAACCGCCGCTTGATCCCAAAAGCGGCCGTTGGCGTTCATGCGCGCATAAGGGACATTCGCGCCGCTAACCGGTACCGGCGTGAAATCGCCGACAGCGGCCGGATAATCGCGCATGCCCAAACGCTACGCCGCCCCCTTGTTTGAGTTCGCGCGGTGCGCCCTCGTTTCCCCGAACTACGGCGCTATGCGCACCCCTTGTTCCGCCTGAGTTTCTGGCCCTTCAACGGATGCACGACATGCCTCCAGATAGCCATTGATCTGAACCCTTGCTCGGTGTGCCGCCGGTGCATCCGGCCAACGCTCCAGCTCATAGAAGTCGGCGGCTCGAACCTCGGATTCAATCTTGTCCCAAGTGCACCGACACAGAGCAGCGGAAGATCCCTGCGATTGACACTCCGCGACGAAGTTGCCTTCGACGTCAGAGGAATAGGTTGCCCTGGCGGGCTCCGCAATGACGTATAGGACAACCGCAGCTATGAGCGCTACACCAACAATAACCCCGCCCGCGCGCGCCAGCGGCAAAGCCAAACTCCGCGTGCGTTGCCTAGTTTCCGCGTCTTGCGCTTTGAGCTCTGCTTCCTCATCCGCGCGCCACTGTGCTTCTTCTTGAGCCCCGCGCTCACTTGCCACTTCGGCCCCGCGCTCGCGCGCTACGTGTTCGAAATGCTCCCGCTCAACTTCCGCAGACTGACGCTCGCGCAACAGTCCCTCCGCGACCATAAGGAGTGGACCGGAGCCATGGGCTGAAATCCAAGCTCGCAACTCGCCGGCGGATGCATTCGCCGGGAGCGCACCCCATGTCTCGAGATCTTTGCGACCGCATAGTTTTCCAACGCGTCGCAAGACGCTCTTCCAACCGGCATAAGTTTCAAGCGACGAGGCAAACCAGCCGCGTAAGTCTTCAACATGTGAGGTGTTGAATGGCGTCGGTGGTGAGAAGCCATCAGGGCCCGCGACATAACACGCCACAAGCTTGTCTTGCTCGAAGCCAATCATGGCCTCGGCCTTGACCCACCGCGACTCTCGCGCAGCCGGCGACCAGCAAACAAGCATCGCTTTGGCGGAGCGAGCTTCTCGGTCGATCGCATCGTTGAAGCTTTCACCGGCACTCATGCTGGCATCGAACCAGACGCTGAGTCCCAGCGTACGAAGCCGCTCCGCGACTTGCTCAATCGCGGCGCGCTCGTTCTGTTTGTAGCTTATGAAAACGTCCACCGCCTCCACCGCGTCAGGCTCACCGTAAGCGTTGCGCGGCGACCCGATACGGTTTCGGGCGTTCGGGAGCTACCCTAGCCGCGCCCGGCTGAACCGTAGCCAGCCAGGGCGCGCGCACGCAAGGGCCGGACAAGCAGAACGTCTCGAACCGGACCCTCTCCAGCCCCTTGCGCGATAAAGCCATAGGGCAGGAGACACAACCGCGAGTACATCCGTCAGTTCGGTTTTCTCTTCTCAACAGGCGGCAGCTTGCGCCCTAGCAAGCGCCCCTGCGGGCCGTCGTCGTTCAGTGTCAGCCGGACATAGTCAGCGAGCTTGAAATCGCCTAAATACGACGTCGGCAGCGATCCCGAATTTAGGCAGCAAAGATACTGGAAGCCCAGCGCCTTCGAGCGGTCAGCGGCGAGCCGAAGCGCGGCCGCAAACTGGCGGGGATCAACGTCCGCGAACAAACTACTGTCGTGGATAAGCGTCGGAAAGCCTTCTCTGCGATTGGCAAAAAGGCTCGCAAACGTCAGATCGAAACAGAACACAACCATCTGATCGACGCCATCGCTGCCGCCTCGTTCAATCGTGAAGCTGAAATTGTAACCGTCATTGCCGATGTCGACGCCGAGCTTCCCTGGCTTGCCGTAAAGCGCCTGTGTGTACTCGGCGAAGAGCGAACGCGCCTGGTCGACGGCTTCGCGGCGATCATCGAGGTCGGACTTAAGAAGCGTCTTCTCCTTTGAGATGGCGGCCGTGATATCGTCGTCGCGCCGGTCGTAGCGTTTCATCTCTTCGATACGAGCGCTGAGAGCGCCGTGTCGCGCGGTCAACTCGGAATGGCCGCGTTGAAGAGCGATCAGTGTCTCGATCGCGCCGCTTGATCTGAGAAGATTGAGCAGCTCCTGCTTCCGTACGCTGAGCGCGTCAATCCGTCCGTCGCGTTCGGCGATTTCGTCTGAAAGACGTTTGATCTCGCTTTCCAAAAATTCTTTGCGATTGCGATAAACCTGCGAATGAAATTTCGCGACCTGGTCCAGCGTGCGCAGAGCATCCTCTTTGAAGACGGCGCCCGCGTCCTTCAAGATTTGCAGGGGGCGGTTTGCATCTGCCTCGGGTTGCTCGGCCGAACTTCTCTTGTAGAAATCGCGCAAGCGCGTGTCAGAGTAGTTCGCATTGATTAGATCGTGGATGCTGCTGTCAGCGCTGGTGAGCTCCACTTCCAGTTCGCGGTAGTCTTCGCGCACATTGAACTTCGCCATCTCGGCTTCGCGGGCGCGCATCTGGTTTTCGAGGGCGACGCGTTCGGCCTCAAGCTCGCCGATGGTTTGCTTTCCGTCCTCTGCCGCCCGGATGGCCTTGATTGCGGCCCGGATGTTGTCGCGGTCGCCGATCTCGCGCAGCAACTTACGCTGCAGGGACCAATTGAGTCCCAGAAGATAACTCACACAGAGACGCTTGCTTGCACCGGATTGGCCCTGATATGTCACTTGCGGATCGACGAAGGCGGCCTTGCCGATACGCGCGACGTAGGGCGCGAGCTCACGAAACGTCGGCGTGTACCTCACGTCACCGTTGGTCACGATCCGAGTCTGCGGAAAGTAGATCTCCGAGAGCAGCGAACGATAGTCTTCGATGGCGATCGTAACGCGGTGGTCCCCTTCGGGTTCGGTTTGGTAGCCACGCCCCTCAACGAGAATGCGATCGACGCTGATCCGCTTCGGGGTCGCTGTGCTCCGCCCAACCGTTCGATCCGCGCCCCCAATCTTGAGGTCGAGATAAAAGGTAGTCTTGGCGAGGTCAGGGTGGCTAAGCACCTTGTCGCGCGCCAAATCCGATCCAAGGCAGAACTGAATAATTCGGATCAACGTCGTCTTGCCGAGCCCGTTTGTGCTCTCGTTTTCGTCGGCATCCTTAGCCTGATCCGCCAAAACGACGTTCAACGCCGCGCCAAGCGTGACCGACCGGAACCCCTTCAGATCGGAGCGAACGCCGCGGATCATGGCGGCGTACCCGATGGGCGTCGCAGCCGCAGCGTGCCACGCACCAGCTCGACGACGTTTGCCGCGTAGAGGATTGTCAGCGCGTCTGCGAACCTATCGAACGTGCGCACGCGATCATCCGCGGCGACCCGGTTCCACAATGTGCTGACCGTATCGTTCGACTGCAGCGATTCAAGCACGAGCGACGCGACGCCAACGGCGGAGTATTCAATCGCGACGTACTTGTCGGGTAACAGCGACATCATCATTTCTCGAAGACATCGCACATGATGAAAAGATGTGCGAGAACGCAAAGGCCGGCCGCATCGCGCTTCTTGTCGCCCTCGCCCGCCGCCCAGTCATACATCGCCATGAAGAGATCATCGCCGACCAATTTTTCCGCGCGGAGCGCTTGGTATTTCGCGACGAAACCCTGGCGCAATTGCTGCGCAAAATTCGTGTTGAGTTGCGAGGCGCGCATGATGACTTCCTCGCACTCGCGCGACTTCGACGCACCCATCCGCAAGAGGTTGGCTGATGACGGCCCAAGGCCATTCTTGGCGATCTTTTCTGCCGGCGGCACAATCGCTAGGTCAGCCTCCGCAACAACGCTGGCCGACATTAGGCTCGCAGCCGCGAACTCGAGCTCTTTATAGCCAAGGTCGTTGATCCGGTCCTTGATCTGCTCGCGAAACGGGCGCTCGCGCTTCTCTTTCCATTCCCGCAGCAGCGTTGCGGGATAGGTTTGGTGTTGTCCGTCAACAACCACGTGGTGCGTTGGACACAGCAAGATCAGATTGTCTGGCGCGTTGCGCTCCTTCTCCGTGAGTCCTGGCTTTCCGCGCGGACCGTTATCTGCAGCAGCATAAATATGGGCGATCTGTCCGACGACCAGATCGTGCGAATAATCTGTGCCCTCTTTAATGATCCGCTGCGTGCACGACGGCTCAGCGCATCGGTTGCCACAGAAGCCAAACAAGACCTTTATCGTCTTGATCGCGTACGAGCGCTTCACCTTCGTGGCCGGCTTTTTTGTGCCCGCGTTCAAAACGATGCCCCCAGGTGCGCGCCAATCGCATCAATCCGATTCACAACCATAGGATAGGTCGCGAGAACGATGTCGTCAGGATGGGCGCCGTAGAAAAAATGAACGAACATATCGCTGTCGATACACTACGATCTCACCCGCTCCTTCAGATATCGGCACAAACCGCCGCGAGCCCAGTCAGCGCCCCTGCCTTGCACCAAGGACGAACGTCCGCTCTGGCGGTTGATGCGGCGAAACTTACGTCTCGTCCTGCCCCGAAACGGACGCCGCGCCATGACGGCCCGAGCTCCCCACCACCTGAAAAAATCGCTGCCTCCGGAGCATATGTTCGCGAAAGGAAGAGCATATGCGCAAACTCAAGCCCCCATGCCACGCCGCCATCGCCAAGCGACTGGAACGCGCTGCGGGCCATCTCCAAGCCACGCTCGCCATGATCGAGGCCCGGCGATCGAGCCTGGCAATCGCGCAACAACTGGCGGCGGTCGAAGCCGCGGTTCGAGCCGCACGCCAGCAGGTGGCGCATGATCAGCTTGAAGCCAGCCTAGATCAGAGCGACCAGCAGCGCGGCGTCCTCGGTCAGCTCAAACGGATCGCGCACTACCTCTGAGGGGATGACGGCGGTTGATCATCGGGGATGCCGTTCTCGGCAATTTCGCGACGCCATCACTGAACCACCCGCCACAGGAGGACTCACCGTGGCGCTACACAACCCTGAACTGCTGCCCCTCATCCCCGAACGCGTGCTTCGTCAGGCGCACGTCTTTGAGCGCTACGACACGCGCTTCCGCGCCGCCGCGCGCTTACTTCAATCACTGTGGCGCGAACGGCGCAAACTACCCGAAGGCCACTACACCAACGCTGCCGGCGCCCGCCGCCGCCTAGGCTCGCGCCTCGCCACCGACGCCGCGCGCAACGGCGCAAACTTCTTGACGCCCGAGATCTTCAGTCAAGCCCGTCTCGACCTCGCGTACCGCGAGCCTGGCGCCTTGATTGATGTCGAACGCATGCACGGCAACTTGCTCTCGTCGATGCCGCTCTGCTTCAATCTGCTCGCGCCGCTCAAGGCCGACACCAAGCTCGCGCGCCGGGTCTTCAACCAGCTCGTGCCCGGCGGCGTCAAAGACGTCAGCCACATTCAGTTCGAACACTCGCCGGGCCGCGGCGACCCAGTGTTCACAGCCGACGGCACCGCCTTCGATGCGTTCGTCACAACGCGCGCACCGGATGGCGCGAAGAGCTTCATCGCTATCGAGATCAAGTACTCGGAGAGCATGACCGAGCCAGGGGCACGGTTGCGTCCACGCTACGCCGACCTTTCACAAACATGCGGACTCTACGCCGAGCCCAACGACGAAGCGTTGCGCAAGAACCCACTGCAATCGTTCTGGCGCGGCCACATGCTGGCGCAGAGCATGGTCGACGCCGGGCTCTACGACCGGGGCGTGTTCGTCTTGATCGCGCCGCGCCAAAACCGCGACGTGCAACGTGCGGCGCGTGCCTACGCCAAACGGCTCACCAACGCCGACGGCAAGGTCGCCTTCCTCAATGTCGAGTTGGAAGACACCATCGACGCGATCCGTACCGCCGGCGCCCAAGACCTCGCCGCCGCCCTGCGTGAGCGCTACGTCGACTTCACTCCGGTGCACGACCTCGTCCGCCAGGCGTGCCTCAACACGCCGCGCCGCGCCCGCCCATCGCGCACCGGCCCACGCCCCATCAGCCCACGGCCACCCTCACCGCGCGGCGCACCGCTGGCGGCCGCACGCTAGCTCAAATGTCGAACGACTTAGGCAGACGCCGTAGCACGAGAGCAAACCCCTCCTTGGGGTCCACCCGTAAGGCCCGGCACACGGCGACAAACTCGATGAGATCGACGCGCCGATCGCCGCGCTCGTACTTCGACACGAATTGCTGCGGCTTGCCCAAGCGTTCCGCCAGTTCGACCTGGGTGACGCCCGCATCCTTGCGCACCGCGACGAGGGTGTCGCGGAAGGCGGCGTAGGCATCGGTGAACACAGAACGGGGCATGGGCCGGGGCGATCCGGCCTTCCCCATACTCACCATCTTGGTTTACACCGTAACGGTGTATCGGAGGGGAGCATGGCCGACGCCATGACCAACGGAGTGTTTGGCGGGACCGACATTGTTTCGCTGGCGAGAGCGCCAGTGACGCGGCTTTTGCCAGCCTGCGCCATGTTCCTTTTGGCAGCGTGCGGTCCGGCGAATGTGCCGGGCGCATCCGGCGCATGGACTGGCCAGACGAGCGTCGATCCGCTTACCGACGCCGCCGTCACGTCAGCGACGACCCAGATATGGGACCCTACCGGCGGCTTTCTGGCCGAGGTCACCTTGACCTGCACCGCAGCTAACGACCGCACCGAGTTCATTGCTGCTGCGGTCTTCTTCGACAATCAGAATGCCGGCGCCCCGCTCTTAGTGTACGCTGGCGGGGGCCCACAGAATTTGGCGATCCTCCGCGTCGGCGATCTCGAAGCGGTGAACATCGGCCGGGGCCATTTGAGTGCGAACTATTCCAACCAGCTCTTCGTTCTGAACGGCAGTACAGACGCCGAAAACACCGGCGACCTGCTGCGCTACTCAACCACCTCGCACCTACCCGACGCCGATCGCCTGCTGCTGAAGCCGACGCTGACAACCGGAGAGCCGGTCTTCACGATCAACCTCAGCGGGACGCCCGTTCGGGAGGTGTTCGCGAGTTGCGCGCCCGTGTTTCAGCGCTATGCCGACATTGAACGAGAGGAGCGGGCCCGACTCGAAGTCCAGCAACAACAGGCTGATCTGTACGCGCCGCCCCCGCCTCCCGCACAAGCGCCGCCGCCAGTCCCTCCTCGGCGCGAGGATTTTCAACGCCGAGCCGCCCAGGCCGAGGCAGACTGCCTCCGTACAAACAACGTGACCGACGATCCGCTCGACGACGCTAGAAGGAGCATGTGCGCCGAGACCGGACACAGCTGGCGTCAAGAGTTCGTCAATGCCGCTGCTGACTACGCGTCCCGCGTCCAAACCCTTCACTATGCCGAGTTCGGCCGACACCGTTGGGCCGCCGAGGGCCGCGCCGCCTCCGCCTGCGGTCAACAATACGAAACTGCAAGCCGCGCTGCCACCACTTCTGAGGCCGCCGACGCCGCCGCTCAAGCCGCTCTTGACTGCTACGTTGCTGCCGGCAACCCTCCGCCAGCGCGGTAGAACACCAGTGCTGACAGCATCGCGACAGAGAGAAGTTTCAATTCAGTTCATGTAGAACCCAGCAAAGAAAGACGCCTCTCAGCGGTTAGCATGCCCAACGCCGCATCCAGCAACGCGCGCGACTGAGTGGTTTCTCTCCACGCAGGCCCTATCGTGCGATAGTACAGCCTAACTCAGCGTCAGAGACTTAGAATGAGTGAAGCGCCCATCGGGACGGCAGCGCCCGTCAGTGACCGGATCGCGGCGGCTCAGCTAAACCGCGAATGCTTCTGCGTCACCTTGGATCAGGCGGCGCTGAGCGAAGCCCTACGCACCGCATCTGGCGACGCCGCCTTCGCAGACCTTATCGCCCACCGTCCGCATCTCTATTCGCATGCGCCTGTGTTTTTGCCCAAGGGCGATGCAGCGGCCATGAAGGCCATCGTTGCCGCGCTTGAGGCGTCGGTCCAGCTACCTGGATTTCAGGTCGCGATCATGTCCCAGGCGCCGGAGATCGCGACGCGCGACTTCGGCCCACGCGGGGCATTCATGGGCTACGACTTCCACCTTGGCGATGATGGGCCGAAGCTCATAGAGATCAACACCAATGCGGGAGGCGCCTTCTTCAACGCCTTCCTGGCCAGCGCCCAGATCGCCTGCTGTGTTGAAGTCGAACGTGCGCTAGCGCTGGAAACGCTCGCCGCTTTTGAGCCGTCGGTCGTTGCGATGTTCGAGGCGGAGTGGCGCGCCCAACGGTGCGGCGAGCCATTGCGGACCATCGCCATCGTCGATGACGTCCCCGAACAGCAATACCTCTACCCCGAATTCATCCTCGCCAAGAGACTAATGGAGCGCCACGGCTACGACGCTCTCGTCGTCGATGCAGGTGAGCTTCGCTATGAAGACGGCGTGCTTCAAGCTGCGGGTCGCCGGATCGACTTGGTCTACAATCGCCTCGTCGATTTCGCGCTCGCCGCTCCAGAACATGCGGCACTACGGAGGGCCTATCTCGATGGCGCTATCGTGCTCACGCCAAATCCCCACAATCACGCTCTCCACGCCGACAAGCGAAATCTCACGCTGCTCTCAGATCAAGCGACGATGCGCGAATGGGGGCTTTCGGAGGAACACCTCCTGTCGCTTGCCAGCATGCCGTACTCACGTCGTGTCACCGGGGCGAACGCCCCGGAACTTTGGTCGGAGCGTAAGCGCTTCTTCTTCAAGCCAGCGTCCGGGCACGGCGGCAAGGCAGTCTATCGCGGTGACAAGCTGACCAAGACGGCGTGGGAGACGATCCTCAGTGGTGACTACATCGCTCAGGACTTCGCGGCGCCCAGCGAGCGGACGATCCTGCTCAACGACGAGCGCGTGCCGCGAAAGCTCGACGTGCGCCTCTACACGTACCGTGGCGAAGTGCTGTTGGCCGTCGCACGCCTCTACCAAGGGCAGACCACCAATTTTCGGACGCCCGGCGGCGGTTTCGCGCCGGTGTTTTTCGTCTGAGCGTGGCGATGGTCAGCATCTTGATATGTGCGCCACCCTGCACATAATATGCTTTCATGAAGCAGCCCTCCCGAACCGCCGCCGCGAACGCGTGCCTTGCCGTCCTTGACGCGGATTTTTTCAAGGCGTTCTGCGAACCGGCGCGACTCGAAGTCGTTCGCCAGATGATCAAACTGGGCCGAGCCGATATCGGTGAAATTGCCGATGGCCTTCCCCAGGACCGTTCCGTCGTGTCGCGTCACCTGCAAGTGCTGGAGCAGGCAGGCGTTGCGGTTTCTACTAAGGAAGGTCGGCGGGTGTTCTATGAACTCGACGGTCCGGTCATCATGAACAAACTCGCCGGCATGACGGATGCTTTTGCACCGCTGGTCGCCACCTGCTGTCCAGGACCCAAGCGGAAGGTTCGGAGCTAACCGCGAACGTCAGCGCCCCATCGCTAACCCTCGCTGCACCGCTGGGCGTGCGCTTATTTCCGCGAACCAACGTCGAATGTGCGGCGTGGCGCCCACCAGGTCGGGTTGTGCAGTGGCCATGGGCTCAAGCGCGACCCTGATCCAAGGAAACACCGCGATGTCGGCGATCGAGTACTCGCCGGCAAGGTACGCTGCCTCTGAAAGCCTCTTGTCCATCACAAGCAGCAGGCGCGCCGCTTCGGTTGAAAACCGCTCGATCGCGTGCGGGCACTTTTCGGGAGCCTTGCTGGTGAAGTGATGCGCTTCGCCGAACCTCGGTCCAACATTGGCCACCTGCCAGATCGTCCAACTCATGCACATGGCGCGATTCGGCTGGCTCTGCGGCATCAACATCCCGAACTTCTCGGCCAAGTAAATGAGGATGGCGGCAGATTCGAAAACGATGATGGGCTCCGGCGCGTCGCGATTGACGATAGCTGGAATCTTCCCATTCGGATTGATGCGCGTGAAGTCCGGGTAGAACTGCTCACCCTTGCCGATATCCACCAAGTGCGTTTCGTAAGGCGCCCCACACTCTTCCAGCATGATCGCGATCTTGCGCCCGTTCGGCGTCCTCGCCGCATAGAAGTCGATCATGATCCATCCGCCGCAGCACGTGCTTCGCTCAACGCCGTTTGCGCTTCAGCGGAAATCACGCCGTCCCGCAAAAACGCCAATGCGGCTCGAACGTATTCCTCATCCTCTTCCTGCATAGGCATGTGCTGGGAGTTGCGTAGGTAGTGGATGCCACGCACGCCAGGGATGTCATTGGCCAGCCTCCGGGCCAAATGGGGACCGAAGTTCTCATCCCGCTCACCCCACAGCAGCAACACTGGCCGCTCGAACGCCCGCATGCCCGGCAACGCCGTCATGGTGATGTTGTTGTGGGTTTCGTCCATCTGCCAGCGGAAGAAGCGCCGCAACCTCTGCCAACGCTCCGGGGTGGCGATGTGCGGTAACGCGTACGCGTCCAACACTTCTGTCGTGAGCACCGCTTCGTCTTCAACAGCGATCGAGAAGATTTCACGCCGAATAGGCTCGATGTGGAGCGCTTGGTAGATGAGCGGGCTGGTGATCGGGTTCACGATCATCCGGAGATACGGCAGTTCCGGCTCGCTGGGCCATTGATCGTAGGCCTCGACGTTGGTCAGGATGACACGTTGGATGCGGTCGGGATCGGCCTGCATCAGCAACTGCACGGTAGCGCCGCCGTGATCGTGACCGATGAAGTCAGCGGACGCGATGCCAAGTGCATCCATCAGCCCACGCACCATCTCGACATCTTGCGGCAGGCGATAATCCTGATCGAGGCGTACGGGCGTGTCGCCCAAGCCGTACAAGTCCGGCACGATGACGCGATAGTGCTGAGCCAGAACCGGAATGATCTCGTTCCACTCATAGGCGCTGAACGGGCAGCCGTGCAGGAGAATGAGCGGCGGTCCCTCGCCGATGTCGATGTAGGCGACCTCCGTATCGCCGAGCGTGATCAGTTGCTTCTGCTGCGAGAAACCGTCGTCGGTGAACTCTCCTGGCGCCACAGCCCAGCGCCCGTCATGCGGGATGAACATGCCGGCCCGCCAAGCGAGAAACGTCCAGCCCACCGCCAGAACGGCGACGACGAGACCACCCCAGACGCAAACTCGGCGCATCTCCACACCCCTTCATATGCATTACGGTGCATATATGCATTCGACGTCCAGTGCGTGTCAACGCTCGAAATGCTCACCCGTCTATGCCATGCAGGTGGCCGCAATGATGTCCGCAGGCGCCGCCGTTGAATTACTTGCCCGAGGCGTGGCCGTCGGCGCCTTCTTGGCGCTTGCGATTTCGGTTGCTCGGAGTGCTTCGGGGCCGGTGCGGTTGTCCGGCGTGCTGTTCTGTCTAGCGGCGGCGGCGCACACGCTGACGCAATGGCCCGGGCCGGAGATCATGACCGGTCCTGTCGTCGCGGTGATCTGGGCGTTCTCGGTCATGGGCGCTGGATTCTTCTGGGCCTTCGCACGCGACCTCTTCGAAGATACCCCGCTCGACCTCCGACGTTTCGTGTCGGCGCTTTTCCTCCTGGCGATCGGCATTGCGGGTGGACCATACGGGGCTCGGCCCTCGTTCTGGTTGCTGCACAACTTGGTCGGTGGAGTGCTAGCGTTGCACGTGCTTTTCCTAGTGGCGACTGGATGGCGCGGTGATCTGGTAGAGCAACGGCGTCGGCTCCGAGCGCCCGTGTTGCTTGCTGGCGTCGTCTACGCCCTCGTCATCATTGTCGTCCAGACTGGTGAGATTTTTGTAGGATCAGCCGAGGCTCTTTCACCCGTTGCGGCAACAGTGCTCTTGGCCTTGTCGCTCATCTCCATGTGGGCATTCGGTCGGGTCGATCCTTCTCTCTTCGCGACGACTGAGGCCCAGGCGCCAACAGAGGAAAAGACGCCGCCCCCGATCGACGGCGCAGACGCCTCCCTGGCCGCTGAACTCGATCGGTTGATGCGGGTTGAGAAACTGTACCGAGAGGAAGCCCTGACGATCTCTTCGCTGGCGATGCGGTTAAGAGTGCCAGAACACCGGCTTCGGCAACTCATCAACCAGAAGCTCGGCCATCGAAACTTTAGTGCTTTCCTGAACCAGTGGCGGCTTGAAGACGCCAAAGCTGCACTGCGTGATCCGGCGCAAAAGGACGTGCCGATCTCGACAATCGGCCTGGACGCCGGCTTCGCGTCGCTCGGTCCGTTCAATCGGGCCTTCAAGGCCGACACTGGACAGACTCCAACCGAGTTTCGGGCAAGTGCCGGCGCCGGCTGAAATTGTGTGTGTTTTTTACATTCGGCCAGTCGGTCTCGAAATCGGCTAGTCGGTTTTCAAGAGCGGCGAGTGCGCTTCGGTATCGTCAACTAAGCCCTGAGGCGCCGGGAATGTCCGGCGTCTCAGGTGCAATCGCCCATGCCCGCCGAATTCAATCTCTGGCACGAACTCGTCCGCGTCTTTCCCATCATCGTCACCATCGAGGCGGGTCGATACCTCATCACGGCTGGCCTCTTCAGCCTGATCATCTGGGCATTCTGGAAGGCGCACTACGCCAGCCGGAAGATTCAAATCCGACAACCGACAGGCCAGGATTACCGGCGTGAGGTCTTCGCTTCGCTCCGTACCGCGCTCATCTTCTCGATCACCGGCTTCGGAATGTACTACGCCCACTGGGCCGGTTGGTTGACGATCTACGAAGACTTCTCAGTCAAAGGACCGCTCTATTTCGCGGCCAGCTTGGCGGCGATGATCCTGGCGCAGGACGCGTACTTCTACTGGACGCATCGAGCGATGCACCATCCGCGTCTTTTCCGCACCTTCCATCATACGCATCACAAATCGAAGACGCCGACGCCGTGGACGGCCTACGCTTTCGACGTTCCGGAAGCGATCGTCATAGTAGCCTTCGTGCCACTCTGGGCTGCGATCATACCGATGCACGACCTCGCCATCTTCATGTTCGTGACATGGCAGATCGTGCGTAACGTGATGGGCCACGCTGGCGTCGAATTGTATCCCGTGTCCGGTCAGCCTTCGCGTCTATTCGGCTGGTGGAACACGACCACGCATCATGATCTCCACCATCAAACCGGGCGCCACAACTACGGTCTCTACTTCTCCTGGTGGGACCGGCTCATGGGCACGGAGCATCCCGATTATCAGGCCGAGGTCGCCGCCTTCGCGATCTGTCCGGTACGTAGGAAGAAGCCGCAACGGGCGGGGCACGTCGCCGCCGCGCTAATCACGCTCGGACTCCTGGCAGCGCCAACACTCAGCGGTGATGCACGGGCTCAAACGCGATCGGAGATCGGCGGCAACTGGGCAACACGTGGGTTCGGATCGATCGTTCGGCTCCACCCATGTGACGGAGCAGTCAGCACGGTGTGTGGACGGATCGTTTGGCTGTGGGAGCCGAACGACGATCGAGGCCGACCTCGTCTTGACGCACGAAACCCTGATCGTTCGCTCCGTTCGCGTTCGTTGATCGGGATCGAGATCATTCGTGGTCTACGTCAAACCGAACCCGGTACCTGGGGCGATGGGACGCTTTACAACCCGGACGACGGACGCACCTACACGGGCACAATACGCGTGCGTGATGGTGCTCTCGAATTACGAGGCTGCGCTCTCAACGTCTTCTGTGAAAACCAAACGTGGCGCCGGCCCGACGACGTGATCGCCGCCGTCCGGAGTTTGCAGCAATGAACCGCGTTGCGCTCTACCTGCCGCTCGTACTTCATCTGATCCCGACGCTGGGCATCGGCTACCTCCTGGTCATTCCGAATAGCTGCATCGCCGGCATCAACGAACTCACGATCGGGTTCGCCGCCGCCAATCTCGGTTTCGTCCTTGCCTACGTCGGCGGCGTTCGTCTTGCCCTGAAGAAGGGTGGCGCCCATGCGTAGACCTCGTTTCATCGCTGAACAGGCCCGGCACGCGAAGGGACCGATCGGACGATTGATCGCCTTCATCATGGCGCGTGAGACGTGGTCACAGAACGTCCGGGCGATTGATGCCTTGGGCATCGGTCAAAGTGACGACGTTCTCGATGTCGGCTGCGGCCCCGGGCGTAGTATCTCGGCGCTGGCTTCTATGGCGCCTAAGGGCCACGTCGTCGGCGTCGATCCGTCCGAACTCATGGCTGAGATCGCCGTACGACGAAATCGGCGCCTCGTGAAGGCTCGCCGTGCCGAAGTCGTCGTCGCCAGCACCGCGTCACTGCCGTTCGAGGACAACACCTTCGACAAAGCGCTCTGCGTGCATGTGGTTTACTTCTGGAACGACCTCGGCGCGGCGTTCACAGAAATCAGTCGAGTGTTGAAGCCCGGCGCCCGGTTCGCCCTGGTGTTTAGGACCAGCGCCGATCAGCAAGCCGTAAAAGCTTTCCCGGCTGAAGTGTATCGCTTCCCGTCCCTCTCGGAGGTCATCGCACCGCTTGAAGCGGCAGGCTTCGCCATCCAGCGCAAGGATGACCTGTGCTGCGAACCGCAGACGACGCCAGTGTTATTAGTGGCGACGAAACGCCAGATCAGGCCCGAGTGAAACGATTGTGCGAGTAGGTCTGATAGTCGGCGTTCGGTTCCGCGATCTCGAAGACTTCGTCGAAGGCGTTCTCCGAGGAAAAGACGTAGGTCTCCCGGGCTCTGAAGCCAGGAGGAATATTCTCGATCGCTTCGGAGTCTACGACCAAACGTCCATCCACGAAGTCCGGCATCGTGGCGACGAACTGATTGACGAAGCTCTCCTGGTGAAACTGGCGCAGCACGAAGCGGCTGCGGCCACGGTCGAAACTCCAGTAGGCGATGTGATGGTGTATCTCGCCGGATGAGTATCGGGACTCGTTGCGTTCTTCGATGAACTTGCCGTTCAAGATCGACGTGTACGTACGATCCACCGTGCCAGTGCCGGGCTCACCTTCGGCGGCACCACGCCAATGTCCAACAAAGCGAGAGAGTGGAGAGAGCCGCTGGTCGAGTTGGATGCCGGCAACATCGCCGGTCGTACCCGACTGCGCCGTAGCGCAAGAAGCCGACGCACCAACCAACCCGAACGCCATCAGGCGCCGCGTAATGATCAACGTCATTCTTTCCTCCAGCCTACGATTTTCGTTCCCGTCCCAGCGCCATCCTTGCCAGGGCAGTAACCCCGCCGAGTGGACCGGTTCTCGGCTCAAACCACGGTAGCCGCTCTTCGGGAAAAATCTCACCACTCGGCACGAGATCGGCGGCTCGTTCGAAGGCGCCGATATGGAAGTGCGTTTCGTTCGGCAACTTCGCGTTACTACACGTGAGCGTCGAACCGCATTGAGCACAGAAGCCACGCTCAACACCTGGAGACGACGCGTACTTGGTGATCTCGCCGTCCGTCACGATCACCATCTTGTCGGAGAACGAGACGAAGACCGAGGCCGGGGCGCCGCTGTGCCTGCGACAGCTTTCACAGTGACACCACAACACCCATTTCGGCGGACCTTCAGCCTTGAACTGGATGGCGCCGCACATGCAGCGGCCCTCGTAGACTTGTTCGGTCATGATCGTTGTCCGGTCTCCGGGCATTGTGGCGTTCGCGTCTATCGAGAGCAACGCTCATCTTGGAGTGAGCCGTGACTGCATAGTGATCGCCACGACGACGCCGGACAGGAACGTCAGCACACCAACCACAACAATGGCCCAGACGAACCCGAACCGGTCCGCGATGATGCCGGCAGCAAGGGCGCCGACCGCGTATCCGAGATCACGCCAGAACCGATAGACACTCAGTGATCGTGCACGCCAGCTAGGATGTGATGCATCCGAGACCGCCGCGATAAGGCTCGGATAGACCATCGCCGTGCCGAGCCCCAGGAGCACGCTTCCAACAATCCATCCGCTGAAGTCACGCGTCGCAGCGGTAAGGAAAAGCCCGCCCGCCTGGACCCACATGCCGGCGACGATCAGCCCCTTCCTTCCCCATCGATCACTGAGCGGTCCCGTCACGACTTGCATCATGCCCCAAGTCACAGGGTAGAGCGCTTTCAGCAGCCCGATGCGTTCGATGGCCAGTCCGAATGAAGCGTAGAACAGCGGGAAGATGCCCCAACTCATGCCGTCGTTCAGATTGTTGACCAAGCCCGCTTGTGATGCGGCGAATAGATTTCGATCCTTGATCGAAGTCAGCGCAAAGACTTCCCGGAAGCTCAAACGCGGTCCATCAGGTGCAGCGTTAGATTCTGCTTCAACATGCGAGCGCGTGTCTCGCACGACGAGCACGGAAAGAGTGAGCCCAGCTATCGCGTAGAAGACGCCGATGTAAATCGGCACTGGCCGGAGACCGTAACTCGCAGCGAGGTACCCCGTCGCCAGAGCCGTGAGGCCAACGGCAAGGTAACCAGCGAATTCGTTCAGTCCGACGGCGAGGCCACGGGACTTCGGGCCGACGAGATCGATCTTCATGATGACCGTCATCGACCACGCTAGGCCCTGACTGACACCCAGGAGCACGTTCGCCGCTATGATCCAAGTCCAGTCCGGCGCAGCGATGAGAATGAACGGAAACGGGAGACCGACGAGCCACCCGAGCACAAGCACACGCTTGCGCCCCCACCGATCGGCAAGTTGCCCCGACACCAGATTCGAAAACGCCTTCACGACGCCGAAGCTGATGATGAACGAAAGCACCAACGTGGTCGACGCTATCCCGAACTCTTCCGATCCGATCAAAGGAACGACCGTGCGCTCGATGCCGACCATACCGCCGACGAAGGCGTTGATCAGCACGAGTAACGAGAACTGACGCCAGTTCTCTTTCAGGCCAAATTTCACAACCGCTTTATGTTCTTGGCTGCTCACTGTCCTGCCGATCTCTCTTTGTCACCGCGTCAGCACACAACTCAACAGCCGAACGCTGACAAGCTTGGTACATTGGATGGATTCTACGTCGAGAGCACATATACTCAATCGCATGCTGTCGCCTCTCAAGAACGCCACTTACGCTCGACTGTTCGGCGCCCAGATCGCCGCCCTGCTCGGCACAGGATTGGCCACAGTCGCACTAGGCTTGCTTGCCCACGAACTTGCTGGAGCGAGTGCCGGCGAAATCCTCGGCGCCATCTTCGCGATCAAGATGATCGCCTACGTTGGCGTTGCTCCAATAGCCAGCGCGCTCGCCACTCACGCCCCACGAAAGACGTTGCTCATCGCGCTCGATCTCGTTCGAGCGGCGGTTGGCATCTCGTTGCCGTTCGTGAGCGAGCCTTGGCAAATCTATTCGTTGATGGCGGTTCTGTACGTCGCCTCCGCGGCCTTCACGCCAGCGTTCCAGGCAATGATCCCCGACGTGTTGACTGACGAGCGGGAGTACACGAAGGCGTTGTCGCTTTCTCGCCTCGCCGCCGACCTGGAGAGTGTCGCCAGCCCCGTCCTGGCCGCGTTGCTGCTGGCGGTCATGAGCTTCCACCAACTCTTCGCCGGCACAGCCGTGGGCTTCGTGCTTTCCGCGTTGCTCGTTCTGTTCGCCGTGTTGCCCGCCACGCGAAATGCAGCGCCGAAGCCATTCTTCCGGCGCCTCACCGGCGGCGGGAACCTCTTCATGCACACGCCTCGTCTGCGTGGCCTTGTCGCGCTTTCGCTGGCGACGGCTGCTGGTGGCGCCATGGTGTTCGTCAACACCGTCGTGATCGTTCAGAGCACCTTCGCCATGAGCCAGCAGGCCACCGCTTGGGCGCTCGCTGCGTTCGGACTGGGCTCTATCGGCGCCGCCCTCACTCTCCCGCCGCTGCTTGATCGCATTGCTGATCGCAGCGTAGTAATCAGTGGCGCGTTGGCTCTGGCGCTTGGCCTCTTCCTCGGCCCATTCGTCGCGACGACGTACCCAGGCTTGCTGGCTCTCTGGGTTGTCCTCGGATGCAGCTACTCGCTGACGCTCACCCCCGTTGGCCGCGTTCTCCGTCGATCGGCTCATGCCGAGGATCGTCCGGCATTGTTCGCGGCACAGTTCGCGCTGTCGCATGCATGCTGGCTGATTGCCTATCCGCTTGCAGGATTCATCAGCGCGTCATTGGGCGTCGCCGTCGCATTCTGGAGTCTGGCGGTGCTCGCCGGTGCCGGCGGCGCAGCCACCGCAATGATCTGGCCAGCGAGAGAAGATGTCAGTGTGGAGCACTCACATGACGATCTCCCCGCTGATCATCCTCACGTGGCGCCAACGACCAGCACGCACTCGCACGAGTACATCATCGACGATCTGCATCGCGGATGGCCTCATTAGGAAACGCATCGGATACTGGAGTACTCCCCGAGTGACGTTGCATCACTGGCGCCACAGTCGCGCTACCGCGCGGGATGAATGCTCAGGTGCGAGCCGGACTTCCGGTTGATCCCTGCTCCCAAGACTCTTCGTCTCGCTCAACTGGTCGATGAACCATTCTGTAGAGCGCTGGAAAAACCAAGAGCGTCAGGATCGTCGAAGAGATGATCCCGCCGATTACAACGGTAGCGAGCGGTCGCTGAACTTCAGCGCCGGCTCCAACGTTGAACGCCATGGGAATAAACCCAAGGCTCGCCACCAACGCCGTCATCAACACTGGCCGCAACCGCGTCAGGGCGCCCTCCCGGATCGCCTCATCTAGTGGCCGCCCTTCGGCCCGCAGCGATCGGATAAAAGTGAGCATGACGACACCGTTGAGCACGGCCACGCCCGAGAGCGCGATGAAGCCGACGCCCGCCGAGATCGAGAGTGGCAAGCCGCGAAGCAGCAACGCAAGGACGCCACCAGTCAATGCTAGCGGCACACCGGAGAAAACGATTGCCGCGTCCTTGCCGGATCGGAACAGCGCGTAGAGCAAGCCGAAAATCAGCAGCAACGCCATCGGTACGACCAAAGCCAACCGCTGAGCGCCTGAGATCAATTGCTCGAACGTGCCGCCGTAGGAGACCCAGTAGCCGGCGGGAAGCTCCACTTCGGCGCCAACACGCCGCTGAACTTCCTGCACGAACGATCCAAGGTCTCGCCCACGAACATTCGCCGTGACCACAACACGTCGCTTGCCGTCCTCACGGCTAATCTGATTTGCACCAACCGAGAGTTCTATCGTCGCGACTTCTTGTAACGGCACGAAACCACGAACGCCATCCGCTGCCCCTGGTAGTGGGATGCGAAGGCGCCCGATCTCATCAACGTTCTGACGGATTTGCTCGGGCAGACGGACCACGACATCGAAACGCCGATCGCCCTCGAATATCTGACCAGCCGTGGCGCCACCGAGAGACGCACGCAGCGTGTTCTGGACATCGGAGACGTTAAGTCCGAAGCGAGCTAAAGCAGCACGATCCGGCGCAACCTGAAGCACCGGAAGGCCGGTGATCTGTTCAACCTTCACATCCTGAGCGCCGGGTATGCTGGCCATGATGTCTTCGATTTCACCGCCAGTGGCGAGCAGCGCATCGAGGTCATCTCCGAACACCTTCACGGCCACGTCGGCGCGAACGCCGGACAGCAGTTCGTTGAACCGCATCTGGATAGGCTGCGTGAACTCGTAGTTGTTGCCGGGAATTTGCTCGACCGCCGCCTGCATCTCAGCAAGCAGGTCGGTTCGTGATCGCCAGCGGTTCGGCCATTCGCTGCGTGGACGAAGGAAGATAAACGTGTCAGCGACACTGGGTGGCATCGGATCGGTCGCCACTTCTGCGGTACCGATCTTCGAGACAACTCGCTCAACTTCCGGAAACTCGCGAATGCGGGCTTCGAGTTGAGTTTGCATGGCGATGGCCTGACTGAGACTTGTCCCCGGGATACGGAGGGCGTGCAGCGCGATGTCACCTTCATCGAGGTTCGGAATGAACTCCGAACCCATCCTGGAAGCGACAACGCCGAACAACAGAACGAGGCCAACGGCGCCGGCGACGACGATATTGCGTGACCGAAGCGCCCAATCCAACGCCGGCTCGTACCAGCCACGAGCCGCGCGCATGACGCGACTCTCCTTCTCGTCCACCTTCCCTGTGACGAACATCGCCACGGCTGCCGGCACGAACGTGAGCGAAAGCACAAGCGCTGCCGTCAGAGCGAACACAACCGTGAACGCCATCGGGTGGAACATCTTGCCTTCGACGCCAGAGAGAGCAAAGATAGGCACATAGACGAGAGCGATGATCAGCACGCCGAAGATCGACGGCTTGATCACTTCCAGAGTCGCTTGCTCAGCCACTCGGAAGCGCTCGTCGCGAGTCAGCAAGCGGCCAAGATGATGCTGCTCCATCCCGAACCGCCTCAAGCAGTTTTCAACGATAATGACAGCGCCATCGACGATGAGGCCGAAGTCGAGAGCACCCAGGCTCATCAAGTTGCCCGACACGTTGTTCTGCACCATGCCGGTGATAGTAAGCAGCATGGACAGCGGAATGACCGCCGCCGTGATTAGTGCGGCTCGGATATTCCCGAGCAACAAGAACAGCACGACGATAACGAGCAACGCCCCTTCGAGAAGATTCTTCTCAACTGTCTCGACCGTTCGATCGACGAGCGCCGTTCGATCGTAGACCGGGGCTACAATGACACCTTCCGGCAGCGCCCGTGCGGCTTCTTCCAATCGTTGCGCCACGGCGCGAGCAACCTGACGGCTGTTTTCGCCCATGAGCATCATCACGGTACCAAGCACGACCTCACGGCCATTCTCAGTTGCGGCGCCAGTTCGAAGCTCTTCTCCTACGATAACATCAGCCACGTCCACTATACGGACCGGCACGCCGTGCGAGTTCGCTACGATGATACTTTGAAGATCGGCTATGCCCGTGGCTTGACCTTCACTACGGACCAAAAGTTGTTCGCCGTAGCGTTCAACGTATCCGGCTCCGACATTGGCGTTGTTGCGCGTCAACGCTTCAATGACGTCATCGATTGTTAGACCGGCGGCTGCGAGCCGATCGGGCCACGGAGTAACGTGGTACTGGCGTCGGTAGCCACCGATCGTGTTGACCTCGGTGACACCCGGCGTGTTTCGAAGTTGAGGGCGGATCACCCAATCTTGCAACGTGCGAAGGTCTTCCGCCGTCCATTCCGAGCCATCGGGTTTAGTTGCGCCCTCTTCCGCCTCCACTGTGTACATGAAGATTTCGCCAAGACCGCTGGCGATAGGACCAAGCTCTGGTTCAACCCCTTCCGGCATTTGGCTACGGACCGAGAGAAGGCGCTCGCTGATCAGTTGACGAGCGAAGTAAATGTTCGTCCCGTCTTCGAAGACGACCGTCACTTGGCTTAGGCCATAGCGCGAGATCGAACGCGTGTAGTCGAGCCCAGGAATACCGGCGAGCGCGGTCTCGATCGGATAAGTGAGACGCTGCTCCGCTTCAAGTGGCGAGTAGCCTTCCGCTTCAGTGTTGATCTGAACCTGAACGTTGGTGATGTCAGGCGTTGCATCGATCGGCAGACGTTGGAAGCTCCAGACGCCAACACCTGCACTCAACAACACGAGAGCCAACACCACCCAGCGATGCCGGATGGCAAGGTGAACGATACGATCAAGCATGTGTCGTCCTCCCCTTAGTGGTCGTGGCTCGCGCCAAGCTTTTCGATGTCTTGGCGGATGAGAAAGGCGTTGTCGGAGACGTAGACTTCACCTGGACGAAGACCACTCAGCACTTCAGTCCACTCGGGTGTTCGGCGTCCGAGTTCGAGCATTCGAACCTCGTACGTCTCGCCCACTTGAGCGAACACAACGGTGAAATCACGAAAGCGCTGCAAGGCGCGAGTACGAACGGCGAGCGGCACTTCCTGTTGAGCGACAACAGCGGCGCCTTCGACGGCTTGTCCCGGGCGCCACGTTGCATCGGGGTTAGGCAAATCGACGTGCGCCACGATGGTTTGGGTCATCATGTCCGCTGTCGGCAGGATCGCTTCGATGGTGGAGCGAACGTTATGGTCGCCACTCAAGCTGCGGACCATGACGGGTTGACCAGCACGAAGTCGCTCGGCGTCACGCGGATAGACGTAAAACTCGGCATGGACCTGAGTGGCGTCAGCAATGACGTAGATTGGCGCCGTACCAGCGACATCACCGACGTTGGCGTTGCGGGACATCACCACGCCCGAGATGGGCGACGGAATGCCGTACGTTTGGAGGCTCTCGCTAGACGTTACACTGGCGAGCGTCTCGCCCCGACGAACGCGCTCACCGATCGCACGGTTCATGCGAACGATACGACCCGGATACCAAGCCGTGATGTCTGCTCGACCTTGCGGCTGGAGTTCAACACGCCCGGCGAGGGCGATCGTCTCTTCCAGAGTAGCTGGCCCCGCCGGCTCGACTCGGATGCCAGCAGCTTCGGCTTGCGCGGCGCCGATCGTGGTCCGGCCCTCATACGACTCGTAAGCCCAATCATGGTTCTCGCCATTGCTGACGGCACGAACCGCGACGTCGAACGAGTGCGGCTCGGTCACGACGCCATCGCCTTTCAGGTAATCCTCCTGAGGCGTGAAGGCGAAAGTATCGACTTGCCCACCAAGTCGCGTCAGCGAGACCGTTAGCTGCACTTCTCGCGGATCGATCGGGCGATCGTTGCGGTAGGCGTAGACGTGAAACTCCGGCGGAACGCCATCTTCGAAGATCGTCATCTCGATGGCGAAGTCTCCGTCGCGAAGCATCCGACCGCGATGCGGTCCGCGTTCGTACTCAGCCGCTTCTTCTCCGTGCTCGTCGGCAGGACTGCCGCCACCGCACGCAGTGGCAAGTGAAAGAGCCAGACCAGCTATGGCTGCACGCAGCCAAGCATGACGAGAACGACTCATTGGGAAATCTCCACGGCGTGGTCGCCGGCAAGGCGCTCAAGCGAAGCAAGCGCACGATGGTAAGAACGAAGGGATGCGATGCGGCGCAGACGAGCTTCTGAAAGAGCACGCTGGGCTTCAAGAACGTCGATGTAGGAGAAGGCGCCACGAGCGTAGCCGTCGCGTGCGAACCTCAGCGCTTCTTCGCTGCTGGGGATCACACGAGCGTCCAGACCCTCGACTTCGGCGCGTGCCGTTTCGATCTCGTTGATCAATGCCGCACGTTGGCGAGCGATTGTGCGACCGAACGCTTCACGCTGATGTCGGGCTCGATCACGTTCGGCCCGGGCTCTATCGACGTTGTCGCTATTGCGATCCCAAAGCTGAATGGGAACGGCGATGCCAATGACAAGGGCTGTTTCGTCCGTCTCGCTGAACTCCCGCATGCCCGCTTGCAGATCAACGTTCGGCACCCGGCGAGCACGCTCCAGTCTAAGCTGAGCTTCCGCCCGGCCCTCTTGAGCGGCGGCAAGTTGGAGGTCTGGCGCCTGACCGTCGATCGTCGTGAGCGGACCAAGTGCCTCGAACGAAGCGACTTCAACAGTGAAGTCACCGGCGCCGCCCCAATAGCTGGCAAGACGGCCACGAGCAGCGATGGCTGAGCGGCGGGCGCTTTCGGCCTCGATCTCGGCTTCAGCCAATCGCGCTTGAGCACGAGAGCCAGCCATGAACGGATCACGAGCGGCACGAACACGGCGATCGACAGCATCGGCTAGTTCACGAGCCGTCGCCAATCTTTCATCAGCAACGACACGAACCGCTTCCGCCGCCTGAGCGTCGATGAAGGCGTGCTCAACTTCCTCGCCAACATCGAGACGCTGAAGACCGGCGCCGATACGGGCCATGTCTCGCTCGCTCTCGGCAATCTGACGCCGAGCGCCACGATCACCGCCGAGTTCGAGCGGCTGACGCAACGAGTACGTCGTCTCGGCCCGCTCACTACCAGAGTAGATGCCGGAACCCTCAAAGTTCTCGCGCTGAATTTCGAGCGTCGGGTTATTCCAACGCCCCGCCTGACTGACACTGGCCTCGGCAGCCCGCTCAGCCGCGTCCGCTGCGGCGATGTTCGGATCGTCCGCAAGCACACGCCTCAACGCTTCTTCCCGCGTTAGCGGCGCAGCTTGCACCTGAGCGGCAGCCTCGCCGGCAAACGCAGCGACACTTGCGATCCCAACAAGGACCGCGACAACATTCGTGGACAAGGAAAACTCCCCTCTGTCGCAAACACGCACGCGCCATGGGCGTGCGAAATTTTCGGATCAGAGGTTGGCGCGTGGAGGGCGGCGCAGCGGGAAGCTTAAATGGCGGACGTTTGTGACCGACTCCAGCGGACGAACGACCTCTGCGTATGCAGCCGGTAGGTACGGAGCGGCCGTTTCGTTACCGATAGAAAATTGCTGGAGCGCGTGCACGTGAGCGTGTTCACCGTGTCCAGGGTCGTCCGATGCCGGGACTGCACCGTCCGGGTTCAACGCTATGTCGGCGCTTTGGCCGTGGCTGTCATCATCATGATGACCGTCGGAATCGTGCCGGTGCTCGCCGCCCGGAAGCTCGACATCGGCATGTCCATGGGACAGCACGATTTCCCGAACACCGTGCCCCGAGCCGTTCTCATGGGCATGAGCGGGCGCCGTCGCCACGACGCTGAATTGCGCCAGGGCCACCAACAACAGGCCAGTCAGGATGCGACGAAGCACGACCATCGGATCAGTCTTAACGCCAGTTTCTTACCGCTTCTTGAAGCAGATCATCGCGAATATGGGCTGGGCGGCGCGGAAGCAAGCCGTTTCCCGCAGCACGCTTCGCCGCACCCGGGACAACGATTTCAATGTGTTATTGCGTCGAGCCAAGCTCAAAAGCGAGAGATAAATGCGATTTGCGAGCCGCCTAAGAAAATGATCCTAGCGCCTTTCGGTAATGCCTCAGACGGGCGGCCATCCCAACAGCGTCAGGGCGTTCGTGCGGTTGCGGATCGCCTGAGTTCAAAGACGAACGCGAACTCCGAAGACGAAGCGCATATCGCTCTCGTCTTCCCCTGCAGCGCTCGCATAGTCCGCCGTGTCTCCAAGCTTGGTCTCATAACTGACACCGACATAAGGCGCGAAGTTACGGGTAATGTCATAGCGCAGGCGCAAGCCCAGTTCGACATCGGTGACGCCCGCACCCACCTCCAATTCGGGAATATCGTCGGCCGAGAAATTGATCTCCCCGCGCGGCTGCAGGATGAGGCGCTGCGTCAGGCGCGCATCGTAGGAGCCCTCCAACCGCGCGCTGACTTCGCCTTCATCGGAAACAAAGAGTGCGCCAGTGGTCTCGAACCAATAGGGCGCGACGCCTTCAAAGCCGAGCACGGCATAAACGCGGTTAGGCCTTGGCTCGATGTCGTAGCGCACGCCGGCTTGGAGATCGAAGTATGGCCCGATCGCACGCGAATAGAGCGCCTGCACCTCCGCGCTCTCGACATCGTCTTCGTTTGCCTCGCCCTCGGTCTTGAAGACGAAGCGGTTGATGTCGCCGCCGATCCAGCCCTCGCCCTCCCAGTGAAACGCGGTCTCATCATCGCCGAGCTGAAGTTCAGCCATATCGACCATGAGATTAGAGACGATCGCCCCGCCATGTTCGCGCTGGAGCTGCCCGCGTGCAGCGGCCATTTCGTCGGCGGTATAGAAGCGCTCGGCCGCATGATCGGTCGGCGCCGCCGGCGGCGGCTCATTACCAACCGCGTCATCAGCAGCGGCGCCGTGACCCGTTTGAGAGTGATCCATTTGCGAATGGTCCATCGCACCATGGTCCATCTGCAAACGGTCAGCGTCTTGGTCACCCGTCTCCGCCGGCGCCTGCGTCTGCGGCGGCGTCGTCGGCCAGGGCATTTGCATGGCTGGCGGATCGCTCTGCGCGAGCACCGGCGTCGCCAGGATTACGGGCGCTGCAGCCGCGATGATCAAGGTCCATTTCATGAGCGTGTCTCATCGAGCGGGCGCACGGTGACGACGCGGAACATGCCGGCGTGCATGTGATACAAGAGGTGGCAGTGAAACGCCCAATCGCCGGGCGCATCGGCCGTGAGATCGAACGTCACTTTGCCGCCCGGAAGCACATTCACCGTGTGCTTGCGCGGACGCTTGCCGTCAGGACCTGTCAATAGTTCGAAGAAGTGGCCGTGCAGATGGATGGGGTGGGCCATCATAGAATCGTTGACGAGCGTTACGCGCACACGCTCGTCGCGGCGAAATGGAATGGGTTCGACCACTTCGCTGAAGCGCTCACCGTCGAACGACCACATGAAGCGCTCCATGTTGCCGGTCAGGTGCAGTTCGAGTGAACGCGTCGGCGTGCGAACATCAGGATTGGTCTCAAGCGCCTCAAGGTCGGTGTAAACAAGGACGCGGTGCTCAACGTCTTCGAGACCCTGCCCCCGGTCACCTAGGCGATCGACAGGCATCGGCGCGATCGATTGCACGCCAGGCCCCATCCGCACTTGCGGGGCGTTGGCGCCGTCCCGCATCGACATGTCGCCGTGATCCATTGGCGCGTTGGCGCCTTCGGTCCCAGGCCACGCCATCGTCATGCTCGACATATCCATGCCCATGTCGCGCATGTTCGAACGAGGCCGCGCGCGCAGCGGCGGAATCTCGGCGCTCATTCCCGCACGCGGCGCGAGCGTTGCTCGCCCCATGCCTGAGCGGTCGACAGCTTCCGCGACCAATGTGAAAGCCCGATCCTCGCGCGGCTCGACAATCACATCATAGGTTTCGGCAACCGAGATCTGAAACTCATCGACGGTGACTGGTTTCACGTTCAGCCCATCGGCTTGCACGACGGTCAGCGGCAAGCCCGGAATGCGCACGTTGAAGATCGTCATCGCCGCGGCGTTGATGAAGCGAAGCCGCACCCGCTCGCCGGGTTGAAAGAGCGCGGTCCAATTGTCGGCCGGCCCATGGCCGTTGATCAGGAACGTGTAGGTTGAGCCCGTGACATCGGAGATGTCGGTCGGGTCCATCCGCATCTCTGCCCAATCCATCTGATCAGAGAGCGGGGGATCGCGGCCGTTGAGCGCGCCCAGAATGGTCTCGCGCTGCATGTTGAAATGGCCGGGCTCCTGCTTCAGCCGCGCGAAGATGGTGTGTGGATGCAGGAAGCTGAAGTCGGAGAGCACGATGACATGCTCGCGGTCATAGGCGATCGGATCGCGGTGCGCGGGATCGATGACGATCGGACCATAATGGCCCTCCTGCTCCTGCAGGCCCGAATGCGAGTGATACCAATAGGTGCCCGACTGGCGAACCGGAAATTCGTAGGTGAAGCTCGATCCTGCGCGAATGCCGGGAAAGCTGACGCCCGGCACGCCGTCCATCTGAAACGGCAAAATGAGGCCGTGCCAATGGATCGAGGTTTCTTCGTCAAGCGCGTTGTTGACGGTGAGACGAACGTTCTGCCCTTCGCGCAAGCGAATGAGTGGACCAGGCACAGTGCCATTGATGCCGATGGCGTGTCCATCGCGCCCTTCGACATTCAAATGCATGCGCGCGATATTGAGCGCGATCTCTTCGCCGCTCAGCGTCGGAAGCGGGGACCCGAGCCCGTGCGCGTGAGTCTGCGCCCAAGCTGGAAACGCACGCGCGGCCACCAACCCGGCGCCAAGCGCCCCTGCGCCATGCAATAGTCTGCGTCGCGAAAACATCGTGCCTGTCCGTTTGATCAAAACGCCATATGCCCTGCGCCGTGGGTTACTTCGGCGCCGAGATAAGCTTGCGCCAAGATCGCCGCGGCGACGACGCTAAGCGCGATTGCGTAAAGAGGACCATTACGGCCCGCGGCGGCGGCTTCCGCATTGGGTTTCAACCACCACACCAACAGCATGAGGAATGGCAGCGCGGTGCCGATCCAGCGGTGCAGCACAAGCGCGCTCGCATCGTCAGCCGCGGGCAATCCCGCATTGATCCATCCAAGCGGCGCTGCGACGAAGGCGCCAATGACAGCGATCCCCAGCAGAAGCTTGTTGCTGCCCGTGTAGATCGGCTTGCGGCGCAGCACTGCCATCAATTCGAGAAACGCAACCGTCAGAAACAACCCAATCGGAAAGTGCACCGCCGCCGGGTGCCAGCCGCCCAGCCAGCGCAACAAGCGGCCAGAAAATGTCGTCGGTCTCTCGTCGTGGTCGGTCATGACCGGCGCTGTTGGCCACGGCATTGTCATCACCGGCTCTTCGCCGGGTGCGACCGACGATGACGTCGTTTCGCTCTGCTGTTGTTGGGGCGCGTGCGGCTCGTGCTGGTGCGCAGTGGCCGGCGTCAGCGCGAAGAGTGCAAAGACGACGCCCAACAAGCCCAGACGGTGCAGCCATGATGCCAGACGTGTCATGCCCGCCTCCCCGCCCGCGCCGCTTAGCGCTGCACTTGAAGCGCTGAAACCATCGGCTGGCCGTTATGGTTCACCAAAGTGAAGTTCACGCGATTGCCGACTGCGACGCCGGTCAGAAGGTCGGCGGAGTGCAGTGGAAACGCCATCGTCATCGACGGCCAGCCGAGCGCCGGCATCGGCTCGTGCGCAATGGTGATGCGATTGTTTCGCGCATCGATGGCGCGGACAACGCCAACGCCTTCGGCGCTCTGCGGCACTTCAGCTTGAGCAGCGTGCTGGTGGCCCTGATGCGCGAAGGCCGGAGCGGCTGCGCCCAGGCTGAGCGCGGCGGCTACCGCGAGGATCAATTGCTTGGTCATGAGTTGTCTCCTGTTCGTTGATATCTACGCGAAACGGTGAACAATCCCGCGACGGGACGCGGAAAAATGCAGTGAAAAAGGCGGCGCCGAGGCAACACGACGCAGGGTGAGACCCCGCCTGGGCGAGCGCCGGCTCAGGCGCGCCTGCGCGCCAGGCACATGATGGTCCAACCCAAGCCGAGCCGCTCCTTCACGTGCTCGAACCGCTCGCCGACGATCGCTCGCATCACCTCGCGCACTGGGCGCGCGTTGATGAGGCGCAACGGCCCCTGCGAAGCGCGCGGCGTCTTGGTGAACATCTCGGCGATCTCGAAGTGAGGCTCGATCAGCGCGCGAAGCTCGGCCATGTCCGTCCAACGCCTGAGGTTGCCTGGCGCTGCGGGCTGGATGGAGTTCATGTTGTGGCGCTCGAGCACTGGCCGGTTTTGCGTAGCGAGCATGAGCCAGCCGCCCGGGCGCAGCAGGGAATGGATCTTGGCGATGAAGGCAGCTTGATCGGCGACGTGCGCCAGCACTTCTAAGCTCACCGCGACGTCGAAGCTCGCCGGCTCGAACGGCAATTCCATGAAGTCGCCGGCAATGAACTCGACGTGAGGAACGCGGGTGCGCGCGCGCGACAACACATCTGCCGACAGATCGGTCGCGGTGACGACGCCGAATTGTTTTAGTGACGGATCGAGCCAGCCCGCCCCGCAACCCACGTCGAGAATGTTGAGATTGGTACGTCCGAGATCCGTGAGCCAAGCAAGCACAACCTTCTTCTGGTCGCTCGACACTTCGCCCACGCTGTTTTCCCGTTGCTGGGCGTTCCAGTTGTCCCAAAATGATCGCTGCAGCTCGATCGGCGCCTGCTCTGGTCGATCCATCGACAACCTGCTCCCCTCCGGCGACGACATGTGTCTTTCCGGAAGTTACGCAGGCCGAGCCTCCATCCCTCATTGCTCGGCAACCACTAGAAACACGCCATACTCCGCCGCTTCCGACTCGCCGGACAATTCGAAAATCTTCGTGCGAAGAAGGGGGATTTGAGCAAACGGTGCGTATAGAACTTGGGTGTTGGCGCTGCTTGAGGGGGAAACATCGTGCGCATAGCTTGGTTGGCGTCGTTCGTTCACAAATGGCTGGCGCTCATTGTTGGCATCCAGATCTTCATCTGGATCGCGACGGGCCTCTTCTTCACCGTCGTTCCAATCGAACAGGTCAGAAGCGAACATCGCATTCGCGAACTGACGCCCGCCGTGCTGAGCGCCGGCGATGTCGCCAACCTCTCCACCACGCTCGGAGGTGAAGCCCCTATCCGCCTCACGGTCGAAAACCGCCCCGAAGGCGCGCGCATCGTCGCCGACTATGCCGACGGCACCGCGGCGCTCTTCGATGCGCGCAGCGGCCAAAGGCTTTCGCCTCTCAATCAAGAGAGCGCGCTCGCCATCGCGCGCGCCCGCATCAATACCCAAGCCCCGGTCGCCTCTTCCGAACTCGTCACCACGGCCAGCCCCGAATATCGCGGCGCTCTTCCGGCTTGGCGCATCGCCTTCGACGAGCCGTCCAAGCTCGCTGTCTATGTCGGCGCCAATAATGGTCAGGTGACCGCGCGCCGCTCTGAACTCTGGCGCGTCTACGACTTCCTCTGGGCGCTGCACATCATGGACTACCAGGAGCACGAGAACTTCAACCACGCCCCGATCATCGTCGTCTCGATCCTGGCGTTTCTCTCCACCATCGCCGGCATCGCGCTCATTCCGTACCGCTTCCGCTGGCGGCGAAAGAAGCCGGCGTCGGCTTAAGGCGGCGAGCGCGCTGCGGGTCATACGCGCAGCGAGCCCAGACGCAGGGAGTTGGCGATGACGGACACCGACGAGAGCGCCATTGCGAGCGCGGCGATCATCGGCGACAGCAGCATGCCCGTCAGCGGATAGAGAACACCCGCCGCAATCGGCACGCCGGCGACATTGTAGGCAAACGCGAAGAAGAGATTTTGCCGGATATTGCGCATCACCGCGCGCGAGATGGTGCGGGCGCGCACGATGCCGACGAGGTCGCCGTGCAGGAGGGTGACGCCGGCGCTCTCAATGGCGACATCGGTGCCCCCGCCCATGGCGATGCCGACATCGGCGGCGGCAAGCGCCGGCGCGTCATTGACGCCGTCTCCGGCCATCGCGACCACGCGGCCTTGGCTCTTCAAGCGCGTCACCACGTCGGCTTTGTGGTCAGGCAACACCTCGGCCTCGATGTCGGTGATGCCGAGCTTACGAGCGACGGCTTCGGCCGTGGTGCGATTGTCACCGGTCAACATGACAAGCTTGAGGCCCTGGGCGCGCAATTGATCGAGCGCGGCTGGCGTTGTTTGCTTGACGGGGTCGGCGATGCCGATCACGGCGGCGACCTCATTGTTGACGCTCACATAGATGGCGGTGGCGCCTTCGCTGCGCAGCTTTTCGGCCTTGGCCTCAAGCGCTGTCGTGGCGACGCCCAGTTCGCGTAGGTAGCGCTCCGCGCCCAGCGCAATCGCCTTGCCATCGACCACGCCGATCACGCCCTTGCCAGTTGGCGAGTCAAAATCGTGCGCTTCGCTCAACGCCAGACCCCGCTGGCGTGCCGCTTCGACGATCGCCTGAGCAAGGGGATGCTCGCTTTGATTTTCCAAACTGGCTGCGAGCGCGAGCACTGATGGCTCTTCGAAGTCCTGCGCCAGCTCAATCGCAACGACGGCGGGCTTGCCTTGGGTCAGCGTGCCCGTCTTGTCGAGGATAAGCGTGTCGACCTTCTCGAAACGCTCTAAGGCCTCGGCATTCTTGATCAGTACACCAGCGCGCGCGCCACGTCCGACGCCAGCCATGATCGACATCGGCGTCGCTAGGCCCAGCGCACACGGACAGGCGATGATGAGCACCGACACCGCGGCGATGAGGCCGTAGGAAAACGCCGGCGAGGGTCCAAAAATCCACCAGGCAACAAGCGCTACAATCGCCACGCCAATGACTGCCGGCACAAACCATCCCGAAACGCGATCAGCCAGGCGCTGGATAGGCGCGCGCGAACGCTGCGCATCGGCCACCATTTGCACGATGCGCGACAGCATCGTGTCGGCGCCGACGCGTTCGGCCTCAATGACGAGCGCGCCGGTCTGGTTGAGCGTACCGCCGATGACGCGCTCGCCTGGTTGACGCGTCACCGGCATGGATTCGCCCGTGACCATCGACTCATCGATGCTAGAGCGACCGTCAGCGACGACGCCGTCCACCGGGATCTTCTCGCCAGGACGCACGCGCAACCGATCGCCGACCAGAATTTGATCGAGAGTGACTTCCTCTTCGGTCCCGTCGCGCAGGCGTCGGGCCGTCTTCGGCGCGAGGTCGAGCAGCGCGCGGATGGCGCCGCCTGTGCGCTCGCGGGCTTGCAGTTCGAGCACCTGGCCCAAGAGAACGAGCACGGTGATGACGGCCGCGGCCTCGAAATAGACCGCTACTAGTCCGTGATGATCGCGGAAGGCAGGCGGAAACGCTGACGGCGCAAAGAGCGCAACGACGCTATAGGTCCACGCAACCCCCGTCCCCAGAGCGATGAGCGTGAACATGTTGAGGTTGCGCGTCTTCAAGGATTGATAGCCGCGCTCGAAGAAGGGCCAGCCCGCCCACAATACGACGGGCGTTGCGAGCAGGAATTGCAGCCACCCGTTCCAAACGGGCGGGACAAAATTGTCGATGCCCAGGAAGTGGCGGCCCATTTCGAGCGCCAGCACCGGCAAAGCGAGGACCGCGCCAATCCAGAACCGGCGGCTCATGTCAATCAGTTCGGGATTAGGCCCAGCGTCCGCGCTCGGCATCATCGGCTCTAACGCCATCCCGCAGATCGGGCATGAACCCGGACCGTCGCGCACGATCTCGGGGTGCATCGGGCAGGTCCATTTCGAGCCTGCCGGCACGGTCGATGGATCGACCGGCGGTGCGCCGTGGCTCATGTGGCCGTGATGGCCGCCCGTGCTGCAGCAGCTCGCTTCAGCAGGCTTTGTGTATTTCGCAGGATCGGCCGCGAACTTCGCTTTGCAACCAGCGCTGCAGAAAAGCACCTCCTCGCCTTCATGGGTCAGCCGGTGCGGGGTGTCGGCTTTCACATTCATGCCGCAGACAGGATCGATGACCTTTGCAGCCGTGGCGACGGCGTGATCGTTATGGCCGTGGTGAGAATGGTCCGATGACATGGGCTTACCGCACGCGTGGGTGCGTCCTTTGGTTTGATCTTGCGGCAGAGCCTAATCCTTCCCATAATGGGAAGGTCAAGCGGTGAAAATCCGGAGCAAATAGAGCCACATGAATATTGGCGATGCAGCGGAACGGTCCGGCGTCTCGGCCAAGATGATCCGCTACTACGAAGAGATCGGCCTCATCAAAACGTCGCGGCGCGCCAACGGGTACCGCGACTATGACGCGAGCGATGTGAGCGTGCTGCAATTCATTCGCCGCACGCGCGATCTCGGGTTCTCGCTCGATGAAGTGTCGAACTTGCTGGCGCTGTGGCGCGACCGCAAGCGGCCCTCGCGCGAAGTCAAGAAACTGGCTTCGCAACACATTGAAGATCTTGAGCGGCGCATGCGCGAAATGCGCGCTGTGGTGCGAACCCTGAAGACGCTCGCCGACCATTGCCGCGGCGACGAGCGTTCGGACTGCCCCATCCTCGATGACTTTGCGTCCGCGCCGACGAAGAAGGTCGCTCGCAAACACGCGCACGCTTGAGCGCTGTCTTGAACGTGAGAGTGAGCGATCAGCGAGCCGGATAGTGCGAGAATACACTGCGTTCGCCGCCAGAGGTGAAAGCCACGACATCGTAGGCTTCGTTACCCCCGCCGGGTTGTTCCATGCCGGGCGAACCCATCGGCATGCCGCCGACAGCGATGCCTGCGATCTGAGGGCGCACTTCGAGCAAACGCACCACGTCCGCCAATGGCACGTGTCCTTCGACGACGTAGTCACCCACCACGGCCGTGTGACACGAGGCAAGATCAGCGGGCACGCCGCGGGCATCCTTGAACGCGGCGAGTTCAGGATCGTCCTGGGTGGTGACGAGGAAGCGTCCGCTCGCGCGCATCTGTTCGGTCCAGACCTCGCAGCATCCGCAGCCTGGGTTGCGGCGCACGGCAAGCGGTACGGGACGCGCCGCGGCGTCAGCGCAGCCGGCGAGACTTCCAATCAAGACGGCTCCAGCGCCGGCAAGTAGCGTGCGACGCGATTGCCGGAGAACGGGTTTTTCCATGGCCAGGCCCAACTTCCTCACTCCGATATAGTACGCAGCCAACCCGCTTCAGCCCTGACACTGCTTGCAGTTTGAGGGCTTCAAGTTACGGCTGCGTATGATGGATGGCGGAAGGTAGGTCAGGATATGGGTATCGACGACTGGCTAAAGGAACTCGGGCGCCAAGCGCCGGATCATGGCTTGCACGGACTTGAAACGCGCGTTTGGGCCACAATCGGCGAGCGCCAGCGCGCGCCTTCGCCGATGGCGCTTTGGGGTTGGCGCAGCGCGGCCGCGGCGATGCTGTTGACGATCGGTCTGCTGACGCAAGGCGCCAGCTTCGCGCAAGCTGCGCCTTCCGAATTCGACCTCTTCTCCCCCCACGCGGCTTTGGCCCCATCGACGCTGCTCGGGGACAGCCGGTGACGCCGGCGCAACGCGCCATCCTGGTCACTATTGTCGTTGCGTTCCTGGCTGGTCTGGCCGGTATGGGCGTTGGGCATTTCGTGTTTGCGCCCCAACGCGCGCCTAGCTTGCACCAAGTTCTCCATGACGAACTCAATCTCACGCCCGCGCAGGAGCAAGAGATCGAAGCGTTAGAACGCGATTTCGCGACGCGCCGGCGCGCGCTAGAAGTCGAGATGCGCGCCGCGAACGGCGAACTCGCAGAGGCGATGCGCGAAGAACACGCTTATGGACCCCGCGTCACAGCCGCGGTCGAGCGCTTCCACCGCGCCATGGGTGAACTCCAGGGCGAGACGATGGAGCATGTCTTCGCCATGCGCGCCGTACTGACGCCAGAGCAGTGTGTCGAGTTCGACGCTCTTGTCGCCTCGGCGCTCACCGACGAGCACCAATGAATGCCGGCGGCGGGGACGATGACGACACGCTGATCGCTGCTGCGCTCGGCGGCGACAACGCCGCCTTTTCCAAATTAGTGAGCCGTCACAAGGAACCGCTCTACCGGTTCGTACGCCGCTATGTCGGCGATGCGGACGAGAGCTTCGATCTAGTGCAGGAGACGTTCGTGGCGAGTTGGAGCGCGCTCGCCGCGTTCGAGCGCGGGCGCTCGTTTCCGGTATGGCTTCACCGCATCGCGCTTAACAAGTGCCGCGACTGGAGCCGCCGGCGCCACGTGCGCCGCTTCTTCTTCGGTGCGGCCCCGCTCGAAGCCGCCGACAGGATGCCTGCGACGCCAATCGACGATGGCCCGCACCAAGCGCGGCTGGCGGCGCTCGATGCGGCGGTCGCAACCCTCCCCGCTGCACTGAAAGAACCGCTCCTGCTCACCGTGTTCGATGGGATGTCGCAAGCCGAGGCAGCACATCTCCTGGGCATCAGCGCCAAGGCCGTCGAAACGCGCGTTTACCGCGCCAAGCAGAGGCTGCGCGACGCGCTCGGTGATAGGGACGACACGGGCGACTGAGGGATCGCGAGCGCGCCCGCGTATCTTTGACATGGGCAAGGGGCTTGGGGCTGAGATGGCGGAAACCGGAAGCTTCACACCGCTTCTCGGCGCTAAAGCCTTGTCGCCATTCTACGACGCCGCCATCGGATTGGCGACGCGCGAAGGCCGGTGGCGCACCCGCCTCCTCGCGCAGATCAATCTCAAACCGGACGATCGCATCTTGGATGTCGGTTGCGGCACCGGAACGCTTGCGCTCATGCTGAAGCGCCGCGCGCCATTGGCCACGGTTTTCGGTTTGGATCCCGATCCACAAGCGCTTGAGATGGCGCGGCGCAAGGCAAAACAGGCGGGCGCTGACATCACCTTCCTGCAGGGCTTCGCCGACGACGCACTGATCAAACCGCTGCGGCCGCTCAACAAGATCGTGATCAGCCTGGTGCTGCACCAGACGCCGGTGAAAGAGAAGCTGCGCATTCTCAACACATGCCGTCATGTGCTTGGCCCGGATGGTGAAGTCCACATCGCCGATTATGGCGAGCAGCGTGGTTTGATGCGTCTCGCTTTCAGAACCACGGTGCAGGCGCTCGATGGCGTCAAGGACACAGAGCCGCACGCGAAGGGAGAATTCCCCGCAATCGTGCGCGAAGCTGGACTGAAGACGCTGACCGAAACATCGCGCACACACACGCCGACGGGACAGATTACGTGCTGGATCGCCCGCCGCTAACAGTCACAACAAGGAGCGATTTCGTGAATCCTGTTTTTCGCGCCGCCGCACTCGCCGGTCTTGTCCTCGCCGCTTGGCCAAGCGCTGCCACTGCGCACGACTTCTTCCTCCTGCCCGAGCAATTTCATGGGCGCGGGAGCTTCGAGCTGCACGCAACCGTTGGCGCCGCGTTTCCCGCGCCGGAGACCGTCGTGGGCCAGGAGCGCATTGCTGAATTGCGCGCAAGCGAAGGCGCCTCTATCGCCGTCGCGGGCCCGTCTGATCGATCGCAGCGTCTGACGCTCACAGCCGCGCGGCCAGGCGCGCACGCGGCGGGCGTTCGCATTCTCCCGCGTGAGGTTGAATACGAAGGCGAACGCATCGGACTCATCATGGAGGAATACGAGCTGAGCGCCGAAGCCCAACGGGCAGTCGCCGCGCTCCCGGCCCCACGCGTGCTCAGGGCGACCTCCGAGCGCTTCGCCAAGACCATTGTTTGTAGCGAAACGTGCGCGGGCTCGGCGGCAACGGAAGCATTCGGCTATCCGTTGGAGTTCGTCGCCGACGCTTCAGGCGCAAACCAATTCCGCCTGCTGTTGAACGGACGTCCGTTGGGGAACTACCCGGTCGCCATCGCAACGACCGCCGCACGCACTAGCGCGACCACAGACGCGGAAGGTCGCCTGACGGCAAACCTAGATGGCGAAGGTCCCTTCATGCTGTTTGCCGCGCACATGGCCCCGCCCACCGAAGCCGGCGGGCGGTTCTCCATGCTGCTGACATCGCTGACCGTCTCGGGCCACTGACGTTCGCGAGCCGTTGTTATTGCTTCTGGACGCTCGTCACCAGGGACGTCTCGGTGGCGCTCTTCAATTCGAAGGAGACGGTATCGCCAACGGCGATGCCTTGCAGGATGGCCGGGTTCTCGGCAGTAAACTGCATTGTCATCGCAGGCCAGCTCACCGCTTCGATCGCGCCGTGATTGATGGTGATGGTGCCGGCGGCTGCATCGATCTGCGTCACCGTGCCCGTGCTGGTGATCGGACCCGCCGCCGCTGGCGCAGCCGGCTCGGACATACTCATGTCATCGGTCTTTGCCTCTTGTGTTGCCGGCGGCGAACACGCGGCGGCGAACAATGCGATCGGAACGATGAGCGATCTCAGCATGATCAGTTTCCCTCTTGTGGTGCGATCCGGGTTTGGTTGCTTGCGAGCGCACCGCGCTCGATCTCGCGGCGCCGGATCATAAGATAGGCCGCGGGAATAACGAACAAAGACAAAAGCGGCGCTGAGAGCATACCGCCCACCAAAGGCGCCGCAATGCGGCGCATCACTTCAGCGCCCGCGCCGCCAGTCCACAGGATTGGGAACAAACCTGCGAGAATGACCGCGACCGTCATCGCTTTTGGGCGCAAGCGCAACAGCGCGCCCTCGCGCACAGCTTCGGCGACAAGCGACGGCGTGATGTCTTCGCCGCGTTCGATCCGCTCTTTAAGCGCGTTCTTCAGATAGATGAGCATGACGACGCCGAACTCGGCCGCGAGCCCCGCAAGCGCGATGAAACCGACCGCGACCGCGACTGAGAAATCGTAGCCCAGGAGATAGACGAGCCAAATGCCGCCGGTCAGCGCGAAGGGCAAGCTCGCCATCACGATCGCGGCTTCATCGAAACGGCGGAACGTGGCGTAGAGCAGCAGGAAAATGATCGCCAACGTCGCGGGGCCCACAATGGTCAAGCGCTCGGCGGCGCGCTCAAGGTACTCGAACTGCCCCGAGTAGGCGACGCTGACACCAGCGGGCAGCTCTTGGCGCGCCACCGCGCGCTGCAGATCGCCGACAACGGAGGCGAGATCGCGTCCACGTACATCAACATAGACGAAAGCCGAGAGCCTTCCGTTCTCGCTGCGGATCATCGAAGGTCCATCGGCGATCTCGACCCGCGCCACTTCGCCAAGGGTCAGACGCAAGCCCTCTTCAGTGACGATCGGCAGGGCGATCAGGCGATCCAAGGTATCGCGCACTTCGCGCGGATAACGCAGATTGATCGGATAACGCGCACGGCCATCGACGACTTCACCGATGTTTTCGCCGCCAATGGCGCCCGAGACGACCGCCTGCACGTCTTCGACATTGAGCCCGTAGCGCGCGGCCGCGAAGCGGTCGATGTCGACATTGACATAGCGCCCGCCAGTGATGCGTTCGGCAACCGCTGACGAGACGCCGCGCACCTCACGCGTCGCGGCCTCAATGGCGCGCGCGGCTGCATCGATCGAAGCAAGGTCTGGCCCGCTCACCTTGACGCCGATCGGGCTTTTGACGCCCGTCGCCAGCATGTCGATGCGGTTGCGGATCGGCGGCACCCACACATTAGTGAGCCCCGGCACTTGCACGACGCGGTCAAGTTCTTCGATCAAGCGCTCTGGCGTCATGCCGGGACGCCACTCAGATCGCGGGCGCAACTGGATCGTCGTCTCAAACATCTCGAGCGGCGCGGGATCGGTCGCGGTCTCGGCCCTCCCCGCTTTGCCGAATACGCTTTCGACTTCCGGCACAGTGCGGATCAGACGATCGGTCTGTTGCAACAGCTCGGACGCTTCTGACGCAGAAAGCCCCGGCAATGCTGTCGGCATATAGAGAAGATCGCCTTCGTCCATCATCGGCATGAATTCGCCGCCGACGCGCGAAAGCGGCCAGGCCGTGGTGGCGAATGCGAGCAATGCCACGAGAAGAATGAGGCGTGGATTCGTGAGCGTGAAATCGATCGCCGGCTGATAAAGGCGCGACAAGAAACGGTTCACCGGGTTGGCGTCCTCGTGCGGGATGCGCCCTCTGATCCAATAGCCCATCAAGACCGGCGTCAGCGTCACCGCGAGCGCCGCGGACGCGGCCATCGCATAGGTCTTGGTGAAAGCGAGCGGCGCAAAGAGCCGGCCTTCCTGCGCCTGCAACGTGAAGACGGGCAAGAAGGAGAGTGTGATGATGAGCAAACTGAAGAAGAGCGCGGGCCCCACTTCGACCGCCGCCTCGGTGATGACGCGCCAATGATCGGCGCCCTGCGGCATCTCCTCATCATGCTCGTCGCGCCAACGTTCCAATTTCTTGTGGGCGTTCTCGACCATGACGATTGCCGCATCGACCATGGCCCCGACGGCGATGGCGATGCCAGAGAGCGACATGATGTTGGCATCGACGCCTTGGAGGCGCATGACCAGAAACGCGGTGGCGACGCCGAGCGGCAGCGTGACGATGGCCACCATCGCCGAGCGAATGTGAAAGAGGAAAAGCGCGCACACCAGCGCAACGACGATGAACTCCTCCAAGAGCTTGCCGGTGAGGTTCTCGATGGCGCGGTCGATCAGCGACGAGCGATCATAGGTGGTCACCACTTCGACGCCCGCGGGCAGGCTGCGCTCCAATTCGGTCAACCGTTCGCGCACCGCGCCGATCACGGCGCGCGCGTTCTCGCCCGCGCGAATGACGACGACGCCGCCGACGACCTCGCCTTCCCCGTTCAGTTCGGCGATGCCACGCCGCATTTCCGGACCGAGCTGAACAAAGGCGACATCGCTCAGGCGAACCGCAATCCCACCCGCGCCCAAGCCCAATGGGATGTTGTTGAAGTCTTCGAGCGTCCGCAGATAGCCCGAAGCGCGCACCATGTGCTCGGCTTCGCCCATCTCGACGACGGCGCCGCCGGTCTCGCCATTGGCTGCGCGCACAGCGTCAGCGATTTGTTGCTGGCTGACCCCGTAAGCGGCCATCCGCTCGGGGTCCAACACGATCTGATATTGGCGCACCATGCCGCCGATCGAAGCGACTTCGGCGACGCCTGGCACGCTCTTCAATTCGAAGCGCAGCAGCCAGTCCTGCAGGCTGCGCAATTGGCTTAAATCATGCTGACCGGTGCGGTCGATCAGCGCGTATTGATAGACCCAGCCAACACCCGTCGCATCCGGCCCCAAAGACGCGCGCGCCGTGGGCGGCAATCGCGTTTGCACCTGAGAGAGATATTCGAGCACGCGCGAGCGGGCCCAATAGAGATCGGTCCCGTCTTCGAAAATCACATAGACGAAGCTGTCGCCGAAGAACGAATAGCCGCGCACGGTGCGCGCCCCCGGCACCGACAACATGGTCGTGGTCAAAGGATAAGTGACCTGATCCTCGACGATCTGCGGCGCTTGGCCTGGATAGGTGGTGCGGATGACCACTTGCACATCGGAGAGGTCAGGCAGGGCATCGACCGGCGTCGTGCGCACCGCGATCGCGCCCGCGACAGCGAGCGCCAGCGCGGCCACCACGACAAGCACCCGGTTGGCGACCGACCAGCGGATGATGGCCGCGATCATGGCGCGCGCCCTGTTTCGCGGATCTCTTCGATCACGTAGGCGCCTTCCGCTTCTCGGAAGCGGAATGAGACCGTCTCACCAACCGCCAAGCCACGCGCCAACTCAGCCCGAGCAAAGCTGAATTGCATTGTCATGGACGGCCAATTGAGACTGGCGACTGGCCCGTGCGCGATCGTGACCTGCTGAGCGTTGACGGCGGTGATGCGCCCCGACGCTTCGTGCCCGCCATCGGCGGCCGCTGCGGTACGAGCGCGCGACGCATTGAGCCGCGCAACGGCGCCGGAGAGATTGGCTTCTGAATCGATCAGGAACTGGCCCGAGGCGACAATGCGCTGCCCTTCGCTCAAGCCCGATACAATCTCGATGGCGTCGCCCTGACTTCGTCCGAGGGCCACTTCAACCGGCGCGTAGCTGCCGTCTTCTGCGACAGCGATCACGATAGATCGCTGTCCGGTGCGGATGACGGCTTCGGTGGGGATGACGAGGGCGCTCTCCCCCCGTTCCTCCAGACGCGCTTCCGCCGTCATGCCGGGACGGAGGCGGCCATCGGCGTTAGAAAGCGCGATGCGCACTTCGATGGTGCGCGTCGCGGCATTGGCGGCCGGCAACACGCTCTCAATGCGGCCAGAGAAAGTTTCACCGGGATAAGCCGGCAAAGTCGCAACGACGCGCGCGCCGGGGCGCGCAAGGCCGGCATCCGCTTGCGGCAGCGATGCGATCAGCCACACCGGCGACAAGCCGTTGATGGTCGCAAGCGAAGCGCCCGGCGTCACGTTCATGCCTTGGCGAATATCGAGCGCGGTGATCGCTCCCGTCACCGGTGCGGTGATCGTCACGACCGGACACGGCGCGCCTTCTCGTTCAATACGTTCAACCAGCGAGGCCGGCATGCCGAGCATGGCGAGGTGCCGGCGAGCGGCGGCGGCCAGATCGCCGCCCGCACCGCGGAGCGCCAGATATTCCGCTTGCGCCGCTGTCCATTCCGGAACTCGCAGATCGACAATGGGCGCGCCCGCGGCCACCACGTCGCCGACAGCGCGGCCATAAGCGCGCTCGACGAAGCCGCCCGCACGCGCCTGCACCACTGCGAGACTGCGTTCGCTGAAAGAGATGACGCCCGCGGCGACAACAGAGCGCGCCACGTTGGAGCGCTCAACCGTCGCTAGGCGCACGCCCAGATTTTGCGCAACGCCCGGGTCGATGCGCACGCCCGCTTCAGCGCCCGCTTCGTCCGCGTATCGCGGCACCAGCGCCATATCCATGAAAGGCGACTGACCGGGCTCATTGAAATGCACCTCAGGCCGCATCGGATCGTACCAATAGAGCACCTCGCGGTCCCTCTCGGCTGCGGGCGCCACGCTCCGATTGGCGCCCAGCCAATATCCGCCCACGCCGACCAGACCCAACGCAACCACGCCCGCCACCACAAAAGGCGCGAACCGCCGCAAACGACTCAATCCGTTCTCGCTCATTGCGCGGCCTCCGAATATTGAAGCGTGAGCCCTGCCCCCGTGAGCGCGAGGCGTTCCTCCAACATGATGAGATCGAGTTCTGCTTCCAGTGCATCGCGCCGCGCCGCAATCAACGCGGGCAAGCTTGCGTTGCCAGCGGCGAACGCGCCGGAGGCGGCTTCTGCACGCTGACGCGAGAGCGGCACGCGCACATCGCGTGCGCGCGCCGCGCTTGCTGTGAGCGCTGCATGCTGCGCCAAACCCGCTTCAAGCATGGCTTCGTGTTCACGCAGCACCGCGTTGCGTTCGGCGCCAACACGCGCAAGATCGGCGCGCCGCGCATCGATCAGCGGCCCCTGCCGCCAAGCTTGAAAGAGCGGGAGTCCAACGCGCACCTCGACCGAGGCCATGTCTTCAAGCGCTGGATCGCGCCGCCCATAAGAGAGCTCCCACGACCAATCCGGCCAGCGCTCGGCGCGGGCCATCCGCAACCCCGCCTGGGCGACTTCAGTTTCCGCCTCATAGGCCGCAAGCGCGGGATGGCGGCGAAGGTGGTGGCGCAACCTCTCGGCATCGATCACGAACGCGGGGGCGTCGTCACTCAACGGCTCTCCGGCAGCTTCGCCGATCCAACGCCGCAGCTCCGCGCGCATCGCGGCAACGGCGGCGTCCGCTTCGTCAACGCGATCTTCAAAGCGCGCGGCTTCAACTTCGGCCTCGATTGCTTCATCCACACTGCCCGCGCCTGACGCCAATCGTTCGCGCGCCGCTTCAGCGGAGGCGCGCGCTTCACTCACCAAGCGTTGAAGCAGCGCCACGCGCCGCTCTGCATAGTAAAGACCGATCCACGCTTGCGCCGCCCCAAGGCGCGCTTCGAGGCGCCCTACTTCGAGCCCAGCCCCTGCGCGACCAGCTTCGGCGCGCGCCATGGCGCGGCGTGCGGCCAGCTCAGCAAAGCTCGGCATCTCCTGCATGACGCCGACGCGCTGCATCGTCATCTCGTCGCTGTCGAGCCGGTACCGGTCCGCACCTGTCACCGGCACATTCTCGATGGCCAACACCAACTCCGGATCGGGAAGAGCGCCGGCGGGACCGATCGAACGCTGAGCCGCGTCAACCGCGGCGCGGCGCGCGACGACGCTCGGCCCCTCGCTCGCGGCGCGCTCGAGCGCGTCGGAGAAACTCAAATCCTGTGCGTACGCGGCCGGCGCCAAGACGGCGGCGCAGGCCAATGCCCATGCTATGCGCATGACTGACTCCAGAAGAATGGGACAAATCCCAAGCGCGTGCTCGCACACGCGCGCGAGCGCTCAATTCCGGTGTCAGATGGTTCGTGGCGGTCGGAAGAGTTGCTGGAGCGGTCCGCTCAGCTCTGCTGGTTCGCGCAACGTAGGCACGGCCATAAGGATGGTCCCGTTCGGCAGAGAAATTGGCGCGAAGGTCGGGGCAACGGCCGGCGCAGTACGACACGCCATCCCCATCATGCAGCCGTCCATGTCATGTTTCTGAACGGGTTGGTTCCTGTCGCTCCCGCCCTCGTCTGGACAACAAGCGTGCTGCATTTGAACGGCCGCCGACTGCAGCATTGGGCACGCTTCTGCGGCCATTGCAGTGGCAACGCTGCTCGCCGCGAGGGCGAAAGCCGTCAAAAAGGTGAGCCAGAGCCGGCGCATGAACTCCACAATACTGGACAGCACTCTTTAATTCGTCAACGCAGCGCACCTGGTTGCGTCGAATTAACCACCCGGCCGGGCAAATCCGGCCTGCCGACCCATCAGCTTCACCAATGCGCGGAGCGCTTCAGCTCCACTGCATCCAGATCCATCGGTATCGGCCGCTTGTCAAAGATTCGATCGAGTTCCGCATTTAGCGCTAGCAGCGCCCGCCTGCGTTCCCTCAGATAGTCATGCTTGTCGTATATTTGCTGCAGCCGCGAGCCCACCGAGTGGGACAGAACGAGTTCCGCGCACATTGGGTTCACATCCAACCATTCCCGCCCCAGCAGCGAACGAACTAGGCGGCGAAAATCATGAGGGCAGACCGGCTCGATTCCAATTCGACGACAAAGCCGAGACATGGCCAACGAGCAAGCCAGTCTGGTAATCGGCGTTTCCGGCTTTTGGGGAGAGGCAAAGACGAACCCGCCATGGTTCGACTGCCGCTGCTCCTTGGCTTCTTTGAGCAGGTTCACGACCTGTGGAACGAGAGGCACCTTGTGCGGCCTCCCGCTCTTGGTTCGAACGGCCGGAACGAACCAGACAGCTGAATCTAGCTCCATCTCTGATTCGTGCGCGCCGACGACTTCGCCGATGCGCTGCCCGGTTCTCATGGCGACCCTCAACGCGAGCGCGACGGCGCGACTTGTTGGTTGAGATTCGTTGCAGAGGGCATCGTGTATTGCACGAACATCCTCGTCGCTGGGACACCGCGAACGTGGCTGTTCTGCGTAGCGCTCGACAAGCGAGGCAGGGTTCGCGATCTCAATTTCCAACCGACTTCGCGCGTGGTCGAACAGGCGGCTTGTGATTTGGCGCACGGCGTTTGCGGTCTTTTGTTTTCCAGCTGCCCCAAGTGCCTCGATGACCTTCCTCACGTCCCGTGTGGTAAGATCCTTGATTGCGCGTTCGCCCAGGTTCGGCGCCACATGCTTGGCGAGCACATGCGCGTGCCACTTGACCGTTGATGCATCAAGCAACCGCCCCGGAACAGTTGGTAAGCCCATTTCGCGCACGCGCCCGCGCTCGTTGGCTAAGAAGTCCGCGATCACGTCGTTGACCGTCAGTCTTTGACTTGCGGCGGCCGCTTCGGCCGCAGTTGCCTTCTCCCGCCAATCCGGATCGGCCTGAAATCGTGCTCTGTGCTGGGCAGCCTCAGCCCTGGCTCGAGCGAGAGACGTCTGAGGGTACGCACCGATGCGTATCCAGAGGCCGCTTCCGCGCGCACTGCCGCGAAAATAGAAGGTCCGCAGCACAGTTGAACGCTTGCCGCTTTTGCTTGGAGGCAGAACCCGCATCCAAAGAGATGTTTCACGGCAATCCTGATAGTCGGTGCGTCTGCCGCCACTTGGTTGCGCAGCGCGCACCCAAGGATCTGACATCAAAATCTTCCGACTAACGCTCGGCATTCAGCGACTCTGGGGGCGGTCTGGGGGCGGAGCTTCAGTGCCCTGCCCACACCAATCGGCACCATCTTCAAACGGCGCGCAAGCCTAACTCACTGAAAGAATTCACAGTCGCACCACGCGCACCCGCGCGCACCAACACCGACTGCATTTCCCAAGCTGAATGTCGGGGGTTCGATTCCCCCCGCCCGCTCCATGGCTTTGAAGGGCCTTTTGGATGTAACGCGACCGAGAACGAAGGCGCCTCCAAACCGCCGATTGCCGACGCTTCGACCTGCTGCCTCACTCTTCTTCGATAAGCCGATAGCCGATGCCGGGTTCGGTTAGAATGAGCTTCGGCGCACTTGGGTCAGCTTCGATCTTCTGTCGAATCTGTCCGATATAGACGCGTACGAATTGGGTATCGGTGTTCGTCCCGCCCCAGCCGGCCGCGAGCAATTGTTTGTGCGTCACGACCTGACCCGCATGTTGCGCGAGCGCGCGCAAGAGATCGAATTCCTTTCGCGCAAGTTTGACCTCCTGCCCTTCGATGCTGACGCGACGCGCGTCGAAATCGATTTCGAGGCCGCGGGTGCGAAAGTGTCTTAGGCTGTCGCGCCGGGCGCGGCCGCGCAATGCCGCCCTCAACCGCGCCTGCAACTCGCCCATGTGAAAGGGCTTCGTGACGTAGTCATCAGCGCCCTCATCGAGGGCTGCAATTCGCTCTGTTTCGTCATGGCGCGCCGAGAGCACCACAATCGGCGCATCACACCATTCGCGCAGTTTTTGAATGATGTCTTTGCCGTCCATATCTGGCAGGCCAAGATCAAGCACGATGACGTCAGGCGTGCGCTGGGCCACGAGCGAAAGTGCTTCCGCTCCAGTTGACGCTTCAGCCACCTGATAGCCGTCGGCTTTAAGCGCACTGCGCAAGATGCGCAGGATCGGCGCTTCGTCGTCGATGATGAGGATCGAAGGCTCCTCCTTCATCCGGGCTCCTCCAAGCTTGCATAGGCAGGCAGACGGATCTCGACGCGGGCGCCCTTGCCGCCGGCGGCCGGGCTGACAGCTTTGATCTCGCCGCCAAACGCCTCGATCAGTCCACGGGCGACCGAAAGGCCAAGCCCAACGCCTGCGCCGCGGCGATCGCTTCGACCACGAAAGAAACGGTCGAATACCCTATCAAGATCAGCGACCGGAATGCCCGCGCCCTCATCCTCGATCGACAGCAGCACGCTCTCTCTGTCGGGTTTGATGCTGGTAAGAATTGTAGAGCCGGCAGGGCTGTAGGCGGCTGCGTTCTCGATGACGTTGATGAGCGCCTGCTCGATTAGCACCGGATCGACGCAAATTTGCGCCGCGGCGGCATCAAACATACGCAGCACGCGACGATCCTTGAGTCGTCCAGAGACACGCTCAAGCGCGGACGCCATCGCCTCCGCCGGTGACATCACGACCTTGTTGATTTGGAGAGCGCCCGATTCAAGTCGCGTCATCTCCAGAAGATTCGACACGTAACGATTCAGCCGGTCGCCCTCCTGCTGGATAGTATGCAGCATGTCCAAACGGGTGAGCGTGTCGAATTTGGCATCGTGTTCTTCGAGCGCCGTGGCTGAGGCCACGATGGTCGCGATCGGCGTTCGCAGATCATGCGACAGCGAACTCAATAACGCTGTGCGCAGCCCTTCTTTTTCAGCAACGAGACTAGCTTCGGCCACCTCCTTGATGAGGCGCGCACGGTCGATGGCGACGGCGCCCAGCTCAAGCATCGCATCCATCCAGCGGGGTGCCGGCGCCTCTCCTGTCGGCGTCCAAAGTGCTACCGCGCCGAGCACACGCTCGCCAATGGCGAGCCGGTAAAGCGCCGGTGCGCTCCCGGGTTTGTCGTCACCGGCCAAAACACGCGATACCTGCAATGCCAGCGTATCAGCTTCCTGAGCGCGCGCTTTCGAATAGCTGGCCAAGACCTGTCGCGGCGGCGCGCCGAGCCAAACAGCAGCGTCGGCGCCGCCGCGTTCGATCTGCGCGACCAGACGCGCCGCCGCTTCTTCTGGATGCAACGCGCGCGCAAGGTCGCGGCTTGCTTCAAACAGCACCGATACGTCGCGCAGACGGTGCGTCGCCTCACGCGCTCTGTCGCTCAACCGGCCAGAGAGCGCGCCAACCAAGAGCGCGCCGACGAGAAATGCCACGAACGCAAGAACGTCGGCGGCGGCGAAACGCAGCGACATCTTGGGCTCGATCAAGAAAAAGTTGTAAGCGAGAAACGCAAGCACGGCGGCAAACAAAGCGGGCCGAGTGCCGAGCCAGGCGCCGGTGACAAGGATTGCGCCGAAGAAAACAAGTGAGAGATTGCGCGCATCTGGCAGCAAAGACCACGCATAACCCGCGCACGTCGCCAAAGCGACGATGAGGACTGCCTGGAGGTAAGGCAAATACCGCCGCCAATGGTGGTTTTCCAACATCACGGCGCTCCAGGCGCCTCTCTCAAACATCGCAACCATGCCCAGCTTATATGCCGCCCCTCGCGGCGGAGGACCTTATAAAAACCTTACACTTAAGCCGTTGCTGCGTCTCACTTAAAGCGGGACTGCGCCGTTCATGGAGCGCCGGGGGAGCTTTGGTGATTGACCGCAAACACACGGCTCGTCGCGCGTTGGAGGCGGGAGTGGTCGGCCCGGCTCGTTGAGGGTTCCGAGCTCGGCCTGACCTGAGCGTGCTCGGCGTGTAAGTCTCGCGGCCACGTCCACGCCGAGCACGCTCTTTTTTCGTATCCCCGCTGACGTGCGGAACAACCGGAGTCTCGCGCCTAGTGACGATGAGGGACACCGCCTCCCAAAGTGATACTTTGCCCTCCGCGCTCGCCGCTCGCACGCAGATCATCGCGCGCACGGCGGGGTTCTGCTACCTTGCGATCTTCGCGCTGGCGCTCTTCGCCAACTTCTTCGTGCTCAATTGGCTTTTGCTTGAGGCAGATACGCGCACGATCGCGGACCGCATCTTCGACGCAGAACCTCTTGTCCGTTGGGGAATTGCGAGTTTCGTTGCAGTGCTCGCCTTCGACATTGTCGCCGGCTGGGCGTTGTTCATCGTACTACGACCGGCAAACAGCGACTTATCGCTGCTAGCGCTGCTTCTTCGCCTTTCTTACACCATCGCTCACAACTGCAATCGCTATCGCGATCGTAAATGAAAGCCAGCCGAGTGTTGCGAACACGATTGCGGCGATAAACAGGCCCGCGACGATCGCCGCGGTCTGCGGCTTGAACGGCGCCACACTGGCCCTGTCGACGGCGATCAATCCGAATTGATCGAGGAGTGCGCGATCAGTCACGCCCCGCCCTGCCAGCAACAGCACGTCACCCGCAAGGATCGTCCGGTTACGCACCTCCTTGCGCGAAATCGAACCCGCACGCGCGATTCCGAGGAGCGCCAGATTGTGTCGCAGCCGCAGGTCGAAAGATGCGGCCGAGCGTCCGTCGAGGATCGAGTCGGCCCGCACGACCGCTTCGACAATCTCTGGTGGGACATAGGTGTCTCTGGGTTCCGCAGGCTTATCACCATCCGTTGACACGGCACGCGACTGGTCTGCTGCCGGTGGTGCAGCTTCTTCGTCGGTCGCTACTTCATGGAGCCCTGTGGCGCGAATGAAGGCCGCGATGGCTTCAGCTGATCCGGTGACGATGAGGAGGTCGTTCGTCGCGACGACAGAACTTGGGATCGTGCGTCCGCGCCGCTGTCCGGCGCGGATCAGACCAGCTAGCACCACGTCTGCACTTTCCGCCCGATCGTCCAGATCGGCCAATGTCTTTCCGACGATATCGCTTGCTTCGGACACCAGCAGCTCGGCTTCGAACGAAGCTGTCGAAATGAGTTCTGCCGCACGGTCGCGGCGCGCTGGCACAAGACGCCAACCAATAAGTGCAATGAATGCGAGCCCGGCCAGCGCAACCACGGCGCCAACCGGCGTGAAGTCGAACATGCGATACGGCGCGCCGAGTTGCTCTTCGCGGATTGTCGATGCGATGATGTTCGGCGGGGTGCCTATGAGTGTCACCATGCCACCCAGAATGGTCGCAAATGCGAGCGGCATGAGCGTTACGCCTGGCGCCCGGCCCGCCTTGCGGGCTGCTTGGACGTCCAGCGGCATCAGCAAGGCCAATGCAGCAACATTGTTGATAACGGCTGAGAGGGCGGCGGCCACTGATCCGACCACCGCGACATGGCCGGCGACCGGGCGACTCTTGCGCGCCGCCGCCCTCGTGACCCAGGCGAGCGCGCCAGAGTTTTCAAACGCCCGAGAGGCAACAAGTACGAGCGCCACGATCACAACTGCTGGATTGGCAAACCCCGAAAACGCGGCCTCGTCGGGAACTAGACCCAAGGCAACGGCGATCAGGAGTCCACCGGCGGCCACTAAGTCGTGGCGGAACCGCCCCCACACCCGTAGTCGTTGATCGTCAACTGAACGTAGGGCCAAACGCCAGCGGCGGTTTGGCGACGCACTGCTTCCGATTCAGTCAGTGCCGCATAGAGAGCGACAAACGCAACGAAGACACCGACGAGAGAAAGCACCGTCTGCCACAACGACAATCGCAGAAAGAGCCGCTCAGATCGAGATAGCTCCACCACAGGCGGCGGGTCTTCTGACGCGCTCATCGAAACATCCACACAATCAGGGCCACGAGCGCCGCCAAGACGAGAGCCTGCAACCGAAAATCGGCAAAGCCTCTACGCGCGACGCCTGAGGCGCCGTCGTACACGATATTCAGCGTGCGCTCGGGCGCTGGCGCTGCCGTGATGAGAGCCGCAATGATGCCGACCGCGAGGCAGAACGCAGTCGTCACGCCGGCGACGATAGTGAAATGGGGCAAGCCATCGCTCACGCCCTGCCCTTGTGTCCAAATCTTCCACCCAAGCACGGCAAGGCCGACGGCGTGCCCTGTCACCAATGTGGTGATAGCGGCCTTTCCCGTCATCCGCTTCCAGAACAAGCCTAACAGGAAGACGGCGGCGATCGGCGGTACAGCGTACGAAAATACTTGCTGAATGTAGTTGAAGAGTCCGGGGAAGTCGCGGATCACCAGCGGCCAGAGCGCTGCGACCACGATGAAGAGTACGGTCACCAGCCGCCCCACAGATACGATACGCCGCGCCGACCAACCTCGCTCTTCGGCCTTGACGAAATCGTACATCACGAGCGTTGAGGCGGCGTTCAGAGTTGAGTCGATGGTCGACATGATCGCAGCGATCAGCCCCGCGATCACTAGCCCCGCCAATCCCACCGGCAAAAAGTTTGCGATCATGGCCGGAAAAACCTGATCGCCGCTGTCGAGGGTCGGCAGGAGCGCAAAGGCAAGCGCGCCAGGGATCGCCATCAAAAACAGAGGTGAGAGTTTGAGCGCAGCCGCAAGCATCGCGCCCCATCGCGCATGCTCAAGCGAACGCGCGCCCAACACGCGCTGCATGATGTATTGATTGGCGCCCCAATAATAGAAGCCCAGAACCGGCAGACCTAGAATGACGCCGAGCCACGGCAGATTCGGATCATCAAGCGGCCGCACCAACGACAAATGATCGGCGGGGATAGATGCTTGCGCCGCCGCCCATGAGAAGTCGAATTGAGCGAAGATCTCGTAGGTGATGACCCCCGCCCCGACCAGAAGCACGATCGCCTGCAGCACATCGGTATAGACGACCGCGCGCAGACCGCCCGCGGCCGTGTAGAGTCCGGCAAAGACGGCAAGCCCGATGCAAGCCGGCAAGAACGGCGTGCCTGGAACCAGGGTCTGCAGCACGAGAACGCCAGCGTAGATGCTGCCAGCAGTATCGACGAAAATTGAAAGAAAAATTGTGAGCGCCGATACGTACTTGCATGCAATCGGACCGAAGCGCTTCTCGAGATATTCCGGAATAGTGGTGATGCGCGCGCGCAGGAACACCGGGATAGTGAAGACAGCCATGAAGACGAGAATAAGCGCCGCCATCAATTCGTAGTGGGCGACGCTGATCCCACTTTCGTACGCGGCCCCAGCCACGCCTATTAGAGTGGTCGAGGAAATGTTGGACGCAAAAAGCGAAAGTCCGATCGCGGCAAAGCCCAGGCTGCGGCCAGCAAGGAAAAGCTCCTCACCCGATGACGCCGCTCTGCGCGACACCGCCAAACCGATAACAAGAACGAGCACGAGATAGATGCCGATGATCGCAAGGTCGATCGGGTGAAGCAAACCCCAGCTCATCACGCGGCGGTTTTCGTGACCGGCGTGACTTCGGGCGTGATTGCATCAAAGCACCCGCGAACATGCCCAGCCCAATAGTCAACGTCCCATCGGCGCACGCGCTCAGCCATCGCCGCCGCACGCTGCACACGTTCGCCTGCGTCCATGTCGATCGCGAGATCGAGCGCGGCGTCTAACTTGCTCTCAGAATACGGGTTGACGAGAACGGCCTCTGGCAATTCGACGGCGGCGCCGGCGAACTCCGATAGGACCAGCACGCCCGGATCGTCGCCTTGCGCGGCGACAAATTCCTTTGCCACCAGATTGAGGCCGTCGCGCAAGGGAGTCACCAGACACACGTCGGCGGCGCGATAGTAACAGACGAGATCCTCAAACGGGACGCCGCGGGTCGAGAGCATGATTGGAGTCCAGCTCAGATTTCCGTAGCGGCCGTTGATAGCGCCCACTAAGCGCTCGATCTCGCGCTGAGCGCCGCGATAGGCGCTCATGCCTTCAGCAGGCGCAACGCAGACGCAAAACAGTTTGACCTTCTCGCGCAATTCGGGCCTGCGCTCTAACAACCGGCCGAAGGCCTCAAGCATCTCCTTGGTGCCCTTGACGTAATCGACACGCCCGACCGAAACGAAGAATTTGCGCTCAGCGATTTCGCGCTCAATTTCGGCGACACGCGTCCGCGCCTTATCGGCAGCGAGATATGTGTCGATCAACGCCGGATTGGTTCCGATCGGCCAAACGTCGATCGAAACCTTTCGATCCTTATAGTGAAGCGCGCTGGTGACGCTGGGTTCTGCCAGAGCGACACCAGCCGGCTCAAACGGTGAATCCACCGGCGCCGACGGTCCGCGCAGAGCGCCCATCATCGAACACGCTGTGGCGGCGAAATTCTCCGCGTAACGCGGGATGTGAAAGCCGACGACGTCACAGCTGAGCAGACTTTCCAGGATCTCCTCGCGCCATGGCAGCACGTTGAAGACATCAGGCGCCGGAAACGGTGTGTGATGGAAGAACGCAATGCGTGCGTCGGGCTTCATCTGCCGCACGTAATGCGGCACAAGCCAGAGATTATAGTCGTGCACCCAAATGAGCGCGTCGTCGGCGGCCTGCTCGCAAGCGGCTTCAGCAAAGAGCCGGTTCACTTCACGAAAATTGTCCCAGTCCGCCGGACCATAATTGAAGAGGCCCGGGAAGGAGTGAAGAATGGGCCAGAGCGCTTCCTTCGATGTCACGTGATAAAAGGCTTTGACCTGTTCTGACGTGAGCGGAAGCCGCACCACGTCATACTCGCCGTAGGAATCCTTGATCCGAACAGTGCGTTCGAACGGCGGCTTGCCCTCCCCTGGCGCCAGTTTCCACGCCACCCAGACAGCATCAGTCGCCGTTGAGAAGAAGCCCTTGAGCGCCGGCACAATGCCGTTTGGGCTCTTGTTCTCACGCAGCACCTGGCGGCCGTTCTCCGTAGCTTCTTCGTAGGGCTGCCGGTGATACACGATAACAAAGGAAGATTTTTTGACGTCGGTCATTCGTGAACCTCAATCGCAGCGGCGGGCAATAAATCGAAATGGGAAAGCGCCTCGACGATGCCGCCCGCGCCGTGACGATGAGCGCTGTAAACATTGCCGAGCGGGGCGATGGCTTGGCGAAGCGCCGCTTCGGCATTTCCAACCGCAACACTGCGCAGGCCTGTCTCAAACAGCGATAGGTCATTCATTGTATCGCCGGCGCAGAGCACGCGCTCGGGCGCAAACCCTTCGTGCTCAATCAGTTTCAGCAGCGTTGCGCCCTTGTTGACGCCAGGCGGCAGCACGTCGAAGAAAACGTTCGCCGACATCAGCGCCTGATAGCCGAGGGCTTCGACCTCAGCAGCGGCGCGCACGGCACCCTCATGATTGGCGTAAAAATAAGAGAGTCTGCGCCCGCCGAAAATGCGCTGTGGCGAGAGATAGGAGCGCCCGCTCAGCAGCGCGGCGGCGCGCTCTGGCCCAGGCCAATTACGATCGATCCAATCTTCGACGGCGGCGTGCGGCGTCCAGTGCGGTCCGACCACGACGCTCGTGCCCACATCGCCAATGATGATGTCGGGTGCGGGCGCCCCGCCGTGAAGCGCAAGGCCAGAAGCGAACGCGATGTCGCGGCCGGTTACAAACACCAGCGCAGTGGAGTCTCGATTGAATCTAATAAGGTCGTAGAGCGCGCGCCGGTCGTTGTCCGAACCACCCAGAAAGGTGCCGTCGAGGTCGACCGCCAGCAGCAGATCGCGCTCCCGCAACGGTTTTTCTTGCCCTTCATTCATGCCGCGCGCGCCGCCTCCGTTGCACGGCCACGCCGCCAAGCGAATGCCGCCTCAACTGCTTCGCGAGGTTGGCTTCGCCCAACGAGCAGCGCACTCACCGCGCTCGCAAGAGGGACATCCACACCGAGGCGGCGCGCTAGGCGCACCAGACTCGCAACATTGGCCGCACCTTCAACCGTGATACCAGGCGTCACACGCTTGAGGCCCGCGCCAAGATGATAGCCGAACGTGTAGTTGCGCGACTTGGCGTCGGTACAGGTCAGCGCGAAGTCGCCAAACCCCGCAGGCCCCAACAACGTATCGACGCTGCCACCAATAGCGCGCACAACACCAGCTGCTTCGCGCATGGCCTCGCTCATCAACGCCGCACGCGCGTTGGCGCCAAACTCAACGCCGTCACAGACGCCGCACAAGATCGCGGCCACGTTCTTGAAAACCGCCGCGATCTGTACGCCAGCGACATCGTCGCTAGGACACAGCACAAAATCGCCGTTGGAAAACTGCGCCGCCAATTTCGCGGCTACCGGCGCTGGACCAGCCAACGTCACGATAGTTGGAAGTTGCTGCGCGACCTCATCGGCAAAGCTTGGGCCTGAAAGCACGAGCACCGGCCCCTGCCAAACCAGCCCCACACAATCCGACAACAGCGCGCCACGATCACCAAGGCCTTTGGCGCAGATAACGATCGGGACGCCGGCGCGGGTCATGCGAGCGGCGGCCTCCGCCAGCGCGACGGCCGCGTCGCTGGGCGTTGCAAGCAGGACAACGTCGGCGCCATCAAGGGCTTCTTCCATTGAAGCGGTCGGCTTGATGCGCTCGCCGAAGCGAAAGCCTGTCAGATGTTCAGAGTTTTGATTTTGCGCCACCATCGCGTCGGCGTGCGCCGAGCGCCACGTCCAGAGCCGAACGTTATTGCCGGCCCGGGAAAGCGCGAGCGCAAGGGCGGTACCCCAACTGCCAGCCCCTAGAATGGCTACGGTTTGAAACGAATGCGGTGCCTTTTGGCGTGGCGTCATGCCCTGTCTCCTGTTGGAGGGGCAAGTCAATCGCCTCGACGATCAAATAGAGATCAAGTCGATGAAGTATTCGCCAGCGGCGTTGCGAGAGGCCCCTAAATGTTGCAATGCAATATATGGGAGAGTCGCGCGCCGATCAACCCATAATCTGGATTTGACTATTATCGACGCCAACAAAGACCACAGACAATCGACTTTATATTTTCTTTATATTGCGCCTATTTGCGGCGATACTCCAACTCCCCCGCCCGCTCCAATTACTCAGGCCGAAACCGCGTTAGCGTTGTCGTTCCGTCGCCGCCTTGGATGGGCGTGGCGGTTGGTCCGCGACGCGCTCGCAATGCGTCTGATGCTGACGTCGTGCGGCCGGGAAACTGGCCGATCATGTACCAATCTTCCGGCGCGTCGGCGCCGAGCGTGATCTCGATTGCCGCGCCATCGCAGGCGCGGCCTTGGCACGCGAGGTTCATGAACTCACCGCCTTCGCCGCCGGTGTCGCTGAACTCCGTCAGCACGCCATTGACGCTCACGCGCTGCGGCGACGCCGTCATCGGCATCCGCATGATCACGCGATAAGCGCCATTCATCGCCAACCGCGCGCGCACGACACGCGCGCCGCTCTCCTGCGTCACGGTGACGTCCTGCAACACGGGCGGCTCGATCTGCTCCACCGGCGCGGGCGCAACCCAGGTCTCAGCGCGATCGCCGGGCACGAGCAACTCTGCCGTGAAAACACCGGCGAGCGGCTCCGGCAACACCCGATCCGCCGAACCCGCAGTGACGCGCGCCTCGCCGTCGGTCGTGTTCAGGAAATAGGAGATGTTGAGCGACCGCGGCCGCGCCTCCGACATGCTCGGCGCCAGCGCGGAGAGCGCGACGCTCGCGACAACACCAAGCGCCACAACCACAGCAAGCCCACGCCACCGGCCCTCGCCACGCGCTTGCGCCAACGGCCCAAGCCAAGGCAGCACAACCAAGGCGGCGATGATCGCGAACGCAAACGCCATCTCAAAGCCAAGCGCCAGCTCGACCAAGAACATCAGCGGCGCCCAGATAACGACCACGGCAATCCCCGCCAGCCACGCACCCACATCGCGCGCCGGCTTCCACACCAAGCCCCCCAACACACCAAGCGCAAAGATAAGCGCCGGCACGGCAAACAAGACCGAAATGCCGCTGAGCACGAACGACAGCCCCGCGCCAATCAGCGCGAACCACAGCATCGCCGCAGCACCCGTCTGCGCCGCATGGCGTCCGCCGCGCAGCGCCATCAGCGCCAGCACAGCGCAGAGCAGCGCGATCAACGCGCACCACGCGCGCGCGGGCTCCGGATGCGCGAAGCCCCAGTCCGCGCCAGGCCGCAGCGCGCTCAATCCGAAACTCAGCGCAAATCCCAACGCGCCCGCGCCAATCACAACGAGCAGCGGCGCCGCAAGCGCCGTCCAGCGCCCCTGCGCGCCCGTGCGCCAAAACGCAAAGCCCGCGATCAGCACGCACACAATCAGCGCCGCCTGCCCCGCCCACACCGGCGCGGAAATCAGAAGGCGCGACGCGACATCGGTGTAGACCATCGGCACCGCCACATCGGGGTCTTCCGCATGCGCGAGCCGCCGCGTCACCGCCAGCGCGACCTCGCCCATGTGCTGCACGCTACGCAGATCCTGCGACGCAATATTGTCCTGCGGCGTGTGATAATCTTCGAGACCATCGAGAATGGCGACATTGATCACATCCAACCCCGGCCGCGTCATCGCCGTGACGTCACTCGAATTGGAGAGCAGCGCGTAGACGTCCGCCATCACCGAATTCGCGATCGGCCGCGGCGCTGCGCCGTAGGCGGCGACAGCGTCAGCATTCGGTTGGTTCGATTCAAAGAAGATCGCCGGCCCGCGCGAGCCGCGCGCTTCCAAATTCACCAGCGACTCCACCTCGCCGAACAACGGATCGTTCTCGGCGAAGTCAAAAGCCCCAAGCAGCGCCGGTTCTTCGCCGTCGCTGAACAGGAAGATCACCCGCCGCGTGAGGCTTTCCTTCTTCAACAGCCGCGCGACTTCGAGCCAAACCGCAAGCCCGATGCCGTCGTCGCTCGCGCCAGGCGCGGCCGCGACGGAATCGTAGTGCGCCGCCGCCAGCACCGCCGGCGCGCCTTCCGGCCCGACGCTGAACACGATGTTGCGCACGCGCGCGCAATCCACCAGCGGACCACGCGGCTGCGGCCGGCAGGCAAACGTATCGCGCACCTCAGACGAAAACCCGAGCGCCGCGATCTCACGCAGCAACGCATCGCGCACCACATCCTGCGCGGCGCTATCGACCGGATGCGGCGTCTCATCGCCAAGAATGCGCACCAGCCGCTCGCGCGCGGCGCCGGCGTCGAACTGGTCAGCCGCGTTCTGCGCCCGCACCGGATCAGGCGTCAGCACAAGCCCGGCGAACATCACGGCAAGAAACAGCGCGACGAGCAGCGCCAATGCGCCGAGCCACCGCATAGAGAGAAACGACTTCATGCCACGGCTCTAACATCGAACCGCGCGTCATGCACCGGAATGAGCGATCTAGCCGCTAGCGGGTGCGATTAACGCCCGCGCAGCTGGTCGTTGTCCTCGATCAGCCCGCCCGAGCCCGCCGGAATGTCCAGCGTCCCGACTGCCGCGAGCATCTGGCGCTCGGCCACAACCAGATCACGCTCCGCTTGCGCGAGCGCGATACGCGCTGTCAGCAAGTCGGCTTCCTGATCGAGTACCTCGACGGTCGAGCGCAGGCCCGTTTCCTGCTCCAAGCGCACGCCTTCATACGCAAGCTCCGCCGCCTGCACCTGCTCACGCGCCGACTGCACAGCCGAGCGCGCGCTTGCGAGCCCGGTCCAAGCATTGGTCACAACTTCCTGCACCGAACGCTCGGTGGCAGCGAGATCAAGCGTCGATGCTGAGCGCAGCGCACGCGCCTGGCGCGTCCGTGAGCGGATAGCGCCACCCTGGAAGAGCGGCACGGAGAGACGGACGCCGACAGAGTCACTCGAGCTTTCCGAGAGATCGTCGTCGAAATCCGCGCCCTGCGAGAAGCCGGCTTCCGCCGTCACGTTCAAGCGCCCTTGCGCGGCAGCAGCAGCGACGTTGGCATCAGCCAAGCGCGTGTCGGCCTGTGCGCTGATCAAAGTCGGGCTGTTGTTGACGGCCGTCGCCAGCGCTGCTTCCAAATCCATCGGCAAACCGGTCGCCGCCGGCGGCGCTTGCAAATCAGACGGCGGACGGCCGACCAAGCGGCGATACGCTTCCACCGAAGCCGCCATCGCGCCCTGCGCCTGCACCAGCAGCGTGCGCGCTTGCGCGTAACGCGCCTGCGCTTGCGCCACGTCCGTGCGCGTCACCACGCCCGCATCAAACTGCGCCTGCGCGTATTCCTGCAAACGCTGCAGGTTCGCAACGTTCGTCTCACGCGCCGCCACCACGGCCTGTGCTTGGCGTACGTTGGCATACGCCGTCGTCACATCGAGCAACAGTTGCTGCCGCGCGCCTTCATAGTCAGCCGTCGCGCCTGCGATCTGCGCACGCGCCGCGCGGGTCGACGCCAGCACGCGGCCCGAGCCAAACAGAAGCTGAGAGATATTCGCGGAGCTCGTCCACGTTTCGCTGCGGCCGTTGTCCGGCGTCAGCGGATCTTCGAAGTCGCGATCGACAGCGCTCGCCGAAGCCGAGAGCGAAACTTGCGGCAGCGCCGCTGACAGCGCTTGCGGCAACGCCTCGCGCGTCGCCCGCAAACGTTGACGTTGCGCGGCCAGCGTCGGGTTGCTTTCCTGCGCCGAGGTCATCGCCTCGCCCAGCGTGTCAGCCTGCGCCACACCCATTGCGGCGCTCAGGGCTGCCAGTGAAACGATCAACGTACGCATCAAGGACTTCTTCCTCATTCCCGCCGCAGCGCCTCGATCGGATCGAGCTTCGCTGCGCGATAAGCCGGATACGCGCCGAATACGACCCCGACCAAACCAGAAAAGGCGATCGCCAACCCAGCATTTAACGGCGACACCACCAAGGGTAGGTTAAATAGTGTTGTCATCCCCCAGGCGCCAGCAACTCCAATAACTAACCCGATAATCCCTCCCGCCACGGAAAGCGTGACGGCCTCCAAGCCAAACTGATGAAGAATGTCTGACTGCCTGGCCCCCAGGGCTTTGCGCAGGCCAATCTCACGTGTCCGTTCCGTGACACTGACCAGCATGATGTTCATGATGCCAATACCACCGACAAGCAGCGAAACGGCGGAAATTCCCCCCAAAAGGGCAGTGAACACGCCTGTCGTCTGCGCCATCGTCTCGCTGATCGAACTCAGATTCTGAACCGTGAAATCGTCCTCGCCCTCACGCGTGCGGTGGCGCTGACGCAGCAGATTCTCGACATCCTCCTGCAGCCGATTGAGCACCTGCTCGCTCTCGGCCTTCACCGAAATCTGACTGACCGTGTCGCCGCGTCCACGCCTGCCGGCGATGCGGCGCTTCACCGTCGTCAGCGGCGCGAGGACGATATCGTCCTGATCCTGAAAACCGGATTGGCCTTTCGACTCTAGAACGCCGATCACCTCGTAGGTGCCGCCGTTCATGCGCACGGTTTGGCCCACTGGATCCATGTTCGGAAACAGGTTCACAGCCACCGTATTGCCGAGCACCACAACGCGCCGCGCCTGACGCTCTTCAGTTTCATCGAACATGCGGCCCGAAGCGACTTCCCAATCGCGCGCGACCAGGAAGTCCGGCGTCACGCCGTTCACTTCCGGATTCCAATTCAAACCGTTGGCGATCACCTGCGCCCGCGCGCGCTGCGATGGCGCAACGACTTCGACGTTCTCCAACTGCGCAATCGCAGCTGCATCGTCCATGGTCAGCGAGTCCCAGCCGCCGCCGGCGCCAGCCTGTCCGCGCACACCGCCGCCGCTGCGCATCGCGCCCGGCACAACGATCAGCAAGTTTGAGCCCAGACTTGCAATCGAACGCTCGACTTGCGCCTGTGCGCCAGAGCCCAGCGCCACCATCGCAACAACTGAAGCAACGCCGATGATGACACCCAACGCCGTCAGCGCCGAACGCATTGGGTTGGCGCGCAGCGCGCGGCCAGCGCTGGCAACGAGATCAGACGTTCGCATCATGGCGTGCGCTCCGATCATTCAATTGGTCTGAAACAATATGTCCGTCGCGCATCTCGATCGTGCGCTTGGTCGCCCGCGCAACGTCGTGATCGTGCGTCACCAGCACCACCGTCGCGCCCTCAGTGTTCAGCTGATTGAACAGCGCCAGAATTTCGATCCCAGTGTTCGTATCCAACGCACCAGTCGGCTCGTCCGCCAACAACAACGCCGGCCTGCCCGCGAGCGCTCGCGCAATCGCCACACGCTGCTGCTGACCACCGGAAAGCTGCGTCGGCCTGTGCTCCATGCGCTGGCCCAGGCCGACGCGCGCGAGCAATTCTGCCGCCCGCTCCTTGCGCTCCTTCGGCAGCACGCCGCCATAGATCATCGGCAGCTCGACATTCTCGAGCGCCGTCAATCGCGGCAGCAGATTGAAGCTCTGGAACACGAACCCAATCGTCTGATTGCGAAACACCGCGAGATCATCGTCGTTCATCTCACCGATATCGTTGCCGGCGATGACGATGCGTCCGTCCGACGGCGTATCGAGGCCGCCGATAATGTTCATCAGCGTCGACTTGCCTGAGCCTGACGGCCCGACGATCGCGCAATAATCGCCGCGCGGAATCGTGAAGCTCACGCCGCCGAGCGCATGCACAGTCTCATCGCCCATGCGATAGAGCTTCACCAGATTCTTGGCTTCGATAAGCGCGGCCATCACGTGCCCCGGATGCGGGGCGGGCCACCGGCGCCGCCGCCGCGGCCGCCAAACGGGCTGGCGCCTTGGTTGGCGTTCTGCGCTTGCGGGCCGCCGCCGATGATCACTGCATCACCTTCATTGACGCCCGAATAGACGAGCGTGTAGCCGTTATCCGCAATGCCCGTCTCGACCAGCACCGGCGTTGGCCGATTATTGCGCAACACCCAAAGCACGGCCTGATTGCGCACTTCGCGGCGCGGCCCCGCGCCCGCGCGCATTTGCTCAAGCAACGTGCGTTGTTCCGCCGTCAGCGTCGGCTCGATCGCCGCAATCACTTGCTCGCGAATGCGCCGGAACGCTGCGCGACGATCGCCACCGCCGCCGCCTTGGTTGGCCGCCATGGCGTTATCGAACGCCGTCTGCGCCGCCGCGCGTTGCTGTTCGTTGAGCTGCAGCGACTCCGCGATCTGCGCCACGCCGCGCTGCCCGCGCTGACCCCCTTGACCACGCTGCCCACGGCCCTCGCCGCCGCCACGCTCCTGCGCCTGCGCTTCGCCATCGCGCACACGCCGCTCACCACGGCCGCCGCCCATCAGAGCTTGGCCTTGCGCCACTAGCTCTTCATCCGCCGGCCGGAAACGCAACGCCGTGTTCGGCACGCGCAGCACATTCTCGCGCTGCTCCAGCACGATCTCAGCGTTCGCCGTCATGCCCGGCAGCAATTGGCGCCCAGGGTTATCGGCCTCGACCACCACCGTGTAGCTCACCACGCCGCTCTCAGCGACGCCCTGCTGACGCACTTGGCTCACGCGGCCTTCAAACTCGCGATCCGGAAACGCATCGACGGTGAAACGCACCGCCTGCCCTTCCTGCACTTCGCCAATATCCGCTTCATCGACGGTGATGTTCGCCTGCAGCCGCGACAAATCCTGCGCGATCACAAACAACGTCGCTGCCTGCAAGCTCGACGCCACCGGCTGACCAACGTTCACTTGTCGATCCACAACAACGCCATCGATCGGCGAACGAATAACGCTGCGCTCCAAATCCGTGCGCGCCGAAGCCACTTGCGCCGAGGCAGACGCCACCGCCGCACGCGCCGTATCGCGCGCCGCGCGCTGCTGCGACATCAATTGCTCAGAGGCAAAGCCGCGCTGCTGCAACAACGAATAGCGCTGATAGTCCGCGTTCGCGACCGCAGCTTGCGCTTGCGCTTGCGCCAATTGCGCCTGCGCTTGCGTAATGCGTTGCTGGAACGGCGTCGGATCAAGCCGCGCCAGCTCCTGCCCTGCGCGCACCTGCGTATTGAAATCCACCGAAACGCTCTGCACCGGCCCCGACACCGTCGAGCCGACGTTCGCCGACACCAACGGCTGCAACGTACCCGTCGCGCTCACCACCCGCGTGATCGCGCCGCGATCCACCGCCGCTGTGCGATAAGGTTCCGCATCATCCTTCGGGCCAAACAACATCCAGCCGCCGATGAGCACCACCGCTGCACCGCCGACGATGTAAAGATTGCGGCCGCGCAGGATCCCTGGGCGCTTGGCCCAAAGTCCGGACGCCGTGCTCTGCACGCGTTCCTTCACAGCCGAGAGTTCCATCTCACATCCTCACATGGCGGCGTGGCGCACCAAGGCAAGACTGCCCCACGCCCGCTCTACCCCAGTCAAACGAAATCACCGCGAAGGTAGCGCGGCCAAGCTGAACTCAGCCTGACCGCGCTCCGGCTCCGCTTAGTCGCGGCCCCGGCGATGACCGCGCGCGGCTTGCGCTTCTTCTTGCGTCACACGACCGTCACTGTTCGCATCGAGACGCTCGAACATGCCGGCGCCCATGGCGGCGAACTCTTCACGCGAGAACGAGCCGTTGCCGTCAGTGTCAGGGTTCGGACGATCAGCGCGTTGACGGCGTTCGCCGTTTTCCGCGTTGCGCTCCGGACGTTGCGGACGTTCGGACGCTTCGATCACGCCGTTGCGGTTCGCATCGAGCCGATCGAACATCGCGTTCGGCCGCGCCAAGAATTCTTCGCGCGTGATGTTGCCGTCATTGTTCGCGTCAGCGCCGCGCAAACCACCGCCATCAGGCCCGCCACGATGACCGCGCCGCCCATGATGACCGCGTTCGCCGCGCTCACCACGTCCAGCGCGCATTTCTTCGCGCGTCACTTGGCCGTTATTGTCCGCATCGAGCTGCGCGAAATGCGCGGTGCGGCTCGCATCGAACTCCGCCCGCGTCAGAACGCCATCGCTGTTTGAATCGGCTTGGAAAATGCCGCGCCGTGCGCCGTCTTCGCCCGGGCCGCTTTGAGCTTGTGCGAAGCCGCACGCGCCCGCCGCCAAAACCGCAGCACCAGCGGCGGCAAGCCAAATCTTTCGCATATGAGATCACTCCTCTCGAGGCCGCGACATGGAGGCGGCCCAGCTCCCTCTCAGTCTGGAGGTAGCGCACTGCCTTTTCGCCCGTTGGTCGCGGTTGCGACAAAGTGTGTCGCATCGGAAAGGAACCCCAAAAACAAAACGGCCGGCGCCAGGGAGGGGCGCCGGCCGCTGTATTTGGCCTCAGCGCCTGGGGGGAGGGTCGCGCTGGGCCTGCATGACGGGATACGCACGGGGGGAGAGACGTATCGCCGTATGTTGAGATGATATGTAGGTGGTGTGCCGAGCGTTTGCCGCAAGTGCGTCAAACTATGTCAGCCAACTTGGACCTAACCTCCAATCGGCGGGGCGAGTTGGCGGCGCTGTTGCGGCGGACGCGCCTGCCCCACCAAGCGCACGAATTCCGTACGCGAGATCGAGCCGCTTTCGTCAGAATCATATTGCGAGAAGCGCGCGCGCAATTCGGTGTCGAACTCTTCGCGCGTGATCACGTTATCGACGTTGCGATCGAAATCGAGCCGGTACGGTCCAATCTGCGAGCCGCCCATCACTAAGTTTGACCAATTCGAAAATTCGATCGGCGAGAGCGAGCCGTTCGCGTCCGCATCGGCGCGGGTCCATTCGCGCGCGAAACCAGCCTCAGCCTCGTCGCGCGACACGCCCAAATCGCCGTTCGTATCGAAGCTCACCAGCATCAACGCATCAGCCGAGAGCAGCGCGCGGATCGGCGCCGTCCGGTCCTGCGCGGCGCGGCCGCCGCACGCCGCCAAGCTCAGCGCCGCGCACGTCACGACTACGATTGTCCTGATGCTCATGAATAGTCCCCTCAAATCACGTCCCCAGGAACCGCCCGACCTGGGCGGTGATAAGGCGAAACAGCCCTCGTTCTTGCCAAAGTGTGTCGGCCCCTGCCCGGCGCCAAGGTTTGGCATCGCTAAGCCACGCGCCCCCCGTAGATTTTTGTCAATGTACGGCGCACATCACAAGAACCATGGCGCCTGAGGACCCCCACATTCTGGTCGTTGACGACCACCGCGAGATCCGCGAGTCGCTCGCCCAATTCCTGCGTAAGAACGGCCGCCGCGCGACAGCGGTGGACAGCGCCGAAGCCGCGCGCCGTGCGATCAAGGAAAACCGTATCGACGCCGTGGTCTTGGACATCATGATGCCGGGCGAGGACGGCCTTTCGCTCTGCAGGCACATCCGTGAAACCAACCACATTCCGGTGATCCTGCTCTCGGCCCGCGCCGAAGAACTCGACCGCATCATCGGCCTCGAGGTCGGCGCCGACGATTACGTCGTGAAGCCCTTCAACCCCCGCGAGCTCCTCGCCCGCATCGACGCCGTGCTGCGCCGCACCCATGCTTTGCCGCCGAGCGTCGAAGCCCCCACCGGCGACGCGCTCCGCTTCGATCGCTGGACTCTAAAGCTGGCCGAGCGCGAACTCGTCGATGACGAAGGCCAAGTCCACGAAATGTCGACCGGCGAGTATCGCCTGCTGCTGACCTTCCTGCAGCGTCCCAAGATCGTGCTCTCGCGCGACCAGCTGCTCGACCTCGCCTTCGATGGCGGCAAGGACGTGTTCGACCGCGCCGTCGACACGCAAGTCAGCCGCCTGCGCCGCAAGATCGAAGCTGACGCGCGTTCGCCGAAGCTGATCAAGACCGTCTGGGGCGGCGGCTACGTCTTCACCGCGTCCGTCGAAAAAGCGTGAAGCTGTTCAACACTCTCACCGGACGCATGGTGGCGGTGACAATCGTCGCCGTCATCGTCTCCTACGCCATTGCCTTCGCCATCTTCACCAACGAACGCGGCTCAGCCTTGCGTCGCGCCGCCGAAACCAGCGTCGCCGATCGCGTTGCTTTCACAGCCGAGCGCCTCCGCGGCATAGCGCCAGCGCGACGCGAGTTCGTCGCCGAATCCATCCGTGACTTCTCGATGCGCTTCAGCGTCTCGGCGACGCCTGAAGTCACCTCAAGCGTCGGCGGCCAAGGCACGCGCATCGCCAACGCCATCACCGAACGCCTCGCCGACGCCAGCGCCCACGCCCAAACCCGCGTCGTCGACGCACCCTCGCGCCGCTGGCGCACGCGCGACGATCGCAGAGACCGAGGTCCGCCCGGCGAAGAACGCGGCGAGCGCGGCCCGCCGCCGCCGGATTTCGAACGCGTCCACGTCGAACCAGGCTCTGACGCCCCGCTCGTGCGCGTCACTGAAGCCACCGTCTCCGTGCGCCTAGATGACTCGACTTGGCTCAACGCCACCGCGCGCCTCCCCGGCCCGCGCCCGGCGCCAATCAGCGCCATCGTCGGCGCGATAGTCTCGATCATCATCGTCGGCATCGGCGCAGCTTTGATCTCGCGCCAGATCGGCCGCCCGCTTTCTGATCTCGCCAACGCCGCCCGCGCGCTCGGCTCCGGCGAAACCAACGTCGCCGCGCCCGTCAGCGGCCCTGACGACGTGCGCCGCGCCTCCACTGCGTTCAACGCCATGGCCGAGCGCCTAGGCCGCCAACTGAATCGTCAGCGCCAAATGCTCTGGGCGCTCAGCCACGATCTGCGCACGCCGATCACCGCCATCCGCCTCCGCGCCGAACTCATCGAAGACGAAGCCGAGCGCCAACGTCTCCTCGCCTCCGTCGCCGAGATGGAAACGCTGACCGAGCAAGCGCTCTCGCTCGCTCGCGCAGGCGCCAGCGAAGAAGCGCGCGCCAATGTCGATCTCGCCGAAATCGCTCGCACGCTCTGCGGCGAGTTGCAGGACGTCGGCGTCAACATCACCGCTGAAGCCAACGACGCGCTGATGGCCGAATGCCGCCCCAGCGAAATCGCGCGCGCCATGCGCAATCTGGCGGAAAACGCCGCCAAGTATGGCGGCGGCGGCATCATGCGCGTCTATCGCAACGCCGCCAACGAAGCCGTCATCGAAGTGTCCGACGAAGGTCCAGGCGTCCCGGCCGAACTCATCGCCAAACTCACCAACCCATTCTTCCGCGCCGACGAAGCGCGCAGCGAAACCAACGGCGCCGGCCTCGGCCTCGCCATCACCCAAGCCATCGCCGACAGCCACGGCGGCCGCCTCGTCCTAGAAAACCGCACGCCTAAAGGCTTCAGCGCGAAGCTGGTTTTGCCGGCTTAGCGAACACGCTCCACGCGATAACCGCGGGCGCGGAACTGCGCGACCAAGCCGTCCGGTCCGATGATGTGGCCCGCGCCAACCGCGACGAAGTCCACGCCTGAACCTTCCATCTCGCGCGTCAGCACTGTCATCCACGCATTGTTACGATCGACGAACAGCAGCTGATAAAGCTCGGGATACTCTTCGCGCGAGTCATCGATCACCGCGCGCTGCAGCGCCCGGTCATCGCCACGCTCCCACGCAGCCGACATGTCGCCGATCATCGTCGTCAGATTTTCCGATTCCGAGATTGCCTCACGCAGCATCTCGCGCTGCACTTCCGCATCCAGATTGGCGAAGAACGAAAGCTGTTGCTCGGCAGTTTCCAGCGCGCGCATCGTCTTGCCGGCATTGTCTGCATAGACATCGATCGAGCGGTCTACGCCCGATTCCGGATCGTAGTCGGCTTGGATCAGCGGCAGGAGCGTCAGCGTCAGCGACGCCATCCACGGCTTCAGCGGCTCAAGCGCGCCCTGTGGCAAACCCAAACGCGTCGTCACCGCATTGAGCGACGCATTCTCCTCCGGCGTCAGCCAGCTCGACAACGGCCGGCCCGGCTCCGCCGCGCCCAAACGCATCGCCAACATCTGAGTTTCGCGATCCGTTTCCGGATTCATCAACAGCTCGGTCCAGATCTCGTCGGACTCATCGATCGCCGCGCGCACGCGCGAATTGCCCCAATCGGATCCACGCGGACGCACGTGAACGGTGCCATAGAGATACATGGTCGAGTCACGATCGCGCACCACGTAGAGCGCCGGCGTGATCGCGCCCTCTTCCAGCGCTGGCGCCTGCGCGCACGCAGCCAGAGAGATCGCGGCGAGCGCCGTGAGAGCACGAACGAAGATCTTCATCACCCACCTATTCCGCGTATTACTTCCCAGAGTCACTTCCAAGGTGCGAAGTGCTTCGAGAGCTTCAAGCCCTGCCCCTGATAGTTCGATCCGCTCTCACCATAGAGCCGGTCAACCGGGCCAGACAAAGGCTCAAACACCAATTTGCCCACCGGCTGCCCATCTTCAACGATGAACGGCACATCGCGCGAGCGCACTTCAAGCACAGCGCGGCCTTCGTTCGGCGCAATGCCAAAGCCCGGATCGAAGAAGCCGGCATAGTGCGCGCGGAACTCGCCTAGCTCCGGCCGGATCGGCGCCATCTCGGCCGCCTCGTCCGCCGGGATCAGCACGTTCTCTTTCGACGCGAAAATATAAAACTGCCCTGGCTCCAACACGACGCGCCCCTTGCGCGCATCCATCGGCTCCCAGAAATCACGCGGATCGTAACCGCCAACGCGATCGACATCGATCACGCCAGAGTGCCGCTTCGCGCGAAATCCAACCGGACCCTTCAGCGAAAGATCCATGGTGAAATCGATCTCGCGCTTCGGATGCGGCGGCCCGCGCCGCAAACGCACCTGACTCAAACGCGTGCCCGTGCGCACCAGCACCGAGAACGTGCACGGAGAAATCTCCGCCCACATCGGCCCGCTATAGCCCATCGGAATGTAGTCGAACGATTGCGCGCCATCGGTGATCAGCCGCGTGAACACATCGACGCGCCCGGTCGAACTCTTCGGGTTGGCCGCGCCATGCATATGTGGCGGCAACGCCAAGCGCTCCTGTACCTGTACAAGATAGACGCACCCGGTTTCCAACACCGCGCCTTGCGTCAGATCGATCTGGTGCATCACCATTTCGCCATCGAGGCGATCTGCGACCTTCGCCCCCGCGCCCGGCAAGAAACTGGCGCGCAAGCGATACGCAGTCTTGCCCAGCCGCAAATCCAAGCTCGCCGGCTGAATCTGATCGTCCAGATACGCGGCGTCGGCGGCGATCCAGCCTTGCTTGATCGCCTTCTTGATTTCGCTATCGGAAAGAACGCCGTGGGTGGTGCTCATTTGCCCTGACTGGCTTGCTTGGGGGGCTTTGTCCAGCGCTCCGGCGCCGATACAATACCCCCTGAGGAGCTTGATGTACGAACAGGAAACCGCCGGCATGATCGTGCGCGTCGATCCGCAATTCCTGCCCGAGGAATCGCGGCCCGAGGATGGCCGTTTCGTCTGGGCTTACACCATCGAGATCGAAAACCGCCGCCCGGACCCGGTTCAGCTCATCTCCCGCTTCTGGCGCATCACCGATGAAAACGGCGCCACCCAGGAAGTGCGCGGCGACGGCGTCGTCGGCCAACAGCCCGTCATCGCGCCCGGCGGCAGCTTCAAATACACGAGCGCAGCCCCGCTTGCCGCGCCCTCCGGCATGATGATGGGCGCCTACTCGATGCAGCGCGAGAACGGCGAAGCCTTCGACATCAAAGTCCCACTCTTCGCACTCGATTCACCGCACGTCTCAAGGCTGGCGAACTAAAATGATCTTTCAGGGCTTCGAAGACACCATGCGCCGCATCGTCACTGGCGACGACGCGAGCGGCAAATCGACCATCATCATCGACGGCCCGCCGTCAGGCGGCATCGGCGATCCAGCGCTCGGCGGCCTCGCGGAAATCTGGCACGAAGCCGCGAGCGACGCGATCAATCCGAAAGAAACCAACGATCTCGGCGAGACCGTTTCAATCCTCGCGCCCGGCGAAGGCAAAGTGAAAGTGCGCTGGTTCATGATCCAGCCAACGCCGCCGGGCGTGCCAGCCGAAATGATCGCCGCCGCCGCACGCCAACGCTTCGCTGACTTCGGCGCCGAACACGAGCTACGCGATCAATCGCGCCACCCCGCGATGCACCAAACGCAAACGCTCGACATTATCTGCCTCATCAGCGGCGATGCCTCACTCGTGCTCGACAACATCGAAACCCGTATCAAACCAGGCCAAATCGTCATCCAACGCGGCACGTCGCACGGCTGGACCGCCCACGGCGGCCCTGCACTCTTCTTGGCTGTTCTGATCGATCGCCACGCCGCGTAGCTAGCCTTCGCGCGAAATCATCGGCGTGCGATCGCTGGAACTTGGGCAATCCGCCTCTTCGCGCCCGTTGCGACGCGCGATCGTGCAGCGCACGAGTTGCTCATCCGTCCGAAACACGATGCGCCCGCGCGCGTCGTACGTCCAAAGATGCGGCCACTCCGCCTCGCCCTCCCCGAGCGCGACACTCGCGGTAACGGCTTCAACTTCCCTGCGATGCGGCCGCACAACAGGCGGCGTCGGCGTCGGCGCGGGTGGCGCCAACAGGATCGCGTTCACCACCGGCGCACTCAGCGCACCGCCCGGCGTCTCGATCTCAAACAAACCAAGCAGCGCAATCGCCGCCGCCGCGATCACCAACGCAGCCGCGCGCGAAGCGAGCGCCACCTTGCCGCGTTCACTCAAATCGCTGCTCAGATACGGGATCGACGCCATGACGCGCCACACCGCGCCAAAAACCCGGCAAAATCGCGGCCACAGGAACGATCCAGCCGCAGCCCTCAAGCGTAGCATGCGCATGAAACACTTCGCGCGCATCGCCGCCGTCGCGGCGCTTTCCGTCTTGGCCCCAGCCTGCGCAACGCGGCCGCCCGCACCCGCCGAGACCGCGGCGTCATTCCAACTTGAGCGCGACCTTGTCGGCGCGAGCGTCGCGCGTGGCGAGTTTCGCGCCATCACCGGCGTCCGCCGCCCCTTCACCGCACGCCTCAACGGCACATGGGACGGTCAGACGCTTACGCTCGTTGAAGATTTCGAATTCGACGACGGCGAGCGCGACCGAAAGACCTGGCGCCTGCAACGCGTCGGCCCTGGCCGCTACACAGGCACGCGCGAAGATGTCGTCGGCGAAGCCGTCGGCTTTCAGGACGGCAATGTCTTTCGTCTCGAGTACGACGTCATCCTCCCCACCGAAAACGGCCGCGGCCGCAAAGTCCGCTTCCGCGACGTGCTGGCGCTGCGCGGCGACGGCGATGTCGTCAACAACGCCACTGTCGGCTGGTTCGGCCTGCGCGTCGGCTCCGTGTCGCTGATCATCGAACGCGACTAAGGCCCCGTGCTTTCTTCATCGCACGGGGCGTTTGACAAGCGCATATTTCGATGATACTGGAATTATCGAAATGAAGAGTCCACAAGCCGTCGAAGCCCTTGGAGCGCTCGCCAACGAGCATCGCCTCGCGATCTATCGCTTGCTGGTGCAGGCGGGTCCCGAAGGCCGCCCCGCCGGCGCCATCGCGGAAAAGCTCGATATGCCAGCCTCTTCGCTATCGTTTCACTTGGCGCATCTCACCCGCGCCGGGTTGATCGAGCAGCGCCGCGAGAGCCGCTCGCTCATCTACTCAGCCGACTTCGCCGTGATGAACGGCCTTGTCGGATTTCTCACCGAGAATTGCTGCGGCGGCGCCAGCTGCGCGCCCGCGGCGTCCACCAGGAGGAAAGCGTCATGAAGCGTCTCCACGTCCATGTCGGCGTCGCCGATTTGGATCAATCGATCCAATTCTACTCAAACCTGTTCGCCACCGAGCCCAGCGTGCGCAAGGACGACTACGCTAAGTGGATGCTGGACGATCCGCGCGTGAACTTCGCCATCTCGACGCGACAAGACGGCGGCGGCGTCCGGCACTTGGGCATCCAGGTCGAAACGCCCGAAGAGCTCAGCGAAGTGTATGCGCGCCTCAAGGCGGCCGATGCGCCAGTGTTTGAAGAAGGCGCGACCACCTGCTGCTACGCCAAGTCCGAAAAATCCTGGATCAACGATCCGCAAGGAATTGCCTGGGAAACCTTCCTCACCACCGGCGAATCCACCACCTATGGCGGTGGCGTCGAAAGCGCCGCGCCTGAATCACACGCCGCCACCAAACCACCGCCCTGCTGCGGCCCGCGCGCGCTCGAGTCGATCACATGAGCGCGCATCGTCCTTACAACGTGCTCTTCTTGTGCACCGGCAATTCGGCGCGATCCGTCATGGCCGAGGCGATCCTCAATCGCGTCGGCGCCGGAAAGTTCATCGGCTATTCGGCCGGCTCGACGCCCAAAGGCGAAGTGCATCCTGAAACGCTCGCGCTGCTGAAGCGCCTCAACTACGACACCAGCAAGTTTCGTTCGAAGAGCTGGGATGAATTCGCCAAGCCCGGCGCGCCGCCGCTCGATTTCGTCTTCACCGTTTGCGACAACGCCGCGGGCGAAGTCTGCCCAATCTGGCCCGGCCAACCGATGACCGCGCACTGGGGCGTTCCCGATCCGCCCGCCGCTAGCGGCTCCAGCGTCGAAGTCGCGCGCGCCTTCGCGAACGCCTACGGCGCGCTGCAAAACCGCATCGCCATCTTCGTGAATCTCCCGTTTGAAAGTCTGGATCGCCTCTCGCTGCAAGCGCGGCTCGACGGCATCGGACGCGCCGAGCAACAAAACGGCGACGTCGCCTAGCGCATATGAGCACGCTTTCGCGGCGCCTCGCCGCTGAACTCCTCGGCTCGTGCGTGTTGGCGGGCGTCGTCATCGGCTCGGGCGTGATGGCGGCGCACCTGTCGAGGGGCAACGACGCGATCGCGCTTCTCGCCAACACCGGCGCGACCGCTGCGATCCTGTTTGTGCTTATCACCGCGCTCGCGCCGATCTCCGGCGCTCACTTCAATCCGGCCGTCACTTTGATCATGACGCTTCGCGGCGCCGTGCGACCTCTCGAAGGCGCGGCTTACGCCCTTGTTCAAGTCGGCGGCTGCGTTCTCGGCGCGATGCTGGCGCACGCGATGTTCAACTTGCCGCTCTTGCAAGAGAGCACGACCGAACGCAGCGGCCTCAGCCAAATGCTGTCGGAAAGCGTGGCGACGTTCGCACTCGTTACGGCCATCATCCTGGTGTCGAAGGCGCGCGAGAGCGCCGTCCCTGCCGCCGTCGCGCTGACGATCGCAGCGGGCTATTGGTGGACCGCCTCCACCTCCTTCGCCAATCCCGCAATCACCATCGCGCGCGCACTCAGCGATACGTTCGCCGGGATCCGCCCCGAAGACGTACTCGGCTTCATCGCGGCTCAACTCGTCGGCGCAGTGCTCGCTTGGATGTGCTGCGCCTTCTTGCTCTCAGCCCCAGCCAAACCCACGCGCTAGCGCTCTATCCCACACCCCGCGCCCCAAAAACCCAATAAAATGGCGCTCGTGTACGAAATCTATCCCACACCTTCCAACCCGTGAGATGATGCACGCATCTCCAGCACGGGAGGTTGCTTGTGTCGACCAACACCAAACAGCGCCGGAGATGCGGATCGAACGTGATGACGTGTGAAGCAGCGATGTGAACCACGTCTGCTCTGCGAGAAGAAAGAAAGCAGAGGCCCAGTGAAGAGGGACTAGGGATTGGAGGTTAGGGATTAGGTTCTCTGAATCCGCCGATCACGAGGCCCCCGAGACGAAGGTGAAGTGACAACGGAGACGCGAGCGCCATCGCTCCCCAATCCCTAGTCCCTAATCCCTAGTCCCGTTGGCTTCTTCACTGCGCGTCGGCCGGGAACGAACATCAGGCGCTAAATGTCGCCGGATACCCAGCGTCGTGGGTGATCGGTCTGCGAGAGCAGCACCGCGGGGAGAAGTCCCGCACCGATCCTCGCTTCGTCAGAACGCAGATCAAGCCCACGGGCCGAAGCTGCGGAGCAGCGAAGGCCTGCCTGTCAGCAAACGCATGGCCCTCCGGGATTATCTTGAACGCCTCAGATGTCCGCCGGCCGAGAAAACGCTCCGCGCAGGGCGCGCTTCGGCAAACCCAACACGATTTTATCTTTGAAGCTTCATTCCGAAGCGCGTCCTGCTCTCCCGTCTTTTCTGTGGAGAGATCTCGAACCCGCGATGCTCAGGCATGCGCGGCATTTGGTGTGGAGCGCCCTTCCCCCTTGTGGGGAAGGTGTCACGCGGAGCGTGACGGATGGGGGCGTCACCTCTGACCATCCGCAAACGCGCGGCCGCATGAAGTTGCATGAAGCTTCAAGGCATCACCGCCGTTACCCCCACCCCCGCCCCGCCCCACAAGGGGGCGGGGAGTAACGAGGAGCAACTCACACAAAAACGCCGCCGTCTTTCGACAGCGGCGTTTCAGTTCACAGGGTCGAGACCCTACATAGCAGCCAGGCGCATCATGCGGCGGAGCTCATCCGGCTCGCCAGACGTGCGGCGCTTGCGCGCTTGGCTTGGCTGATAGGCGAGGCGCGCGTGGTCCTGGCAATACGGATGGTTGCCAAAAGCCCCGCGGCCGCAGAACGCGAAGTCCGCGTCCGTCGGATCGCCGATCGGGTATTTGCACATGCTCTCATTGAGCGTCAGTACGGTCGCGGCCTTGCCGTCCTCAAGCTTCACCGGCTCGAGGTCAGGAATGACCACGCGCGGCTCGCTCGACGGGATCCGCAGGCGCGGCGCCGACGGACCAACGATCCGCGGACGCGCCGTCCGGACCGGCCGCTTGGCCGGCCGTGACGGGGTGGCCCGGCCCGCCAAACCAAGGCGGTGGACCTTACCGATCACAGCATTGCGGGTGACCCCGCCCAGTTGTTTCGCAATTTGGCTCGCTGAAAGCCCTTCGGCCCACAGCTTACGGAGTAGCGCGACGCGCTCTTCAGACCAGCCCATGTGTTCAAGCCCCCTTGGCCCATGGCCCCGCCCATTTCTGACGGGAATGCGACACACTCCCCTTCTGGGCGAAGAAGTCAATGGGTTGTGGTTTTGTCATGTGGATACCCAAGATACAGTAGTTATCCCATGACATATGGTGGGTTACTCACTTCTTACTAACGGGCTTTCGGCAGGGACTCGGCTCATTAAATTGAGCAGAGCCCGCGACTTGGGCCCGCAACATGGTTAACGAGCGCTCAGACTCGTTAAGGAATTATGAAAGAGCTGTTCTTCGTATGGACACTGCCGTTCGGACTACCCCGCCCGCGCTGACCTCGCGGCACTATGGCGCCGTCAATTGGGTGGGCCTGCAGACCCTCGTCTGGCGTGAAATCCGCCGCTTCCTGAAGGTCGGCGCGCAGACGGTCTTTGCGCCCCTGATCCAAACCCTGCTGTTCATGCTGGTGTTCAGCCTCGTCCGCGGCGGCGATTGGCCAGGCACCACGCGCGCCTACGCCGACGGCCTGGCGGCGGGCCTCGTCATGATGTCGATCCTCTCGAACGCCTTCCAGAATTCGTCGTCGTCGCTCGTCATTGCGAAGGTGCAAGGCAACTCGGTCGACTTCCTAATGCCGCCGCTCTCGGCGCTCGAACTCACCATCGCCTTCATCGTCGGCGCCGCCGCACGCGGGCTTCTTGTCGGCTTCGCATCACTGATCGCTGTCGCGTGGCTCGCCAACATCATGCCGGCGAATCCGCTCGTTGCGCTCTACTACGCCATCGTTGCATCGGTGATCTTCGGCGCCATCGGCCTCATCGGCGGCATCTGGGCCGACAAATTCGATCATCTCGCAGCAGTGACGAACTTCATCATCGTGCCGCTGACGTTCCTCTCCGGCACGTTCTACTCAACATCAATCCTGCCCGAACCGATCCGCACGATCTCGCACTACAACCCGGTCTTCTCGCTCATCGACGGATTCCGCTATGGCTTCATCGGCCACCACGACGCGCCCCTGCTCACCGGCGCGCTCATCACCGGCGGCCTCGCGCTCGCGCTGAGCTACGCAAGCTGGGCCATGATCAAGAGCGGCTACAGGCTGCGGAGCTAGCGCGAAAAACGTCCCTTCTCCCGTTGCACGGAGAAGGTGGCCCGAAGGGCCGGATGAGGGTGAGGCTAACTCAACGCCTTCGCCATCAGCGGCAAGAACACATCCATCCGATAATCCACATCCGTGTGATCATCGTCGAACTCTTCGTACGTGTGCGCGATGCCGGCCGCCGTCAGCTTCGCCGCAAAGCGGCGCATGCCGAAGTGAATCCGGAATTGATCCGACCAGCCGCAATCCATGTAGATCAGCTTCAACTTGCGCAGATTTTCGCCCAGCGTGTCGAACATCACCACCGGATCGTGCTTCATCCAATTGTTCCAGCGCTCCGGAATAAGCTCGCCCGTGCGCGGATCCATCGGCAGGCGCATGTTGCGAAATTGCGTCGGATCGGGGTCGTAGAAAGCGGCCTGGCCGAAATCCATCAGGATCATGCGATCCTTGTCCTTCAGCTTCGGCTTGCCCTCGACGTGCTTGATCCATTTTTCGATCGAGTAGTCGAACGGCCGCAGCGCATCGACATCGTCGTACAACGTCGGAATAAACAACGCGTCGAAACCCATATCGCCGCTATTGATCGAGATCGCGCTCCAAAAATCGGAGCGGTTCATGCCGTGCCACGCTGCGCCATAGCCGCCCGACGACTTGCCGAACACGCCGCGCCGCCCAGCGCCGCCGCAGTTGAACTGCGCTTCAACTGTCGCAACGATCTCGTCGCAAACGTAATCGGCGTAACGGCCCGAGCCCGCGCTATTCAGATACTGATTGCCGTAGAGCTTGGTGAAGCAATCCGGGAACGCCACCACGCAGCGCGCCATGCCCTCATGCGCCAAGCGATCCAGCCGCTCGGGCACATTTTCGCCGCCCGGCTTCCAATTGGTGTGGTTCGGCCCCGCGCCCCAATAGCCGGTGAGGTCGACGAGCAGCGGCAGCTGTTCCGCATGGCTCCACCCCGGAGGTGTCCAAACGTGCAACTCACGCTCTGTCGGATCGCCCAGCGAATTGCCTTCCAGCACAACGGATTGGTGACGCAGGCGATGCAGTTCGCCGCGGGGAATGGAATGGTCTCGTCTCATAAATTGTTGATGATACCAGCCGCTTGACCTTGCAAGCGGCGCGGCTCAAAACCCCGCCTTCCCCAAATCTCGAGAGCCAAAATGAGCGCCGCAGAAAGCCATATCCTTCCCGTCTATGCCCCGCCGGAGCAGATCTTCGTGCGCGGCGAAGGCAGCTGGATCTGGGATGAAAAGGGCGACAAGTACCTCGATTGCATCGCCGGCATCGCGGTCAACGCCTTCGGTCACGCGCCGCCGTTCCTGGTGAAGACGCTGACCGAACAAGCCGGCAAGCTCTGGCACACCTCGAACATGTTCAAGGTGAAGGGCCAAGAAGACCTCGCCGCGAAATACACGCGCGATAGCTTTGCCGACGTTGTGTTCTTCACCAACTCCGGCACCGAAGCGATCGAAGGCGCGCTGAAGACGGCGCGCAAATATCACACTGCGAATGGCCAGCCGGAACGCATCGACGTCATCGGCTTCCAAGGCTCGTTCCACGGTCGCTCGTATGCCGCCGTCAACGCCAGCGGCAACGCCAACTACATCGACGGCTTCGGCCCGCGTCTGCCCGGCTATGTGCAAGCGCCGTGGGGCGATCTCGACGCGCTGAAGAAGCTCGTCGGCCCAACGACCGCGGCCATCATCCTCGAGCCTGTGCAAGGCGAAGGCGGCGTGCGTGCTGCAACGGACGAATATCTCCGCGGCCTGCGCAAGCTCGCGGACGACAACGGCTTCCTCATCATCTTCGACGAAGTGCAATCCGGCGCCGGGCGCACCGGCAAGATCTGGGCGCACCAATGGTCTGGTATGACGCCTGACATTATGGCCGTTGCCAAAGGCGTCGGCGGCGGCTTCCCGATGGGCGCGTTCCTCGCCACCAAGGAAGCGGCGAAAGGCATGGTCAAAGGCGTGCACGGCACGACCTTCGGCGGCAACCCGCTCGCCATGGCGATCGGCAACGCCGTCTACGACGAACTCTCGAAGCCGGAATTCCTCGCGCACGTGAACAAGGTCGCGAACCAGCTCACGCAATCGCTTGAGAGCTTGAAGGATCGCCATCCTGATCTCGTCGTCGCTGTCACCGGCAAAGGCCTGCTGCGCGGCTTGAAGCTCAAGATCGATCCGAAGCCCATCCAAGGCGAAATCCGCGATCAGAAACGCGTCCTGCTCGGCGTCGCCGGCGACAACGTGCTGCGCCTCGCGCCGCCGCTGAACATCAGCGAAGACGAAATCCGCCAAGCGGTCGATGCCATCGACGCGGTGCTCGCCGCGCAAACGGCGAAAGCTGGCGCGTGATCGAAAGCCCGCGCCACTTCCTCGATATCAGCGCGCTCTCCCGCGAAGACGTGCGCGCGATCCTGGACGAAGCGCACGCCCGCAAGGCCGCGCGCATCGATTGGCCGAAGGCCGCGCCTGATGAAGACGCGCCACTCGACGGCTACGCGCTGGCCATGATCTTCCAGAAGAACTCGACGCGCACGCGCGTCTCGTTCGAGATCGGCATGCATCAACTCGGCGGCAAGTCGATCGTGCTGAACGCCAACGACACGCAACTCGGCCGCGGCGAGACCGTGGAAGATACAGCGCGCGTGCTCTCGCGCATGGTCGATGCGGTGATGATCCGCGCCAACAATCACGAAGACGTCGTGAACTTCGCGGCAGCGGCGACTGTGCCGGTGATCAACGGCCTCACCGATCTCTCGCACCCCTGCCAGATCTTCGCCGATCTGCAGACGATCGAAGAGCGCATGGGCGACATCACCGGCAAAACCATCGCCTGGCTGGGCGACGGCAACAATGTCTGCACCTCGTTCATGCACGCGGCTGAAAAGCTCGACTTCAAGCTCCGCATCGCAACGCCGGCTTCGTACGCGCCGCGCGCTCAAGAACTCGCAGCGGCGATCGCCGCCGGCGCGGATATCGAAGTGCACAACGACGCCAACAAAGCCGTCGATGGCGCCGACGTCGTCGTCACCGACACCTGGGTGTCGATGGGCGATACGGACAAAGACGCGCGCATGGCCGCCTTCCCGCCTTACGCAGTCGATGACGCGATGATGGCGCGCGCCAACAAAGACGCGATCTTCCTCCACTGCCTCCCCGCTCACCGCGGCGAGGAAGTCACCGCCAGCGTGCTCGACGGCGAACGCTCCGCCGCGTGGGACGAAGCGGAAAACCGCATCCATGCGCAAAAGGCCGTGCTGCTCTGGTGCCTAGGGAAACTCTAAATATGGACCGCCGGCGTCTCGCCGGCATGCACCTGCGTTGGCCGGCGAGACGCCGGCGGTCCATATTGCTCTGAGCTTCAACCGGCCCCATATCGCCCGCTTCATGCCCGCCACAGACGACATCATCGCGCCCTTCAGCCTCGACGGTGCGCCCGTGCGCGGCCGCATCGCGCGCATGGCGGCGGGCGCGCTCGATCCGATCCTGCATCGCCACGACTATCCGCGCCCCGTCGCCATGTTGCTCGGCGAAGCGCTGACGCTTACGGCGCTCGTCGGCTCGCTACTGAAGACAGATGGCCGCCTCGTGATCCAGGCACAAGGCGAAGGGCCAGTGTCGCTGCTGGTGGCGGAACACATTGACGGCGGCGTGCGCGGCTACGCGCGCTTGGCCGAAGGCGCCGCCGAGAGTCTCGCAGGTGCGCACCGCATGACGCCAAGCGAATTGCTCGGCGCCGGCAACCTCATCCTCACACTCGATCTCGGCGAGAACACCACGCCCTTCCAAGGCGTCGTTGCGCTTGAAGGCGATACGCTTGCCGAGTGCGCCGAGAACTACTTCCGAAGCAGCGAGCAGACCGACACAGGCATTCGCCTCGCGGTTGGCGAGATCATCAATGGCGACGGCCCTTCGCAATGGCGCGCTGGCGGCGTGCTGATGCAACGCCTCGCCGGCGACCAAGCGCGCGGCGACACGCACGAAGACTGGAACCGCGCCTCGATCCTGTTCGCGACTTTGACCGATGAAGAGCTGATCGATCCGGCGCTCTCGCCTGATCGCCTACTCTATCGCCTCTTCCACGAAGAAGGCGTGCGCATGGGCGAAGCGGCAGTGCTTGACGATCGCTGCAGCTGCAGCGCCGAGCGGCTGACCAACGTGATGAAGACGTTCCCGAAGGACGAGATCGCCGAGCTGATCGAACCAGACGGCAAACTCCACGCCCGCTGCCAATTCTGCGCGCGCGAGTACTTGATTGATCCTGAGAGCGTCGGCGTTCGCTAGAACGGCAACTCAAACCCTGCGCGGTTGAGGATGCTCAAGCCTCCAACCGTCAGGACGACGGCCAGCAAGTACATGGCGAATGTTGCACGCAAGTCGTGTTTGACCCGATAGGTCGCACCCGTGCCACCATAGGTCGGAATATCCTCCTCGCCGCCAACGAGGGCGTATTTCGTACCGCCCGGCGAGAGGCAAATCTTAGATTTGCGAAGCAACAAGACCATCGCAACAGGCCACAGAACAACCGCGGCTAACAGAAACAGCCAACGCACAACCGGCGTTTTGAAAATGAAATCGTCGGCAGCGCGATTGATCAGCGGTGAGGACCACTTGGCGACGCCGCGCCCGGCGCCAGTCTCAAACAGAAAATAGAACGTGCGCGCGAGAGACGATCCCACAGCAAACCAGATCACGAGCAGATCCTTCGCGAGCGGGCTGAGATGAAACGGCAGCCAGCCAAAAGCGAAATCAACAAGCGGATGGAAAGCGGCCTGATACGCGTCGAGCAAATACTGCATCAGCGGCGAGAGCAGCAGATTCCAAGTCTGCACCACCAAGCCGTAGACTGACGCGGCCGAGAGCAGAATGCTGACCGCCGTCCATGTGCGCCTGACCGTCTGCCCAAAGGCAGCGTTCGGCGTTCGCGGTGCGGTGCTGTCAGAGCCCATAAGCTCACCCCCCGCATGCACCCTATGCCACACGGGTTCCCACGTCGAGCCTGGGTTAGCGAGGTGGCTTAAGCAGCGTCCACGTCGAGCGCGTAGCCGGCGCTGCGGACTGTGCGGATCGGGTCGCTCTCCGTGCCGACCATCAGCGCCTTGCGCAGGCGGCCGATGTGCACGTCGACCGTGCGCGCTTCGACGTAAACGTCAGAACCCCACACAGCGTCGAGCAATTGCTCGCGGCTAAACACGCGGCCGGGATGCTGCATCAAATGGTCGAGGATGCGGAACTCCGTCGGCCCCAGATGCACGTCGCGCTGGCCGCGCTTCACGCGGTGCGAGACGCGATCCATGGTGATGTCGCCGATGACGATCTTGTCGTCGGCCAAGCCCGGGCGGATGCGGCGCATCACGGCGCGCAGGCGCGCCAGCAGCTCGTTCATCGAGAACGGCTTGGTGAGATAATCGTCTGCGCCGACATCGAGGCCGCGAATGCGATCGCTCTCTTCGGTGCGCGCGGTCAGCATCACGATCGGCGTGTTGCGCGTGTCCTGGCGAGCGCGCAGGCGGCGGCAGACTTCGATGCCAGGCGCCTTCGGCAGCATCCAATCGAGCACCACCAGATCCGGCGCGCTCTCATCGGCCACCACCAGCGCCTCTTCGCCATCATTGGCGACGGAGACGCGATAGCCTTCCTTCTCAAGATTGTACTTGAGCAAATCCGCCAAGGCCGCTTCGTCTTCGACGACCAGCACGTGTGTTGCCTTGGCCATGATTTGGATTCCCTACTCCGCAGCATCAGCGCGAGGGCGCTGCGTTGCAATTTCCTCGCCGGTGACGAGGAAGTGGATGTACTCGGCGATGTTGGTGCCGTGGTCGCCGATGCGCTCGAGATTCTTGGCGATGAAGAGCAAGTGCGCGCATGAGCTGATCATGCGCGGGTCTTCGATCATGTAAGTCAGCAATTCGCGGAACAGCGAATTGTAGTGCGCGTCGATGTTGTCGTCGGCGTTCCAGACGTTGATCGCGGCTTGCACGTCGCGGTTCGCATACGCATCGAGCACTTGCTTCAAATGCGCGCCCGCGATCTTGCCCATGCGTTCAACCGAGCGGGTGAGCTGGATCGGCTCGTCTTGGTTCAGGATCAGCGCGCGCTTGGCGATGTTCTTGGCCAGATCGCCAACGCGCTCCAGTTCGCCGGCGATGCGCCAGGCGGTGAGCACGACGCGCAGATCGCTCGCCATCGGCTGGCGGAGTGCGAACAATTTGATCGCGCGCTTTTCGATCTCGCGCTGCGCGGCGTCGATCTTCGGGTCACGTTGAATGACGATTTGAGCGAGCTCGGTATCGCGGCGGGCGACGGCGGCGAGTGCATCTGCGATCGCCGTCTCGGCCAAACCGCCCATGCGCGCCACTTCTTGAGTGATCGCGTCGAGCTCTTCGGAAAACGCTTTGACTGTATGCTCTGCCATGGTCGCCTTAACTCGCCGCGCCAACGCTGGCGCGCTGCGGGATCGTTTGGAAGCGGTCACGGCAATTAGCCGAACCGGCCAGTAATATAGTCCTGCGTGCGCGAGTCGCGAGGGTTGGTGAAGATCTCCTCGGTCGCGCCCGTCTCCACCAGCTTGCCGAGGTGGAAGAATGCCGTTTTTTGCGACACGCGCGCCGCTTGCGCCATCGAGTGCGTGACGATGACGATGCAGTACTTGTCGCGAAGTTCGTCGATCAACTCTTCGATCTTCGCGGTCGCGATCGGATCGAGGGCCGAGCACGGCTCGTCCATGAGGATGATGTCGGGGTTCACCGCCACGGTGCGGGCGATGACGAGACGCTGCTGCTGACCGCCGGAGAGGCTGGTGCCAGGCTGCGCGAGGCGGTCCTTCACTTCATCCCAGAGGCCGGCGCGGCGGAGCGATTGCTCGACGATGCCGTCCATCTGCGACTTGGATTTCGCCATGCCGTGAATGCGCGGGCCGTAGGCGACGTTGTCGTAGATCGACTTCGGAAACGGGTTGGGCTTCTGGAACACCATGCCGACGCGCGTGCGCAGCACGACAGGGTCGACGTTCTTCGCGTAGGCGTCCTTGCCTTCGATCTGCAGCGAACCGCTGACGCGGCAATTGTCGATCAGATCGTTCATACGGTTGAAGCAGCGCAGGAACGTGGTCTTGCCGCAGCCCGACGGGCCGATGAAGGCGGTGACGGCGCGATCCGGGATGTCCATCGAGACATCAAACAGCGCCTGCTTATCGCCGTAGTGGACGTTGACGTCGCGGGCGGAAATCTTGATCGGCGCGCCGACGATCGAGCCGGCTTGGGCCTTCACGGTCGGGGCGGTCATGGCGGGGCCGGTGCTCATGGGGCGCTCGGAACCCGCTGCTGAAAATTCCATGATTTCCGACCCCTTAGCTCAGCGCTCGCGCACCGAGTCACCATCCGTGCCCGATACGGGCCGTATGTAGGGGGCTTCCATGACACTGATGTGAAATCGGCCCCGCGTTTCATCAGCCCTCCTCCGCCAATTCCACATAGGCCGCGAAGGCCGAGCCGCGTCCAGGCTGGCTTTCGACCAGAAAGCCGCCCCGGTGGCGGTTGACGATGTGCTTAACGATGGCGAGGCCGAGGCCGGTGCCGCCGCGCTCGTTGCCGAGTTCGCGCTCCACCCGGAAAAATCGCTCGCCCAGACGCGGCAGAAACTGGCGCGACACGCCAGGCCCAGAATCCTCGACGCGCACATACGCGTAGGAGCGATTGGCGGCGGCCGTGGGCGTCAACAGCGCCACGCGACCCGCCTCTTCCCAACGCCGGCCCGACTGCGCCGACACCTCTTCGCGATCGCCGGAAGCGGCCACTTCGACCGTCACGACACCGCCTTCGGGGGTATATTTCACGGCATTGTCGACCAAGTTTTGTACAACTTGCGCGAGTTGGAAGCGCTCGCCAACAACCGGCACCTGATCCGTCGGTACGCGCAAATCAAGACGAACGCCGCGCTCCTTCAGCACCGGCGCGAGCGAGTCCGCGACTTCGCGCGCGACCGCTGCGAGATCGGCGCGATCGGACGGCGGCACGTGCTCGTCGAGTTCGATGCGAGAGAGCGAAAGCAGGTCGTCAATCAGACGCCGCATGCGATCGGCTTGCGTCTGCATCATTGCCAAAAACCGCTCGCGATCCGCAGCGCTATCGCGCGCCGGGCCGTTGAGCGTTTCGATCAAAAGCGTGAGGGAAGCGAGCGGCGTGCGCAGCTCGTGGCTGGCGTTGGCGAGGAAATCCGCGCGCATGCGCTCGGTGCTGATTCTTGCGGTTTGATCGTGAAAAACCAGCATTGCGGCGCGGTCAGCGCCCCAAGTGACAGGGGCCACGTAGCAGCGTGTGTGACGATCAACTTGCGCCGGCGTCTCGTACTCGACAGCGCGCGTGGCGCCTTCGCGCACAGCGCCTTGCACGGCTTCCAGCACGTCGGGGTGGCGCAGGATCGAGGTCAAGAATTGACCGCGCGCTTCGAAGTGCATCTGCCGCCGGGCCGCTGCATTGGAGCTCACGATGCGGCCTTCGGCATCCACCAACAACGCAGGATCCGGCAAAGCTTCGAGCAACGGCGCGAGTTCAGCGAGGCCGACAAGTTCGATCTGATCGTCGCCGCTTGACGCGATGACAAAGCGGCTGCCTTCGCGCATCGCCCAATAGGCAGCGGCGGCCGCCAGCACCATCAGCACCGCCGCGCCGGCGCTGGTGAAGAACGCAATCAGCGCCGCCAACGCCGCGAGCCCGCCGGCCGCCCAGGCGGCGGCGGGTATGCGGTCCAGCCGCAGCCGCGGCGGCGCAAGGCGGTTCATGGCCATCGGCCATCGGCTTAGGGCGGGGCCTTGGAGTCGCGCAAGCTGAGCTGTCGGTTTGGGCCGCCCTCGCCCGTCATTGGGTAGGGGCCGCCGCCCGTCGCGCGAAAACGGCGCTTCGTCGTGGCGAACAGTACGACGCATCCAAAAACGGAGGCGCCGGCATCCCACAGGTGACGGGAGTGGTGCGCCCTAGCTGCCACGCAAGAAATCCTTATCGAATTTCAATACAGATTTATTGACTTTCGAGAGGACGGTGGCTAGAGCGAGTGCGTGAGGGAACATGAAAAACGGGGTTCGACTGTTAGTCGGCGTGGGGTTGATGGCCCTCGCTGGTTCGTGCGCGGGGCGCAATCTCCCGCCGGAGCCGGATTCCTACGTCGCGGCTGATGCGATCGGCGCCGAGCGCGCGGCCGACCTCGCAGCTTCCCCGGCGGCAACTTGGCTCGACGATCTCAACGCGCCGGAAATGTCGACGATGGCGCGTGAAGCGCTCGCGGGCAGCCCTGACCTTCAAATCGTTGAAGCGCGTTATCGCGCGGCGCGTTGGCGCGCGCGCGGCGCGTTCGGCGGCAATCTGCTGCCGAGCTTAAGTGTCGGCGCCGATGGCACCCGCACCGAAGAACCGACCGCCACCGAAGAACGCATCCGCACCGAGTTCATGACCTCGAGTGTTGTGGCGAGTTGGGAGATCGATCTCTGGGGCCGCCTCACCGCGCGCACTCTGGCGGCTGACTCAAGCGCGGACGCCGCGCGCCGCGATTTGGACGACGCGCGCCTCTCGGTTGCGGGCCAATCCTCGCAAGCCTGGGTCGATCTGATCGAAGCGCAGCAGCTCTTGGCGCTGGCGCAGGAAGATTTGACCACGCGCGAACGCGCGCTCGATCTCACACAACGCCGCTATGATGCTGGCCTCATCTCGTCGCTCAATCTGCGCACAGCGCGCAGCCAGGTCGCGTCAGCGCGCGCGCTGCAAGCGCAAGCGCAGGATCAAGTGCTGATCTCATCGCGCCGGCTGCAAGAAATCATGGGCCGCTATCCGGATGGCTCACTGCGCGCCGTGGGCGAGTTGCCGGAACTCGGCCCCCTCGCCGCCGCTGGCGCGCCGGCCGATTTGCTCGAGCGCCGCCCTGATGTGCTGGCGTCCGAACATCGCCTGCGCGCAGCGGGCTTCCGCATTCACGAAGCGCGCGCGGCGCTGCTGCCGCGGCTGACGCTGCGGGCGAGCGCCGGCAGTTCGGGCCAAAGCCTCAACGAGATCGACGACAGCTTCAACATGATCTCGAACATTGTCGCTGGCATCACCATGCCGATCTTCAACGGCGGCGCGCTGATCTCGGAATCGCGCGCCAGCGTTGCCGATCGCCGCGCGGCGGCGGCTGAATACGTGCGCACCTCAATCGCCGCTTGGCGCGAAGTCGAAGGCACGATCAGCGCCGATCAATCGCTGGAAGTCCGCGAAGCCCAATTCGCCATCGCCGCCAACGAAGCGCGCGAAGCGCAGGAATTGGCTGAGCGCGAGTACGCACGCGGCGTCGCGACATTGTTCGAATTGATCGACGCCTACACGCGCCGCATCGACGCCGAGCGCGGCCTCATCACGGCGCGCGCCGCGCGCGTCTCCAATCGCATCTCATATCACGTCGCCCTCGGCGGCGGCGCCCGCACCGGCGGGATCGACGAAGATCGGGAACCAACGCCATGAACATGATGGACCTCAACATGACGACGCAGACAGCGCCTGACGAGGAAAAGCCCAAAGGCATCTTGGGAGCGATCAAGCGCATCGCGATCTTTGCCGCGCCGCTGGTTGTCATTATCGGCGGCGGCCTGCTGCTGGCGCTGATGATCGCCACTGGGCCGAAGGCGAAAGAAAAGGGCGAAGCCCCGCACGCGCCGGCTGTGCAGTTCGCGGTCGCGCATGCGCGGCCGACAACGGTTTCGATCAACGTGCAGGGCGAAGCGCGTCCGCGCGTTGAAGCAACGCTCGCCGCGCAAGTCGCGGGCCGCATCGTCTGGGCCAGCCCGAAGTTCGCTGAAGGCGGCTCGTTCGCCGAAGGCGAAGTGATGGCGCGCATCGACGCCGCCGACTATCAGCTCGCGGTCGTCCGCGCCCGTGCGCAGGTCGCGCAGGCGCAAGAAGGCCTGACGCGCGAAGAAGCTGAAGGCGAATTGGCGCGCCAAGATTGGGCGGCTTTGGGCCGTGGCGATCCGCCGCCGCTGGCCGTGCGCGAACCGCAACTGGCGCAAGCGCGCGCCCAACTGGCTTCGGCTGAAGCGGCGCTGCGCTCGGCTGAACTTGACCTCAACCGCGCCTCAATCCGCGCGCCGTTCGCCGGCCGCGTGCGCGAGCGTCGCGCCAATGTCGGCGATTATGTCGGCCCCGGCTCGCCGGTGGCGGTGATGTTCGCGACCGACACGATGGAAATCCGCGTGCCGCTGACCGACGCCGATCTCGCTTCGATGCGTCTGCCGGTTGGCTTCAACGCGACGGCCTCGAACCCAGGCCCCGCCGCGCACGTCACCAGCGTGACGGGCGGACGCATCCAAGCCTGGGAAGGCCGCCTCGTGCGCACGGAAGCTTCCGTCGATGCGCGCACGCGCTTGGTCTACGGCGTCGTCGAAGTGCGCGATCCGTTTGGCTCGCGTCACTCTGCCCCGCTCGCGCCCGGCATGTTCGTGCAGACGCGCCTTGAAGGCTCGAACCGTGAAACGCTCGTCGCGGCCCCGCGCTCAGCGCTGAAGCGCAACGAGTTCGTGTATGTCGTGACCGCGCAGAACACGATCGACGTGCGCCAAGTGCGCCCGGCGCAAACCACGGCGGACGAAGTGCTCTTCCGTGAAGGCGTCGCGGATGGCGAGCGTGTCGTCGTCTCGGTGTTGACCTCGCCGCGCCAGGGCATGGAAGTCACGCCGATCGACCGCGAGGGCGGCACGACAACCGCGCCCGCCCCTGCGCAACCTGAACAACAAGAACTCGACATTCGTCGCTAACGAAACTCGGCCTCGCGTGCTCGCGAGGATTTGAAGGACTGGTCTTATGCTGAAGGGCCTCGTCGCCTGGTGGGGACGCAACCCCGTCGCCGGCAATCTGCTGATGGTGTTCGTCGTCATCGCGGGCATCTTCTCCTTCAACAAGATGGAGAAGGAATTCTGGCCGCCGGGACGCGACAACAGCGTGTTCGTGCAAGCTTCATGGCCAGGCGCCAGCCCGGAAGACATGGAAAGCCAGGTCGTTGTTCGCATCGAAGAAGCGACGGCGGGGCTCGATGGCGTTGACTGGGTGCGATCGCGCTCGGGCGAAGGCTTCGGCTGGGTCTCGATCCAATCCGAAAGCGGCGCCGACATCGACGCGATGACGCAGGAAGTGCGTTCGCGCGTTGAATCGATCTCCGGCTTGCCGAGCGGCATGGATCCGATCCGCGTGACGCGGCAAGTCGGCCGCAACGCGTCGTTCATTATCGGCCTGCACGGCAATGTCGATGAGCGCACGCTACGCGATACGGCTGAACGTTTGCGCGACACGATTTCGCTGCTGCCAGGCGGCGCCAATACGGAAGTCTGGGGCGCGCGGCCGCCGGAAGTTTCGATCGAAGTGTCGGAAGCTTCGCTGCAAGCGTTCGGGCTGACGTTTGACGACGTTGCACGCGCGGTGCGCTCAAGCTCGGTGAATGCCGGCGCGGGCGCGGTGCGCACGGCGGACGGCAACTTCCAACTGCAGGCGCGCAACCTCGCCGACACCGAACTCGATTTCGAGAACATCATCATTCGCCAGACGCCCGATGGCGGCATCGTGCGCGTGCGCGATGTCGGCACGGTCAGCGACGGATTTGTCGACACCAACCTCTATTCGCGCATGAACGGCGAGCCGGCGATGCTGGTGGCGCTGCAGACGGCCGACCAGTTCAACATCTGGGAAACCGAGAAAGCGGTCGACGAAGCGCTGGAGCAATTCCGCACGACGCTGCCGCAAGGCTTGCAACTGACGATCGTGAACGATGAGTCCGAGGGCTATAACGAACTGCTGGGCCTGCTCTTCCAAAACGCGGCGCAGGGCTTCTTCCTGATCTTCTTCCTGCTGCTGCTGACGCTGCACCCGAAGGTGGCGTTCTGGTCGACGCTCGGGGTTATGACGGCCTTCGCTGGCTCGTTCTTCATCCTCCCCTACATCGACGTGTCGCTGAACTTCATGAGCGTGTTCGGCTTCCTGTTGGTGCTGGGCATTATGGTCGACGACGCGATCATCGTCGGTGAAGCGGTCTATGAACGCGCAGAGCGAGGGCACACCGGGCCTGACGCCGCGATCATGGCGACGCAGCTTGTGCTGAAGCCGCTCGTCGCTTCGGTGTTCGTGACCATGATCGCGTTCGCGCCGATGATGATGTTCTCGGGCGAAGTGCGCCAGTTCACCAGCGCGATCTCGATGGTCGTGATCTCGACGCTAGTGTTCTCGCTGATCGAAAGCTTGATTATCCTGCCGGCGCACTTGGCGCACGTCACCAAGCCGAACCCGCAGGGTAACGGCATCATGGACCGCCTGATGCGTATCCAGCAGCGCTGCGCGCACTCAGTACTCTGGGTTGCTGAGCATCTGCACGGACCGCTCGTGCGCAGCGCCGTCAAACTGCGTTACCTGACGTGGGCGATCTTCTTGGTCATCATGGTGCTCGCCATTGGCTTGATGGCCTCGGGTCGCGTCAAGCAGACGTTCATGCCGGAAGTCGAAGGCGACTTCATGATGGCGAACATCACGTTGCCGCAGACAACGCCGTTCTCGCGCATGGAGCAGGTCAGCGCGCAACTCGACGCTGCTCGCCGCGCACTCGAAGAAGAGACGGCGGAGCAGGCCTATGTCGATCCGCTCACTGGGCAAAACTCTCGCGGCGTTGTGCGCTCCTGGAGCCAGTTCATCGACGAAAACACAATCCAGGCATATGTCGGGCTGACGCCTCCTGAAACGCGGCCAGACATGCGCTCGCGCGCTATCACGGAACGACTCGAGCAGCTACTCGGCGAAGTGCCGGACGCTGACCAAGTGAGCTTCTCGCTCTCTGGTTCGGGCTCGCCGTCGATCGATCTGGCGCTGATCAGCGACAACAAGGAAGACCTTGAGATCGCGGTCGAAGAGTTGAAGGCGCGCTTGTTGCAGTTCGAGGGCGTCACCAGCGTCCGCGACAGCCAAGACGCTGCCAACGAGGAGCTGCGCTTCACGCTGCTGCCTGGCGCCGAACAGCTCGGCATCACGCTGATGGATGTGACGCGCCAGGTGCGCCAAGCGTATTTCGGCGAAGAAGCGCAACGCTTGCCGCGCGAAGGCGACGACGTCCGCGTCTACATCCGCTATCCGCGCGATGATCGGCGCACTCTGGAAAGCCTCGGCTCCTTCCGCATTCGCACCTCGGATGGCCGCGAAGTGCCGCTGGCAAGCGTTGCCTCGTGGGAATTCGCGCCAGGCGTGACCGGCCTCGATCGCCGGCAACGTCAAAGCTCGATCCTGGTCACCGCCGATCTCGTCAACGCCGAAGCGCGCCAAGAGATCATGCGTACGCTGGACGAAGAATTCTGGCCGAACTTCGAGGCGCGTTTCTCGACCGTCTCGCGCCGCGCCATCGGCGAAGCCGAAGGCCAGCAGGAGTTCATGAATGAGTTCGTCACGCTGATGTCTCTGGCGTTCGCGGCGATCTACTTCCTGCTCGCGGTGACGTTCCGCTCTTACGCGCAGCCGTTGATGATCCTCTGCGTCATCCCGTTTGCGATCGTTGGCGCCCTGCTCGGCCACTTGGCCTTCGGCATCAGCTTCGCCCTGTTCTCATGGTTGGGCATGATCGCGGCCATCGGCGTCGTCGTGAACGACAACGTCGTGCTCGTGGATCGCTGCAACCAAATCCGCGGCTACTTCGCGCTGCGGATGAAGGGATCGGGCCAAGCGCTGCCGGAAGACAGCGAATGGGAACCGCACTACATCACGCTGCCGAACGGTCAGGTGGTGGAGTATGTCGGCATCGCGCCGGACCTCGAGCCGCACGAAGAGATGATCATCGAAGGGGCCGAAAGCGGCTTCCAGAAGGGTCCGATCGAGCTCAAGAACTCGGCCAAAATGAGCGACGGCATTGAGTACCGCGAGCGCGCGGAAGAGCTCGAAGCCATGGGCTTCCAGGTCATGCGCGTGAAGGCCGAGCGTGGCATCACAGAGGCCTCGGTCTCGCGCTTCCGCCAGATCTTCCTGACGTCCGTCACGGAATTCGTCGGCACCTCGCCGATGATCCTGGAGAACGCCGCCATCGTTCAATTCTTGAAGCCGATGGTGATCAGCCTGGCCTTCGGCGTGCTCATCTGCATGCCGGCGACCTTGATCCTGACGCCCGTCTTCTACATGATCGGGCTCGATATTAAGCGCGTGTTTGGAGGCATGTTTGGCTTCTACGCACGGCTCTATGGGGGCCGCCGCAAACTCGCCCCGGCGGAATAACGAACAAGCACTCGGAGGTACGAAATGATGTTTCTGACTCGCCGCGCCATGGGCGCGTCGTCGGTCGCGCTATTGGCTGGTTGCGCCACGGGCACAGCTACTGAGACGCCTGAAGCCACCGCGCCGGCGCGTGCGCCGGCCGCGATCGGCGCGTGGGGCGTGGACCTTGGCGCACGCGATCTGAACGTCCGGCCGGGCGATGACTTTTTCCGCTATGCCAACGGCACGTGGATGGCGAACACGCAAATCCCGGCGGACCGCACGCGCTGGGGTACGTTCGATATCCTGCGCGAGAAAGCCGACAACGACGCGCGCGTGATCATCGAAGAAGTGGCGCTCGCGGGCGGCGCGCCTGGCACCAACCAGCAGAAGATCGCCGACTACTACAACTCGTTCCTGAACCAGCAAGCGATCGACGCCGCCGGCCTCACGCCGCTGCAAAGCGAACTCGATGAGATCCAAGCGCTGCGCAATCACGAACAGGCGATTCGCTTCATCGCCCGCCCGGGCGTTGCGGTGAACTTCCCGATCGCGATTTTCGTCGGCCTCGATGAGCGCAACCCGAACCGCTACGTCACCAACATGGTGCACGCGGGCCTCGGCCTGCCGGAGCGCGAATACTATCGCCGTACCGACGGCGAGTTCCCGAACATCCGCCGCGAATACGAAGCGCACATCGCGCGCCTGCTCACGATGGCGGGCCAATCCAACGCCGCCGCGCAAGCGCGCCGCATCGTGGCGCTGGAAACGCAAATCGCCGAGCGCCATTGGCCGATCGCCGATCGCCGCAACCGTGACCGCACCTACAATCTGAAGACGCGCGCTGAAATCCGCGCGCTGGCCCCGCGCTTCCCATGGGACGCCGCGTTCGAAGCTCAAGGCCTCGGCGCTGTGCAGGAATGCGTGATTTCCGAACTCTCGGCGATGGGTCCGCTCGCGAATCTCTACGTCCAGACGCCGGTTTCGACCTGGAAGTCCTACCTCACCTATCACCTGGTACGGAACAACTCGCCGCTTCTGCCGAAGACGTTCGACGACGAAGTCTTCGCTTTCTACGGCACGACGCTCTCGGGCCAGCCGCAACAGCGCGAGCGCTGGAAGCGTGCGGTGCAAGCGGTGAACGGCGCGCTCGGCGAAGCCATCGGCTCGATCTATGTGCAACGCCACTTCCCGCCGGCGTCGAAGCAACAGATGAGCGATCTGGTCGAGAACCTTCGCCGTGCGTACGGCGAGCGTATCGATCAGAGCACGTGGATGTCCGCGGAAACGAAGGTCGTCGCGCGCGAGAAGCTCGCCACGTTCCGTCCGAAGATCGGCTACCCGGATCGTTGGAAGGATTACTCGGCGCTCGAAGTTCGTCCGAACGACGCGTTCGGCAACGCCAAGCGCCAAGCCGCGTTTGATTGGAACCACGATCTGGAACGCCTGGGCCGCCCGACCGATAAGGACGAGTGGTTCATGACGCCGCAAACGGTGAACGCCTACTACAACCCGGTGTTCAACGAGATCGTCTTCCCGGCCGCGATCCTGCAGCCGCCGTTCTTCGATGCGAACGCGGACCCGGCCGTGAACTACGGCGCCATTGGCGGCGTCATCGGTCACGAAATGGGCCACGGCTTCGACGACCAAGGCGCGAAGTCGGACGCGCAAGGCGTGCTCCGTGATTGGTGGAACGCGCAAGACGTCGCCGCCTTCACGCAAGTCACCGATCGCCTCGTCGCGCAATACGATGCGTTCAGCCCGCTCGAAGGCATCAACGTCAACGGCCGCCTCACGCTCGGCGAGAACATCGGCGACAACGGCGGCCTGCAGGTCTCCCGTCACGCCTACACGCTCTCGCTCAACGGCCAGACGGCGCCGACGCTCGATGGCATGACTGGCGATCAGCGCTTCTTCCTCGGCTGGGCGCAAGCCTGGCGCGCGCTCATCCGCGACGCGGCGCTGCGCAACCAGATCCTCACCGATCCGCACTCACCGGCGGTCTATCGCTGCAACGGCACTGTGCGGAACATGGACAGCTGGTACGCGGCGTTCGACATCCAACCGGGCGACGCGCTCTATCTCGCGCCAGCCGACCGCGTCACCATCTGGTAAGCGCGATCACAGTTGCGAACTGACTGAGGGGGAGCCGCTTGGCTCCCCCTTTTTCGTGGCCGGGATTTGCGATCAAGGTGCGGATTCAATCGGCTGATTGCCCTGCCCGCCCTTGCGGCGGCGCGACCCCGCTCCGATGATCCGGCCAGGTTGGAGACATCACACATGCTTAGCTTCACTCGCCGCGCCCTGGGCGCTTCTTCGCTTGCGCTGGCCGCGGGCTGCGCCACGGGATCAGCAGGCGGAGGCGGCGCAAGCACAGGCAGCGGCAGCGCTGCGATCGGCGCGTTCGGCCTCGATCTCACCGCAGGTGATGCGAGCGTGCGACCGGGCGATGACTTCTTCCGTTATGCCAACGGCCACTGGCTCGACACGACGGAAATCCCGAGCGACCAGCGCAGCTGGGGCACGTTTGTTATCCTCGGCGAGAAGTCGAACCGCGATCAGCGTGTGATCATCGAAGAAGTGGCGCTCGCGGGCGGCGCGCAAGGTTCGATCCAGCAGAAGATCGCCGACACCTACAACTCGTACCTGAACACCGACGCGATCAACGCGCGGGGCCTCGCGCCGTTGCAAGAAGACCTTGCCGTCATCGACGCCATCCGCACTCATGAAGACGTCATGCGCGTGATGGCCGGCGCGGACTTCCCGACCAACGGACCCATCGTTGCTTTCGCCAGCCTCGATGCACGCAATCCGGATCGCTATGTCGTGACGATCACGCATGCGGGCTTGGGCCTGCCGGAGCGCGAATATTATCGCCGCGCCGATGGCGAGGCGCAGCGCACGGCGTACGTCGGCTACATCGAGCGCGTGCTGACGCTCGCCGGCCAAGCCAACGGGGCGGCCAAGGCGCGCTCGATCATGGCGCTGGAAACGCAGATCGCCGAATTGCATTGGCCTGTCGCAGAGCGCCGCCAGCGTGAGCGCGTCTACAATCTGAAGAGCCGCGCCGAGCTTCGCGCGATCGCGCCGAACTTCCCGTGGGATGCCGGGCTTGAAGCCGGCGACATGGGCCAAGCGACGGAAGTCGTCGTGCGCGAACTGAGCGCCATGGCGCCGCTTGCGAACCTGTTCATGGCGACGCCGGTACAGACCTGGAAGGACTACCTCACCTTCAATCTCATCAGCGGCAATGCCGACGTTCTGCCGCGCGAGATCGATGACGCGAACTTCGATTTCTACGGCCGCGCGCTGAACGGCCAACCCGAACAGCAAGAGCGCTGGAAGCGCGCGGTCGACACGCTCGACAACGTGTTGGGGGAAGCGGTTGGCCAACTCTATGTGCAGCGCCACTTCCCGCCGGAAGCCAAGGCGCAAATGCTTGAGCTGGTTGAGAACCTGCGCCGCGCTTATGCGCAGCGCATCGATCAATCGCCTTGGATGACGGCGGCGACGAAAGTTGTGGCGCAAGAGAAGCTCGCCGCGTTCGTGCCGCGCATCGGCTACCCGGATGTGTGGCGTGATTACTCGGGCATGGATGTGCGGAGCGGCGATGCGTACGGCAACGCCAAGCGCGCGAACAAGTTCAACGGCGATTGGGCGAAGGCGCGGCTGTGGCGCCCGGTCGATCGGCGCGAATGGAACATGACGCCGCAAACGGTCAACGCGTCCTACAATTCGGTGATGAACGTCATCACCTTCCCGGCGGCGATCTTGCAGCCGCCCTTCTTCGATCCGCACGCGGATGCGGCCGTGAACTACGGCGCCATTGGCGGCGTCATCGGCCACGAAATGGGTCACGGCTTCGACGACCAAGGCGCGAAGTCCGACGCGCGCGGCGTGCTGCGAGATTGGTGGAGTCCAGAGGACGTGGCGGCGTTCCAGCAAGTCACCAACGCGCTGGCGGCGCAGTACGATACGTTTGAGGCGCTGCCGGGCCTGCACGTGAACGGCCGCCTGACGCTCGGCGAAAACGTCGGCGACAATGGCGGCTTGCAGGTTGCGCTACGCGCTTACGAGCTTTCACTGAATGGCCGGCCCGCGCCGACGCTTGGTGGCCTCACCGGCCAGCAGCGCTTCTTCCTCGGCTGGGCGCAAGCGTGGCGCTCGAAATATCGCGACGAAGCATTGCGCAATCTCGTGCTGACCAATCCGCACTCGCCGCCGCAATTCCGCGTCAACGGCGTCGTCCGCAACATGGATGCTTGGTACGAGGCGTTCAGCGTGACGCCGGAAGACGATCTCTTCCTGCCGGACGATCAGCGCGTCACGATCTGGTAGCTCGGAGACGCTGACGGTAGCGCCGCGAGGCGCCACCCTGTTAGCCCGGATATTTCTTCGCCATCGCCTTCCAGCTCTTGACCGCGAGCTGCTTCAGCACGGCCTCATCAATGTCGGCGAGCTTATTGATGTAGAGGCAACTCCGGCCAGTCTTGTGCTTGCCGAGCTTCTTCATCAGCGGCTCGTTCTCGTAGCCGTCCATCATATAAAGCACGAGATTGGCCTTGCGGGGGCTAAAGCCGATGCGAGGCCACTTGCCCGTGGCGCCATTGTACTCGCCATACCCAATGATCGTCGGCCCCCACATGGCCGGCTTCTCGCCGGTGATCTCACGCAGCATTTTGTCGACGGCCTTCGCGTCCTTGCGGCGCGTGTCGTCTTCGACAGCGGCGACGAAGGCCGCGACCGAAGCTTTAGTGCGTTGGGTTTTCGGTTCAGCCATGAACTACTCCGCCGGGTGCTGCGCTAGGAACGCCGCGATGTGCGGATAGATGCCATCGCGCACGAGTGTCGCGTGATCTGATCCCTGCATGCGGACGAATTGCTTTGGCTCATTGGCAAGCGCGTAGAGGCGCTCGCCTTGTGTGAACGGAATGACGGTGTCGGCATCGCCGTGGACGATGAGCACCGGCATGCGAACCTCTCCGATCCAATCGCGCGAGCGGAAACCGTCGCGGATCAGATAGCGCGAGAGCGGCGTGAAATGCGCGGCGGCAACGTCATCGACGCCGGTGAACGGCGCTTCGAGGATGAGCGCGCGTGCGGGGCGTTCGGTCGCGAGACGCACGGCGACGCCAGAGCCAAGCGAAAAGCCGTGAATGACAATGTCGCGCGGCTGGTAGTTGTGGGCGATGAGCCAGTCGTAGCCGGCGCGTGCGTCGATGTGCAGGCCGCGCTCGCTGGGGCGGCCGGTGGAGCCGGAATAGCCGCGATAATAGACGGCGAGAAAGCCTGCGCCGCTTTCGGTGATGCGCCGCCAGCGCCCTTCCCAGATGTGTGGGCGCCCGCCATTGCCATCGAAGAAGAGGAAGATCGGTTGCCCCGGTTGTGGTTCGCGATACCAAGCGACGAGCTGCTCGCCATCCTCGGTCGGCACACGCACCACTTCGGTCTCAGGGAAGTTCGGCGCCACCTCTTCCGTGTGTGGCTGATAGATCAAACCGTTCGCGCACGACATCAGCAACGCAAGCGGCAGGATGATCACCGCCGCGACAATTGCGAAGAACTTGAAGCGATTGCGTTCTAACGCGGATTGCATCTGTCACTCGCACACCAGGCGAGGCTGCCGATCACGGCGTCCCAAGATTGCGCGGACGCGGCTGGATCGAGTGTAGGGCCGTACTCGTCGAGCTGGAAATTGTAGAAGCGGGTCTCGCCCTGCACGAGGATCGTGCGCCGCACATTGACGTCGTTCGGAAGCGTCTCACTACCGACGACGAGGCCGCGGCAGATGAGCGTGTAGTCCGCGGCGGGCCGGCCATCGAGCGTGAACTCGCGGATCTCAGACACCGAATACTGAACACAGGTTTCGGCGCCGATGCGCGTGGACAAGTTGCGCGCAAGCTCGCCGATCGAGCTGGTCATCAGGTTGCCTTCGCGCGACAGGTCCGCGAACAGGATGCGGCGCAGCTCGTCGCCATCCTCGCGCTCGTAGCGCGTGAGGCGGATGTTGGCGGCCGCGTAACGCTCGGCCTCGCCGTTGGGCAGCGGCAGCTGAGTCAGCTCGCTGGGTACGCGCCAAGCCAATTGCTCGGCGGCGGCTGGCGATGAAAACGCAACGATGCTGGCCGCGATACAGCTAAGCGCCCACAAACCGACAGCACGCATCTCAGAGCCCCTTTACGATCTCGTCCGTCATTTTCTTGGCGTCGCCAAGCAACATCATGGTGTTGTCGCGGTAGAAGAGTTCGTTGTCGACGCCGGCGTAGCCGACGCCACCCATGCTGCGCTTCACGAAGAGCACGGTCTTCGCCTTTTCAACATCGAGGATCGGCATGCCGAAAATGGGGCTTTTCGGGTCCGTTTTCGCGATTGGGTTGGTGACGTCGTTGGCGCCGATGACGTAGGCGACGTCGGCGGTGCTGAATTCGTTGTTGATGTCTTCGAGTTCGAAGACTTCGTCATAAGGCACGTTGGCTTCGGCCAAGAGCACGTTCATGTGGCCGGGCATGCGGCCGGCGACCGGGTGGATGGCGTAGCGGACTTCGACGCCCTCTTTCTTCAGCATGTCGGCCATTTCGCGGACGCTGTGCTGCGCCTGCGCGCTCGCCATGCCGTAGCCCGGCACGATGATCACCTTCGAGGCGTTGCGCATGATGAAGGCCGCGTCGTCGGCGCTGCCGGCCTTGTAGGCGCGCTGCACCCCGCTGGCCGCTGCCGTCGCGCCGTCAGCAGCGCCGAAGCCGCCGAGGATGACGCTGATGAAGCTGCGGTTCATCGCCTTGCACATGATGTAGCTGAGGATCGCGCCGGAGGAACCGACGAGCGCGCCAGTGATGATGAGCGCGACGTTCTCAAGCGTGAAGCCGAGCGCGGCGGCGGCCCAACCCGAGTACGAGTTCAGCATCGAAACGACGACGGGCATATCGGCGCCGCCGATCGGGATGATGAGCAAGATGCCGATCAGGAACGAGAGGCCTGCTAGCGCCCAGAAATGCCATTCGACGGTGCCGTGCGCTTGCGCCATCATGATGATGAGCAAGCCGATCAGCGCGCCGATGCCGATATTGATGATGTGGCGCGCAGGCAGAAGGATCGGCGCGCCGCTCATGTTGCCGTTGAGCTTGGCGAAAGCGATGACGGAGCCGGTGAAGGTGATCGCGCCGATGGCGGTGCCCAGCGAAAGCTCGATCAGCGACTCCATGTGGATCGGCGTGCGCAGCAGGTAGGCGCCGACATTCTCTTCCGACGCGATGTGGAAGCTTTCCGGCGCGTAGAACGCTGCGGCGGCGACAGCGACGGCGGCAAGACCAACGAGCGAGTGGAACGCGGCGACCAGTTGCGGCATCGCCGTCATTTTGATCGAGCGCGCAATCACTGCGCCGATGCCGCCGCCAACGACTATCGCGCCGACGATGATGATCCAGGTCGTCGTGTCCGGCCCCACAAGCCAGAGCGTGGTGACGATGGCGATCGCCATGCCGATCATGCCGAAGGTGTTGCCTTGGCGGCTGGTCTCAGGGCTCGACAGGCCTCGCAGCGCTAGAATGAAAAGCACCCCGGACGCGAGATAGAGCAATGCTGCGTAATCAGCGTTCATGTCAGCCCCTAGGTGGTCCGAACTGGCGATAACGCTGCCAGCCGGAAAGAATGGTCACGGCAGGCGCCGCGAAAAAGACGATTGCGGCAAGCCATGTGGGCCAGCCGGCGGCGCTCGCGCCGAGGAAGGCGATGACGTTGCCGATGATCGGCACGAAGGCGAGGAAGAAACCGATGATCGCCGAGAGCCAGACGTTATCGATCAGATTGGTGTGGATCCACTCGATGACGAAGTTGATCTGCAACACGCAGAGGCCGACCCACACCAGCGCGATGACGCAGCCAAGCCCGGCGCAGCCGCGCATCTGGACTTGGAAACGGCGCATATCTTCGCGCGCGCGGGTGCGGTCGAATGTGTGCGGCGCGACGGGTGGTTCTTCGCCGAGATTGGCCAGCGCGCGTTGCGCGGCTTGGCGGAGTTCGTCATCGCTGACGGCGCCCTCTTCGCCGGCTTCGAGCACGTCCGCTTCGAAGGCTTCGACCGTCGCCTGCATCGCCGCGACCGCGCGCGGAACAGAGCCGCCGCTCGAGCGCCAGCCATCGACGAAGCGGCGCATGAACGCCTCGGCGGAGAGGCGTCCCTCGAGGTAAGCTTCGAGCAGTGCGCGCCAGTCGGCCGGGCTCACGTCACTTCTTCTCTTTCTTCTTGTACATCGCCAGCATGCGCTGGGTGACAAGGAAGCCACCGAAGATGTTGACCGCGGCGAGGCCAGCGGCGAGGCCGCCCGCGCCCTTCGCCACCCAGCCGCCATCGGTCATCGCGCTTGCGCCGGCAGCGATGAGCGCGCCGACGATGATGACGGACGAGATGGCGTTGGTGACGGCCATGAGCGGCGTGTGAAGCGCCGGCGTCACCGACCAGACGACGTAATAGCCTACGAAGATCGCCAGCACGAAGATGGCGAGATAGAAGACAAAAGGATCAACCGCTTCCATTGAGTCTCTCGCGAATAAGGCGGGAGGACTAAGAGGCGGAATTCGCGTCAGGTCAACCGATAGTCGTTACCGGACGCCGGAGCCGAAACGGACTGCGAAACGCGCGGTGCGATCACTCGCCGCCGAAGCGCGTGCGGCACTCGTTTGCGGCGGCGGTGCGCCGGGCGGCGGGCTGCTCCAACCAATAGCCCTTTGCGGCGCTCGCGGCGTAGCGGCCGGTCATGCCTTCGACGCCCTCTTCGTGGTTCAGCCGATCCAGGATGCGGCCAAGCACCGGCGCCCACTCGCCCGTGGCGCCGGTTGGGTAGCTCAGCACATCGAGGTTGGCGTGTGCGGCCACGGCGCCGGCGCAATAGCTCAAGTCCTGCGCGGCGCTGCCGGATTGCGCGTTGGCGGGCGAAGTGCTGAGCGCTGCAACAGCGAACGCCGCGAAGATCGCGTGACGTGCAAAACCGGCCATGAAGTCCTCCGTACCTTTACTCGGTACTGTAGGTCGCGTCCGCGCGGATGACGAGGCCGACGCCATCCGTCTCGTGAGTTTCAGCAGTGCGCGCGCCGCGATGATTGCGGTAAATCAACGTGTGACCTCGCGCGCCCACAAGCAGCGCTTCCGGCGTGAAGGTAAGATCGGGCGCGCGCTCGAGCGCCTTCTCGAAATAGAGACGCAGCAGATCCTTGCCGTGGATCACGCCATCCGGCGAGAAGCCAAGCGCTGCAATGTAGGGCGAGGAAAACTCGATGTCGTCAGCGTACAGCGCGCAGATCGCATCGAGATCGCGCTTGTTCCAGGCTTCGTAATAGCGCTTCTCGAATTCGACGTCGTTCATGCAGCGCTCTTCGGGGCGAAGTGCGGGTGCACAAGCACGCCGCCTTTGCTCAACATAGCGCCCTTTATGATTTCGTCATCCCAAGCGGGTGCGAAGGCCTTGCTGTCCTTGTCGGTCAGCAGCGGCAGCAGCGCGAGCAAGTTCTTGGCGTAGAGCGAAGATGCGTCCGACGGCAGCCGCGACGGCAGATTGGTGAAGCCCATGATCTTCACGCCGCCGACTTCAACCAGTTCATCGGGCTTCGAGAGCGGGCAATTGCCGCCCTGCGCGACGGCGAGATCGATGATCACCGAGCCCGGACGCATCGACTTGGCTTGCGGCTCGGTGACGAGCACCGGCGCGGCGCGGCCTGGGATCAGCGCCGTGGTGATGACGATGTCTTGCTTGGCGATGTGTTCGGTGACGAGCGCGGCCTGCTTGGCCTGGTACTCAGCGCTCATCGGCTTGGCGTAGCCGGCCGTGGTTTCGGCCTGCTTGAACTCTTCGTCTTCAACCGCGACGAACTTGGCCCCAAGCGACGCCACTTGTTCTTTCGTGGCGGGGCGCACGTCAGTTGCGGTGACGACAGCGCCGAGGCGGCGCGCGGTGGCGATGGCTTGCAGGCCGGCGACGCCGACGCCCATCACGAACACTTTCGCGGCGGCGACCGTGCCTGCGGCCGTCATCATCATCGGAAACGCGCGCCCATAGAGCGCCGCGCCCTCGATCACCGAGCGATAGCCGGCGAGGTTTGCTTGCGACGACAGCGCGTCCATCGATTGCGCGCGGCTGATGCGGGGAATGAATTCCATCGCGACAGCGTCGATCTTGGCGCTCGCAAGCTTATCGAGCACAGCTTTGTCGCCGTATGGCTCGAGGAGCGAAGCGAAGCCCGCGCCAGCTTTGATCTTGCCGATTTCGGCGTCCGTCGGACGGCGCACCTTCACGACGAGATCGGCGCCGCCGATGCCGCCGTCTGCGCTGATCTCTGCGCCAGCAGCTTTGAATTGATCGTCGGGAAAACTCGCGCGCACGCCAGCGCCGGTTTCAACCGTCACCGTGTGGCCGAGGCCCACGATTTTCTTGACCGTCTCCGGCGTCGCCGCGACCCGGGTCTCCCCAGGCGCGCTCTCCTTGAGGACGGCGATCTTCAACGATCAGCCCGCTGTCAGCGCGGGAATGACGAGGCCACCGAGCGCCAGCAGCACCCAGAGCGCCACCTGCACGGCCCAGTACACACCCGAGAGCTTGAAGCTCATGCCGACGGCAATGCCGATCAGAACCAGCGCAACAAAACCGGCCCACCAGCCGGCGCCAATCGCGAACGCCAGCGTCAGAAGGCCAACAAGTTGCGCCACGAGACCGCAGCCCCAGACCGTCGCCATCAGGAACCCGTGGAAGGTCGCCTTCTGGTCCGAGATTTCCATGTTTCCGTGAGCGCCGCTCTGCGCCATGCCGCCATCTCCTGTTCGGTGGGCGGGGTGTAAACCGCGCCGCGCCCCTGAACAAGCGGACCTCGCGCCGCGCCTAGCCCTGGGTCGCTACCAGTCGACGTCGGCGGCTTGGACGGTTCGGGACGGCGTCGAAACGGTTATGTTCGGGCGGCGGACGTCCAGGAACGTGACCGCCTCCCCCTCAAACCGGGCCGCCGTCAAAACCCCCGACGCGTAGGCGCCGGTATCCACAGCGATGCGGCGGGCATCGGCGAAGGGCCGGTCGACCGGGGTGTGGCCGTGGACGATGCGGTGGGAGAAGGCGCGCTTGGAGCCGATGAAGGCGTCGCGGGCCCAATAGAGCGCCTCGTCCGGCTGATCGGCGAGCGCGCGGCTGTCATCGACGCCGGCGTGGACGAAGGCGTAGTCGCCGAGTTCAATGTAGCGCTCGAGGCCGTGCAGAAATTCGAGGTGCGCCGCCGGCATGCGCGCGCGCAGTTCGTCGGCCGCGACGCGCCAGGCTTCGACCGAGCCGTTGAACGGCGGCGGCCGGACGCCATAGGACATCACCGTCTCGGCGCCGCCTTGGAGCAGCCAGCCCCGGTTGGCGACCGGATTGTCGAGGAAGGCCATCAAAGATTGTTCGTGGTTGCCGCGCAGGTAGCGGCACTCGCAATGGCGCGGGCGGCCGGCGGTCAGCATGCCGATGACGCCGGCGCTGTCGTGGCCGCGGTCGATGTAGTCGCCCAGGAAGATGACGATCGGCGGGCCGGCGAGGCGGGTGTCGTCGATCGAACGCTTTTCCAAGAGCGCGATCATGTCGGCCAGCAGGTCGGAGCGGCCGTGGATGTCGCCGACCGCATAGCCCACCCGTCCGTCGAGAAATCTCGCGACAGGCGATTTCGATCCCTGAAAGAGCCGCAGCACGCTCACGCGGCGATGACAACATCTGTCATCCTCGCCCGCAATGAAGTTCCCGCATTGCGCTTCTCACGCGCACGGCAACCCTAATGGGTCGCGTTTTTCGTGTATTGTTCACACGCATCGCGGCGCAGGAAAATTGTCGCGTCTGTGAGGTGCGCGCTGGCCCCTGCTTTGCTTCCCCCAAGCGATGGCGTAGGAACGCCCCGAGGATCGGAATTCATGAAATCGCCAATCTGGCACACCCGGCGCGCGTTTTTGCGGTCTCTGGCGCTTACGGCTGGCGCGGGCGCACTGGGCGCCTGCTCCACAATGGCGCCTGCCACGGACGAGATGGTTGAGCCGGTCGAGTATCGTCTCGGCGCGGGCGACCAGATCCGCATCACTGTGTTTAACGAGCCCGACCTAACCGGCCCCTTCACCGTCGGTTCGCAGGGCACGATCGCCTACCCGCTGGTCGGCACCATCCGCGCTGGCGGCCTGACCGTGCCGGAATTCACTGAAGCGCTGCAGACCGCGCTGGCGACCTACGTCCGCTCGCCGAGCGTTGCGGTCGAAATCACCAATTACCGGCCGTTTTTCATTCTCGGCGAAGTCCAACGCCCGGGCACGTATCCGTACTCGGCCAACCTGACGGTCCCGAACGCGGTCGCGACGGCCGGCGGATTCACCTATCGCGCGAACCGCTCGCGCGTTTTCATCCGTCGGGCGAATGAGAACGTTGAGCGCTCTTACCCGCTCACGGTCGCGACGCCGGTTCTGCCGGGCGACACTGTGCGCATCGGCGAGCGCCTCTTCTAAGCAAACGCGGTTAATCCGCCGCCGCGCTCTTTTCGACACGTTGGCGCGGCGCAAACAATGCATGTCCACGCGTGCTGACGACATTGGCTTTGCAGCGATGCTAAGCTTAATGACGACTTCCGTAATCAACTCCGGCCAAGAAGCAGGCTGCGCGTGAACCATATGAACGTGGTCAACAAAGAGCCCATCCGCACACCGCAACGGCCAGAAGCGCCGCGCGGGCTGGCGGATATGGTCGGTCTCACCGCCGCCAAGAACATGTTTCGCCGGCGCATGTGGCTCATCACCATTGGCGCGGCCCTCGCCGCGCTGGTGACGTTTGCTGGGATCATGCTGCAGCCGCGGACCTACACCGCGACGTCGATGCTCATTCTGAACCAAGCGCCGGCTGCAACGGCGACGGGCCAGATCTCGCCGCTCGACGCGGAGATCGCGTTGCTGCGTTCGCCGGCGCTGATGAACGAGCTGGCTTCGGCGCTCGGCATGGACAGTGCGCAGAACACGCCTGGCCTGACTGAAGGCTTGGCGCGCGCCATTACGGTGCAGCCGCGCGCGGAATCCGGGATCATCGAAATTCAGGCGCGCGCTTCGACCGCGCAGCGCGCGCAGCTGATCGCCAACACCTACGCCGACGTTTACCTCGCCAGTCAGCTCAACACGAACGCCAATGGCGCCGTGACAGAGAACTCCTGGATCTCGCGCCGCATGGCCGAATTGCGTGAGGACGTGCAAGCGAAGGAAGACGCGCTGAGCGCCTTCCGCCTTGAGGCCGGCATCGCGTCGCCGGACGACGCGCCAGTCGAAGCGCCGACGGAAAACATTGCGGGTCAGCTGCAGACCGCGCAGGCTGAGCTGTCGGAGCGCGAAGCGCGTCTACGCCAGTTCATGGATCTGCGCTCTTCGGGCGCGTCGATTGATGCGCTTGCGAACGCCGCCAACTCGGCCGCGATCAACTCGCTGCGTGAGCGCGAAGCCGATATCTCGCGCCGCCAGCAAGACCTGGAAAACCGCTATTTGCCAACGCACCCGGCGGTGCAGGCGATCCAGATGGAGCGCCGCGACCTCGACGCGCAAATCGATCGCGAAGTGCAGCGCGCGCAGGCTAATATGGAAGGCGACGTGGCGCGCGCCCGCGCCCGCGTGAACGGGCTGCAGCAGGCCCGCCGCGCCGCAGCGCCAGCCGCGGCCCCCGCCGCCAACAACACCAACACGGCGCAGCGCCTGCGCGATCTTGAGCAACAAGCGCAAGAATCCCGCGCCCTCTATGAATCGTTCATCGAGCGCTCCCAGCACTCGGCCGACCAATCGCAACTCAGCGCGCCGACGACGCGCCTGCTCTCGGCGGCGGCCCTGCCCGGCCAACCGTCTTCGCCGCAGCTGCGCTTTGCGCTGCTGATGATGCTGGCGGCAGGTCTGCTTGTCGGCATCGGCGCTGGCCTCATCGCCGAACTGTTCGACCAATCGGTGAAGAACGCTGACGACCTCGAAGCGAAGGTTGGCGTCGCCGCGATCTCTTCGATCCCGACGATCTCGAAGCGCATGATGCGCCAGATGCCGCCGGCGGAGCGTCATCCTTCCGGCTATCTCGTTGGCCGCCCAATGTCGGCGTTCACGGAATCGCTGCGCGTGCTGCGCACCGTGATCGTCTATTCGCAGCTGAACCTGACTTCGAAGGTTGTCGCCGTAACCTCGGCCCTGCCGGACGAAGGCAAGACCACGATCTCGATGTGCTTGGCGCGCGTCGCGGCGATGTCGGGCCAAAAGGTCTGCGTCGTGGACTGCGATCTGCGCAAGCAATCGATCAACGACGTGATCGATATCGAGACCGATGTCGGCATCCTGCAAGTGCTGGCGGGCGAAGCGCCGTGGCGTTCTGCGATCGTGAAAGATCCGAACTCGGACGCGCACGTGCTGCCGATCGCCTCGTCAGGCTTCACGCCGCGCGACGTGTTCGGTTCGGACGCAATGGGCAATCTGATCGAGGAGCTGCGCGCTCACTATGATCTGGTGATCCTGGATTGCGCGCCGATCCTGGCGGTTGCGGAAACTCGCATCGTCGTCGGCCGCGCCGACACGACCGTGCTGATCGCACGCGCCGGCCGCACGGCCATCGGCGCGATGCGCGCGGCAGTGATGCAAACTGAAGCCGCGGGCGGCAACGTGCTCGGGATCGCGCTGAACTACGTGCTGCCGCGTTGGCAGTCGTACACGGACTCGCTCTACTTCAACGAGTCGAAGTCCTATTACAGCGTCTCGTAAGCCCTACTGGCTGGGCGTGGTGCGGCGGCGAACGACGATGCCGCTGGTGCTTTGCCCAGGCTCGGCGCGCGTGAAGCTCGGGTTCCAGAGCTCTTGCCGGCGATCGAACAGCGAGCGCAGGCCGTCCCAAAAGATCAGCAGGTCAGTCGTGACCGCCCAGGACATCGCGTAGATCTTGTATTGGCTAGGATCGCCGCTGCCGCCGATGATGGTGCTGGTGCCGACGACGCCTGGACGCGCGCTCAGATAATAGCGGCGGGCCGACTTCATCGGCTCGAGCTGTTCGCGCGAGAGCGGGGTTGGGCCGACAATCGCCATGTCGCCACGGATCACGTTGAAGAGCTGCGGCAGACGCTCAAGGGCGTTGCGCCAACGCACGCCACGCGACGTAGCCTTCGCGGCTTCATCGTTGGCGGCGGCGTCCGCCTGCTCTTTCTTCACCGTCGGCGAGATGCGGAGCGTGTAGCACTTGAACGAACGCCCGCCGTAACCGATGCGATCTTGCGCCACGAACACCGGCGAACGGTCGCGAAGCTTCGAGAAGCCCGCGGCAAGCAACAAGGTTGGAAGCCAAAGCGGCGCGGAAATCAGTGCGATGCTCAGATCAATCGCGCGCTTCGCGGGACCACCCAGCATCGAGTCGTAGGAGACAATCGGAGAACTCGCGAGGTCGCGCCGAAGCCCCGCTTCGAATGTTGTACTACCTTCGTCCGCGTTCTGCGGCCCCGGCTGGTCTGGCGACCCGCTGGGCAATTGGATGAGCATGGCTGTTCCTGACTTCTCGTACGAGTGATTAAGAACCTCTCGCGCGAAACTGCAATGTCTTCCGGCCCTCGGTTGGTTATTTTTGCGAGTAACGCGGGCAATGCCACACATGGCGCTTTGCGCGGGAAAACCTCGCGCAGTTGAGGCCGCACTGTGGATAACTTCGCCGCACCGACTAACATTTGCCCTCGAATTCGCCTGAGTTTTGGCTATAGGCTGTGGATAGCTGATGGAAGCGGGCGTTACGCGCGAGCGTTGGGGATGTCCGCGAGGAGTAATGGTGACCTCACCTGTGACTGGCGAGCGGCCCCGGTATCAAGAGCCCGGCACGCTTGGCGCCGCGACTCTGCGCGCGCGCCGGCCGTCGAAGTCGCTCGCGCTTGGCCGCTTGCGGCGTGGCGTGAAACGCCAGTGGCTGCTCTTCATCTTGATTTCGTTGATCGTAGCGGGCGCCGGCGTTGCGTATGATCTGAGCGGCGGCGTGAAGCCGCTGAGCGCATTGCTGTTCTGGGCGCCTGTTGGGCTTGGCGCCGGCTTGGTTATCGCGACGCTCCGCGAGCTCGGCCGCAACACCGTCACCTCACTCTCAAGTTTCGGGAAAAATCGCGGTTACGCGATTTTGGGGGCCGCGCCGGAACTGACGCCACGCACATTGCGGCAATTGCCGCCGGACAAACGGACGCCGCTCGGCTGTTTGGCGTTTCAACCGTCTTCCGCGTTCGCCACGGCGTTCCGCGATCTCCAAAACGCGATCACCAAGGAAGGCGTCGTCGCCTTCACCGCGGCGGTTGCCGACGAAGGCGCCACCACCGCCGCCTTGTGCACCGCTATCGCCGCCTCACAGCAAGGCCGCAGCGTGGTTGTGATCGATTGCGACTTGCGCCGCCGCTCGCTGACGCGCTCGCTCGGCTTCGATCCGGATGAAGGCCTGATCGACGCGTGCGAGGAACCGAGCCAGTGGCAGAACTTCGTCGGCGAGGAAGACGAAACCGGCCTGCATTTCATCCCGGCGTCGCGCGTGCGCAGCGCTTGGCGCAATGTCGGCGCAGCACCTGGTTTCAAGGAATTGCTGCTGCGCTTGCGCCAGCACTACGAACTGATTGTCCTGGATTGCCCACCCGTGCTCGTCGGCGCTGACGGCGCCGCATCCGCCGCCCTCGCCGACAAGAGCATTCTGGTGACGGCTTGGGACCGCACGCCGATCAGTGCTGTTCGCCGCGCCATGGCGGCGCTGCAGCGCAAGCCCCGCGCGCAAACGGCGGTTTACGTCAATCGCGTTCCGCCGGAGTACCGCTTCGGTCGTTTGCGGGGCGACTGAACCCGGTCCGCGCCGCCAGCATGCTGTCCGGCGCCAACGCGCCGCCAATCGCGATCGCCAGCTGCGGAAACACCGGCGCCAGATTGCCTCTGAACTCGCGGGCGTGCGCCCAATCGGGCGTGGCCGGACGCGGAATGACACGCGGGCGGGTGGATTCCATTTTGCGGCGGATGAGATCCTGGATGAACGGCGTCGCTGCGCCGCCGCCGACGGCGATCGCCTGCACTTCCGAGCGGCCACGCGCGCGCGCATCATCGCGCACGACAGCGAGCGCGTGATCGTAAGACTCGCGCAGGCTCTTGTAGAAATCGCGGAAGTCCTCGTCCTTTTCGATTTCCTTGAACGCCAGCGTGATGCTGCGGCCCTGGTTGCGCAGCGTCGCGCGGCCGTCGGCCATGATCGCTTCTTTGATGTCGGCCATTTGACGCATGAGCACGGACCAAAGCTCGCTGCGCTCCTCGTCGCGCTTGGCCCACTTGGCGCTTTCGAGGACGCGATTGGCGATGATGCGATCGATGAAGTCGCCGGCCTGTTTCAGCGTCACGCGCGCTTCGGGCAGTTCGATCGTGCGCGGCCCGAGGCGCGCCAGCGCCGCGATGTCGGTGGTGCCGGCGCCCATATCGACGACGATCATGTGCGAGCCGGCGTTTTCAAGCCCGACAGACGTGTAGGCAGCGGCGGCGGTGGCTTCGTAGATCAGCCCCATTTCCAGCGCTTCGGCCTGCTCCATCGCCTTGGGCAGCGCGTCACTGATTGTGCGCAGCGATAGGCCTTCAGGCGACAGGATGCGCTTGCCGACAATAGCGCGGAACGCTTCAGCCTCGCCGAACAGCCGCACGACCACATCGTGCATGCCGGCGCTGTCGCCGCTCCGCCAAGCCGGCGCGGCGTAGCGGCGGCTGAAGGTTGCACCTTGCGCGAGCGAGGGATCGGCGACAATGGCCCGGTCGATCGAGGCGAGCAGGTAAGCCAGATAAAGCACGATCAGGTCGCGCATCTGGAAGACGCGGTGCGGATCGATGGTCAGCGGCGCATTGGTGTTGAGCGCGCGGTCGAGATCGCTGACGCTGAGCAGCGTCTTGAAGGAGCGCAGCGCCGCGCGCTTTTGGTCGGCTTGCGCGTCAGCCTCGTTCAGCGCGACGCGGCCGAAGAGGACGCGGTCCTCGTCCACGAATACGGCGCTATCGAGCAGAAACGCGTTCTGCCCCTCGGCGCTCAGCATCAGCGGACGCACAGTGGCGGGATCGAAGCGCGACCAAGCGCCGGTGGGCGCGACAGCGGCCTTTGAGTAGGCCGTGCCGAAATCGATACAGAGCGTCCAATCGCTCATGAGCGCTTCTTCTTGTCCGCGGGCGCGACGCGCGGCTTGATCAGCACCTCGCCTCCCCGCGTCACGCCCCGCGCCTGGATACGCACGCTCTTCGGCGTTTTCGCGACAGGCGCGTTCAGGTCATGGGCCTCGGCATCGAATTCGACACGCTCGTCGAGATCGCCGAGGCGGCTCAAGCCACGCTTGCGCGCGGCGCGCGAGAGCGCTTGACCCAAACGCTCAAGCGCATCCTTGCGGGCGCCCTTCTTTTCGGCAGTCTCGGCTTCGTCGAAATCCGCCAGCGCCTGCGCCAGCGCGGCGTCCGCCTCGCCCCAAGCGGCTTCGGCCAAAGCGTCCGTTAGAACGCCCTGCGCCGCGCGTTGCCGCGCGGCGCTTTTCTTGGGTTTGGTTTTCTTCCCCGCGGACATGGCCCAGCTCGCGCCTTCGACGCCCGCGTTGCTGATTAGAGGCGCAACGTCAGGCCAACAGTCGCCTGATTGACCTCGTAGTCGCGGTAGGCCGGGGAATCAACTTCGTCGTGCTGGTAGCGGAAGCGCACGGCGGCGTTGCGGTTGAGCATGTAGTCGGCGCCCAATTCCCACTCGCTGTACTCGTCTTCGCGCGCGATCGTCTCGTAGTCGCGGTTGCCGAAGCGCACGCTGCCGGTGAGGATCACGTTGCGGAGCAATTCGTGGTCGACGCGGAGACCGTATTCCTCGGTGATGTAGGGCTCGCCCGAGAAAGCGCCGATTTGATCGTCAGCGTCGCGGCGTGCGTCGACGGTGACCGTGGTCAGCTGCGTGACGTACCACTCGACGTTGCCGGCGATGGCGACGCCGTCGAACGTGCCGGCGACGCCAGCATAATCACGCTCGAACTGGCCGACTTCGATCTCACCGCGCATCAGGTCTGTGTTGAGCGACAGACCAACCATGTAGGACTGGCCCTCAGAATTGAACTGCGGCGAGTTATCGTAGTCGCGCTCATCGACCGAAGCTGAGAGCAACAGGCCGATACGCGGGCTGAGTTCGGCTTCGAGGCGGCCACGCAGCGCGCTTTCGTCGTTGTCGCGGAACGCTTGCGCGCCGTCATACTCATATTCGCTGTTGTTCGCGTCGAGGCTCACGGTGAAGCGCGCGAAGCGATGGGTGATGCCGAAGCCCGTGTCCATGCGATCGTACTCGACCGGGTCGCCAATGAAGGGCGAGTCCGGATCGGTACGCGGCGTGACTTGGTGCGACGCGCGGACCATGCCGCGGAGCGCGGTGTTCTCGCCAATGTCAAACCGGCCGGTGGCGCGGACGTAGTGATCGTCGGCGTCTTCGTTCGAGAAGTCTTCGTGGCTGCGGAAGACAGCGCCGGCATCGACGGTGAACGCGTGACGCGACCAATCAGAACTCAGCGACGCGTTCGGCGCGACGCTATAGATGATGTCGTCAACATCGCTCGGCGCGCCCGAAGGCGCCGCGAACAGGTTGTCGGTGCTGGTGACCGCCAGGTCGAGCGAGGCGTTCAGGTTGAACGTGCCGAGACGGCGGCCAGGCGCGTCGTACTCAGGCCGATCGCGATCGCGGACCGAGACGCTTTCTTGGCGCGCGGTCGTGTCTGAAGATTGAGTCTGCGCGGCCGCGTGCACGGGCGCGAGAATGATAAGCGACGCCGCAAACAGCGAAGCAAATGGATTGATACGCAAGGTTTCCCCCAAGCCGCCAGGCACACCTGGAAATCCAGATGAGAAGAGTGAACGGCTCAGGATTTGGCGCCGACGGCCCAGATCGCAACAAGATGCGCCAGCAGCGGGAATTTGCGCTGTGGATTGATTAACGCGCTGGTTACGAGCGGTCATTTTACGGCTCCACTTGCCGCCGCGCGGAGCGGCGATTTGGAGCGCAGAGTGCCCGACCGTGGTTAACCGAACGCAACCGGCGCGTGAGCGAGCGCACTGGTAAAGTTCGCAATTTTCAGAGGTCGCGCCGATTTATGCGGCTGGCGACGCGCCTTCCGGCTTTTTGTTGTACGCGCGATAGACCATCTCCGAAGGCGGGCCGACGAGGAATTTCTCCGCGCCGTCGCTCAGCGCGCGGGCGTAGATCTCCATCGCGCCGTCGAAGGCTTCGATGGTTTGATCGATGTCGGAATCCTTGTGGGCATAGGAAACCACGATCGACGGGGCGATGACGCCGCGCTTGATCAGTTCCTGCAGCAACACGCAGCGATAGGCCTGGCTGGGCTTCTTGTCCGAGTCGGTGGTGCCGAACACGGCGTTCGACGGCATGCCCATGACGGTGACGTGCTCGTGGACGCCGCGGGCGCGGGCCGCCTGCTCAATGCCGGTCATCAGCCGCTTGCCGGCGCGCACCATGTGCTCGATTACCGGCTCGTTCTTGTAGACGTCCATCGTCGCCATCATCGCGGCGAGGCCGTGGGTTTCGCCGCCATGCGTGGTGGACATCAGGAACACGCGGGGTTTGTCCCATTGTTCCAGATCGCCCAGGCGCATGAACTCGCGCTTGCCGACGAGCGCCGACACCGAGAAGCCATTGGCGATGGCCTTGCCCCAGGTCGAGAGGTCCGGGTCGATGTCGTACATGTGCTGCGCGCCGTAATTGTGCAGGCGGAAGCCGGAAATCATCTCGTCCAGAATGAAGAGCGCGCCGTCCTCGTGGGCGAGACGCTTCAACTCGTGGAGGAAGTTGTCCTTCGGATCGTTCCCGCGCGTCGGCTCGAGGATGAAGCCGGCGATCTGCTTGGGGTACTTCGCCAGCAGCGCCTTCACGCTATCGATGTCGTTGTATTTGAACTTCACCGTCAGATCGGTGACCGCCTGCGGCACGCCGCCATTGATCGGCGTGGTGCCGATGAACCAATCATCGACCGCAAAGAACGGGTGATCGCCGCAAATCGCAATGATGTCGCGGCCCGTATAGGCGCGCGCGATTTTCACCGCGCCAGATGTGGCGTCGGAACCGTCCTTCGAGAACTTCACCATCTCTGCGTTCGGAATCATCGAGAGAAACTTCTCGGCCGCCGCGACTTCGATCGCAGCCGGACGTGTGAAGTTCACGCCGTTTTCCAGTTCCGCACGCACCGCCGCGAGCACCGGCTCATAAGCGTGGCCGAGCGTGACGGCGCGGTTGCCCATGCCGTACTCGATGTATTCGTTGCCGTCCGCGTCCCACGCGCGGCAGCCCTTGCCGCGCACGATGTGGCCCGGCGCGAGCAGCGGATATTGGTCATCGCCCTTGGCATAGGTGTGCGCGCCGCCGGGGATCAGGCGTTGGCCCTTCGCGCGCAGCACGTTGGATTTTTCAAAGCCGGCGTGAGCCATCGTGGTCGTCCCTATTTCAATAGAAGTTTGCGCGCGAAAAACGCTTCCGCGTAACGCTCGCGGCACTCGACGCCGCGTAGGCGCGCGAGACCGCGGAAAGTCTCATCGTCGAACCAGGCTTTCGAGCGCTGGGTGCCGAAGTGTTTGTGCAGCAGCGCGATCTTCTTCGCGAGCACGCCTTCGGAGAGCGGCACGTAGATGTTCGGCTGACCGAGGTCGCCATCCCATTTGGGAATTTCATACTCAAGGATCAGGTGATCGCGGAACGTATTCCACGCCAGCTCGCAGACCATGCGGTGGTCTTGGTGCGCATCATTGCGCTGATGGCAGAGCACGACATCCGGCTTCTCAAGCCGCTTTAGCCCTTCGACCCAATCCTTCACCGCGGTACGTTCAGCGGGAAAGTAGCCGTCGCGAAACTGGCCGAGATGGATCTCGGCATGCTTAGCGCCGGCGAGAAATTCCATCGCGCTCGCGCGCGCTTCATCCGCGCGCTCGCCCGGCGCTGAAAGCGCACACCAATCGATCGAAACTTCAGCACCAGACGCAATCCACGAGAGGATCGCGCCGCCGGCGCCGATTTCGATGTCATCCGAATGCGCGCCGAGCGCCAGCACGCGCAGCGCCTTGCCCGGCCGTGCGAGGTCGAGCGCCAGCATCTTACTTCTTCGGCTTCTTGCCGTTGCCGTTGACCTTCCAGGGCATCTCGCCCTTCTCCATCATCTCTTCGAGCACTTGCCGGTCACGCAGCGTGTCCATCGAGCGCCAGAAGCCAGTGTGGCGGTAGGCCATCAGCTTGTTCTCTGCGATCAAGCGCGCAAACGGCTCGACCACGAGTTCTTCGCCATCGTTCATGTAATCGAAGATCGCCGGCTTCAGCAGGAAGAAGCCGCCATTGATCCAGATCTCGGAGCGATCCGACGTGATGAACTGATTGACGCGGCCATCTTCGGCGATGTCGGCGAGGTGATAGGTCACAGGCGGGTGGACGGCCAGGAAGCACGCGATCTTGTCCGATTTTTTGAACTTCTCGATCATGTCGTCGAGGTTCACGTCCGAGAGGCCGTCGCTGTAGTTGGCGCAGAACATCTCTTCGTTCTTCACGTGATCGCGCACGGCCCAGAGGCGGCTGCCGATATTGCGCCAGACGCCCGTATCGATCATCGCCACGCGCCAATCTTCCTCGCGCGGCCCAAGCAGCTCGACCTTCGAACCTTGGACGATGACGTCGCCATAGGTCTGCGTTTTGTAGTTAAGGAAAAACTCCTTAACCGTGTTGGCTTTGTAGCCGAGGCAGAGCACGAAATCCTTGTGCCCGTACTGGCTGTAGTAATTCATGACATGCCAAAGGATCGGCTGGTGGCCGATCGGGATCATCGGTTTTGGCACGCTCTCGGAATACTCGCGGATGCGCGTACCCAGACCGCCGCAGAATAGGACGACTTTCATGACCCCAGCTCACAAGGCTCGGCGCGCTTCTCGCGCCAGCCGTTAAGGCTGCAACAGACGTGCCGCAGGACGCTGTTACGCGCACCAATTTCCGGCGCCGTCAACGGCTTCGTCCATGAGGCGGAAAACACACGCCAGGTGGCGTTTAACTTGACAACAACTGCACTCTGACGGCACCTGGAAAATCCCGACAAAATTTGGAAGTCACCACCGGCGCGCAAGCGGCCGCGGCGCACCTTAGTGCGGCCCGGAACGTGCTTATCGCGAAGGTGAATGGCGAACCGTCGCGATTTAGGAAAGCAGTCCATGCCCGTTATTCGTGAGTCCCTGGTCTCGAAGCTCTACCAGCCCGGCAAGGGCCAGGAGCTGTGGGACTTCGCCAACACGCTTTACCCTATTTGCCGTTCGATCTCGGGCAACGGCGTCCGTGAGACGCTGGGCCACATCAAGTCGAAGATCGACCTGCAGATCCACGAAGTGCCGTCAGGCACGCAGGCCTTCGATTGGACCATCGCGCCGGAGTGGAATATCCGCGACGCCTGGATCAAGGATCCGGCCGGCAACAAGATCATCGATTTCAAGAAGCACAATCTGCATGTGCTCAATTATTCGGCGCCGATCAGCGGCAAGTTCCAGCTCTCGGAACTGAAGAAGCACATCTTCACGATGCCGGATCAGCCTGACCTGATCCCGTACCGGACCAGCTATTACAACATCAACTGGGGCTTCTGCATGAGCCACGACCAGCTGATGAGCTTGCCGGACGGCGAGTACGAGGCGTTCATCGACTCCGATCACAACCCGAACGGCTCGCTGACCTACGGCGAATACTTCCTGCAGGGCGAGAGCGACGAGATCTTCCTGTTCTCGGCCCACTGCTGCCACCCCTCGCTCGCCAACGACAATTGCTCGGGCATGAGCGTCAACACGCACTTGGCCGAGGCCCTTACCTCGCTTCAGGGCAAGACACGCTACTCGTACCAGTTCATCTTCGCGCCAGGCACGATCGGCTCCATCACCTGGCTCAGCCGCAACAAAGAGAAGATCAAGCGCATCAAGAACGGCCTGATCCTCTCCTGCGTCGGCGATCCGGGCGGCCCGACCTACAAGCGCAGCCAAGCCGGCGACGCGATCATCGATCGCGCGGTTGAGAAGATTCTGCGTGACGAAGAGGCTTCGCCGAACATCGTCGACTTCTGGCCGTACGGCTACGATGAGCGCCAATACAACTCGCCGGCGTTCCGCCTGAACGTTGGCCTGTTGCTCCGCTCGCGCTTCGGCCTCTTCCCGGAATACCATACGTCGGCTGACAACATGGAATTCTTGAAGCCGGATGCGCTGGAGAAGTCGTTCAAGAACACGCTGCAGATCATCGACATCTTGGAAAACGAGTACAAGACGGTGAACCTGGCGCCGCATGGCGAGCCGAACCTCGGCAAGCGCGGCCTCTACGGCGCCATCGGCGGCGACAAGAAAGCGTACGATGCCAACCTGCCGGTGTTCTGGATGCTGAACCAATCGGACGGCCAACACTCGCTGCTCGACATCGCCCAGCGCGCAAAGCTCCCCTACGAGCGCATCCACGATGCGGCGAAGGTGCTGAGCGAGAACAATCTGCTGGAAGTTCTCGAAGCAAAATAAGCTAACGGGCGTGGGGAACAAGGGCCGCGGCGCTTGATTGCGCCGCGGCCTTTTTCTTTGCCCGCCTTGGCGATTGCAGCACGTTCGCGTTAGTTTCTGGCCTGGGAGTGACACGTGCTTCACGGGCCACGGCGAAATTTGACGCCTCGCGCTTTGCTGGCCGTCTCGTCGGCATTGCTGACCAGCGCCGTCTTCACACCGCTTGCGTGCGCCGAGCCAGGCCTCGCTGACGAAGCTGAATCCCCAATCGTCGTCGCGGGCGCGACAGAGTTTTCGTTCCGCGCCGGCCAATTGACCGGCGGCGACAGTGACGGAGATTGGCAAGCGCGCGCCGAGGCAAGCTACGCCTACGCGAGCTGGTGGCAGGTCGGCGCCGCGGCCGCGTGGCAGAGCTTGGACGGTGACACCGATCTCACCGGCCTCGCCATCGAAAACGTCTTCGACTTCATTCCGAGCCGGCGCTGGCCAGTGCACTTCGGCGCTTACGTCGAGTACGAGCGCAACATGGGTGAGGCGCCCGACCACGTAGAACTCAGATTACTGATGCAACGCCAGCGCGGACCGCTCGATCTGCGCTTCAACATCACCAGCGAGCGCGAAACCGGCGACCATTCCGACAACCGCTGGGAATTCGGCTACGCGGCGCAAGCCTCCTATCGCCTCACGCCCTCACTCCGTCTCGGTATTGAAGGGTTTGGCGATACCGGCTTCGACGACCAGCTCGGCGACATTGACGACTATGCGCACTATTGGGGACCAGTCGCGCAGGTCCGGCTGACGAACGTCCGTGATCGGCAATTGAGTTTGCGCTTCGGCTATCTGCTCGGCTCCGGACACGCCGATGCGGACGGCCAAGCTCGTATGCAGCTCGAATGGTCTTTCGGCGGAGACGACGACGACTAGCCCCGCGCGATCTGCGTCTCGTAAATCACGGCTTGCGTGCGATCGTGAAAGCGCAGCGTCAGCACGTCAGGCCCCAGAGCGCAGCTGGCAAAGCCAGTGTCGGCATAAGCGAAGCGCGATTGCTCCACCGGCTCGACTTGCCGCGACAGCGCACCGGAGCCAGAGCACACGTAGTTCACGCCGGCATGAACCAAATGCTCAAGGTCGTGATCATGGCCGTTGAAATACGACTGCACGCCGTAGCGTTCGAGCAGAGGCCGGATGCGCTCGGCGACCGCTGGCGTATCGCCGTGATTGCCGCTTGAGAAAATCGGATGATGCCCAACGACGATCTTCCACGGCGACGTGTCCGTCGACAGTCTCTGCTCCAACCATTCGAGCTGCTCACGCGCTTCGCCGCCGCTGCCGAGAACGGGCACGCGCGCCGCTGCATTGCTGAGCCGGGCGATTGGCGTCGTATCGAGAAAATAGAATGTCGCGGCCACGCCGCCGGCGTCCATCTGCTCGCTCCAATATCGCGATGGCATGCGCCAGCGCGAACTTCGTGCGCTGTACGCGACCTCCGCGTTCGGCGATCCCTCGTAGTCATGGTTGCCTAGAACGACGTACCAGGGCCGCTGCAGCGACGGCGCCGAATAGACGTCCTCAAACGACTCGTGGAATTGCGGATCGCTGACGGAGCCGACGCCGCGAGGATAGAAATTGTCGCCGGTCGAAATAAAGAAGCTCGGATCCGCCTGAGATGCAACGCCAGCCAATGCGCTGGCGACCTGCCTTTGCTGCTCAGACGCCAATCCCCAATCGCCGATCACCAGGAAAGCTAACGCTGGCGTCTGCGCGAATACTCTCGGCGCGATCAAACAAGATCCCGCCGCCAAAAGAACGCTGCGTCTCGATGACATGCCGTCGAACTGCTTCACGGCACAAAGCTAACGGACCCACCGGCACGGAACAAGGTTGTGACGGCCTATGCCGTCGTCCGGTCCCGGCATTCTTTGTGATTACGCGTCGCAATAGAAAGTAAGGTAACGGCCGCTTCGTGTTCACGCGGGCGTGATTCACACACGGACTGGAAGCGCTACGCTTCGTTCACAACAACGCGAGACAGCGTTGAGAACACGCACTGGTGAACGGGAGACTCTTGTCGATAACAGCGAAACCGTGCGCTCCTTCTCACCGTTAGGAGGGAGACATTTGATGTCCTACAAATTGAAACTCGGTGTAGCTCTTGCCGTTGCCGCGTTGGCCTTGCCAACGCTCGCGGCCGCGCAAGATCCTTCGACGCGTACGGATCTCACCATCGTCGGTGCGATCAGCAACGACAGCGTCGAGCAGATTGCTGACACGAACGCCACGCCAGCGCCGGATGCGCCGGTCGTCTACGAAGACGACGCGGCTCAAGCCAGCGACGAAGCGACGGCGGCCGAAGAAGCCACTGCTGCAGCGGAAGCCGAATAAGCTCCGACAAACTTTGAACGGCGGCGATCGGGGTTGATCGCCGCCGTTTTCACGCTCTCCAGTTCAAGGAGCCTTCGATGTTCCCGAAGATTCAACGTCCCTGTCCCTACAAGAACGATCTCGCGAGCATCATGGACGGCGACGTCTGCCGCGTTTGCGTACGCCAAGTGCATGATCTGAACGCGATGTCGGACGTGGAGCGCGCCGCCTTCCTGGCGTCATGCAGCGGCGACATCTGCGTGTCCTACTCGCTGCGCCCTGCGATCGCTACCGCCGTCGCTGCGCTCGCGTTCGCCCTGCCCGCTGCCGCGCAAGAAGTCGAGTACGATGAAATCATCGTTGGCGGCATCACCGCTGCGCAGATCGAATACATCGCCGATCCCAATGCGGTCGAAACACCGGAGGCGCCCGTCGTCTACGAAGACGATACAGCACAAGCCAGCGAAGACGCGACGGCGGAAACCTCAGCTGCTTCTGCGCCGAACCTCAACGATGCTGTCGAGCCGCAGTAAGCTTGCCAGCTGACCGGCGGCGGCGATCGAACGTGGATCGCCGTCGCCGATGGTCAGCGCGATGTGGCCGCTATCGAACTCGCGCAGCGCCAGATCGAAACTCCGCCAGCGGCCATCGACATAGGCCACCACCCAGCTGTGCGGAATGAAGGCGTTGCTGACGCCATGATAGCTTTCCCGCGAATAGGCCAGGCCGCTCACGACGCGCGTTGGGATGCCGGCAGCGCGGCCGAGGGCCGCGAGCAACACCGCGGCCTCGGTGCAATCACCGGAGCGCCGCTCTAGAATATCGAGCGCTGAATAGTGCCCGCTGAAATCGGCATCTTCGAGATACGGCTTCGCCCGCTCGAGCAGTAGCTCCATTTTGCGTGCGTCGGAGACGTTGAAGCCGCGCACGGCGGCGGCCATGGCGCGCAAGCGCGGGTGATCGCTCTGCAGCCACGCGGTCGCGCGCGAGGCGTCGGCCAAGGTGGCGGCATCTGTCGGCAGGCCTGGGCCGCACTCGGTGCAGATATCGAGCGTGACGAATTCGCCCTCGGTGCGTGCGCGCTGTTCACCGGTCACCGGCAGCGGAAAGGTCACGCCATCGCGGAAGGCGTAGCGGATGCGGATATGGCCGCGCCGCGCTTCAGCCGTCAGCCGATACGGCGAGCGCTGCGCCATGTTGGGAATGACGCGATATGGCGGATGTGAGCGCTGCGCCGTCTCGCGATCCGTGAGCCGCGTGCGGAAGGTCTCGCCGAACATCGGTTGCGAAACTTCAACGACGCGCCCGCGCTCCAGCACAATGCGCGAGACGCCGCGCAGCTGATCGCCCTCGTAGCGCAAACGCACCGCGGACAAGCGCCCCCGCGCGTCTGGCGCGCCTTGCGCTTCAATCACGATACGCTCAACCGCCAGGGCGTCGCTATCGAAGTTGAGAAACTCCAGGCGCGGCGTGATCTCCGGCGCCCAATTCTGCACCAGCGCGTCGCCGTCATCGAAACGCACGCCCGGCGGCAAGAGCACGGTCTCGCGGCTGCGCCCACTTGGCGTTTCACGCTCGATCTCGACGCGGCCGTCTCTGATGTGCGCGCTCGTGCGGGTACGGAAGCGGCCAACGCGCGAGACGGATTCGATGGATGTCGCGTTGCCGGCGGCGTCCTCGCTCAACACCGTCCGCGTGCGCGCGCGATATGGCAGGCTGCCATGTTCGCGCAGATTGATCTCCTGGCTTTCGATTAGGTCGCGCCCATCGGCGCGCGGCGTGATCTCCAGTGAAACGTGGCCGAGCGTTGGGCCGCTATCGGCGACGATCGTGTACCAGGTCGTTGTGTCCACGGTCTGCGCCAACGCCGCCGCGCTTGCGAACACGCCAGCCGCCACACAAATCGATGCAAGAACCCGCCTCACGCGACGAGGCTAAGCGAGGTTCGCGCTCGCGCAAGCTCACGTCTGCGCGAGCGGCGGCGTTATCACTGCAACGTGAGCCGCCGCGTGATGCCGACACCGCTGAGAAACGCCTCGTCGTGGCTAACGATCAGGAGCGCGCCGTCGTACGCACGCAAACCGGCTTCGACCGCCTCGATCGCGTCGATATCGAGATGGTTCGTCGGCTCGTCGAGAATGAGGAGCGGCGGCGGCTTGGCGCCGCCGAGCACGCAGGCCAAGCCAGCGCGCAGCATCTGGCCGCCGCTCATCGAGCCGACAATCTGAAACGCCGCATCGGCGCGGAACATGAAACGGGCGAGCGCGGCGCGGCAGGCGTTCTCATCCGCACCGCGATTCAGCGCCAGAAAGTTGTCACGAACCGAAAGCGCCGGATCGAGGATGCTGACGCGTTGATCCAGCGCAACGAACTGGACACTGACACGCACGTCGCCAGACCAAGGCTCCAACGCCCCGGTGATGAGCGACAGCAATGTCGTCTTCCCCGACCCGTTGGGGCCGATAACGGCGATGCGTTCCGGCCCGACAATCGAGAAGGAGAAATTATCGAGCACTGGCCGCTGGGGCGCATAGCCCGCCGTCACAGCGTCAAGCTTCACGACGAGCCTTTGCGCGGCGAGTTCGGTCGATGCGAGCGTCACCGCGAACGGCTGGAGCACCTCGATGCGCTCACGCGCGGCCGCCGCATCCGCCGCCGCCTCCTCGCGCTGGCGCTCAGCCAGCCGCTCCATACCGGCGCTGGTCTCCTCCGCTTTTCGCTTTAGGCCGCCAAGCAGGATGCGCGGCATATCTCCGCGCGCGGCCTTGCGCTTGCCGACGCCATCTTTGCGCGCCTTGCGCTCGGCCATCATCTGCGCCGTTTGGGCAACGTCGGCGACGCGCTTCTCCGCCTCCGCCAAATCGTGACGCGCCGCTGCCAGTTCAAATGCTCTGCGTTCGCGATAAGCGCTCCAGTTACCGCCGTAGCGGCGAACACCGAGCGTGTTCATTTCGACAATCGCGTCCACCGTTTCCAGCAACTCGCGATCGTGGCTGACGACGACAGCGCCGCCGCGCCACGCCGCGAGCATTTCAATGACTGCCGCGCGGCCATCACGATCGAGATTGTTTGTTGGCTCATCGAGGATGATGAAATCCGGCTCCGCGAAGACGAGTGCGGCGAGCGCAGCGCGCGTGCGCTGCCCTCCTGAGAGTTTGGTCAGTTTCGTCTGTGCGTCAGCGTTCAATCCAAACTGAGCCAACGCGGATGCGAGACGCGTTTCAAGCGTCCAATTCGCCACCGCCAGATCTTCGGCGCTGGCTTCACCGCGCGCAGCGCGTTCGAGCACGGCTAGCGGCGCTACGATGTCGAAGAGATCAGAGATCGTTTCGTTCGGCGTCACCTGCACCATCTGACGCAACAAGGAGATGCGTCCGTTCAGAGACACAGAGCCGCTGCGCGGCTGCAGCTCGCCGGCGATAATCTTCAACAGCGTGGTTTTGCCCATGCCGTTGCGGCCGACGAGACCAGCGCGCTCCGCGCCGAAGGTCAGATTGAGATCGGAGAAGAGCTCACGCCCATCTGGCGTGGCCCAACTCAAGTCGGAAAGCGTGATTGTAGCAAGCATGCGGATGCACTTCTCTGAGAGCTGAAACGAACGGTTTGCTCAGAGGATTTCCATCGACGCACATTTTCCTGCTTGTGGGTGACAAGCGCAAAGTAATGAAGCCGCGCCCTGTTTCAAGGCGCGGCTTCGATTTTCGTTGTAGTTCCGCTTAGAACCGCACCGGCATCGAGCTTGGCTTCACGCCGCTCTTTTCGGGCGCGACGAAATCCGGCCAGGCTTTGTCCTTGTCCGACATTTCCGAAACCGGCAGCGGCCACTTTAGGCCGAAGGCCGGATCGTCGTGGCGGTAGCCGCCGTTTGAATCCGGCACGTACATGGCCGAGCAAAGATAGCTCACCTGCGTATCGTCCATCAGCGTTTGGTAACCGTGGGCGAAGCCGCGCGGGACGTAGAGCTGGCGGCCGTTCTCGAACGAGAGGTCGAACCCTTCCCACTTCAAATACGTGCTCGAATGCGGGCGCATGTCGATGACGATGTCATGCACCGCGCCTTGCAGCGCGCGGACGACCTTCACTTCGTAGTGCGGGTCCACCTGGAAGTGCATGCCGCGAACGGTGCCCTTTTTCTTCGAGTAGCCGGTGTTGTGCTGCGGGTAGCTGATCTCGAGATTGTTCTCGGCGAATTCCTTCATGCAGAAGGAACGGCCGAACCAACCGCGATTGTCGCCAAAGGGCGTCATCTCGATGAGGACGACGTCCTGCAGTGTCGTCTTGTGGAACTTCATTGCGCGGCGACCGCTTCCGCGCCCGGACGCAATTCGTTGGTGAGCAGATCGTCAGAAAGCAGCTTTTTGATGTGCTTGATGCGGTTGTAGCGCGTGCCTTCGAATTCCTCGACCGTGATGCCGCTCTTCTTATACGCAGCGTAGAGCTGCTCGGCGCCCTTCACCGCATCCCATTGCGGCTGGAAGCCCGGCAGCGTCTTTTTGATCTTCTCGAAGCTGACGCGATACGAGCGCGGGTCGGGGCCGGCTTCGCTGGTGAGTTCGATGGTCGTGTTCGGGACGATGTCGCGCACGATCTCGGCGATCTGACGAACGGTGTAGTTGTGCGCCGTTTGGCCAACGTTGAAGGCTTCGCCACGAACCAGATCGGCCGGGGCTTCGAGCGCGGCGATGAAGGCGCGCGAGATGTCTTCGATGTGGACGATCGGGCGGATCGGCGTGCCGTCCGACTTCAAGAGGATGACGCCCTTGGTCATGCCCCAAGCGACAAGGTTGTTGAGCACGATGTCGAAACGCTGACGCGGTGACACGCCGTAGGCCGTCGCCGGGCGGATGAACACCGGGCAGAAATCTTCGTCGGCCATCGGCTTCACGTCGCGCTCAACCAGCACCTTCGATTCACCGTAAGCCGAGACCGGCGAGAGCTTGCCGGTTTCGTCGATCATCTCGTCGCCTTCGGTCTTGCCGTAGTTCGAGCACGACGACGCGAAGATGAATTTCGGCACGCCGGCCTTCTTGGCCAGCTCGGCGATTTTGACCGATGCGAGGTGGTTCACGTCATACGTCAGCGTCGGGTTCAGATCGCTCAACGGGTCGTTCGAGAGCGCCGCGAGGTGGATGATGGCGTCGAAGCCTTCGACGTCTTCGATGCGCACGTCGCGGGTGTCGCGGATGATGGTCGGGATGTCGTAGATCTTGCCGCCCTCTTCGAAGGTGCAGCGCGAGTAGAGATCAGCGTCGAGGCCGACAACTTCGTGCCCAGCCTTTTGCAGCATGGGGGTCATCACCGTGCCGATGTAGCCGCGTGAACCTGTCAGCAGGACCTTCATGGAACTCTCGCCTCTCTCGTTAGTCCCGCGCGTATCCGAGCCGCGCGGGCGCTTCTATTCTATGCCGCAAGCGCGCCCCGCCCCAAGGCCGGACACGTCCGCGTACTGATGTTTGTTCATGCAAAAAGCGCCCCTCGCGTGGGGCGCTAATTCCGGCTCAAAGTGCTCCGGGATCTTTCTTCCAGAACAGCAGCGCGACCGTCGCGGCGACGATCTCGACTTCGCGCCACCAGGTCCAGTTACGGACGTACTCGACGTCGAACTTGGTGCGGGCGCGGATCTTCTCCGCCGTTTCCGTCGGGCCGCGGCAGCCGTTCACTTGCGCGAGGCCAGTGACGCCGGGACGCGCGCTAAAGCGCTCAGGATACGTTGCGTCGACGGTGTGGAAATAGATGTCGTGCTCCAGCGCGTGCGGGCGCGGGCCGATGATCGACATGTCGCCCTTCAGCACGTTGATGAGCTGCGGCAGCTCATCCCAGCTGGACCGGCGCAGGAAAGCGCCCAGGCGGGTGATGCGCGCATCGTGATGCACAGCTTGCACGACGCCGCGGTTTTCCATGACCGACATCGTGCGGAACTTGAAGATGCGGAACGTCTTGCCGCCAAGGCCGCCGCGCTCTTGCTGGAAGATCGCATCGCCGGGGCTGTCCATCTTCACCGCGATCGCGGTCGCGACCAGCAGCGGCGCCAGCACAACAAGGGCTGACGACGACGCGAAAATATCGAACGCGCGCTTCGACCAGCCGCCTACCGGAGAGGTCAGCTTTGCCGGCGCAACGTCCGTCGCCTTGCGCACAACTTCGACGGGCGCGGGCGCTTCAGAGGCCAGCGGCGGGACGGGCGGCGTAATCGACGTGAGACGCGGACGCGCGCTCGGGAGCGCGCGAGATGGTGCTGCGGCACTAGCGCTTTCTCCGCTAGTTTTAGGCTTTTCCTGCATAGCAACCCCGCATGACTCGCCTCTTCTGGGCGAGCTTGTCAGCAACTTCACTTAAAGACACCGCGACCGCCTATTGCAAGCGCTCACTGATATCTCAGTACCAAAATTTCAAATCGCTCGCCCGGTGCGCGAAGCAAGCGTCAAAGCGAAACAGTTCGCTCCACAGCTGTGGAAAACCCTTCTCCGACGAAAACCCGCTTAGCTCTTGCTGAAATCGTACGTCGGGTACGAGTAGTAACCCGGCACGCGACGATCGACGCCGTTGAGTGCAACACCACGGATGTTGGCGCCGGCATCGTTCAACTGCTGGAGCGCAGCGCGCACTGCGCGCATCGGCGTCTTCTGCCAGCGCGAAACGACGACTACAGCGTCCGCCTTTGCAGCAGCGACCCGCGTCTCGGCCACGGCCAGCACCGGCGCGCAGTCGAGAACAATCAGATCGAACGAGCCACGGAGTTCCGCGATCAGGCGGCTCATGTCCTCGGCGCCGAATATCTCCTTCGGCGTGAAGCCCGAGCCGCTCACCGGGAGCACGCACATGCCGCTGGCCTCGTCGAGGTAGATAGCTTGGCGCCAGGTGGCCTCGCCCGAGAGCACTTGGAGCAGGCCCACGTCCGGCTCGATGTCGAGCACTTCCTTCACCGAGCGGCGGCGGAGGTCGCAATCGATCAGCAGAACGCGCTGGCCTGAGAGCGCTGAAACCCGCGCCAGGCAGAGCGAAACCGTAGTCTTGCCCTCGTTCGGCAGCGCCGAAGTGATTGCCACAACTTGCGTTTTCGGCTGGCCGGCGGCGAACAGGATGGTCGTGCGCAGCACCCGGAAGGCTTCCGTGAACGCCGACATCTGGCGCTCGATCATGAAGGCCGCGGGGTGTCGCGTCGCCGTTGACGACTGGCGGAGCTCGCTGCGGCGGACCTGTGGGATGCTGGTGAGCGCCGGTGCGCCGGTCTTGCGCTCAACGTCGTCCGAGCTGGCGAAGCCGTCATCCAGCGCTTCCGCGAGGAAGGCGGCGGCGAGGCCGAGGCCGAGGCCAAGCGCAAACGACATCACGAATGAAATCGACAGGCGCGGCGAGCTCTTCTCGTTCGGCACAGCGGCCGCCGAGATCAGTTCCGCCGGCGCAGTGTTGAAGGCGCCTTGGTCGGCAAGTTCGTGCGCTCGTTGCAGGAAGGATTCATAGACGGTGCGAGCAGCAGCGGCTTCGCGCTCCAGTTCCCGCAAGCGAACCATTTCCGGTCCGCCGCCGGCGAGCTGGGTGCGCAGGCCGTCGAGCGTGGCTTGCGCCTGCGTGACGCGCGCGTTGGCGATGTCGACATCGTTGCGCATGCCGACCTGGATGCGGCGGATCTCGGCGTTGATCTGGCTGCGGATGTCCTCGCGCTCGGCACGCACGTTGGCGAGCGCCGGGTGGGCTTCGCCGTAGCGGCTTTCGAAATCCGCCTGACGGCGCGCAATGGTCGCTTCCTGCGAGCGCAGCTGGGTGATGACGACCGAGTTCAGCACCGAAGCGATGGTGTCGGGCGAGCCGCCCTGGGTGATCAGGTCCTGCAGCTGAGAATAACGGGCTTGGCGCTCCGAGAGGTCGGCGCGGGCCTGGTTCAGCGCCGCTTGAGCATCGGTGATTTGTTGCTCGATGAGGAACGCGCCTTGGGTCGAGACCAAGCCGGTCGAGGCGCGGTATTGCTCGACCGCGCTCTCCTTGGCCTGCACGTCCGTGCGCAATTCTTCGAGGCGGGTCGACAACCAGGTGTTGGCGCGAGCGGCGCTCTCGATGCGCGCTTCGATTTGATAACGTTGGAAAAGCTCAACCAAATGGTTGGCCATTTCAGCGGCGCGCTCAGGGCTTTGCGAGGTTGCCGAGACTTCGGCGGCGTAGGTCAGGCCCCGGCGGCGCACCGTGATGGCGCCGCTAACGGCCTTCACAACGGCCTGGCGCACTTCGGCGCGGTAGGCTTGGGCGGCAGGGCTGTTGTCAGCGGCCAGCGGCGCGTCGGTATCTTCCAACGCGGCGTTCCACTCGGGATCTTCCATGAGGCCCAGCGCATCGACCAGACGGCCGGTCAGCATGTTCGAACGCAGCACTTCAAGCTGGGAGTCGACCACGGCGGCGCTGGCCGGTTGGTCCGGACGCCCGTTGGGCTGCTGCGGACCCGGCGCTTGCTCGCCGCCGCCGCTCATCATCACCAGCGCCGTGGCGCTGTACTGCGGCGGCTGGATCATGAACAGCGTGAACGCCAGGACGAACGAGACCGCGCCGACGGCGGCGATCAGGATCCAGCGGCGGACCAGGAACTCGAAAATCCACTTAAGACTGAACGTCCCAAGCTCGCCCCCATCCTCGGGCGGGAGATTCATCTCACCCGTGGGCTTGCGGATGGCGATTACGTTCATTGTGTGCGTTCCTTGCCCGCGCGTTTCTCGGCGGACCCCGGCGATTGAAAGCAATTCCTCCGCCAGCTGGGCGGACGCTATCACGTCTTAACTTGGCACACAGCGCGCACTAGAGCGTTGAACGCTGCGCCTCACAAAAACGTTGTGCGTGTCGCTTTTGCGTCGCGGAAAATAACCAATGCCCTCGCTCTTCGGAAAAGCGCGAAGCGCGCCGCGTTGATACGCATTTCACCAGAAGCGGGAGTAACAAACGCAGCTCGATGTGTGCGTGCGTTTTGGTCGATCGATCGAGCGTCACGGGAGCGCGCTAGCGACCCCATTTTGCGTGCAATCAGAATTCGCCTGTGAGGGGAATTTGTACTAGAGTACTCGCGCCCCCACAGACCTCACCGAGCGGCGCGTAAAACTAGGCGAAGGCGAGCCGAGGAACTGGCGGCAGCGGGCTGCGTTACCCCCAGGATCGACTGAAAATTGTCCGAAATTTAACTGAAGAAAATAGATCATTCTGGCCCATCAACCTTCCGGGAATTTCCGGCGACTAGAGTCAAGAACGCCAATTCTGGCGATTGCGGATTGAACAGGCGGATACGGACGTGACCCTCATGGTCCCCCAAGCGCAGACGGCGGTGAGCGACGCCCACGTGCGCGTCGCCCAGACCGCGCCGCGGCCGGTTCAGAAGCGCTGGCCGATGGCCCTGTCCATTTGGGCGGCGGTGGCGGTGAGCGTCGCCATGTGGGCCGGGATCGCCTGGACCGTCAGCCTCGTCCTGGGGCTATTCACCTAAAGCGTCCGGGCGGCTTTGACGGCCCGACTATTGCTCTGGCAGCTACGTTTCCACCCGCACCGCCGGGTGATTTGGGCTGCAAACGTCAATGTCCACCGCTTCACCTTCCCAGGCCAAGCCGCTCGTGGCGGTGATCACGCCTTGCTACAATGGCGAGCGCCACGTCGAGAACGCCATCAAAGCGGTGCAGGCGCAGACCTACCGGCCCCTCGTTCACTGCATCGTCGACAACGCCAGCACCGATAAAACCCCGGACATCATCGCCCGCTACGCCAACGCCGAAGTGCCGATCATCACGATCCGCAATCCGGAGCTGATCAGCTTCCAGCTGAACTCCAACAAAGTCACAACGCTGATCCCGGCGGAGGCGACGCACTTCCGCATGCTGCACGCCGACGACACGATGCCGCCGAACGCCATCGCCGACATGATGGAGGTCGCGCTGACCGACGACACCATCGTCATGGTCGCCGGCATCGAGAAAATGAACGGGGTCACCCGGGTCCACGACTTCCCGCCGGAATGCACCGTTTACGAAGCCAGCAACATGCTGGCGCGCTTCCTTTCGGACGAAGCGCATATCCCGACCGCCCACGTGCTCTATCGCAACGATGCGCGCCGCGAGGGCGAGGACTTTTATCCGAACGATATCGTCGAGTGCTACATCGCCGCCGTCTGCCGCACGCTCTCGCGCGGCAAGCGCGCCGCGTTCGTGCACAAGTACATCGCCGACACCATCCGCCACAAAGACTCGGGTTCGCTGGTGTTTACGCTGGCGCCGAAGGTTAAGGCGGTGATCTGGGAGAAGCTGCTCTTCATCGAGCGCTATGGCCCGGCTGCACTTTCAAACACCGAATACAAACGCGTGCTGAACCGCTTCCTGCGCGTGTTCTACCGGCGGATTTTGTTCTGGGCAGTCTCAGGCGCCGCCGACATCGCCAAGCGTGATCTCGGCCGCCTCGCCTCGCGCGGGCACAAGCCAAATCCGCTGGATTTCATCGCATCTGTCGCGGTGTGGCCGTACTATTTGTTCTTGAAGCGCGTGAAGCGCCCGCATGCGCCGCCGACTTGGCCGGCCGACGCGACCACTGCCGCTAGCTCGCGCTGAGATCGAGCGCGCGCAGCGCGTTCACCAAATTCGCCTTCATCGCAGCGACCTTCTCGCGCACTTGCGCCGCATAGCGCTCGCGGCCGGCGATCATGGTGTTGATCTGATGCTTGAGCTTTTCGAAGTCGGCATGATCAACGTTCTGCGCGAACTCGCTCAAGCCCACGTCCGCCATCAGCGCATCGTTCTTGGGGCCGTAGCTCAAGGAGATGAGCGGCTTGCCCGCCTTTAGCGCGGCGATCTGCACGTGGTAGCGCGAGGCGATGACCATATCGGTTTCGCTGATCGCGGCCATCGCGTCGTGAATTGAGCTCATCTGCTCATCGCGCGGCGTCAAAAACTTGCGGCCGAGACGCTTTTCCACTTCGCGCGCGGCAGTGAGGTCAGTCGGCGTTTGGCCAATGACCATGCGGACATCGTGTCCCTCGGCAATGAGCCACTCGATCAGCTTCACATGCAGATCGATGTAGCTCTCATACATCCCGCCGCTGCTGCTCCAGCCATGATACGTCATCATGCCGACGCCGATAACGAGCGGCGTGCCTGCGGCCTTCTCCGCGCCAGGCGCCGGCAGCAGGAAAGCGAGATCCGGCACGACGCCATCGAGCGGGCCATCGACGCCGAGGCGCTTCATGAAGTCGTATGAATCTTGGTCGCGATAGAGGCGCTGCTTTGCGAGCCTGCCAGTGCGCTTGAACATTTCGCGGCTAAGCGGATTGGTGATGGGCCCGGCGCCAACGCTGACGAACCGCCACGTGACACCCTTGAGCTTCGCCGCCAAGCACCAGCGGCCTAGCACGCTCGGCCAGCCGAGCGGCGTATCGCGGAAATCGTCGAACACGCCGGTGCCGCCGGAGAGGATGACGTCGTAATCGTTCAGCGCCTTCAGGCAGCGCGCCCAATTCCGCCACGTGCTCGGCTGGCGCAGCATCAGCGTATCGAGCTTGCGCCAGATGCCCTCCGGGCGCGGCGCTGCGATGCCGACGGCCTTTACGCCGAAACGTTTCGTGACGTTCTCGGGCTTACTGCAAATGGCGGAGATTTCAGCCTGCGGATGCTCGACGCGCAGGAAATTGTAGAGTGCCTCGAAGGACGCATCGTTGCCGAAATTGCCGGTGCCGTAGCCGCCGAAAATGCCAATGCGCAGCGGCCGCGTGTTGGACGCCGCTGCAGGCTTTGCTTCGGCTCGCATCGCGTCACTCGGCATTGAGGCTCCGCCCTGCGTTCATCGCTTCACGCATGACGTCCCAATAGCGATCCTTGATCGCACTCGCGCTGAATGCGCCCGCTCGGGCGGCGGCTTTCTTGCCATAGGCGTCGCGCTTCGCCGGATCGTTCAGCGTGCGAATGGCTTCCGCCATCGCCTCGGCGTTGTCGACCGGCACGAGCACGCCATGCTCGGCGTAGGTGATGCCTTGGATCGCGTGGCGCGGCGCGTCGGCCAAAATCTGCGACGGCCCTGAATCGCAATTGGTGGAGATCACCGGTCGGCCTGCGGCCATGCCTTCGATCAGAGCGTTCGGATAGCCTTCGGAGTCTGACGACAACACGAACACGTCCGCTTTCGCCATCAGCGGATAAGGGTTCGCCATGTAGCCCGGCAGGATCACGCGGCCGCCGACACCAAGCTCGTGCGCCAACGCCTCGAGCGCGCCACGCTCTTCGCCTTCACCAGCAATGACCAGCTTGCCTTCGCCGCCCGCCGCCGCGAAGGCGCGGATCAGCACGGCAAAGTTCTTTACCTTCACCAGGCGTCCGGCCGACATGATGAACGGGCCATCGATCGCCACCGCGGGCGCTTCGCGAGATTTGGCTTGGATCGCCTCAACGTCGACCGGGTTCGGGATGCTGATGAGCTTTTCAGCCGGGACGTCGAAATTCTTGATCAGATCGTCCGCCACGCCGTCAGACACCGCGATGATCCGCGAGGCGCGTGGATAGAGCCCCCGCACCATCGTGCGTGAAACGGCGCCACGCAGCCCGTTAGCCAAATGATGCGAGGTGTGCGCCCGCGCGCTGATCACAAACGGGGCGCGTGAGCCGAGCGCGTTGGCCCAATTGGCACGGTTAAGGAAACTCAGCGAAATGTCGGGCCGCAGTTCTGCGTGCAGCTTGCGCACGGTCATGATGCTGCGCGGGAGCGAGAAGCGGCAGTCAAACTGACGCACGTCCACCCAATCCGGGGCGACGTTTCCCGCCGGCTCGTTATCCAAAACGGCCAAAGTGATGTCGAACTCTTCGCGCTCAGGCTCGGAATGGCGCAGCAGCGTACACATCACGCGCTCGGCGCCGCCGCCGGTGAGAGAGTTAATCAAGAAGAGTGCGCGTTTGCGCCTAGTCACGCCACTCCCCCCTTGTCCGTTCGCCTGCGAGCCTTGCCGGCAAGCAAGACCCGATCCACCCAAACCGCACAAGTCTTGCTTACGGCGTAGTCGGCGCCCCACAAGTGAAATCTGGTGCGCGGCTGCGTTTGTTGGGCTGAGTTAAACGGACATGCTTTCGAACGAACTCGGCAACGCATCGCCATCGCTACCGGCGTATCTTCTCTACCCGGTCGCGCTGCTCAGCTTGTTAATCATATTGTTCGTGATGGCGCGCACGCGCGATCGCGCGGCGGCCTTCGTGATTGGCGCATCGTGGCTGCGCTACGTGATGTCGGCGTTTCACACGATCACCTACAAGCCGCTTGCAGCGGGTATGTCGGCGAACGCGCTGGCCTCGATGGGGCTGTTCGTCGTCGGCCTGATGAACATTAACCTGCGGCACCTGACGCTGCGGTTCTTGCTGCCCTTCTACGTGCTGATCGCGCTCGCGATCGTCAGCGCGTTCGGCAATGGCGGGCCAACGCCTGGCCTGCTGACGGTGGTGACCAAGCACGGCTATCTGATCGTCATCATCCTCGCGGTCTACGGCGCGATGACGCGGGCGCGTGGCGGCGACTTCATGGCCTCGATGCTGTGGGCGTTCTTCCCGGTGTTCGTCTGGCAACTAATGTCCATCGTCTTCGGCTACGGCAAGCTGACCGAAACCGACGTGACCGCCATGAGCTATATCGGCGGCTACAACCACGAAGCCGCGTTCTCCGTCACATTGGCGACGTGCTTAACGGCCGCCTGCTTCGCCACGCGCATCAACAAGACGCTTAAGTTTGCGATCATCGCCACCTGCGTTGTCGGTATCCTGCTGGCGAACTACCGCACGACTTTGGTGGCGATCGCGCCGCTTTTGCTGATGTATTTCTTCTTTTCGTCGCTGCGGCCATTTCCTCTGCGCGACCGGCCGTTCATCGTAGCGTCGCTGATCATCATCGGGGCGATCGGGCTCGGCGTGGTGAGCTTGCTCTTTGCCGAGCGCTTTAACGACGTCTCCGTCGTCACCTCGGGCGACGTGAACTTCTTCAAACGCCCGGCGGAATACACCGTCGATGAGGGCCGGCTGCTTTCCGGCCGTCCCTACATCTGGAGTTCTTACATTTTCGCCTGGCTCGACGGCGATTTGACCGAGTACGTGATCGGCTTCGGTCCGGAATCTTGGAACGACACCTTCCCGCTCTACGCCCACAACACGCTCGTCAACTATCTCTACGAGTACGGGATCGTCGGCGTTGTCATTCTGCTCTGGGTTTGGGGCTCGATGTTGGTTTCGGCGCTGCGCGTGCGACACCCGCAAGGCGGCGTGCTTGTCGGCGCGCACCTGAGTTACATCGTGCTCAACATGGCGACGATGCCGATGTGGATGGTGGAAGGAAATATCCTCTACGGCCTGATCTGCGGCTACACGCTCTACCTGCTTTCGCAGCAGAGGCAGCAAGCGAAGGCGGCTTAGAGGCCGCGCGCCGCCATCCAGCTTTGTAGCTGCAGCACTGACCAGAGCCGCGCCTCCTCCATCGTGCCGCCGCGCTGGTAACGCGCCCAAAAATCGCGGACGCGTTGCGCGTCGAGCAGGCCGTGGCTGGCGAGGCGTTGCGGCGAGAGCAGATCTTCCGCCCAGCCGCGCAGCGGGCCGAGCAGCCAGCTTTCGAGCGGCGGCGAGAAGCCGGTCTTCGGCCGGTCGAACATTTCTTCCGGCACGTAGCGCTTCAGCGTTTCGCGCAGCACCAGCTTGCCCTTCGCGTCCTTCATCCGGAGGTCTTCCGGCAGCGTCAGCGCAAAGCGCACGACTTCGGGATCGAGCAGCGGGATGCGGGTTTCGAGGCTGACCGCCATCGACGCGCGATCCACCTTCGCCAGAATGTCGCCCGGCAAATAGTTGCGCATATCGTGCAGGCAGAGCTGATCGATCTCGCTCTCAGGCAGGAAGCCATGATCGCGGCCGTTCAGATAACCCGCGCCCGGCACCACCGGCTCGTTGCTCGGCCACTTTTCGAGGCTGAGTTCGTGTAGATTGATCAGCGAGGTCGCGCCGAGCCACGGCGCAACGCGCTTCAGCGTCGGGCCGACATCGCCGCCGGCGCCGTAGCGATCGGTGAAGCCTTTGAGAAAACCGAGGCCGAGATTGAGCGCCGAAACTGGCGTTGCGTTAATCACAGCGCCTGCCGCGCCGCGCATCGGCACTTTGCGCATGCGCTGCCACAGCTTCGGCGTCGCGAAATGGCGACGATAGCCGGCGAAGCCTTCGTCTCCACCGTCGCCCGAGAGCGCGACGGTGACGTGTTTCCGCGCCATTTCTGAAACCAGATAGGTCGGGATTTGCGATGAGTCCGCCAGCGGCTCGTCGTACATGTGGCCGAGGCGGGTCACCACCGCGAGCGCTTGCTCGGCAGTGACGATCTCTTCGATGTGGCTCGTGCCAAGATGCTTGGCGATCGCGCGCGCATGATCGGCTTCGTTAAAGCGCGGATCTTCAAAGCCGAGCGTCAACGTCGTGACCGGGCGCGTGGCGCAGCGCTGCATCGCAGCCGTCACCAGAGATGAATCGATCCCGCCCGAGAGGAAGACGCCCACCGGCACATCCGCCGACATCCGCTCCGCCACCGAGGCTTGGATCAGGCGATCGAGTTCGTCGACCGCATCTTCCATGCGCATCGGCCGGCGCTCGGCGATGGCGCCGCGGGCCATCTCATCGATTGACCAGTACTCGACGATCTTAGCTTGCTCGCCCGCCTTCCACGTCAGCAACGACGCCGGCGGCAGCTTGAACACGCCATCGTAAATGCTGAACGGCGCAGGCACGTAGCCGCACATAAAGTACCGCGCGACGTTATCGCGGCTGACTTTGAGATCGAGCGCCTTGAATTGCTCCAGCGCCGCAAGCTCGGAGGCGAAGGCCAGGCCCTCGCCGCGCGTCGCGTAGAACAGCGGTTTTTCGCCGAAACGGTCGCGCGCCAGGAAGAGCCGCTTTTCGCGCCGGTCCCACAGCGCGAAGGCGAACATACCGTCCACCTTCTTCAACGCCGCTTCCACACCGCGTCGCGAAATCAATTCGAGCAGAACTTCGGTGTCCGAACTGCCGTGCCAATTGTGCGCGCTCTCCGCGTCCAGTTCGGCGCGCAGTTCGTTATGATTATAGATCTCGCCGTTATAGGTGATGACGTAGCGCTCATCGGCCGAGAACATCGGCTGATGGCCAGCGGGCGAGAGATCGACGATCGAGAGCCGCAAATGGCCGAAGGTCAGCGCGCCTTCGGACCAATAGGCTTGGTTATCAGGGCCGCGATAGCGGATGGCGGCCACGGCCGCCTCCACTTGCGCGCGCGGGACTTCAAAGCCCCGGCCCTCGACAACGCCTACGATCCCGCACATCGGCTCGCCCCGCTAGGAGGCCGAGACGAGCGCGTTCGGCTGCTCGATCTCGACGACTTTGAAAGGCGCGATGCCCCGGTAGATGTCAAGCGTGCGTTCGGCGACGGCGTTCCAGGTCAGGTAGCGGCCAGCGTCGGCGACGTAGGCTTTTGGATCCGCCAGCGCGCGCTTCAGCGCTTCGGCGATGGATTCAGGTGAGTTCGGATCGAAATAGTTTTGGAGCGACATGCCGAAGTCGCGATTTTCGGGGATGTCGCTCAGCAGGATCGAGCAACCGGCGCCGATCGCTTCCAGCACCGCGTTCGAGCTGCCTTCGTGGAGCGAGGCGTTAATGTAGATCGTCGACCCACGGTAGAGCGGCGCCATGGCGCTGCGCGTGAATTTGCCGGCGAGCACGGTGCGCTCGGTCAGCAGCGGCTGCAGGCCCTCGACATAATCCGTCTCGTCCAAACCACCGGCGACGATCAACTTCGGCGGGTTCGGCACATCCTTCGCGAACAGCTCGTAGCCGCGGATCAGGTTGGCGACGTTCTTCTGGGCGGTGACGCGGCCCACGGTGAGGATGTACGCACCCACCGGCTGGTTGGCGTCCGGCGCCACGGGCGGCAACGGATCGGCGGCGTTGGCGATGACGTGGACGTTGTCCTTGATCCCGCGCCGCGCCAGGCGCTCCGCCAGCGCCGGCGTCACAGAGATCACCGCGTCAGCGAAGCGCAGTTGATACTCGGCCAACAGAAAGCCGAGCTTGCCGAGCGTGCCCCACTTGCCAACCAGGTAGTCGGCTGAGCCGTAGCGCACGACCGTCTTCGCGCCCATGAGCTTGTAGGCCCAGAGGAAGATGGCGGAGCCGAGGCCCTGGAAGTGCACGATGCGCGGCTTCAAGCGCAGCGCCATGAAGATCGCGGCGACATAGTAAAGGATCTTGTCGGTCTTCATGATGTTCGAGCGCGGCGCCTTCATCAGCCGCACGCCTTTGAAGGTGTCCGACTTGATGTTGTCGGCGAGGCCGACGAGCGTCACGCGATATTGTCCGCTCGCCGCGACCAGCGGAAACAGCATTTCCGCGTTCTTTTCCGCGCCCCCTTCGACATCAGGCACGCCTCGCGCGCCGACCACGAAGATCAGCGGGGCTTCCGCGCCGGGCTTGGTTTCAGGCGTTGTGGACATGTCTCGTCGTGCGTTTGATGCGCGAGACACACGCGTCCCAGCGCTTGTCTAGTTTATGCCCCAACGACGAGCGCGCGCAACGTGTCTCACCTGCGGCGCTATTGCTTCGCGCACCGCGCTTCGAGACTAGTCGTTAGCCATGTTGGCGCGGAACACCGGTTCGCCGACAAGCATACGCGCACGGATGCGGCCTTCGTCATTGCCCCAGTTAAGGCGCGGACTGTTAATCGTAACGCCACGAATTTCCACGCGGCCAACATCGTGGTTGAACTCGATGATCGGCGTAGCGTCGTGATCCTCAACCGTCAGGTTGGCGATGCCGATTTCGATGTTCTCTTCGCCGCCGATCCAGAGGTGTGACGAGGTCGCGTTCTCGTTGGCGTCGCGGCCGCGGAAGTTGGGATTGCGGCTGACACAATTGGTTAGCGTCGCGCGGTCGCTCCAGATGCGGAAGTTGCGCTTGTTGTCCTCGGCGACGCAATTTTCGAGCACGACGTCGCGGCTCTTGCAGTCAAACCCGCCATCGGTCGAGCCGCGCGCCTCGCAGGCGTCGTAACGGATGTTAGCGTTGTCCGGCTCGTCGGAGAAACCGTCGCCGTTCCAGTAATCGTCGCCGCCCCATTGCTGGAAGTTTTCCATCACCACGCGGCGGTAGACGATGTTGCTGGCGCGATCGTCCAACGCACAACCAGCGGGGATCGGGCCCCCTTGGTTGGCCTGGCCTTCCGCGCGGCAATCTTCGATCACGCCATTCGAGGAATTGTAGCGGATGCGCAGAAAGCCGCGGTATACGCCCGAACCCTGACAGCGGCGAATGCTGAAGCCGCGCATGCTGGCGTGGCCTTCGCCGCGCGACGCCGTGTTCTCAAAGAAGCGGTAGATGTTCTGAAACCGGCAATCCTCGACGCCGATATTGGAGATCGGAGCGGCGGCGTGAAACGCGCCGTTGCCGATGTCGCGGAAATCAAAGTGTGAGAAGCGCAGATGGCTGGCGCCGCCTAACAGGCGAAACGCGTCCGGCCCCTCTTCTTCGCCGCCGCGATTGCCACGTATGACGGCAAGCATCGGCTGTTCGGTTTCGCTGTTCACACCGCGCACGCGGATTTCGTGGGATTCAATGCCGCCGTGCGCGAGTTCTACTGCGTCGGTGATTTCATACTCACCGCGATCAGCAGCGACCAACACCTCGCCGCCGCGCGCCACTTGCGCCACGAGATCGGCAATGTCCTGCAGCTTCGCGGCGCTCGCCCAGGATGAGCCATCGCCCTCACCGTCCGGCGCGATGTACACGCGGTTCAGCTGGGCGCGTGCTTCGCCGGCGCAGCCCATCAACGGGATCGCGGCAAGGATGGATCGGCGGGAGACGTGCATGGCGGCGGCATCCTGCGGCGGCGCCGCGCCAGCGTCCAGCACGCGCGCGTTGCGGGTTAGCTGGAGGCGCCCTTGAACGCCTTTTCGCCCGGACGCGGGTCGCGCCGCTGGATCGGCTTGAACACGCCGGTTCCCGTGATCAGCATGCGCTCGCCCGTCCAGATGCGGCCGCGGACCACGTAGAGATCATCCGCTGTGGACATCACCTCGCTCGCACCCTCGACCCATTCGCCGATATGGGCGCTGGAGAGAAAGTCGAGCGTTAGCCGCACGGTCACCCAGTAAGATGAGGTTTCCACAGAGACGATGTGGCCCCAGGCCATGTCGGCGAAGCTCATCAGCATGCCGCCATGGGCGTTGGTCATGCCGTTGGTGTGGTGATCCTCCACACGGAAGCCCATCGAGTAGGAGCCGTTTTGAGCGCGGCGGTAAAGCGGGCCGATCTGGCGCACGAAGCCGCGCCGCCAATCGAGCGGCGAATAGCCTTCCGGGATCTCAAATTGTGTAGGCGCGGCGACATCATCGGACATGCCCGCATCCATTCCGCGCGCGAGACCAGGATGCAAGGCCCAAACATGACGAAGGGCGCGGCCAGGAGGGTGGAGCCGCGCCCTTCGCTACCGAGACCCGCCCAGGGTCAACCGTCATGACTATTCGAAGACGAGATCGTCATCCGAATTGTCGAAATCTTCGACGAAGGCTTCCGTCGCCGGCGCGGGCCGCTTGGCGCCCGGCGCACGCGGCATGCCGTTGATCATGTCGCTGCGTACATCAAAGCGCGCTGCGCGGATCGCCGGATGGAAGCCGACATTGTGCAGCATGATCTGCACCTTCTGGCCGCGCTCCGCCCAATACGCTTCGATCTTGGCCTTCAATTCCTGCGCGCCGGAACGGGAGCAGAAATCGTACTCGCCCGCGCCTCTATTTGGCGCGGCGAAGTAATCGCTTTCGCCAGCGTCGCTCTCGTCAAATCGTTCTGCGCTGCTGTTGGCCATGAACATTCTGTCAATCCCTTTGCTGTGCAAAAATATGCACGAGCCACCGGTGTCTTTGAATTCCCCAAAGGTCGTGCATGAAGCGCTAGGCGATGGCCTATGCCGTCTGACCTATGCCGCGCGTTCGGCTGACGCTAACCGATCATCCGTGATGATATACGTTGGTATGACGGACCAACGTCCCCTCATTCTCTTGCTCGAAGACGACCAAGCGTCGGCGGAAGCAATGAAGCTCGTGCTCCGTGATTGGGGCGCGGACGTTGTGCATGGCGCGGATGCTGAAGACATCGTCTCGACGGCCGGCGCGCAAACCGCCGCCGCGACCATGATCATCACCGATTTTCACTTGCCGGAAACCAACGGCGTCTCGGCAGCCCAGCAGCTGCGCAAGCGGGCGCCGCGCGCGCACGTGCTGGTGCTCTCCGGCTCGCTCAGCAACGACGCCAAACATGCCGCCAAAGGCGCGGGCTACGCCTTTATGCGCAAGCCTACCCCGCCGCGCGACATCATCGCCTGGCTCGAACAACGGCGCGAACTCGTCGACTAGGCGCTTGCGCGGGTTTTCCGCACGGGCGAAAAGGCGCGACCCATGGACAGCGAAACTCCAGCGTCCCGCTTCCTGACTGCGATTGGCCATGACATGCGCCAACCGCTGCACGCCCTGCTTTTGTACTTAAACGCCCTCGATCGCCGCGTGCATGACGCGGAGGCGCGCGATGTGCTGGGTAAAGCTGACCGCGCCGCGCAATCGCTCGCCGGCATGATCGAAGGGCTGATACAGCTGGCCCGCCTCGACGCCGGCAAGATCGAGCCCGACATCGAGCGCGTTTCGCTGCAGACCATGTTCGACGCCATCCTCGCGCACGCTCCCGAGGCCCGCGCCGACGCAACACCGCTCTACGTTCACGCCGATCCGATCCTACTTGAGACCATCATGCAGCAGATCGTCACCAACGCTGTCGTGCACGGCGGTGGCGCGCCGCATTTGAGCGCGAGCGAGCGCGACGGCGCCGTCGAGATCAGCGTGCAGGATTCCGGCCCCGGCATCGACGCGGCGGATCACGATCGCATCTTTACTGAGTTCGTCCGCCTGAACGGCGCGCCGACAAGTGGCCTCGGCATCGGCCTCGCCATCGCCCGCAAACTGGCGGCGCTGATGAACCACGAGATCAAGGTGCAGTCGACGCCAGGTGAAGGCGCGGCGTTCATCATCCGCGCGCCGCGCGCCTAACCGGCTTTGCTCATCTTTGCGATGGCTTCCGCGCGCGTGCGCACGCCGAGCGCGCGATAGATCGCGGCGAGGTGAATTTTCACCGTGCCTTCGGCGATGTCGAGCGTGCGCGCAATCTCCTTGCTCGCCTGCCCTTTGAGCAGCTCTTGCAGCACGTCGCGCTGGCGCAAAGTCAGCTTGTCGATCTCAAGCTTTAGGGCGCCACCGCCACCCTCGGTGGCCAGGCCTTCGCGCTTGCCCATCGCCGGCGGCACGAAGATGCGCCCTTCCAGAATGCCCTGTAGCGCCGAAGCGATCTGCGCGGAGGGCAACGACTTCGGAATGTAGCCGTGCACGCCTGCGCCGAGCGCGGCGAGAATATCCGCGCGCTCTTCCCAAGCGGAGATCACCGCGACCTTGGCTTCCGGGAAACCATCGCGCAGCGCCGCTAATGATTCAGCGCCCGACATTCCAGGCATACGCCAATCGACGAGTACGAGATCGCCCGCGCCTTCGGTGGTCAAGATTTCGAGCGCGCGATCCATGCTTTCTGCTTCGCGCACATCTTCGGCGTGAAGCGTATCAACTAGGAGCTGCTTCATTCCACTACGAAACAGCTCGTGATCATCAGCAATCAACGCTCTGATCGCCATCGGCGGCCCATGCTCCACGCGCACTCTCTCGCGCGTCGCGGACATTGCGACGGAATCTTTGTTCGCTCAACCCTCGATTTTCTCTCAGTGAGAACCAGCAGCGCTCAACGACGTCGGCGTTGCGACGGCTTCTTGCGAAGGGTTCTCGCGCGCCCGCACTTGCCTAAGCGTATTGATGCGCTCGCGCTCGATCATAAAGAGTTCCAGCGAGCGGCCCGTGAGGTTCCGTCCATTCGCGACGCGCAAGCTCATCGGATTCACCTGCTGGCCACGGCGCAGCACTTCATAGTGCAAGTGCGGACCCGTCGAGCGGCCGGTGGTTCCCACATAACCAATCACTTGGCCTTGGCGCACGCGCGCGCCCACGCGCATGCCGCGCGCGAAGCGTGACATGTGTGCGTAGGCAGTCTCGTAGCCGTTCGCGTGACGGATACGGACGTAATTGCCGAAAGAGCTAAACGGCCCAGCGCGCACGACCGTTCCATCGCCCGCCGCCAAGATCGGCGTGCCAGTGGGCGCGGCGAAATCGGTGCCGCGGTGCATGCGGGAATAGCCGAGGATCGGGTGACGGCGCATGCCGTAGCCCGAGGTCAGGCGCGCGCCGTTGATCGGCGTCTTCATCAGGAAGCGCCGCGCGCTCTTGCCGTCGGCGTCGTACCAGTCAGGACGCGCGTCGCCGGGCGCCATGAATTGATAGAACTCGCGCGAGCCACGGCTCGACTCCAGAGAGACGAACAGCAGATCGCCGGTACGAACAGTGTTGCCCTCGTCGTCGTAGAAGCGCTCGAACACCAGTTCGAAACGATCGCCGGGGCGAACGTCGCGTTGGAAGTCGACGTCGTACGAGAACGCGTCGGCCAGCGCCGCGACTTCGCGATCGGTCGCGCCGAGTTGCAGCGCGCTCGAATAGAGGCTGGTCTCGACGGGTGCTGCGATGCGCGCGATCTCAAACGTCAGCGGCATCTGCACTTCGCGGGCTTCGAACGCGCCGGCCGCAGTGCGGTTGGCGGCGACCGAAGCGCCAGGCTCCGAACGGAAGGCAACGCCGGTCAGGCGCGCTTGAGCGCCGTCGCGTTGGAAATAGAGGCTAATCGCCTGCCCCGGCCGCAAACGGCGCGGGTTGTAAACGTCGGCGATCGACGAGAGCGCGGCGTTCGCGTCGGTCGACGACGCGCCGGCGCGCGTCAGCAGGCCTGCGAGCGTCTCGCCATTGGCGACGCGCATCTCTTTCGTTTCGTGACGGAGATAAACTTCGGTGAACGCCAATTGCTCGGCGCGGCGCGCCGCTTCTTCACGCATGGCAACGCTTTCAGCCGCCGCCGCATCCGCGGCGCCGCTGAATAGGCCTGCGTTCCAGGCCAGCCCCAGACCCACCATGGAGGCCGCCGCCATTAACCCGGCAGCAGCCATCCCTTTACGGGCCTTCATGAGCCGATGAGCGAATTCTGCTCTCAATCTCTGCTCCAATAGCTGCCATCTGGAAGAAAAGCACCTTCAACAAGTGATTTCCGCCGTTTGGTTATTCAGCCAGAAACTGTAATGGCGTCATTCAGTTAGGTGAAAGGACGCCCAAAAGGGGCGGCTTTAACCCAGCAAGGACCACGCCAAGCAGAAGAGTATGGCACATAGGTCTAACCAGGCCGTTGCGAGTCAAGAACGAGAGCTGACGCAGCCTCCGGATGACCCGCCGCCCCCACGCCGGCTAATCGCCGGCTGGTCCATGGCGCTCGGCGCCCTGGGAATAAGCCTTATTTTGCTTGCCGCTGGCCTCTGGTTCGTCCGGTTTTCGATCGCCTCGTTCATGCTCGGCGCAGCGCTCTCCGAGCGCGGGGCCGACGCCGATTTCCAATTCATTAACCTCGATTTGAACAGCGCCGCGCTCGCCAATGTCCGCTTTGGCTCGTCTGACGACCCGGACGCGACCATCCCGCTGGTCGAGGCCCGCTGGCGTTGGGAGGGGCTGACCCCCCGTCTTTATTTCCTGCGCGTGGTCCGCCCGCGGCTTCATCTGCGGATGGATGAGGCTGGCCGGGTCAGCGCCGGCTCGCTTGAGCACCTGGGCGGCGGCGCCCCTGGCCGGCGGCGCCCCAGCATCCCGGCGATCGAGCTGGAGATCCTCGAAGGCCAAGCCGTCATCGAGGCGCCGTTCGGGGCGCTGACCGCCACGCTCGAAAGCTCGGGAACTCTGGGCGAAGACTTTTCGGCCATCGGCGCGATCACCCGCACCTCCCGCCCCGGCCGCGACTATGCGCTTGAGTCCGGCGCCGCCGAACTGGTGGTGGTCTCGCGCGACAACAACATCGCCTTCCGCCTCAACGCCGACGCCCGCGCGCTCACCTGGGACGGCGCGCGCGTCACCGCGCCGTTCGTGCGCGTGCTTGGCCGCGCCCCGCTCGATCTCGCGCGCTACGACGTCGAGATCACCAGCCGTGCCGCGTCATACAGTGGCAGCGGCATCAACGCGCAAACGATCACGGCGGCGCTTGGGTTTGAAGGCATCGCGCTCGAAAACACGCTCTCGCCGGAAACATGGGCGGGCGAAGCCCGCGCCACGGCGGGCGAATTGCGCTTGGGCAATTCTCTCATGCAGCACGCGCGTTTCGACAGCCGCGTCGAAGGCAGCGAAGATCGCGGACAAGGCCGCTGGTCGCTCTCCGGCGGCCGCTTCGATGGCATCGCGCTGAGCTCTGAAGAACCAAGCGCCAACGGCACGTTCCGTTTCGAACTGCGTGGCGCCGAGACGTTCGCCGGCGACGCGCGCATCGTGTTCGCGCAAGCGCGTCTCAACGAAGCTGCGCAAGCAGATCTCAGAGCTGCGTTCCCCGACATCCCAGACGCGCCAGTCGGTCCGACATTCGCGCAAGCTGAGCGCGCGCTCGACGCCGCCGCCGATCGCTTCGATCTCACCATTCCGATCACCATGCGCGCGGCCGAACAAGGCTTGCGCTTCCAGATCGCGGCGCCGGCGGAGGCGCGCGCGACAACCGGCGCGCGGCTTTCGCTCGCGCCTTTGCGGCAGGACGCGCCTGCACTGGTGCTGCAATGGCCTGGACCTTCCATATCAGGAGCAATCGCGCTCGAACTGTCAGGCGGCGGCGCGCCAACTGCATCTCTTCTGCTCGACACCGTCGATTGGACACCGAACGCGCCGTTCGAAGCCGATGGCACACTGACGCTTTCAAACTGGCGCACCGAAAACGCCAGCCTCGCAACCGACGAACTCGGCGTCGGCATCGTCATCCAGCCGCAAGGCGGCGGCCGCATCGACCTGCGCGGGCCTGCGCGCGTCACTGGCCCACTTGGCGACGGCGAAGTGCGCGATCTGGTCGCGACGCTCGATCTCGGCGTGCAATGGGGCAATGGCTGGCGCGTCACGCCGAACAGCGGCTGCTTGCCGATCCGTCTCGGCGGCATCGACGCAGCTGGCCTCTCATTCGCCAACGGCAATTTCTCGCTCTGCCCGCTCAACGGCGCACTGATCGCAGCGGACGCGGCGCGCAACATGTCGGGCGGCTTCTCGATCCGCGGTCTCGGCTTGAATGGCCGCATGTCCGGCCCCGAAGGTCAGCCGGCGCGCTTGAGCGCAAGCAACATCATAGGCCTCTTCCGTGGCCGCACCGGCGACTTCACGCTCGCACTCGAAGCCGACGATCCGCGCCTCGCGATCGAAATGACGGACGAGCGCACGCTCGCTGTAGCGCTCGAACGCCTCACCGCTGACGCACGCATTGCCGAAAGCTGGAGCGTCGCCGGTTCGTTCGATGCGGGCACGCTGACAGATCCCGGCCTGCCGGGATCGGTCACCGCTATCGAAGGCTCGTGGACGGCGGAGCCGCTCGACGGCAAGCCGATCATCCGCGTCAACGCCGGCGAAGCCCTGCTCACCGCAAATCGTCCCGCCAGCGTGGAGGACCGCCCTCTCTTCAATCCGCTGCGCATCGTTGAAGCCAGCGCCGTGTTGCAAGATGGCGAGATCTACGCCGACGGCGCCATCTTGCTCGATGACCGCAGCCGCCAACTCGCGCGTTTCAATGCACGGCACGATGTCAGCGAAGGCGCGGGCGCCGCGACTGTGACTGCCGAACGCATCGAGTTCGGCCCGCAATTGCAGCCTTACGAAATCACTGAACAAGCGCGCGGCCTGGTCGAAGGCGTGCGCGGCCCGATTTCGGTCACCGCGAACGTCACCTGGACGCGCGACGAGTTGCTTGGCGAAGGCGTTGTCCAACTCGGCGGCGTCTCGCTCGCCACCGCAACGATCCCGATCGTCAACGACGTGCGCGGCGAAGTGCGCTTCGACAATCTCTGGGAACTGACCACCCCGCCCGGCCAGCAAGTGACAGTCGGTGAACTCAATCCGGGCATCGCGGTCACCAACGGCCGCGTCAGCTTCCAATTGCTGACGGAAGAGCGCGTCTCGATCGAGCGGGCCGAGTTTGACTTTGCCTCCGGCACGCTCGCCATGAGTCCGACGACGATTACGTTGGGCGCCGATGAAACGCGTTTCGAACTCACGCTGCGCGATGTCGACGCCGCTTCGCTGCTGCTCACACTGGGCGTGCCAGATCTCACAGCGACCGGCCAACTCGAAGGCAGCTTCCCGCTGCTGCTGACGCGACGCAGCGCTTTCGTCGAAGGCGGAATCATCCGCGCGCAAGGCGAAGGCGGCGTGCTCTCCTACACCGGTCAAGCCGGCCAAGACGCCACTGGTATTTCACGCATCGCCTTCGATGCGTTGCGCAGCTTCCAATACGATCAGCTCTCACTGACGCTCGATGGCGATCTGAACGGCGATGTCGTCTCCTCGATCGAGTTCAGCGGCCACAATTCGGGCCGCCCGGTTGATCTTGGGCCGATTGCGCCCGTCCCCGGCCTTGGCCGCGTCACCGTTCGCGGCGTGCCCTTCGATTTCAACGTCCGTGTGACGGCGCCTTTCCGCCGCCTGGCGCAAACCGCCGCCACAATCACCGACCCCGGCGCGATCATCAACCAAAGCCGGGAAAACGATCCGCAAGAACCGGTTGACCAGGACGCCCCGAGCCAAAGATAAAGTCGGGCTTCAGAGCAGATTCAGCTCGGAGCGGCTACGAAAGCAGCCAGGAGTTTCGCGTTATGCGGGCAGCCTTGTTGACCAGCTTGGGTGCGGCGGTTCTCGCCGCTGGGTGCATCCCAGTCCAAATCCAAGCACCGGATGAACCGATTGAGATCAATCTCAACGTCAACATCCGTCAGGAAGTCATCGTGCGGCTCGAGCGCGACGCTGCTGAACTACTGGATCAGAATTCTGATCTCTTCGGAGGCACCACGCCATGAAGCGTCATTTCGTACTTGCTGGCATCGCTGCAGCTGCAGTGGCGTTGACCGCCACGGTGGCGATGGCGCAAGCCGGCGACGCCGCGCTCGCACAAGCGCGCGCCAACGGCCTCATCGGCGAACAAGCTGACGGCTATCTGGGGTTCGTGCCAGGCGCGAGCATCTCCGCCGATCTGCGCGGCCGCGTCGATCAAAACAACATTCAGCGCCGCCAGCTCTACACGCGCCGCGCCACTGAGCGCAGCGTCTCCGTCAACGAGATGGCCGCCGCCGTCGCCTGCGAAGTCTTCCAACGTCCGCGCATCGCCGTCGGCGAACGCTATCGCAACGAAGCCGGCCAATGGCGCCAACGGACGGCCGGCGCGCCGATAGAGGTCCCAAGCTTCTGCGGCGAATAACGCTTTAGGGAACCAGATCCAGCCGCCGCCGTTTGAGTACGGCGGCGGCTTATTTTGTACGATACTTCCCTCTCTCTCAGGCAACGCCTGAAACTCGCGACGGCGCCAGCGCACGTTTCCTTGGAAACGCACATCGGGCCGCTGACCACTCAAACAGCGTACAATGAGTATGTGCGTGGTTTGCATGCGTTTAGGTCGGCGACTGAAGAGTGGCTCTCTACTCAATCTGAGACTGCATTTGACGCTTGGACGCCGCAGCGCATTGCGCATCATCTGCGCGACGACATCAGCGATTTGGCGCTGACACCGCTTCACGCACTTCCGATCGCGTGGGGCTCAAAAGCAAGCGAGTCCTTCGCGATGGGTGTGTACTACGTGCTGGAAGGCTCGGCGCTTGGCGCGCGCGTCTTATGCAAACAAGTTGAAGCGCTGGGCATGCACCGCACGCACGGTGCACGGCACTTGTGGGCGCAAGCCGAAACGCTAACCGGCTGGCGCGGCTTCTTGGATCTCCTGGCTCAACATGACGGCGATGAAGATGCGTTGTTCGCTGGCGCGAACGCCGCGTTTAACGCCGCCGCCGGCGCGATGGAGCGCGCCGCTCATGTATGACGTCAAGGATGTCAATCTCACCAATTGCGATCGTGAGCCAATTCACATCCCCGGCAGCATCCAGCCACACGGCTGCTTGATTGCGTGCGACCAACAGCTCGGCGACATCCTGCGCACATCCGCCAATACGGCTTCATTTCTCGGCCTTGGCGATGTTGCGCTGAACGGCCGGCAATTGTCGGACGTGCTGGAGCCCGAATTCGTTCACATGCTGCGCAACGCCGCTGCCACCGCAAGCGAAGGCGGACGCGGCGTCGTGCTGGTGAACCAGCCGCTGCGCCCCGGCGGCGATGGGTTCGACATTGTCGTTCATCGCTACAAGGGCGTCGGCATCATCGAGTTCGAACACGCCGGCGCCGCAACCGCGGGCGGACCACTCGAAACCGCTCGTGCGCTCATCTCCACCGTCGCGCGGATTGGCGATCTGGCCGAACTCTACGCCAAGACGCCGCGCCTGCTTCGCGGCGTGCTTGGGTACGATCGCGTCATGGTCTATCAGTTCGGCCACGACGGCGCCGGCAAGGTCATCGGCGAAGCCAAGCGCAGCGATCTGGAGGGCTTCAAGGGCGCCTACTTCCCTGCCAGCGACATCCCGCAGCAGGCGCGGCGCCTCTATTTACAGAACCGCATCCGCGTCATTTCCGACGCCAATTGCGCGCGCGTGCCGATCGAACCCGAGCACGACGCCTCGGGCGAACCGCTCGATCTCTCCTACGCGCACCTGCGCAGCGTCTCGCCTATCCACTGCGAATACCTTCGCAACATGGGCGTCGGCGCTTCGATGTCGATCTCGATCGTTGTCGACGGCCAGCTCTGGGGCCTCATCGCGTGCCACCACTATGGTCCGCGCGTGCTCTCGCTGGCGCAACGCGTCGCGGCGGAGATGTTCGGCGAGTTCTTCTCGCTGCAGATCGAAGCCATGAGCCGCAAATGGCGGCTCGATTCCGCTGCCCGCGCCCGCCGCTCGCTCGATCGCATCATGCGCGACGCGTCCTACCAGGGCGACATCATCGGCTTTCTGCAGAACAAGCTCGAAGACTTCACCGCGCTCTTGCCGTGCGATGGCGGCGGCGCTCTGCGCGATCTGCTTGAGTCCGAACTGCGCCCCTATCGCGACGCCGCCACGATTTCACTCAACGGCCCCGATCTCGGCTTTGACGCGCGCGCCTATTCTGTGCTGGCGCTGGTGCTGCACGAGCTCGCGACCAATGCCGCCAAGTACGGCGCGCTTTCGCAAAACAAAGGCCAGCTGACGGTCGAATGGCGGCTAACCGACGATGAGTCCTGCGAGATCAACTGGCTCGAACGCGGCGGCCCAACGACGGTCGCACCAAAGCGGCAGGGTTTCGGCTCCGTGCTGCTCACACGCTCGATCCCGTTCGATCTCGGCGACGAAAGCGAGTTGCACTACGAGTCCGCCGGCGTGCGTGCGCGCTTCGTCATCCCGGCCAATTTCGTGTCGCAGCTGCGTATCGAAAAATCCAAGAGCCGCGCGCAACAGCAAACGCAAGATCACCCATCGCTAGAGGGCCTGAAGGTTCCTCTGCTCGAAGATCAGCTCGTCATCGCGCTCGACGCGGAAGCGATGCTGCAAACCTGCGGAGTCGGCAGCGTCGACACCACCGCCACCGCGGCAGAGGCGCTCCGCACATTGGTCGCGACCGAGCCGAACATCGCCGTGCTCGATGTAAACCTGGGCTCCGGCAATTCCTTCCCGGTCGCCGAAGAACTGCGACGGCGCAACATCCCGTTCATCTTCGCCACCGGCTACGGCGACCACACCATCATTCCGAAGTCGATGGCCGACGTCCCCGTCGTCCGCAAACCGTACGATCCCGACGCTCTGGCCACGACCATGGCCCGCGCGCTGGCGGGGGGCCGCGACGCTTAAGCACGCGCGACGCGCTGCCCCTGGAAACGCCGCACGGCGAGGCGCACATAGCGTCCATGAAAATCGTTCTGCTCGTGATCAGCCTGAGCGGCATCCTTGCTGCGTCGCTGGTCTTTGCGCTCGCCGGCTGGGACGCCTCATCGATGAGCATCCACGGCTGGATCGCGCTCGGCTTGGGCACTTTCCTGTCGCTCGCGCTCGGCGGAGGTCTGATGGCGCTGACATTCTACTCCGCCCGCAAGGGCTACGACGACCGCATCGAGGTCGACACCCCCGACCAGGATTGACCTTATAGTCAATTCGAGCATAATGTGCTAGCCGTAATCACAAAATGTGCTAGACTGAGCTCAGATGGCGATTGGCGAACATATCCGGCGGTTTCGGGAAAAGGCGGGCCGCTCGCAGGCCTGGCTAGGCGAGCAGGTCGGCGTCGGCCAAACGACCATCTCCAGCTGGGAATCCGGCCGCACCGAGCCTAGCCGGGCTGACACGCGGAAGGTGGCGCAGGCCCTCTCCGTCGATATCTCGTTGCTTGAACTGGGAGACGAAGCAGAAGCGGCGGGCGCGCCATCGAACGCCGCGCGCTTCAAGAACCTCTACACGCACGGCTTCGTTCGCGTCGCCGCCGTCGCGCCTGTCGTGGCGCCGGCCAATCCGACCGCGAACGCGGAAGCCATCCTCAAATTCTGGCGCGAAGCGGATGCCGAGCGCGCCGCCATCCTGCTGACGCCAGAGCTTTCGCTCTCCGGCTATGCGATCGACGATCTCTTGTTGCAAGAGCCGCTGCTCGACGCGGTTGAAGCGGCGATCATGCAACTTAGGGCGGAGAGCGAGACACTCTTCCCTATTCTCGTCGTCGGCGCGCCAATCCGCTCGCGCGGCTCAGTCTTCAATTGCGCCGTCGTGATTCATAGAGGCAAGATTCTGGGGATCGTGCCGAAGAGCTATTTGCCGAACTATCGCGAGTTCTACGAGAAGCGTCACTTCGCCGTCGCCAGCGACAGCACGTGGCTGACAACTGAACTCGGCGGCCGCCACGTCGATTTCACCGCGCACCAGATCTTCCGCGCGCAAGGCTTTGCCGACTTCAGCTTCTGCGTCGAAATCTGCGAGGACTTTTGGGCGCCCGTTCCGCCGTCGACGTTCTCCGCAATGGCCGGCGCCAACATCATCCTCAATCTCTCGGCATCGAACATTGTCATCGGCAAAGCCGATGATCGCGCCGTGCTGTGCGATTCCCAGTCGCGCCGGGCGATCGCCGCATACGTTTTCGCAGCCGCAGGGCGCGGCGAGAGCACGACGGATGTGGCTTGGGACGGCCAAGTGATCGCCTACGAGATGGGCGAGAAAATCGCGGAAGGCGAACGCTTCGCGCGCGATCCGAAGCTCGTCATCGCCGACATCGATGTGACGCGCATCGCGCAAGAGCGCCGACGCGTCGGCACCTTCCGAGACGCCGCGGCGCGGCTCGCTGACCCATCGAACGATTGGCAAGAAGCGCTGTTCCGGTTTGAACCGCCGCGTGAAGAATTGCCGCTGAAACGCAAGATCGATCGCCTCCCCTTTGTGCCGGACGATCTCAGCAAGCGCGATCGCGACTGCTTTGAGGCTTACAACATCCAAGTCTCCGGCCTCGCCAAGCGCATCGAGTCGACCAACACCAAGCGCGTCGTCATCGGTGTCTCGGGCGGCCTCGATTCCACGCATGCGCTGATCGTGATCGCGCGCGCCTTCGATCTCCTGAAACTGTCGCGCAAGAACATCATCGGCGTCACCATGCCGGGCTTCGCCACCAGCGATGCCACAAAGGCCAATGCCTGGGCGCTGATGAATGCGCTCGGCATTGATGCCCGCGAAGTCTCGATCGAGCCGCTGGCTCAGCGCATGCTGGAAGATCTCAACCACCCCGCCGCACGCGGCGAGCCGGTGTACGATGTTGCCTACGAGAATGTGCAAGCTGGCCTGCGCACCGACTACCTCTTCCGCCTCGCCAACAAGGAAGGCGGCTTCGTTGTCGGCACCGGCGATCTTTCCGAACTCGCGCTCGGCTGGTGCACGTACGGCGTCGGCGATCACATGAGTCACTACAACGTCAACGGCGGCGCGCCGAAGACGTTGATCCAATATCTGATCCGTTGGGTCTCTGATTCAAAACTCTTCGACGCCAACACGTCGCAAACGCTGATCAAAGTGCTCGAAGGCGAGATCAGCCCAGAACTGATCCCCGGCGCGACGCCACAAAGTACGCAAGCGGTCGTCGGCCCCTACGAGTTGCAGGACTTCAACCTCTTCTACCTCACGCGCTACGGCCTAAAGCCCAGCAAGATCCTCTTCCTCGCGTGGAGCGCATGGGCGGAGAAGTACGACTACGCGACGCTGAAGAAGTGGCTCGGCGTCTTCATCACCCGCTTCTTCGCCAACCAATACAAGCGTAGCGCCGTACCGAACGGCCCGAAGATCGTGTCCGGCGGCGCGCTCTCGCCGCGCGGCGATTGGCGCATGCCGAGCGACGCCAGCGCTGCAGCTTGGCTCGCAGAACTCAGCGCCAACACGCCGGAAGCGCTGGACTGAGCCGCACCCACTGCCTAAGCCCGCACCAATGACGCTCGACGATCTCATCGCACTCGCCCTCGCCGCTGGCCGCGAGATCATGGCTGTGCGCGCGGCGGGCTTTGACGCGAAGACGAAGCAAGACGGCTCGCTCGTCACCATCGCCGATCAGCGCGCGGAAGCGATCATCGAAGCGCGCTTGGCAGAACTCGCGCCCAGCGTGCCGATGCTCGGCGAAGAGGCGGTCGCGGCCGGCCGTGTCGCCGATTGCAGCGGGCGCTTCTTTTGCGTCGATCCGCTAGACGGCACACGCGGCTTCGCCAAGGGTGGCGATGAGTTCACGGTCAACATCGCGCTCATTGAAGCGGCGACGCCGATTATGGGCGTCGTGTATGCACCGGCCACCGGCGAACTTTATGCCGGCGAGCCAGGCAAAGCGCTCGCCGCCAAGTGCCATCCGCAAACGTCGCAATTCATGGAGCCGGCAAAGCCGATCAGCGCGCGCGCCGCGCTGCCCGCGCAACCACGCATCGTCGCTTCGGATTTCTCGGGCCGCAACGAACGCACCGGCGCATTCATCACCGCACTCAACGGCGCCATCACCCACGCCAGCTCATCGATCAAGTTCTGCCGCATCGCCGAAGGCGCCGCCGATCTCTACCCGCGCTTCGGCGATGTCTGTGAATGGGATGCCGCAGCAGGCCACGCAATCCTGCGCGCCGCCGGCGGCGACATCATGCTGCTCGACGGCTCGCCCCTGCGCTACGGCGGCAAGAACGGCGATTTCCTGATCCACGGCTTCGTCGCCTACGCCAACGAAGCGGCAAAGAACGCGGCGCTCGGCGCGCTCTAACGCAATCTATCCGGCGTACTCACCTCACGCTTCCCGGCCAAGCGAGCCCGCATCGAAGATGCGAGCGAACGCCGAGCCGGGACCCATGGACCGTTGAAACTCAGCATGTTGACCCATGGATCCCGGGTCTCGCTGCGCTCGCCCGGGAAGCGTGTGGGTGGCGAAAACCGGGGATACACACCCAATCAATCCTACAGCGCCAAAGCCGGCGTATACTTCCCCCGTTCCGCATCACGGAGGGGCTCAACGGAATTCCAGCCCGGTTTGCGAAGCGGAATGCGATCGAAGTGAGGACTATCTGCTGACGGGGAGATGAAACCGTCAGGTCCGGGATCAATGGAAGGTCCCGCTCGCCGCAAGCGGAAGGTAACGGAGTGAACAGCTCCACCCACCCTACGCTAACGAAAAATCGATTGCGGGAACGCAGAGACGCGAGCGTCTCTCTTTCTTCCCACCACCACGCGAACGTCTCTGCGTTCCCGCCCTCCCGCCTTCGCAGCTGCGCTGCTTCGGCGTGGCAAGCCCACTCGGACCGCCGGCGCCCCGCCGGCGGAGGCGCCCTCACGCGCTCAAACGCTCGACCAAACGCTGCATGAACAGCGCGCCCTCTTCGATCTGCGTGCGCTCGATCCATTCATCCGGCTGGTGCGCTTGTTCAATCGAGCCTGGCCCGCAGATCACCGCCGGAATGCCCGCGCGCTGAAACAAACCCGCCTCCGCTGCATAGGCGACGGCGCGGGTTTCGTTGTCGCCCGTCAGCGCACGCGCCAGCGCTTCCGCCTCGCTCTCGCGATCAATGGCGAGACCAGGCGTGTTCGTGCGCCGCGTGATGTTCACGCCGCCTTCCGGCGCGCGCGCCTTGATCGCCGCGTCCAGCTCTGCGGCAGCAGCACGGAAACGCGCTTCGATCGCATCGCCTTGCGCCGCTTCCGGACAACGGCAATCCCAAATGAACGAACAGCGCCGCGCCAGGATATTTCCCGCCGTGCCGCCTTCGACCTTGCCGATCGTCATCGTCGGCCCAGGCGGATTGAAGTGCGGGTGCTTCGCCGCGCGCGCTTCGACGCCCATGTCGGACACCAGCGACATCAGCTTCACCGCCTCCATCACGGCGGAGACGCCCTGATCCGGCAAACTCGAGTGCGCCTCGCGGCCGATAACTTCGACAATAAACGAACGCACACCCTTGTGCGCGGAAACGACCTTCATGCTCGTCGGCTCACCGACGATCACGGCGGACGGCTTGTTCGCCTGCGTCGCCAATTCCGCGATCATCGACGGCGCGCCGAGGCAGCCGATTTCCTCGTCATACGAAAGCGCCAATACGATCGGCCGCTTCAACGCCGCCGCGCGCGCGGAATCAACATGCGCGAGCGCCAACGCGATGAAGCTCTTCATATCCGCCGCGCCGCGCCCGTAGAGCTTGCCTCCACGCTCGGTCAGCACCCACGGATCGGACGTCCATGGCTGATCGTCCACCGGCACCACATCGGTATGGCCCGAGAGCACGACGCCGCCCGCAACATCAGGCCCAATCGATGCGTAGAGATTGGCTTTCGTTCCGTCAGCATTCGCCACGCGGCGCGAGGCGATGCCGCGTTGGCGGAGGAAGTCCTCCACCCACGCGATCAGCTCAAGATTGGAATTGCGCGACGTCGTATCGAACGCGATTAGACGCGTCAGAATTTCGAGCGTCGCGCTGATTCCACTCACTGCGCGACTGCGACCGGCTCTTGGCCCGGCTCTTGGTAGGCCAGCAACAGAATGCGGAAACGCAACGCCGCATTCGGCGGAATCGGACCGCTGCCGCGCGCGCCATAGCCAAGCGAACCGGGGAACGTCGCGATGACTTCATCGCCCGGGCGCATGTGCGAAATCGCTTCCGAGAAGCCGCGCACGACGGCGGCCATCGGAAAATCCACCGGCTCGCCGCGCGCGAACGAGGAGTCGAACACTTCGCCGCCATCGACGAGGCTGCCCTCGTAATGGACCAGCACGGTCGCATCCATGGTCGGGCGCCCGAGCTCTTCATTGATGCCACGGCGCGTGAACTGCAGCTGCAGGCCGGATGGCAACGTCTGCGGTTGTTCCTCGACCCCACGATTGATCGGCGGGGGTTCTGGCACGCTATCCATCACACTTTGGCTTCCGCAAGCAGCGAGCGCCAAGGCGGCGGCCGCGAGTAAAAATCTCATCATCTGTAAAGCGCTTCCGATTGTTCAATGATCCAAGGTTCAGCTTCGCCGGCGCGTTCCCATTCGCGGAACGCATCGTCGGCGAAAACAGCATTGCAGTACGCCTGCGCAAACGCCGGCGTCGTCACTTTGTAGGTGCGCAAGCGCGTGCAGACGGGCGCAAACATCGCGTCGGCGATCGAGCGCTGACCGAACAGGAACGGGCCGCCATATTTTTCGAGCGAGCGCTGCCAGAGCGCGAAGAGCTGAGCCAAGTCGGCGCGCGTGTTGGCGCTCCAATCTTGCTCCCTATCGAGCCGGCGGCGGATATTGCACGACATCGCTTCGCGTATCGCCGCGAAGCCCGCGTGCATCTCGCTTGCCGCCGCGCGCGCTTCAGCCCGCGTCAGCGCATCGGCCGGCCAGAGCGACGGCGACTGCTCGGCCGCCCACTCGCAGATGGCCAGGCTCTCGTGGATCACCGCGTCGCCAATATGCAGCGCCGGCACCCGTCCGCTCGGCGAAACTTCGCGCACTTCCTTAATCTGCGACTGCCCGTAGCCCTCGCCGCCCAACGGAATGATCTTTTCGTCGAAGGCGATGCCCGCCCATTTGAGCGCCAACCACGGGCGCATGGACCAGGACGAGTAATTCTTGTTGCCGATGTAGAGGACAGGCCGGGTCATGGTTCTGGGCTTGTTTCAGAGCCTGGGAGCCAGATCAAGCCGCACCGCCGCCGGATTTACCGTCCGCGAGGCCCGCGCCTTGCGACGCCTGAAGCGCGAACAGCCCAAGGTGAATTCGTGCGTATCGAAACGATACATCCCCGTGAACTCAGTGCGTCCGACGCAGCGCTTTGGCGCGCGCACCAATTGGCGGATCCGGCGCTCGCAAGCCCGTATTTGACGCCGGATTGGGCAAGGCTGATGGGTTCGATGCGCGACGACGCGCGCGTCTGCGTGATCCAGGATGGCGCAGGGTTTTTCGGCGCTCAGCGGCTCTCGCGCTTCGCCGCCATGGGCCTCGGCGCGCCGATCGCGGATTATCAGGGCGTCGTCGGCATGCCCGGCCTGCCCGTTAACGGCGCTGAACTCTGCCGCGCGCTCAAGGTTGGCCGCATCGACATTACTCACGCCCCCGTCGGTCAAAGCGTGCTTAAGGGCGCCGCGGCCGGCCAAGAAGGCTCGTGGATCGCCGACGTCGCGGGCGGCCGCGATCTCTATGAAGCGGCGCTCAAACAACGCCGCAGCGAATTTGTCCGCCAGACAGACAAGAAGCTTCGCAAACTTGAGCGCGAACACGGCCATCTAGAATTCCGCGCGCAGTCCAGCGAACGCGGCGACTTCGAAACGTTGCTGGCGTGGAAGAACGCGCAGCTGAAACGCACGGGGCAGCCCGAAATTTGGGCTCAGCCTTGGATCGCGCAAACTCTGAACACCTGCTTTGAAACGCGCGACACGCAGTTTGGCGGCGTGATGTTTACGCTCTCGATCCACGGCAAGCTCGCCGCCGGCGCCTTCTGCCTGCGTAGCGCGCGCGTGCTGCACTTCTGGATTGTCGCGCACGACAACGCCTACGACAATTTTTCGCCGGGCGTGCAGCTGGCGCGCTGGATCGCAGGCTGGGCCGGTGATCACGGCATCGCCGAACTCGATTTCGGACCTGGCGACTATCAGTACAAACGCCAGCTCTCGACCGGCCAACGCATGCTCGAGCGTGGCGTCATCGCCGGCGCCACGTGGTCGGCGGCTGTCCGCCGTACCGAGCACGCGATCCGCGCGCGAATTGAACGCCTCCCCCAGCCGCGCCTGGCTGAGCTGCCCGGCAAAGCCATGCGCCGCCTCGATCTGATGCGCGCGCTCCACGCTTAGACGCGAAAAACCTCCAAATGGGGGTTCCGATCATCCGTGACCTCCCTGTAAGGGCATGGTAATCCCGTCACGAGGGATAGGTCAGCGCTGCGCACACTCCCGGCGCGCGCTCGGATGGAGGGTGATAATGCGTCGAATCTTCAACGGGTTGGCGATGGCCATCGTGGTCAGCGCTGGTTTTGTCGCGACGGACGCGCACGCCCAGTTCGGCCGCCCGCGCGCGACCGAAAGCCAAACCCCAACCGTGCCGCGCTGCTCGCAAAGCCTCGGCACCATCACCATTCAAAACGGCGACACCTACCAGGGATGGCGCCAGTACAACCTCCAGCCGCCGGCGGGTCTCCTCCGCGTGGTCGTGCAGCAATCGGGTTGCTTCACGCTGGTTGAGCGCGGCACCGGCCTCGAAGCCGTGCAACGCGAACAAGCGCTCGCGGGCGGCGGCCAACTTCAGCGCGGCTCGAACGTTGGCGGCGGCCAGATCCGCGCGGCTGACTACGTTCTGCTCGCCGACGTCGTGGCGTCCGACAACAATTCCGGCGGCGGCGGCTTCGGCGCAGCGCTCGGCGGCGCGGTCGGCGGCACCATTGGCGGCGTGATCGGCGGCATGGGCACGCGCACGCAACAAGCGACGACGACGCTCTCGCTGATGAACGTCCGCACCTCGGAAACGACGATCGTCACCGAAGGCAACGCGCAGAACCGCAACATCACTTGGGGCGGCGCTGGCTTCCTGGGCGGCGGCGGCGCGGCGCTCGGCGGCTACACCGATACGGAGATCGGGCGCGTCGTCACCGTCGCGTTCATCGACGCTTACACGCAAATGGTCACGCAACTGGGCGGCGTCGACACGAGCACGTCAGCCGCGGCGGCAGCGCCGCAGCGCACCTATCGCACCACGCAAGCAACGCCACTGCGCACACGCGCTGGTGGCGGCCAAGTGATGCGCAACCTGCCATCGGGCGCCATCGTCTATCCGACGGGCGAGCGCGACGGCATGTGGTGGCGCGTTGCTGACGAGAACGAAAACGAAGGCTGGGTGAACAACGACTTCCTGCAGCCCGCGCAATAAGCGCTCGTCACAGCACTAAAATGCGAGGGCCGCGCACCATCAGGTGCGCGGCCCTTTCATTTCATCGCTGACGCTTACGCTGCCGCGGAAACCGGATCGTGCTCAGCCACGAAGTGGCCGGGGCCGACTTCGATCCATTGCGGGCGGTACTGCACCGCATCGGGATCATCGATCACGCGCGATTTCAAAAACCGTAGCGGCGCGCGCGTATCGAGGGGGCTGGGCAGATCGCCAACCAAGCGCACGCGCGGCTTGTTGCGCGCAACATCCGGATCGGGCGTCGGCGCGGCTGCGAGCAGCGCTTTCGTGTACGGGTGACGCGGATCACGGAGGATGACTTCCGCCGGCCCGTACTCCACGGCGCGCCCGAGATAGAGCACCAGCACGTTGTGCGAAATCTCGCGCACGACCGCGAGGTCGTGGCTGATGAATAGGAAGCTGGTTTTGTATTCGCGCTGCAGGTCCGCGAGCAGCTTCAGGATCTGCGCCTGAATCGAAACGTCGAGCGCCGACACCGCCTCGTCGCAGACGACGAGCTTCGGCTTCAAGATCATCGCCCGCGCCACGCCGACGCGCTGGTTCTGGCCGCCCGAAAGCTCGTGCGGATAGCGGTTGATCAAATCCGGATCGAGGCCGACCTGGCGCATGATCTCCTTCACGCGCTCTTCGCGTTGCTCGCGCGTCAGCGTCGGCTCGAACGCCAACAGCGGCTCGGCGATCGAGGAGCCAAGCGTCATGCGCGGATCGAGGCTCGCCAGCGGATCCTGGAAGACGATCTGCAAATCCTTGCGCGATTGGCGGATCGCTTCACGCTCGCTCGGCAGCAGATTGCGTCCGAGGAACGTCACGTCGCCAGCGTTGCGCGGCAAGAGCTGCACGACCGCCCGCGCCAGTGTGGACTTGCCGCAGCCGCTCTCGCCGACAATCCCAAGCGTCTCAGCCGCATTGAGCTTAAAGCTCACGCCATCGACGGCGCGCAGCGGCTTGCTGCCGCCGAACAGCGAATTGGTCTTCACCTTCACCGGGAAGGTCACGCGCACATCGTCGACCTTGAGGATCGGCGCGCCCTCTTCCGGCGGCGCCAGCGGCACGTAACGCTCGCCATCAATGCGCGGCACGGCCTTCAGCAGCATCTTGGTGTAGTCAGCCTTCGGCGCCGAATAAATCTCCTCAACCGCGCCGGTCTCCACGACTTCGCCGCGCCGCATCACAGCCACACGCTGCGCCATGCGGGCGATCACGCCCATGTCGTGCGTGATCAGCGCGACCGCCGCGTTGGTGTCCTTGCGGAGATCCTCGATCAGATCGAGCACCTGCGCTTGCACCGTGGCGTCGAGCGCGGTGGTCGGTTCGTCGGCGACCAGCAACGCGGGCTCAGCCATCATCGCCATGGCGATCATCACACGCTGGCGCATGCCGCCCGAGAGTTCGTGCGGATACTGCGTGAGCCGCCGCGCCGCTTCGGGAATACGCACGCGCTCCAGCCACTCGATGCAACGCTGCCGCGCCGCTTCGCCGGTGACTCTGAAATGGTGCTCCAGCACTTCGCCCATCTGCGTCTCGATGGTGAGGTGCGGCGTCAGCGCGGTCAGCGGATCTTGGAAGACAAACGCCACGTGCCGGCCGCGCACTTGGTCGAGCTCGCGCCGTGGCAGGCCCAGCACTTCGCGGCCCTGGAATTTGACCGAACCGGAGACGCGGGCGTTCTGAGCGGTCAAACCGAACGCGGCGAGGAAGGTCTGGCTCTTGCCTGAACCGCTCTCCCCCACGATGCCGAGGCACTCGCCCTTGGCGATGGAAAACCCGACGCCCTTGACCGCCTCCACGTCGCCGTCCGGCGTATCGAAGGTGACGGCGAGATTGGAGATTTCGAGAACGGTTTCAGTCATGGCCGCGGAGACTAGCCAGCGTTCGCTGCAAGTCCACCTCCAGCTGCCGCAACGGCGCCGGAACAAGACGAAACGCCGCGGCGCAGCAGCAGCTTCGACAAGTCCGCCGCCACTCGCTAAGCAAATTCGAACGGAGCGCGACCCATGGCCCAGATGAACTTCCTCACCCAGTGCACCTTCGATTTCGGCGCCCTGGCGCAACTGCCGAAGGTGCTGAAGGCCAACGGCGTCAGCCGGGCGTTCGTGGTCACCGACCCGGGCCTCAAATCTAACGGCCTGCTCGACACGCTGCTCGCCGCCCTCGGCGAACCGCCGGCGGGCGTCTTCACCGACACGCCGCCCAACCCAACCGAATCCGCGTCACGCGCCGCGGCCGACGCTTACCGCGCCTCGGGCGCTGACGGCATAGTCGCGTTCGGCGGCGGCTCTTCGATGGACCTCGCCAAGGCGATGGGCCTCATGGTCACGCACGAAGGCCCGTTCGAGCGCTTGGGCGGCTCGAAGCGCGGCATGAAGTTCATCACGAAAATTCCGCCGCTGATCGCGGTGCCGACAACCGCGGGTACCGGCAGCGAAGTTTCGCCCGGCGCGGTCGTCATTCTCGACAACGGCATGAAGGAGACGTTCGTCTCCGCGCATCTCGTGCCAGTAGCCGCCGTCTGCGATCCGGAACTTACTTTGGGTCTGCCCGCATCGCTCACCGCCGCGACCGGCATGGATGCGATAACGCATTGCATCGAAGCGGTGCTGACGCCCGTCGTGCATCCGCCTGCGGAAGCAATTGGCGTCGATGGCGCCGAGCGGATCGGCAAATGGCTCGAAGTCGCGGTGAAGGACGGCGGCAATCGCGACGCGCGCTGGCACATGATGATGGGGTCGTTCGAAGGCGCGCTGGCGTTCGCGAAGGGCCTGGGCGCTGTGCACGGGCTTTCACATGCTCTGGGCCGCATCCACGAGCTTAAGCTGCATCACGGCACGCTGAACGCGGTGATCCTGCCGCATTCGCTCGCCATGATCGGCAACGCTGCTGAAGAAAAGTTCGGCCGCCTGCGCCGCGCGCTCGGCCTCGCGCCGAACGCAGATCTCGCGCAATACATCGCCGACCTGAACGCCCGCATCGGCCTGCCGCCGAGCCTCGGCGCCATGGGCGTGAAGCAAGTGCACGGCGACGGCGCCATCGATTACGCAGTCGCCGATCTCGCGACGTTGTCTAACGCCGTGCCGTTCGATGGCGACAAGTATCGCGAGCTGTTCAAGCGCGCGCTCTAAGCGACTTGGCCAACACCGCCAAACTCCTGGACATCTTCCATCGCGCCCGCGACCTCGTCGCGCGGCCAGAGAACGACTTCGACTGGTCGAGCTGGCGCGACAGCGAAGATGCGCTCACGGAGATCGATGGGATCATCTCGCGTCTGCAGGCCAACGAGCTCCCATCCGAAATGTCGATTATCTTCGCGCCGACTGGCCCGATGCAGGAACTGGCGTTGAGCAGCGGCTGGGGTAATCGCTTCCTCGGCTTGGCGACCGAGTTCGACGCCGCGATCAGCGAGCCGGGCTAACGCGGATGTGATGTGCGTGACCGGCGCGCATGCTTGCCGCCCCTGGTGAGCCGCGCGCATCTTCCGCGCATGTCGCTTGAAACATCATCGCACGCCACTTGGTCACCCAGCCGCAGAGACCGCGCACGCAGCGCCAGCGAAGATAGCTGCGCCGCCGATCCCAACGGCCCCGCCGCGCAGTGGACATACGACGATGCCGCTATCGGTTTTGTGGTCTCGGGCTGGTTCGAGTACGCGAGCGAGGATCAAACTTTGCTCGCGACACCAGGCTCGGTGATCCTTGGCAATGCGGGCGAATCATTCAGTGTTCGCCACGTCGATACGCTCGGCAACCGCCGGCTCGTTGTCTCGTTTAAGCGCGATTTGCTTGAAGAAGTCGCGAATGACGCAGGCCTGAGCCCACGTTTCGAAACCATCGCCTTGCCACCCAGCCAGCCGGCAACGCGCATGTTCGGCTTGATCCGCGCGCTCTCGCAACCCGGCGGCGAAGACGCGCTCTACCCGTTAGCGCACGCCGCACTCACCGCCCGCCAACCCCGCGCGCCGGAGCGCATCTCCGCGCGCGACCGCACGCGCGTGCAGCAAGCCGTGAGCCATATCGAGGCGTACTTCGGCGACGCCTGCACGCTGCAAACATTGGCCGATATTGCTGGGCTGAGCCGTTTCCACTTCGTCCGCATGTTCGGCGCGGTGGTCGGTCAAAGCCCCAACCAATACCTCATCAACACCCGCATGCGCGCCGCCGCCGATCGGCTGCTGAGCACGCAGGCGCCGATCGCGCAGATCGCCTTCGACGTCGGCTTCAACGACATCTCACACTTCTATTCATGCTTCCGCGAGACGTTCGCCTGCACGCCGCGTCAGTGGCGCCTGCGCACCTAGCGCGTCACTCCACGCGAGCGAGGAAATCCAGGATCGCGTCCCACGCATCCGGCTCATCGAGCGCCGGCGCGTGACCTCTGCCCTGCACCGTGATCGCCTCAACACGGTCGCTCGCGCCCAGCATGCGATCGACACCTTCCGGCGTCAGAATATCTGAATGCTCGCCGCGCACGCTGAGCACAGGCTTCGCCGCCAGCGCTTGGAAATACGGCATCAAATCTGGCGCAGGCGCGTCGGGATCGAAATCGGCAAACGCCAGGGCGATGTGCGGATCGTAATCGAGTTCAAACTGGCCGTCGTCGCGCGCGCGGAACGTGCGGCGCGCGAACGCCAACCAGAAGGCGTCATCGTCCAGCCGATCAGGAAACGCAGCGCCGTTGGTGGAACGGATCGCCGCCGCCGCTGCTTGCCACGTCGGCACGGGCTGAACGTTGCCGATATAGTTGGCGATGCGCGACACGCCCGATGTGTTCAGCTGCGTGCCGACGTCGTTCAGCACCGACGCGGCGATGCGGTCCGGCGCCGTCGCCGCGATCACCAACGTGATCAGCCCGCCCATCGAGGTGCCGACGAACACCGCCTTCGGGATGGCGAGATCATTCATCAGCTTCAGGACGTCTTGCGCGTAAACCGCCGGCACATAGTGCGCGGGATCGGGATCGTTGGCGCTGTTGCCCCGCCCGCGCATGTCCGGAACAATGACGCGACGGCCAAGCGCTGCAATGCGCGGCGCGATGATCTCAAAGTCGCGCGAGTTTCGCGTCAGCCCGTGCAGGCAGATCACCGGCGCGCCCGTTACAGGCTCAAGCGGCGGGTAATCGCGCGCGTAGATCGTGAGATCGTCGACAGTTGCGATCACACGCTCTTCGTATCCACCGATGCCGATTGGCGCGCCAGCGTCCATGAAGTTCTCCGTCAGCCAGGCGCGCGCTGTTGCGTCACCGTTGCATTGACATCGACATACTCAACCGCGCGCATGGCTCGCAACCGCGCGCCCCAGCTTTGCTGCACGGCCGCCCGTTCACTCGCCGCAACGGCTTCGCACGTACGCAGCACGATCTCTGCGCCGCCGACGGTAAAACGATCAAAGCAGAGTCCGTTGAAGGCGCTCTGGCGTTGGAGTTGAATCTCGACTTGACGCTGCGCCGGAGCGATCTGGCCCCGCGCCGCAAGCGCCTGCGACCGCGCGATCGGCCCTGTGCCACGGAACCGCACGATGAAGCCAACAGACGCACGATCGCCCGGCGCTTGCGCCAGTTGTTCCAAGATCGCCGGTTGCTGCGCCTCGGCGTGGGTCTGCGGCTGAAACGCGATCACCAAGGCAGCCGCCATCAGCGCGCCGGTGACGGCGATGCCCCAAGTGCGCAGAGCGTTCACTTCCATCGGCAGACCTTGGCCCTCCGTGGCCATAGCGTAAAGCCCTCCCACCTTAGAGCGTTTGCGCAGCAAGCCCGAGATCAAGACGCCCTCGCCCAGCTGGGCGCGCGCACGTTGGCGAACCCACCGCGATCGGCGTTGCGTTGGCCGAGCGCGCGCATTCGATCTCGCCGAAGTTCGGCGCGAACGGCGCGACAGCACGCGTGAACAACGCATTCTCCAACTCACGCCCGCGCAAGCCCGTCTGCGCCGCAAGCAACGCAAACGCTGCCGAGACATGTGGCGCGGCCATCGAGGTTCCTTGCAGGAAGGAGTAATAGCAGCGCGCGGTCGAGCTCGAGTTCAGCGGATCGTAGCAGCCGCTTTGCGTCGCGCGTGTCGACAGCACGCCGTCGGGGCGCCCGTCATTGTCGCTATCGGCAAACACGTCGCCGCCGGGCGCCAGAATATCCACTTCCGGACCGAAGTTCGAATAGAACGCGAGGCCGCCACGCGCATCACCAGCGCCGACAACGACGACGTTGTTGCAGTTCGCCGGCGCATAGAGCGCAGTGCGGTTAGCCTTGTTGCCCGCCGCGACCACGACAACGATATTCCGCGCCACGGCAGCATCGATCGCCGCTTGTATGGACGCGGGGCACGGCGCCTGGATGGTCAGGCTCATGTTGATGATGTCCGCCTGCGTACGGTTCAGCACTTGCTGACCGCCTGCGGTGATCGCTGGCGCAATGCCGGCTGCCCAGCGAATGCCTGAGACGATGTCGGCCAACTCGCCGCCGCAGCGGCCCAGCACGCGCACTGGAATGACAGTCACATCCCACACGCCGCCGGCAACGCCGACGCGATCGTTGGTCGCCGCGGCGCCGATTGTGCCTGCTACGTGCGTGCCGTGATACGAGTTCTCCGCAGTTGCGCCGCAACGATCGCCGGCATCGTTCGCGTCAGCATCAATGCCGTCGCCGTCGCCGCCGCGTTCGGGATTGTTGATGAGATCAACGCCCGGGCCGACATTGGCGGCGTTGCGCATATCCGGGTGCGAAAGATCGAGACCCGTATCAAGCACCGCCACGCGCACCGTGCGCGCGCCAACCTGTTGCGCTTCCCAGAAGGTGACAAAGCCCGCGCCGCCCGGCGACGAATTAGGCCCACTGCTCGCGCGATAGTGCCATTGCAGCCCATAGAGCGGATCGTTCGGCACGCCACCGATCGGCGCCGGTTGCTGTGGCGTTGGTTGCGACGGCGTTGGGTTCGGCGTCGTCGGCTGTTGCGCTGACGGCTGCTGCGCCGGCGGCTGATCGCGCCGCGGCGGCCGGGTGAAGCCGCTATCGGCGATGTAGTTCGGCTCGACGTATTCGAACTGCCCGGATTGCGCGAGGCGCTGGATGGCGCAGCGCGTCGCCAGCGCGATGTCGTTCTCAAGCTGACCTTGGCTGACGATGCGCGGGCAGCGATCGGTCGGGCTCCATTCGATCGCGGCGGGCACGCCCTCTTCGGTTTGTCCGCCCTGCTTGTTGCGTTGAAGCGCGGTGGGGCTGACGCCCGATGTGAGATCGACAGTCACGACGCCGCCGGGGCTCACGCGAATTTCGCCATTGATGCCGAGGCGGCGCAGCGTGTCCTGCGCCGCGCTGCTCGCGGCAGCGGAGGCTTCGGTCTCAGCGCGCGTCCGCAACTGCGTCGCGACGTTCTCGGGTAATTGCTCCAGAGCCTCGACGCCTTCGGTGCGCACAGCGCGCGCGAAGTTGGTCGCCAGTCCCATGTCGGTCGCCGCTTCCGAAAGCTCGCGCTCCACCTGCGCGCCGATCAAGATTTGGCCGGGCGCGATCAACACCGGGTCAGGTGCGAGGATCGCCGCCATCTCCGCTTGAGGCTGCACAGCCCCAGAAAGCGCGCGCGCATCGAGCGGCACTTCATCCATGGGCACGGGGCCCGGCGCCTCGACGCTCGCCCCACCCGTCATGCGTTCCCAAACGTCGCTGAGCTGGTCGCACGCGCCTAACGCCAGAATTGGCGCAAGCGCGAGGGCTGCCAGGCTCCACCGGCGTTGCGACATCGCTTGAACTCCCCACCTAAATTCTATGACACTGACGACGTTAGCTTGGCGGCCCCCGATGACAAGGCGATGTCGGGCGACGCCCGTGGAGAAGGGCCGGCAGCGGCGTAAATGAGCATTTTCCCCTTAGCGACGAACGTTGCCGCGGCGCGCAACCCTGACGCGCCGCGTGCACGAACGGAGGACGAGGCCACCACCTTGGCGGGTGGCCCCGTGTTCCTCGCTGTCGAGGAGCTGCCCGAACAATTCGAAACGCCGGCGGCGGCCGAAGACGCCGTGCCGGATTTGTACGGTACGGGGCTCTACGAACTGATCTGGCGCGACGGCGCGTGGCGCGTGACCATGCGCTACTGGCGCCCCGCCCCGCCTGCACCGGTTGCGCGCACGGGCGCTGCAGCTTCAAAGAAGCCGCTCGGTCACGCGCGCACGCCGGAAGAAGCGCGCAAGCTGCTCGGCGCGCCCGCTGAACTCGCAAGCGAAGTGCTGCCGAAGCTCTACGCCGACCACAAGCAATTGATGAAGCGATGGGGCGACCTGGTGCGCAACGGCTTGGGCGAGATCGTCGAACGAGAAGGCAAGTTCGCAATCGCGATCACCTTCTGGCGTCCCATTCACGCACCCGGCATTGCTGCGCCGCTCGCGCCGATCGAACGCATCGAACTTGCCGAACGCGTCGCTGCACCGTTGAAGCCGCAAACGCCACAAGCCGATCTCGATATCGGCCTCTTCGAAGACCAAGCGCCGGAAAATCCGAACGTCGTGCTCGTCACCGAAGAAGGCGACGGCCGCTTCCGCGGCAGCGAGTGACTACGCCGGCAGCGTGACGCGGATCAGCGCGCCCTTTTCTGCATCGAGGATGACGATATCGCCGCCGTGGGCGCGCGCGATTGAGCGCGCTGCGGCAAGGCCAAGCCCTGCGCCGCGCGTGCCTTCCTCGTTCAGACGCACAAACGGTTCAAACACTGTTTCGCGCTGATCGGCGGGAATGCCTGGGCCGTTATCTTCAACATCGATGATCACCGCGCCGTCTTCGCCGTGCATCTTGATGCGCGCCGCATCGCCGTATTTCAGCGCGTTCTCGACCAGGTTGGCGAACAGGCGCTTCAGGCCAAGGGACTGGCCGGTGATGATAAGGCGCTCTCCGCCCTCAAACGAGACGCTGCGATTGTGGTCGGCATGATCATCGGCGATGCTTTGCAGCAGCGCCGTGATATCCAACCGCACGCGCGCCTCTTCGGCCGGGTCATCGCGCGCGAAAGCGATAAAGCTCGCCACCAGAGCTTCGACCTCGCCGATCTCCTTGGCCATTTTCTCGCGTTGCTCCGGCGGCGCGTTTTCGGCAGCCAGGCGCAACCGCATCAGCGGCGTGCGCATATCGTGCGCAACGGCAGCCAGTGTCTTGGTGCGATCCGCGATCAACGCGCGCAGGCGCGCTTGCATGGTGTTCACCGCCCGCGCGGCGCCACGCAACTCTTGCGGCCCCTCTTCCGCCACCGGTTCACTCTGGGGGTTCACACCAACCGCTTGCACCGCGTCAGCGAAGCTGCGGATCGGCCGGGTGAGATAGCGCGCGAACAGGATCGCGAGGATCGAGAGCACCAGCAGCGTGCCGCCAATAATGCCGGCCGCGCGCGCGATCCAGCCGAGTTCGGCCCAGTTGCGGCCCTGGCGCATCACCAGCCAACGGCCGTCGGGCAGCATCGCGCCGACCTCAAAACCTGAAATCAGCACCACGCCTTCAGGCGCGGGTGCATACATTGGCGGCGCGGGCGGCGCAGGCACCGCGCGCGGCGTACGCACACGCACAGGCGCTGGCGTCGCCGCCGGTGCGTCGGGCGTTGCGCGCGGGGCCGGCGTGTAAGGCGTCGGCGCGGGTGGCGCGACGGGAGCAACCGGGGACACGGGTGACACCGCGGGCACGCTGGGACGGAAGTTCTCGTTCGGCACCTCGATGCGTTCGACCTCACCGTCAGGGCCATGAATCTCAACCGTATCCATGTCGCCGCCGTTGTTGCGGCGAATAATCACCCGGCCGCCTTCGACGCGGATGCGTTGCTCCATGCGCTCCGCCAAACGCTCGGCGGCGGCGGCGCGGCGTTCAGCTAGCGCCTCGGCGCGCGCTTCTGCTTCTGCTTCGATGCGTTCGCGTCGCTCGTCTTCGCGACGTTCGCGCTCGTGTTCGCGCTCGCGCCCCATCTCGATGGCATGTTGGCGCGCTTCCGCTTGCTGCTGTTCGAGATCACGAATGCGCTCACGCGCCGCTTGCAAGCGCTCGGTCGCTTCCTCGCGTGCGAGACGCGCTTCTTCCACGGCCATCTGCGCGTCTTCGGCAGCTTGCTGCGACGCCTCGGTCCATTCTTCGAGGCCGGCGACGCGAAACACGAACGTGTCGCTCTGCACGACATTCGTAGCCTGGATGCGTATCTGATCCGGCCGCAGATCGATGGCGTCCGCCAATGCGATGCGCGTGCTCGACATCGCCGGCGAGTCCACCTCTTCCGGCGGCTCGGCACGGATTTCCCACACCATGCCACGCTCATTCATCGGCCGGTTGAGCGCCAGCATGTGGTCGTAACCAGCTTGGAAATTCTCCGCGACCGTATCGGCGCGCATCACATCCGGCGGACGCGGCGGCAGGAAGATGACGATCGCAAGCGTGGCGATGAACGCCGCCGCAAGAGCGATCGCCACCAGCGCGCCGAGATACGCTGCAATCGGAAGGCCACGGGTTTCGCGCATCACGATGTCGGCTTCACCGCGAAGAGATAGCCCTCGCCCCGCACTGTGCGGATGATCTCGATGCCGCCGGGGCGCTCCAGCTTGCGGCGGAGACGCGAGACTTGGACATCAACGGCGCGATCAAACACGTCGCTGTCATTGTCGAACGCATAGTCCAGCAATTGCTCGCGCGAGAGCACGCGCTGCGGCCGCTCGACAAAGGCGCGCAGCAAACGAAACTCACCAGCTGAGAGCGGAATGACCACGTCATCCGGATCGATCAATTCGCGCCGCGCGATGTCGATGCGAAAACCGGCGAAGCGAACGCTTTCGCCCGGCGCGGCGCTATCATTGTCGCGGCGGCGGAGAACGGCCTTAGCGCGCGCGACTAACTCGCGCGGATTGCAGGGCTTCGACATATAATCGTCAGCGCCGATCTCGAGGCCGACAATGCGATCAGCGTCGTCCCCCAAAGCCGAGAGCATGATGATCGCCGGGCGGCCTTTGCCGGAGAGACGCTTGCACGCCGAGAGGCCATCCTCCCCCGGCATCATCACATCGAGCACGATCACGTCCGCGCCGCGTGTGTTCAGCACCTTCTCCATCGCGGGCACGTCGCCAGCGGAGGATGCGGCGAAGCCCGCGCGCTGAAACACCTCCACCAATCCTTCTCGGATGGCGGCGTCGTCATCGACGATGAGCACGCGTGGCGGCTGAGCAGTTTCGTTCATAAGCGCCATATTATTGCGGCCTCGGTCCCGCCAACAGCGGAAACACGGTTTCGTTGATCGCTTCGGCAGTTGGCGGCTCGTGGTTGGTGAGCACGATCAGCGTCCATTCGCCGTTACCCATAACGACGGTGTTCACGCCCGGCCCGCCGCCGGCATAGCCAAAGCGCGCCGTTGAGCGCCCGCTCGTCTGCTGGCCATGCACCATCTGCGCAGTGTGCTCGGCGTTCACCAACCGGCCTTCGCGCAGTGCATTGTCGTAAGCCAGCATGTCGCGGATCGTGGAATAGCTGTTGCCAGCTGCGCTGCCGCTGACGCCATGCCAGCGCGCGACATCCTGCGGCGGTGTACCTGGGCCCATCGGGTGACCAATGAAGCGCGCCGTGTTGGCGGGCGCTTGATCGTGACGGAAATAGCCGGAGTTGCTCATGCCCGCTCGCGCCAGAATGTTCTGGGCGACGTATTGCTCGTAAGGCATGCCGCTGACGCGCTCGACGATCTCGCCCAGCACGACATAGCAAGAGTTGCAGTATTCCTCGCGTTCGCCCGGCGCGAAGTCCGGCTCCACCGTCGAAGCGAATTCGTAGTAGGCGTGATTGGACGTGAAAGTATCCTTTGGTGTCTCGCGAAAACGCGGCCCGAGGAAATCGGCCAGTCCGCCGCGATGATCCATCAATTGCTGAATGGTCGCGCCACGCGAGACAGCATTCGGATAATCGGGGATCACATCGCCAATGGTCGTCGTCGGCGAAAGCCGGCCGGCTTCGATCAGCTGCAGGATCGACGCTTGCGTGAATTGCTTGGTGATCGAGGCCAGCGCAAAGCGCGTGTCGAGATTGAGCGGCGTCTGCGAGTCCAGCGCCGTAACGCCGTGCGCTGTCGCGAAGATCTCTTGCCCATTGCGCGCCACCAGGACAGCGCCGCTGAACACGCCATCCCTGCTCAAGCTCGCCAGCCACGGCTCAAGCGCTGCGCCGATTTCGGCGTCGCTCATCTGGGCATTCAGCGCAATCGGCGGCAGCTCGGGCCGGGGCGGCCCCTCGGGCTGAGCCAGCGCCGGCGTGACGGTCAGCGCCAGTCCCAAAGCCAAAGCAGCGATTTTGCTAGCCATTTTCAACGGTCCAACCCCAGCGATCCTGGCGCTGAGAGATACGGGCGCTCTGTTTCGGCAATGTTTCAGCGCTGACGTACTGGGGAAACGTAGCAGTCCCATGGTCCGCCCATGTTCAGCCCGCCAAGCGGGCCAAGAGGGGAATGTCATGAAGCTTCCAATCGCCCTGGGCATCGCCGTCACGGCCCTGACCGTGGTCGGCGCCAGCGCCCAGTCCACCAGCCGTCACGTGGTCATCCACGGCGACAGCGACTCGATCAGCCAGATCGACGCCAACGAAGATGGCTGGGTCACGCGCGCCGAGGCGGCAACCTCGTTCGAGCGCATCTTCGGCGAACTCGACACCAACAATGACGGCAAGCTCGACGACGCCGACCACCGCGAAATTCGCGTCGATGTCGACGGCCCGAACGTCCGCATTTTCCGCAGCGGCGATGGCGATGTGCGCGTCATCCATGGCGATCTCGACGATGAGACGGAAGCCCGCATTGAGCGCGAAGTAGAGGCGGCCGTTGCCCGCGCCGAGGCACATGCCGAACGCGCGGAACGCCACGCCGAGCGCATCGAGCGCGAAGTCGAACGCGCTGTAGAGCGCGCCGAGCGTGACGCAGAGCGTGCCGAGCGCGACGCGGAACGGGCGGAACGCCACGCCGAACGTCACGTCCAGCGCATCCGTGATGGCAACCGTGAAATCATCATTATTCGCGGCGGCGGCGAAGGTGGAAACTGGACCACGCTCGAAGGCGGCGTCGCGCCTGTGCCGCCAGTGCCGCCGGTTGCGCCCGTGCCGCCCGTCCCGCCGGTCCCGGCTGTGCCGTTCATGATGCTGATCGCCAACTCCGAGGAAGCCGATCGCAACGGCGATGGCGCCCTGAGCCGCGAAGAGTTCGTCGCCCAGCACCTCCGCTTCTTTGACGCCAGCGACGCCAATGGCGACGGCCGGGTCCGCTTCGCCCCGCCCCGTCCGCCCGTGCCGCCGGTGGCCCCCACTCCACCCGAACCGCCGCAACGGCGCTAGTTCGGGCCCGGCCGGGCTCTTCATCCAACCCCGGCCGGGAGCCTTATCCACTGCACCGTGACCGAGGTCACAACATTGCACTTTACAAACCCAGGCGCTATGGGTGGGTCAAGGGCGGTGTTGTGACCAACTAAAGGTCACAGACAATGTTTGATACCGATGAAGCCCCGGAGCGGGCTGACGTATGGCCCCAGCCGGGAGAGGTCTGGAGCCTTTGGGAAATGCTGAGAGCGTACGCGCACGAGTTCAACTTGGTGGACCGATACCTGACGCAAGCGCTTCGGGTTTGCCCCCAGAACAACGCCCAAGCCGAAGGCTTCACCAACACGAACGGCAAGCCGTGGCATGAGTGGGTGCGTGGCGAGTTGGAGTGGGTTGGACGCGCTCTAGAAAAGCTTCCCGTTGGTGCTGGGGTCATCAAGCAATTCGACAGGACGCTAAAGTCACTCGATCCAACCGCTGGCGGCAGCTATCAAGACGTCGAAGCTCACATTGAGCAATTGCGGAGCCGCATGCGCGATGAGTTGGAGGAGCTGCAATTCCTTCATGTCACCCCCCGCTTGTCCATTGGGCTTGGTGAGGCGGCGCCCTTTGGCGCATCAGTCGAACAAGCGTTTCCCAGCGCGTCGCTAGAGATACGCGACGCGGCTCGCTGTCTCGCATTCGGACAGGGCACGGCCGCCGTGTTTCACTGCATGCGAGCGCTAGAGCCGGCGCTGATTGCGTTCGCGACCGAGTTTGACGTCGAGTACCGCGAAAATTGGAACTCGCTTCTAAATGCAATTGAAGCTGCCGTGCGCGACCGCAAAAACTCAAAAGAATGGGAGAATTGGCGGGACGCCGAAACGTACTTTGCCGAGGCCTGCACGCACTTCTTTTTCATCAAGAATGCGTGGCGCAATCATACGATGCACCTAAACTTGCGTTTCTCCGAGCAAGACGCGCTGCCTGTGTATGAACACACGCGCGCGTTTATGCAGCACTTGGCAACTAACCTTTCGGAGGACGTGGAGGGCGCTTCTCCGGAGCAATCCGCTTAAGCGCCTTCTCAAACGCGGCTTCATCGACGCCAGCTTTTTTGGCGGCTTCGATGAAGCGCTCCTTCTGAGGCTTCTCGTCTTTCGGGGGCGGTTTCTTCGCGGGCATTGCGAACATATGTAGCCTGATTTGCGCGCTTGCCCTATACGCCGTCCCTATGGCGCTTAAGTTCAACCCCTTCGTCCCGGGACAAGTCGTTTGCGGCATGGATTAAGGCCGCAAAACCATTCGACGCAGGGCTATTTGCCGACGATTTTACCGGGAAAAATGGCAAATAAAAACAACGGGTTGTAGCAGGTTGTACCAGGTTGTAGCGGCTTCTAGCCGGTTATACCTGCTTGTAGCGGCTTTGGGGTCATTCGTCCGGTTCAAATAGGTCGCCTTGCGGGGAGTCACGCCGCGCCTGCCGCCGCTTCTCCTCACCCTCAAGGCTTCGCGTAGGGCCGCGTCGCCGCCACGCGCGAAGGCGCACCAGACGCAACAACCCTCGATGTTCTGCTAGCCACCGCTGAAACAGCAACTCAGTGGGCGGCTTGCCCACTAGTTGTTCGATAGGTGAGACGCTTGCCGACCACGCCTGCAATTGCGTTGTCGAAGCGCTGGGCGTCGTCAACGCCAAGGGCGACGCGGTTGTTATGGCGGAAGCTGAACTCGTCCAGGTAGCGGAAGAGATGCTTCTCGCGGCAATGCTGATAAACGCCGCGAAGGCCGCGCTTCAGCACTGAGAAGTAGTTCTCGCATGAATTGTTGTGGACCGCGCCGCCTTCTTCGTAGCGGACGTACTCGCCCATGCTGTGCTCAACGTGCTTGTGTTCGGCAAACTCGCGACCAACGAAGCGATAGAGATGCGAGCCGTCCGTATGTACGCGCGAGAGCGGGTGAACGTTCTCGCGAATGATCTTTTTGATCGTGTCGGCGTTGGCTTCGGCAACGTGGAAAACACGCGATTTGCCGCCACGCTCAACGAGCGCAACGATAGCGCGGCGGTTTGCACCGCTGCGACGGCCCGGACCCTTCTTCTTGAACGGCTTGCCGTCCTTGCGAAGCTCCGCAGGGTTCTCGACGCGGCCATGATAGGTCTCGTCAATTTCGATAACGGAGCCTTGACCGCCCATCGGCGGAAGCTTGCCAGCGCTTGGCGCCATCGCCATGCGGATGCGATGCGACATGAACCACGCCGTCTTGAGTTGAACTCCAAGCGTGCGCGCGAGCTGGTTTGACGAGATGCCTTTCTTGCTCGCGGTCATTAGCGCGATCGCTTGCAGCCACAGATGAAGCGGCGCGCGGCTTTCTTCAAAAACCGTTCCGATCCGAACCGTGAATTGCGCGCGGCACGCACGGCACTTCTTCAGGCCGATGCGCTCTTGAGCAGGCTTTGACTTGGTGGCTTTCCCCATCACGCCCTTGAGCGGATAGCCTTCTCCGCCGCACTTGGGGCAGATCGGACCTTGCGGCCAGAGGCGCGCTTCGAGGTAGTCGAACGCCGCTTGCTCATCGTGGAAATGCGGCTGGGAGAGGAAGGACTTCGCCATGCCCTCAATCTAGCGATTGGGGCTGGGTTTGTAAAGTACAATCTTGTGACCGAGGTCACAGCGGCCGGTGCATCCAATCCGTACCTCGGCTGCATCAGAGGTTCAGACGAACCGCAACGCCAATAAGGGAGCTAGCAAATGTCCAAGTTTCTCTGCATCGCCGCCGCGCTGGCTTTCTTCGCGCCTGCCGCGTTCGCCACGCTCAACCAAGCAGCTTTGATCGTCGCCTGATCCCCCAAACCCGCCTGCGACGATCAACTAAGGAAGCCGCGAACCACCCTAGAGGTTCGCGGCTTTTCCTTTGCTTGGATCGCGGGTCTTCAGACCCGCCCCTTTGTGCAATCCGCGATGCGGGTCTGAAGACCCGCGGTCCAGTGCATCCAAACGCACGTGCGCCGGCATCTCATAGTCAACGAAGACTGAAACACTCGAGGGAATTGAGATGACCAAGACGTTCTTTGCCAAAGCCGCCGCTTTCGCTTTTGCCATCGCGCTGTTCACGCCTGTCGCTTTGGCTGCGCTGAACCAAGCTGCCCAAATCGTCGCGTAACTCCCCCAGCTCGTGACGAACCCCCGAAGCGCGGAGCCTGAAAGCTCCGCGCTTTTCATTTGCGCGCTGTGCATCTTCGCAGCGCGTTTAACGCATCTAAAAGATGGGCAACGTGCTCGCGCAATCTCGCCGCGCCACTTTCCCTCTCCTGCGGCGACGCGAGTGAAAGCGCGGATCTTGGCCACAAGGTCCGCGCTTTTGTTTGATCAGCGATGCGAAAACGAAGCGCAGAAATTTTTCACCACATCGCATCCAAGCGCGGCGCCCTCGGCATCTCATAGTCAACAGACACTGAACACCATGAGGGAAAACACCATGACCAAGTTTGCTTCTATCGCCGCCGCCTTCGCCCTGATTGCTCCGGTCGCCGTCGCGATCTTCGCGCAAGCTGCCCAGATCGTCGCTTAATCCTGCCCACCCGCCTAGCGACGGTCAAAAACGAAGGCGCGGAGCTCGGGCTCCGCGCCTTTTGTTTTGCGCCATTGCATCACGAAGAAAAACGCGGCGCCCGCATCCACCGAGAGCTTCAACAGCATCTCTTAGTCAACACAGAAACAACCAGTTCAGTTCGGAAGTCACTGCAATGAAAAAGTTTGCATTCGTCCTCGCAGCGTTCGTGCTCTTCGCGCCGGTCGCCTATGCGGCGCTGTATCAAGCTGCTCTGATCGTCGCGTAATCCCTCCCCCCGATACGCAACATCAGACATCAAGGCGCGGATCGTCCTCCCACGATCCGCGCCTTTTCTTTTGCTCAGCCGCTATTGCGAATCCGCACACGCACGTGCGCGCTCTGTCCGTCCGCATCGACAACAGTGACGTTGTAGAAGCCCGGCGCCGACGGTCGCCAAATCGCGCGGCCGCTCGTTTGCTCGCTCGCGACACGATCGCCTTCCGCGTACCAGGTCAGCGGTGAACGTCCGCCGCGCGCTGAGAGTGAAAGGCCGCGCGAGTTGGCGCCGTAATCCAACACCAGCACCTCAGCGCCGGATGGAGGGAAGAGGATCGAGAGTTCTTCACGATCGCTGCCCTCAAAGCGCGCGAGCGCTGGCGCGACGGGCTCATGCCGTTCGCGCTCATGCTCAGGCGGCGGCGGCGCGCCGATCAGATCGAAGGCTTCAAACAAAATCGGCAGCGCTTCACTCCGGCCAGTGCGGCCTGGGCGCGGCGTGCCATCGGGACGGCCCACCCAAACGCCAATCACGTAGCCATTGGAAACGCCAAGCGCCCAGGCATCGCGGAAGCCGTAAGACGTGCCGGTCTTGAACGCCACTTGCGGCGCGCCTTGCGCGACTTGTGCGGGAATGCGGCCAGCCGGGTGTGGCGACGTCGCCAAAATTTCCAACACGCGCTCGGCCGTCTCCGCCCGCACAAAGCGCCGTGTGAACGCGAGTGGCGCGAAATCGCCGGTCACCAACGGCCGCGCATCGCCCTGATCGCCGAGCGCCGCATAGAGTTGCACCAAGTCTTCCAGCGTCATGCCGACGCCGCCCAGCGCCAGCGCCAAGCCAGGCTCCGCGTTCGCCCGATGCGGCATCCGCACCCGCGCGCCCGCGCGCGTAAGCGCCGAACGGAAACGCCCCGCGCCGATCCGCTCCAACGTCGCCACCGCCGGCAAGTTCAGCGAATGCCGCAACGCGTCTTCGAGCGTTACGTCGCCGTGGAAGCGGCGGTCGAAGTTTTCCGGCAGATAGCCGCCGAAGCGCCGCGGCGCATCGCGCACCAGCGTCTCGGGCGCGGCGATGTTTTCATCAAACGCGATCGCATAGAGGAACGGCTTCAGCGCCGAACCGGGCGACCGCACCGCCCGCGTCATATCAATGTAGCCGCCGGCGCGATCACGACCCGCGCCACCAACACGCGCCCGCACGGCGCGGCCCTCGATCTGCACAGCGAGAATGGAAATCTGCGCGTCACGCTCCAGCTCACCCGCATGCCGGCGTACCAGCGCCTCCAAATCGCGCTGCAGCGTCGCATCGAGCGAAGAGCGGACGACGCCTTGCCCCGGATGCTCCTGCACCAACGCATACGCCGCGTGCGGCGCTGAGTATGGGAATGGCGAACGGACCGGGATGGCGCTCTCTCTGCCCTCTTGTGCGCGTCGGCGGTTGATCAGGTTGGCGCTGACGAACATGTCCAGCACGCGGTCTCGCGCCGCGCGCGCCGCCTCCGGGTGCCGGTCAGGCCGTCGCGCCTCCGGCGCCTGCGGCAGCGCAATCAGCAGCGCCATCTCGGAATCGTCGAGCCATTGCGGATCGCGCTGGAAATATGCCCGCGACGCCGCCCGCACGCCCTGCAAATTGCCGCCATAGGGCGCCAACGTCAGATACGCGGCGAGGATTTCCCGCTTGCTCATCCGCGCTTCGATCTGAATCGCGCGCAAGATCTCGATCAACTTCGACCCAATCGTGCGCGGGCGCGGCTCCAGCAAGCGCGCCAGCTGCATGGTGATGGTCGAACCACCCTGCGTGACTCGCCCCGCCCGCACATAGGAGACGCTCGCCCGCGCCAGCGCGATCGGATCAAAGCCCGGATGAAACCAGAAGCGCTCGTCCTCGATCGCGATCAGCCGCCGCTGAAACTCCGGATCGATTTCATCAAGCCGCGCTTCCAAGCGCCACGCGCCATCGCTGGTTGTGAACGCCATCAGCCATTCGCCATTGTGGTCGAGCACAACCGGCGAGACCTCGCGCACACGCTGCAGCGGCGGCGCGAACACCTGATCCAGCGTGAACAGCGTCAGGACAAGCGCGCCAAGCGCACTCGCCCAACGCTTGCCCGTCTCAGAGAGCGGCAGTGGAACGCGAGGCCCGCGCTTCATTCCCCGCCCCCTTGTGGGGCGGGGTTAGGGGTGGGGGTACCGGCGCGATTGCTTGAAATGAAGGCGCTCGCACCCCCCTCCCCGCCCTCCCCCACAAGGGGGGAGGGAGAAGAGTGGAGCGTGTGCATTAGCCGCCACGCGGCGCGATCACGATCGTGCCGGTCTCGGTTCGCGCCATCACGCCAGGCCGATACATATCTTCGACCTGCACCGCCGGCATCGTGTAGCGGCCCGGCGTCACCGCGCGCGCGATGTACGCATAGCGGAACTGCCCACGCAGATTGGCCGACGCGACGTAGCGATCGTCACGCATCTCCTGCACTTGCGTGTAGGTGATCTGCCCGACCCACGCGAACGGCCCATTGCGCACCGCGCCGTCATAGCCGGTCGCGCCCGCGCCATCGCTCGGATTGAGCAGCGTTTCGATCTCCAAGCCTGCCGGCAACAGATCGACGATCACAGTCGGGAAGTTGCGTGCGCCCTCGGGCTGACCCGAGATGACGACAACAACGCGATCGCCCTGCCGGATCGAACCCAGATCGGCCAACGATCCATCGAGACGATAAACCGTCTTGTCGATCGTATAGCCCGCACGCATCGCAGGCGGCGCTTGCAGCGGCGCGCCCGTCAGCGACGTCGTCCGCCACACCGGCCCGCGCGCCGCATTGCGGAACACGAGGCCAGTGGCCAGCTGCTGCGCCGTCGCCATCGTGCGGCGCTGGGCCAGCGCCTGGCCGTTGAGCGTAACGCTGACCGGGCCAGCGCGCGTTTGCAGCGCTTCGGCGGCCAGCAACAGCTGCACTTGCTCTTGCGTCATCAGTTCGCCGGCATCCGGCGCGTCGCGCTCAAGGCGACGGCGCAGACGATCGACCAGTTCGGTCTCACCTGCTTCCGCGGCCAATGCGAGCACGCCAGCCAGATCGCGCAGCGGCGTCTGATACCAGTCACCGATGTTGCGATAGCCAAGCGCTTGCTCGGCCATACGGAACGCATTGCGCGCCCGCGTACGATCGCCCATGTGCGCCAGCGCCGCCGCGATCTGCGCCCGCGCCAGAGGCGAAGGCTCGTCACGCAAGCGGTTGTCGTGGAAGTAGCGCAGCTGACCGATATCAGCCTCGCCTGCCTTCGCCAGCACGTAAAGCGCATACGCTGCCGCGCGTGAACGCAGCAGCTCCGACGTGTCGTTCGAGCCCGGCCAGCGATAAACCTCGAACTGGTAGCGCACCGAGCCGAAATCATTCAGCCGCGCCACGCGCCGGAGCGCGCTATAGGCCTGCTGCATCGGCTGACGCGGCACCGCGTAGCCTGCGCGCTGCGCCCGCAACAGGAAGTCCGTTGCGTAGGCGCCAAGCCATGGCGTCGCGTAGCCATCACCCGCGCTCCACAAGCCGAACGACCCATCCGGCGCTTGCCGATCGAGCAATTGCGTCACCGCTTCTTGGACGCGGCGGCGGATGCGCGGATCAGCGGCCACGTTCGCGGTCTCTTGCGCCAGCGCATTGTAGTAGAGCAGCGGCATCGCCACCGATGTCAGCTGCTCGGTGCAGCCGTACGGGTAGCGATAGAGCGCGTCCAGCAATGGCGCCGGATCGATGCCCGCTAGGTTCGAGAACGAGAACAACGCCTGCGCGCTCGGCTGGAAGCCAGCCAGAGCATCAGACGGCGCCCGCCAAGACGCACCAGCCGCTTGCGGCTCCGTGCGCGTGATCGTGATCGGCATGAACGGCGCACGCGATTGGATGTCGTAGGTGCGCTCCACTGGCGTGAAGCCGTTCGGCCCTTCGAGACGCAACCGAATTTCGCCGACACCCAAGCCGCCGCCCATGATTGGGATCAGCGCTTGCTGACGGTTGCCGCGCGTGAGGTTGAAGCGGCGCGGCTGCGCTTGGATTTGCGCGGTCGACGACCCGCTCACCGTCACTGTGTAGGCGCCGTTCGGCCCTTCCACGTTGTCGATGTTGAGCGCACCTTGCGCCTGATCGCCCGGTGCGAGGAAGCGCGGCAGGATCAGCTCAGCCACAACAGGATCGCGCACGACGACCTGCTCAGCATCCTGACCCAGCGCATTGTCGCTCCACGCCACAGCCATCAGCCGCAGCGTGCCGTTGAAGTCCGGCACGTCGATTGCGATCCGCGCCTGCCCGCCGCGCACCTCGACGATGTCGGAGTAAAGCGACACCGTCCGTGTCGGCACGACGGTCAGGCCTTCGCCACCCAACGAGTCACCGCCTTGGCGAGCCACTGCCGGCGCACCGAGGTTCGGATTGAGCAGACGCCCGTAATCGTCTCGAATTTCCACGCCCAGCGCGCGCCGGCCGAAGAAGTAGTTCACCGGGTTCGGCGATTCATACTTGGTGATGTTGAGGATGCCCTCATCCACCAACGCGATCGCCACGCGCACACGCTCACCCGTGCCGCCGCCACGCACACGCACCGGCACTTCGATGCGTGTCCGCGGCCGCACCGGCTGCATGCCCTCGCCAACTTCAACGGTCAGCGTGCGCCCGCCCATATCGACCGGCACGTACGCCACGCCGATCGCACGGCGCGGCACCGGCAGGTTAACCGGATCGCGCGGCGTCATCACGGTCACGAGCACGTACGCGCCCGAGCCCCACTCCGCATTCACCGGCAGATCAATGGTCGTGCCGTTGGTGTCGACGTGCACCGTGCGCGTTTCGATGACGCGATCGGTCGCGACAACGATTTGCGCTTCGCCCGCATACGGCGGACGAATTTGCACACGCGCTCGCGCGCCCGGCCGCACCGGATCAGTCGGCGCAACGACGCTGACCATATCCGGCGTCGAGTCATCGTCCGCAGGGCCGCCCCAGCCAACGCCGAAGCGTTGCGCGGCGACGATCTGATTGCCGCGGCGCAGGATCAGGCGATACGAGCCCGAACGCAGCCCTTCTTCCGAAATGCGCAGTGGTTGGCCTGCGCCGACATCGGCGGTCGCGCCATCAACCGGAATGTCCCGGCCGGTACGGCGCCAGCGCCACGCGCCGCCATCGAGGTACCAATCGTAGTTCCAGTCCTCGCGCACGACCTGCCATTGCACACCACGCACAGCGACGCGTTGGCCGTTGCCGTTGAGCGCGATGACATCGAAGCCGACGACCTCGCCCTGGCCCGCGCGACGATTTTCAAACGTCGGCTTCAGGCCGAAGTAGAAATCGTTCAGCCGCACCGGCACCGTGAAGCTCTCACGCACCACACGTCCACCCGGATCGGAGACGCTTGCGATCATGCGCGCGCGCAGCGGCTGCGTGACTTGCGGTTCTTCCGGCAGTTGGAACGACAGCTGCGCCGCGCCCGAACCGTCTGTCACCGTGCCCGGCAACTGGAAGTAGCGTTCGTCAAAACTCTCGTCGGAAACCCCGAAGCTATAGCCTTCCATTTCCGGGAACGGGTTCGGATCGACCATCAACCGGCCTTCCGCTTCCACCGCGAGGCCGGAACCTGGCGCGCCATAGAGGAAGTCGGCTTGCACATTGATCGGCCGCGATTGGCCGCGCCGTAGCACGTCTTCGCTCGCCTCGATCTGCACGCGCAGACGTTCCGGCACGAAGTCTTCAACCGACCAGCTCACCGTGCCGGCGACAGCTTCCTGTCCGTCGACGATCAGCTGCGCGCTCCAGACGCCGCGCGGCGATGAGCGATCGAGATCGATGTTCTTAGCAATCGCGCCAGCGTCAGCGGCTTCCAGCAAGCGGATGCGTCGCGCCTCGGTGCCGTTCGGACGATAGACAACCAGCGTCGACTGCCGGTTCGAGATGGCGCGGCCGACTTGGTCGCGGATCAAACCGATGAGACGCACGCGCTCGCCCGGCCTGTAGATGCCGCGCTCGGTGTAGAGATACGCATCGACATCACCGGGCGCACGGCGCCCGTCGACGTTGCGATCGGAAAGATCGAGGCTTGGCCGCTGCAGATCGAGCGCCGCGAAATCACCTTCGGCGCCGTACGCCATCACGTAACGCGCCCGCGCCGGTCCTTCGCCGTTCACCAGTGCATCGTTGAAGCGCACGCGGCCATCACGGTCCGTACGCGTCCGCGCCAGCTCTTCGTTGTTCGCCGCGATCAACGTCAGGGTGACGTTGCTCATCGGCCGCGCCGTGCGTAGCGACCGCACCACGACATCGAGGCCTGACGCGCCAGAGAAGCTCTGCAGCGCCATGTCGGTGTAGAGAATCCAGCGATAGGACGAGGCCGGCGACTCGTAATCGCTCTCGCCGCCGCGTTGGCCAGCGCCCGGCGTGACGTCTTTGACCTTGACGATATACGCGCCCGGCCGCAGCTCGCGCAGCGCACCGGCCAGCGAGAACACAGTCGTCACCGCGCTGTTGCGCACGCGCGTATCGACGTCGATCTGGCCCGTATAAACGGACACGCCGACATCCTCGCCCGCACCGTTGAAGCTCCAATAGCCCCAGCCGCCCTCTTCGTTGGTCTCACCTCGCTCAACTTGGTACTGCGAGAGGATGCGATCCGGCACGCGCAGCACTTCGACTTCGATGCGCGACACGTTCACCGTTTCGATGGCGATGCCGTCCGCTTCCGAGCGCGGCAGGATCACGCCGCCACCGGCAAATCCGACATAGGCCGGACGATCACCAAAGGTGAGCGTGAAGTTCTCGTCGTATTCAGTGCGCTCGCCGGTTTGCGACGGCAGCCCTTCGCGGATCGTGACTTGACGTTCCGGCTCAAGCGGCAAACCGCCCAAGCACAACAGATTGCCTGACACATCGACTTGGAACGGCGCCGCAGGCTCCAGCGTGATGTAGTCAGCGAAATTCACCGAAGGATCGGTCGAGAGATTTTGCGAGAACTCAAGGCACGCGCGCGGCTCGGTGCGATCCATCTCCGCGCGCAGGCGCACGAACGCCATGCCATCAACTTGCGGCAGACCCGCACGCGCGGCGCCTTCGCTACGCGCGTTGCCGCCGCGACCAACTGATCCCAGCTGTGCAAACTCAAACGCAGGCGCGCCGAGCGAAACACGCCCCAGCACCGCGCCGCCCCACAGACCGACAAGCAGCGCGATCGATGTCGCGAGCACAGTCTGTCGGTTCGCCACCGCCCAGTCGCGCGCCGGCGCTGCCCAGGACCAATTCCACTTACGCGGGTCGACGCGCTCCGCGAGCGCTTTCCAATCAAAGGCCATGTCGCGCGTCTCCCATCCCGCCTAGGGCGTTGGCATCATGCTTGCCCGAGGCTCGCGCACCCAGCAAGCCACCATTAAATTCCGGCAAAGTTTAGTTCGGCGCTGCTGTTGCGATGCACGCAGCGACGTGTTTCAACAGGTGTAATCAAAAATGACGCTGGCGGCGCCTTTGCCGCAAAGCGCGGGAGGATCTGATGAGCGATGGCGCCAAGCCCGCGTTTCCGGCCATGTCGATTGAGCAGGCGCACAAGCTGCTCACGGCCCCGGGCACGCCGCTTGAGGTAGGCGAGGAAGAAGTCCGCGGCATCCGTATGAAAGTATGGAAGAACGCCCCGCCGACGCTGCGCGAAATCTACGCTCTCGGCGCTATGTTCGGCGCGCGCGATCACCTCGTCTTTGAGGACGAGCGCGCCACCGTCGCCGCCTTCCAGGCCGCCGCCAACAAGTTCGCCCACCAACTCGTCGCCGACGGCGTCAAACCGGGCGACCGCGTCGCCGTCATTATGCGCAATCTGCCGGAGTGGCCGGTGGCGTTTTGGGGCGCGGTTCTCGCAGGGGCAATCGTCACCCCCCTAAACGCGTGGTGGACGGGTCCAGAACTCGAATACGGCCTCACCAACTCAGGCACCTCGCTCGCGATCGTCGACGTCGAGCGCTACGAGCGCATCCGCGAGCACATCGATAGATGTCCGGACCTGCGCAAGATCTACGTCTCGCGTTCCAAGGAAGAGATCGCCGATCCGCGCGTCTCGAAACTCGAGAGCATCATCGGCGCCACCAACGACTGGCCGTCGATCACGCCGACCGCGCCGCCCGACATTCCGGCGAAACCAGATGACGACGTCGCGATCTTCTACACGTCGGGCACCACTGGAAGCCCGAAGGGCGCGATTATCTCTCATCGCAACATCATCTCGAACATTCTGAACGGCGCCTCCGCGCAAGCGCGCGCGTTCCTGCGTCGTGGCGAGGCCCCGCCTGCGCCAGATCCGAACGGCCCGCAAAAGGCGTTCCTGATCTCGGTGCCGTTCTTCCACGCAACAGGCTGCTTCGCGATCCTGATCCCGTCGATGATGACGGGAAACAAGATCGTCATGCAGCGCCGCTGGGATTGCGACCAAGCATTGCCGCTGATGGCCAAAGAGAAAGTCACGCATTTCGGCGGCGTGCCGACGATCGCTTGGCAAGTGCTCGAGCACCCCAAGATCGACGAGTACGATCTCTCCTCCATCGAAGGCGTGTCCTACGGCGGCGCGCCGGCCGCGCCTGAACTCGTAAACCGCATCAAGGCGCGCTTCCCGACCGCCCAACCCGGCCAAGGCTGGGGTATGACCGAAACTTCCGCCACCGCCGTCTCCAATGGCGCCGAAGACTACATGCGCAAGCCGGCCTCCACCGGCGTGCCCTCAGCCACCGGCGAAGCCAAGATCGTCGATGACAAAGGCAACGAGCTGCCACGCGGCGATGTCGGCGAGCTGCTTTACAAGGGCCCAATCGTCGTGCGCGGCTATTGGCAGAATCCAAAGGCCACCGCCGAAACCTTCCAGGACGGTTGGATCAAAACCGGCGACCTCGCGAAGATGGACGATGAAGGCTTCATCTACATCGTTGACCGCGCCAAGGACATGCTGATCCGCGGCGGCGAGAACATCTACTGCGTTGAAGTGGAGAACGCGCTTTACGATCACCCCGCCGTCATGGACGCCGCCGTCATCGGCAAGCCGCACGTGCAACTCGGCGAAGAACCGCTCGCGGTCGTGCACCTGAAGCCGGGCACGTCAGCAACGAGCGAAGAACTGCGTCATCACTGCGCGCAGAAGATCGCCGCGTTCAAAGTGCCGGTCGAAGTGATCTTCTGGCCCGAGACGTTGCCGCGCAACGCCAACGGCAAGATCATGAAGCGCGACCTGAAAACCCAGATCCCGACGTTCTAACCGGCGGCGCCGAACAACGCCCCGGCGCCCGCCGTCGCCGCCATCGCCATCGCGCCCCAGAACGTGACCCGCAGGATCGGGATGAGTCCCTTTGCCCCGCCTGCGCTCGCGCTTAGCGCGCCCAGCGCGACAAGCGACAACAGCGACGCCGCACCTACGGCCCAGATCAATGCGTCGCGCGGCGCTATCAGCACAACAAGAAGCGGAAGGGCCGCGCCAACCGCGAACGAAGCGGCGGATGCTATGGCCGCCTGAACCGGCCGCGCGGTTGTGATCTCTGAAATTCCGAGTTCGTCCCGCGCGTGCGATCCAAGCGCGTCACGCGCGGTCAGCTGCGCGGCCACCTGCGCCGCCAATTCGGGCGTCAAACCGCGCGCGATGTAGATCTCCGTCAGTTCCTGCAGTTCAGCCTCTGGCTGCTCACGCAATTCCCGCGTCTCGCGCGCAACATCGGCGCGCTCGGAATCCGCCTGCGAACTCACAGAGACATATTCGCCAGCCGCCATCGACATCGCGCCAGCGACCAACCCCGCGACGCCGGCAACGAGGATCGCTTGCGTTGGCGCCGAGGCGGCCGCGACGCCTATGATCAAGCTCGCGGTTGAGACGATGCCATCGTTCGCGCCGAGCACGGCGGCTCTCAACCAGCCGATACGCGCGGTGACGTGACGCTCTGTATGGATCCGGCTCATGTCGCCTCTGTTCCTCTGCGAGACCCGTATTTGTCGTCCCAGGCCCTTGAGTTGAGTCTGCGCTCAACTAACATCTACCATAGCGATTGCCGGAGCACGCCCATGACCAAGATTATCTACGAGATCGTCCGCCACGATGGCGGCTGGGCGTTCAAGCTCGACGGCACGCTGTCGAACACCTACCCGTCGCACGACGCCGCCTACAATGCCGCCAAGCGCGTGGCCATCGAGCAGATGCGCCCCGGCGAAACTGCCGGCATTTCCTGGGAAGATGAGCGCGGCCGCTGGCACGATGAAATCTCGCCCGGCGACGATCGCCCGGAAGTCGATATCGTCGACAAAAACTAAGGCCCGCTTGTGGGGTGGCTTCGCTGGCTTTTGGCGCTGATCGCGGTCGCGATCATCGGCTTCACGGGCTGGCTCTATTTTCTCGGCCCTTGGCGGCTGGTCGATATGAGCGCGCAAGCGCCGCCGCCACAGCCCGCCCTGACGACAAGCATTGAAGATTGGAACGCCGGGCGCGCTGCGCTGCTCGAAGCGTTTCAGCGCGATGTTTACGGGACGATGCCAGCGCCGATTGCGCCGGTCGTCGCCGAGAAGCGCGAGATTGCTGCGCAAGACGCAGGCGGCGTTGAGCGCGTCGAGCAATGGCGCGTCGAGCTTGGCGACGCGGGCCATTTCAACCTCGCTATCGCCCGCCCGCCGGGTGACGGCCCCGCGCCGGTCATCGTCTTCCTCGATTTCTGCGGCAACCAAGCCGCCTTCCCCGGACGGCCGCCCGCGATCGAAGGTCCGGTAGGTTACATCGAATGGTTCTGCGAAGATCCGAATCTCGATCCGCTCGTCGAGCGCGTGTTTGGCCGCTACGTGAACGGCCCGCCCATCGATGAGATCACCGCGCGCGGTTACGCCGTCGCCTTCCTCTACGCAGGCGACATCGTGCCCGACCGCGAGGCCGAAGCCCGCGCCGCGCTCGCGCGTTTTGCTCCGAACGACACCGGCGCGCTGATGGCCTGGGCCTGGACTGCCTCGCGCGCCTACGACGCGCTCGCAGCGGACCCGCGCTTCGACGCACGCCGCATCGCCGTTTGGGGCCAGTCGCGACAGGGCAAGACTGCGTTGATCGCTGGCGCGTTCGACCAACGCTTCGCGGCAATCGTCGCGCTTCAAACGGGTCGCGGCGGCGATTCGCCGACGCACGCGTTTGCCGGTGAGACGGTCGCGCAAATCACTGCCGCGTTCCCGCATTGGTTCGCCGCGCGCTACGCGCGCGAAACGCCTTCGGTTGAGCAACACCAATTGCTGGCCTTGATCGCACCGCGCCCGCTGCTTCTCGGCCATGGCACGCGTGATGGCTGGTCTGATCCTGTTGGCGCCGCGACAGTGCGCGAAGCGGCGGCGCCTGTGTTCACGATGCTCGGCGGCGAGCCGCCGTCGCATTTCGTCCGCAACGGCGGCCACGGCATCCATCCGCGCGACTGGGAGGAAACGCTGAATTTCCTCGACGCGCGCATGAAGGCCGAATAGCCAGCCCGCGAGGAGCAGGCATGGAAGACTTTCGCAAATGGGCGGTGCGCGCCGCTGAATGGGGCGTAGATTATCGCGAGCGCGTCCGCGACTTGCCGGTACGCCCGGACGTGCAACCCGGCGAGATCGCTGCGCAGATCGCGGCGTCGCCGCCCGAGCAAGCTGAAGCGTTCGCGGATGTGTTCGCCGATTTCGAACGCATCATCTCACCGGGCATGACCAATTGGCAGCACCCGCGCTTCTTCGCCTACTTCGCCGCCAACGCCGCGCCGCCGTCCGTCGTCGCCGAGTATCTCGTGAAGGCGATGGCTGCGGTTTGCATGCTCTGGCAGACCTCCCCGGCCGCGACCGAACTCGAAACCAAGATGATCGACTGGCTGCGCCAAGCCTTCGGCCTGCCCGAAGGCTTTAAAGGCTGCATCCAAGACACCGCCTCAACAGCAACGCTCGCCGCAGTCTTGGTGATGCGTGAGCGCGCGCTTGGCTTCACCGGCAACACCGCTGGCCTCTTCGGCGCGCAGCGCTTGCGCGTCTATTGTTCGCCCGAAGCGCACTCCTCGATCGACCGCGCGATCTGGTTCTCCGGCATCGGCAGCGACAACCTCGTGCGCATCCCGATCAAAGGCCCGCTGCGCGGCGCCGATCCCGAAGCCCTGCGCGCGCTCATCCAAGCCGACATCGCCGCCGGCATGAAACCCGCGGGCATCATCGGCAATGTCGGCGCAACCGGCGTCGGCGCGACAGATCCAATCGGTGAACTGGCCACGATTGCACGCGAGTTTGATCTCTATCTGCACGTCGACGCAGCGTGGGCCGGCACTGCGATGATCTGCCCAGAGCTTCGTCACCTCTGGGCCGGCATCGAGGGCGCGGACAGCATCGTCATCAACCCGCACAAATGGCTGGGCGCGCAGCAACATTGCACCGCGCATTTCGTGCGCGATCCTTCCTCGCTCACCCGCACGCTCGCGGCGCGGCCGGATTATCTGCATACGCTCGGCCAAGACGAAGTCGTGAACTACAGCGAATGGGGCATTCCGCTTGGGCGGCAATTTCGCGCGCTGAAACTCTGGTTCTTGCTGCGCGCGTATGGCCTCGAAGCCCTGCGCGGCATGATCCGCAACCACATCGCCTGGTCGCGCGCGCTTTGCGAGAAGCTGCGCGCCGCGCCCGGTTTCGAGATCGTCACCGAGCCGAACTATTCGCTCTTCTCATTCCGCTATCGCGGCAAGAGCGGCGCAGATCTCGACGATCTCAACCTAAAGCTTGTCGAGGCGATAAACGCCGACGGCCGCATCTATCTCACGCAAACCCGCGTCGACGGCGCCGTCGCCATTCGCTTCCAAGTCGGCCAGTTCGAGTGCACCGAGGACGACGTGATGAGCGCCTATGACGTCATCACCGAAATCGCAGCGCGCATCTAATATGGACCGCCGGCGTCTCGCCGGCCAACGCTGGAGCATGCCGGCGAGACGCCGGCGGTCCATATTGCTACTGCAGATGCGCTTCGACGAACCAGAGGTCCTTGTCCATCTGGCGTGAGATGCCGGTGAAGAGGTCAGCGGTGTCTTTGTCTCCGGCTTCGTCAGCGGTATCGATCGCCGCGCGCGCCAGCTTGCCGAACGCGGCAAGGCGATCAGCAACCGCTTTGGTCACGTCCGCCTCTGCCGAGAGGTTGGTCGGGAACGGCGGCAGATTCGTGCTCTTGGCCGCAGACTGCAGCGTTCCTTCAGCAAACCCCGCCAACGCCACTGCGCGCTCGGCGATATCGTCCGTGAAGGCATCAACGCGCGCCTGGATCTGATCGAACAATTCATGCAGCGCGATGAAAGTCGGGCCTTTCACGTTCCAATGCGCTTCCTTGATCGAAAGCCGCAGATCAACGGCGTCAGCGAGGCGCGCGTTAAGCAGCGCGATCATGGCTTTGCGAGTGTTGTCCGGCAGATCGTTACGTGTGGTGGGCATGGGGGGCGTCCTTCACAAATCTTGTAGCGCCTATGTGGTTTTGATCGGCCCGCCAGACAAGCTCAACTATCCAAAGATATGGGCCCGGTCAGCGCTCAGAGCGTCGCCAACCAATCGATCAGCAAGCCCGTCGTTTCCTTTGACGCCTCTTGCTGCGTCCAGTGGCCGATGCGCGGGATCAAGTGGGAACCGCGATGATCGGACGTATTGGCCACCATCCGCTCAAACGCCGCCTCTGCGCTGCCGCCAAACATTTTCAGCACCAGATCGGCTTCGCCGACAATGAACAGCGACGGCTGATGGATCACGCGATCCGGCACCGTGCTCATATACTCGAAGTCGCGCGTGTGATTGCGATAGCGATTGAGTGGCCCGCGGAAGCCCGACGCCGTGAATTCCGCGGTGAAGTAGTCGATGTCTTCTTCGCTCATCCATGCCGGGAATGGCGTGGGATCGGGCAAGCCATCGAGCAGAGCGTCACCATGCTTCTTGTCAGGCGCGCCCCAATAGCCTTGAGAGTCACCGCTGCCGGCGAAGTAGAGCTTGCGCAAACCGCCACGCACATCCGCTTCGAACGCAGCCTCAGCGACGCCTTCGTCCTTGAAGTAGGCCTGATAGAAAAACTTGCCCTGATCGATGTACATCGCCTTGATCAGCGCATCGAGCGACATCGGCGGCAGGCCGAACCATGGCACACTCAGGCCAGCGACAGCGCGCACTTGCTTCGGATGCAGCACAGCCGTGTGCCAAACAATCGGCGCGCCCCAATCGTGACCGATCAGCACCGCCGGTTTGCCCGGCGACAGCGCTTCGATCACGCCGGCGACGTCAGCGGCGATTTCTTTCATCGCGTACGCTTCGACGGCGTGCGGCTTATCCGAGCCGCCATAGCCGCGCACATCGATCGCGCATGCCGTGAAACCAGCCGCCGCCAGCGGCGCCATTTGATGGCGCCACGAGTACCAGCTCTCCGGAAAGCCGTGGACCATCACGACGAGCGGCCCCTCGCCTTGGATCGCGGCGCGGACCTTGATGCCGTTGGTCTCGATCATGCGGAATTCGGGCTTCATCGGCGTCTCCTCGGCCGGAAGCTTAGCAGCAAAACGCGAGGCGCGAACGGGCGCCGCCGCGTCACGCCTCTTCCGCTTCGCCGATTATATCTTCCGCTTCCTTGTTGAGCGCCCGGCCCTCCTGGCGCGGCACCGTGAACGGCTCCGGTTGCGGCGTGGTCGTGTTGTTGCGCCAGAGGCCGCGCCCAGCCTCGATGCCGCCGGCAAGTTGAAGCTCGAACCGCTCAGCGTCGCGCTCGCGCACGTCCTCGATCGTCTCTGCGATCTCGAAATCCGAGAAGCCCAGCTCGCGCAGCACGACGCCGCTGAACTTCAGCGAAGACTCGAACAACTCACGCAGCTGATAGTCGACGCCCGCTTTCACGAGGCGCATGGAGTGGCCGCGATCGAAGGCGCGCGCGAAAATCTTCGCGTGCGGAAACTCGGATTTGACCAGTCCCACGATTTGATCGGTCGTCTCGGGCTTATCGACGCAAATCAGTATCGCCTCGGCGCGGCCAGCGCCGGAGGCGCGCAGCACGTCGAGGCGGGTGCCGTCGCCGTAATAGACCTTGAAGCCGAAATTCGCCGCGACTTGGATCATCTCGACGTCAGTTTCGATCAGCGAGATATCGACGCCGCGCGCCAGCAAGGATTGGCTGACCACCTGCGCGAAACGGCCGAAGCCGATGAACAGCACGCGGCCTTCGAGATCATGCGCCTCTTCGACGCCGTCGAGAGAAACCTTCGGCGCGGGCATAAGCCGGTTGAGCGCCAGCACCACAAGCGGCGTCAGCGCCATCGAGATGATCACGATCGCGGTCATGATCGCGGTGAGGCGCGCGTCCATGACGCCGGCGGTAAGCGCCGCTGAGTACAGGACGAAGGCAAACTCGCCGCCCTGCGCGAACAAGGCCGCGCGGCGGATGGACTCGCGGTGATCGGATTTGAACAATCGCGCCACGCTGTAAATGCCGACGCCCTTCACCAGCATGAAGGCGGCGACGCCGGCGGCGATTATCTGCCATTCGGTGACAACGACCGTGATGTTCAGCGCCATACCAACGCTGATGAAGAACAGCGCCAGCAAAATGCCGCGGAAAGGCTCGACGTCTGCTTCGAGCTGATGCCGGAACACGGAGTCAGACAGCAGCACGCCGGCGAGGAACGCGCCCATCGCCATCGAAAGTCCGCTCAGATCCATGAGCAGCGCGGTGCCGAGCACGACCAGCAATGCAGCAGCCGTCATCACCTCGCGTGCGCCGGAGCGCGCCAGGATGCCGAAGAAGGGATTGAGCACGTAGCGCCCGGCAAGAAACACGAGCGCCACCGCGCCAATGCCGATTGCGATGCTCTGCCAAAGCGGCGGCGCGTTTTCTTGAACGCCAACGGTCACGCCCGCGATCACCGCGACGGCAGCGAGCAACGGCACGATCATCAAATCTTCGAACAGCAGAATTGAAACGTTGCGCTGGCCGGCCTCAGTCGCGGTTTCGCCGACATCGTCCATCATCTTCATGATCACGGCGGTCGATGAGAGCACGAAGCCGGACGCGCCGATGACGGCAGCGGGCCAAGGCAAGCCAAACGCGATACCGACTGTGCTGAGCAAGACGATGCACGTCATCACCTGCGCGGCGCCGAGGCCGAAGATCTCTTTGCGCAGCGCCCACAGCTTCGCCGGGCGCATTTCGAGGCCGATAATAAAGAGGAACATCACCACGCCGAGTTCGCCGACGTGCAGAATGTTCTTCGGGTCGCTGAACAGGCCGAGGCCGAACGGGCCGATGACCAGGCCGGCGGCGAGGTAGCCCAGCACCGAACCCAGCCCCAGCTTCCGGAACAATGGGGCGGCGACGACCGCCGTGCCAAGCAACGCGACGGCATGCTCAAGCCCTAATCCACCGTCTGCAACAGCCTCAGCCGCCATCAGCGCAACCTTTTCAAAGAGAAGGCCACCATGTGGCGCCCTTTCAGGCCCCTTTGAACCCCCTCCACAGGGCTCGAATCATTTATGTTGGTCGCTTCCCCGATTCGGAGCGCGCAATGATCAACGACACGAAGCTGACCGCGCTTGTCGCTTCCCGCATTTGCCACGACATGGTCGAGCCGATGAGCGCGATCATCCAAGGCCTTGAGATGATCAAGGACGGCGATGGCAAACCTGACCCTGACGCGCTCAATTTGCTCGACCACGGCGTCGGCAAAGCCTGGGCGAAACTCGAGTTCTTCCGCTTCGCCATGGCCGGTGCGATGGCCGAGGGCGACAGCGAGCTTGAAGAAGGCCACCCGGTCGCGACCAAGCTCTATAGTGTGCTGAAGTCCGAACTGGTCTGGTCGGCGCCGGCGGTGAAGATGCCCCGCCCGGCCGTGCGGGTCATTGTCAATTTGTTGCTGATCGCCAACGAATGCCTGCCGCGCGGCGGCAAGGTCGAAATTACGGCGTCGAAACAAGGCGACGGCGGCGAAGTCATTGTCACCGCCACAGGCCCGCGCGGCAAGTTGAAGGAAGCGACGCTGCAAGCGCTCAACGGCGCCGGCGAAGAGCTGACTGGCCACACCATCCAGCCGACGCTGACCGGCCTGCTCGCCCGCCAAGGCGGCGTGGAGCTTTCGGCCCGCGAAACGGCTGGCGAGACTGAGAACAAGATCGAGCTGATCGCGCGCTCGGCCTCGTTCAAACTCTAAGCTCGCCACAAGCCTAAAGCCTCCGTTAACCGGTGCATCCCAACAGTTCCCGGCAATATTCCGGGAGCATGCTCATGAGACGCTGCCTTGTCGTCGACGACAGCCGCGTAATCCGCAAAGTCGCGCGCCGCATTCTCGAAGACATGCGCTTCGAGATCGAGGAAGCCGCTGATGGCCTTGAAGCGCTGCAGGCGGTGCGCCGCCGCATGCCGGATGCGATCCTGCTCGATTGGACGATGCCGGTGATGAGCGGCATCGATTTCCTGCGCCAGCTTCGCCAAGAGCCAGGCGGCGATAAGCCGACGGTTGTTTTCTGCACCACCGAGAACGACGTCGAGCGCATCTCTGAAGCGCTGAAAGCCGGCGCCGACGAATACATGATGAAGCCGTTCGACGGCGACATCCTCCATTCCAAGTTCGCCGAGGCAGGCCTCATCTGATGCTGAACGAAGCCGAGATCGCGCTGGTTGCTCGTGAAGTGAAAACGCGCTCGGGCGCGGTGCTGACCAAAGACATGGCCGGCGCTGTCGCGATCCGTCTGCAGCCGCTGGCGCGCCGCGAAGGCTTCGCCAGCGTGCCTGAACTGATCGGCGCGGCGCGCATTCGTCCGGACGGCGCGCTCTGGAACGCCATCGCCGACAATCTCGCGCAAAGCGATACGCGCTTTTTCCGCGACCGTTCGCAGTTTGAAAAGCTGCGTACCACTCTGCTGCCGGCGGCGTTAAAGCAGCGCGCGCATGAGCGCGTGCGGATTTGGTCGGCGGGCTGCGCGACGGGTCAAGAAGCGTATTCGATCGCGATGATCGTCGATGAAATGCGCAACGAGGGCCTGAACCCTGCCATCGAAATTATTGCGACGGATCTTTCCGAGCGCTTGCTCGATAAAGCGCGCGCTGGGCTTTACACGCAGTTTGAAGTGCAGCGCGGGCTGCCGATCAGGAAGCTGATCGCCTATTTCGAAAAAGCTGGCGATCTGTGGCGCATTTCTGATCGCCTGCGCGCGGGCGTGAAGTTTGAGCAGCACAATCTGATGAAGCATCCGGGCCAGCTTGGCCAATTTGACATCATCGTGCTGGCGCACGTGCTTCCCTCCTTCGACCAAGAGACGCGGAACGATGTGCTGCGCCGCATTGCGGATGCGCTGACGCCCCAAGGCGTGCTGCTGCTCGGCGCGGGCGAAACGCTGCCGGAAGGTTGCGAAGCGTTCAGACTTGAAGCCGGCGTTGCACGCAAAGCTGTGACAGCGCGCGTCGCCGCGGCCTAAGCTGACGCCCGTCATCGCTGACGCGCGTCACCATCATCTGAGAGCTTGACGAACAGCTGATCTCGCCGCGTGCTAGCGGCGTGACAATGACACCCCCTACTTCATCGAGCGCAGCTGAGTGGCGGCGCGGTTGGCCTGTAGTGCTTGGCGCCGGCATCGGCATGGGCACGGGCGTTTCGCTCTACCTCTACGTCGCCAGCATTTTCATCGAACCGATGACCACGGCGTTCGGCTGGTCGCGCGGCGATCTCAGTATTGGCGGGATGATCTCCTTCATGACCGGCGCGGTGGCGTTGCCGATCATCGGGCGCTTCGTCGATCGCATCGGCTTTCGCCGCGTTGCGATCACGGGCGCGCTTGGGCTTGCGTCGGTTTATCTGCTGACGGCGCTGCAGCCTGGTGTTTTTGCGCTCTACCTCATGTTGATGATTGCCGGCGGCGCGTTTGGCGGGGCCACGTCGGCGATGGTGTACACGCGGCCGGTGATCGCGACGTTTGCGCGCCAGCGTGGCTTGGCGCTGGGACTGGCGACGGCGGGGACGTCGATCGCGGCGATCATCGCGCCGCCGCTGCTGATGGCGGTGATGCGCGAATACGATTGGCGCATGGGCTTTCTAGTGCTCGCGGCGCTGACGGCGCTGATCGGCATGCCGTTGGCGCTGGCGCTGATCGGGCGCGCCAAAGAAGCGGCGGCGCACGCAAGCGATGACGTCGACGTTGCGCACATGCCGCGCGTGCCGGATGTGACTTTGCGCGAGGCGATGAAGGGCCGGCGGTTTTGGCTGCTCATTCTGGCGATTGCCTGCATCAACATTCCGGGATCCGGCGTTTTGGGGCAGTTAGCGCCGCTGGTGAGCGATACGGGGCTTGCTGATCCGGAAGTCGCGCTTGTCATGTCGGTTTATGCGGCCGGGCTTCTCGTTGGGCGGTTGCTTACCGGCTTTGCGCTCGATCGGTTTCCGGCGCCTTGGGTTGGCGCGGTGACGACGGCGGTGCCGGCGATTGGCATTGTGCTCCTCATGTTGCCCGAGCCTTCGTTTGCGCTGGCGGCGCTCGCGGTGGCGATGATCGGTGCGCAGCAAGGGGCTGAGGTCGATCTCTTCGCTTACTTCGTCAGCCGCAGCTTCGGGCTGAAGCATTACGGCTCGATCTATGGCTCGATCGCCATGGCCGGCGCGCTCTCGACGGCGGTGGCGCTGGTTTCGTTCGGGCAAATTCACGACGCGACCGGCTCGTATGACATCGGTCTGCAGATCGGCGCGGTGTTGTTCTGTGTTGGCGCGCTGGCGTTCGTGATGATTGGGCGCAAGCCGCCCGAGGCGCCGCCAGCGCCTGTCGTGGTCTAGCGAGACTCAGCCAAACGCCGCTGATGTTCAAACTGGCGCAGACGACTGTTGACGCGTGTCGCAACTTCATCGGCGCGTTCCGCGATGCGCAGCCAGCGCTCTGCCGCGTCTATATCGCCTCGGCGAATAGCGCGGCGCGCTTGCGCTGCTGCGTCCAGCACTTGTGTTACAGGCGATTTCATCGGCGCTCCTTTGCTTTGAGCTTGGGCTTTGGGGCGTGCGTCATCCTTGTTGGCGAACGCCGGAAAACTTTGCTTGTCGTTTTTCGTCTACGCGAAAAACGAAAAGTGGCCGGGGACGCGAGCTTTCGCGCCAGGCAAATGCGCCGCGTGAACGGCGCTAAAACGACGCGATAGCTCGCGTCCCCGTGATTGATTTGCGCCAGCCCGGCACGTGGAGGTTTTTCACTCCCTTGGCACGGTCGCCGGCGGCGTGCGGGTGTTGTGTTCGCAACATCCCCGGTCACGCTCCCGCGCTTTTGGTTTCCCGCGGGCTTCTTCGCTTAGCTCCGAGGGAGCTTCGGCGGATCACGCTCAATCACCACGCTCGCGCATCGGTTCGAACTAAGGCCGACTGGCCATCTAAAGCGGAGCGATGCGTGCATGATACGGGTGGTTCAGGGGGTGTAGGATAGATTTTCGCAGATTTATTTTTCGCGGCTCCCCTCCCCCTTGTGGGGAGGGGATGGGGGTGGGGGTAGCGGCGGTGCTGCTTCGAAACTTCCGCGCTGGCGCAGCTGCACATGTTGTACGTGTTCGGATGGCTGCCGCCCGTACCCCCACCCCTGCCCCTCCCCACAAGGGGGAGGGGTGAGTCACGGCAACCGCCCCCATTCTTTCGGCACGATCGGCAGCGGCTCGCTGCCGCCTCTTGAGCGCATGGGCCAATCGGCGACGGCGTGTTTGGCGCGCGCGCCGCACGTGCAGCGACAGCGCGCGGGAATGTCGGCGATGCGGGTGTCAGGGCCGAAGAGTTTGAGCGCGGTGGCGGGGGCGAAGTGTTTGCGGTTGAGGCAGGTGCCGCAACGCACAAGCACGCCGCGCGCGCCGAGCGAGATGGCTTTCTGTAACGTGCTCATATCGCAGCTCCAGTGTGACCGCGACCCCATGCGGGTGGGACACTATCCCTAGGATATGCCAAAGCCAACAAAGGCGAGATTTAAGGCGTCACTTCCACGTCTTGATGATCTCGTCTGTGCCGCGCCCGATATACGTCTGCAAATCCCTTAGGTCCTCGATCATGTCGGCCAAAGCGAATGATTTTCCAAACAACATCACCGACTTCGTCTGCGTGTCATAAATTACGCAGGACCCTTCCAAAATTTGCTCACGCGTTTGGTCCACATAGTGCGGCAACACTATGCCCTCAACCATCAGATATGGTCGCGGAGAGGGATCGGTCCAATCGTCCAGCCACTCGTCTAGGTGTTCAAATCGATTGCGGGCGTTCCGTGTTTTGATTGCATGATTTTCCGGAAGCTCGCACAGCTTTCGCAACCTATCCGCTCGGTCCAACGCAGACTGCTTCGAAGATGCAGGCCAAAAAACACGCGACGCGTTCGCGGCAAAGTGAAGCCCGAGGCGGATCGCCGCAAACACCGTCTCGTGCTCGTAGGCAACGGCCTGATCACCCTCAAAGGAAATGATCTTGCCTGCAGCCTCGCTCCCAAGTGGCTGCGTTTGGATGCCCTCGGTCTTTTGGGTCGAGAGTTGGATCATTTCCTCGAATTTCTTTATCGCGCGACCCGCTTCGCCCGACGCGTACGTAAGGAAAATGAAATCGCGATCGACCTTACCGTTCGACATGATCTGCTCTGCATGATTTCTGCTACAACTGCTGTCTGGCGAGTACTTTAGCCTCCCTCCATCCCCTCTTCCACTTCGCGCTCAACCCGAAGCGCCGTCAGCTGGTTGCGTTGGCGGCGGAGGACTTGGAAGCGATAGCCGTGGAAGGCGAAGCGTTGGCCGGGGTCGGGGATGGCTTGGGCTTCGTGGATGACGAGGCCGGCGACGGTGACGGCTTCTTCGTCGGGCAAATCCCAATTCATGGCGCGGTTTAGATCGCGGATCGGCACGCTGCCATCGACGTTGACGCTGCCATCGGGCTGGGGCCTGACGCCTTGAACGGCGATGTCGTGCTCGTCTTTGATGTCGCCGACGATTTCTTCCAAGATGTCTTCGAGCGTGACGAGGCCCATGAGCGCGCCGTACTCGTCCACCACCAGAGCGAAGTGTTCGCGGCGGCGCAAGAATTCGGCGAGCTGATCTTCGGCGCTGGTTTGCATTGGCGTGAACCAGGGATCGCGCTTGACTTCGTTGACGTCGAAGCCATCGCGGCCGTGTTCGGAAATGGCGCGCAGGAGATCGCGCGCGTGCAGGATGCCGACGATGTTGTCCGGCTCGTCGCGGTAGAGCGGCAGGCGCGTGTGCGGCGAGCTCATGGCTTGGGCGATGATCTCGCGCGGCGGCAGATCGATATCGAGCGAGCGGATGTTTTTGCGGTGGATCATCACGTCGGCGACGGTGAGTTCGGAGAGATCGAGCGCGCCGAGCAGGCGGTGCTTCTGCTCGGCTTCGACGCCGCCCTCCTCCGCGTGCAGCTCGATGGCGCCGCCGATTTCGGCGCGGGCGGCGGAGAGCACGTCGATGTTTTCATCGACGCGGACGCCGATGAGCCGGAGGCCGTTGTTCACGATCCATTGCACGGCGCTGACGATGGGCGAAAGGATGCGCACCATCCATTGCACCGGCAGCGCCACGGAGCGGGCGATGTTGTCGGCGGCGGTGATGGCGAGCGTCTTGGGGCCGACTTCGCCGAAGATGAGCAGAAGCGGCGTCAGCACGACGGCGGTGACGACGGGCGCGAGATCGCCGAAGGCGCTGGCGAAAATGCTGGCTGAGATGGCGGAGGCGAGAACTTGAACGAGGTTGGCGCCGAGCAGCACCGCGCCGATCATGCGCTCGCGGTTTTCGTTGAGCTTGTTGACGCGCGCGGCTTGTTTGTCGCCTTCACGCTCGAGCGTCGCCATGCGGGCGCGGGAGGCGCCGGTGAGCGCGGTCTCGGCGGCGGAGAAAAACGCGTTGAGCGCGATGAGCGCGGCAATGACGAGCGCCGCGACGAGCAGAGAGGTGGTCATCATTTTGTTTCTTGTTGCAGGAGCTCGAGGACGACCTCGGTGGGCGCGTCGCGGTCCATGAAGGCGCGGCCGATGCCGCGGGCGAGAATGAGCGTGAGTTTGCCGGCGTCGTTCTTTTTGTCGGCGGCCATGACGGCGGTGAGCTTTTGGGCGTCGTAGGGCGCGCCGGGGAGCTTGCGGAGATCGGTGATGAAGCCGGCGGCTTCAAGGTGGCGGCGGACGCGATCGGCGTCGGCCTGCGTGCAGTGGCCGAGCTGGGCGGAGAGTTTGAAGGCGAGCGCGATGCCGGCGGCGACGGCTTCGCCGTGGAGGAGCGTGCCGTCGTAAGCGGAGTGCGCTTCGAGTGCGTGGGCGAAGGTGTGGCCGAGATTGAGCAGCGCGCGTACGCCCTGCTCTGTCTCGTCTTGCTCGACGATGCGGGCTTTGAAGCTGATGGCGGTGGCGATGGCTTGGCTCAGCGCTTCGGGGCGGCCGAGCAGTACGGCGGCGGCGTTCTGCTCGCACCAATCGAAGAATTCGGCGTCGCCGATGAGCGCGGCTTTGACGATTTCCGCGTAGCCGGCGCGCATCTGGCGGATGTCGAGCGTGCCGAGGACATCGAGATCGGCGAGTACAAGCTTGGGCTGGTGGATGAGGCCGATGAGGTTTTTGCCTTCGGGCGTGTCGATCGCGGTTTTGCCGCCGACGCTGGAGTCGACTTGCGCGAGCAAAGTCGTCGGGATCTGCACGAAATCGACGCCGCGTTTGACGATGCCGGCCGCAAGGCCGGAGAGATCGCCGATGACGCCGCCGCCGAGGGCGATGACGAGGTCTTTGCGGCTGATGTTGGCTTGCAAGAGATGGCGCGTCACCATTTCGAGGCCGGTGAAGCTCTTGGCGCTTTCGCCGGGCGGCAGCGTGATGGTCCAGTTCTTGAGGCCGGCGGCGTCGAGCGAGGATGCGAGCGCGGGGCGATGCAGGCGCGCCACGGTTTCGTCGGTGACGATGAAGACGCGGTTTGACGGCGCGTACGGCGCGATCAGCTCGCCCGCGCGCGCGAGCAAGTTCGCGCCAGTGTGGACGTCGTAGCTGCGGGCGTCGAGTTTGACGTGGATGGTGTTCATGGCTCGATCGCGTGGTTGCGGATGGTCAGAGGTGACGCCCCCCACCCCGCCCTCCCCCACAAGGGGGGAGGGAGAAGAGCTGCGCGCGCGCTCACGATCCCACCTGCAAATGTTTCCGCAGCGCGGTGAGGATTTGGAGGACGGCGCTGTTGTGGGGGCCGATTCCGGTTTCGATCATGAGATCGGCTTCGGCGTAGATCGGGTAGCGCTCGTCCATGAGCCGCTTCATCACGGCGCGCGGATCGTCTTCCTTCAGCAGCGGACGGTGATCGCGTTTGGAGACGCGCTTCATCAACACGTCGAGCGGCGCCTTGAGCCAGATCGAGATGGCGCGGCTCTTCATCAGCTCGCGCGTGCGTGGATCGATGAAGGCGCCGCCGCCGGTGGCGAGCACATGCGGTGGGTTGTCTAGCAAGCGTGAGATGACCTGGCGCTCGCCGCGGCGGAACTCGCACTCGCCGCGTTCGGCGAAGATGTCTTCGATGGACCGGCCCGCAGCCGCAACGATCGCTTCGTCGGCATCCACGAATGGCAGCGACAACGCTTGAGCGAGCCGGCGGCCGATCGTCGTCTTGCCGGCGCCCATGAGGCCGACGAGCGCTACCGTACGCGTAGGCGCGATGCCGTCGGCCTGCCGACGCAGCTCGGCGGCGGCATCCGCGCGCTCACCGACATCGCTGCTTTCCGGCGGAACCACGAATCACCTCAAAAGGTCGGACAGGGTAAACGCCGACCGGACTGGAACTTCGCCACATTTTGGGGGCATTCTTGTCCGCTCGCAACGGCAGGGGCCAAACGAGGCGATGGTTAGACGCAGACGTAGGCGATCTTCGTTCGCCAAGCCGCCACCAATCTGGCTGCAGCCCACGCTGATCGGCGTGAGCGCGGTGGTGGTTATTGGGCTGTTTGTCTATTTTATTGGCCAATCAGACCGGCTCGCCCCCGCCCCCCAAGAAATTCGTGTCGAAGTGCAGGACGCCTTCAAGGAATGACGAACATGGTTACTCGCTCTCTCGCGCTTGGTCTTGCCGCCGGCGTGCTGCTCCCGGTGTGTGCTTACGCCCAGGGGCAACGCCAAGATCCCGCGCCGATGGAGGTGCAGCAGATCAGCGAACTGAACGCGTGGAGCGTCAGCGCGATCTCGCGCGCCAACGGCGCGCTGCCGAGCGACATCTGGAGCCGCTCCGATCCGGCGTTCTTGGCGGCTGCGTTTGATCGCCTGCCTGCGAATTATGATTCACCGGCGACGTTGGCGCTGGCGCGCCGCGTGTTGTTCTCTGGCGCTGACGCGCCGCGTGGCGAAGGCGCGGATGCCGCCGCGCGCAAACGCTTTGAAGCGCTGGGCCGCATGGGCGCGGCTGACGAACTGGCGACGATGGCGGCTGGCGCTGGCAGCGCGGCGACCGATCCGGCGATCGCGCAATATGCGGCGCAAGCTGAACTCGCGCGCAATCAACGCGCGCAAGCGTGCAACCGCGGACGCGCGGCGAATGTCGGCGAACAAGTGCCGCCGTTCTTGCTGCGCTTGCGGGCGTATTGCGCGGCTGTCGGCGGCGATCGCGCGGCGGCGGACTTGGCGCTTGAATTAGCGCGCGCGCAGAACGCGGCGGATGCTTGGTATTCAGGCGCTGTTGCAGCCGCGGGCGGTGCGCCGGGCGCGCGCCCGCCGGCGGCGCGTTACGACAACTCGCTGGCCGTGCAGCTTTCGATCGCGGGCGGATTGCGGCCGGGGCCGAACCCGCTGGCGAATGCTTCGACGCTGGCGCTGGTCGCGTTGGCGCGCAACGAACAAGCGCCGCAGCCGCAGCGCGCGCAGGCTGCCGCCCTCGCCTTCCGGCGCGGCGTGATCAGCGCGCAAGAAGCGCGGACCATTCTGGCGGCGACACCGGCTGAGATCACTTCGGCGCTGCCGCCGATCGTGGTGGCGTTGCGCCAAGTGAATGCGGCGCCGGGTTCGATGGAAGCAGCGACGGCGATCGCGGGCGTGCTGCGTGGCGCGACCGCCTACGCGGATTTCGCCGCGGCGGCGCGGTTCTTCCGGGCTGACATCGCGGCGCTGCAAAGCGCGCCGGATGCGGCGTCCGCTGTGCTGTTTGCACGCGCGGCGTTGGCGGCGGGCGATGTGCAACTGGGACAACGGCTGATCGCAAGCGCGCGGCAGGCGGGTGCGGATGAAGCAGCGCTTGCGCCGTTGGACGCGGCTTTGGTCGCCTACACTGGCGCGCGTAACGAACAAGGTTCGATGGCGATGCAACGGCGCATCGATCGCGCGACGCCGCAACAAGCGCGCGGCGCGGCGCGTGATGTCGCGATCCTGGCCGCACTCGGCGCGCCGCTTGAAGGCAGCGTACAGACGTTCCTGCTGACCAACGCACCGCAAGGCGGCGTGCGCGCTGACAGCGGCGCGATGCTAGCGCTGGCCTCGGCGGTTGAGCGTGGCGCAATCGGCGAAGGCGCGTTGCTGGCGGCGACGGCGATCGGCGAAGGCGGCCCTGCCCGCTTGGATGCTGAATCAGTCGAGCGCATCATTCGCGCCTTACGCGCCCTGCGCTTGGAAGACGAAGCGCGGCGGATCGCGGCGGAGGCAATCCTCGCAGGAGCGCCGAGCTAAAGCATGGCCGACCGCATTCCTTGCCCAACGCACGGGTCGGGTGAAGCAACCTACGTGTGCGTTCACGTGCAGCAATCGCTTCAAGACAACGTCCCGCGCGGCTTTCACTGGCACATCGATGAGAGCGGGAATTTCCAAGCGTTCTGCACGGCGTGCGACGCGATGGATGAGCAAGCCTGGGCGCAGGTCGTTGCGAGTGTGAGCCGCGCGGTCTGCATCCAGTGTTTCCAGCGCGTTGCGGCGCTGAATGGCGTCGTCGCCAAGCGCTAGGCGGCGTGCTACGCCCTTACCGTTGGTGCTCTTTACCGTGGGTGCTCTGGGGAGGCAGCGAAATGCACGTTTTCGGCGCTCGTTTTTTCTCGATCCTTGCGGCGGCGTTTCTCGTCTTCGCGGCGGCTGCCCCGCCGGCCAGCGCGCAAAGCGGATCGCCCGCGGTCACCGCGAGCACGATCACGCCGGCGCGCATCCAGGAGATCATCGATCGGGTGAGCGGCGCTGACCTTGCGTCGATCGGGCCGATCGTGATGAACACGCTTGGCTTGGGGCTGAACGCGCGTGGGCAGCCTGTGCCAGTGTATCAAGGCGGCTTCGAGATCGACGGCCGTGTGCATCGCTTCAACATCCTGCCAGGCGATCCGGATCGCTATGTCGTGTTCGTGCAGGAAGGCCGCACCATGGATCTCTGGGTCATCGATGGCCGCGGCACGCTGATCAATGCCGGGCGCATCGCCAATGGCGGCATCAATGTGGTGCCGCTCGATCAGGCGCGCGCCAGCTATGACGCCGAGATGCAACTTTGGGCGACGACGGACAACATCGCGCTCGTCATGGTGCGGTAGCGTGTGTCTGACGCCGCTTTAATCGAAGCGTTTTTGGAAATGCTCTCCGCTGAGCGCGGGGCGCGGGCGAATACGCTGGATGCGTATGCGCGCGATTTGGATGATGCGCGCGAGCATATAAGCGGCGGCGTCGCGACGGCCAATGCTGAGGCGGTTGAGGCCTATGTGGCGGGGCTGGCGAAGCGTGGGCTTTCGCCAGCGACGGCGCGGCGGCGGATTTCGGCGCTCAGGCAGTTCTATCGCTTCTTATTGCAGGACAATGTGCGCGGCGACGATCCAACTTCGCGGTTGGACGCACCTAAGCGGGCGCGCTCATTGCCGAAGACGCTTTCGGTTGAAGAGATCGAAGGTCTGATTGGCGCGGCGGAGAATGCGCGCGACCGGGCGATTATTGAGCTGCTTTATGGCGCGGGGTTGCGGGTGAGCGAGTTGGTGTCGCTGCCTATGCGGGCGGCGCCACGGCCTGGCCAGGATCACATGATCATCGAAGGCAAGGGCGGCAAAGAACGCCTGGTGGCGCTGGGTGGGCCGGCGCTGACGGCGTTGGCGGCGCATGTGACGGCGCGTGAAGCCGCGTTGCCGAAAGTGGAAGCGCAGCGGGAGAAAGCGCAGCGTTGGTTGTTCCCGTCAGCGAGCGCGGCGGACGGCAAGCTCACGCGCCGGCGCGTGGCGCAAATTCTGGAGACGGCGGCGGTAAAGGCCGGCATCGATCCGACGCGCGTCTCGCCGCACGTGTTGCGGCACGCGTTTGCGACGCATTTGGTTGAGGGCGGCGCCGATCTGCGTACCGTGCAGACGCTGCTCGGCCACGCCGACATTGCCACGACCCAGATTTACACCCATGTGGCCGAGGGCCGGTTGAAGACCATCGTCGAGACCAAACACCCGCTGGCGAAGAAGCCAAAAGCTTGAGCAAGGTGAGCACGCTATGAGCACAACACCCCTTCCCGCGCCAGAACCGGGCCGTTCGACCGCGTTCATCGTTTACGTGCTCTATCTGCTGAGCATACCGAGCGCTGCGATCTTTGCGCTGCTCGGCGTGATCGTTGCGCTGGCGGGGCGCGACGGTTCCGGGCCGTTGGCGCGCTCACATTTGGAGTACCAAACACGCATCTGGTTCACGGCGTTCTGGTGGACCATCGCCTTGGCCATTCTTGGGGTGATCGGCTGGATCACCTTTATTATCGGCGGTTTCGTGCTGGTGTGGCTGGCCGGGCTCGGGGCGCTCGTTCTCTATTTATGGTTCACGGTGGTGAGCCTATTCGGGCTGCTGGCGCTCTTGGATAACCGGCCCAAATAGTCACAGGCGCGTTACAGGGTTGAAAGTCGACGCCGCGTAGTGTGTTTTACGGTTGAGGGATCAGCGGGAAATTAGGGTTCCCGCCGAACAGGCGAGTGAGAACGAATGAAGAGAATCATACTGGCGGCCGTGTTATTCGCCGCAAGCGCGAGCACAGCTGCGGCATACACTTCGTATTTGAAGCCCGAGGAATTCTGGGTGACGGATGCGACGGTGCGCGTTGAAGGCGCCTACGCACAGCAATTTTTCACGCCATCAATCGCGCTCGGCGACACGGTGGTCGTCGTGAATCCTGCGGGGCAAAGCGAAGATCAATTGGCGCCGCGTCCGAACGGAACCTCCATCGTGCAGCCCTTGATGACGACAGGCGGAACCTATCGCGTCAGCACCGGCGAAGTGTTGGGCCAAGTTGCAAACCTTGTCGGCGAGAACGGCCAGTGGCGCGTGTTGGGCGCAACTGAAACAGCGCCGGAAGGCGCCGAGACGACGACGTTGCAAACCGTCACGGTCGCCGACACCTACATCACCCGCGGCACGGCGAACCGTGCGGCCGTCGATCAAACCATCGGCCGGCTTGCGATCCGTCCGGTGACGCACCCGAACCAAGTGCTGGCGAGCCAGGGCTTCCAAATCCAATTGCTGTTCGACGGCGCACCGATGCCGAACAGCGCTGTCGTGATTTACGCCGAGGGCGATCCGGAAACGAAGCTCGACCGCTATGTCGTCACCGACGCGGAAGGCAACGCGACGTTCACGTTCGACGCGCCGGGCCGCTACATCATCGCCGCGCGCCATCGCGCCGATATGCCCGCGGGCTCGCCCGCCGCCGTCGGCAGCTACACGACGACGCTGACGTTTGAAGCGCTGCCGCAGCTCTATACGGAAACGGAAGTGCGCGACACGCAAGCTGAACCGGAACGTCCGGCTCGCGAACGACGCCCTGCGCGCCGCCGCGTTGGCCGCCCAGACCTCTGAGGGTTAGCGCGAAGCACAAATGAAACGGCCCCGGTGAGAACCGGGGCCGTTTTTATTTGCACCGGTTACCCGGCGTTACGGCACGACCCAAGTGTGCTGGCCGGCGTTGTTCGCTTCATTGGACTCGTTGTTCGAGGCGCCCGCGTCGACGACGAACTCGAAGATGTAGCTGCCGCTCGGCCAGCTAAGATCGCCCCAGAAGCTCAGATTGTGATTGTAGACGTGCCCCGGCTGGATGGCGGGAACGTTGACCACCAGACGGTTCGGATAAGCGGGATTGCTATAGGCCGCGATCGCTGCCGCGGGCAGTTCGGGGCAGCCGCCTTGTTGGTTTGGCAGATGGCAATTCACTGTCGCAACCGAGGGGCTCGATGCGGCCGTGCCGGTGTTGCGGACCGAGACGACGCCATGCTCGATGCGCGACGGGATTGGTTGCAGATCAATCACGCGCGCGGTGAGCACGTTGTTGTTCTGTCGTTGGACTTGCGGCGTTTCTTGCCGCTGGATTTGGCCAGTTTGCGCCAAGGCTGCGTGGCTGAGGCCGATGAGGCTCGCGGCGATAAGGCCGGCGAACAGAGCGCTTCTTCTCATGGAATTCCTCCCGAGTGCTTGTCCCTGGATCTGAGCTAGATGCGCGAATGCGACCATGCAGTGACGAGCGTCACGTTATGCACTTGTTCCCGCGAGCGGCGGCGAGAGCAGCACGGCCAGCGTGAAGTACATCACCGTCACGAGGACGAGACTGAAGAAGTATTTCTGGATCTTCATGCGTCACCACCATTTCGGAAGACGCATTTAGGCAAATGCCCTCACGGCGGATGTGACTCGAGTTACGGCTTATCAGAGTCCGTACGCGGCCTTCATCTCCGGCTCTTTGCTGGCGACCAGCTTCGCGAGATCGACGATCACCTTCGCCTGCTTCCACGTCGCGTCGTCGAGCATTTTGCCGTCGACGAGCGCGACGCCGGTCCCGTCTGGCATTGCGTCGATCATGCGCTTGGCGAGTTTCACTTCTTCGACGTCGGGCGTGAAGACGCGTTTGGCGATGGCGACTTGGCTTGGGTGCAACGTCCAGGCGCCGACGCAGCCCATCAAGTACGCGTTGCGGAATTGTTGTTCGCAGGCGGCTTCGTCGGCGAAGTCACCGAAGGGGCCGTACATCGGTTTGATGCCGTGCATCACGCAAGCATCGACCATGCGCGCGAAGGTGTAGTGCCAGAGATCTTGTTGCGCTGCGTCGCGCGCCTGGCCTTCGACGGCGTCGCTGAGGACTTTGTAGCCGGGATGGCCGCCGCCGACGCGGGTGGTTTTCATTTTGCGCGAGGCGGCGAGATCGGCGGGGCCGAGGCAGATGCCGTGCATGCGCGGGCTGGCGCCGGCGATGGCTTCAACATTGGCGACGCCTTGCGCGGTTTCGAGAATGGCGTGCAGCAGGATCGGCCGCTTCACGTTGTGCTTGGCTTCAAGCAGCGCGAGCAGCTGATCCATGTAGTGGATGTCCCAAGGCCCCTCCACTTTCGGGACCATGATGACGTCGAGCTGATTGCCGATATTGGCGACGAGATCGGTGACGTCGTCCAAGTGCCAGGGCGAGTTGAGCGCGTTGATGCGGCTCCAATAGCCAACGCCTGCCTTCGCGAAATCGAAGCTCTTGCCCATCTCGATCACGCCCGCGCGCGCGGCTTCTTTGGCGTCGGCGGGAATGGCGTCTTCGAGGTTGGCGAGGATGACGTCGACGGTCTTAGCCATGTCGCCGACGCGCGAGCGCAGCTTCTCGTTATGAGCCGGGACGAAATGGATCATGCGCTCGAGCTTCACCGGCAGCTCGCGGAGCGGCTCGGGAGCGCCACTCGCCAGGGGCGCGAAGAATTGGCGGGGCGGCTTGGTCACGGGCTTGATCCTGTTCTGTTCGCGTCTGCAGCATGGTCTGCGCCGGGCCGGGGCGCAATCCTGGTATCCGCGGTGGGGCTTAACCTTGAAGGAAGGCCCTGGGCGAGTATTGTCCGGCCCTTCTTTGGGTCCGGGCCGAGCGTTTTGCGCACCTATCTCGATTTCGAAAAATCAGTGGCCGAGGTCGAGGCCAAGATTGAGGAGCTGGCGGCGCTGTCGTCCGGCTCAGAGGCGCTCGCCATGGGCGCTGAACTCTCGCGGCTCAAGGTGAAGGCCGAGAAGCAGCTCGGCGACATCTATTCGAAGCTCGATCCCTGGCAGAAGACGCAAGTGGCGCGGCATCAGGATCGCCCGCGCTATCAGGATTATGTCGCGGCGCTGGTGACGGATTACGTCGAGCTTTCGGGTGACCGGAATTTCGGTGAGGACGCGGCGATCCTTGGCGGCACGGGCAAGTTCTTGGGGCGCCCGGTGCTGGTGATGGGTCACGAGAAGGGCCGCACCACCGCTGATCGCTTGAAGCACAATTTCGGCATGGCGCGGCCCGAGGGCTATCGCAAAGCCGTGCGGCTGATGGATTTGGCCGACAAGTTTTCGCTGCCGGTGGTTAGCTTCGTCGATACGGCGGGCGCGTATCCGGGCATTGGCGCGGAAGAGCGCGGGCAAGCGGAAGCGATTGCGCGTTCGACGGAGCGCTGCTTGACGCTCGGCGTGCCGATGGTGGCGGTGATTGCGGGCGAAGGCGGTTCGGGCGGCGCGATTGCAATCGCGGCGGCGAACAAGGTGCTGATGCTTGAGCACTCGATTTATTCGGTGATCTCGCCTGAAGGCGCGGCGTCTATTCTCTGGAAAGATGCAGCGCGCGCGAAGGACGCGGCGACGGCGATGAAGATCACGGCGCAGGATCTGATCGAGCTGAAGGTTGTGGATTCCATCATCCAAGAGCCGACAGGCGGCGCGCATCGCGAGCCGGCGGCGGCGATTGCTTCTGTTGGCGCGGCGATCGCGGAAGCGCTGGATGAGCTTGCGCCGCTTACGGCTGACGAAATGCGCGCGCAGCGGCGCGATCGCTTCCTGGCGATCGGCCGGTTCGAAGCGGGCAATACCCCGAGCGTTTAGGCTTTAGCCCTGCTCAACTGACGGCTTCCGATCGAGAGATCGTGCGATTGCGATCGCGATAAGCCAGTACAAGAGCACTCCACCCCATACGACGAACGAGAGCCAATCCGCGCCGTTCAACACGATGGCGGCGACCACGCACAGAAACGCAAGAGCAAGAACGGCGACAAAGCCCGTGCAAGCGAGTCCGAAAGCCCAGCCGGGCCGGCCACGCCAGTACGCGACGAGCCCAGCCAGCGCCGCCACGAGTGCAGGCAGCAGCATCCAATAGTTGAACAAGTCGTCCGTCACAGATCGATCTTAGACACTCGGCGCGCTTCGGCCCAGTCGATCTTGTCCTCAAGTTCTGCTGCTTCCGTGGCGCTCCTGCGCTAGAGTCAGGCATGTTCGGGCGACGACACAGACGGCCGGCGACAAAAGGCGAGACGCTGTTCGTGGGCGTCTTCATGACCGTCGTGGGCGGATTTCTCTCGTTTGCGATGCTCTCGATTGAGCCTGAGCCAGGCGCGCCAGCCATTCTGATCACCGGCGCCACGCTGTTCGCGCTCTTTGTGTTTTTGTGTGGCCTCTAGATTTTGGCCACGGCGCTGCGGATGTTTACGCGCGGGGCACGATAACTGCTCGGAGGACTTGGAGATGCCGCTTAGACACGGCAATGGACCTGCTCCCGCGTGGGCCGCCGGCTGCGCTGGGCCATTCCTGATCATCATGTGCGCGTTAGGCCTGATCGGCTTCGTGCTCTCAGGCGTGCGCAGCTTTCAGGACGGCGCGGCTGTGGCAGCGATGCTCCTTCTCGGCGCCGCGGGGATTTTGCTCACCGTCGACTATTTCGGCGAGCGCTTCCGTAAAAGCGGAAAGTAAGCGTGCGTGACGCGAGTCACGTAGGATTCAGGCCGGCGCGGGCCTATGTTGTGTCTCTGAGCTTTCGGAGACCCTTCCATGTCTGACGATCTTTCACGCCGCGGCTTTGCCTTGGGTGCGGGCGCGGCCCTTCTCGTTCCTGGCGAAGCGTTGGCGCAGGCAGCGCAAACCTATTCGCGCGATGAAATTCTCGCGGCAGGGCAGCGTTTCTTCGGCGCCGGCGCTGAAGGTTTGGCGACTGTGATCGATCACGTGTTTGAAGAGCTGGGGCGTCCCAACGGGTACGTCGAAGGCAATGAAGGCTCGGGCGCGATTGGCGTCGGCCTGCGCTATGGCGACGGCTATCTGCACCTGAAGGGCGGCAACGGCACGACGCGTGTTTATTGGCAGGGGCCGTCGATTGGTTTCGATACGGGCGGCAATGCCGCGCGTGTGTTCACGCTCGCCTACAATGTGCGCCGCCCGGACAACATCTTCCAACGCTATCCCGGCGTAGATGGCTCGGCCTATTTCGTTGGCGGCGTTGGCGTGAACTATCAGCGCCGCGGCCGCATCACGTTGGCGCCGATCCGCGCTGGCGTCGGCTTCCGCCTGGGCGCCAACATTGGCTACCTGCACTATTCGCGGCGCCGGCGCGTCAATCCGTTCTGATCGCGCCCCCTAATCGCGTAGGCGTGATCGAAGCGCCCGGTTTGCATCGAATCTGCGCCACAATCATGTAGCGTCCTGCACAGGCGGAGGGTTCGATATGAATATGCGCTTGCTGGCGGCTGCGGCTGCTTTGGTGTTCGTCGGCGCGGCTGGTGAGCCGGAGACGCCCACGCGCGGCTCGGTGAAAGCCGAGGAAGCGCAACCGCCTGTGTGGCGCCAGCTTGAACGCTTCGACAATGATGCGGACTTCTTGCGCTACGTGCGCCGTGTGCATCAGCTCAACGGGACGAGCGGCCGTTTCGATTATGAGACCGCGCCGATGGTGTCGGACTCCGCTATTCCCCCACCACCGTCGCCGCCGCCTCCTCCGCCAAGCGTCGCACCAAGCCCGCAGGCTGGCGCATCCGAACTCAGCGCCTCGCGTAGCGAACCGACCACGAGCGGCGAGGCCTCATCGATCACCAACGTGCAGACGGCGGGCGTCGATGAGGGCGGCATCGTCAAGCAGGTCGGCCGCTTCCTGATTGTGTTGCAGGACGGACGGCTGTTCGTGATCGACACGCGCGACGGCCAGGCGCCGGGGCTTTCGCTGGCAAGTCGCACGAACGTCTATCGCAGCGCCGGACAAGACACTTGGTTTGATGAATTGCTGACCAGCGGCAATCGCATTCTGGTCACCGGCTATTCGTATCGCGAGCAGGCTTCCGAGGTCACGGTGTTGACCATCGATGACGATGGCCAGCTGACGCGTGAGGCGACGTATTACATCTCTTCGAACGACTATTACGACATCGAGAATTATTCGACGCGCTTGGTGAACGGCAGTCTCGTCATCTACACGCCGCTCGATATTTCAAACGTCAATCCGCGCGTGCGTATGCGCTGGCCGGTGGTGCGGCGCTGGTTGCGCGACGGTGATCGCCGCGCGGTGACGACTGAGGGCCGCTCGCTGTTCGACGGCAATGACATTTATCGGCCAGTGCAGAGCGTGTTTCAGCCGATGGTGCATTCGGTGTCCGTGTGCCCGCTGGGCGATCTGAGCGCGGGCGATGAGCTTGATTGCCGAACGACGGCGTTTGTCGGCGGCGGGCAACGCGAGTTCTTCGTTTCGACCACGGATATTTTTCTCTGGGTGACGCCGCACCAATGGGATCGGGCGGTGTCGCGCAATTGCGCGCTGCCCGGCGCGGCTTATGCGTCCATTCCGGCAACGGTCTATCAAGTGCCGCTGAACGGCGACACGCCGCGCGCGATCCACGCACGCGGCCAGCCGACAAACCAGTTGGCGCTGGACGGCAATACCGAGGAATTCCGTGCGCTGCTCACATGGAATGTTGGGCCATGCGCAGCCACTGGCGGCTCAGCGCAGGTGCGCTACTTCCATACGCCGCTCAGCACATTCCGCACGGCGCCGATGGAAGCCGCCCCGACGCGCTACGTGCAGGCGCCCAGCCCGGAGGCTGGACAATACGAAGTGCGCTACACGCGCTCGTTCGTCGTTTACGGCGGGCGCACGGGGTGGAGTTCGTATCCGCCGGAAGCGAACGTGACGCTGCCCTCGTCGCGCGTGGTGGCGTTGCCATTGGCAAACCCGGCGGCCGCTACGGTCGTGCAGGCGCCGCACAACATCATTAGGCTTGAGCGCGCGGGCAACAATGCGATCCTCAGCGGCTATCGCAGCGATCGCGGCTTGAGCCTGTCCGTGCTCGATCTCGAAGGCGTGCCGCGCATTGTCAGCACGCAGGTGCTTGACGGGCGCTACGAGTCCGAGGGCCGCTCGCATGCGTTCAACGCGTTGGTTGGCGCCGATGATAGCGGCGTGATGGGACTGCCTACGGTGACACGCACATGGGAAGGCGGGCGTTGGTGGTTCCGCAGCCAAGCGTCGGACATTTCGTATGTGACGCTGGCGAGCAACGGGCGCTTGGGCTGGGCTGGCCAGTTGGTGGCGCGGCAGAATGCGCAGGATCCGAGCTACCGCTGCGAGGTGTCGTGCGTGGATTGGTACGGCAACACGCGGGCGCTTTTCATCGGCAGCCGTGTGTTCGGGCTATCTGGCACGGAGCTGATCGAGGGCGCACTTGCGAATGGGCGCATTCGCGAGACGCGGCGTCTCAATCTTTCTTCGCCGCCGCCGGCGCCTGAGCGCGCGCCTTCTTAGCGGCCTGCTCGCGCTCATGCCGTTCGCGGAACTCTTCCGCGAACGATGAGGCGAGAATACCTGTCGGCAGCGCGACGATGCCTACACCGGCGAGCGCGACGAGGCCGGCAGCGAAACGGCCCCACATCGTCTCGGGGTAAACGTCGCCGTAGCCCACGGTGGTGAGCGTCACGACGGCCCACCACATGGCGCGGGCGATCGAACCAAAAGCCTCCGGCTTGGTGTCGCCTTCGATCAGGTAGAGCATCATCGCGGCGATATAGAGCTGGGCTGCGGCGACACAGAGTGCAGCCATCAACGGCGCCCACGCACGCTTCACCGCAGCGCCAACGATCGCGAAGGCCGGGACGTAACGCGCGAGCTTGAACAAGCGGAAGAGCCTGAACGCGCGGAGCGCCGGGAAGAGAGCGCCAGAATAGTCTGGAAAGAACAGCATTGCGAGTAGTTCGGGCGCGAAGGCCAGCACATCAGCGATGGTGACGGGTTGCATCAGAAAGCGCAGACGGCCCCCGATACCCTTGTGCGCGGCGTTCTCGCCCTCCGACCAGAAGCGCAGGGCGAACTCGGCAGCGAAAATCCAGACAATTGCGACGTTGATGAATTGGATCAGCGGCAGCGGGCCGCGATCGAGCTGGGTATCGTCGCGCAGCAACTCGGTTTCGAAGGCAAGGGACAACAAGCTCACGATCACAAGCAGGATGATCGTACCGGAAAAGAAATTGATGGCGCCGTCGTCCGGCTCCAGCCAATCGTGGACGTAGCCCTTCAGCGTGCTGTGCTTGCGTTTGATTAGAGCCATCGAGCCCTTCCCTCGCGCGCCGTTTTAGTGTGGCGCGCGAAGGCGGCAAGTCTGTTCAGCTGGGCGTTGAAAGCTTGAGGCCGACGATCCCAAGCACGATCAGCGCGATGCAGCCGATCCGCACCAGATTGGCGCTCTCTTGGAACAAGAAGATGCCGAGAATTGCCGCGCCGACCGCGCCGATGCCGGTCCAGACCGCGTAGGCAGTGCCGATTGGCAGATCGCGCGCCGCTTGCGCGAGCAGCCACATGCTGATGGCCATGGCTGTGATGGTGATGGCGCTGGGAACGGTCTTGGTGAAGCCGTCAGAGTATTTGAGGCCGATGGCCCAGACGATCTCAAACAGACCGGCCGCGGCCAGCATGATCCACGATTGCATGACGTGCTCCTACGCGCGTGTGGCGCTTCGTATAGGGGCCGTCCCCAATGCTGGAAAGCGCGCGGGCCGTCCCGCGCGTTTGGTATGTGGGACATGCGCTTATCTGTTCAAGGTCACATCACCCATCCCCGGATGCGAACGCAGTGAGCAGTCCAGGGCTTATGAACTCGCTTGGTTCGACTTCGCGCTCAAGCAGCAAGCAAGCGTGTTTATGGGTCCCGGGCTCTTCGCTACGCGAAGCCCCGGGAATGGGTGAGAGTGTTTACTTGCAAACAGAGCGGCTGCGTGCGGAACTCGCGGCATGCGGGGCTTGGTTTTTGTTCTTTCGCTGTTGCTGAGCGCGTGCGCGACGACGCCGGTCGCGCCGATCAACGCGCCGTTGGGCGGATTGCGCGCGGACGTGCAAGGCCGCGAACCGGCTGGCGATGATCTGATCGTGTTGGCGCTTTCGGGCGGCGGCGCGCGGGCGGCGTCGTTTCACCTGGGCGTTCTGCAAGCGTTGCGCGACACGCCGGGGCGTGATGGGCGGCCGTTGAGCGAACACATTGCGCTCATCACTTCGGTATCAGGCGGATCGGTGCTGGCGGCGTATTACGGGCTGCATGGCGATCCGGGTCTCGACACGTTCGATGCCGCGTATCTTGGGCGCGAATGGCGCGTGCGCGGGCCTTCTTCGCCGTTTGGCATTGCGGGCGCGTTGCGCGGCGGCATGAACGGGCCGCAGCAATTGCGCGCCTGGTTGGCCGAGCATGTGTATGGCGACGCAACGATGGGCGATATGCGCGCTGGGCCGCGCGTGATCCTCAACGCGACGGATCTCTACAACTCGACGCCGCTCGCGTTCACGCAATTCTTCTTCGATGGCATTTGCAGCGATGTGCGGCAGGTGCGGGTGGCTGACGCGGTGGCGGCTTCGATGGCGGTGCCGGTGGCGTTCCGCCCTGTGGTGATGGAGAGCTACGCGTCGCGCTGCGCTGGGCCGCCGGGATGGACGGCGCGCGTGTTGGCGGATCGCAGCGCGGGCGAGAATGTGCGGCAGACGGCGCGGGCGTTTCAGAATTATCGCGGCGACACGTATGCCGGGCAGCGCTTCGTGCACCTCGTCGATGGCGGCGTCGCGGACAATCTCGGCATGTTGAGTTTGCAGGTGTTGCGCGCGGACGGCCCGCCCTCGCCGCTGACGATGAGCGAAGCGACGCAGGCGCGGCGCGTGTTGTTCTTGGTGGTGAACGCGGAATACATCCGGCCGCGGACGTTCCAACAGGAAGGCACGGACGCGATCGGCGCCTATGAGATGATGTATTCGCCGGTCGATGTGGCGACCGAAGTGGCGAAGCGTGGCTCGATCGATGTGTGGCGGGCGCAGCTGCCGGAATATCAGCGCGCGCTGCGGGAGTGGCGCTGCGGGCTGGTAGAAGATCGGCGCGACGGCATAAGCTGCGACGACATCACGCTCAGCATGGACGTGATCACCTTCCGCGACATGGAGCCGGCGGAGTACGAGGCGCTCTACGATACCGCGACGGATGTTTCGTTGCCGCGCGAGACGGTTGATGCGCTGACGCGCGCGGGGCGCGGGGTTGTGGCGCGGAATGCGGCGTTGCGGGAGTTTCGGCGCAACTAGCCCCGCAACGTCCCACCCGTCGCTTTCATCACCGCGCTGACGATCTTGGCGCTGGCGGCTTCGATGTCGGCGTCGGTGAGCGTCTTCTCTTTGGGCTGCAGCGTGACTTCGATGGCGAGGCTCTTCTTGCCGGGCTGCATGCGCTCGCCGCGATAGACGTCGAACAGGTTCACGTCGGTGATCAGCGCCTTGTCGGCGCCGATGGCGGCGCGGACGACGTCTTGGGCGGTGACTTTGTCATCGACCACGAAGGCGAAGTCGCGCGTGAGCGGCTGCAGATCGAGCTTTTCGAACGGCGGCTTGGCGCGACCACCCTTCGCGCGCGGCGCGGGCAACGCGTCGAGGAAGATTTCGAACGCGAGCGCGGGCGCTTCGACACCGATGGCCTTCAGCGTGCGCGGGTGAATTTCGCCATAGTACGCGATCACCTTCGGGCCGAGCTTCAGCGCGCCAGTGCGGCCTGGGCGCCAATGCGCGGGCGCATCGCTGAACGTTTGCAGCGAGGCGACGGGCGCGCCGATGGCTTCGAGGATCGTCAGCACGTCGCGCTTCACGTCGAAGATGTCGGGCTGCGGGGCGGCGCGCCAATGGCGCGGCGCGTGTGCGTGCCAGACGCCGGCGACAGTGCGTTGCTGACCGCCATCGTTGGCGCTAGTGTAGGCGGGACCGGCTTCGAAGAGGCGCGCGTCATCGAAGCCGCGGTTCGCGTTCTGCTGCGCGGCCACGAGCAGGTTCGGCAGCGCCGTGGGGCGCATGCAATCGAGTTCGCTGGCGATCGGATTGGCGACGAGCATTTCTTCAGCGCCGCCGCCGAACGCTTGCGCTTGCGCGCGTGAGCAGAAGCTCCAGGTGATGGCTTCGTAGTAGCCGAGTGAAGCGGCCGCGCGGCGCGCGAGGCGCGTGCGGCTTTCGCCGACGCTGGCCGGTGGCGCGCGGAAGCCCTGCGCGCGCGGCGGCGCAAGAACGGGCAGTTTGTCGAAGCCTTCGATGCGCGCGACTTCTTCGACGAGATCGGCGGGGCCCTCGACATCGCGGCGCCAGGTTGGCGGCTCGACGATAATGCGCTTGCTGCTCTGCCCCTCGGCGCTGGTTTCGAAGCCGAGATCCTTCAGCACCGCGCGCACGCGCGTCGGCTTCACGTCGATGCCGGCGAGTTGGCGCACGCGATCGGGATCGAAGAAGATCGCCTTCGGCGGCGGCGGCAGATCGCCGGCGACTTGGATTTCGCTCGGCTCACCGCCGCAAAGATCGAGGATGAGGCGCGTCGCGAGTTCGAGACCTGGGACGACGAAGCCTGAGTCCACGCCGCGGGCGAAGCGATATTGTGCGTCGGTGGCGAGGGTCAGCGCGCGGCCGGTTTTGTGGGTGATGGTGGAGTCGAAGTACGCGCACTCGAGCAGGATGTCGGTGGTCTCTTCGCTGACCTTCGAAAGCTCGCCGCCGATGACGCCGCCAATGCCCTGCACGTTCGCATCGTCGGCAATGACGCACATGTCGGGCGTAACGTCATAGACGTTGCCGTTGAGCGCCATGCAGGTTTCGCCTGCGCGGCCCATGCGGGCGCGCAGCGTGCCTTTGAGTTTTGACGCGTCGTAGACGTGCGCGGGGCGATTGCGGTCGTGCGTCAGCAGGTTGGTGATGTCGACCAGTGCGCTGATCGGCTTTTGGCCGATGGCGCGCAGCTTTTGCTGCAGCCAAAGCGGCGACGGGCCATTCTTGACGCCGCGAATGTAGCGGCTCGCGAACATCGGGCACGCCTGCAGATCGTCGATCTCGACCTTTTGCGGCGACGGATAGCGGCCAGGCACTGGCAGCACAGGCTTCGTCGTGACTTTGCCGACGCCAGCGGCGGCGAGATCGCGCGCGATGCCCGCGACGCCCAGCCAATCGGGCCGGTTCGGGGTGACTTCGATATCGATCACCGGATCGTTGAGGCCGAGCGCTTCAGCGACGGGCGTGCCGACTTTGAGATCGGCGTCGAGTTCCATGATGCCATCGGCGTCGGTATCGAGCTCAAGCTCGGCGCCTGAGCAGAGCATGCCGTTCGAGACGACGCCGCGCACCGGGCGCGCTTCGAGCGTCACATCGAGGCCCGGCACATACGTGCCGATTGGCGCAAATGCGGTGACGAGGCCCGCGCGCGCGTTGGGCGCGCCGCACACGATTTCCAGCGTGCCGTCTTTGGTTTCGACTTGGCAGACCTGCAGCTTGTCGGCGTTCGGGTGCTTCGCGGCGCTGATGATGCGCGCGACGGTGAACGCCTTCAGCTTCTCGCCGGCGTTCTCAACGCTTTCGACTTCGAGACCAGTCATGGTCATGGTTTCGACGATAGCGTCAACGCTCGCGTCAGTCGCGAGGTGCTCTTTGAGCCAGGAGAGCGTGAATTTCATTGGAGGGCACTCACCGGCGCAGAAATGAACTCACCCTTTCCCGGGGCGGCGCGGAGCGGCGAACCCGGGACCCATGAACACGGGCCGCGGTGAGCACGCAGCGGCGCCTTAGCGACCACCGCCTGAGTTAATGGGTCCCGGAGTTGCGCTGCGCGCAATCCGGGAAAGGGTGTTGAACGAGTGAGCATGATCACCCCACTCCCTGCGCCAAGCCGGGCAACAGGAATGGACTGAAGCCGTAGTGTTTGAGCCAGCGTGTGTCGTTGGCGAAGAGATCGCGGAGATCGGGCATGCCGTACTTGAGCATCGCCAAGCGATCGATGCCCATGCCGAAGGCGTAGCCTTGGTACTTCTCGGGATCGATGCCGCAATTGCGGAGCACGTTTGGGTGCACCATGCCGCTGCCGAGAATCTCGAGCCAATCGTCGCCGGCGCCGATCTTCAGCGTGCCGCCGGAGCGATCGCAGCCGACATCGACTTCCGCGCTCGGTTCAGTGAACGGGAAGTGGTGCGGGCGGAAACGGAGCTTCACTTCGTCGACTTCGAAATAGGCCTTGAGTGCGGCGATGAGCACGCTCTTCAAGTCCGCCATGCTCGTGGTCTCGTCGATGACGAGGCCCTCGATCTGGTGGAACATCGGCGTGTGCGTGGCGTCCCAATCTTTGCGGAAGGTGCGGCCCATGCAGATCATGCGGATCGGCGGCTTTTGACGCAGCATCGTGCGCACTTGCACGGGGCTGGTGTGCGTGCGCAGCACTTTGCGCTCACCCTGCTCATCGCGGGCGTTGAGGAAGAAGGTATCCTGCGTTTCGCGCGCGGGGTGGTTCTTCGGGAAGTTGAGCGCGGTGAAATTGTTGAAGTCGGTCTCGATGTCCGGGCCTTCTTCGACGGTGAAGCCCATCTCGCCGAAGATGGCGGCCATCTCTTCCATCACTTGTGAGACGGGATGGATGGTGCCGAGACGCGGGCGCACGGGCGGCAGCGTGACGTCGACGGCTTCGGCCAAGAGCTGGCGATCGAGCGCCGCTTCAGCCATCGCCGCTTTCTTGGTGACGATCTCTTCGGTGACTTTGTCCTTGAGCAGGTTCAAGGCACCGCCGAACGTCTTGCGTTCCTCCGGGCCCATGGCGCCGAGGTTCTTCATCAGCGCGGAGATGCTGCCCTGCTTGCCGAGCGCTTCGACGCGCAGCGCTTCGAGCGACGCTTCGTCGTTCGCCGCCGCGACACGCGCGAGCAGATCGGCCTCGAGGGCCGCCAAATCAGTGGTTTGACCGTTCATTGGCGGTGTTTAGCGGAATGGGCGGGGCCGAAGCAATTTGGCTGAACCCTTTCGCTACCTTCCCTTATTGCAACGTTGCGTTCGTTTCAGATCCCGCGAACGAAAACGGGCGAGAGCATTGCTGCCCTCGCCCGTTGGATCGTGTGGTGAGCTCGCAGCTTACTTCAGCGCGCCTTGCGCTTGGGCGATGAGGCCCTTGAAGGCTGCCGGCTCGTTCATGGCGATGTCGGCCATCACCTTGCGATCGAGCGTGATCCCAGCCTTCGAGAGGCCGGCGATAAATCGCGAGTACGTGAGGCCTTCCTCGCGCACAGCCGCGTTGATGCGCTGGATCCAAAGAGCGCGGAACACGCGCTTCTTGGCCTTGCGATCGCGGTAGGCGTAGAGGCCGGCCTTCTCGACCGCGGCGTTCGCGGTGCGGAAGGTGTTCGAGCGACGGCCGTAATAGCCCTTCGCCTTCTTCAAAACTTTCTTGTGACGAGCGTGCGCTGTGACGCCGCCTTTAACGCGTGCCATGGGTCAGTTCTCCGCTCAATCGAGGCCGTAGGGGATCCAGAGTTTGATGCGCTTTGCATCAGCGTCTGCGATCGTATCCATGCCGCGGTTTTGACGGATGTACTTCCCGTTGTGGCCAATCAGGCGGTGACGCTTGCCGGCGGGGCCAGCTTTCACCTTGCCAGAGGCCGTGAGCTTGAAGCGCTTCTTCACGCCGCTCTTGGTCTTCATCTTCGGCATTTCATCCTCATTTGGATCAAGGCGTCGGGCCGAAACCCCACGCAAAAAGGGTCGCCACGGCATGCCGTACAGGCCGGGCCACCCAAGAAGGCGGGGCTGATAGCATGGGGGTTCCTCCCCCGCAATGGCCCGGAGGGGCTGGATTCGCCGGCATTCCGCCGATTGACCGCGGTCCATGACTGGGCCCCTCGCAGGGTCCTGGCCACGTGCTGGCGGCACGAGCATCGACGGCGTGGTTGGCCTGCGTGGGGCCGGCGACACGACCAGGCTGGAGACAGCACGTGGCTTAACCGTTGACCGTCACGCTCAACCCACATTGCGCCCAGAATTAGGCTCCCTGGCCCGGATCGGGACGGCTAAAGTAAAAGCTGGTGGGAGATGCCCGAATGAGACAGCCGCAGAGCCTGGCCGAGGCCAAGCAGATCTTCCAGGAGGAGAAGTCCAAGGTCACCGGCTCGGTAGCGGCCATCGCCGGCTCGCGCTGGCTGATGGCGATCCTGGCGACTTTGGTGATCGCGTTCGGGACGCATTTGGCGTTCGCACCTTCGCGGCTGCCGGCGGTGGGCGGCGTGAGCCTGGCGGCGGTGGGCTTGCCGCCGACCGTGGATTTCGGCTTTGCCGGCGATCAGGCCAAGCAAGCGGCGGAAGCGGCGGCCAATTCCGAAGCGCGCACACGCGCACAGGAATTCATCGCGGCCAACCAGGACAAGATTCCGATCTTCAACGCCGTGATGTTCGCGCTCGCGCTGCTGCTCTTGTTGGGCAACATGTGGATCATGACCAAGCGGCGACCGTACTCGCGCGGTTAGGTCCGATGCGCGTCGATGAGAGCAGGCTCACGGCGACGTACATGATGGCGAGCCGGAGGCACGGCACGATTTACCTTGGCTCGGCGCTCGATCTCATCAAACGCGTCACAGAACATCGCGAAGGCGGTGGCTCGAAGTTCGTCGCCAATTACGACGTGACGCGGCTGGTGTGGTTTCAGCCGTTTATGCTGGTCGCAGATGCGCGGGTTCGTGAGTACGAACTCAAGAAGTGGCGGCGAGATTGGAAGATCGAACTGATCGAGCGGGAGAATCCGGATTGGAGCGATCTGTTTCCGATTTTGACTGGCGCAGTGTTGCCAAAACCCAAGAAGCCCTAGCTCTACCCTTTCCCGGATTGGCGCGCAGCGCCAACTCCGGGACCCATTAACGCGGGCGCATGGCGTTGAGACGCGGCGCGTTCCGGGATTCAAGTACGACGGCCTGAGTTAATGGGTCCCGGGTTCGATGCTGCGCATCGCCCCGGGAAAGGGGGATGAACTAGCTACGGCGGAAGCCGAAGCGGTACGGAGGTTTGCCGTTGGGCCAGTCAGTCCAAGCGCCGGGCGAGACGACGGCGAGCGTGAAGTTGCCGCGCGCGGTTTGAATGCCGCCGGCGTTATCTTCGATTTCGCGTTCGCCGACGCCTTCGATGGCGACGCGCAGGCGCAAGCGGCCGGCCCAGACGCAGCGGGCGTTTTGCGGGCAGCGGCTATCTTCCACCACTTCCAGCGGACGCACGCGGAGGCCGTTGCCGAGATCGGCGGTTTCGTTGATGCCAGCGGCGACAATGCCCTCGCCGCGCAGCGCTTCAGCGCGCTGTTCGAGATCCATGCGGATATGTTCGGGCTGGGGCGTGGGGGTTGGTTCGCCAACGCCGCCCGCTGGCGAAGCGCAGGCAGCCAGGGCGAAAGCCGCAAACAGAATGGCACGCATGGAAACGTCTCTCCGTAGTTTGCGGCGATCTAATCCGCCCGTGGCTGAACGGCGGCTGATGAGCGCGCTTATGAAGCGCGCGGCGCCATCACCATGACGACCTGACGGCCTTCGAAGCGCGGCTCGTGCTCAACCTTGGCAATGCCGTCGAGCTCCTGGCGCATACGCTCCAGAAGATCCATGCCGAGATTGGTGTGCTGCATTTCGCGGCCACGGAAGCGAAGCGTGACCTTCACCTTGTCGCCTTCTTCGAAGAAGCGATGGATGGCCTTCATCTTCACTTCGTAATCGTGGTCGTCGATGTTGGGACGAACCTTGATTTCTTTGAGTTCGACGCGCTTGGCCTTCTTGCGCGTTTCAGCCTTCTTCTTCTGCTCCTCGAACCGGAACTTGCCGTAGTCGAGAATTTTGCAGACGGGCGGATTCGAGTTGGGCGCCACCTCGACGAGATCGAGGCCAGCTTCGCGGGCTGCATCGAGCGCCGCTGAGATCGGCATTTCGCCTTGCTTCTCTCCCTCTGCATCGATGAGGAGCACGCGGGGCGTTCCGCGGATTTCCTCATTCACCCGCGGGCCATCCTTTGAAGGGGGCGGCGCGGCGTATGGACGTCTGGCTATCGGGCATTCTCCTATCGCTGTTGATAAAACGCATGAGCGCCGCGCCCTTTCGGGCGCGGACTCACTGCTAGAATATTGCGTGTCATTGGCTCCGCATCAAGCGGTTGCGGCCTGGCGATAGACGCCGCAATTGCGGAGTTGGCGGTCCACCTGATCGACCGGCAGGTCGGAAACGACCGCGGCGGTGAATTCCACAACCCCAGAGCGACCGCGGGGCGCGGACGGCGCGCCCTTCGTGCTTGAGGACAGGAACACCAGGCAAGGCGCGCCGGCGGCGGCGGCCACATGCATCAGCTCGACGTCATCGCCCACCGCGAAAGCGGCGCGCTCGGCCAGGGCGATGCACTGGAACAGATCCGGGCGGGTGACGAGGTTCTTGGCGCGCGGCTCGCCCTTGGCGATGGCGGCGCCGATCGGGCGCTCCTCCGTGCCGCCGAGAACGACCGGCGTCACGCCGTTATCGGCCATGCGCTTAGCAAGTTCGACGTACTTCTCTTCCGGCCAGCGGCGATGGGACTCGGCGTCCGAGCCGCGCGGCAAAAGCAGAACGTAGGGGCCGCGGATGCTGAAATAGTCAGGCAGCAAGCGCGGCGCGTCGCGCAGCACCGGGCGCAGCCAGGAAAGCTCGGGCATCAGCGGCTCAGCGCCCAGCCCAGCGCCCGCAAGCTGGGCGCTCATGCGATCGAGCGGATGCATGTGCGCGCGCTCGGGATCGAGGAAGGCGTGGCTGGCGCCGGCGATCGGGCCTGACCATTTCGGCGGCCACGGGCGCAAGCCTTGGAAGTAGTTGCTGGTGCGGCTCGACCCTTCGAGGTCGTAGACCATGTCGTACTTGGCGCCGCGCAGACGCTTGATCAGGTTGGTGATCGCTTGCGGCTCGGTCGGTTTGCCGTCGGCTTCAACGGCGTCGAAGTACGGCGCCTTTTCGGCCAGCTCTTTGGTGGCTTCGGTGGTGAGCAGCGTGATGCGCGCGCCGACGTGCTCCTCACGGATACGCTTGGCGGCGGCTAGCGCTTGAACGAACGTGGAGATGCCGCCGAGCTGGATAACCAGCACGCGCTTGGCGCTCGTGTCGCCTTCGGCTTCTGCAGCTGGCTTGCGCCAGATCATTCCATCTCTCCTAGAGCACCGGGTGAGCGGACGCTTTCGCAGTTTTACGGGATTCCGCTTCTCTTAGAACCCGTTGGTAAACAGCTAATGTGGCCGATTGCAGGGCAGTTTTCGAATAAAGCGCCCGCACCCGCTCCTGGCCTTTTCGTCCCATCTCCGCGCGTTTTTCCGCTCCCGCATCGATCATTCGTTCAATGGCGCCGCAGAGCGGACCAGCGGCGCCTGCCGGGACGAGGAAGCCGGTTTGGCTCTCAACGACCGTCTCGGTGTAGCCGCCGAGATTAGACGCGACGACCGGAACGCCCATCGCTTCGGCTTCAACAGCGCCGCGTCCGAAGGCTTCCGGCTCAATGACGGGGAACACCGCCATGTCGGACGCCGCGAACGCCAAAGGCATCTGCCGCAGATGGCCGACGAGCGAAACAACGTCTTGCAGTCCGCCGGCTTTAATCGCGGAAAGCATTTCCTGCGTGTAAGCACGGCGGCCTTGGTCGTCGCCAGCGATGATGATCCTGACTGCATTGGGGCGGCGTTGCTGCAGCAAACGAGCGGCTTCAATGAGGACCATCTGACCTTTCCAACGCGTCAGACGCGCGGGAACAAGGATGACGCATTGATTGGGCGCAACGCGCCATTTTCCGCGTACGATCGCCACGTCTTCGGCATTGATTTTGGCGGGATCGAAGATGTCGAGATCGACGCCGCGCGGGATCGCGGTGACGCGGTCGGGCATGACGTCGTGATTGGCGAGGACGTGTTCGCGTGTGAACTCGGAATTGGCGATGATCGCATCGCCGCGCGCCATCACTGAATTGTAGAACGCCTTCAGCGGCGACTTGGCGTTGTAGATGCCGTGATAGGTGGTGACGAACGGCACGCCCGCCATGCGCGCGGCAAAGAACGCGCTCCACGCTGGCGCACGCGAGCGCGCGTGAATGATCTGCACGTGACGTTCGCGCGCGATCTTCGCGAGCTTGAACGCGTTGGCGATGACAGTGATCGGATTCTTGGAAGCGGCAGCGAGCCTGATCAGCTCGCCGCCGGCCGTCTTGAGGTCCGGCTCAAGACGGCCGCCGGCGCTAGCAACCAAAGCGAGCCCCCCGGCGCGGCTGATTGCCTCCGCTATTTCAAGCGTGGTCCGCTCAACCCCGCCAGCGTTAAGCTCAGGGGTTACTTGCAGAACCGTCAGGTTGTGACCTTCTTGCAATGCTGCGCCGATGCCCGTTTCCCGCCTCGTCCGGCTAAACTGATGTTTGATAACGGTTTTGCTTAACAAGGCGCTTAGATTCATTGAACGCGCGTTATTGGGCGGCTTCTGCTCACCCGCGCCAGCTGGAGTAGAGCGATGCCCTTCGGCCAAATCGAGGCCCTTCCGCATCAAGGTGTGCAGATCGCGTTCGAGCGCATCGAGGGCGCGGAGCCGACCTTCGTTTGGCTCGGCGGCTTCAAGTCCGACATGGCCGGCACGAAGGCGCAGGCGCTAGCGGATTGGGCGGCGCGGAGCGGCCAAGCTTTTGTACGATTTGACTATTCTGGGCATGGGGTCTCGGGCGGCGCGTTCGTGGACGGCTCGATTTCGCGCTGGCTCGGCGACACGCTGGCGGTGCTGGATCAGCTGACGACGGGGCCGCTGGTGCTGGTTGGATCGTCCATGGGCGGCTGGCTTTCGCTACTGGCGGCGCGGGCGCGGCCCGAGCGGGTGGCGGCGCTGCTGCTGATTGCGCCGGCGGCGGATTTTACCGAGCGGCTGATGTGGCCGGGGTTCAGCCCGGCGCAGCAGTCGAAGCTGATGGCCGAGGGCCGGATCGAACTCCCCTCCGCCTATTCCTCCGAGCCCAACGTGATCACCCGCGAAATGATCGAGGACGGTCGCAGGCATCTGATCATGGATGCGCCGATCGCATTCTCCGGCCCGATCCGCATCCTCCAAGGCGGGGCCGACCCCGACGTGCCGCCGGCGCATGTGACGGCGCTGGTGCCGCTCTTGCGCGCCAGCAACAATGTGCGCCTGCACATGATCATGGACGGCGACCACCGCCTCTCGCGGCCCGAGGACATTGCGCTGCTGTTGGAAACCGCCGCCGACCTTCGCCAGACGCTCGCGCGCTGAGCGAACAGCTTGGAATTGGCCGCCCTTTCGGGCATCGGTTGACGGTCCCCATGGGGGACCTGCGGGAGAAACTGGGTTCATGTCGATCGTCGCCGCTCTGATTTTGCCGCTTGTGCTGGGGCAAACCTCGACCGCGCCCACGGGCCAATTGGGCGAGCGCTTTGCGCGCTGCGTGCAGCTGATCGAGACCAATCCGGCGGACGCGTACGAAGAAGGCATGGCCTGGGCGGCGGAGGCCCAGTCAGTTCACGCGTTCCGGTGCGCGGCGATGGCGCTGGTGGCGCAGAACCGCTTCGAGGAAGGCGCGCGTCGCCTGCAATCTTTGGCCAGCGCTGTAGCGCCGGAAAATACGGCGCTGCGCACCGAGCTTTGGTCGCAAGCGGGCAATGCATGGTTGCTGGCGCGCGAGCCCGGCAATGCGCGCAGCCAATTCACGCGCGCGATCATGACGATGGAAAGCGATCCGTCGCAACTGCCGGATTTGCTGATCGATCGCGCCCGCGCTTATGCGATGGAGAGCGATTGGCGCCCGGCGGAAGAAGATCTTTCGCGCGCGCTCGATATCCGCCCCAATGATCCGCTGGCGCTGCGGCTGCGCGCGACAGCGCGGATGAACCAGCGCTCGTTCGATCTGGCGCAGGCTGATGCGATGGCGGCCGTGCGGCTCGAGCCTGGGAACGAGGAAAACACGCTCGTTCTCGGCGATGTCCGTGAAAGCATCCGCACCGGTGCGCCGTACGAACGCCCGTAAGCGGCGTTTCGCTTTTCTGCGACGGAGTTAGACCGAGCGCCCGTTTGATCTGGCGTGAGGGCTCCAGTCCTGGAGGCGACAAGTGAGTTTCAAAGCAGTTCTGGCCGGTGCGTTCGTGATGCTGGCCGCGTGTGCAACGCCGGCTTCGGCGTGGACGCAAATCGGCGCGCGCGAAGTGCGCGACCGCACCGATCGCGACGTCATCCATGCCAATGGCCCGCGCCAATTCGAGCGGATCAAACTCTGCGTCTATCGCAATCCGGTGCACTTCTACGATCTGGACGTCTTCTACCGGAACGGCGGACACCAAGACGTCTCGGTGCGCGCACGGATCAACCCGGGCGAATGCACGCGCGCCATCGATCTGAACGGCGATGACCGCAACATCACGCGCGTTGCGATGGTGTACGAAGAAACCAGCTTCCGCCGCCGCACGGCGACCGTGCGGCTGTTCGCTGAGTAGCTACTGCGCGATGGCGTCCGCGGTTGGAGCGGCGGCGATCTGACGAAGATCCCAGCCCTCCCCGCGGATGTTGTCGACCTTCCAGCGATCATCTTCCCAAATGAGATCGTAGATGATGTTGGTGGGCGAGGTGGCGTTGTCGAACGTCACGCGGACGACGGCGTGGCTGCCTTCGCTGATCGCTTCGTTGACGACGTTGAGATTGCTGAGCTGATAGTCCTGCGCGCCGATAATCGGGTCGAAGTCGAGGATCGGCTCATTGATGGCCTGCGAGCGCGCCATCATGGCTTCCAGTTGCGCCCAGAGTGCGTTTGACCACGGCGCTTGATCGCGGAGTTCGGGAAACTGGGCGTCCGGCGTCATGTAGCGCTCATAGAGCGGCGCGATCACAGCGGCTGGATCGGTGGCGGCGCGCGCGCCTTCAGGCGCATCGGTTTTCGCGGCCTCTGGCGGCGTACAGGCAACAAGAGCGGCCGCGCTTGCGGCAAATAGAACATCACGTCGACGCATAACTTCCCCCAGCAAAAATCTCTTAGTGCACGCGCCCGGTTATCGGGTCGCGATCGGCGACTGGCGCCGGATTTTCCGCACGCCACGCCGCGATGATGGCAGGCGCCGCGGCGCGCGCGCGATCATCAATCTGATCATTCACCATCTGCAGCACGGCAGTCACGCGCTCTTCGCCCGCCTCTTGCGCCATGAGCAGATAGGCGTAGCCGCGAGGCACATCGACGTCGCCGCCTTCGCCAATGATCATAATGCCGCCCAACGAGAGCAAAGCGCGCGCGCTGCCTGGCGCGCCGCTGATTGAAGCGCGGCGATACCATTCGCGCGCCGCCACATCATCTTCAGCAACGCCACGGCCAGTGGCGAGCAACGCCGCCACGTAGTTCATGCCTTGCGTCGAACCATTGTTGGCTGCGCGCAAGAGCCACGTGTAGCCGGTCGCGGGATCGGCCGGCGTGCCGATGCCGTTCAAGATCATCGACCCAACGCGAAATTGCGCGAGCGATGCGCCGAAGGGATTGGTTGTGGCTTCGGCCGCGCGGCGCGCATGTTCGAGGCCGAGCGTAAGATCGCGCGGATAGCCTTCGATGCCGCGCACGTAGAATTCGGAGATCGTCAGGTTGGCGCCGATCGAGCCGAGCTCAGCAGCGCGGCGCAGCAATTCATCGCCGCGCGCCCGATCAGCAGGTCCGCCAATGCCGGAGCGGAGCAGATAAGAGAGGTTGTTCATCGCCTCCGGACGGTTGGCCGCGGCAGCGATTTCCAAGAGACGGCGGCCCTCAGCATCGTCGCTGGGATCGCCATTGGTGATGAGATCGACGCCCTGCGCCTCTTCGGGCGTGGCATTGGGGTCCTGCGCCGCCGCCACAGACGCGCTGCAAAGCGCAAGACCAAAGATTGCCGCCGCTAAAATCCGCATGGGGGTACGCTAATAAGCCCGGCGCGCGAACGCAACGTCAGGCCTTAGCTGCGTACCCAGGCGACCGCCGGATCGTTGAAATCAACAATATCGCCCAGCTCGTACACGTTGCGATAGCCGTAGCCGTAGAGATTTATGAAGGTTTGAATGTTCAACGCCAACTCGACGCGCTTCAGGATCACAGGCTGGGCGTTGTTGGAAAAGTTGTTGTTGCAATAGATCAGGATGCGCACGTTTGGATCGCGCAACGCGTCGCGCAGGCTTTGATCGGTGAAGTCCGTGAACGGCAGATTGATCGCGCCGTCGATGTGGCCTTCGGCGTAAGCGTCGGCGGAGCGCGCATCGAGGACGATCGTGTTTGGTTCGCGCGCCATGCGCTGAAAGTCAGCGAGCGTGACGAGGCGATCTTGGCGATAGGTTTCGACCTCGCGCGTGAGATTGCGGAAGCCGGAATAGTTGATCTGCGCCGATGTGTTTGCGTTTTGCGGCTTATCTTGCGCCAGAGCGGCGGCGGAGACGAGACCGATCGCGAAAGCCAAGATGACGGCGCGCATGATGCTTATCCTCCCGCGGAGAGGCTACGCGCGTTCGTGAAGCGGAGGCCTCCCCTGTTCGTGGGATGAGGCGCGCGGTTTGGGTTCTTATTGCGGCGCGTTGTTGATCATGGTGAGGAGATAGGGCGCGCCGACGGTGATGAGGCCGCCGATCAGCAAGCCCACCGGCATGCCCATCAGCGCGCCGACATAGGCGTTTCCCAGCCGCTCACCCCAATCGAGGCCGCGGCCGCCGAGGCGCAGCAAAAAGCCAAGCCCCGCGCCGATCAAACCGCCCATGCCACCGTAATTCCAGCCGAGCACGCAGAGCGCGATCATGCCCGCGAACGCCGCCAGGGCGAGCAACAGCCTCAATCCGTTCAAGCAGGATCACTCCTCGCGGACACAGGGCCGGCAGGCCTTGTGTCCCCCGCGACTCTCTTGGCGTGTGTCCCGCCCCGGACGCAAGCGTCAGAGGCGCCGCAGCAGGCTCAGAGCCGCTGTTCGGGGTGGTGGGCGCCGCCATTTGGGGCCGGACCGGGCGCCGGAGCCACACGCCGGGCAAGCGCATCGCGCTGGGCGGCGGCGCCGATGAGGCCAAGTTCTTGCGGCGTCAGCACCAGAAGCTGGCCGGACGCGGCGAGCGCCTCGGCGATGTTCTGGCGCGTCTGCATGTCCAGCAGCGCCATCAGCGCGCTGAGCGCGGCAGGATCGCGGTTCTTGAACACGTCAGCCAACTGATCGATCTGCTGCGGGCGCAGCGTCAACACGCCGGCGGCGCGGGCGAGCGCGCGTGCGGCGGCATGTTGCTCAGGCGTGGCGTTGGCCGGGAGCGATGCGGTGGCGAGCGCGCCGCCAACGGGGGCCGCGAATTCGTCGGGCTGGGTGTAGGTGAAGTTCGCCGTGTGGAAGCGGACGCCGAGCGCCATGCCGGGCTCGCCTGCTTCGTCGCCTTCGCTTTCATCGCGGCGCAGGCGTTCGATGGCGCCGCGCTCAACTTCTTGCAGCGACGCGCGCAAGTCTTCGTCATTGCGCTTGCCGATTTCCGCGCGGAATGCGCTCTGAATGCGGCTTTCCATCGCCAGTGAGAATTCTTGGATCTCATAGACGTGCTTCAGCAACGCACGGTTCAAGCTGAACTGCACGCGCGCGTCGACGATGACTTTGTGCGAGTCCGCGGTCACCGCGTCGAACGGCAGCGGCGCACAATAGTGCGGGCGGAGATTGATAGCGCCGGTGCGTGGGTCCATCAGCTTGACCATGCGCCGACCGCCCGTGGCGGGATCGAGCGCGACGAACTCGATGTGCGGCGCCGAAGGCCCGCGAACGACGCTTTCGTCGAAGTCCCAAAGGACGACCTTGCCTTCGAGCGCGCGGCGATAACCGCGGTCATCCTGGGTCATGTAGGTGCGGTCGTAGCGCGCCTCGTAATAGCGGGACCAAACGTAGAAAATCACCGCGAGCAGGACGACGCCCACCAAGGCAGCAATTGCAATTATGAGCGCCAAAGGCATGGCGAACCCCGCTTATTGTGACAGCAGAACGAGCCTAACCCAGTCAGAACCGGCTTGCAGCCCCCATGCGCGCATGGCGCGAATTAGCGCTGGGCGTCAGGACGATCCATCAGCAGCACGCACGAGGCCGTGCCGGCATTCCGGACCTCGCGGGCGCGCGCCACAATAGTGGCCGAGCGGCCACGCACGTACGGCCCGGGATTGACGGCGCTCCAGCGGTTCGGGCTTGGCACAACGGCGGCAAGGCGCGCGGCCTGCAGCGGCGTCAAATCGGCGGCGGATACGCCGAAACGCGCGCGGGCGGCGGCCTCGACGCCGAAATTGCCGTCGCCGAATTCGATGTTGTTGAGATACGCCTCCATGATGCGCCGCTTGGGCCACATGAATTCGATCAAGGCGGTGAAGTAAGTCTCGAAGCCTTTGCGGACCCAGCCGCGCTCGGGCCAGAGGAAGAGATTCTTCGCGGTTTGCTGACTGATCGTTGAGCCGCCGCGCATTGGGCCTCTGCCGCGGCGATTGGATTCCATCGCGCGCTGGATGGCTTCGATATCGAAGCCATCATGCTCGCAGAAGCGCGCGTCTTCCGACGCAATCAACGCGCGCGTCATGTGCGGCGATATGCGGTTGAGCGGCACGGGATAGTGGCGGATGGTTTCCCCTTCCGCGGCGCGCTGCATCATCAGCACTGTCGATGGCGGCTCAAGGAAAAGATACGCCGTCACCCACGTCACCGGCGCCAACACAAACGCGATGAACAGCACGGTGATGCTGGTGATGAAGAGGCCGTAGCGCTTGCGGCGCTTGATGCGGCCGAGGTCGAGATCGAGATTACGCTTTGCGTCGCGGCGGCGCTGACGATCGCCAGGACGCGGCGCCGGCTCCGGCATCGGAACGTCTGGCTCGCCGAACGGATACTCTTCTTCGTCGAACGCTGAAGTCTGCGATGCTTGCGGCGGTTCGTAGGTGCGGTCCATCTGAGCCAACGGCTCTTCGTGCAGATCTTTCGCGGCAGCTTCGTGGATGCTTGGCGGCGGCTCGGCGGCGGCTGGTGGTGGCGGCGGCTCGACATACACCGGCGGCGGTTCGGGCTCGACGTACACTGGCTCCGGTGGCGGCTCGTAAGCTTTCACCGGTTTGGGTTCGATGATCGGCTCCGGTGCTGGCGGCTCGTAAGCTTGCACAGGCTCAGGTTCAGGCTCGACGATCGGCTCTGGCGGCGGCGGCTCGTAAGCCTGCACCGGCTCAGGTTCAGGCGCCGGTTCTTCGATCGCGGGCTCTTCTGCAACGATCTCGGGCTGCGCGTCGCCCTCTTCGGCGCGCGTTTCTTCGGGCGTGGGTTCGCCTTCGTTCTTCGGCTCTTCCTCGTCCGGGCTCATTGATCCCATTCCTCGACCACGCTCGGATCGGCTTCGCGCGGTTTTCGCGCTGATTTGAGGCGCTGGAACGCCTCCGCGTCAAGCAACCGCCGCGCCGCCCATACCGCCATCGCGCGCACAAGTGGGGATGAATCGCCGGTTAGGTGCTCTGCAACATGGGCAAGTGTTGCATCGCCGCTATTGCCGATGGCGCACGCGACGTTGCGGACAAAACGGTCGCGGCCAGTTCGCTTTACAGGCGTGCCGGCAAAGCGCGTGCGAAACGATGCATCATCGAGCGCGGCGAGTTCGGAGAGTGGCGCGAGGCGCAGATCGTCGCGCATCGCCATGCGCGTCTCACGCGACGCTTGCGCAAACTTGTTCCAAGGGCACACGGCTAAGCAATCGTCGCAGCCGTAGATGCGGTTGCCCATCGCCTCGCGAAACTCGCGCGGGATTTGGCCTTTGTGCTCGATGGTCAGATAGGCAAGGCAGCGGCGTGCATCGAGTTGGTACGGCGCCGGAAACGCGTTTGTTGGACACGCATCAAGGCACGCGCGGCATGAGCCACAATGATCTTGCTCGGCTTCATCCGGTGTGATTTCGACGGCGCTTAGAATTGCGCCGAGGAAAAGCCACGAGCCATGCTCGCGCGAGACGAGATTGGTGTGCTTGCCTTGCCAGCCCAAGCTAGCGCGCTGCGCCAGCGGCTTTTCCATCAGGGGCGCGGTGTCGACGAACACTTTGACGTCGGCATCGGTTGCACGCACCAGCCATTGGGCGAGCTGCTTCAGCTTGCCTTTGACGACGTCATGATAATCGCGCCGGGCGGCGTACGCGGAAACAATGCCGCTCTGCTTTTCTTGAAGCAGAGCGATGGCGTCGTCCGTCGTCGCGTAGCTCTGGCCGACGAGGATGGCGCTTTTCGCATCGCGCCAGAGCGCCTGCGGATGCTCGCGCGGATTGGCGCCGTCGCGCGTCTGGGAAAGCCAGGCCATATCGCCTTGGCGGCCTTCATCGAGAAACTCGCGCAGCCGAGCGCCGGCCGGCCATGCGTCACGCGCCGAGGCAACGCCGACAGCGTCGAAACCAAGCGCCTGCGCTTGCTGCTTGAGGGCCGAAGAGTCCACGCTTGCGATATGGCGCAAGCGGCGCGCCGCGTCGATGCGCTAGCGCCGGCCGACCTGCGCCGCCACCGCCCCGCCCTCGGCGCTCAGCGTTTGCAGCAGGCGATCATGCTCACCAAGCGCCCGCAGGAGCTCGAGCAGCCGCGGCAGCGGCGTCTGGGGCGTCAGGCGCACTGCAGCGACGTCTACGTCGATGATGAAAGCGTCCAGCGCATCGAGCTGACGCTCGTTAATGTCCTGCAACGCGGTAATGGGCGTATCGCCGAGCGACAGGTAGCGCGCCCGCTCCTCCCGCAGCGCCGCACGGCCCGAGGCCACCCAAACGCGGGCGCGCGCGGTGGCGGCGGTGACGGCGGAAGCATCGGTTGCGGTTGAGATGGTCAGCATGGCGTAGAGGCTGTCCATCATCTCAGCGCGCGCGCCATTGATGTGGTGGAGCGGATCGTCGACGGGAAACTGCAACTGCGCGACGCGCAGGGTGTTCGCCTGCGAACGCATGAAATTTGCCGTGAACATGACGAGCCGGTTCGCGAGCCGTGTAAGTTCTTCAACATCATTGCGTTCGAACGCGGGCAGCAATTGCTCAACGTCGGCGATCGCTCCGTCGAAGACATCGATTGTGTTTCGCGTTTCCGAAAGCGCGAGATCGGTGAGCCGCACGACGCGTTCGTCTACATTGGGCGATGCAAATGGCGGCAGCGTATCTAGTTCGGCGCGAAGCGCTCGCAGCTCAGCGCGCGCCGCTCGGATCGTGGGTTGGCCAGCCCGCAGGGCCGCCACCATACCCTCTGTCGTCCGGGCCTGCCGCGCCGCGCGAGAGACAGCGGTGACCGAGCGCACCGCCGCCTGCATGCGTGTTTGAATGTCGGTGAGCGGCCTCGCCCAGGCGACGAGTTCTTGCAGCTGCGCCTCAGTCTGCGCGGACGCAGGCGGAGGCGCGATGACAAGACCGAGCGCCAGAACGAGCGCCGCAAACCAGCTTCTGATCATTGCGCGGTCATGATGGCGTTGCGTTGCGCGATATCGTCCATGCGCCGGGCGTCGCGTTCGGAGAACGCGTCGAGGTGGACGTCGATTTGCATTTCGGTCGCCTCGCCGCCGTCGGGGCCGCGGAGCAAGCGGGCAACGGATTCGAAATCGCCGGCGATCTGTTCTTCGCGATCGAACGAGACCGGGAAGGTTCGCGAGAGCGCGCGCAGGCGCGGCAGCAGCGCGGCATCGATGCTGGCGGCGATGACGGGGTCGTTGAGCTGCGAGTCGAGCAAGGTGAGATCCGCGCGGCCTTGCGCCACCGCTTCGCGCATTTGCCGCGCCGCGATCGAGATCGATTGCGCGGTGCCCGCGCGGTCAGGCGTTTCACCGCGCATCAATTGAAGGCGATAAGTCAAGATCGCATAGAGCGCGCCATACGAGTGACCGTAGGCGCCAGCGAGCGGGCCTTGCGGATTGCCGGGCGTGGCGGCTGCGGCTTGAGCGGCGTTGGTGTCCTGAAAAAGACGCGTCGACACCAGGGCCGCTTCAATCGCGGTGACGCGGATCGAATTGACGCGATCCATCTGGTTGCGCTCAACCGCGTCAGCCAGCGTGAGGTAGGCGCTGGTGATGCGGTCGCCGGCGTCGAGCGATTCACGCAGACGCGGCAGCGCCGCTTCGATTGCACTGCGTAGCCGTTCGGTCATCGCGTCTTGCGCGGGTGGCGACGGCGGCAAGCGATCAAGGTCGGCGCGGGCTGTGTTGAAGGAAGCTTGCGCACGCGCGGCCCACTCCCTTGTCGAGGCCGCCCATGCGCGGCGTTCGGCTTGGCTCATCCCTGGGAATGGCGGGTTGGGCAGACTCTGGAGCGGCACGACAAAGGCCGACACGATGCGCTGAAACTGTTGCGCCCAGGCGGCGACGCTTTGGATTTGCTCCAGCGTCTGCGCTTCGGCGCTGCGCGTGGTGGTGAATGGTGTTGCGTTGAGGGCGACGACCGCCGCCAACGCAACAGCGAATTTCCGGATCATGTTGCGTGCCTCCCCAGGCAGATTACTGGCTGGCTTGTGTCATTTGCGAATAGAGCGCCACCTGCTCCGAGTTGATGCGCTGGTACTCAACTTCGATGGCCGCGATCTGGGCAGTGTAGCGGGCGTTGAGATCCTGCGCCGAGGCGCCAGCCGCCGCGTCACGTGCAGCCGCGCGGAACAGCGCCACCGCACGATCGTTCGCCACATAGAATTGATCTTCCAAAGCGAACATCTGATCAATCGCCCGCTGCTGAACCGGCGGAAAGCCGACCATCATGGCGCGTTGACGCGTGAGCGCGGCGCGACCCGAGGCGCTCCAACCGGCGGCGTTATCGGCAGCGGCGTTGACCGCGGCGGCGCGGTCCGGAACGTTCGGCATGACAAGCGCGCGCATGCCTTCGTAGAGGGCGACCATCGCGCCAAGGCCATGGTGAGCGCTCTCCTCCACCGGGACCGTGCGTTGGCGGCCGCGGAACATCACGATCTGACCTTCAATCAGCAGCGATGCGCCGCGGATGAGGCGCGGCCCGAGAGACGCAAAGGCGGCGCGATCGTTACGCTCGTAAGCGTCGGTGGCTTCGATGAGAACGCCGAGGATCTCATCCATGTTGCGGAGATAGATCTGCGTATCTTCAATTGCCGTGCGTGAGAATTCGACAAGCTCAGGATCGGCGCCCGGATGTTGGAACGGGCCTATGGCGCGCAGCTCTTCGCCGTAGGCCATCAGCATCGGCCGCGACCGTTGCGCGTGCTCGCGCACAGCGCGCATGCCGGCGAGTTGATCGGCGCGGCTGGCGTTGGGGTTATATGAGGCGTGGAATTCGCTGAGCAGATTGTTCACCGCGCTCGCGCGCTCGATCACAGCAGAGACGCGCAGCATCCATTGCGCGAAGGCCTGCTCCGACTCGACGGTTTGCGCCGCAGCGGGCTGCGTTTGGGCAAGGCCCAGCGGCGCGAGCACAAGCGCGATCGCGGCCAGAAAATACTTCATAAAACTCACCCCCTGCACGCCCTCGGGGGCTGTCTACCCCGATACCGCGCGAACGGTCTAGCTTCGGCCTCAGGTCACAGCGGACGGCGTTGGTTTTCCGCCAGCATAGCGGCGCGCACCCGCTCAATCCGGTCGATCTCGTCGAGGTGCGGACGATCGTTCATCTCTTGCTGAGCCCAGACATCGCGGACGTCGGCGCCGTTTTCCAGCGCAACGACAGCGTCATCGATGCCGACGGCCAGGCCTTCATAGGCCGCAAAGCTCTGCGGGAACGTCGCGACCATGCGCAGCAGCAGACGGCCAAGCTCGACGCCGGGGCCAGCTTGCATCTCGCGCGCCTGTATTTGGATTTGCTCAACCAGAACACGCCCGCGCGCCAGTTCGGCACGCAACGACCGTGCACTTTGGCGCAGGCTAGCGATGAGCGCTTGCCGATCGCCGCCGCCATCTAGCGTCTCCAGCGCGTAGCGCGGCATGATGATCACGGAGTCATAATAGTGTTGCGTCGCGATCATGAGCGCGTGGTTTGGATTGTCGGATGGGATCATCGCGGCTGAGATGTCGATACGGCCACGGTCGACCATGGTGAGTTGGATGGAGGCGTTGAAAAATGCGCGCTCGCGCGCCTCGATGCCCTTGGCTCGATCATCAAGCGATCCGAGACCCAGCGCCACCGAGGTTTCAATCACCCGCTCCATTTCATCGAGCGTGGGGCCGAGATTGTCGCGCGTCGCGACGAGCACGGCTTCAAGGGCGGCGCCATCCGGGCCGTAGCCCGACAAATGCGGCGGCGCCCGCAACGCACGGGCGCCGGCGCGGGCTTGATCCATGGAGGCGATGGCGCGCTCATTCCATTGTTCGATCGCGCGGCGTGCGCGACGGGCGGACATGCTGCCATCGGCGAAGCCATCGAGCGCGGCGTAGAACGGCTCCATGGTCATGAACGGCTCATTCGCGAAGGCCATGACCGCCTGGTATTCCTGCATCCACGTGCCGATGTCGGCGAGCGAGGCCTGCATTTCAGCCGGCGTCTGCGCATGCGCGGGCGCCGGTGACATCGCCATCACGGCCAACGCTAACGCCGCCAACACACGCTTGATCATGATCATCTCCCCGCGTGCGGTTCTAGGCGCCCGCATTGAGGAGGTCTAGCTGGTCGGCTGGCGCTTAAGCAGCGGCGACGTCTTTGGATGTCGCCGTGTCGCTCAGTGGATGCTTCAGGCGCGTCAGCATTTCTTGCGGGCAGATTTGCCAGAACTTGCCGCGCGCAGCGTCCCAATTTGCCAGAAGCTGCGCCGCGCGCTGGGAATCCGTGCGCTTGCCGTGCTCAGCGATGAGCGCCTTCAGCTGCTTTTCCCAGTGGGCTGAAGCGAGACGCTGCCAGACGATGGAATCTGGATTGGCGCGCTCAGGGAAGCTGCCGTCTTCATCGTAGACGAAGGCCATGCCGCCGGACATGCCGGCGCCGAAGTTGTCGCCGACGTGGCCCAGGATCGCGACTGTGCCGCCTGTCATGTACTCGCAGGCGTTAGCGCCGGCGCCTTCGATGACAGCGGTTGCGCCAGAGTTGCGCACGGCGAAGCGTTCGCCGGCGAGGCCGGCGGCGTAGAGTTTGCCGCTGGTCGCGCCATAGAGGCAGGTGTTGCCGATGATCGCGCCTGGCTCTTCGCCTTGCGGCGGACGCAGCGTGATGAGGCCGCCGCTCAAGCCCTTGCCGACGTAATCGTTGGCGTCGCCCGTCACATCGAGCGCGATGCCCTGCACGAGCCAAGCGCCAAGGCTTTGGCCGCATGAGCCACGCAGCTTCACCGTGAGCTGGCCTTCGGGCAGCGCGTTCTGGCCAACGCGCCGCGTCACGTGCGCCGATGCACGGGCGCCGATGGCGCGCTGCGTGTTGCGCACGTTGAATACGAGTTGCTTCTTCTCGCCGCGCTCGAAAAAGCCTGGCGCTTCGTCGATGAATTCATGGTCGAGCGCTTGCGGCGGCTCGTTGCGGCCGAGCTGGGTGCAATAGCTCGGGTACGGGCTATCGACCCGCACGAGCAGCGGATTGAGATCAAGATCGTCGAGGTGTTCACTGCCGCGGCTGATCTGTTCGATCAGATCGGTGCGGCCGATAATGTCTTCGAGGCGGCGGAAGCCGATCATGGCGAGGATTTCGCGCACTTCCTCGGCGATGAAGCTCATCAGGTTGACGACTTTGTCCGGCGTGCCGGTGAACTTTTGGCGCAGCTTTTCGTCCTGTGTGCAGACGCCGACGGGGCATGTGTTGGAATGGCACTGGCGCACCATGAGACAGCCCATGGCGACGAGCGACGCCGTGCCGATGCCGAACTCTTCCGCGCCGAGGATGGCGGCGACGATGACGTCACGGCCCGTGCGCAGGCCGCCATCGGTGCGCAGGCGCACGCGGTGGCGGAGATTGTTGAGCATCAAAGTCTGATGCGCTTCGGCGAGCCCCATCTCCCATGGGATGCCGGCGTACTTGATCGACGTTTGCGGGCTCGCGCCCGTGCCGCCGACGTGACCGGAGATGAGGATGGTGTCGGCGCCAGCTTTCGCGACGCCAGCCGCGACAGCGCCGATGCCGGATTGCGCGACGAGTTTCACGCACACGCGCGCGATCGGGTTGATCTGCTTCAGATCGTAGATGAGCTGGGCCAGATCTTCGATCGAATAGATATCGTGGTGCGGCGGCGGGCTGATGAGGGAGACGCCGGGCGTCGCATGGCGAAGGCGCGCGATCAGTTCAGTGACTTTGAAGCCGGGCAGCTGGCCGCCTTCGCCGGGCTTAGCGCCCTGCGCCACTTTGATTTCGATTTCGCGGCACTGGTTCAGATATTCCGCCGTGACGCCGAAGCGGCCGGAGGCGATCTGCTTCACGGCAGAATTGGCGTCGTCGCCATTCGGCAGCGGCTTGTAGCGCTCTGGATCTTCGCCGCCCTCGCCACTGACGCTGCGCGCGCCGATGCGGTTCATGGCGATGTTGAGCGCGCCGTGCGCTTCAGGTGAAAGCGCGCCCATACTCATGCCGGGCGTGAGGAAGCGCTTGCGGATGTCGTTGACGCTTTCGATCTCGGCGATCGGCGTTGGGTTGAGCTTTTCTTCGCGCACTTCCAACAGATCGCGCAGCTGGATCGGCTGATTGAGACGCCGTTCGCGGATGAACTCGGAATATTTGCGATAGGCTTTGTAGTCGCCGGTATCGCACGCACGCTGCAGCTGGTGGATAGAGTCCGCTTCAAGCGCGTGGCGCTCGCCACGGGCGCGGTAGCGATACTGCCCGCCGATCGGGAGCGCGGTCAGCGTTTCGTCGTGAGCCTTGGCGTGCTGGTCCGCCGCTTCGAGCGCGAGGCCAGAAAGGCCGATGCCGGAGATGCGGCTGGTAAGGCCCGGGAAAAATTCATCGACCAAAGCGCGCGAGAGGCCGATGGCTTCGAAGTTCAAGCCGCCGCGATAGGACGAGATCACCGAGATACCCATCTTCGAGATGATCTTCAGCAGCCCCGCTTCGAGCGCGGCGCGATAGTTCGCAGCCGCCTGCTCGACCGTGAGCTTGCCGGAGAGACCGCGCGACACGCGATCGGCGATCGTCTCAAGCGCAAGATACGGATTCACCGTCGTTGCGCCGCAGCCGATGAGCACGGCGGCGTAGTGCGGATCGAGGCATTCGGATGAGCGCACGGTGAGCGAGCAATACGTACGCAGGCCCTTCGCCACCAAGTGCGAGTGCACGGCGCTGACCGCGAGGATCATCGGACAGCCGATGCGGTCCGGGCCTTGCTGACGATCGGTGAGCACCACGTGCGCGCGCTTGTAGAACGAAACCGCCTGCTCAGCTTCAGCGCAGATGCGGATCAACGCCTTGCGCAGGATCGCGCCGGAATCTTCACCGGGCTCCGGCGTCGGGAAGGTGCAATCGATGCGCGCCACGTCATCGCGCATCTCGCGCATCATGCGCGTGTACATGCCGTTGGTGAGGATCGGGCTCGAGAGTACGTAGACGCGCGATTGCGTTTCGTCTTGCGCCAGGATGTTGCCGAGATTTTTGAAGCGCGTCGTCAGCGTCATCACCCGCCCTTCGCGGAGCGGATCGATCGGCGGATTGGTGACTTGGCTGAAGTTCTGGCGGAAGTAATGCGAGAGCGGCCGGTTTTGCTCGGAGAGCACGGCGAGCGGCGCGTCATCGCCCATCGATCCGATGGCTTCCTTGCCGTCTTCCATCATCGGCTGGAGCAACAGCTCCAAATCTTCCATGGTGAAGCCGGCGGCGGTTTGCCGTTGCAGCAACTCGCGGCGATCCGTGAACAGGATCGTCTCCGGGCCTTCAAGTTTCTTATCGAGATCGATGACGTTATCGAGCCAAGCGCGATACGGGTGCAACGCGGCCAGTTCGTCCACCAACTCGTCGTGGTGATAGAGGCGGCCCTCTTGGGTATCGACGGCGACCATTTGGCCCGCGCCAATGCGGCCGCGCTCAACGATCTTGCGATCATCGAGTGGGCACATCCCTGTTTCGGAGCCGACAACGAGCAAGCCGTCCTCCGTGCGCGCGTAGCGCAGCGGACGCAGCCCGTTGCGATCGAGGCCAGCAACGGCCCAGCGGCCATCGAACATCGCAAGCGCGGCCGGGCCATCCCACGGCTCCATCACTGCGTTGCAGTAGGCATAGAGCGCGCGATGCTCGGCCTTCATCGTGTGTGATTTGGCCCAAGCCTCGGGGATCAGCAGCGACTTGGCCATCGGCGCGCTACGGCCGGCGCGCACCAGCACCTCAAACACGTTGTCGAGCGCCGCAGAGTCCGAGCCGCTTGGCTGAATGATGGGCTTCACGTCGGCGTCGGCGTCGCCGAACGCGTCGGAAGCCATGGGAATTTCATGGCTCCGCATCCAATTGACGTTGCCCTTCAGCGTATTGATCTCGCCATTGTGCGCCAGCATGCGGAAGGGTTGCGCCAGACGCCATTGCGGAAACGTGTTGGTGGAATAACGCTGGTGATAGATGGCCACGGACGACACGAAGCGTTCGTCGCGGAGATCAGGATAGAAAGCGTCGATCTGAGCCGCGAGGAACATGCCCTTGTAGACAAGACGCTTCGCCGAGAGCGAGCAGACGTAAAGTTCGGTGACGTTGTCGCGAAGCGCGCGCTTCTCTATGCGGCGGCGGCAGATGAACAGATCGCGATCGACTATCTCCGCGGGGCGTTCTTGAGGATCGTAGAGCAGCACTTGCTCGATCTCGGGACGCGTTGCGTTCGCTTTTTCGCCAATCTGGCTGATGTTCACCGGCACTTGGCGCCAGCCGTAGAGCACGAAGCCGGCGCGGATGATTTCACTCTCGACGATGACACGCGCGCGTTCTTGAGCGCCGAGATCAAGCCGCGGCAAGAAAATCTGGCCGACGAAGATGCGCCCTTCCTTCGGCGTGTGGCCGGTGCGGGTCACGGCTTCGCGCAGGAAATCTTGTGGCGCTTCGATCAGGATGCCAGCGCCGTCTCCGGTTTTTCCGTCTGCATCGACTGCGCCACGGTGCCAAACGGCCTTCAACGCGGCGATCGCCAGCGTCACCACTTCGCGGCGTGGTTTGCCATCGATCGCAGCAACGAGACCAACGCCGCAGGCGTCGCGTTCTTCCGACGCGCGATAGAGGCCGTCGCGCTCGAGCTTCGCGCGTTCGCGCTCGTAGCGCGCGATGTCTTCGGCGCCGCTCATTCCGCGGCGACCTTGGCTTGCGATTGGATGAAAGTGTGCATCGCGTCGGCGGCGTCGCGGCCCTCGCGGATGGCCCAAACAACGAGCGACGCGCCGCGGACGATGTCGCCGGCGGCGAAGACGGCAGGATCGTTGGTCACGAACGAGATCGGATCGGCTTTCACGGTGCCCCAGCGTGTGAGTTCGACGTTCCAGTCGCTCAGATCTTCCGCATCGAAGCCGAGCGCCGCGATGATAAGATCGCCGGGGACTTCGTAGGCGCTGCCGGGTTGTTCTTGTGGTGTTTGACGGCCGCTTTCGTCGGGTTGGCCGAGTTGCATGCGCACCGCTTTCACCGCCGGCGACTTGCCGGCGCGCACGCTCTTCGGCGCGGCGAGCCAATCGAACAAGACGCCCTCTTCTTCCGCGTGCGCAACTTCGCGCTGCGAGCCAGGCATGTTGGCGCGGTCGCGGCGATAGAGGCAGGTGACAGACGCCGCGCCCTGGCGGCGCGCGGTGCGGACGCAGTCCATCGCGGTGTCGCCGCCGCCGATGACGACGACGCGGCGACCGTTGGCGTTAAGTGCGCCACTGGTGAATTCCGGCACGTCATCGCCGAGGCCGACGCGGTTGGCGGCGATGAGGAAATCCAGCGCTTTGACGATGCCACGATCGTTCGGCGCGTTGAGCGGCTTCGGTTTGTAGACGCCCGTCGCGATCAGCACAGCGTCGTGCTTGGCGCGGAGATCGGCGAAGCTGATGGTTTCACCGACATTGCAATTCAGTTCGAACTTCACGCCGCCGTCGATCAGCCGTTGAGCGCGGCGAAGGACGACTTCCTTTTCGAGTTTGAAGTTCGGGATGCCGTAGATCAGCAGACCGCCGATGCGGTCGTGGCGATCATACACCGTCACTTGGTAGCCGCGCTGGCGCATGCGTTCGGCGGCGGCGAGGCCAGCGGGGCCAGCGCCAACGATGCCGATGCTTTCGCTGCGCTCAGCGCGCCGCGCGAGAGGCGCGACCCAGCCTTCGCGCCAGGCGGTTTCAGTCAGGTACTTTTCGACCGCGCCGATGGTGACCGCGCCATGCTCGCTCTGCTCGATCACGCACGCGCCTTCGCAGAGGCGATCCTGCGGGCAAATGCGGCCGCAGACTTCGGGCATCGAGTTGGTCGAGGCCGAGAGTTCGTAGGCTTCGCGGAGCCGCCCCTCTGCCGTCAGCCGCAGCCAGTCGGGGATATTGTTTTGCAGCGGACAGTGCGTCTGGCAGAAAGGCACACCGCATTGGGCGCAACGGGAGGCCTGATCCGCCGCTTTTTGCGCAATGAAATCCGCGTAAATCTCGTGGAAATCGCCCGCGCGGGCCTCCGCGGGACGCTTTTCAGGCATTGTTTGCCCGAGAGACACGAATTTCTGCATGCGTTCGGCCACGAACGCCCTCCAAACGGCGCACAAATGGGAGATCATTCCCTTTTGCTCAGATTCTTCGCAGGTGCAAGAGAACTGACCTCTCAGCACAGCTAAAGCGCCGCTTTGCCGCTTCCAGGAGCGGGCGACGCACTCCAAGGTCCGCCCCGCACAGAATGGGGGCGCTTGGTGGACGTAGCTGATCTTCTTCGCGCGGCGGTGCTGGGCATCCTGCAGGGCCTGACGGAGTTCTTGCCGGTCTCCTCCACTGGGCACCTGCTCATTTTCGGGCGCGCCATTGGCTACGACGATCCGGGCGGCGTTTTCACGGTGATGATCCAGCTCGGCTCGATCCTTGCGGTGATGTGGCTCTACCGGCAGCGCATTTGGGACGTGGTGACCGGCCTGCCGACGAAGCCGGAAGCGCGGCGCTTTGCGATGATGTTGTTCTTCGCGTTCCTGCCGGCGGCTGTGATCGGGCTGCTGGCCAACTCTTACGTGCGCAACGAACTCTACCTGCGGCTCGACCTCATTGCGTGGGCGTTGATCCTTGGCGGCTTTGCAATGCTGGCGATCGAGAAGTGGCCGCCGAAGGTTGAGGTGAAGGACGCTGCGGAGACGCCGATCTGGCGCGCCATTGGCGTTGGCGTGTTTCAAACGCTGGCGTTGATCCCCGGCGTGTCGCGCTCGGGCGCAACGATTTTCGGCGGTTTGGCATTGGGCCTCGATCGCCGCGCGGCGGCGGAGTTTTCATTCTTCCTCGCGATGCCGACGATGATGGCGGCATTCATTCTGGACTTCATCGAAGTGAAGGACAGCATCACGCCGGACCGCGTCGCGGAGATCGCGGTAGGCTTTGTATTCGCGTTTATCTCGGCGGCCTTGGTCGTGAAGCCGTTCCTGAACTTCGTCACCAAGGTCGGCTTCGGACCGTTCGCCTGGTATCGCATCGTCGGCGGCGTCGTGTTGCTCGGCGTGCTGGCGCTGGGATGGCTGTGACGAAGCTCAAAGCGGAGTTCGGCCTTAAGCCTGAACACCTCTTCCCCGCACCACACTGACAATCGCCATCACCAGCAGCGCCAGCCAAGCGACAGCAAAGGCGGCGCCCATGACGGTCGAGAGCGTCACGTGATCGTACGCAGCGGCGGCGACGCCGAACGGCGGCAGCATTAGAATGGCGCCGAGCGTGTAGCGCTTCTTTTCCGACACATAGCAAATGCCGGCGCAGAAGGCGGCGTGCGCGGCGAGCAGCGCGAACTTCGACCACGCGCCGAGTTGCGAGTATTGTAGCAGCCCACCCGGCGCATCGAGCGTTTGCGTTAGCGAGAGCAGCGTTATCGTCTCAAGATAGTCCCCGGCCGCAGCAAGCAAGGCGGCGCCGATGGCGATGATCACTAACGGCCGCTGCCACGCGCCGTCCGCCAGGAAGAGCACAGCGCAAATACCAAACAGCGTGTACGCGGGAATGAACGCCCAGATGTCGAGATGATTGACTGCATCCATGGCAGTGACGACCAGCGGGCGGCATGCGCTTTGCGGTTCGCCGAAGATCGCGATCAGATCGGCGAGGTTGCGCGCGAACTCAAACTGGATGACCGCGCCGCGCTGAAAGCACTCGCCCGCCGCCTGCACTTCCGGAATCATCGCGAACGAGACGGAAATGCCAAGCGTGATGACGCCCGCTATGATCGTCGCGATCGCCCAGACACGGCCGGTCACGTCGGATTTTGCTTGGTTTGGAATTGGCCGTATGGACGGAAGCGCCAGAGGTAGCTCGGCACGATGGCCTCGACGCTCTCAAGCGGCGAGACGCCGAGATCCGCAATCGTGTGCGCATCGGGATCGGCGCCAACGATGTTGTCGCGCTTCAGCATGGTGACTTGATCGCCCGTGAGCGGCGGGTCCCACGGCAGCAGCTTGAACACCCAATTGGTGATTAGGCCGATCGGGTGCGCGAAGAAAAACGGCAGCGGCGCCAGCGTGCGCGGGCGATCGATCTCGCTGGTGATGAATTGGAGCAATTGCTTGAACGTGTAAGTGCGTGGGCCGCCGAGTTCGTAGACGCGGCCTTGGGCTTCGCGCTTGCTGACGGCGGCGACGACGGCGTCGGCGACATCACCGACGAAGATCGGCTGCAACTTGGTCTTGCCGCCGCCGATGAGCGGGAGGGCTGGCGCCATGGTCGCCATCTGGGCGAAGCGGTTGAAGAATCTGTCTTCAGGGCCGAACACGATCGAGGGGCGCAGGATCGTGGCGGACGGCGCGGCGCTGAGCACGGCGCGTTCGCCGCGATACTTGGAGCGCGCGTAGCGCGAGCCCTTCGGCGCGGCGCCAAGCGCCGACATTTGCACGACGCGTTTGATGCCTCGCTTGGCGGCGGCTTCGGCAATTACCTGCGCAGCTTCGACATGCAAGGTCTCGAAATTCTGCTGGCCGCTCTCGGACAGCACCGCGACGAGGTTCACCACGGCGTCGGCGTCTTCGAGTGCTGCATCGATCGATTGCGGAAAGCGCACATTGGCTTGCACGAGCTGCACTTGGCCGACATCGCCCATCACGCGCAGTTCGGCGCCAAGGTGCGGACGGCGCATTGGGATGCGCACGCGGTAACCGCGCTTCGCCAGCGCGCGCACAACTTGTTTACCGATGAAGCCGGAACCGCCGAACACAACGACGAGATCGCCAGCACTCATGTGAAGCACTCCATCAGCGTTGGTTCAGAGCGCATGCGCGATAGTCGCGAACTGAGGCTCGGAACTTTGTCGAGATGTGTCGCTATGAAGGGTTCGACACAAATTGGCAACCGCCCGGGAACCAGGACGGCGCGACAGCTTGGCTCATGTTTCTTCGGAACGATGCTGGCGCGGCGGATTTGAACAACGAACGGCCCGCTAGAGGCCGCCTGCAACTGAGGAAGGTACGATGAAAAAGTTTCTTGCAATGGCCGTCGCGGCGAGTGCGCTCGCTGTAGCTGCCCCCGCCTCCGCCCAAAGCTGGCAGAGCATCAACCAACGCCAAGCAAACCTCGATGCACGCATCGACGCTGGCGTTCGCTCCGGCGATCTGACGCGTAACGAAGCTGCGCGCTTGCGTGGCGAGTTTCGCGATCTGGCGCGCCTCGAAGCCCGCTATCGTTCGAGCAATGGCCTCTCCATGTCGGAACGCCGCGATCTCGACATGCGGTTCGATCGCTTGAGTGCGCAAATCCGCTTCGAGCGCAACGATCGCCAAGAGCGCAACTGGCAGCCGATCAACCAGCGTCAGCGCGCGCTGGATGCTCGTATCGACCGCGGCGTGCGCGACGGACGTCTCACGCGCAACGAGGCCTACCGCCTGCGCACTGAGTATGGCCAGATCGCCGCGCTCGAACGGCGCTATCGCGCCAACGGCCTGTCATTGGCGGAACGCCGCGATCTGGATCGCCGCTTTGACCGCCTCGACGCACAGCTTACGGCGTCGCTGAACGATCGTGATCGTTGGCGCGGCTAAGTGAGTTGCTCACTAAATTGTAGTGCAATCGGAACCGCCGGCGTGAAAGCGCCGGCGGTTTTGCCTTATCCTGGCCGCGTTGTTTCGGTTGATGTACGCTCATGAGCCAACGGCAAACAACACGCTTGCGCGAAAGCCGCGCACCGGTGCGCCAAGGCGCGAAAGTCATTGATGCGCAGTATGACGTGGTGGGCCGGCGCACGGTGTGGTCGCGTTTGATGACGGCGCTAACGGCTGTGTTCTGGGCGGCCGCGATTGGATTTGCAGTTCCGCAAATTTGGAGTTTCGCGACACAGGTCGGCGCGTTTTTCGCGCAGAGCTAGTGACCCTGCCGGCGAGGGCGCCGGCGCTCCAAGGAGGGCGGGAACGCAGAGACGTTCGCGTGGTAGTGGTGAGAAGAGAAGACGCTTGCGTCTCCGCGTTCCCGCAATCGATTTTTCGTCAGCGTAGGGCGGGTGGAGCTATTCACTCCGTTACCTTCCGCTTGCGGCGAGCGAGATCTTCCAGTTGATCCCGGACCTGACGGTTTCATCTCCCCGTCAGCAGATAGTCCTCACTTCGATCGCATTCCGCTTCGCAAACCGGGCTGGAATTCCTGTTAGCCCCTCCGTGATGCGGAACGGGGAGACTCTAACTCAGGTTTGGAGGTGTAGGATTGATTGGGTTCGTATCCCCGGTTTTTCGCCACCCACACGCTTCCCGGGCGAGCGCAGCGAGACCCGGGATCCATGGGTCAACATGCTGAGTTTGAACGGCCGATGGGTCCCGGCTCGGCGCACACCCGCATCTTCGATGCGCGTGAGCTTGGCCGGGAAACGTGACGCGTATGCGCCGGATTGATTACTGAGCCAGCCTCGCCAGCTCTTCGTCGCTAATGTCTTCGTTTGAATAGACGTCTTGGACGTCATCGAGATCATCGAGTTGGTCGAGCAGCTTCATCAGCGTTTCAGCGCTCTCGCCTTCGATCGGGATGGCGATGTCGGTGCGCCAGACGAATTTGGCGCTGGCGGGATCGCCGAACTTCTTGGCGAGGCCGCTCGACACCGGCGCGAGCGCGTTCATCTCGCAGGTGATGACGTGCTGTTCGCCTTCAACGGCGCAATCATCGGCGCCGGCTTCGATGGCGGCTTCCAGCATGGCGTCTTCGCTAGCGGCGGCGAGCGGGTAGCGGACCTCGCCAACCTTGCGCCATGAGTTCGAAACCGAATTGGATTCGCCGAGATTGCCGCCGTGCTTGGCAAAGGCGGAGCGGACTTCGCCGGCGGTGCGGTTCTTATTGTCGGTCAGGCACTCGACGATGACGCCGATGCCCCCAGGGCCAAAGCCCTCGTAGCGGATTTCGTCGAGGTTCTCCGCGCCCGCGCCGCCGCCCTTATCGATGGCGCGCTGGAGGTTGTCCTTCGGCATATTGACGGCGCGGCCGGAGGCTAGCGCCCGGTAGAGGCGCGGATTGGCGTTCGGGTCGGTGCCGCCGAGCTTCACCGCGGCTTGGATTTCGCGCGCGATCTTGGTGAACATCTGGGCGCGTTTCTTATCCTGCCCGCCCTTGCGGTGCTGGATGTTCGCGAATTTTGAATGGCCTGCCATGGGCCGGGTCTCTAGCCGGGGAGCCTCCCCGGCTCAAGCCGGTGCGGCGGTTTGGGATGTTTCGGCAAAGCCGTTTGCAACCCGGGGTGCAATCATGGAATTGAGCTTCCATGAAGACAGCACGGAAGAGGTCCGGGCGCGGAGAAACCGCGCGGTGGACCGATCTCCCGGAGGAAGACCTCCTGGATCTGCCCCTGAAGAGCTTGAAGGTTCGCCTTGAGGGCACGTGGCTGGCTGATTGTCTGCGCGATGTGAACGCCGAGCTGCGCAAGCGCGGGATCCTACTCAAGATGCACGGCTGGCTCTCGGACGAGTGGTTCAGCCCGACGGAGACGCCTGGTGTCGCCTTCCCGTTCTACCTGGCGCACCCGCGCCTGATACGGCTCGAGCGCAAGATGATGCTCGAAGTCGAGGGCGGCACGCGGCGCGAGTGCATGCAACTGTTGCGGCACGAGGCCGGCCACGTCGTCGAATACGCTTTTGCACTGCACAAGAGGAAACGCTTCCAGCGTTTGTTTGGGCGCGCGAGCGAAACTTATCCCGATCATTACAGACCCAATCCGAACAGCAGGAATTACGTGCAGCACCTTCGGCGTTGGTACGCGCAATGCCACCCGGACGAGGATTTTGCTGAAACGTTCGCGGTTTGGCTCACGCCGCGCTCAGGCTGGAAGAAGCGCTATGCCCAATGGCCGAAGGCTTTGGAAAAGCTTGAATACGTCGACGAACTGATGACTGAAATTGCTGGTGAAAAGCCGCTTTCGCAGAAACGTTTCGAGGTCGATCCGCTCGGCAAGCTCAAGGGTACGTTGGCGGAGCATTACGCAGCCAAGCGCGAGCGCTATGCGATCGAGACGCCGCACGTTCTCGACCGCGAACTGCGCAAGATGTTTCCCGAAGGCAGAACCAACGCGCCCCACGCAAGTTCAATCATTCGTAACAATCGTGGAAGGATCATTAGGGCGGTGGCGAAGCGCACCGGCGAGTTTCCACTCGCGCTCGATGCGGCGCTCGACGACATGATCACGCGTTGCAAGGCGCTAAACCTGCGTTCGCCTCGTGCGGAGCAAACTGTGAGGGCTGAAATCACGGCGATGCTGAGTTCGAAAGCGATCCATACGCATTACTCGACCACACGCCGGCACTGGTTCGCCGTATGAAGAGCTTGCGCGTCCTCGTTATCTGCCGGCCGGATCAATTGCCGCCGGACTCTCTAGAGGGCTTAAGCGAGAAAGAGATTTACGCCTGCAAGACTGAGTGGGACGTGTTCAACACGTTGCGCGCGAGCGGGCACGAAGTTCAGGGCCTCGGACTTCAATTTGACCTTTCGCCGCTGCGCGAGGCGGTCGATGAGTTCAAGCCGGATATCGTCTTCAACCTGCTCGATCAGTTTCACGGCGATACGCTTTATTGCCAGCACGTCGCGTCCTTCTTGGAATTGTTGAAGGTGCCGTACACGGGCTGCGGGCCGCGTGGGCAGATGCTGTCGCAGGGCAAGGACCTGTCGAAGAAGCTGATGAAGTATCACAACATCCCCACACCGGCGTTTGTTGTGGTGCCGATTGGCCGGAAGGCGAAGCGGCCGAAGCGGCTGAAATTTCCGCTGATCGTGAAGAGCGTGACGGAAGATGCGTCGGCGGGGATTTCGCAGAACTCTGTCGTCGATACGGACGAGAAGCTCGAAGAACGCGTGGCTTTCATTCACGATCGCTTGGGTACGCCCGCAATCGTTGAGCAATATATCGACGGCCGCGAGATTTATGTCGGCGTGCTCGGCAATGATCGCCTGACGGCGCTGCCGATTTGGGAATTGAAGTTCACGGCGCTGGCCGCCGGCGCGTTGCCGATCGCGACTGAGCACGTGAAGCACAATGTCGAATATCAGAAGAAGCGCGGCGTCATCGATGGCCTCGCCGAAGATCTGACGCCGACGCTGACCAACAAAATTCGTGACATGGTGAAACGCTGCTGCCGCGTGCTTGAGATCGACGGCTACGCGCGGATCGACCTGCGGCTCGATGCGGACGGCACGCCCTATTTCATCGAAGCCAACCCGAACCCCGAAATCGCCTCGAGCGAAGAGCTGGCGCAATCGGCGCTGCACGACGGGATCGCGTATGCGGATCTTCTAAACCGCATTCTGCAGCTTGGGCTGCAGCGCGCGGGAAAGGAGATCGTATATGTCGAGCGCCCTAGTCTGCGGCCCCATCGCCGCGCGGTGATGGTGGCCACGAGCGAAATGGCGGTGGCGGCGCGGGAGTAGCCGCCAATATGGACCGCCGGCGTCTCGCCGGCCAACGCCAATGCCTGCCGGCGAGACGCCGGCGGTCCATATTAGCTCAGCCCCCGCAGGCCCTCGCCTCGCCCGCAGCGGATCGCTTCTTTTGGGGTGATGATCCAGTCGAGGTGCGCGTCGTGGGGGCCGGTGGGAACGACGCCCATTTCTTGCTCTGAGTACGCCAAGCCAGCGGCGATGGCGCCGTGGGCGCGGTAGAGTGAGATGATGCGGTCGTAGTGGCCGCCGCCTTGGCCGAGGCGCCGGCCGGCGCGGTCGAAGGCGAGCAGCGGAACGAGGAAAAGGCGCGGAGAGAGATCGGCGCCTGTCGCAGGCGGTGATGGGACGCCGAATGCATCGGCGCTCAGGATCTCGTTGCCGCGCCATTGCAAAAAGCGCGCGGGGCCGTTGCGGCTCTCCATGCGCGGCAGCGCGACGGTGCGGCCAGCTTTGGCGAGCGCCGCGAGCAACGGCCGGCCGTCGATCTCACCGCCGACCGGCCAGTAGCCGGCGACAGGCGAGAGCTTCGCCAATTCGAGCGGGAAGTTTTCGATGAGCTTCAGCGCGGCGTCGCGCGGTTCGACAGCATTGCGCTCGGCGCGCATCAGCATGCGCGCATCAGCTTTGGCGGCTTCGAGTTCGGTGGGGGTCATCTTGGACCGCGGGTCTTCAGACCCGCCTGCTTTCGCGGCTGACAAGATGCGGGTCTGAAGACCCGCGGTCCGAGTGGTTGGGCGGCACCACATGCGCCGTAAGGAATGCTCATCCTCTCGAACCCTAGCGTACTAGGTGGGCGCCAGGTGCTGCAGACCAGGGTCCGCGACAGAGCCAGCTCCCGAGAGAGAAGATACGGTCCCAGGGATGAAAGCGCCTCTCGAACGCCGCAGAAACCGCCCGAGGTGAATCTAGTGCGGAGTGGCCCGCGTCTCAAGCTCTGCCTTGCGCGACCCGCAGGGCGCTGACGCGGCCACGGTCTGGCGTGTCGGCGGGTTCCGGCGGCTCGGCTTGCAGCTGCGCTTCGACCAGCATGTCGGTCAGGCGCTCGATCTCCATGCGGGCGCGGGCGAGCGCCGCGCTGGTAGCCTGCGCTTCGTCGATGAGACCGAGCGCGGTGAGCACGAGGCGGCGCATGGCGCTGGTGTCGCCGCTGAAGCCTTGCAGGCGCGTTTCCAGCACTTTGGCCAGATCTTCGAGGCGGCGCGTGTCGCACGCGGCGCATTCGATGGCGTAATCCTCGCCCAGGATTTTTACGGTGGATTGCATCAGCGTAGCGCCTCCCTGGCCGCTGCGTTGAGAGCTTTGATGGGTTCAGCGAGCGCCTCGGCGGATGCGTCGGCATCCGCGCCCTCGGTTGTGTCCAGGGCGGTTTCCAGAGCGTCTAGCGCCTCGGTGAGAGAATCGCTCGCCATTGCGACGAATTGTTACGTCCGTGATCGATTCGATGGAAGGCTGAGTTGCTGTTCCGGACGTGGACGCAACGGGCAATTGCAGTTAATCGGAAGCCACCAAATTCAGCATTTTTCCGGGAGACGACGTCTATGAGCGTGAAGGTTGCCATCAACGGGTTCGGACGCATTGGCCGGAACGTTCTGCGCGCGATCTATGAGAGCGGCCGCACGGACATCGAAGTTGTGGCGATCAACGACCTCGGGCCGGTTGCCACCAACGCTCACCTCCTCCGCTTCGACAGCGTCCACGGCAAGTTTCCGGGCGAAGTGAAGTCGGGCGAGGATTGGATCGATATCGGCCGCGGCAAGATCAAGGTCACGGCGGTGAAGAACCCGGCTGAGCTGCCGCACAAGGCGGTGGGCGCTGACATCGCGCTCGAGTGCACCGGCATCTTTACGGCGCGCGATAAGGCGGCGCTCCACCTCGAAGGCGGCGCGAAGCGCGTGATCGTTTCGGCGCCGGCGGATGGAGCGGACTACACGGTTGTGTACGGCGTGAACCATCAAGGGCTGACCAAGGATCACGTCGTGATCTCGAACGCCTCGTGCACGACCAACTGCTTGGCCCCGGTGGCGAAGGTTCTGCACGACGCGATCGGCATCGATCACGGCATGATGACGACGATCCACTCCTACACCGGCGACCAGCCGACGCTCGACACGCTGCACAAGGATCTCTACCGCGCCCGCGCCGCGGCTTTGAACATGATCCCGACCTCGACCGGCGCCGCGAAGGCGATCGGCCTGGTGATCCCGGACCTGAAGGGCAAGCTCGACGGCATCTCGATCCGCGTGCCGACGCCGAACGTCTCGGTGGTCGACTTCAAGTTCGTCGCCAAGCGCGCGACGACGAAGGAAGAAATCAACGCGGCGATCAAAGCAGCCTCGGAAGGCGCGCTGAAGGGCGTGCTCGGCAACACCGATCACCCGAACGTCTCGATGGACTTCAACCACGATCCGCACTCGTCGATCTTCCACAACGATCAGACGAAGGTCATGGAAGGCAAGTTCTGCTCAGTGCTCTCGTGGTACGACAACGAGTGGGGCTTCTCGAACCGCATGGCTGACACGGCCGTCGCGATGAGCAAGCTGATTTAGTTCGGCGTGCGGGGCGCGATGCAACTCCCAAGGTTCTTCGCGCCCCCCTCCGCCGAGGATAAGGCCAAGACGCACGGCCTTCTGCTCGGCTTGGCCATTGGATTGATCATCTGCTGGATTGCGAACCTGCCGGGAGGCTTGTTCGCAATCCTCGCGATCCTCTCCATGTGGCTAGTGGGAATGGTCTACATTCCAATGGACTTGGCGCGCGAGAACGCGGGCAAGCCGCCCGTGACTCTGCGGACGCTATTCTGGCGCGGCATGAGCGAAGCGGGACTGGGCTTTGTCTTGATGCTGATGATCGAGGGCGCGAGCACGCTGATATGAAGCTGAAGCTCCCCTACCTCACGCCCGTCGCCAAAGCTCAGCTTTGGGGGATGGGCGTTGGCTTGGGCACGGCACTGCTGGCGGTTGAGCACATGGAGCTCAGCTATCGCATCTTCTTCATCGGCGGAGCGGCGGCTTGGGTGGCGAGTGAGTTCTATCTTTCGCGCCGGCTGACAGGCTCCGACACGAAGACGATCGTCATCGCCATTCTCAGCGGCATGTCGTTTCCGTGGATCGGCTGGCTGCTGGCGTTCGTGCTGGACGCGTTGCGCCCGTAAGGAACTACGCGCGGGGGGTGTGAGCGAGAGCGTTAACGCGGCTCTCGTGCGCCAATCGTGCGCATGGTCGTCAAGCGCCACTATTACAGCTTCACGAACGCGGCGACGGAGCTCGGTTTCGCGCTTGCAGCATTCGCCTGCGGCCTTTTCGACGCGCCGGTGTGGCTGACAGCACTGGCGGCGATCTCGATGCTGGCCTATTGGACCGTCACGCGAAATTCGGTGCTGAACCGGTTGCGCGGCGCGACGTGGGCGACGGTGATGACCCTCGGCTTCGTCACGATCATTTCCATACAGGTCGGCTCGTATTGGCTCGGCCTGGTCGCCGGGGAAATTATCTAACGTCATGACCAAGCTATCGATGCACGCCGTGAGCGCGGGCGTTTTCGCGCGCAATTTGAACAATCTGTCTTCGATGCTGACGAAGGCCGAACAGCAAGCGAAAGCGAAGGGTTATGACCCGGCCGTACTGCTGAGCGCGCGGCTGGCGCCGGATATGTTTCCGTTGACGCGCCAAGTTCAGATTGCCTGCGATCACGCGAAGGGTTGTGTGGCGCGCCTTGCGGGGCACACGCCTGAGGTGATGGAAGACACCGAGACGACGTTCGAAGGCTTGCACGCGCGCATTCGAAAAGTACTCGCCATCGTTGAAGGCTATAAGCCCGATCAATTCGACGGTTCGGAAACGCGCGAGATCACGATCAAGATTCCGAACTCGGAGTTCAAATTCTCCGGCCTCGATTACGTGACCCAGTGGGCGATGCCGAACTTCTATTTCCACCTGACGATGGCGTACGCGATCCTGCGTCACAACGGCATCGAGCTGGGCAAGAAAGACTTCCTGATTGGCTAAGCCGATGCAGCGGAAGCCCAACATTGGCTCGGCTGCTTCCGATCTCGGGTTCGCGCTTTTGGCGCTGATCGCGGGTTGGGTGGGCTTGTCGCCGCTGTTTGGCGTGATGGTGTTTGCCGCAGCGGTGGCGTCCTGGGGCTGGACGCGGCGGCGGCCGCTAATGGCGATGCCGCTCAACACACGGCTGGTGCAGGGCGCCATTGCGATCACGATGATTGCGGTGGTGCTGGCCCTCGCCTATTGGATCGGCACACTGCTTGGAGGACACGAGTGAGCTTTCGCCGGATCGAAGACGCGCCGTCGGGGAAGACCGCGCTGGTGCGCGTGGATTTCAACGTGCCGATGAAGGATGGCGTGGTGAGCGACGACACGCGCCTGCGCGCAGCGCTGCCGACGATCCAAGCGCTGACGGCGAAGGGTTGCAAGGTGGCGCTGCTGGCGCACTTCGGGCGCCCCGAGGGGCAGCGCGTGGCGAAGATGTCGTTGAAGCCGGTGCAGGCGCCGTTGGCGAAGCTCTTGGGTGTGAACGTCGACTTCGCCGACGATTGCGTTGGCGCTGAAGCGGCGGCTGAAATTCGCGCGATGCCGGAGGGCGGCGTGATCCTCCTGGAGAACACGCGCTTCCACGCTGGCGAAGAAAAGAACGATCCGGAGCTCGCGAAGCAGATCGCGGCGCTCGGCGATTTCTATGTCAACGACGCATTCTCCGCGGCACACCGCGCGCACGCTTCCACGGAAGGCGTCGCGCGCATTCTTCCTGCTTACGCCGGCAAGCAGATGGAGCGCGAACTTGATGCGCTCGATGCAGCACTCGGCAACGCCAAGCGGCCGGTGCTCGGGATTGTCGGCGGCGCGAAAGTCTCGACCAAGCTCGATCTGTTGCAGAATTTGATCAACAAGCTCGACAAGCTCGCCATTGGCGGCGGCATGGCCAACACCTTCCTCTACGCGCAAGGCGTCGAGATCGGCGGCTCGCTGGCCGAGAAGGACATGGCCGACACCGCGCGCGCGATTCTAGCGGCGGCGAAAGGCAAGTGCGAAATTCTGCTGCCGGTCGATGTCGTGGTGGCGAAAGAAGTGAAGCCGCACGCGGAAGCGCGGATCTGCGGCCTCGATGAAATCGCGCCCGATGAATTGATCTTGGACGCCGGCGAACGAACCGTGCGCAAATTGCGCGAGGCGATGAAGCACTCGCACACCTTGATTTGGAACGGGCCGCTCGGCGTGTTCGAGGTGCCGCCGTTCGATCAGGCGACGGTGATTGCCGCACAGGAAGCGGCAGAACTCGCAAAGAGCGGCAAGTTGATCGCGGTCGCGGGTGGCGGAGATACGGTCGCCGCCCTAAATCACGCGGGCGTCACCAGCGACTTCACATTCGTCTCAACGGCGGGCGGCGCGTTCTTGGAATGGATGGAAGGCAAAGCCCTTCCCGGCGTCGAAGCGCTGAAGGCTTAGGAGAAAACGGATCATGGCGTCACTGCAGGACATTTCGCTGAAGCGCATCGATGGCGGCGCGGACACGCTCGCGGCGCACAAGGGCAAAGTGCTCTTGATCGTGAACGTTGCGTCGAAGTGCGGGCTGACGCCGCAATATGCGGGCCTGGAAGCGCTCTACAAAGATAAGCGCGACGCCGGCCTCGAAGTGCTCGGCTTCCCGGCGAACAACTTCCTCGGCCAAGAGCCAGGCAGCGATGCCGAGATCGCCGACTTCTGCCAATCGACCTATGCGGTCGATTTTCCGATGTATTCGAAAATCTCCGTCGCCGGTGATGACCAACACCCGCTCTACACCGCGCTGATCGCCGCTCAACCGTCAGCCACGGGCGAAGGCCCGTTCCGCGAACGCCTCGCCGGCAAGAATCTCGGCGGCGCGGCGCCGGGCATCCTCTGGAACTTTGAGAAGTTCGTCGTCGGCCGTAACGGCGCCGTCGTCGCCCGCTTCTCGCCGGATGTGGCGGCGGACGATCCGCGCTTGGTCTCGGTGCTTGAGGCTGAGCTGGCTAAGGCCGCTTAACCACCTGAAATGTGGGCCGGTAAGACGGCCCGCATAACTGCCCTGCTGCGATACTTTTCGCCATGCCCCTGCCCGGCGTGGCGTTTTTGCGACGAGTGGGTTAGACAGCCGCCATCCAATCAAAACACGGGGCGGAGACAGTGAATCTCGACGCATTGAACAAGGTGGCGGAAGCCATGGTGGCGCCGGGCCGGGGCATTCTGGCGGCGGACGAGTCCACGGGCACGATCAAGAAGCGCTTCGACGCGATCGGGGTGGAAAACACCGAGGACAATCGCCGCGACTATCGCGAGCTGATGTTCCGCGCGTCGGACGCCATGAAGTACGTCTCGGGCGTCATCCTGTTCGAAGAGACGCTCTTCCAGAAGGCCGCCGATGGCACGCCGCTGGTCGACATCATCACGGCGGCTGGTTCGATCCCGGGCATCAAGGTCGACAAGGGCGCGAGCAAGATGGCTGGCTTCCCGAACGAGACGGTCACGAAGGGTCTCGACGGCCTCTCGAAGCGCCTGCGCAGCTATTACGAGCAAGGCGCGCGCTTCGCGAAGTGGCGCGCGGTGATTGATATCGCCGATGGCATCCCGACCTGGACCTGCATCAAGTCGAACGCGCACGCCCTCGCTCGCTACGCCCGCATCTGCCAACAAGAGCAGATCGTGCCGATCGTCGAGCCGGAAGTGCTGATGGACGGCAACCACGACGCCGCGCGCTGCGATGAAGTCACGCGCTGGATGCTGCAGACAACGTTCAACGAACTGGCCGAACAGCGCGTGGCGCTGGAAGGCATCGTGCTGAAGCCGAACATGGTCGTCGCCGGCAAGGGCAGCGTCCGCCAAGCTTCGATCGATGAAGTTGCGGAACGTACCATCGCCGCGCTGAAGGCGACGGTGCCGAGCGCGGTGCCGGGCATCGCCTATCTCTCCGGCGGCCAATCTGACGAACTCGCGACGGCGCACCTCTCGCGCATGAACGAGATCGGCGGCTTCCCGTGGAAGATGACGTTCTCCTACGGTCGCGCGCTGCAAGCCGCGCCGCAACGGGCCTGGAGCGGCAAGAAGGAAAACACCGCTGCCGCGCAGCGCGCCTTCCTGCATCGCGCCCGCATGAACGGTCTCGCGTCGCTCGGTCAGTGGACGGAAAAACTGGAAAAGCAGCAAGCGGCGTAAACGCAGGCGCGGTATCGCTTAACCACGAAAGTTACGATTTTAGCCGGGATGTTAATTCATCCCGGCTATTTTCTTGGCCGAAATTCGCGCGGGAGTGGCGGCTCGTGAATTTGCTTTGGCTGCTTTTTAGTTTCAACGGACGCATCAACCGCGTCCAGTTCTGGTTGGGCATTCTCGGCGCGGGCTTCGGCGGCGCGCTGCTGTTCTTCCTGCTCGGCATCATGTTCATGCCGCACGGCGAAGTGGCGAAGACCGCGAGCGGTGCGCTGCAAGCGATCTCGTCACTCGCCTTCACGATTGCGCCTGTCTACGTCCTGCTCTGCTGGATCGGCCTCGCGCTGCAAGTGAAGCGCTTCCACGATCGCGGACGCAGTGGCCTATGGACGCTGCTGCCTGTCCTGCCGATGATGATGATCCTGTCGACGCTCGTCGGCATCGTCGTGCAATTCCTTCATGCGGCGGAGACGGGCATTGTCATCACCAGCGCGGACGCGATGGTCGCCAACGCAATCGGCTCGGTCGGCATCTGGGTTCTCATTCTGAACCTCGTGCACCTCTTCATGTTCGTCGATCTCGGCTGCATGCCGGGCAAGCCGGAAGCCAACAAGTATGGTCCACCGCCAAGCGGCGGCTTTACCGGCGGCGGCGCACCAGCGGGCGGCGGCACGCCCTTCCCAGGCCAAACGTCGACGGCGAGAGCACAGACAGCCGTTCCCGGCATGGGTGGTACGACGCTCACCGGCGCTGAGAGTGCGATCGAACGCGCCATCGCGGCGCAGGCCAAGCAAGCGCGCGCGCCTGCGCCGGTGCAAACCACGCCGCGCCCTGCGATAGCGGCGGCGCCAGCTGCGGCTGGCTCGCGGCCGGCGACGCCCGGTTCGTTCGGACGCCGCGCGGCGCGCTAGCTTTTACCAGGAGCCCCAGCGGCCGCTGAGTTCGCTGCGCAGCCGGCTCATTTGGTAATTCAGGTTCGGCAATTGCTCTTGCGCGACGCGGATATCGTCGTTCGCGTCGCGGCGTTCGCGGCGCATGCCTTCGATGGTCGCCCGGATACGGCGGCGCTCATCTTCGGTCGTCGCGGCCTGGAGCAAACCTTCCTGACCGCGAATGTCGTCGTCGAGTTCGTCGCGGCGGCGGATCGCGGTGTCGACGGCGCTGCGCGCGCGATCGATCTCTTGCTGCAGATCATAGACGCGGCGGCCGTCGCTATAGGCGTAGCGGAAGTCCGCATCGAGATCGCTGGGGCAATAGCCGTTGAACGAACCACCGCCGCGCCCGAACGCGAAGCCGCGATGCGGTTGGCAGAACGCGCGCAGGCCATCTTCGAAGCCCATGCGATAAGCGGCGGTGTCGGCGGAGATGCCCTTCTCGGCGCAACTCTCGGCGCGGTTGGCCAAACCGTCGGCGCCGTTGCGGTCGGCGTCGCTGTAGCCAAGTTGACGCCAATCAGCGGTGGCGCACTCTTCGGCGCTCATGGTCTCGCAGCCAGTCAGCGCGATCAGCGCCGCGATAGCGCCGGCCAATGCGAAAGCTTGCAGTTTCATTCCACCCCCCTGGATCAGTCCCGCGGGGGTCAGTATGGACGGCCAGTTTTGAGCCGTCGAGCGCTTACCAGGCGCCGTAGCGATCGCCGAGTTCGGCGCGAAGCGCCTCCAAGTCTTCTGCCACGACGGCCTCCGCGAGGGCTGCGTCCTCGGCGCGGACTTCGGCGATGCGGCGCTGCGTGCGGGTCTCGCGCATCGTGTCATCCCAACCGCGGTCGCCCTGATTGAACAGAAGGTCGCTGAGCGACGCGCCAGACATCGCGGTGTTGGCGACGCGATCACGTGCGCGGTCAACCTGCTGTTGCCGCAGACGCTCCCGCTGCTCGCGTTCGCGCCACTGCTGGCGGCGCTCCTCTTGGCGGACGGTGGTGGCGACGCTCTCCGCCATACGCACGCGGCGCCCGTCGCGCAGGCCGAGCGCGAACGCTTCAGCCTGATCGGCCGGGCACCAACCGACGTAGGTTTGACCAGCGCGGGCGAGATCGAAGGCGCGGCGCGGCATGCAGAAGGCGGTCAGACCTTGAATGAAACCAGCCTCGTAGGCGGCCTCGTCCACGCCGACGACATCGACGCAGGTTCGCTGATGCTGCTCGACCCAGGAGGTCGCGTCGGCAGGCGAACCACGCTGCTCGGCGTCCTGATAACCAACGGCCTGCCAATCGACCCGGCTGCAATCGCGCGCCTCCTGCGCGTGTGCGTTCGGAACTAGGAGAAACGCGGCGGCGACGGCCAGCCCTGCGAAAAGCGCTCGTAGATGCACGCTGTGTCCTCCCTTAGAGTGCGGCCTGCACTCATCTGGAAGCCTAATGTCACACCGCCCACGACTCTATCTGATCACCCCGCCATCCATCGCAGATTTGGGTTGGTCACACGAAATTGAGGCCGCGCTCGCGGGTGGCGATGTTGCGGCAGTGCAATTGCGCTTGAAGGGCGCCGCTGACGAACACGTTTTGCGCATCGGCGCGGCGCTGAGGCCGATCGTGCAGGCCGCTGGCGCTGCCTTCATCGTCAACGATCGGCCGGACTTGGCCGCGCGGCTCGATGCGGACGGCGTGCATGTCGGGCAAAGCGATGCGAGCTACGCAGAAGCGCGGCGGCTGTTAGGCAAGGACAAGATTGTTGGCGTGACGTGCCACAACTCGCGCGACCTCGCGTACGACGCAGCCGAAGCCGGCTCCGACTACGTCGCGTTCGGCGCGTTCTATCCGACTGACACCAAGGATCCATCGCACTGGGCCGAGCCTGAAATTCTGAGCATCTGGCAGGAAACGATGGAGACGCCGTGCGTCGCCATCGGCGGGATCACGGTTGAGAATGCTGAGCCGCTGGCGCGCGCGGGCGCGGATTTCTTGGCGGTGTCTGCGGGCGTCTGGGCGCATCCGGCGGGACCGGGCGCGGCGGTGGCGGCGTTCAACGTTCTGTTTGAGCGCTTGCAGGAACGCGAGGCGCGCTAGTTCGCGTTTTGCTGCCGCTCAAGACGCTGTTCGCGCTCACGCATGCGTTCGCGTCGCGCGCGTTCGCGTTCTATATCGGTGCGCGACCAACGATCGACGCGCGTGAGCAGCCGCATGTCATCCATGAGGCTGATCGCTTCATTGTGCATGGCTTCAGCGCGATTGAACGCGCCAATTTCATCATAGTTTGTGACGAAGTCGCTGCAGTTAGCTGAGGCAAGCACCGTCTGCTCAACGAGGCGCTCATTCTCGCTCCAAATGCTCCGGGCCTCGTCGTGGAGTTGTTCGGGGAATGCGGAGACGGTCGCGGCGTAGGCGTCATGCAGCGCAGTAGAGCCCGCTAGGTAGCGCTCAGTGAGGCCACGAAAGGCGATGCTGTCGCCCCAGCGATTTTCGGGACGCGCGCACTGCGCGTAGAGATCGATGATGGCCGCCCATTGCTCGTGCGCGGCGCCGTAGAAATCGCCGGACACTTCGAGCTGGCGCACGTAGAGAGAGGTCCGGTACGGCGTCCAGACTTGGCTGGCGAGCAAACCCGCCTGCACCACGCTGGCGACGGACGCCAGCACGGCGACGATCAGACTCCAGAACGCGATGCCGTCTGAACGGCGCAGGCGTTTGACGCGCATGCGCACAGCGTCGGTGATCTGCCGAACGTGCATTTGGCCCTCCCGCCCTGCACCGCCGCCACCTTACGCGCGCGGCAGGCATTGCGGAAGGCGTGTCGCGGGCGCAGGGTCCGGCGCATGGCCGATGATCCTCCGCCGCCGATGCTGCAGCTCACGCCGCTCAATCCGGAATTCCGTGACGATCCGCATGCGATCTACCGGCGATTGCGCGAGAGCTACCCCGTGTATCGCGATGAGATGGCAGGCTCGCATGTCATCACCCGCTACAAGTTCGCGCGCGAGACGCTGAACGATCGCACGATGCTACGCGGGCCGGATAAGGTTGATCCGCCGGGGCCGTTCACGCAGCGGCTGGTTGAGAACTTCGTTGAGGATCCGGATACGGGCGAAGTGCGCTCCTACTCCATCCTGCTGATGGACGAGCCGCACCATTCGCGCGTGCGCACGCCGATCGCCAAAGCGCTCTACGCGCGGGCGGCGAAGTGCAAGCCGCTGGTGGATGAAATCATCGATGAAAAGCTCGACGCGGTGGCGCCGCGCGGCGGCTTCGATGTGCTTGGCGACTTTTCCATTCCGCTGCCGATCGACGTGATCGGCGCGATCCTGGGCGTTGATGTTGAGCGGCGCGGCGAGTTTCGCGAGTGGTCGGAAGGCGTCATCCAAGTGCTGAACCCGTTCCGCACGCCGGAGCAGACGGCGTATCTGGGGCGTTCGAGCGAAGCGATCAGCGCTTACTTCCAAAGCCAGATCGCGGACCGACGTGAAAGGCCGCAGGATGATTTGATCACGGACGTTGTGCGCTTGAAGGCCGAGGGCGCCGACCTGAGGGACGAAGAGATCATCTCCAACCTCATCGGGCTCTTGGTCGGCGGCAATCTCACGACCAGCGATCTGATCGGCAATGGCGTCTACGCGCTGCTGACGCATCCAGCCGAGTTGGCGAAGCTGAAAGCCGATCCTGGCATTGTGAACCAAGTGGTCGAGGAAGTGCTGCGCTATGATGGCCCCGTCGACATCACCGCGCGGGTGACACCGCGCGAGATGGAAATTGGCGGCTGCCCGATGAAAGCGCGGGCTTCGGTGATCTCGCTTCTGCGCGCGGCGAACCACGATCCCGAGGTGTTTGACAATCCGGATGCGTTCGATGTGACGCGCAAGCCCGCACCGCATGTGGCGTTCGGCGGCGGTTCGCACATTTGCATCGGCGCGCCTTTGGCGCGGATCGAGGCGCAAGCGGCGCTGGTGAAACTGTTCGAGCGCTTTCCAAACCTGCGCCTGGCGCGGCCGGACGAGAAGCCGGAGAAACGCACGCTGCCATTCTTCAACGGCCTGCAGCGGCTGGACGTGTTGATCTAAACGCCTGAACGTGGCGCCGCGCTTCGACAAGCTCAGCGTGACGCCAATTCTTGCGCCGGCGTTTGATAATCGTCACCCTGAGCCCGTCGAAGGGCGACGCCTCCGGACGCTAAACGTCCCTACTCCAGTCTGACGCCCGCACGGCAGCGAGGTGGCGTTCGAAGACCTGTTTCTCGAGGTCGTCGCCATCGCCCGGTAGAAACGCGTGCTTCTGCCAATAACCGCGCCCGGGTCGACCCGTGTCCTTGCTAACAACGAGCACGTCGAGCGGTGGCTCGCGGCGGCGGCGGCATTGTTCGGCGATCGCATCGAGCGCGCCCCACAAGGAATGCTGATCGAACTCGCCAATCTGCAGCTCTTCTTCGCGCGCGGCGGCGCGGAGCGCGTCTTCAGCTTCCTTGTAGGTGAAGGGTTCGCCGCCCTGGAGTGCGCGATCGATCAGGAGCGAGCGCATCAGATCGACGAGTGCTTCCTTCTGGCCGCCACCACGCAGGCGCGCGTTGCGGGCGATGTTCTTTTTGCCAAGCAACAAACCCAAACGCAGCAGCACCTTTTGCATCTCGGCATCGTCGGGCGCGCCGTCCCATTGAGTTAGGTTTGCTGACTGCAGCGCGTCGAACGGCGGGATGAGCGAGCACGGGTGGATCGTCACCGGTACGAGGATGCCGCGATCGAGACCGATCTGTGCTTCGCGTTTCACCCAGTGCGATGAAATGGCGGCGAAGCTCCAACAGACGATTACGGCTTTGGCCTTATCGATCTGATCGAGAATGCGCTGTTCCCATTCCATGCCGACTTCGATACCGGCGTCGAACCAGACCGGTACGTCGAGGTCGAGAAGCAGCGTGTAAAGCGCTTCAACGCGGGCTTTGTCCTCGCGTTTGTAGGAGATGAACACGTCGCTCATGGGCGTTCCGGCCTAACCCGATCCGCCGCCATGGTTAAGCCAAGGCGCGGAAAATGCGTGGTTTTCCACAGCCGCACCGAGTCGCTGCGGCAAGTACCGCATGCGCTCTAGGAAAACCGCCCGAACCCGCCTACCTGTTCGGCCATGACAGGAGCCAACCACATGATCGGTTCGATCACCCGCCTCGACGACGAAGACGCAAAGAACCCGGCGGACGGCCGCAACGCCCCCGACGTGATCGAGAAGGCGCTGTTTGAAGCGCGCGTCGTGATGCTGACGGGCGAAGTCAACGATATCCAGGCGCGCCGCGTGACCGAGCGCTTGTTCGCGCTGTCGTCGCAGAACGCTGATCCGATCACCTTCGTGATTTCCTCGCCCGGCGGCCACGTCGAGAGCGGCGACATGATCCATGACGTGATCAAGTTCATCAACGCGCCGGTGCGGATGCTGGGCACCGGCTGGGTCGCCAGCGCCGGCGCGCTGATCTATTGCGCCGCCGAGCGCGAGAACCGCTATTGCCTGCCGAACACCCGCTTCCTCCTGCATGAACCGCGCGGCGGCGTCGGCGGCATGGCGTCGGACGTTGAGATTCAAGCGCGGGAAATCCTGCGCATGCGCGAACGTCTGAACCAGATCTTCGCCAATGCGACGGGTCAACCGGCAGACAAGATCAAGCGCGATGTGGATCGCGACTACTGGATGCTGGCGGAAGAAGCGAAGGCCTACGGCCTCGTCGGCAAGATCGTGAAGAGCCAGAACGACATTCGCTAGGTGGCTTTAGCGGCTTCAACATTCAAGGCCCCAGCTTCTGGCTGGGGCCTTTTGTTTTGGGCGAGCGCCACGCCTTCCAGGCCGAAGAGAGCCTGCAGAGCCGTGTTGAGAGCGGCGGTGTAGGCGTTGAGCGTGAGCGTCTTGGCCGTGAGCACGCGCCAAGCGCCGCCCTCGCCCGCATAGGCGGCGATGGGCGTTTGATCGGCGGCGATCTCCGGCAGGTTCGGCACCAGGCGCTGGAAGAGCGCCAGCGTGTCGGCGCGGGTGAGTTCGGGCGAGGCCAGGAAGATCACGTTGAGCCGCGACGTGCTCGAGGCGATGAGGTCGAGCTCCCATTGCACGCCACGGCCGGTGTTGGGGCACATGACGACGCACTTTGAAGCGTTGACCAAGCCGCGCACGACGTCCTGCCAGCCATTGCCGCGTTCGGGCACGAACACGCGCGCGGCGCCGAGCGGCGGCACTGGATCGCGTGGATCGCCGATGGCAATGACGGGGCCGTAGGGCGAACCGTGTTCGAGCAGAAGTTCGTCGAGCGTGCGCGAACGGCTGACGCCTGCGGGCCAGCGCGCAAACGCGTCGCCGCCGGTGACGGGCAGACGGGCATCGTCCTGATTGAAGGCGCGCAGGAACGTGATCGGCGGGCGCGCGTCCCACTCGCGGACGTTTTGATAGAGCGCGGTGGCGCGGGCGTCGGCATGGCGCGCGACGAAAGCGCCGGCGCCGAAGATGTTGGCGATCAGCAAACCGATCATCACGGCCAACACAGCGCCAAGCGCAAGCTGATTATCGTACTCGGAGAAGGAGCCAATGAATGTTGGCAGCACCAGAAGGATGATCAGGCCGACATTGAGCAGCGCGACAGCGAGGTAGAGCAAGCTCGCCTTCATGCGGTTTTTGCCGACATACGAAAGGAAAGCCGGCAGGCCGAGTTGGCGGCGGAGATTGCTGACGAGCTTGCCAGGATGCGTGCGCCAGCCGCGTAGAGCGAAGAAGTGTTCGCGTGACGCGGTGGCCTGCCACCAACCGTGGCGCAGCATTTCATAGCCGATGGCGAAGGCAAGCAGCCCGAGCACGCTGAGCCAGAATGTTTGGTTGGCCGGCATGCCGATGTCGACGCCGAACAAAGCCACGACGCCGTTCAGGAATGAACCACCGGCAAACACCATCATGTAGATGGCGAACGCGACGAGCAGCGCGCCGGTGACGCGCCGGTGAGTGAGATCCGCGAGCGCGCCGCCGAGCGTGATCGCCAGAAATGTCGGCAACACGCCAACGAACAACGCGACGATGATGCCAAGCGGCATGAGTGCGAGTTGCGTGAGTGTTCCGCGCAACAAGATGACGGCGCAGCCAACTGCGATCGAGGAAATCAGCGCGAAGGCGACAAGCACGACGTACGATGCGCCGAAGGCGCGTACGAAGCGGTGGCGGACGTAGGCGTTGGCGGCGTTGTCGATCGAAAACGCTGTCGTTAGCTCTGTGGTCATGGGGCGAAGCATTCCCGCAGTGGAAATTCGCCTTTACAGGTGTTCGTGAACACCCCGTAACCGGAACATTGCTTGTCAGCCTATGTCGAACGGCTGGTTCTGACAGAAAAGCAAGGAAATACGGGTGTTTTTGACTGTATTCGCCAGCCGCGCGCCCAATTCTTGCCTTGTGGAGAAGTAGAAACGCCTCCGTGTCCGCACGTGCTGCGAGCGGGTCCACCAACCTGATTTTTCAACCACGGCGCGCCTTGCGCGCCGCGCGCTGTAGAGAGACCAAGATGGCCGCTCGCTGGATCGGACTGACCCGTTCCCTGAAGACTTCACGTGTGCGCAAGACGCACTCGATCAAACACTCGCTGCACGCACTTGGTGCGGGCGGTGTTCTCGTTCTCGCCGCGGCGATGAACTTCGCGCTCTATCCGGACGCGCTCGCCGAGGTTGTCCGAGGCGAACGATCGATCATCGGCTTCGTTCCGTCGGAACCTGCTGGGAACACGATTTCGACGGCGACACCCGTTGTGCTGAATGAAGACGAAGTGCGCTTGCTGGCGGCCACCGTGTGGGGCGAAGCGCGCAGCGAAGGCGAAGACGGCATGCGCGCGGTGGCGCACGTGATGGTCAACCGCATCGGGCCGCGCTTTGGCGAGGATCTGGCGACGGTGATCCTCTCGCCGCGCCAATTCTCTGTGTGGAACAATGGCGATCCGAACCGGCGTACGGTCATCAACCTGGCGCGCGATCCTTCGAGCATCTCAACCGATCCGCAATGGATTGTCGCGGATCAGATCGCGCGCGAAGTGTTGAGCGGCCAATCTGTCGATCCGACGGGCGGCGCCCTCTTCTATCATACGCGCGCCGTGCGCCCGCGTTGGGCGCGCATCGGCCAAGGCCGGCAAGTGATTGGCCAGCACATCTTTTACGCTGACGTGCCCGATCCCGGCATTCGCGACACGCCGCGCCTGATCAATGTCAGCCAGTATTTGGGCCAGGCGATTGCCGGCAATGACACGCGCGCCTCGCGCAACACGGCGCGGCGTGGGCCGCGTGCGGGACGCGTGAATGGCGTGATCCAGTACGCGCCGGCAGAGAGCGCGCGCCAAGCGCTGCCGAGCGAGACTGACGTGAACGCAGCGGCTGCGCCGACGATCAATGGCGGGCCGGTGGTGACGCCGCTTCCGGCGGAGACGATCACGCCGGCCACCGCCAGCGCGCCGTAACGGACAGACAATCTTACGAGGAAGGGCGCGGCGAAAATCGCGCCTTTTCTTTTGGGCGCCTACGGCTGTTTGACGATAACGGCGCACTCCCAGCCGTCGTATGTCACGCCGAACTCGGCCGCGAGCGCTTCCATCTCGGCGCTGAGTTCGTTGATGCTGACGGGGTCGACGCGGCGCTGCGCCTCGCCGCTCACGCCGTCAGCGTACAAACTGTAAATCCCCCAACCACGGGCGACGAGCTGCGCGGCGAGCGGATTGAACAGAAGCTCGCCATCGCGGGCCTCGCCCTTCGGGCGCTGGAAGAACACCAAGGTGTGGCGCACGGCGGAGAGATCGTCGCCCCGGCTGACCAATTGTTCGAGAACGGCGCGATCGACGGCGCGGTGAACTAGGTCAAGATCGGGCATCTCACGTCCACGTCTCTACGAAGTTGGCCAGGTTCGGCAGCCAGTCGACGAGACCGTGCAGCAGAACGACCAGCAGCAGAGACTTTGTGCGGGCGTAGATCAAGCCAAAGGTGAGACCGATCGGCGAGAGCACGGTGATCGTGTGCGCGATCACCTGCAGCGGATCCGTGCTCCAGCCATCAACGCCAGGTCCGCCGCGCATGAAGAGTCCCGGCGCGTGCGCGAGGCCGAAGGCGACCGACGTCACGATCACGCCGGCCCAAGCGGAATTGAACCACGAGGTGAGCCGCGTCTGCACGACGCCGCGGAAAAGGAATTCCTCGGTGACGCCGGCTTCAAGCGTCATCCAGAGAAAGCCGAGCGGCGCCGCCCAGATCATGATCTCGAACGTCGGTGGAATGCCGGAGATTTCTTTGAGGCTCTGCGTGATTACGCAGACGATCGCGAGGATGATCAGGGCGAGGACGATCAACGTGCGCCAGAACTTGCGGCCGCTGAGGCCGAGTTGCGTGATCGGGCCGAGCTTGGCGCCCAGAAAGATCAGCAACAGCGCCGGAAGCACAACGTGGGCGGCGAGTTTGAGGCCCAGCACCAGCGTCTCCTGCTCGGGACCAGGCGGGAACGCTTGCCGCGCCCAAGTCATGCCGAAGCCGGTGAAGAGGATGGCGTAAAGTGCGAGATAGATGAGGACCGCGCCGCTTTCAGTGCGCGGGCGCGTAACTTCAATGCGCGGGGCGTTGGCGCCTCGCGTGAGCAGCCACGCGAAGCCACTGAGGGCAACGCCGAAGATGGCCATCACGTAGACGCCGGTCTCCCAATCGCCTTCCGTCGCGTAGAGATAGGCGCTCGATCCGCCCCAAAGCAGTACGTATGCGAGCGCGGCGATGATCGCCGCGCCCTTCCCTGCGGGTTTCGCAGGCGTGGCTTCAGTTTCAGCCATAGGACCGAGCTCTCCCCGTCATCGGCCCGTAGATGCGAAAACGGGGCGCGCTAGATGCGCACCCCGTTCCGTCGTTTGAATTGTTGGTCGAGCCTAGTGGGCTTCGCCGCGCCAGACTTGCTTGTAGGCGAGGTAGAGAAGACCCGCGAGCGCGGCCAGGAAGGCGAGCACGACGATGCCGAGGCGCTTGCGCTCTTCCATGTGCGGATCGGCGGCCCATTGCAGGAACGTCGCCACGTCGGTCGCGTATTGCTCGACCGTTTGCGGCGTTTCCGCATCGGCATACGGCACGGCGCCATCGGCCAACGGCGGGGCCATCGCAAGCCAGCCACCCGGGAAGTACGGGTTGTGGTGCAGCGTGCCTTTGGTTTGGCCGTCATAGCCCATGATCAGCGAGCGCACGTAGCGCGCACCGCCGTGGCGGGCCGAGGTGATAACCGACAGATCCGGCGGCGGCGCGCCACCATTGGAAGCGGCAGCAGCGATCGCGTTCGGGAACGGACGGCGGAAGCGATCCGAGATGCGGCCCGGGCGATCCGCCGGTTGGCCGGAGTTCGGATCGATGTCGGTGATGGTGACGCCGGCGGCGATGGCGCGAACGTACGGGTTGTCCGTCACTTCGACGAACGTGCCGCCGTGCTCAGGCTTGCCGATGTGGGGCCCGAGTTCGCCGGTCTCATGATCGCGCACCATGTAGAGCGCGAACGGACCACCGCGCTCACCGAGATGGCGATACGAGAGGTGGTCCATCGAGTGACAGTTGGCGCAGACCTGCTGGTACACTTGGTAGCCGCGTTGAACGGCCGCCATGTCGTACGAGCCGACAGGGCTGAGGAACGAGAACTCGTATTCCTCGGGATGCTCGCCGTGAACGGCGGCGAAAGCGACGCCGACACCAGCGACGAGAAGCGCCGCAGCGGCGGAAATTGCGCGCAACATTAAGATGCCCCCTGCGCTTCGCCGATGGGCTTTGCGATCGTGTCCGGCACGCGCTCAGGCCGCTCGCGCAGACCCAGAACTGGCAGGATCACAAGGAAGAAAAGGAAGTAATAGAGCGTCAGGATCTGCGAGAAGTTCGTCACCGTGAAGCGGGCCGGCGAGCGGCGCTCGATCGAGAAGAACGGAGCGGCTTGGCCGACCTCTTCCTTCACTTCGGTGATGTGAGTCTCCAGCAGATCGGCGGTATCGCCTTCAACCGGGCGGCTCTGCACCGTGCCGCCAGTGACAACGCGGAGCGTGCCCGCGGTCGCGCCGGTGCGGATGACCGCCGTCATCGAAGCGCCCTGCGCACGCGCTTCGGCTTGAGCGGCGTCGGCCGCTTCCTGCCACTGCGCCGCGCTTTCGGCTTGGATCGGTTGCTCGGTGACTTGGCCGCCATCGACCCAGTTCAGCGTCGCTTGGAACGGCGCGACCTTGAACAGGATGTTGCCAGGGTTCTGACCGCCGCACCAACCGAGCGCGACGCAGACCACGACGAAGATGACGAAGAACTGACGCGCGATCGGGCGATAGCGCATCGAACGCACGCGCGAAGTGTCCAGCCACGGCAGGATGAAGAGGATGCCGATGGAGGCGAACATCGCCAGCACGCCCGCAAGCTTGGAGTCGATCGGGCCGATATTGAAGTCGAAGGCGCGCAGGATCGCGTAGAACGGCAGCAGGTACCATTCCGGCACAATTTCCGGCGGCGTCTTCAGCGGGTCAGCCGGGATGAAGTTGTCGGCGTGGCCGAGTGCATCCGGCATGTAGAAGACGAACGTCGCGAACAGGATCACGAACAACGTCGTCGCGAAGAGATCCTTGATCGTGGCGTGCGGGGTGAACGGCACCGTGTCGGCCTTCGACTTCACGTCGACGCCAACCGGGTTGTTCTGCCCTGCTTCGTGCAGCGCCCAAACGTGGAGGCCGACGACGCCGGCAATCACGAACGGCAGCAGATAGTGCAGCGAGAAGAAGCGGTTGATCGTCGGCTGGTCGATCGAGAAGCCGCCCATCAGCCAGTTCTTGATGCTCTCGCCGACCAGCGGCAGCGCGCCAAGCAAGTTGGTGATGACGGTCGCGCCCCAGAACGACATCTGACCCCATGGCAGCGTGTAGCCAAGGAAGCCGGTGGCGACCATGAGCAGGTAGATCACACAGCCCAAGATCCAGAGCAGTTCGCGCGGGGCTTTGTATGAGCCGTAATAGAGGCCGCGGAACATGTGGATGTAGACGGCGAGGAAGAACATCGACGCGCCAACGGAGTGGATGTTCTGAATCAGCCAGCCAAACGGCACATCGCGGTTGATGCGCTCAACGCTCGCGAACGCCATCGAGACGTGCGGCACGTAGTGCATTGCCAGCACGATGCCGGTGACGATCTGCACGATCAGGCAGAGGCTCAGCATGGCGCCGAACGTCCACCAATAGTTGAGGTTACGCGGCGTCGGGTAAGCGACGAAGCTGTCGTGCGCGAGACGAAGGATCGGCAGACGCCGATCGAGCCAGCGCGTGATGCCGGATTTCGGCTCGTAGGTGGAAGGTCCGCTCACTTAGCGCTCCAAACTTAGCCGATGCGAATGGCGGTCGGGCCGGTGAAAAGGTACGGCGCGACAAGAAGATTTTTCGGTGCGGGGCCGCGGCGGATACGGCCGGACGTATCGTAGTCCGAACCGTGGCAGGGGCAGAACCAGCCGCCGAAGGACGAGCCTTCAACGAACGTCGGCACGCAACCCAAGTGCGTGCAGCTGGCTTGCAAGATGAGCCAAGCAGGCTGACCAGCTTCGCCATTCTCTTGAACGAGACGCTCAGCATCGGTCTGCGGATCTTTCAGCGTCGCAAAGTCGTCGCGCTGCGCTGATGCAATTTCGCTCGCCGTGCGGTGACGCACGAACACAGGCTTGCCTTGCCACAACACGCGGATTTGTTGGCCTTCAGGCACGGCGCCGAGGTCAACGTCCGTCGTCGACAACGCGCGCGTGTCGGCGGCGGGATTCATCTGGTCGATGAACGGCCAGATCGTCGCCGCAACGCCCACGGTCGCGACCGACGCGCCGGCAATGTAAATGAAGTCGCGCCGGGTGGTTTCGCCCTCATGCGCGCTGCTTGCTGCTTCAGCCACTGCTGCTGATCTCCCGGCCTTGGTTCGCCGGCGAAGCTAGGATAATCCGGGTTCGTCAGCGCGCGGCGGCTCGCCGCAGGCGCTCGACCGATTTCCCCGATTCAACCCCGATTCTCCGGCGTTGGAGGCCATAACGTGCGGCTCGCCCTCTATCAACCTGACATCCCGCAGAATCTCGGCGCGGCACTTCGCCTCTCTGCCTGCCTGGGCGTGGCCTTGGACGTGATCGAACCGTGCGGCTTCCCCCTCACCGACGCATCGATGAAACGGGCGGCGCTCGACTATGGGGATAAAGCGCGGGTGACGCGCCACGCAAGCCTGGCGGCGTTCCAAACGATGCCGGAACGGAACGATGGGCGCTTGGTGCTGGTTGAGACCGACGGGGCGGTGAACTTCCAGGACTTTGCGTTTTCCACAGGCGACACCTTGGTGCTCGGGCGCGAGAGCGCTGGTTCGTCCGGGGAACTCTATGCCGCCGCTCAGGCCAGCGTGCGGGTGCCAATGGTCAGAGATTTGAGGTCGCTCAATGTGATCACGGCCGCGACTGTGGTTTTGACTGAGGCGATGAGACAGACCGGGGCATGGGAGAAGTTGGCGTGAGCGAGGAACGCAAGGCGCGGGCAAAGGCTTGGTTCGAGGAGCTGCGCGATCAGATCTGCGCCGCGTTCGAGGCGCTGGAGGATGAGGCGCCGGCGGCGCTCTATCCGGGCGAGCCTGGCCGGTTCGTGAAGACGCCGTGGCGGCGGGGCGATGGCTCAGCCGATCAGGGCGGCGGCGTCGCTGGGCTGATGCGCGGGCGGTTCTTCGAGAAGGTCGGCGTGCATGTGAGCACGGTCCATGGCGAGTTCTCGCCGGAGTTTGCGAAGAACGTGAAGGGCGCGGCGGACGATCCGCGCTTTTGGGCCAGCGGCATTTCGCTGATCGCGCACATGCGCAATCCGCACTGCCCTGCCGCGCACATGAACACGCGCCACATCACCACCACCGAATGGTGGTTCGGCGGCGGCGGCGATCTCAACCCGACGCAGACACGCGATCGCAATGAAAGCACGCCGGATGCGGTGGCGTTTCATGGCGCGTTTCAGGCGGCATGCGATCCGCACGGCGATGATCTCTATCCAACCTACAAGAAATGGGCGGACGAGTATTTCTGGCTGCCGCACCGCAAAGAGCCGCGCGGCATCGGCGGCATTTTCTACGACCACCACAATAGCGGCGGCGCCAAAGCTGACACTTGGGATGAGGACTTCGCCTTCACGCAGGACGTCGGGCGCGCGTTTCTGCGTGTCTATCCGGAGATCCTGCGCGGGCGCATGCATCAAGCGTGGAATGAAGCGGACCGTGAAGAGCAACTCGTGCAGCGCGGTCGCTATGTCGAGTTCAACCTGCTCTACGATCGCGGCACGACGTTCGGCCTGAAGACGGGCGGCAATGTCGAGAGCATTCTGAGCTCAATGCCGCCAGTGGCGAAGTGGCCCTAAGGCGCTAACGTGGATGCACGTTTTCGCGCAGCCACGCAGCGAACTCAGCTTCGCCGATCTCGCTGGCGGCGAGCGACAAGCATTGCACGATGACCTCTGCTTCATCAGCGACGATTTCGAGACCATTCACGTACAAGAAGGCGTACGCAGCCAGAAAACCCGTGCGCTTATTGCCATCCACGAAGGGGTGGTTGCGCATGACGCCCGCTGCATAGAGCGCAGCCAAAGCGACGAGATCGCCTTCGCCGTAACTCCACGCATTGTGCGGGCGGGCTAGCGCCGAATCCAGCAAACCGAGATCGCGCGCGCCGACGGGGCCACCGTGTTCGGCGAGCTGTTCTTCGTGCATCACCAACACAGACTCGACGCCAAGCCACTTGGGCTCGGTGGTCATTTCGCCAACTCACGCAACGCGTTGCGGTAGCGCTTCATGGCGCGGCGCGCGGCTTCAATCTGTTCTTGCAACTCGGCGTCGTGCCGGGTCAGCGCCACGCCGTTCGGCGTTTCGCTGACGCTGAGTTCGTCGCCTTCGCTGACGCGCAGTTTCGCCAGGACTTCCTTGGGCAGGACGACGCCCAGGGAGTTGCCGATTTTGCGGACCTTCAGGGTGCGGCCGGCCGGCTTCGCGGCGGGCTTATCCGCCTCGAAGGGAGCGCGTTCGGTGTCGGCGACGCCGGGCTTCTTGGTTTCATCGGTCATGGCGCGCTCAATATGCGTTATAACGCACGTTATAACAAGGCGCGGCGCGGCCTTTTTCTTGCGTGGGGCGAGTGGTTATGACCGCACTCGCCTATCCCCAAGAGCTTAAACCACTGACTTCGCTGCGATTTATCGCGGCGTTTTGGGTGCTTTTGTACCATTTCAAGGACCATCTGGGCCTTGGAATGGGTCAGTTTGGGCTGGTGACGGATGGTTACCTTGGGGTCGACCTCTTCTTCACCCTCTCGGGCTTCATCCTCGCGCACGTCTATCTGACGAGCCTCGAGGGCGGCCGGTTTGGCTATGGCGGCTTCCTGAAGAACCGGATCGCTCGCGTTTATCCAATGCACCTCGCGGCGCTCTTCGCGATGATCGTGCTGTTCGTGGGCGCGACGGCGATGGGTGCGGGCGTGGGCTCGCCGGACGCGTTCAAGTGGAGCGATCTGCCGGCGCACCTGTTCATGGTTCACGCTTGGGGCGCGACGAGCGCCGTGGGCTGGAATTTCCCGAGCTGGTCGATCAGCGCGGAATGGTTGGCGTACCTCCTCTTCCCGCTGGTGGCGGGCGTTGTGTTGAAGGCGAAGCGCTGGTCGGGCGCGTTTGCGTTGGGCGCGCTGGCGCTGTGCGTTGCGAGCTTCTGGGCGCTTTCGAATTTGCATCAAGTGCTGCCGTGGGTCGGCCGCGACTTCTCGCAGATGACGGCGCAGATCGGTGCGCTGCGGATTTTGCCGAGCTTCTTGCTCGGTGTTGCGCTCTATGCGTTCGGGCGTGAGCACGCGGGGCCGAAGAGCTGGGCTTGGCCGATCGTGGCGGTGAGCGCCGGCTGGGTTGTCGCGGTGACGACGCTGGGCTGGTGGGAAGGCCTGACGTGGTTCGGGCTTGCGGGTTTGCTCTATGGTTTGGCGGAAACGTCGCGCCATGGCGTCGATGCGCCAATGTCCGGCCGCGTGTTCGTGTTCTTGGGTGCGGCGAGCTACGCGCTCTACATGATCCACCTGCCGATCGACATCGTGTGGTTTCACGCGCTTGAGCGGTTTGGCGTGACGGAGACTTCTGACCTCGCACTGCGTGTTGGCGCGATGGTTGGTGTGTTCGTTGTCTGCATCGCGGCGAGCGCGGTGGCGTATCTCGTGATCGAGGAGCCGGCGCGGAAGCTTATCCGCAAGCTCGAATGGCCGCGCCTTACGGGTAACCGTCAGCCTTCAGCTTCGCCGACAGCGCCCTGAGCCACACCTCATTGACGGGTGGGATCGCGTCGCCTTCTGCGGGTAGCAGCATGTTGTCGATGATGTCCTGTCGCAGATCTTGCAACACGGGACTGCGAACCTTCCAAGCAGTGAATTCACTCAGCGCATCGGAAACGAACGCGTCGTTTTCGCCATCGAGAAACGCATCGATCATCAGACCGAACTCCTCCCAAGTGAGCTGATCAAACCCACTCTTGTTCGGGATTTTGATGATCTTGCTGATCAAGACAGTCCCTGCGCAACAGCTTTCAGCCGCTCAATCACGCTGAGTTTGTCGTCGGGAAAATCGGCGTCGATCCACCAATCTTCGACTTCGCGCATGATGACGCCCACCTTTGGCCCGGCGGGCACGCCGGCAGCCATCACTTCGTCGCCGGTGAGCGGCAGCTTCGGCGGCTTCCACATTTTGGCGTGCGCGGTGAGCGCGCGCCATTGTTGGGCCTTCTCGCCGCCAGAGCTGGCCCATGCGAGCAGCACGCGATCGCCGAAGGCTTCGTTGCCGAGCTTGTAGATGGCGCGGCGCATTTCGCGGAGCGACATGTAGCTGGTGATCTTCACGTCGTCGCCGAGCGCGGCGACGAGACGATCGCGCTCTTCGTTGGAGAGCTTCAGGCGGCGCGAGAGCGCCTTGGCGCTTTCCTGATCTTCGAGCGCGGCGGCGATGCGCGTCATCGCATCGACCGGCAGCATCAGATCGGCTTCGAGATCCATCAGCGCGCGCAGGCGCGGCGTGTTGTTCATCTCGGGCAACGCACGAGCGCGGACTTCGATGGCGCTCATCCCTTCCCACGCCGCGCGCGGATCGGGCGCGCCAAGAAGCTTCTTCACTTCCTTCCAGATGCGCTCGACCGACAGCGTGTCGAGGCCGGCGACGTGATCGGCGCAGGCTTGCAAGCCCTGCGGATCGAGCACGGTGCGCGCGTACCAGGCGTTGAAGCGGAAGAAGCGGAGGATGCGGAGGTAGTCTTCTTTGATGCGCGTTGCGGCGTCGCCGATGAAGATGACGCGGCCGGCGCGTGCATCGTCGAGACCGCCGCCGGTGGGATCGTGGATCTGGCCAGAAGCGTCGGCGTAGAGCGCGTTCATGCGGAAGTCGCGGCGCTGGGCGTCCTCCTCCCAACTTTCGGTGAAGGCGACGGTGGCGCGGCGGCCATCGGTGGTGACGTCGCGGCGGAGCGTGGTGACTTCGAACGGCTGGTGATCGACGACGACGGTGACGGTGCCGTGCTCGATGCCGGTTGGATGCGCGGCGAAGCCGGCTTTGGTGGCGACGGCGATCACTTCTGGCGGCGTGAGTTGCGTGGCGATGTCGAGATCATCGACCGGCGCGCCCAGCAACGTGTTGCGCACGCAGCCGCCGACGAAGCGCGAGCCGCCGGCGCGTGCGGCTTCAAGTGCGGCGAGCAGCTTCTGCGTTTCTGGCGCTTTGAGCCAGGGGGCGTGCGTGATGGCGGCGGTCATTGCGACGTGTCTTCGCGCAGTTCGGCGCAGCATTCAACGTGAGCGGCCTATTGCGGCGGCGCGTTCCGCGTTCTGCACGCGTCGGTGGGGTCCATGCCGCTGAGGCATTCGACGGTTTCGGCGCGCACCCAGCCGCTTTGTCCGTCTTCGCGTTGCGCCTGGATCCAGAAACCGGCGCCGTTTGCAGTGTCGGCCTCGCGTTGAGAGGGCTCGATTGGGTCCCATCGAATGCCGCCGGCGTCTGAGCCTTCTCCACCTGGCGGATACCAGGAAATCTCAGCGCCGCGCCGCCAGAGCGTGACAAAGCCTTCGCCCTGGTAGCCGATCGTGTAGACGACGTCGCCTAGGAGCAAAGGCCCTGGGCCGTTCAAGTTGATCTGCGCTTGCTCTTCGTCGACGACGACGCCGCGCACGGGCCGCCATCGTTCCACGGAATTCAGCGCACGCACCCACTCGCCCACTGGAAGCATCGCGACGACGCTCGCCGCGGGCGCCGGCTGTTCGAGGAGAGGTGTTTGCGTTGTGATGCGCTGCCAGGGCGACACGCTGCAGCCCTCGCCGGGGCAGGCGTCCATATTGTTGTAAAGCCCGTCCGCGCCGACGGGCGGGCCGTCATCCGGCAGATTCACTGCAGTCTGCAACACCGGCCCGGTCACGTTGCGCTCCGGAGCCTCCTCCGTCGCGCTTTGCGCGCACGCGCTAAGCGCTAGCGCCGCCAACAACAAGCAAATGCGCATGCCGATTCCCCTTCTCCCTTGCGGAGAAGGGGTAAGGGGATGAGGGGCGGAGAAGCAAGTGCGGTGTTCCAAGGCGCGCGATGAGCGTGTCTCTGCAAACAGCGCGGCGGCCGAACGCCCCTCACCCCTGCCCCTCTCCGCAAGGGAGAGGGGTTCAGAGATAAAGCCGCTCCCACAACGCGCGCACCATGCCCGCGGTCGCGCCCCAGATGTTATGGCCTTCCCAGGGCATCACGTAATAGTAGCGCGTGCGGCCTTGCCATTGCGCTTCGCGGACTTCGTGGTTGGCGGGGTTCATCAGGAAATCGAGCGGCGCTTCGAACACGCTCGCGACTTCGCGTGGATCGAGTTTCAGTTCGAAGCCGGGTTCGACGAGGCCGACGATCGGCGTGACGCGAAAACCAGTGATGGTGTCGTATCGATCCCAGGCGCCGAGGGGTTCGATGAAGCGGCGCTCGAGACCCACCTCTTCGAAGGTTTCGCGCAATGCAGTTTCGACGGCGTTTGCATCGCTCGCTTGCACGCGTCCGCCGGGGAATGAGATTTGACCCGGATGCGCGGGCGTTTCGACCGAGCGCGCGGTGAAGAGCATGGTCCACCCGCTGGCGCGCTTGATGATCGGCGCGAGCACGGCGGCGGGGCGTTGCTCGGGATGATTGTCGAAGCCGGGATTCAGGTCGTTGTCGCTGCGCGTGCGCGCGGTGTCCGCTGCAACGACGTCGAGCGGATCGAGGCGGGTGCGGAGGAGATGTTCGATGTCGGAAACAGTCATGCGCCGTTCTCATGGAGCGCGGGCGTCCTCGCCCGCATCGGCCCGATTGAACAACACCCGGTGCTTGTCGGTAACGGCAGTGCCATGCGGGCGAGGACGCCCGCGCTCCATATTTTCTTCGTCACGCCCTCGCTCCGAGTTCAAACCACACCCCACCGCTCCAAACGCCAAGCCTTCCCTCCTTCGGTTCGGCCCATTCGACCAGTTCGTAGAACGGCGCGCGGAGGACGCGTGCTTCTAGGCGGCCGCGCACGTGCACGTACGGGCGCGGCTCCTCGCCTCTTCGGTCTACGCGTATCGGGTGGTCGGGGCCGGCGGTCACCACGTCGCCTACGTTGGTGGTGAAGACGATGGTTTGGTTTTCGCCTTCGCCGACACGGTCGGCGCGGATGGCGACGAAAGGCGCGTCTTCGACTTTGACGATGATCTTCTCGACTGGGGTGACGAGGTAGGTCATCCCGTCTTCGTCTTTTCTCAGGATCGAGGCGAAAAGCTTGACCAGGGGTTCGCGCGTGATGCGCGTTCCCTCGTGCTTCCACGTTCCGTCGGCCAGGATTTCCATGCCGATCTCGCCGCAGTTGGCGGGGTTCCATTTGTCGACGGGAGGCAGGCCTTTGTCGCCACTACCCGCTTCGCGCTTGAGCGCGGCGATCAATTGCTCCAGGGACGAGGTGTTTTCAGGTGCGGCCATAATTCAGCCGCCAACTAAGCGAGCTTCGCGCCCATGAGCAATGACACTCCACAAGCCTTGGTGGCCGAAGCTGAAGCCGCCGGCGAGGCGCTGGCGCGCGTACGGGCCGAGATCGGCAAAGCGGTATTCGGCCAAGAGCGGGTGATCGAGCTGACATTGTCGGCGGTGCTGGCGGGCGGCCACGTGCTGCTGGTGGGCGCGCCGGGTTTGGCGAAGACGCGATTAGTAGAAGCGACGGCGCGGGTGTTGGGGCTGGATTGGGGCCGCGTGCAGTTCACGCCGGACTTGATGCCGGCGGACATTCTGGGCTCGGAAGTACTGGATCAGGATGAGAGCGGGCGGCGCCACTTCCGGTTCGTGAAGGGGCCGATCTTCACGCAGCTCTTGATGGCGGATGAAATCAACCGCGCGTCACCGCGCACGCAGTCGGCGCTGCTGCAGGCGATGCAGGAGCATCACGTGACGATTGGCGGCGCGGCGTACGATGTGCCTTTGCCGTTTCACGTTTTGGCGACGCAGAATCCGATCGAGCATGAAGGCGCCTATCCGTTGCCGGAGGCGCAGCTGGATCGCTTCTTGTTGCAGGTCGATGTGCCCTACCCGGATGCGGAGATCGAACGGAAGATTTTGATCGAGACGACGGGCTTGGGCGATCAGCAGCCGCAAGCGGTGTTGAACGCGGAGACGCTCATTCGCTTGCAGCGTTTGGTGCGGGCGATGCCGGTTGGCGAAAAAGTGCTGGCGAGCATTCTGGAGCTGGTGCGTTCGGCGCGGCCGGGGTCGAGCCACGATCCGCGTGTGAACCAGCATGTGGCGTGGGGGCCGGGGCCGCGTGCGGGCCAAGCTTTGATGTTGGCGGTGCGGGCGCGGGCATTGCTACGCGGGCGCTTGGCGCCGGCAGTGGATGATGTCGCGGCATTGGCGCGGCCAGCTTTGGTGCACCGGATGTCGCTCAGCTTTGGCGCGCGCGCTGAAGGCTTGGATATCGACACGTTGGTCGATGAGCTCGCCGAGCGCGCAGCTTAAGGGAGGCGCACATGGCGTACGCGGACGGCTTTCTGCTGCAAGTGCCGACGAAGAATCTTGCCGCTTATCGCAAGATGTCGGCCAAGGCGGGTGAGATTTGGATGAAGCACGGCGCGCTCGACTACAAAGAGTGCGCGGGCGACGACATGGCCGCGGAAGGCATGGCGACGACCTTCCCGAAGGCGATGAATCTGAAGCCCAAGCACACGCTGGTGTTCTCATGGGCGCTCTATCCCTCACGCGCTGAGCGCGATCGTATTCTGAAGCTGGTGATGTCCGATCCGGCGATGAAGATGCCGAAGACGATGCCGTTTGATCCGGCGTCGATGCTCTATGGCGGCTTCGAAGTGATCGTCGACATGAAGCCTGAAAAGAAGAAAGCCGCGGCGAAGAAGGCGGTGAAGAAGAAGAGCGTCGCGAAGAAGAAAGCCAAGCGTTGAACGATCCGGCGCGCCTCGACGCGCTCGCGCTGGCGGGCGATTTGCCGGGTGTGCTGCTCGATGCGCGTCGGCTTGCGGCAAGTGCGCCTGGTTTGCACGGGCGCCGGCGTGCGGGGCAAGGCGAAGCGTTCTGGCAATACCGCGATCACCGCGCCGAAGATGGCGCGCGGCTGGTGGATTGGCGGCGCTCTGCGCGGGGCGATCGCTACTTCGTGCGCGAGCGTGAGCGTGAGGCGGCGCAGACGGCTTGGTTCTGGATGGATCCGGACGCCGGGTTCAATTGGACAAGTGATGTAGCGCGCACAACGAAGCTGCGGCGCGCGCAGACGATCGCGCTGGCGCTGGCGACGTTGCTGAACCGGGGCGGCGAACGCGTGGGCATGCTCGGGCGTGCGCCGCGTACGGGGCCGCGCGCAGTGGATCGGATCGCGCACGATTTTCTGACGCCGCAGAAAGATGCGGATGCGCCGGCGCGGAGCTGCGTGATTTTCTTCTCGGACTTTTATGCGCCGGTTGAGACGTGGCGCGCGCGGTTGAGTGCGGCGGCGGATGCGGGCGCAAGTGGCGCGCTGGTGATGGTGGCCGATCCGGCGGAAGAGGATTTTCCGTTTCGTGGGCGGACGCTGTTTCTTGAGCCGGGGCGTCGCAGTGAGACTTTGATCGGCCGGCCCGAGACCGTGCGCGAGCTCTATGCGGAGCGGCTGGAGACGCATCGCCGCGCGATCCGCAAAGCGGGCGGCGAATATGGCTTCCCTGCTCTCCTGCATCGCACCGACCATGGCGCGGCGCCGGCGCTTGCGTTGCTGATCGCGCTCGTCTCGGAGCGGTTCGCTTGAGCTTCGGGCCGCTTCTGTTTGGAGCGCCGGGTGCGTTGCTGGCTTTGCTGGCGCTGCCGGTGCTGTTCTTCATCATGCGCGCGACGCCGCCACCGCCGCAGCGCGAACAATTTCCGCCGGCGCGTTTGCTCGAAGGCTTACGCACGGACGATCAAAGCCGAGAACGGGCGCCGTGGTGGCTGGTGCTCTTCCGCATGCTGGCCGCAGCGCTGCTGATCCTGGCGTTCGCGCGGCCAAGCTTGGCGCCGCAAGCGAGCGATAGTCCGCTTGGTGGGCGGACGCTGATTGTTATCGATGACGGTTGGACGTCGGCGCCGGCGTGGAGCGAAGTGCGTAACGCAGCGAGCGCTGCGATTGCGCAAGCAGAACGCGCGCGTGCGCCGATCTTCATGCTGTTCACCGCGCCGAGTACGCGGCCACGCGATCCGGGCGAAGCGCTTACGGCGGCGGATGCGAAATCACGCATACAGCGTTTGGAGCCACAGCCGTGGCGGCCGGATCGTGCCGATGCGGCGGCGCGGCTGGCGCGGACGGAGGGCAATTTCGATCGCATCGTTTGGATCACGGATGGATTGAGCGATGCGGGCGCGGAAGCGCTGGCGACGGAATTGCAGCGGCGCGGGCCGGTGACAGCGCGCATTCCAGCGCAGACGGCGCGCGGGATCGTGTCGGGATCGGTGACGCCGCAGGGCGTTATGATTGAAGCGCGGCGCTCGGCGAATGGCTCTGCTGTTGGCGCGGTCACAGCGGAGACGGCCGAAGGCCGCTCGCTTGGTGCGGCGGAGTTGCAGTTTCAGGGCGATGCGCTGACGGCGAGTGCGCGCATCGAGTTGCCGCCAGAGATTGCGGCGCGCGCGGCGCGCGTGCGGATCGTTGGTGAGCAGAGCGCGGGCGCGGTGCGGCTGCTGCCGGCGGGCGCGGGGCGGCCGTTTGTTGGATTGGTTGATCCGGGCGGCGCGGGGCAACCGCTGCTTTCGGAATTGTTCTACGTCGATCGCGCGCTGCAGCCGTATGCGAGCTTGTCACGAGGCAGCATCACGCAACTGATCGATGCGCGCGCGCAAGCGTTGATCTTGCCGGACGCCGGACGGATTGCGCCAACCGATAGCGCGGCGCTGCAGCGTTGGTTGGAGAATGGCGGTCTGCTGGTGCGGTTCGCGGGGCCGCGCTTAGCCAACGATGCGGACGATTTTGTGCCGGTGCGCTTGCGGCCTGGCTCGCGCACACTCGGCAGCGCGTTGGCGTGGGAGACGCCGCTGAGCATTGGCGCGTTTCCAGCGGATTCTCCGTATGCGGGCGTCGCGCCGCCGGCTGACGTGCAAGTGCGGCGGCAAGTTCTGGCTGAGCCTGCATCGCTGCAAGAAGCGCGCGTGTGGGCGACGTTATCGGACAATTCGCCATTGGTCACCGCACAGGCGCGTGGGCGTGGCTTGATAGTGCTCTTCCATGTGAGCGCGACGCCGGAATGGTCTGACGTACCGCTCTCTGGTTTGTTCGTTGAGGTGTTGCGGCGGACGCTCGCGTTCGCAGCGCGCTCGGACGGCGCTGGTGAGCGCGAGATTTCTGGCGGGCCGTATGTGGCCCAGCGTATGTTGGACGGCTACGGCTCACTCGCGCCGGCGCCAGCGGACATGCAGCCGATCGCACCTGAAGCATTCGCGATTGCGCAGCCTTCGCCGGCAACGCCGCCAGGCTTGTACGAGCGCGCAGGCGTTTCGGCTTCGATCGATGCGATGCGGCCGGAGGATTCGTTGCAACCGCTTGAATTGCCGAATGGCATTACGCGCGCTGGTTTGGGCGCGGTGATTGAGCGGCCGTTGGCCGGCTGGTTGTTTGGAGCGGCTGGCTTGATGCTGGCGATCGATTTGCTGATCGCGCTGCTGCTGGTCGGCAAGCTGCCGCGCCTGCCACGCCGCGCGACCGCGACGGCTGCAACGGTGTTGGCGGCGTTCCTCATATTCGGCGGCGACGCGCACGCGCAGAACGTGAACGATCCAACGCAGACGTTGCGGCTTGCCTATGTGCGCACCGGAGATGCGCGGATCGACCGCGCTTCTGAGCAAGGCTTGCGCGCGCTTTCCGAGATATTGACGGCGCGGACATCGGTGGAGCCTGGCCCACCCGTTGGCGTCGACCTCGCGCGCGATGATCTCTCCGCCTATCCGTTCATCTATTGGCCAGCGCCGCCCTCGCCGCGCCGTTTGCCGGACGCGGCGTTGAGCAACGTGGATCGTTATCTGGCGATTGGCGGATTGCTGTTGGTCGATACGCGCGACGCGGGCGTGCAGCAGCGCGGACGGCCAGCGCAAGCGATGCTGGCCGGCCTCGACGTGCCGCCGCTCGAGCAGGTCACGCAAGAGCACGTGCTGACGCGCGCGTTCTACTTGTTGCGAAGCTTTCCGGGGCGCTCGCAGGCGGTGCAATTGTGGGCCGAGAGTTCTTCGGCGGCGTCTTCGCGCGATGGCGTCGCGGCGATTTTCATTGGCGACGGCGATTGGGCGGCGGCGTGGTCCGGCCAGGCTGGCGTTAGCGACCGGCAGCGTGAGCTTTCGCTGCGCTTCGGCGTCAACCTTGTGATGGTGGCGCTCACCGGCAATTACAAAGCCGACCAAGTGCACGTGCCGGCGCTGCTCGAACGCATGGGCGATGACCGGCGATGATCGCAGGCGCACGCATCGGCTTTGATCCGGCGTTGCCGTTGAGTGTCATGATCGCGCTCGGCGTGATCTCGCTGATTGCGCTCGGTGTTTACATCTGGCGCGGCGGCGGCGCGCCGGTGACGCGCGGGCTTGGCGTTGCGTTTCTGTTTCTCGGGCTGATGCAGCCGCAATGGGTGCGCGAGTCGCGCGAACCTGCGGAAGATGTGGCGCTGATCGTGGTGGATCAGAGCGAGAGTTTGCAACTCGCTGGGCGGCGCGAAGCGGCGCGCGCGGCGGCGGATGCGATGGCGCAGAGGCTCTCGGAAGAGCCTGGCCTCGATGTGCGCGTGCGGGAAGCGCGCGGCGGGCCGGATGGCACCGTGATCACCGGCGTCATCGAAGACGCGCTGAGCGATGTCGCGCGCGATCGCATCGGCGGCGTGGTGGTTATCACCGACGGCCAGGCGGCTGATCCGCCGGATGATCCAAACCGCGTGCGCGAGCTTGGGCCGGCGCATGTGCTGATTGTCGGCGATCCGGAGCGCGGCGATCGGCGGCTTGAGCTGATCTCGGCACCGACGTTCGGCATCGTCGGCGAGCCGATGCGGATCACAGGGCGCGTGATCGACGCAAGCGGCGATGTGCCGGTGGCGCTGAGCGTCACCATTGATGGCCAGCGCGCGGTGAACACGACGGTGCGGGCGAACCGGGAATTCTCAGTCGACATCCGGCTCGCGCATCGCGGGCGCAACATGGTGATCGTTGAAGCCGCTGAAGGTCCACAGGAGATCACGCTCTCCAACAATCGCGCCGCATTCGCCGCCAATGGCGTGCGCGACCGGCTACGCGTGCTGCTGATCACGGGCGAGCCGCATGCGGGCGCGCGGGTGTGGCGCAATTTGCTGAAGTCGGATCCGGCGGTGGATCTGGTGCACTTCTCGATTTTGCGGCCGCCGGACAAGCAAGACTTCACGCCGCTCAACGAACTGGCGCTGATCCCCTTCCCGACCGAGGAATTGTTTGAGCGGCGGCTGGATGAGTTCGATCTCATCATTTTCGATCGCGCGCCGCAGCGTGGGATTTTGCAGGCGTATTACTTCTCATCGATCGCACGGCGCATCGAGGAAGGCGGCGCTTTGCTGATTACGGCGGGCGATCAAGAAGCGGGGCTCGACGGACTTTATCGCACAGCGCTCGCCGGCATTCTGCCGTCGCAGCCAACGGGACAGATCATCTCGCGTCCTTATCGCCCGGCGCCGACGGCGATCGGGCAACGCCATCCTGTTGTGCGCGGCATTCCTTCGCCGGAGCGTTGGGGACGCTGGACGCGTCAGATCGATGCGCGCGCGACGAGTGGGCAAACCGTGCTCTCGGGCGCGGACGGACGGCCGCTGCTCGTGCTCGATCGCGCAGGGCGCGGACGCGTTGCGCAATTGTGGTCGGATCAGCCGTGGTTGTGGGCGCGTGGTTATGACGGCGGCGGGCCGCATGGCGAGTTGCTCCGGCGGACGGCGCACTGGCTGATGCAAGAGCCGGAGTTGGAGGACGATAGTCTCACGCTCGATCCCGGCCCGCGCGGATTGGAGATCGAGCGCTCCACACTCGGCGGCGCGCCAGGGCCGGTGCAGATCATCTCGCCGAGCGGTGAGCGCATTGAAGCTGGCCTCGACGAAACGGCGCCTGGGCTTTACCGCGGCATCGCGCCGGCGACGGAGCAAGGCTTGTACGAAGCGCGCAGCGGAAACCTGCGTGCGTTCGCCGCTGTAGGTCCGCTCAATCCGCGTGAAGCCGGCGCGTTGGCGGCGAACCCAGAAATCTTGCGCCCGTTCGCAAACGCCACCGGCGGCAGCGTGTTCATGACCGGCGAAGACGGGCGGCGCTTGCCGGAGATACGCCGCGTCGAACGCGGCGCGAATGCACGCGGCGGCGATTGGATCGGCATCGAGCGCAATGGCGCTTACACTGTGCGCGCGGCGGTCGCGTCACCACTTGGGCCAGGCTGGTTGTGGGCGCTGATTGGTTTGGCGTTGCTGATGTGGGGCTGGCGCCGCGAGAACGGTTAGCGCTTCGGCGCTTTGATCTCGCCTTCGACTTTATCCAAGCCTCCTGGCCGCAGTGCGAGCCAGAGGAAGCGCGTGGGATCGACGGGGCCTGGCATCGACAGGCGATCTTTCGGGATCAATGTGAATCCTGCAGGCCGGAAGAACGGCTCGGCGCCGACGAGCACGATGCCGTTGCCGCCGCTCGCACGGCAGGCGGCGACGGCATCGCGCACCAGCGCGATGCCGAGGCCGGCGGATTGTTGGCTGGGATCGACCGCGAGAGGCCCAAGGAAATAGATCGGCGCGCCGGCTTCGACGCGCCAGATCCGGCAGACGCCGATGACGTCACCAACTTCACTCAGCGCCACGCGCGTCAGCGAATGCTCCAGCACCGCGCCGCGTTCGCGCACGCGCTCGCTGGTCTTGGCGAAGCGGCCAGGCCCGAAGGCGCGCGCGAGCACCTGCTCGATCGCGTCGGCATGCTCGGGCTTCTCGGCAATGAGCGTGTAGGCCATGGAGGCGCCGCGCTTAGGGCGGCGCGGGGCAAGCGTCAATCGCTTGACCTTCATATTGCGCGGCGCACGGGGCGAGCGCATACCCGCTCGCCTTGGCTTTGCGCGTCCCCTCCCTTGAGATTTTCCGTCACCGGCAGTTCGCCCAGTTCTGGGTAGCGCGCGCGTGCGCGACGTTGGCTGTGCAAATCCAAGCCACGGTGATGGGTTGGCAGATCTACGATGCTGCGCGGGCGCAGGGCCAATCGATCATGGAAGGCGCGTTCATGATTGGCCTCGTCGGGCTCGCGCAGTTTTTGCCACTGCTGGTGCTGTCGCTGTTCGGCGGCCAGGCGGCGGATCGCTACAATCGCCGGCTCATTATGTCGGCGTGTATCGGCGCGAAGGCGCTCATATTGCTGTGGCTGACGCTGGTGTCGCATGGTTCTGCCAGCATCATCATTCCTGCCATTTTCACGGCCGCGATTAGCGCTGGCATGATCAACGCATTTCTGCCGCCGGCGGCGAGCGCGCTGATGCCGATGCTGCTGCCACGCGAAGAGCTGCCTCAAGGCATCGCCTGGAGTTCGCTCGCATTTCAATCGGCCATCATCATCGGCCCGGCTATCGGCATGAACCTCTACACGTTCGGCGCCTCCACCTCTTATCTCTTCGCATTCGTTCTACTTATCATCGCAGCGACTCTTCTGTTCGTGCTGAAGCCGCCGGCGCAAGAGCCGGTGAAGGACGCGCGCACCTTGGGTATGATCGCCGAAGGACTCCGCTATGTGTGGAGCAACAAGATCGTGCTCGGCGCCATCTCGCTCGATCTTGTCGTCGTGTTGCTGGCCGGGGCGGTGGCGTTGCTGCCGGTATTCTCGCGCGACATCCTACACGCGGGTGCGGAAGGCAACGGCATCTTGCGCTCTGCTGTGGGTGTCGGTGCAGCTAGCGTCGCGCTGTTCTTGGCGCTCAATCCGTTGCGGCGACGCGTTGGCATGTGGATGTTCGGCGCGACGATTGTGTTTGGCGTGGCGACCGTTGTGTTCGGGCTGTCGCAATGGCTGTGGCTGACGGCGTTTGCGCTGGCAGTCGCAGGCGGCGTCGACATGATTTCGGTCTACGTCCGCTCAAGCCTGATTCAGCTTGCAACGCCGGACGCGATGCGTGGGCGTGTGTCCGCCGTCAGCTTCGTGTTTATCTCGGCGTCGAACGAGTTCGGCGACTTCGAAGCAGGCTTGATGGCGCGGATATTCGGCCCGGTGCTCGCGGTGACGATCGGCGGCGTCGCCGCGATCGGCGCGTCGGCGTGGTGGATGAAACTGTTCCCGGCTTTGGCGAAGGCGGACGGCTTCGAGCCGGAGAAGCTCTCGCCAGAAGCGCAGGACGCCGTCGCGACGCTGCAGGAAACGCAGAAGAGTTAGCGCCGCCCCAACGTCACCGCTGGCCGCGCCACGCTCACCGCGCTAGATCACACGCTCGGAGGACCTCATGGGCGTGTTGAATGGAAAAGTTGTCGTCGTTACGGGCGCGGGCAATGGCATTGGTAAGGAATGCGCGTTGCTGGCGGGGCGCGAAGGCGCGGCCGTGGTCGTCAACGATCTGGGCGGCGGGCTGAAGGGCAATGACGCCGGCTCCGCTGGGCCAGCCGAAGAGGTCGCGAAGGAAATCCGCGCCGCGGGCGGCACGGCGATTTCGAACTCGGACAGCGTTTCGGATTACGACGCGGTTGCGGCGATGTTCGAGCAGGCAAAGAAGGAATTCGGCGGCCTGCACGCGGTGATCAATCCGGCCGGCATTCTGCGCGACGGCATGTTCCACAAGATGCCGCCGGAAGATTGGCGGGCGGTGATTGATGTGCACCTGCACGGGGCCTTCAACGTCACCCGCGCTTCAATCGAGCACTTCCGTGAGCAGCAAGACGGCTCGTACGTGCTGTTCACATCCACTTCAGGTCTGATCGGAAACATTGGTCAGGCCAATTACGCGGCCGCAAAGCTTGGCGTGATGGGTTTGTCGCGGATCATCGCGATGGAAAACCTGACGAAGAACGTGCGTTCGAACATCATCGCTCCGTTTGCCTGGACACGCATGATCGCTTCCATTCCCGTGAAGGATGAAGCGAGCGCGGCGCGGGTTGAGCGCATGAAGAATGGCATGCGCGCAGATCAGGTTGCGCAGCTGGCTGTCGCGCTTTGCGCCGATGGCGCGAAGGACACCAGCGGGCAGATCTTCGCGGTGCGCGGCAACGAGGTGTTCCTGTTCAACCAGCCACGGCCGGTTCGTACGCTGGGCCGCCTCGAAGGCTGGACGCCGCAGACGCTCATCGAACAAGCGCTGCCGGCGCTGAGAGCAAACTATACTGACCCTGGCGCCAGCGCCTCGGTGTTTCCGTACGACCCAGTTTGATGGAGGCGCGCATGCGCTCTGCTCTCTTCGCTTTGCTATTGCTCGGCGCATGCGCGCAAACACCGGTGGAGACGCCGCAGGCGCAAGCCGGCGCTTCCATTCATCTCTCCGGAACGAAGTGGCGCCGTGTCGATGACACCAATGCCAATCCGCACGGCGCGACGATGGACTTCGATGGCAATCGCGCCTCCGGTTACACCGGCTGCAATCGCTGGACAGCGGACGTGACGCAGAACGGTGAGCAATTGCGCTTCGGCATGGTGGCGGTCACGGAGATGCATTGCGGGGCCGGCGTGCAGATGGCGACTGAGCAGGCTTTCCTGCCTGTGCTCGCAGCAACCCGCTACGCGCACTACGACCGCGATGCGCTGGTGCTGCTCGATGCGCGCCAGAACGTGATCGCGGAGTTCAACAGCGAGTTGCCAGGAGAAGACGAATGAAACGCGCCGCCCTCGCCGCCCTCTTGTTCATGACCGCATGCGCGACCGCCAATACAAGCGAGTCCGGCGGCCTTGGCGATCTCGCCGGCTCGGAATGGATGCTGCTGAACGAGAGCCGTTCAGCGACGCCGCCGACTTTGGCGTTCACGGAAGATCGCGCATCGGGCTACGCGGGCTGCAATCGGTGGTTCGCAAGCGTTGGCCGCACCGATCAGGCGCTTGAATTCGGCGACGTTGGCATGACGCGCATGATGTGCTCGCCGCCGTCGATGGAAGCGGAGCGCGCGTTCGCCACCGCGCTCAGAGACACGCGCGGCTTCCGCATCGAAAACGGCGAGCTCGTGCTTTACGATATCGGCGGAGCGGACACCGCCCGCTTCCGCCGCACGAACTGACGCTTGCGCTTATGGTGTCGGCGCGATTTCAACCGTCGGCACTTGGCGTGGGCAACGGTCCGTCGAGTTCGGGCCGAGGCAATGCTCAACCGTCGGCTCGGTGGCGCCAGGCGCGAACGCGATCAGCCACTTCTCATTGGGATCGAGGCGCGTCGCGCTGACCAGCGCGCCGCACTGAACGGTGATGACGACGTGGCCCGTGTGCGCTGCATAGATGCTGGCGGGATCGACGTTGCCCGGCACGTTGATGCGCTCGGTGCCGCGAATGGCGGTGCAAGGCGGGTTCACGACATCCGGGTGGGCCTGACCGTAGGCAGCGAGCTGCGTGGTGCCGAAGACCAGAAGCTCTTCCGGGCCCATGGCGCTGACTTGTTCATAGAGGCCCTGCGGCGCGGCCGGCGCTTCCTCGGTGGTCGGCGCAGTGGACTGGCCGCAAGCGGCGAGCAGCAGAAGCGCCGAAGCGGCGAGATATGTGCGGATCATGGATGTCCTCCCCTTGTGAGGCTCTTGCACTCCGCCTTGACGCTTTCGTCAAGCGCTTGGCGGTGTCAGGCTTGTGCCTTGAGGACGAAATGCGACGGCCCACATTGGCTGACGAAGAGGGTTTTCCATGATTGAGAAACGTCCGTTCGACAGTTTGGGCCGCCACGACGCTGATTGGCTCGCGGCCCGCTACCACTTCAGCTTTTCCGGCTACCACGACCCGGGCCGTGTCCATTGGGGCGCGCTGCGGGTTTGGAATGACGACACGATCAAAGCCAAGTCCGGCTTTCCGCCCCATCCGCACTCGGACATGGAAATCATCACCTATGTCCGCACGGGCGCGATCACGCACCAGGACTCGATGGGCAACAAAGGCCGCACCGAAGCCGGCGACGTGCAGGTCATGAGCGCGGGCTCGGGCGTGACGCACGCTGAGTACAATCTCGAAGACGAAGCAACGACGCTCTATCAGATCTGGATCGTTCCGAAAGAACGCGGCGGCAAGCCGTTCTGGGGCGCAGCCAAGTTTCCGAAGGAAGAGCGCGCGGGTTCGCTGGTGACGCTCGCCTCGGGCTTTGCCGACGATCAGGACGCGGGCGCCCTGCCGATCCGGCAGGACGCGCGCTTGCTGGCGGCGACGCTGAACAGCGGCCAGAGCGTTGCCTATCAGCTTGCGCCGGGACGCTTCGCGTACCTCGCGCTCGCCAAAGGCAAGGCCACCGTCAACGGCGTGGAGCTCGGCCCACGCGACGGCGCGGCGATTAGAGACGAAGCTGAGCTTCGCATCGAAGCCGGTGAAGATGCAGAGATCGTTCTCGTCGACGCGCCGTAGGAAGTTGAACCCGCCGTCACGTTAGTGCGTACGGTAGTGAAATCTTGTCAGCCGCCGCCGATTTACTGATCGGCGGCGGTTTTCGTTTCACGAAACCTTCGAAATTTACCAGCCGTTTGCAATTTCGGGAGCTTCTACAGGAAGGGATCGAGAGCGGGGCGGTCAGTGGCGACGCTGAACGACATTCACGTACTGGTTGTCGACGACAACAAGCAGATGCGCTTTCTCGTGCGCTGCTTGCTGCGCGCCGGCGGCATTACAAAAATCACAGAAGCGGAAACGGGCGCGCATGCGTTCGACGTCATGCGCTCGCGGCCTGTCGATCTGATCATCGTCGATTGGAAGATGGCGCCGGTGGATGGATTGGCGTTCACGCACATGGTTCGCCGCAACCACGACAGCCCTAACCCTTATGTGCCGATCCTCATGCTGACGGCGCACACCGAGATTTCACGCGTGGCCGCCGCGCGCGACGCGGGCGTTAGCGGCTTTGTGCGCAAGCCGATCAGCGCGCGACTTCTGTTCGACCGGATCTCGAACGTCCTTACGGACACGCGCTTGTTTGTGCGCACCGATAGCTTCTTCGGTCCGGATCGCCGCTTCGGCCAAGATCCGCACTATGCGGGGCCGCTGCGCCGTGAGTCCGATAAGGGCGAAAGCGCCGAGGCCGTCGACCTCGACGACCTGCGCTGGACGGCCTAGCGCCGCTGCGCGCACTGCTTGCCAACACAGTGGGAGACGCGCAGGTTCGCGCCGCGTCGAACGTCGGGGAGTGACATGATCCGCGCGCTTTTCTTGGTCTTGCTTGCAGCGCCGCTTTTGGCGTCGTGCGTCGTCGGCACAGTGGTCGGCGCGACCGGAACGGTTATCGGCGCCGCCGTGGGCGCAACGGGCGCAGTGATTGGCGCCACCGTCGATGTCATCACCCCAGACGACGACGATGATGATGACGACGACGACGATCGTTCAAATTCAATAGGCTTGTGACGGGATCGTGAGTGGCCAACGCCGCGCGCGATGGCATACTCGCAGCAGATCAACGCTGTGGGAGCCGCCTCATGCGCATTCGTTACCTTCTCGCCGGCGCAGCCGCGCTTGCCCTCGCAACGCCCGCTGCGGCGCAATCGACGCCCGTTTCCTTCTCGCCAGAATTTCAGACGGCGCTCGAAGAAGACTATGGCGTTCGTGAAGGCGAAGTGCTGCGCACTGCCGTCACCGATGCGATCTCGCGTGAGCTTGCACGCCGTGGCGTGTCGAGCAGCGATGTCAGCATCGAAGTCACCATCGTTGACGCCGAGCCGAACCGGCCAACGATACAGCAATTGTTTGACCGGCCTTCGCTCGATTTCCAATCGGTCTCGATCGGCGGCGCGGAGCTGCGCGCGCTGGTTCGTGGCGCCAATGGCGCAACCACTGAAGTCACGCACCGCCGCTACAATCACAGCTTGGCCGATCTCAACGGCCCGGCGACGACATGGACGGAAGCGCGCCGTTCAATCAATCAGTTCGCAGTGAAAGTCGCCGACGCTTACATGGCCTCAGGGCAGTAAGAGCCGGCGCAACGCTAGGGCGGGCCTCGTGGCCCCTTTCCCCGTTCTGCCCCTGCCCGCCCTGGCGCACACTAAACTGTTCAGCCTCCGGCAAACTCGCGCCAGCCTTTGGCGCGCAGATCGCACGCCGGGCACGCGCCACAGCCGTATCCCCAGTCATGACGCTGCGAGCGGTCGCCCTCGTAACAGGTGTGGCTGTGCTCCAGGATGGCGTCGACAAGTGCCGCGCCGCCGAGGTCGCGCGCGAGTTCCCACGTCTGCGCTTTGGTCAGGTGCATCAGCGGCGTTGCGATCTTCAGCGGCGCGGCGAGGCCGAGGCCGAGCGCTAGCTCCATGGCATCGATCGTCTCGCGCCTGCAGTCCGGGTAGCCGGAATAGTCCGTCTCACACATGCCGCCGACGAGAGTGGCGGCCCCGCGCCGGTAGGCGTGCGCCGATGCGACCGAGAGAAAGACCAAGTTCCGGCCTGGCACGAAGGTGCTGGGCAGGCCGCTGGCCGTCATCTCAATAGCGCGGTCGCCGGTGAGCGCGCTTTCGGCCAGCGCGCCGTAGCCGGCGAGGTCGACCAGGACGTCTTTCCCTACGCGCTCACCCCATTCCGGGCGGAGGGCGGCGATCTTGGCGCGAAGGACCGGGCGTTGGCTCAGTTCCACCGCATGCCGCTGGCCATAGGCGAAGCCGATGGTCTCAACCCGATCGAACTGGGAGAGCGCCCAGGCGAGACAGGTGGCCGAATCCTGGCCAGCCGAAAACAGAACAAGCGCTGCAGACATGGAGCGGGCCTTATAGCGCGCGACTCACCGCCGGTAAGCGCCGCTGGCGACACGTCCTGCGTGTGGCATTCGAGGAAAATGCCACTTTAAGTGGCAGACTCCAGGCCCAGCTAGGCCAAACGGACTATTAGGCGACCTTACGGTGCCTCAATTGAGTGTGACCTGGCCGCCTCACGGTTCGTCCGCCATGACGCGGGCGTCAAGTTATACCGTCCGGACCCGTTGACACTTAAAGGGTAAGCGCCTGCTATAGCCCCACGCAGGTAGGGCGCGGGGGGAGCACCCGCTCGTCAGCCCAAACTACGCCATTGGTATGCCGCGGATACCCACAGAAGGTAATCCGGGCACTGGGAGGACGGCGATGAGCAAAAAGTCAAATTGGGGTCGGATTCTGCTTTCGGGCGCGTCGCTCGCGGCAATGGGCGCACTTTCGTCGCCCGCTCTGGCCCAAGATGCAGAAGAAGTGACTGACGAAATCGTCGTCACGGCGACGGGCCGCGCAGCGGCGATCCAAGACGTTCCGCTGGCCGTTACGGCCGTGAGCGGCCAACAACTCGAAAACTCTGGCGTGCAAGATCTGCGCGACGTGACGCAAGTTGCGCCGTCGCTGCAAATGGGCACCGGCCAATCGAACTCCTCCGGCACGATCGCCCGTATCCGTGGCATCGGCACCGGTTCGGACAACCCAGGCTTTGAAGGCGCTGTCGGTATTTTCATCGACGGCGTTTATCGTTCGCGCGCGGGCGCTGCCCTCGCCGACCTTCCTGAACTTGAGCGCGTCGAAGTTCTGCGCGGCCCGCAAGGCACGCTGTTCGGCCGCAACACGTCGGCTGGCGCCATCAGCGTCATCTCGGCGGGCCCTGGCTTTGAGCCGGGCATGTACATGGAAGGCGATTACGGCCTCGACGATCTCGAAGAGTACGGCCTCGAAGCCGGCATCAACATGCCGGTCACCGACTCGTTCGCTGTCCGCGTTGACGGCGTGATCCGCGATCGCGGCGGCTACATCACCGACGCCATCAGTGGCGACGAAATCAACACCTCGAGCCGTTGGTCGGCGCGCGCGCAAGCGACGCTCGATCTCTCGGCCGACGCTTCGCTGCGCTTCATTCTCGACGGCGCGGAAAGCGACTCCGTCTGCTGCGGCGTCACGATGATCAACGCCGGCACGACCTCGGCCCTCATCTCTGCGCTGACGGGCGGCACGGGCGTTCTGCCGATCGCTCCGGAAGATCGCCGCATGACGGTGACGCCGGGCCGCAGCTACGCTGAAACCACTGAAGAATGGGGCTTCTCCGGCCAGCTCGATTGGGATCTGGGTGGCGTAAACCTGACCTCGATCACCGCGTGGCGCAGCTGGGAAGCGGTGCGCGACCAGGACGTCGACTTCACGTCAGCCGACATCGCCTATCGCGACGGCCTCGAAGTTGGCTTCGACACCTTCACCCAGGAAATCCGCCTGCAAGGTGAGGTCGGCCGTCTGAACTGGTTGGTCGGCGTCTTCTACGCTGACGAAACGCTCAACACGACGGACACGATCCGCGTGGGTGCTCAGTCTTCGGCCTACACCAACCTGGCGGTCTCGTCGGGCTGCGCGGCGCCGGAGCTGTTCAATCTCTGCGGCGGCCTGCAACCGTCGATCTTCCAAGCAGTTGCTTCGACGAGTTTCGCGCTCTTCCCGCAGGTGCTAATTGACGTCAACAGCCAGAACCCGGGCCCGAACGCCGGCAGCTTGTTGACCTCTCCGAGCGGCCAAGGCCAGCAGTCCGACGACTGGAACGTCGAAACGCAAAGCCTCGCGCTGTTCACGCACAACGAGATCAACCTTTCAGACAACCTCGTTCTGACCATCGGCCTTCGCTACAGCGACGAGTCGAAGGAATTGTTGGCTAACCTGAACGCCACCAACACCACGTGCGACTCGCTGCGTGCGATGGAATTGGCGACCAGCGTGTCGGTCCCGACCCCGGGCGGCATCGTCTCGGCGATCCAAGGCTCCTCGGCGTCTGGTGCGCAAGCGATGGCGCTGGCGTGCAACCCCGCCGTCAACAACATCTCGAACGGCACCTGGACGGGCGATAGCGACGAAGAAGAGTTCAGCGGCACGGCTTCGCTGGCCTATCACATCAGCGACGATATGATGGTCTATGCAGGCTACTCGCGCGGCTACAAGGCGGGCGGCTTCAACGTCGACCGTTCGGGCTTCTCGGTGACGCCGGCGACGACCTCGTCTGCTTCGCTCAACGTCGGCCAGCTGGCGTTCGCGCCGGAGTTCACGGACTCCTACGAAATCGGCTTGAAATCGACGCTGTTCGGCGGCTCGACGACGTTCAACGTCACGGGCTTCTACCAGCAGATCTCCGACTACCAGTTGAACGCCTTCAACGGCTTCAACTTCATCACGCGCAACATCCCGGACGTGATCAGCCAAGGTGTGGAACTCGAACTGGCGATGAACCCGTTCGAAGGCCTGAACATCAATACCGGCGTGGTTTACACGGACGCGTATTATGACAGCACGGTCGTGTTCAACACGCTCCAGCCGATCGGCAACACTGTGACCGCGGGCGATCCGCTCTCGTTCGCGCCGGAATGGACCGTGACGGGCGCGATCGCCTATCGCGTTCCGCTCGGCGGCAACCTCGGCGCGCTGTTCTATCTCGATGGCCGCTGGAACAGCGAGTACCGCACGCAAACGCTGAACCGCTCGCCGATCACGGACAACGAATCGTTCGCGATCTTCAACGGCCGCATCGGCATCGGGCCGGAGAACGAGCGTTGGTCGCTTGAACTGTTCGGCGCCAACCTGACTGACGAATTCTACTATGTCGGCGCCTTCTCGCCCCCACTGCAGAACTCGTTCGTTGTGTTCCCGAACGAGCCGCGCACCTACGGCGTCTCGCTCCGCCTGCAATACTAATCAGCTCAACAAGCTGAGCCTGACGGCCGGAGCGGAAGCTCCGGCCGTTTTGTTTTGGGGCGACGCAGCGTAGCGTTGAGCGCATGCAGCCCAGCGATCTCGACATCTTGGTCGTGGACGACCACGAGATGATGCGGACGCTGCTCGTGCGTGCACTGACCAAAGCCGGCGTTCAACGCGTACGCACGGCCGACAATGGGATTGAAGCGCTGAGCCTGCTGAAGGATCGCGCCGCCCACCTGATCATAACGGACAACCAAATGCCCGGCATGGGTGGCTTGGAGCTATCCGCGAAAGTGCGCGCCGATCAGACTCTGGGGACGCCCAAGATCATCATTGTCAGCGGTATCGGGTCGACGGCGTTTACCGTGGAGGCCATCAACGCAGGCGCGGATGCGGTGCTGATGAAGCCCATCGCGCTAGACGAGCTAATGGCGGCGATAAACAAGCTATTCGCGGTTTAGCCGCAGCGTGCCGCGCAGCATCTGCAGGATGATCGAGAAGTCCTTGTCGCCGTAGCCGCCGCGGACGAGTTCGCCGTAGAGCGCCTCAGCCGCGCCACCGAGCGGGGTTGGCGCGCCGGACGTGTCAGCGGCGTCCTGCGCCAGCTTCAGATCCTTCAGCATCATCGCGGCGGCAAAGCCGCCTTCGTAATCGCGGTTCGACGGCGCGGCCGGAACCGGGCCGGGCCATGGGCAATACGAGGTCATCGACCAGCACTGACCCGACGCCTTCGAGGAAATGTCGAAGAACTTTTGCGCGTCCAGACCGAGTGATTCCGCCAGCGCGAACGCTTCGCTGGTGGCGATCATCGAAATGCCGAGCAGCATGTTGTTGCAGATCTTGGCCGCCTGCCCCGTGCCGCTATCGCCGGCGCGGATGATGGCCTTCGCCATCGGCTTCAGCGCATCTTCGAACTCAGCGAAGTCCTGCTCGCGGCAACCAACCATGAACGTGAGCGTGCCGCCGTTCGCCGCCGCGGTGCCGCCTGAAACCGGCGCGTCCGCGGCGCGGAAGCCTTGCATCGAGGCGTCGCGCGCAACCGTGCGGGCGGAATCGACGTCGATAGTGGAGCAATCGATCAGCAGCGCATCCTTCGGCGCGTTCGGAATGATCGCTTCCATGTAGACGTCGCGGACGTGCTGGCCCGCGGGCAGCATGGTGATGACGATGTCAGCGTCCTTGCACGCTTCACCGGCGCTGGCGGCGGGCTTCATGCCCTGCTCTTTCGCGCGTGCGAGCGCGTCAGCACTGAGATCGAAGGCCACCACTTCGCGGCCCGCTTTGGCCTGATTGGCGGCCATGCCCGAGCCCATATTGCCGAGGCCGATAAATGCGACGCGCGTCATTGTAGTGCTCCTTGTTGAGGCTGTCTTAGCGCGCGAAAGGCGCGCGACAAGCGCCAAGGGCCGGAAGACGCGCAAACGCGGCCGGCGATCCGGGCCTCGTGATTGCGTTCGCCGCCATAAAGGCGGGAGACGGAGCGCATGATCCGCGCCGAAGGTAGTTCTGATGCTGCATTGCTGCAGCCGTGCGCGTGTCACGCGCCCCGTGCGGCAAGGTTTTTCCCGGATTGGCCAAGGGCGTTGCTACCGACATCTCCAAGCCGCTGAGCCGCCTGGCTGCCTTAGCGCCGTAGCCACGAGCCGGTGCTGCGCGCGGAAAACTCCGATGCTTTCCAGACCCCGCGATTTCGCGGGCAGATCTGATCGCCGTTCGGTTCATCCTTGCGCTTTGAAGAGCGGCGTACCCTTCGGGACCTTCTCGCATCTCTAAGCTTGGGGACTTGCTCGAGCAGATCGGGTTTCCCTTTTCTGCTCGCGACGATCACCGCGCCTTTGCCGGTCCAACACATTCCAAAGTTTCGGAGCTCTTCGAAATCTCCCGTGTGCGGACGCGCCGAGTGTAAGTGAGATTTGGCGCTGTGGGATAAGCTTGGTGGGTATCCAACAAGGTTGGTGCGCGGCGCTCCGCGCCGCATCGGCGTTTCATCCTGGTAGGATTGAAAAAAGCGCCGCGGAGCCGCGCGCTCCAACCTGCGAGCAGCTGTGTCTATGCTCTGGATAGATTAGCGTTCGGCCTAAAGCGGCGCCCACTCCTCGCTCGCAGGCAGTGGCGCGAAGAGTTCGTCGAGCAGCGCGTCGGTGACGCCTTCGAGCGTGGCGGGCGACCAGACAGGTTTGTTGTCCTTGTCCACGATCAGCGCGCGCACGCCCTCTTGAAAATCGTGACGTGAGGCGACGCGCGAGGCCAGACGATACTCGCTGCGCATCTCATCGGCGAAGCTCGCGGCTTTCGCGCCTTCGCGCATCTGACGGAAGCTCACCTTCATCGCTTGCGGCGACTTGGTGCGAAGCGTCGCGAGCTGGGCGTTAGCCCAGTCCGAACCGTCAGCTTCCAGCGCGGCGAGGATGGCTTCGACGCTATCGAGCGCGAAGATGCGGCTGATGCGTTCAATGTTCTCCGGCGTCAGCTCTTTGGGGCGGCCTGCGGATTCGCTCAGCGCTTCGAGGCCGCTCTCCAGAGCGCGTGTTGCATCGTGCGTTTGTGCTGCGCCGGCGATCTGCGCGCGGGCGGCGGAGAGAATTTCAGTCGGCATGTAGTGCGTAGCGACGCCGGCGATGAGGCAATCAGCGGCTTTCAAGCGCGCACCGGTGAGCGCGAGCCACATACCGATTTGCCCCGGCTTACGCGGAAGATACCAGCCGCCGCCGACATCCGGGAAAAGGCCGATGCCGGTTTCGGGCATCGCGTAAGTCGTGTTTTCGGTGGCGATGCGGAAGCGCGCGGGCATCGAGACGCCGACGCCGCCGCCCATGGTGACGCCATCGATCAAAGCGACGATCGGCTTGGGGTAGGTGAAGAGCAGATGATTGAGGCGATACTCGGTGTGGAAGAACGCGCGCGCTTCCTTGCCGTCCTTCGCGCCGCTTTCGGCGATCATGCGAATGTCGCCGCCGGCGCAGAAGCCGCGCGTGCCGGGTGCGTGATCGAGCAGGATGGCGTGGATTTCGGGATCGTCGCGCCATGCGAGCAGCGCCTGAATCATGTTCGCGCACATGTGCGTGTTGAGCGCGTGCAGTGCTGCGGGGCGGTTCAGCGTGATGTGGCCGAGGCCGTTAGCGGCATTTGTAAGAATGTCAGACACTACTACGCCTTCTCTCTCCGTCATTCCGGACGCGCGAAGCGCGATCCGGAACCCAGGGCAACCATCTCATCTGTCGCCCCTGGGTTCCGGGTTCATCGCTGCGCGATGCCCCGGAATGACGAGCTTATTGCTGCGACGCGCGCGCGGATCAACCTGCCCATTCGAGCAGATGGGGCAATTCGTCGGCGCAATAGTCGATCCGGATCGCGCGCCGGTTCGCGCTTGTGCGCGAGGGCGACGAGCGGTGGAGGATAAGCGCCTTCGCGAAGAGCACGTCACCACGTTCAGCGACGCAATTCTCGATCGGTGCCGACTGGGCTGTGGCCTCACCGTCCGGCGCGGCGATCTTACCGCGCGCATGCGTACCGAGTGCGAGTTGCAGGCAGCCGTTCTCCCGGTCCGAAGGATCGAGGTGGACGCGCGCGAAGACCATGCGCTCCATCAGCGCAATCGGCGGCTCCGCATGCCAGATGCCGGCTTTGTTGGTCCAGTTGGTGAAACCTGGCGTTTCAATGCGTTCGCGCAGCGCAACGACACGATCTTGGTGCCAAGGCAGCGTCCAATTGTTGGCTTCGGTTTTGTTGAAGCCGATGACGCGAACTGGCCGTGCGCCAGGAAGAAGTTGAGCAGCGAGTGCATCCACCTCCTCCAAGCCGTCGAGCGCAACAATGCGCTGACCTGGCCGCGCTTCAGTGGATAATGCCGCTTCAAGCGCCAACAAGCGCGCAGCAGAAAGGGCGCGCCTGAACCAGACGCGCCCTTCTTGTTCGAGCATCGCGCTCAACTCAGGCACGTGGCCCGGCCATTCTTGCGACGGCAGTCGAAACAATTGCGCTCACGGCAATTGCAACGATGGGCCAAACTAGCAAAGCCATCATTCCGTCGTAGCCATGAGCAAAGCGATCGACCGCGAAGAGATAGGCGCCGTTGGCCGCAAGCCCGGACAACCCGGCAATGATGGCTAAGCGCATGCGACCTCGATCGAGCGCTTTGGCGGCCGGATAGAGGGCCGCCACAAGCACAATCACAATGACCACAAAGAAGGGAACGCCAATGGCGAGCTTCTCAATGTCCATGCGATCGCACCTCAGATCACCGCATCGTCGGAATGACGAAGCTTGAATCGTCTGTCATGCCTTCGGGCCAGCGGGCGGTGACGGTTTTCACTTTGGTGAAGAACTTCACGCCTTCCATGCCGTGCTGGTTGGTATCGCCGAAGGCGGAGCGCTTCCAGCCGCCGAAGGTGTGATACGCGACCGGCACCGGGATCGGCACGTTGATGCCGACCATGCCGACATTCACACGCTGCGCGAACTCGCGCGCGGCGCGGCCGTTGCGGGTGAAGATGGCGACGCCGTTGCCGTATTGGTGCTGGCTCGGCAGCGCGAGCGCTTCTTCGAAGGTTTCGGCGCGGACGATCTGCAGCACCGGGCCGAAGATTTCTTCCTTGTAGGTGCGCATGTCGGTCGTCACGCCGTCGAACAGCGTCGGGCCGAGGAAGTAGCCTTCTTCGTAACCTTGCAGTTTGAAGCCGCGGCCATCGCGCACGAGCTCAGCGCCCTCTTTCTGGCCGAGAGCGATATAGTCTTCGATCTTCTGCTTGTGCTGGCTCGAAACCACCGGGCCGTATTGGGCGTCGGCATCGGTCGAGATGCCGACTTTGAGTTTTTCGATCTCAGGCAGCAGCCGCGCGCGGAGTTCGTCCGCCGTGTTTTTGCCAACCGGCACGACAACGGGCAGCGCCATGCAGCGTTCGCCAGCCGAGCCGTAGGCAGCGCCGACGAGATCCTTCACGGCTTGATCCATGTCGGCGTCGGGCATGATGATGCCGTGGTTCTTGGCGCCGCCCATGGCTTGCACGCGCTTATTATGCGCGGTGCCGTTCGAGTAGATGTAGTGGGCGATGTCGGACGAGCCGACGAAGCTGATCGCTTTGATGTCCGGATGCTCGATGATGGCGTCGACGGCTTCCTTGTCGCCGTGGACGACGTTGAGGACGCCCGCAGGCGCGCCCGCTTCCATCATCAGCTCGGCGAGGCGGATCGGAACGGACGGGTCCTTCTCCGACGGCTTCAACACGAACGTGTTGCCGGTGGCGATAGCGACGCCGAACATCCACATCGGGATCATGGCCGGGAAGTTGAACGGCGTGATGCCGGCGACGACACCGAGCGGTTGGCGCATCGAATAGACGTCGATGCCAGGGCCGGCGCCCTCGGTGTACTCACCCTTCAGCGCATGCGGGATGCCGCAGGCGAATTCGATGACTTCGAGGCCGCGCTGAATGTCGCCCTTAGAGTCAGCAATGACCTTGCCGTGCTCGGACGAGAGCAAATGCGCCAGCTCGTCCATGTTCTTCTCGACGAGCGACTTGAAGGCGAAGAGCACGCGCGCGCGGCGCTGTGGGTTGGTCGCGCTCCATTCCGGAAACGCGGCGAGCGCGGCTTTGACGGCGGCATCGACGTCGCGCGCATTGGAGAATGCGACCTCGGCCTGTTGCGCGCCGGTGTTTGGGTTGAACACACGGCCGGCGCGCCCGCCATTGGCGGACGCGCTTTTGCCGTTGATGAAATTCTGGATCGCGCGCATCGGCGGGGCCTCCCAAGGGTCGGAATTTTGCGCCGGTTATGGCGCTAAATGCGACCCTCGACAATGGCGCGCCGAGGCGTTGCGCTGCGACCCGTTATCCCCTCCGTGCCATGCCCATGATCAAGGACACGACAAACAGCACGAGGAAGAGGAAGAACAGGATTTGGGCGATGCCAGCCGAGGCTGACGCGATGCCACCGAAGCCGAACACGGCCGCGATAATCGCCACGACGAAGAAGATGAGAGCCCAGCTCAGCATGTGTTTTCTCCTAGAATGAACTTGGAATGAAAACGCGAAGTTCTCATTCCAGTTCCATTTCAGGTCGGAAACACCCACGCGCCGCTGCCCGAACGCGCGGCGGCGAATTGCGCTTCAGCGAAACGCCAGTTGGCGAGCTTAGAGACGAACGCATCAAGAAATTTCGGGCGCTCGTTCTTGTAGTCGAGATAATACGCGTGCTCCCAGACATCGCAAACGAGAAGCGGCGTCACTGAACTATCTGTGATCGCCGTGTCGGCATCGTGCGTGTCGATGAGTTTCACCGCGCCGCTCTTGTCGGCGACGAGCCACAGCCAGCCCGATGCAAAGTGACCGGCGCCTTTGGTTTTCGCCTCATCGTTGAACGCACTGATGGAGCCGAATGCTTTCTCTATCGCGGCTTTCAAGTCACCGGTCGGGCCATCCTGCACGTTCGGTGACAGCGACTCCCAAAAGAAGGCGTGATTCCACGATTGCGACGCGTTGTTGAAGAGCTTCTTGTTGCCCTCCTTCTGCGCCAGCAACACCACCGCTTCCAACGTGCTCGGCGCATCCGCGCGCTCGGCCAAGATCGCATTCATATTCTTGATGTAGGCGGCGTGGTGCTTGCCGTGGTGCGTTTCCATGGTGGTGCGCGAGATGTGCGGCTCAAGCGCGCCAGGGTCATAGGGAAGATCTGGCAGTTTGAATGTCACGGTCACGGGGAGCCTCCTTACGCGGGCTCGTATTTCTCCCGCGCCTTCTCTGGTGATACTGGCCACAACTCGCCTTTAACACCCTGCATAATCCAGTCGCCCGGCTTAGCGGCTTGCGGCCCCTCCAAAGTTTGAACGACGACGCGCCGCTTCAAGGTGAAGTAGCGAAAAATCACGTCGGTGCGCTTGCGGTAGAGGCCGCCGCCGAGCGGTTCGTACATCGCCTCGAAGATGTCTTTGCGAATGACGCTATGCTCACCGGGACCGTGGGCAAGCACATAGTCTTTGCCGCCCCGCGCCTGCAGTACCCCATGCTCGGTGTGGATTTGGCAATCGGTCTCAGCGATCCAGGCGCGCTTTGCAGGTCCTTCCTTGGCGCGCACTTCGCGCATGCGAACGCCTTTCGGCGGTTCGTGGAGAACGGGCGGGCGTGGCGTGGGCTTCTCGCCGAAGAGGACGTGGACGAGATTCATCTCACATCACCGACCTGCCGCGGAACGCGCGGACGACGAAACTAACAACCAAGAGAACGAGGAAAATCAGAAACAGGACCTTGGCGATACTCGCTGCCATGCCCGCTAATCCGAAGAAGCCAAGAAAACCCGCTATCAGCGCAACAATGAAAAAGATCAGCGCCCAGCCAAGCACGTATTCGCCTCCATCAATTGTGTTCATGGCCGCAACGCCGCGACGCGCTGCGATGTTCCGGCGCGCCGTGGAACTCAGTCGCACACATTGTGTTGTTCTGCTGCGGTAGCGAAGCCGCCCGATTTCAATGCGTTAATGGAGGCAGACGATGGCTCAACTGGACACAACGATGCGTGGCAAAAAGAACGGGCACGCGCGTAGCGCGCTCAAGGCGCGTGCAACCGACGTGCTCGACGATTTTTCGGAACTGCGCAAAGACATGACCCGCCTCGCTGAAGCGGCGAACAAGGCGGCGCGCGATGAAGTAAAGCACGCGGGCCATCGCCTCGAAGCGATCGGGAAGAATATGCGTACGCGCGCAGACAATGGCGCGAGCTACGCGATTGAGAAGGTTCGTGAGCGCCCGGCCGCCGCGATCGGCGTCTCGCTTGGTGCGGGCCTGCTCATCGGTCTGCTTCTGTCACGCCGCTGAGTCGGCCTTCGGCTCGGGCGGCACAATCGCCCAGAGCATGTAAGGCCGCTGCGCGTCGCGCCCGATGGTGGCGTTCAGCTGACGCGCAAAAGCATCGATCAGACGCGCGCCCGGACCCGGTGTCCGGGCGCGCTCTGCATCAATGTCAGCGTCGATGGCAAAGCGGGTTACGCCACTTTCTTCTTGCTGCAGGGAGAGGCGCAGCTCAACGGGGCCGAGATCCGACAGCGCGTCGAGCGCCGCCGACACGCCCTCACCGATCAAGAACGATAATGGCACAGCGCAGTCGACGCCGGCGCGCGCAGCGCCGAGCTCCATGACCAGGTTAATTTCCTTGGCCGCCGCGCCACGCGATTGCAGGAGCTGGCGGGCGACTTCGGCGGCGATGTCGTCGACGCGAACGTCACGGAGTTCGCCAGACGAATAGATCCGCTGGTGAACGACGGCGAGGAGCTGCACGCGGTCATGCGCGCGGGCCAGGCCCCAGGACTCGCTCTCGTCGGAGGCCGCGCGCGCCTGAATATTCAGGAGACTCGCCACCATCTGAAGGTTGTTCTTCACGCGATGGTGCACTTCGCGAAGCAATGCCCGCTCTTCCGCCAGCGCCTCCACTAGGCGCAATTCGCGGCCACGGAGTGTCTTGGCCATCGCGGCCAACGTGCGCCGCAATGAACGAATTTCAGACGGCGCGCTCAGCAGCGCCGGCGGATCGCCGACGTCTTCGCCGCGCGCAAAACTCCGCGCCGCGGTTTCCAAGCTGGAAAGCGGCCGCGCTACGAACACCTCGATCGCGAACCAGCCGGCGCCAATCGCCAGCAGCCAAATAAGCAGCGGCGCCGCGATCGAAAGCACGATCTCGGCAATGCGGCGCCACATCGGCTGCTCGGGCGCCCATGACATCACCGCGTACAGATCAGGCGCGTAGAGCGGCACGATCACCGCGTCGCCGCCTTCAACTTTGATGAACACCGGTTCGCCGCCAAAGCGGCGCGTCAGCTCCTCGGCATCGGGCAAAGGCGGCGCACGCCCCTCCGGCGCGGACTCGGCGACGACACGACCATGCGAGTCGATGATTGCGGCGCGTGCATTCTGTAGCGCGTTATTGGTGTTGCGGCTGCGCTCAAGCAGGGCCGTCAATTCAGTTGTTGGGATAGAAGCGCCGACAAAGCCGATGCGGCGATCGCCGTCGCGTACCGGCTCCAGCGCGGCGAGCACGGGCAGGCCCGACAGCATGCCGTGCTCCGTGTATCCCATCGTGAAAGAGTCCCGCGCGCGGGCGCGGCGGCGAATATCCGAATCCGGGAGTTGCCGGTTAGGCGTCGTCGCGGGCACGCTGCAGAGAAGCCTGCCGGTGTCCGTGCTTACCGAGATCGAGGCGATGTAGGGATAGCGCGCGCTGATTTCGCTCAACCAATCGCGACAATCACCGGCCTCGATCTGTTGCAGCGCGGGCGTCGCGGCCAGTACGCGCAGCATTTCGCGCAACTCGTCGATCGTCCGGCGCTCGCTCGCGATCGATTCAAGCGCCCGCCGGCTCAGAGTTTCTTGGTAAGCGGCCTGACGGGCGGAAGCGGCGTTGAAGCCGACCTGCATGGCGATTGCGCCCGCAGGAAGCATTGCAAGCCCAAGCAACAGAGCAATCCGCCCGCGCATTGAGCGCAGCGATAAGGCCTCCGGCCAGAACTTCAACGGACGATCCTCGAGCGTCTTCACACGCTCGCAGTATCCTCAATCCTGCGGGCTTCGCTAGGGAGCCCGGACGCATCTTCCTCGTCGAGGCCCAGCAAGTCCGTGAGTTTCTTGCGCGCCCGGTTCACCCGGCTTTTGATTGTGCCCACGGCGCAGCCGCAGATTTGCGCGGCTTCCTCGTAGGAACAACCCGAGGCGCCAACCAGCGTCAGCACTTCGCGGTGATCCGGTGCGAGCTGTTGGAAGGCGACCTTGAAGTCTTCGAGATCGACAGATCCATCCTGCTCGGGACGGGTCGCCATGCGCGCGGCGAACTTACCGTCAGCATCCTCCACTTCGCGCTTCGACTTGCGGAGTTGCGAATAATAGTGGTTGCGCAGAATGGTGAAGAGCCACGCGCGCAGGTTTGTACCCGGCTCGAAGCGCTCGACGTTTGCCAACGCTTTGACGAGCGTGTCTTGCACCAAATCGTCGGCGAGGGCGGGGTTATGTGCGAGGGAACGCGCAAACGCGCGCAGGCTCGGCAGCAGCTCGATCAGATCGGCTTTGAAGGAAGCGAGATTGCTCACGACTTCTTGCCCTCGCCATCTGGAATGCGGTTCAAGATGTCGAGCAAGTGATCTGGCACGCCCTCATTCTGTACTTCGCTGTAAGCCAAGCGCAGATTTCGCGTGATCAGACTCTTGTTCGCAGCCGACTTGCCTTTCCGGCGGCCGGCGTCTTCGGAGTTTTTGTTCAGCACGGCGTCCATATCGTCGTCGTCTTTCCCGTCATCCATCCGCCTGCCCCGCAATGGTTTGGAGGACGCCCGCAGCGGCGGCCTCAGTGTCCATGAACGTCTCTAGCCAGAACCTGTTCCGCAGCGCCGGAACTTTTTTCAGCAAGGGGCGTTTCTTCGTTCTCGCCGCATGGGAGAATGACATGCAAAGTGTGGCTGCGGAACAGCAAAAGTCTACTGCAAACAAGGGGTTATATATGTCGCTTGCCCGGGAAATCGCGCCTCATCTGCCTTTGCTGCGCCGTTACGCGCGGGCGTTGACCGGCGCACAGGCCAGCGGCGACGCCTTTGTGGCCGCCAGCCTTGAAGCGATTGTCGCCAATCCCGCGGAATTCCCCACAGATTTGGAGCCGCGCGCGGGCCTCTACAAAGTTTTCCATCGCATCTGGGAAAGCGCCAACATTGAGGTTGGTGGCGAGGAAGAAAGCGCAAGCGCGCGGAAGGCGCAGGAGCGCTTGAAGCAATTGGCGCCGCTGACGCGTCAGGTGCTGCTGCTCACCACGCTCGAGAATTTCACACCGCAAGAGACCAGTGAGATTCTCGGCCGCGATGCTGACGAAGTGAACGCGTTGCTGGATGAGGCGATCGAAGAGCTCGATAAGCAAACCAAGGCGCGTGTGCTGATCATCGAAGACGAAGCCGTTATCGCGATGGATCTGAGCGATCTCATCACCGCCGCAGGCCACGAAGTCTGCGCCATGGAAACGACGGCGTCTGGCGCGGTGGCCGCGGCAAAGCGCGAGCGGCCCGATCTTGTGCTTGCCGACATTCAGCTCGCGGACAATTCCTCAGGCATCGACGCTGTGAAAGAAATTCTCGCGTCGTTCAACGTGCCGGTGATCTTCATCACCGCGTTCCCGGCGCGTCTGCTCACGGGCGAGCGTCCGGAACCGACGTTCCTGATCACCAAGCCGTATTCGCCGGACATGGTGCGCGCGGCGGTGAGCCAGGCGTTGTTCTTCGAAAGCACGGGCAACCTCAACTAATCGCCATCGCAGGAACAGCAGCGCGCGCGCGGCGTTTTTCCGTCGCGCGCCGCTAGGGGCGGCGCGGCGCACTCAGATGGAGTTGTTTCATGCGTAAGATTACGTCGCCCATTATCGCTCTCGCCCTGCTCGGCGCCACGGCGCTGGCCGCCTGCAACACGGTCGAAGGTGTTGGCGAAGACGTCCAAGCCGCCGGCCAAGCCGTTGAGCAGACCGCTCAAGAATCGAACGACGGCAACCCGGAAACGCCGTAACCCACCCCGCCATTCGTCCCGCGCGCGAATTCGCGCGGGGCGAAGGCGCTTGCTGCGGCAAACAGAGCGGTGACGCCGGGCGTCCGCCGCCGTAGCATTGGGGCCATGAGAGCCCTCCTTTCCCTGTTTCTGATCCTCGCTGGCGCCTCTTGCGGCGCCCCTGCTTCACAATCCGAAGCACACGAGATGCACGCGGGCGCCACGCTCTCGGCGCACGACGCGTGGGTCGCGCCGACGCCGGCTGGCGTTGATGTCGCCGCCGGCTATCTGACGATCACCAACCCAACCAACGCTCCAGATCATTTGCTAAGCGCAACGAGCCTGCGCGCCGAGCGGGTTGAGGTGCACGAAATGTCGATGGACGGCGCCGTGATGCGCATGCGTCCGTTGGATCGCTTGGAAATTCCGGCTGGTGGAACGGTGCGCCTCGGGCCAGGCGGTAACCACCTGATGTTCTTCGGCGTGAGTGAGCCGTTCGCGCAAGGGCAAAACATCCCCGTGAGCCTCGTCTTCGAACACGCCGGCACGATTGAGGTAACGTTGCCTGTGCGGCGCAATGCGCCCGCAACTCACAACGCGCACTGACACGATTTAACGCTAGCTTCAGTAACTCACGTTACTAGACTGACTTTGCCCAGAATCGCTGTCTCGGAAAGCGGCTCGCCTGATGTTTCGCCGGCTCCGCGTCAAGCTCACCTTCATGTACGCGGGGCTGTTTTGCCTAGCGCTGTTGTTGATCGGCGCGGTTGCGTATTTCGTTATCGCCGGCAACACGCAGAAGCTCGCCGAGCACCAACTCGCCAACACAGCGCAAGTGTTCGCACGCGTTTGGGACGTCCGGCTTGAACACCTGCAGGATGCCGCGACGCGCACCGCTCGCACGCCGGGCCTCGCGGATGCGGTGGCGACACGCAACGACGCTTTGATCCGCGCGCATCTGGCTGAATTGCGCGCCCGCTCGCATGCGGACATTGCCTTCGTCGTCACTCGCGAAGGACTCGTCATCACTGAAACCGGCGCAAGCACTTCGGTATCGCCCGGCCTGCAGCTTGCGCTCACGCGCGGTGCGCCGCCGCCGGGCGTACTCACTGAGAACGACGAGATCTATCAAAGCGCCGCTGCCGCGCTCTCGGACAATCAAGGCTGGATCATCACCGGCGCGCGCCTTGGCTCGCAGCAGATGGACGATTTGCGGGCGCTTTCGCCGATTCCCATCCAGGTTTCAGTGCTCGCGCGCAACGGGCAGGAAGCTTGGGATGGCGCCGCCGATCACGCCGCAATGAGCGCGTTCATCGAACAATCGCTGCAAGCTGAGCGCGCGCAAGCGCAGAAGGTCCGGACCTCAGAGGGCGACGTTATCGCGCTCGCCGCGCCGTTGCCGTCTCTCGACGGCACGCACGCCGTGCTGCTGCTGCGCCACTCGCTGTCCAGCGCGCTGTCGCCCTACGGGACGCTGTTCAACACGCTGATCATCATCGGCCTGGCCGGCGTTGTGCTGCTGATCGCCGGCACGTGGTTCTTGGCGCGCGGCATCACCCAGCCGCTTTCAACGCTCGAAGCCGCGGCGCGCAAGTTGCGCGAGGGTGTCTATGAAACCGTTGTCGTGGCCACCAAGGACGAGCTTTCGCGCTTGGCCGAAAGCTTCAACGCCATGACCGGCGCGATCCGCGAGCGCGAGCGGCGGATCACGCAACTGGCCTTCCACGACGGCGAGACGCGCCTGCCCAATCGTGTCGCGCTGGAGCGCAAGCTCAACGCCGCGGCGCGCCCGGAACGCTTGTATTTGGCGGCAATCGGCGTCGATCGCTTCACGCACGTGCGCGGCGCCATTGGCTATGCACTCGCTGGCGAACTGGTGCGCCAACTCGGCGGACGCCTCGCGCATCTGGCGCCGAACGCGCCGATGGCGCGGCTTTCGAGCGACGTGCTGGGGGTCGCTTTCATTGCTACCAGTGAGGCTGACGCACTGAAGCGCGCGCAAGCGCTGATCGCCAACCTCGAACAATCCGTCTCGCTCGGCGAGCAAGTCGTCGACGTGCACGTGACCATCGGCATCGCGCAGCCGGGCGGCAAGGAAGAGACTTCGTCCGCGATGATCGAGCGCGCCTCGATTGCGCTCGATCAAACGCGCCAGCGTGGCCAGAAGGCGGGGATGTACGACGAAGCGGCGTACGGCGATCCGGCGCGCAATCTTTCGCTGATGGGCGAGATGCGCCGCGCTTTGGAAACTGGCGCGATCTATCTCGCGCATCAACCGAAATACAACTTCCGCACCGGTCGCATCGATAGCGCGGAGAGCCTGGTGCGCTGGCGCCACCCCACGCGCGGCAACATCGCGCCCGATCTGTTCGTGCCGATGGCGGAAGAGACCGGGCACATCCGCGCGCTGACTGAGTGGGTGCTCGAGCGCGCGATCGCCGATCAGAAATCTCTAAAGGATGCCGGCCACGCGATCAAACTGGCCGTCAACATCTCGGCGCGCCTGCTCAGCGATACGGATTTTGCCAAGCGCGCTGCGGCGCTGGCGCGACAAGCGCCGCATCAGATCTGCTTTGAGATCACCGAAACGGCGGTGATCGATAATCCCGTCGCTGCGCTTGAAAACATCGAACTGTTCGCCGCCAGCGGCGTGCACGTCGCGATCGACGATTACGGCTCAGGGCTTTCGTCCCTCGCTTATCTGAAGCAACTGCCGGCGCACGAACTCAAGATCGACAAGCTGTTCGTGCAGAACATCACGTCAAGCCAGCGCGATGCGCTGCTGGTGCGTTCCACCATTGATCTGGCGCATGGCCTCGGCATGAACGTGACGGCTGAGGGCGTTGAAACGCCCGCAGCGTTCGCGTTACTCGCCAGCATGAATTGCGATCTGGCGCAGGGCTATTTGATCTCACGCCCCTGTTCACTTGAAGAGCTGATCGCGCTGCTGAGCGATGATCGGCGCCTCCAATTCTATAAGCAGACCGCGCTCGGCGCGACGCCGACGCTCGCTAACACGCCGCCGCAACAACCGAAGCAAGCTTAGTCCAGCGGAAGCTCAGTCGTATCCTTGAGATGCTCAAGGATGATTGAGCTTTCCATGTGCGCGATGGCGGCGCAGCGCAGCAACTTGTGCTGCACGATCTCCTGGAAGTGCGGCAGGTCGCGCGCGACGACCTTCATGAGATAGTCGGTCTCGCCCGTCGTCATCACGCAGAGCGTCACTTCGTTCATGCGTGCAACGAGATCGCGGAACGCCTTCACATTCGCGGCCGCGTGATCGCGCAAGCGCACACGAATGATGGCCGAGCACGTCAGTCCCGCGAGCTTCGGCTCGATCACGCCCACAATGCCGCGCAGGACGCGCTCGTCCTTGAGCCTGGTCAGCCGCCGCGAAACCTGGCTAGCCGAGACGCCTGCCTGCTCCGCCAGATCGGCTTGCGAGACCGAGGCGTCCTTCTGGACAGCAATCAGCAGACGGCGATCAGCGTCATCCATTTGATTTCTCACGTTTCATGCAATTCGGTCGACGTTTTGCATGCTTCATGCGCCGTATAGCTGATTACCGCCCTGATTGCACGGTTTTTGCGGCCCAGATGGGCTATTTTCCCATTCCATGAGCGCAAAGCCGAAGCCGGCCGCCAGACCGGCGCCGCAGACTGACTGGAAACGCGTCGTCGAGATCGTTCAGACATCTCGCGCGATGGACGCGATCGAGGAGCGCGAACTCGTTCCCGGTAAGAAGATTTTCTACCAATTCAGCGCTCGCGGCCACGACATGGCGCAAGTGCTGCTGGGCCTTCATCTCACGCACCCAAAGGACGCGATGTGCGGCTACTACCGCTCGCGCCCGGTTTTGCTTTCGCTCGGTGTGGCGCTTGAAGACGCGCTGGGCTCGGCCATGGGCCGCGCCGGCGGCTACTCGGACGGACGCGATATCGGCGTCGTGTTCAACTATCCGAATGCAAGCGGCGCCTCGGCGCTGCCGATGTGTGGCGGCGTCGGCGCGCAATACACGCCGACCGCTGGCTACGCGCAGGCGATCGAGTACGCGAAGAACGTGCTCGGCGATCGCTCGTATGACGGCGCGATCAGCGTTGTGCTCGGCGGCGATGCTTCGGTTGCGACCAACGGCTTCTGGTCGGCGCTAACGATGGCGACGACGTTGAAGCTGCCGATGCTGTTCTACATCGAAGACAACGGCTACGGCATCTCAACACCGGGCTGGTTGCAAACGCCCGGCTGCAACATCGCGCAAAACCTCGCGAGCTTCGGCGGTATTAAGATTTTCGATGGCGACGGTACAGATCCGAGCCTCGCCGCCGCTCTGATTGCAGATGCGGTTGAGCATGTGCGTGGCGGCAACGGTCCGGCGCTCCTGCACCTCACCGTGCCACGCCTGCAAGGCCATTCGTTTCAAGACACGCAGGCCTACAAATCCAAGGATACGGTCGACGCCGAATGGGCGCGTGACCCCCTGCCCAAGCTTAAGGCTCACGTCGTTCCTTCACTGATGAGCGAAGCGGAATGGGACGCCTCGCAGAGCACGATTGAAGAGCGCGTGCGCCGCGCCGCGCAAATCGCCGATCAGCGCCCGGTGAGCGATGCCTCACAGGTCACGCGCTTTGTGTTCAGCGAAGACGCCGTGTTGCAGGATGAAGGCGGCCTTTGGAACTCCGGTTACGAGGCGCCGCGCGTGAGCGATGAGCCGAAGCCCGAGGGCGCGCGCATCAACATGATCACGGCGATCCGCCGCACGCTTGATCACGAGCTTGCGGCGAACCCGCGCGTGCTGGTGTTCGGCGAAGACGTTGGCCCCAAGGGCGGCGTGCATGGCGTCACGCTCGGGCTTCAGGAAAAGTATGGCGTCGAGCGCGTGTTCGACACTTCGCTCTCCGAGGAAGGCATCATCGGGCGCGCTGTCGGCATGGCGATCGCGGGGTTGATGCCGGTGCCGGAAATTCAGTTCCGCAAGTACGCCGATCCTGCGTGCGAGCAGATCAACGATTGTGGCACGATGCGTTGGCGCACGGCCAACCGCTTCGCCGCGCCCATGGTGGTGCGCATGCCGGTCGGCTTCTTCAAGTGCGGCGATCCGTGGCACTCGCAAACGAACGAAGTGCAGTTCGTGCATAGCCCCGGTTGGCGCGTCGCCTGCCCGTCGAACGCCGAGGATGCGGTTGGACTGTTGCGCACGGCGCTGCGGGGGAACGATCCAGTGATGTTCCTCGAACATCGCAACATGCTCGACGCCGCCAGCGCGCGGCGGCCCTATCCGGGCGACGAGTTCGCGCTGCCGTTTGGCGTCGCCAAACGCGTGCGCGAGGGCGCCGACATCACTGTCGTGGCTTGGGGCGCGATGGTTGAGCGCTGCGAAGCTGCCGCCGATCAAGCCGGCATCAGCGCTGATATTCTCGATTTGCGCACGTTGGCGCCGTGGGACAGCGAAGCGGTGTTGGCCTCTGTGCGCCGTACGCATCGCTGCTTCATTGTGCACGAAGACATCGGCACCGCGGGCTTTGGCGCTGAGATAGCGGCGATCGTCGCCGACCAAGCGTTCCTTGATCTCGACGCGCCCGTCGCGCGGCTGACGATGCCGGACATCCCCTCGCCGCACCATCCAGACTTGATGGAATGGGCGCTCCCATCCGTGGAACGCATCGCCGCGAAGATGCAAGAGTTGGTGAGGTTCTGATGGCCGACACCGCAAACATTGTGATGCCGATGGAGCAAGAAGGCTCGAAGTCAGTGGTGCGCGCGTGGCTGAAGAAGGTCGGCGAGCCAGTGCGGCGCGATGAACCGATCGTCGAACTGGAGACGGATAAGGTCGCCGTCGAAGTGCCCGCACCTGCCGACGGCGTGCTGACGACAATAACGCTGAACGAAGGCGAGGAAGCGGCGCCTGGCGCAACGCTCGGCGTGCTCGCACTTGGGGCGATCACCGGCGCTGCCGTGGTGAGCCGTTCTGCGCCCGCGCGCGCTCAATCGGCGACGAACACCCCAAGCGTGGCCGCGAGCGGTAGCGAGACGCGTCTCTCTCCGCTGGTTAAGCGCCTGCTCGCAGAGCACAGCGTCTCGGTCGGCGACGTCGCCGGCACCGGCCGCGACGGGCGGATCACGCACAAAGACGTCGAAGATTTTCTTGCGCGCGGCAAGGCGAAGCCGACGGCCAAGGCGCCGCCGCCCGCACTGAGAGCAGGTCGCGTCCCGCACGATATCATGCGCCGTTCGATTGCGGAGCACATGTCACGCTCCGTCGCGATCGCGCCGCACGTGACGGCTGTGTTTGAAGCCGACTTCTCCGCGATCCTCGCACATCGCAACAAGCACAAGGATGCCTACGCCAAAGCCGGCGCGCCGCTCACCTTCTCGGCTTACATCGTGCGCGCGGCGGCCGAAGCGATGGCGGCGTCGCCCAATGTGAACGCGCGCTGGCATGACGATTATCTCGAAGTCTTCGAGGACGTTAACATCGGCATGGGCGTCGCGCTGGGCGACAAGGGTCTCATTGTGCCGGTGATTCACCGCACGCAGACGCTGACACTCAAGCAAACCGCCGCGCAACTGGGCGACGTCACCGAGCGGGCGCGCAAGAGCCAGTTGAAGCCGGCTGACGTGCAAGGCGGCACGTTCACAATCTCAAACCACGGCGTCTCCGGCTCGTTGGTGGCGACGCCGATCATTATCAATCAGCCGCAGTCGGCGATCCTCGGAATCGGCAAACTTGAGAAGCGCGTTGTCGTGCGCGATGTCGGCGGCGCCGACGCGATGGTGATCAAGCCGATGGCCTATGTGTCGCTGACCATCGACCACCGCGTGCTCGATGGCCATCAAACCAATGCCTGGCTGACGCGCTTCGTCGAAGTGCTCGAAACTTGGCCGCTGGAAGATTGAGGAAGTAATGATCGAAACGCTTGCGCCGAAAGCGCCCGACCCACTCCTGAAGATCATCAAGATGTTTCGCGAAGATCCGCGGACCGATAAGATCGATCTGGGCGTTGGCGTCTATAAGGACGCCTCGGGCAGCACACCTGTCATGAAGGCGGTGAAGGATGCGGAAGCGCTGCTTCTCGCGACGCAAAAGACGAAGACGTATGTTGGTCAACAAGGCGACGTAGATTTTCTGAAGCTCGTCGGCCGGCTTGCGTTCGGCGAGATGTCGCGGGAGTTCGTTTCGATCCAGGCCGTGGGTGGCACCGGTGCGCTGCGCCTCGGTTGTGATCTGCTGCGCGAGAGCGGCGCCAAGCGGATTCTTCTTCCCGCGCCATTCTGGCCGAACCATCCCTCCATCGTGCGCGCTGCGCGGCTTGAACCGGTCGACGTGCCCTTCTTCAATGTCGCCGAACAGCGCATCGACATGGACGCGCTTATCGCTGGCTTCGCGAAGGCTGAGCGCGGCGACAGCATCATTGTGCAGGCGTGCTGCCATAACCCGCTCGGCGCGGACTTCTCGTTTGAGCAATGGAAGCAACTGGCGGACGCATTTAACGCGCGAGGCCTCATTCCCTTCGTTGATCTCGCCTACCAGGGCTTTGGCGACGGCATTGATGAAGACGTCGCCGGCGCGCGGGCGCTGCTTGAGCTTGTGCCGGAAGCGGTGATCGCGGTTTCGGAAGCGAAGTCATTCGGCATTTATCGCGAGCGCGTTGGCGCGTTGTTCGTGAAGGCTAACGAGAAGTCGCGGGCGGCTGTAATGAGTAACCTCGCGGCGATTGCGCGCGCGAACTATTCGATGCCGCCGGATCATGGCGCCGCGATTGTGCGTGAAGTCTTGAGCGATGAGGCGTTGCGTGCGTCGTGGCGCGAGGAGCTGGACCAGATCCGCTCGCACATTAAGCGTACGCGTCAGCAATTGGCGGCGGCGCGCGTCAACTCGATCCCGATGCACCTGATCGCGGATCAAAAAGGCATGTTCTCGACGCTGCCGTTGAACGACGTGCAAGTGACCACGCTGCGTGAGCAGCACGGGATCTACATGACGGATTCCGCGCGCATCAATGTCGCCGGTCTGCGGGAGGTGGATATCCCTCGCTTTGTCGAAGCGCTGCAGGCCGTCGCTTAGTTCTTGGATCGCGGGTCTTCAGACCCGCATGCCTCTATCGGCTAGCGCAAGTGCGGGTCTGAAGACCCGCGGTCCAAGAACTAAGCCGCGTTCATCGTCAGCAAGTCGTAGGCGGCCACCGTCTCGCCGTCGCGATTGGTGACCACGACATCCCAACGCACTTCGCCTTGATCCGGCTTGCGCAGCGTTTTGTCTTTGACCGTGAGCGCGACCTGGATTGCGTCGCCCGGCTTTACGGGTTTGACGAAGCGTAGATTGTCGAGGCCATAGTTCGCGAGCACCGGGCCTGGATCGGGATCGACGAACAAGCCAGCGGCGAACGCCAGGATCAGATAGCCGTGCGCGACGCGTCCGCCGAACAGCGGATTCGCCTTCGCGGCCTCCTCATCCATGTGGGCGTAAAATGTGTCGCCGGTGAAGTGCGCGAAGTGTTCAATGTCGTCGAGCGTGATCTCACGCGCTTTGGTTTTCAGCTGATAGCCGATCGGCAGATCGTGGAATTTGCGGCGGAACGGATGCTGCTCGGCATTCTCCGTCGGCATGCCAGCAATGTAGCGCTTCACGATGGCGCTCAGCACGCGTGGGCTTCCCTGCAGCGCCGTGCGTTGCATGTAGTGCGTCACACCGCGAATGCCGCCCATCTCCTCGCCGCCACCAGCGCGACCGGGGCCGCCGTGAATCATGTGCGGCATGGGTGAGCCATGACCGGTGCTCTCCTTGGCGCTGTCGCGATCGATGAACGCGATCCGGCCATGGAACGAGCCTGAGCCGAGTACGAGATCGCGGGCGAAGTCGGCGTCGTAGGTGAAGGCGCTCATGACGAGCGAGCCTTTGCCGCGATTGGCGAGCGCGATGGCGTCGGCGGCGTCAGAATACGGCATAAGCGTTGAAACGGGGCCGAACGCTTCAACATCGTGCACCGCGTTCGCTTCCCAGGGTTGCTCGCAGCGCAGCAGCACGGGCGACATGAACGCGCCGCGCTCGTTGACAGGCGCTGCTTCGGGATCGCCGTAAACGATCTTCGCGCCCGCGCTGATCTCCTTGATCTTGGCGCGCACATCATTCCGCTGACTGACGCTGACCAACGCACCCATGCGCGTTGCCTCATCGCGCGGATCGCCGATCGCTGTCTTTTCCAAACGCGCGGCCAGCGCGGCCTGTGCAGCGTCGAGCAAAGCGACCGGGACCATAGCGCGGCGAATGGCTGTGCACTTCTGCCCCGCCTTCACGGTCATTTCCTTGGCGACTTCTTTGATGAAAAGGTCGAACTCTGGAGAGTCCGCCGTCGCATCCGGGCCGAGCACGGAGGCGTTGAGCGAATCTTGCTCGGCCACGAAGCGCACGCTTTCGCGAACGATTACAGGGTGGCTCTTCAATTTGTTCGCGGTGGCCGCAGAACCGGTGAACGAGACGACGTCTTGCGTCGTCAAGTGCTCGAACAGATCGCCGGTTGAGCCAACGATCAGCTGCAGCGCGCCTTTCGGCAGCACGTTCGCTTCGAGCATGATGCGCACCGCCGCTTCAGTGACATAGCTCGTCGCGCTTGCGGGCTTCACGATTGCGGGGACGCCGGCGAGGAAGGTTGGCGCCAGCTTCTCCAACATGCCCCAGACGGGGAAGTTGAAAGCGTTGATGTGAACGGCCGCGCCTTGCAGTGATGTGAACACGTGCAGGCCCTGGAACGTGCCGTTGCGCGAAAGCGCTTCGACGTTGCCATCGATCAGGATGCGCTCGTTCGGCAGCTCGCGGCGGCCCTTGCCTTGATAGACAGCGAACGTACCGATGCCGCCGTCGATATCGATCCAGCTGTCAGCTTTGGTGGCGCCTGTATTGTAGCTGAGTTCGTAGAGCGCTTCCTTCTTGGCTGTCAGCGCGTCCGCCAGCGCCTTTAGCATCAGTGCACGCTGGTGGAAGGTCAGCTTGCGCAGCGCAGGCCCGCCCTCATCGCGCGCGTGCTTCAGCATCGCCGAGAAATCGAGACCTTGCGATGAGGTCAGCGCGACGACTTCGCCGTCGATGGCCGAGCGCAGTTCGGCAAGTCCACCGGCGCCGGCGACCCATTTGCCTTCGGCGAAGTTCTGCAGGGTGATCGGCTTCATCGTTTGGCTCCGGTATCGTTATATTGGGAGCGCGTCGCTCCGCGACGCATGCGCGGCAGGAGCCGCGCGCTCCAACCTGCTAGCTGCCCGTAAACTTTGGCTGGCGCTTTTCCATGAAGGCGGAGACGCCTTCCTTATAGTCGGACGTGCGGCCAAGCATGCGCTGCGCATCGCGCTCTACATCGAGCTGTTCGGCGAGCGTGCGCGTGGCGGCTTCGCGGATGAGCTTCTTGGTCGTGGCGAGACCCTTGGTCGGCGCGGCGGCGAACTTTGCCACCAGCGCATCCACTTCGGCGGCGAGCTTGTCGTCATCTACGCTTTTCCAAATCATGCCCCAAGCTTCGGCACGTTCGGCGGTGAGCGGTTCGCCGGTTAGCGCCAAGCCCATGGCGCGCGCTTGGCCAGCGAGGCGCGGCAATGTCCAGGTGCCGCCGCTGTCGGGCACGAGGCCGATATTCGCGAAACTTTGGATGAACTTGGCGCTCTTCGCGGCGATCACAATATCGCACGCCAGCGCGATGTTTGCACCCGCACCGGCCGCGACGCCATTCACCGCGCAGATCACCGGCATTTCAAGCGACGTCAAACGCCGGATCAGCGGATTGTAGCGCTTCTCAAGTGACTCACCGAGATCAACGCCGTCGCCACCCGGCGCGACAGCACGATCGGACAGATCCTGCCCTGCGCAGAACCCGCGCCCCGCCCCTGTCAGCACAAGCACCCGCGCATCGCTCTTCGCCACGGCTTCAAGGCCGCGCGACACTTCGTCGTGCATCTGCACCGTGAAGCTGTTCAAGCGATCCGGCCGATTGAGCGTCAGGCGCGCGGCGCCATTGGCGATCTCCAGCAGAATGGTTTCGTAGTCCATCGCTCGCCTCCTCGCGCGTCGGCGTGGCGTATGATAGAACCAATAGTCGGTCAATTCACGAGAGACGCATGAACGAAGCGGACAACCTCGCGCGCCGCGTTGCCGAGACGTTGTTGCAGCGCGAAGGCACGGGGCCTGCGTGGGGCATCGTGATCGAGGATGCGCGCGAGGGCTATGCGCTCATTCGCATGAAGGTGCGCGACGACATGCTCAACGGCCATCGCATCGGTCACGGCGGCATGATCTTCGCGCTTGCCGACACCGCGTTTGCCTACGCCTGCAACTCGCGCAACGAAAACACCGTCGCGCAGAATGCCAGCATTTCGTTCCTGGCGCCGGCGCAGCCGGGCGATGTGCTGATCGCGGAAGCGCGCGAAGCTTCGCGATCCGGCCGCAGCGGCGTCTATCAGGTGAGTGTTCGCACACCCGATGGCCGCGTCATCGCTGAATTTACCGGGCTTTCGCGAACAATCGGCGGATCAGTTATTAGTTGACCGATCGGTCGGCGAATACTATGTTAGACAGGTTCCGGAGGTGCGCCCGTGTACACGACCGATATGAGCGGCAAGACGAAGGCCGAAACCGTCGCCGAAGATCCCGCGCTGATCGCGGCGTTCGAAGCGCGCGTCGCCAACGACGAATTCATCGAGCCGAAGGATTGGATGCCGGAGGCGTATCGCAAGACGCTGGTGCGGCAGATGTCGCAACACGCGCATAGCGAGATCGTCGGCATGCTGCCGGAGGGCAATTGGATTTCGCGCGCGCCGAACCTGCGCCGCAAGGCGATCCTGCTGGCGAAGGTGCAGGATGAAGGCGGGCACGGGCTTTATCTCTATGCGGCGGCGGAAACGCTCGGCACGTCGCGCGATGAAATGACGGAAGCGCTGCTGAGCGGCAAAGCCAAGTACTCGACGATCTTCAACTACCCGACGCTGACATGGGCCGACATCGGCGCGATCGGCTGGCTGGTCGATGGCGCGGCGATCATGAATCAGGTGCCGCTGCAGCGGACGTCGTATGGCCCATACGCACGCGCGATGGTGCGCATCTGCAAGGAAGAGAGCTTCCACCAGCGTCAAGGCTACGAGATCATGATGCATCTCGCCGCCGGCACGCCTGAGCAGAAGCGCATGGCGCAAGATGCGCTGAACCGCTGGTGGTGGCCGTCGCTGATGATGTTCGGCCCGCCGGACGACAAATCGCCGAACACGGCGCAGAGCATGCGTTGGCGGATTAAGCGCGATACCAACGATGATCTGCGCCAGAAATTCGTCGATATCACTGTGCCGCAAGCTGAGGCCATTGGCCTTACCGTTCCCGACGACAAGCTGAAATGGAACGAAGAGCGCGGCGCTTACGATTTCGGCGACGTGGATTGGGAAGAGTTCGCGGCGGTCGTTCGCGGCGAAGGCCCGGTTGCGAAAGAACGCCTGCAGGCGCGCCAAAAGGCTTGGGATGAAGGCGCCTGGGTGCGCGAGGCGGCGCGTGTGCATGCTGAAAAGCGCGCAGCCGCGAAGCTGGCGGCGGAGTGAGGCGATGAGCGACGCAAGCAAGGAATGGCCGCTGTGGGAAGTGTTCGTCCGCGGCAAGGGCGGGCTTTCGCATCGTCACGTCGGCAGCGTTCACGCCGTTGACGGCAAGATGGCGCTTGAGCACGCGCGCGACACTTACACGCGGCGTATGGAAGGCGTGAGCCTCTGGGTGTTGCCGTCAGCGCAGATCGTGGCTTCCGATCCGGGTGACGCGGCGGCGCTGTTCGAGCCGGCGGAAGACAAAGTCTATCGCCACCCCACCTTCTACAAAATCCCTGACGGCATCACGCACATCTGATGGATGCGCTCGCCACATACGCGCTTCGCTTGGGCGATGACTCGCTCATTCTCGGCCAACGCCTGAGTGCATGGTGCGGCCACGCTCCGGCGCTCGAGGTTGATCTCTCGCTGGCGAATGTGGCGCTGGATCAAGTCGGGCAAGCGACGCATTTTCTCAATCTTGCTGGCGAACTCGAAGGCAAAGGTCGCGACGGCGACGACCTCGCCTTCCGCCGCGATGTGATGGATTTCACCAACTGCCTGCTGGTCGAGCAGCCAAACGGGGATTTCGCGCAGACGATCGCGCGCCAATTTCTGTTTTCGCACTACCAAGCGCTGTTGTTCGAACAGATGGCTGTCGCCAAGGACGCACGCTTTGCGGCGATTGCCGCGAAAGCGGCGAAGGAAGTGGCGTATCACGCCACGCTGGCGAGTGATTGGGTCATCCGCCTGGGTGACGGCACCGACGAGAGCAAGGCGCGCATGGTCGCCGGCCTCGATTGGATGTGGCGCTTCGCGGACGAATTGTTCTTGATGGACGATGTTGACGCAGCCGCGATCGCCGCCGGTGCTGGTGTCGACAAGGCCGCTTTGCGCGCAACTTGGGATGCGCGGATCGACGCCGTTCTTGCAGAAGCGACGCTGACGCGCCCCGCGCCACGGCGTGCGACGGCGGGCGGCCGCATCGGCCGCCACTCGGAACACCTCGGCCACCTGCTGAGCGACATGCAATTCCTCCAGCGCGCCTATCCGGGCGCAACGTGGTGAGCGCCGTGAGCGCGATTTCCGATGTTGATCGCATTCGCGCCGTGCTCGCCCGCGTGCCAGATCCCGAGATACCTGCGGTATCGGTCGTTGATCTCGGCATTGTCCGCGAGATCGATGCCGGCGCCGTGACGATCACGCCGACCTACACCGGATGCCCGGCGACGATTGCAATCGAACAATCGATCCGCGAAGCGCTCGACGCAAACGGCTTCAACGAAGTCGCGATCGCCACCACGCTCTCTCCGCCTTGGTCCACGGATTGGATCAGCGATGAGGGACGCGAGAAGCTGCGCGTCTATGGCATCGCACCACCGCCCAAAGGCGCGGCTGCCGCATCACTGAAAAATCAAACTGCCGCCGAGTGCCCCCGCTGCGGTTCGTCCAACACCGAAGAGCTTTCGCGTTTCGGCTCCACCCCGTGCAAGGCGCTCTGGCGCTGCAAGGCGTGCGCAGAGCCGTTCGACAGGTTTAAGTGTCACTGATGGCCAGCATCGATTTTCACAAATTGCGCGTGGCCGAAGTGAAGCGCGAAACGCCGGATGCCGTTTCCGTGCGCTTTGAGTTGCCCGAGTCCTTACGCGAGACGTTTGCGTTCAAGGCCGGCCAGCACCTCACCTTCCGCCGCACATTCGGCGGCGAAGAGGTGCGGCGCAATTATTCCGTTTGCGTGTCGCCCAGCGAAGGCGTGCTGAAGATCGGCGTCAAAAAGATCGCCGGCGGCGTTTTCTCAGGCTGGGTGAACGACGAACTGAAAGTCGGCGACGAGCTAGAGGTGATGGCGCCGCACGGCTCGTTCTGCTGGGCGTTCGATGCGGACGCGAGCCGCGAGTATGTGGCATTCGCGGGCGGCTCCGGCATTACGCCAATCCTCTCGCTGATAAAGACCGCGCTGGCGCTCGAGCCGCGCTCGCGCTTCACGCTGTTCTACGGCAACCGCAATTCCATGGGCGTGATGTTCCTGGAGGAGATCGCCGGCCTCAAGGATCGCTATCTTGACCGCCTCTCGGTATTTCACTTCCTCGAAGAAGAGGAAGAGGAGATCGAGCTGTTCAACGGCCGCCTGGATCGCGCCAAGGCGGATCAGGTGCTTTCGAGCCTTGTCGACCCGGGCAATGTCGATGCGTTCTTCATCTGCGGCCCCGGCCCGATGATGGACGCGATCGAAGAAGCGTTGCTCGCCAAGGGCGTTGAGAAACCTCGCATCCTAATCGAGCGCTTCACCACCGGTCCGCTTTCAGCCGCACAAGCGGCCGCGGCGCGCGCGTTGGAGGAAAAGGCGGCTGGTTTGAAGATGAGCGTCACGCTCAACGGGCGGCGCATGCAGGTCGCGTTCGATCCGGCGAACCACTCGATCCTCGACAACGTCCGCGCCGCCGGCCTCCCCGCGCCGTTCGCGTGCAAGGGCGGCGTTTGCGCGACCTGTCGCGCCAAAGTGACGGCAGGCGAAGTGAGCATGAAAGTGAATTACGGCCTCTCCGAACAGGAAATCGCGGATGGCTACGTGCTCACCTGCCAGGCAACGCCGCTGACTGAGGACGTGGCGCTGACCTACGACGTCTAGCCCGCCGCGCGCGCGAGGCCGCCGAGCGTGATGTCCACCACCATATCGGCCAAACGCTCCGGGCTGACCGCGCCTTTCGGGTCGAACCAGGTGTGGGTCCAGTTGATGGTGCCGAAGAACAGCATGGCGGCGGTGAAGCTGGCGCCGGGCTGCTTCTTCAAGCCAGGCTCAATCTCGAGCAGCAGCCCCTGCACGTTTTCGATCAAGCCGCGCTGAACTTCGACAATCTCCGCGCGCCGCGCCTTCGGCACATAATCGAGATCGTTGAGCAGCACTTTGTGCCGGTTAGCGGCGCCGACATAGAGCGCCATGAACAGCTGCGTCAGGTCACGCAGTTTCTGCTCCGGGCGCGCGGCGCCCGCGAGCGCATCGGCAGCTGAGGTTTCGAGCGCGCGGACGTGGCTGATCATCACGTCGTAGAGGATGTCCTCTTTGGACTCGTAATAATGATAGATCAGGCTCTTGGAGGTCTTGCAGCGTTCGGCAATGTCGGCGACGGAGGCGCCGTTGAAGCCGTGCGTCGCGAACAACGCGGCCGCCGCTTCGACGATCGCTAACTTCCGTTCATCGTAATCCGCTGCCTGCGTGCGCGCCATGCATCCCTCGCGCGCGAGAATACAGGGGAACGCGAGCCGCGCGCTAGCTTAATTGCGCGTCAACCGCCTAGGCGGCTTGCAGCGCGCCGAGGCTAGCCGCCGACGGCACGAATAGCGCAAAGGCGCCGTGCGCGACGAAGTCGGTCAGGATCGGCGCGAGCGCAAGCACGCCCTCGATCTCGTCGCCCCGCTTGCCGAGAAGCGTGAGGCCCATCGAGCGCGGCTGCGGTTCGCGCAACACACGTTCGATCATCTCGGCGCAGTCGCGGCGCTGAGCGGCCGCCACTAGATCCAGAATGCGATGGCCCGCGAGGTCAGCGCCGGCGAAGCCGGTCCATGCCGTAAAGTTATCGTCAACGGTTTCCACGCGCGCGCGCGCATCAAGCTTTATAGATGCGGCGCGAGCGTGCACGCTGACAGCCTGTTGCATCGCTTCACCATCCTCGAGGCGGCGCCTGAGCACATGGTTTTCGGTGACATTGCGCATCAGCGCTGCGGCGCCGACCGTCACAGGAAACACCGTTACCGCCAGGTGGCGCCCATCGGGTGCGCCGACTTCAAACCGCTCCGTCTGCCGCGTGCGGATCACGCGCTGCACGCGATCACACAAGATCGAAGCAAACGGCTGCGGTAGCGCGCTGACGATGGACGCGCCTTCGAGATCAACGCGCGACATGCCGACAAACGCCTCGGCGACGGAGTTGCTGTGACGGATGCAGAGCTGCGCATCGAAACTCAAATAGCCATCGCCGAGGTTCTCCTGAACCGCGGCGACATCAGCGCGAAGTTTGCTGAATGCTTTTGCGACTTCATCCGACCCAGTCGCGTTGTGAAACGCGTCCGGTGCGGCGAGCACCAAACGCTCGCGTCCGTGATGGGTTATTGAGATCGGCTGTCGAAGCGCCTCGTTCTGCCAGTAACCGATATTGCGGATGAAATCCGCGGACGACACGCTGGTGCGGTTTGGCAAAGCACGCGCTCCCGACTCAAATTACTCCAACAACACTGACATCACAGATAACCCTTCACAACCTATGACTGCGTGCGAGTTGCGAGGTTTGGCAGCCGATTGCGTATGATCAGCGATCACCGATTGACCGCATTTCATACAGCTTTTTCGCAAGTTTCGAACAATTCGACTGAGCCATATCCAAATCGGTCGAAAGGCATAGTCCGCCGATCCGAGCACGGAGCTAGGTCGGTGGGATTCGCTCTTAGGTTGTCACGCAGATTTAGGGCGTTTCGCCCGCCGCAGTTCTTTGCGCCCAAGCCGCGACGCATGGATCGCGCGGGCAGTGCAGCTGTCGAGTTTGCGATCGTCGGACCTATCCTCTTCCTTCTTCTCACAGGCATTTTTACGTACGGCGGCTACTTCCTTACGGCGCATACGGTCCAGCAGCTCGTCAACGACGCGGCTCGCGCTTCGATTGCAGGACTTGATGATGAGGAGCGCTTGGCGCTTGCCCGCGACGCCATGCAAGCTGGCATCGCCAATCAAAGCTTCATGCGCGGCGAGCTCTCACGCATCGACTTGTCGCGCCAAGGCTCAGCCATCTCCGTCGCGGTCACGTACGACGCGAGCGAGGACGTTTATTGGGCGTTTCAGTCGCTGATCCCGGCGCCGCCCTCAACTATCTCCCGTAATGCAACCATCCGCATGGGTGGCTTCTGATGCGCGCGCTTCAATTTCTTCGCGCTCGCGATGGTGGCGTATCCGTAGTGACGGCGGTCAGCTGCGTCGTGCTGATCGGCTTCGCCGGTTTGGCCGTCGATGTCGGCAGCGTCTATCTCGAATCCCGGCGCCTCCAGGGCAGCGCCGATCTCGCCGCTTTGGCGGCTATGCAGAATCCGGCGCAGGCGGAAGCGCTCGCCGCCGCCACCGTCGCCGCCAACCGGTGGCCGCAGGACACGCGCGTCCGTGTCGTGCGCGGGACGTACGCGCCGGATCGTTCCGTCCGGCCGGCTGAGCGCTTCCGTCCGGATCCTGCCCGCGCCAACGCCGTGCGTGTTGAGGTGACCACCTCGGCGCCGCTCTTCTTTGGCCGCCTCTTCGTGCCTGCCGGCCGCATGACCATCCGCCGCGAGGCGACGGCGGCGGAAACGCAACTCGCGAGCTTCCAGATCGGCACCCGTCTGCTTTCGTTGCAGGGCGGCGTCGCCAACCAGGTGCTGGGCGGGCTGACCGGTAGCTCCGTCAACCTCTCAGTCATGGACTACAACGCGCTGCTCCGCGCCAATGTCGATGTGCTGGACTATGTCGATGCGCTCCGCACCCGCCTCGATATTCAGGCGGCGAGCTACGACGAGACGCTCGACGCCAACGCCGACGCGCCAGTCGCCCTCGAAGCGCTCGCCGACGTCGTGGCTGAAACCGACGAGCGCGCTGAGCGCGCCCTGCGCGCGATGGCGCGCGCGTCGGAACGCAACCGGCCGCTGCGTGGCCTGAGCAACGTGCTCGATCTCGGCCCCTACGGCCCGCAGGATCACGCGACCCGCAGCGCCGACACCAGCATCCAAGTTGGCGCCATGGATTTGGCGACCGCCATCCTGCAGGTCGCCAATGGTCAGCGTCAGATCGAGCTCGACTTGGGCGCGGGCGTGCCGGGCCTGGCATCAACCAATGTGTGGCTGGCGATCGGCGAGCGGCCCAACAACTCCCCCTGGCTTACAGTCACCAACGATGAGGACGTCGTCATCCGTACCGCACAAATGCGCCTTTACGTGGAAGCCAACGTCGGCGCCGGCACACTGGCGAATGTGCGCGTTCCTGTTCTGCTCGAACTCGCCTCCGGCCGGGCGCGACTGGAAGAAATCAATTGCGGCTGGGGCGGTGGCAACCGCGCGGTGACGCTCGGCGTATCGCCCGGCATTGGCTCGCTCATGTTGGGTGAAGTCGATCGCAGCCGGCTCAACAATTTCCGCAGCGAACTGCGCCCTAGCCCCGCGCAAATGGTGCGTGTCGGCGTGGCGCGTGTTGAGGGCGAAGCGCGCATCGATGTCGGCGGCCAGCAATGGAGCAATGTGCGTTTCAACGATCGCGACATCGAACGCGGGGCGGTGAAGTCAGTGGCGACGCGCGATGCCGTGCGCGCGACAGTTTCTAGCCTGCTGGGTCAAACAAAACTGACTGTCCGCGCGGGCGGCTTGGGCTTGAGCACAGGCGCGCTGACGTCAGCCGTGCAAGGCGTGCTGACGGCTGCAGCCGGCCCGCTGGACAGTCTTGTGAACGGGTTGTCGGACCTCCTTGGTGTGCGCCTCGGGGAAGCCGACGTCCGGGTGAACGGCGTGCGTTGTGGTGGCGCTGCATTGGTGGCGTGATGTCGAGTGCAAAGACGAAAACCACTGCCGCGCACGCCGTTCACTTCGTTAGGCCAGACGGCATAGGCCGGCGTCTGCCTCGTGCTCTAGCGCTTCAACGAGTACCGCAATTTAAGCGGTCTTTAGGCGTCCGCGGTCACAACCGGCCCAACAAAATGGTGGTGGTTATGATGCGTTTTCTAGCGCCTGTTGTGCTTGCAGCGGCCCTCGCGCCCTGCACTGCATATGCTGCGGGCAGCGATACAGATTCCTTCGAAGTTACGGCGACGGTGTTGGCCTCGTGTGATGTCACGGCCGACGATCTCGCGTTCGGCAACTACGATCCGGTCAGCGCGTCTGACCTCGATGCAGAGACGAGCCTCAGCGTCACCTGCACGAACGGCACCTCGTATCATGTCGGCATGAGCCTCGGCAGCGGCTCGGGCGCTTCGATGTCTGAGCGCCGCATGACGAAGTCGGGCGGTTCGCAGACGCTCTCCTACGTGCTCTATCAGGACACGCAACGCTCCGTGCTTTGGGGCAACACCGGCGGCGATCGCCAAGCCGGCACGGGCGATGGCACGCCTGACCTGATCCACGTTTATGGTCGCGTGCCGATGCAACAAGCCGCGCCGGCGGGCAGCTATTCCGACACCATCGTCGTCACGGTGTCGTGGTGATTATTCGCGCGCTCATCGCAGCCGCCATGCTCTGCATGGCGCACGGCGTGGCGAGCGCGCAAACCGGCGGCATTCGTGTCGCGCCAGTGCTGGTGAGCCTCAATCCTGAGCGCGCCATCGGCTCGGTCCGCCTCAACAACGGCCGCGATACCCCCGTCTCGTTCGAAGTCGAGGCCTATGTCTGGACGCAAGTCGACGGCGAAGATCAGCTCACGCCAACAAACGCTCTGATCGTCGCGCCAGCCGTGTTCGAGATCCCGGCAGGCGGCGAACAAACCGTCCGCCTCGGCGTCCGTGGCGCCAACGGGGCCAACGAGGCGGCCTACAGAATTCTGCTGCGCGAACTTCCTGCGGAGCGTCAGAGCGGCGTCGCCCTCGGCTTTGCGCTGGAAATGTCGCTGCCTGTGTTCGTGACGCCGCGTGGCGCGGCCGCGAACATCACTACGCAGGTCGATGGCTCGCGCCTCACACTGACCAATGCCGGCAATAGCTTCGCCCAGATCGCGCTCATGAGCGGCGAGCAACGCCTCGATGCACTGCGCTATTTGCTGGCCGGCGCCTCCGCTACCATCGAGCTGACCAATCCAACCGCGCAGCTTCGACTTGTCGAAGCGAACGCGACGGGCCAACGCAACGAACACGTGATCCATGTTGGCCCATCGGTTCAGCACGCTTCTGTGCGTTAGCCTCGTCCTCGGGATGGGCGTCGCTGCGGCGGATGAGCCAGACCTGTTCGTGGTTCAACTGCGCCTGCCCGCGCGCGACGCAACACTTGACGTGTTCGCTGCGCGCACGGCCAACGGCGTTGAAGCTCCGGGCAGTGCGTTGGCGCAATTGGGCATCGCCGCGCCCAACACGGATGACCTCGTCCCGCTCTCAAGCATCGCCGGCCTCAGCTACGAGGAAGCGACGGATGAGGGCGCCATCGTGCTGACGTGCACGATGGCCTGCTTCGAACGACAGCGCATCGACCTCGCCCGGCCCGAGCAGACCCCTCAGCTTGCTTCCGCCACCGGCGGCTATTTGAACTACGAAGCGGAAGTGCAGTGGATCGAGCACAACGACGTCGAAGCCTCCGGCATTGCCGAGGCCGCACTGTTCGGCAGCTGGGGACTCATCGAAAGCTCGTGGCTCGGCCGCTCTGGCGAGCAGGGTCGCTTCACGCGCCTCGAAACCAGCTGGACGATTGATCGCCCCGCCCAAGGCGTGCGCACGCGGATCGGCGATTCCGTGATGATCGGCGCCACGGGAACGCCGATGCGGTTCGGCGGCGTGCAGATCGGGCGCTATTTCGGCCTCACGCCCTCGCTCATCACCTACCCGACGCCGACGCTCTCGGGCGAAGCCGAGTCAGCGTCGACGATCGAACTCTATGTCGATGGCGTGCTTCGCGCGCGATCGAACGTTGAGGCGGGGCCGTTTGTCATCGACCACGCGCCTGTCGTTTCCGGCGGCGGCGAGGCCGAACTCGTCGTCACCGACATCCTCGGACGGCAGCAAACAATCACGCGGCCGTTCTTCGTGAACACGCTGATGCTGCGGCCCGGCCTCAGCGATTGGTCCGTCGCGATCGGCGCTGAGCGCCGCGCATTTGGCCTAGAAAACGCGCGCTACGGCGACACATTCGCCGCCGTGAGGTATCGCCGCGGCGTCGCCGACGCGCTGACAGTCGAAGGCGCCATCGAAGCGACGGATGAGATTGCAACAGTGCAGGGCGGCGTGAGCATCGCCACCCCCTATTTCGGCCAAGCCTACGTCTCGCACGCCGCCAACAGCGACGGCGACTACACGTCCGCCTCTTGGTACTTCGACGGGCGCTTCGCCACCGTCGGCCTACAGCTCGAACAACGCGGCGGCGCCTTCACGCCGCTCGGCCAAGATGGCGGCGACGATTTCCGCCGCGCCATGGCTGGCAACGTCGCGTTCGACCTTGGCGACCATGGGGACGTCTCTTTCACCGCCGCCGAGATCGAGTTCGATGCCGCGCCACGCGCGCGTACGCTCACCTTCTCCTACACGCCAGACTTTGGCGACGGCGCGATTTCGTTTCGCTTCATCCACACCTCGCAAGAGGAAGACGAACTGACCGCCGGCGTGAGCTTCAGCTTCTCGCTGACTGACGACGTTTCGGGTCACGCCAGCGCTGAGCACAACCGCTATGGCATGACCTACCGCGCCAGCGCCCAACGTGCTGTGGAGCCGGATCGTCTCGGCTGGCGCGCACGCGCGGCGGCTGGCGCGAGCGAGCGCCTGGAAGTCGCCGCGATTTCACGCGGCGCGCTGGGCGATACGATCGCGGAAGCGGGAATCGCCAACGGCGTGAGCGGCGCGCGTGTGCGCCACGCCGGCAGCATCGGCTGGATTGAAGACATTCCGTTCGCAGGACGCCGCATCGACGGCGCCTTTGCTGTTGTCGATGGAGGCGCGCCCAACGTTTCGGTGGCGCGCAACCACCTCAACATGGGCGAGACCGGCGCCGACGGGCGGCGCTTGATCACCAACCTGCAACCTTATCGCGCCAACACGATCAGCATCAGCGCCGACGATCTGCCAATCGACCGTGCGCCAGCGACGCCGAGCCAGCGCATCGCCATCGCTGAAGGCGGCGGCGCTGTTGTGCGATTCGTGGAAGCTCAGCAGCGCATCATAGAAACACGCGTCGCGTTCACTGATGGTGAGGCGCCACCACGTGGCGCTGTCCTTGTCCGCGCCCGCGACCAGCGCCGCTTTCCAATCGGCAGCAACGGCCGCATCACCCTACAGGGCGCGGAGAACGGCGATGTTCTTTCGCTGGGCGGATGCGTGGCGCAGGCCGACGAAACCTCGGCGACCGCGGGCTTGGTGCTCACCTGCGCAGCGATGTCATGACGCGCTTCCTCCTCGTATGCTTCACGCTCTGCGCCGCCTTCGTTGCAACGCCTGCTGACGCGCTCGTTTGCGGCATTTTCGGCTGCACGTGCAATGTCAGCGCAACGACGTTGGACTTCGAGAACATCAGCCCGCTCGACGGCGCGCAAACCGCCGAGGGCGAAGTCACCGTTGATTGCACCGGTCTCGCCGAGCTTTTCCCAAGCATCCTCGTGCGCATGCAGGGCGGCGTTCACGGCACGATCAGCGCTCGGAAGATGCGCTCAGCCTCGGGCGATCTGCTCGACTACAACATCTTCACCACCGACCAGCACACAGCGGTGTGGGGCAATGGCACCACCGGCGGCTTGCCCGTCAGTGTCTCAGGCGGCGTGCTCGCCGTTGGCCATTGGACGGTGCATCGCACCGTCCACGGCGTCGTCGTCCCAACAACCGCCACCCGACCCGGCAACTACACCGACACTGTCATCATCCGCATCGACTGGTAGTTACGACGCCGGGATCACTTCGATGTCGAGCCCCAAGCCTTCGACCTGCGGACGCACCACCGACGCATCGCCAACGATCACCCAAACAAACTGTCTCGGATCGATCACCGCGCGAGAGGCAGCGTCCATCTGAGCGGCGCTCATGCCGCGATACCGCGACGCGACGCTTTCCCAATAATTGTCCGGCCGGCGATAAAGCTGGTTCGAACGCAGCGCGCCGAGCACCGAGCCGGCGGTTTCGAACGAGCCGGGCAACTGACGAATGTTACCGTTGATCGTGCGTATGTGCTCTGACTCGGTGACGCCGTTGGTGCTGTTGAACGCGTTGATCTGCGAGATCAGTTCACGGATCGAGTCGCCCGTACGATCGGCCTGCACAGGCGCGTTGATGATATACGGCACTTGGTTTTCGCGCAGGCTCGCCGCGCCGCCCAGACCGTACGACCAGCCCCGCCGCTCGCGGATTTCCGTGTTCACGCGCGAGAGGAAGCCGTTACTCAGGACTTCGACGGCCGCATTGAGCGTCAGCGTATCGTCCGAACCACGGATCGGCAGCACCGTGCCGGCGTAGATCACCGATTGCGGCGATTGCGGGCGATCGACGATGACGACGCGCGAACGGGCCGCCGGGATCGCAACGTCGAAGTTCTTGCGGCCAACGGGCGTCGCCGCGCCGCGCCAATCGCCGAAGCGCGCATTGACCGCCCGCGTGATCTCACTTAGCGGCCGATCCGACACAACGAAGATGCGCGCCGTTTCGGGACGGATCCAAGCTTGGTGAAACGCCACAAGATTGTCGCGCGTCAGCGGCGAGACTGATGCTTGACTGCCAAGCCCAGATGCTGGCCGGCCATAGGGATGGCCCGCGCCGAACACCAAAGCCGGGAACGTGCGTTGCGCCAAACCATTTGGCTGCGTGCCTTCGGTCGCGATCGCCGCAAGTTGCTGGTTGCGCTCGCGCGTCACTTCGCTCTCGGCGAAATCAGGGCGCCGCACGACATCAGCGAACAGATCGAGCGAGAGGCCAAGATTTGCGCTGAGCGTCGTCAGCGTCACCGCTGAGCGATCCAGCGTGCCGTTAGCGCCAATGGCGGCGCCGAGGCGTTCTTGTTGCTCCGCGATTTCCATCGCGTCGCGCCCGCCTGCACCCGAGGTCATCGTCGAGAGCATGAGCCGTTGCGTGCCGAAGCCGCCATCCGGATCGGCCGAGACGCCGGCGTCGAAATCGAACGCGACGTAAGTGATCGGCACCGCCTGGCGGCGCGCATAGACGACTTCGATGCCGTTGTTCAGCCGCGCGCGCTGCACGTCTGGGAAATCGAGATCAGCGATCGTGCCGATTTCCGGCATCGGATCGCGCGGCTGCGCCGTCGGCGGACTATTGTCCGGCGCCGGGCGATTGGTGGCGCTCGCTTCTTGGTACGGCTCGCGCGCACCCGGATCGACGCGCAGCGCGTAGGTCGGGCGCGTAAGCCAACGGCCCATCGCTTCGCGCACGGCCGACGGCGTGACGTTGCCGTACTCACGCAGATTGCGTTCATAGAAGCCCGGATCGCCGGTCATGATCGCGCTATTGGCGAGCGCGACGGTCTTGCCGCCGAAGCCACCCACCTGCTCGATCGCCAGCACGCTGCCGAACACTTGCTGTGTCGCGACGCGTTGGATCTCATCTTCGGTCGGGCCGGTCGTGAGATATTCGGCGATGATCTGATCAAGCCGCGCCGAAACAGCCGCAGGATCAACGCCTGGTTTCACGTCGACAGTGACGAAGAAAAGGCTGATGCGCTGGAACGGCAGCACGCTAGAGCTGACGGAAATGGCGCTCTGCTCATCGCGCACCAGGATGCGATCGAGCCGCGAGCTGTTGAGGCCGCCGAGCACTTGCGCAGCAACATCGAGCTCCAGCGTGTCCTCATGCGCGAGACCCGGCACGACCCAGGTGCGATAGAGCCGCGTATTGGCGACGCGATCGTGCATGGTGTCATCGATGCGCTCGTTCAGCGTCGGCACGTCGGCGGCTGCCGGAATATTCTCCGGACCGCGCGGGATATGACCGAAATAACGCTGCATCAGCGGGCGCGCTTCAGCGACGTTGATATCGCCCGCGAGCACGATCACCGCGTTGTTCGGGCCGTAATTGTCGCGGAACCACTGGCGCACTTCTTCGAGCGAGGCGTCGTCCAGATCGGCCATCGAGCCGATGGTGGAGTGGCGATACGGGTGCCCTTCCGGGAAGAGCCGCTCAAGGATGCGATAGAACGTCATGCCGTACGGCTGGTTGTCGCCCTGGCGCTTCTCGTTCTGCACGATGCCGCGTTGCGCATCGAGGCGCTCTTGCGTGAGCGCGCCGAGCAAGTGGCCCATGCGCTCGCTCTCAAGATAGAGGCCGCGATCCAGCGCCGGCGTCGGCACGGTTTGGAAATAGTTGGTGCGATCGAACCAAGTGGTGCCGTTCCAATTGGTGGCGCCCATTTCGCGAAGCGGTTCGATCAGGTTCGGCACGTGCTCGGTGCCGTTGAACAGCATGATGTGTTCGAAGAGGTGCGCGAAGCCGGTTTGCCCCGGCGGCTCATCCTTGGAGCCGACGTTGTACCAAGCGGCGATGGCAACGATCGGCGCTTTGCGATCCTCGTGCACCAGCACGGTAAGGCCGTTATCGAGCGTGAAGCTCTCGTACGGGATTTCGACGCCTTCCAGCAATTCGCCGACCGTCGCCGGCCGATCGTTGCTGGCCGTAGTCGTGCTCGACGTGGCGCAGGCGCTCAGCGCCATCGCAAACATCAAAGCTCCCGCAAGCGCGCGCTTCATTCCCCACTCCCATTCGATCCCTAGCCGGGCAACGCAGCGGATGCGCGAGCGTGTGTCCAGCGTTTTCGCGGGATGGTGCGACGAATGACGGGGATTGATCGGCTAGCGGCGGCGAACGTCGGGCGCGACCGCAGGGCCGCCGCCGAAGGCGCGATAGGTCGCGATCGCAGCGCTCGCGGCTTGCTGTTCCGCGGTGATGCGCGTGAGGCTCGCGTCGATCAATTGCTGTTCCGAGCGCAGGCGATCGGCCAGACTCTGAATGCCCGCTTCGAACGCTGCGCGGGAACCGCGCGCCGTCACTTCAGCCGCCTGCTCCGCCGCGCGCGCGGAGGCAAGACGCAGCCGGCCTTGATCCAAGGCGACCAGCGCGTTGGACGCTTCGGCGACGGCTTGGGTCACAGTTTGGCGATACTGGATCAGCGACTGATCGAACTGCGCCGAGCGTTGACGCGACACCGCGAAACGCTGGCCCCAATCGAACAACGGCATGGAAATGAACGGCGTTGCGTTCGCCAGCGTGACGCCGGCGCCGCTTGGACTACCGATCAACGCATCGGTGACGTTGATGGAGCCGGTGAGGTTGAGGCGCGGCAACAAATCCGCACGCGCGGCGCCGAGTTGGGCAGCGGCGATCAATGTTTGCGCTTCGGCGCGCGCAACATCGGGGCGCAAGCGCAGCAGATCAGCGGGCGCGGCAGGCGCTGACGTAAGCTCAAGATACGGAACTGGCGCGTTTTGCGCGGCAAACACGGCCTGCGTCTGCGCATCTTCCGTGCCCGGCGCGCGGCCACGCAGAACGGAGAGCACGTTCTCCGCGCGTCGCTCTTCGATGATCAGTCCCGGCAGACGCGCGCGCGTGCTTTCAGCCAAGCGCCGCGCATCGGCGGCGTCCGCCTCGGAGGCAAAGCCAGCGCTAGCGCTGGTCGCAAGAATGCGCGCGAGTTCATCGGAGGTGGCGACCGAACGCTCCAGCGCCGCCCGGCTCGCTTGCGCCGCGCGAAGATCGACGTAGGCCTGCGCCACATCAGCAGCGAGCGTCACGCGCGCGCCACGAAGATCAGCAAGCGCGCTCTGCGAGTTGGCGCGCGCGCCAACGGTGGTGGCGCCAACAGAGAACAGCGGCAATTCCCACGAGACTTGCGCGCCATACGAGCCGCTCATCGACTCGCGATCGACGCCCGGCGGCACATCACCCTCGACGAAGCGCTGATACTGGCCGCTGCCGGTGGCGGTGAGCTGCGGCAGGAATTGCGTAATAGTTGAGTAAGAGAGCGCCCGCGCCTCACGGACACGCGACACGGCAAGCTGCACACTCGGGCCTTGCGAGAGCGCTTCCGTGACCAATTGATTCAGAGCCGGATCGTTGAAGCCCTGCCACCAGTCGGTAACGGGCAATTCCGCCCCCTGCGGCGCGTCGCGCCAAGCTGAGGGCAGCGGCGGCGCCTCGGCCCGCTCGCTCGGCATGGTCACGCACCCGCCCGCAGCCAGCGCGCCAGACAGCGCAACGGCTCGGAAGAGGTTTCCGACTGCGGCCATTCCCGATTGCTCCTCAGATACTTAGGCGGCTGACAACCATAAGCCGGCGATACTCCGCCGTGCGTTGACTTGAGTTTTCAGCTTGACGCCGTCCAGGCTTAACATTTAAAGAACGAACATTCGTTTTATATGCGTTGCACCATCGCGGCGCAAGCCGTTTCCGGCAACCTGTCACCTGGGGACCCAATTTTGGCCCGTCTAGCCGATCCCGAACTGGCCGAGCGCCGGCGGCGTCAGATCATGGACGCAGCCATTGCCTGCTTCCGCCGCCGTGGCTTCCACCAGGCGACCATGGCCGAGATCTGCGCCGAGGCCGGCGTCAGCGCCGGCGCCCTCTATCGCTACTTTTCCAGCAAGGCCGACATCATCGGCGCCATCGCCGAGGACAAGCGCGGCGAGAGCGATCAGGCATTCTTGCGCGCGGCAGAAGAAAAAGGGTTCGTCGAGGCGCTCTGCCTCACCGCGCGCGACTTCTTTCAAAAGTTTGCTGACGGTGATGGCGCGCTGATCGCGGACATCCTTGGCGAAGCGATCCGCGACGACGCAGTCTCTGTATCGCTGCGCCGCTCAGATTGCGGAAGCGTCAGGATCTTCACGCAAGCGATCGAAGCGGCGCAGGCGCGCGGTGAGATCGACGCAACACTCGATCCCGAAACGGCGACCAACACCTTGTTTGGCGCACTTGAAGGCATAGGTCTGAGGCGCGCGTTCTGCCGCGAAACCGATGCCGATGAGGCTATTCGTCAATTCCGTGCGCTCGCAGAGCGCTATCTTGAGCCACGCACATGAATAAGCCCGACAGCGCCGAAGACTTCATCAAAGCCGATGGCTTTTTCAAACGCGCCAAGGATGCGGGCGGGCGAGCTTTGCGCACCGCGCGGGACGCCGGCAAGCGCGCGTGGGAACGCGCGACCGACGCGCCGGATGAGGACAAGCGCCGCAAAAAGATCCTGACGATGTTGGGTTTGGGCATTGCCGCGGTGATCGCGGTGCTGTTCACGGTGAGCCGCATCGGCGGCGACAACAACATCGAAGCCGCGCGCACGTCAGACGCGCAAGCGGTCAGCGTCGTTGCCGTTCAAACGCAAACGTTTGAAACCGAAATCTCGCTGAACGGCGAAGCGCGTCCGGTGCGCGACGTTCAAGTCACGGCGCAAGCAACAGGCGTGCGCATTCTGCAAATCCTCGTCGATGAAGGAGATTTCGTCCGCCAGGGCCAAGCCATGGCCCGTCTCGACAACGCGCTTTCGACAGCACAGACACGCGCGGCGCAAGCCAGCGTCGCCGAGGCCGAATCCGCCGCTGTGCGTGCACGCGGCGAATACGAACGCGCCGAATCCATACGCGACTCCGGTGCGCTTTCGGCCGAAGCGATCGAACAACGCCGCGCTGCGGCGCTTGCTGCCGACGCGCGTCTCGCGGCTGCGCGCGCCCAGCTGGCCGAAACCAATGCACGCCTCGGCGGCGGCTACATTCGTGCGCCGGCGTCTGGACTTGTCATCGACCGCACGGCCCAACTCGGCGCCGCCACCGATGGCCAGGCGCTCTTCCGCATCGCCGCCGACAATCGCCTCGAGGTTTCGGCGCAAGTTGCTGAAGCTGATGCACTGGCGTTGTCAGAAGGCCAGTCCGCCACGTTCTCGCTCGTCGACGGCTCGACGGTGACCGGCACGTTGCGCCGCCTGCCCGCTTCGATCGATACGCGCACGCGCACCGGCGAAGCATTGTTCGCGCTGCCGCAAGGCACGCGCGTTCGCGCCGGCATGTATCTGCGTGGTCACGCTGCACTGCCGCCGCGCGACGTGATCGCGGTGCCGCAAAGCTCGATCCTCTACGAATCCGGCCAAGCCTACGTGTATGTCGTTTCTAACGAAGCGACGCCTGAGCCGGCGGAAGCGCGCCGAGAGCGCGAGCGCCGCGGCGAGGAGCAGCCGGAGCCAACGTTCGCCGTGCATCGGCAAAACGTGCAGCTCGGCGGACGCGACGGCGATCTCGTGGAAGTGGTCTCTGGCCTTGAGATCGGCGAGCGCATCGTCGGCTCTGGCGCGGCGTTCCTGCAAGCCGGCGAGTCCGTGCGCATTCTGGCGCCGCCAGCGGCGGAAGCGCCTGCTTCGACCGAGGCCGGCGCGCGCGAAGAAATTCGCGGCCGGGAGTAATCGCACATGGCTTGGAACATCTCCGCCGGCGCGATCCGCAACCCGATCCCGCCGATCCTGCTCATTCTGGCGCTGCTCTTCGCAGGCTGGACTGCCTACGGCCGCCTGCCGATCAACCAATTGCCGAACGTCGATTTCGGCGCCTTCTCCGTCACCGTCGCGCAGCCAGGCGCGGCGCCGGCGGAAATGGAAACGCAGATCACGCAGCGCATCGAAGCGGCGCTGACATCTGTTGAAGGCGTGAAGCGCGTCACCTCCACGATCTCACCCGGCGTTTCGGTGACGATGGTGGAAATGGAAAGCGACGGCGATCTCGGCCGCGCCGTCGACGATGCACGCGACGCCGTGCAGCGCATTCGCGCTGATCTGCCCGCCGATATCACCGAACCTGTCGTCACACGCATCGACGCGGCGAGCCAACCGATCGGATATTACGCCGTCGAAGGCCAAGGGATGACGCCCCAGGATATTTCCTGGTTCATCGACAACGATCTGCAACGCGAATTGCTCGCCGTGCCTGGCGTCAGCGCAGTTGTGCGCATGGGCGGCGTCGATCGCGAAATCCGCGTCGAACTCGATCCCGCGCGCATGCTGGCCTACGGCGTCTCCGCCGATCAGATCAACAACCAGCTCCGCGCCATCAACGCCGACTTCCCCGGTGGCCAAGCGCAAGTGGGCGGCCAAGCGCAATCGATCCGCACGCTCGGCGGCGCTCAATCGGTTCAGGAACTCGAAAACCTGCGCATCTCGGCCAGCGACGGCCGCACCGTGCGCTTGGCTGATCTCGGCACCATCACCGATAGCGCCAGCGATCTGAACTCGATCTCACGCTATAACGGCCAGCCGGTCGTCGGCTTCATGGTGCAGCGCTCGCGCGGCGCCTCCGAAGTGCAAGTGTTCGACCGCATGGACGAACGCGTGCGCGCCATCGAGGAAGCGCGGCCGGAAATTCACATCACCGAGATCGGCTCGACCGTCGAATTCATTCGCGGCATGCACGAGAGCTCGATCCACGCTTTGCTCGAAGGCGCGCTGCTCGCCTGCTTGGTCGTGTTCCTAATCCTGCGCGATTGGCGCGCAACCTTGATCGCCGCCGCCGCCATCCCGCTTTCGATCTTCCCGACGTTCGCGGGCATCGAAGTGTTGGGCTTCACGCTCAACATGGTGACCTTGATCGCGCTGGCGCTCGTCACTGGCGTGCTCGTCGATGACGCCATCGTCGAGATCGAGAACATCGTCAGGCACATGCGGATGGGTAAATCCGCTTATGCCGCAGCACTCGAAGCCGCCGATGAAATCGGCCTCGCGGTCGTCGCCACCACTGGTGCGATCATCGCGGTGTTTGTGCCGGTGAGCTTCATGGAAGGCGGCATGGGCGTCTTCTTCAAGGAATTCGGCCTAACCGTCGCGCTGGCGGCCTTCTTCTCGCTCGTCGTCGCGCGTTTGATCACGCCGATGATGGCCGCGTTCTTCCTGAAGAACGAAGGCCACGAGGAAGAAGCCAAGCCCGGCGTGCTGACCGAGACCTATCACGACGCCCTGAGCTGGTCGATCCGCAACCCGTGGAAGACAGTCGGCATCGGCATCGCTGTGTTCGTCGGCTCGATCATGCTGGCGAGCACCGTGCCGTCCGTCGTCATCCCACGCTTCGACAACGGCATGATCCAAGCGCGCGTCGAAATTCCGCCCGGCACACCGGTGATCGAAGCTGACCGCGTGCTGCAGCGCATGAGCGCGCGCATCCGCGAATATCCGGAAGTCATCGGCGTGTTCACGTCGATGAACGGCGCCGACGGCTCGGCGCCGGACGCCAACATGTTCATCCAGCTGACGCAGCGCGACGAACGCAATCGTTCGTCCTACGCGATCCAGCAGGAAATGCGCCCGATCCTCTCGGAGTTTCCGAACTACCGCGCCGCGTTCGTGCAGGACCAAGGCGGCTCATCCGGCTCCGACATTACCGTGCAATTCGTCGGCCAAGATCCAGTCGCGGTGAACGCCGCCGCCGATCGTTTGGCCGCGGCGATGAGCCAGTTGCCATCGCTGGCTGACGTGCGCTCCACATCGGCGCTGCGCCGTCCTGAAATTCAGGTGCGGCCGCGCCAAGAGGACATGGCGCGCCTCGGCGTCACGTCGGCCGCCCTCGCCTCGGCCATCCGCATCGCCACAAGTGGCGACGCTGAGCAGAATTTGCCGAAGTACGATCTCGCCGATCGCCAAATTCCGATCCGCGTAACACTGCGCCCCGATCAACGCAGCGATCTCGACGCGCTGCGCTCGCTGCCCGTGCAATCAACACTCGGCGCGCCGGTGCGCATCGACGCCGTGGCGGACGTTCAGTTCTCGCTCGGCGAAGCCACCATCGAACGCCGCGATCGCGAACGCGCGGTGACTGTCGGCGCCAACGTCACGCCCGGCACGCAGCTCTCGGAAGCGCAAAACGCAGTGAACGCGCTTCCCGAAGCCCAAGGCGGCGATGGCGCGCGGCTTGTTGCAGGCGGCCAGACCGAAGACTTCGCCGAAATGACCGCGGCGTTCGGCAGCGCCATGCTGTGGGGAATCATCCTCATCTACATCGTGCTCGTGCTGCTGTTCCGCGACTTCTTCCAGCCGATCACGATCATGACGGCGCTGCCGCTCTCGCTTGGCGGCGCGTTCCTCGGCCTCATCATCGCCAACCAGCCGCTCTCGCTGTTCGCGTTCATCGGCTTGCTGATGCTGATGGGCCTCGTCACCAAGAATTCGATCCTGCTGGTCGACTTCGCGGTTGAGCGCATGCACGCGGGCATGAGCCGCAACGCGGCTTTGATGGAAGCCGGCATGAAGCGCGCGCGTCCGATCATCATGACGACGTTCGCGATGTCGGGCGGCATGATCCCCGCCGCCGCAGGCTGGGGCGTTGACGGCACGTTGCGCCAAGGCATGGGCGCGGCCGTGATCGGCGGCCTGATGCTCTCGACGCTGCTCAGCCTTGTGTTCGTGCCGGCGATGTTCGTGCTGATCGATCGCTTGGAGCGCTGGGTGCAAGGCTTCCTGCCGAAGCCGACGACACACGAAGATCCAGAAACCTCGCGGACGCCGGCTGAGTAATCAGCGCGAGCGGCCGCGCGCACTGACCGGCCACATCTCGATCAGCGTGCCGTCGCGCACGACGTGATAAGTCTCGTAGAGATTCACAGTCGGGTCGCAGTGCGGCACGGCGAGGCTGACGTGATCGCCGATGCGAAACGCATGATCTGGCGCGATCAGCGCGCCGTGCTCATCGCCCATGAACACAAACATCGCGCCTTGAGGCGCGCCGTCCATCACCACCGGCAACCCGCCATCGGTTGAGAGCGCTTTGAAGCCGGCGTCGATCGTCGCCATCGACGCGGAATTGGCCGAGATCACGTGCGCATCGACGAAGAGCGACGTCTCAAACGCCGCGCGCCCTTCTCCGTCGATGTCGCAATCGTTGTACTGCTTGTCCATGAACACATAGGAGCCGGCTTGCAGCTCAGTCAGCACGCCGAGTTCGGCGTCGATGCGATGCGTGCCGGTGCCGCCGCCGGTGACGACCTCAGGCGCGTAGCCAGCGGCGCTCAGCGCGTCGATGACACCCTTGAGATAATCGGTGCGATCGGCAATCGCAGCGCGGCGATCGGCGTACGACTCGATGTGTTGCTGCGCGCCGCAGTAAAATTGCACGCCGGCGAAACACAGTGACGGCGCAGCGGCGATACGTTGGGCAAGCGCCAGCGCAGCTTCGGCGCTCGGCACGCCGGTGCGGCGGATGCCGGGATCGATATCGACAAGCACATCAAGCGCCTGCCCGGCAGCGGCCGTGGCACCCGCAAGCGCATCGACATTGTCCGGATTGTCCGCGACCACGCGGAGCGCGCCGATCTTGCCGTTGAGCGAAACAAGCCGCGCGATCGCTTGCGGCGTCACCACCGGCGACGTGATCAAAATGTTCTGCACGCCGCCCGCGGCCAAAGCTTCCGCCTCGCCCAGCTTGGCGCAGCACACGCCAACAGCGCCCGCGGCCATCTGCAGCTTCGCGATCTCGACGCTCTTGTGCGTCTTCGCATGCGGACGCAGCGCCATGCCGTTGGCCTTCGCGAACGCCGCCATCGCCTCGACGTTGCGCTGAAGCACGTCGCGATCGATCACCAGCACCGGCGTATTGAGCGCGAGCCGCGAGCCTTGCTGGCCGATCAGGTGCTTATGCAGATCAAAGTCGCTCATCGCGCCTCTATAGCGAATGTTTGCATCAGATGGGCATTGGCGAATTTTGCGCCGGGATCGACTGCATCGCGCACCGCTTTGAACTTCGCGGCGTGCGGATAAAGCGCATCAACGTCACCAGCGCTCAGCGTATGACGCTTGGCCCAGTGCGGGCGCCCACCATGTGCGCGGAAAATCGGCTCAGCCTGCGCAAACAGGTCGCGCCACGGCATCTTCGCGTATTGGTGCATCGAGATTGACGCGCCTGGCGTCGCGTTGAACGGCGAGAGCCAGATATCGTCCGGCGCCGTCAGCCTGAACTCGAACGGAAACGTCACCGGCAGCTTCCGCTTCTGAATCCAACCAATCACTTCCTTCAGCGCCGCCCAGCCGTTGGCGCGCGGCAGCTCGTATTCCATCTCCTCGAACCGCACAATCCGATCCGATGGGAAGATTTGATACGCGGGGCCAACACGGCGCTGGCGCACGCCTGGCTGCACGATGATCGGCTGCAAGCGGCGCGTCAGGAACGGCAACGCGGCGCAGACATCGCACACCATGCGAAAGGCGCGATCGTCCATGTCGGTCATATGCTTCAGCGGCCCTTCGCTTGGCGCCGGGTTCAGCGTTTTCAGCACGACGTATTTGCCATACGGGAAGACGAAGAACTCGACGTGGCGATTGCTCGCCGCCAACTCGTCCCAGCGCGCCTCAATCTCCTCAAACGGATGCGACTCCACCTTCTCTTCGAGGTGGTAGGCAGGCAGCACATCGATCTCGATCTGCGTCGCGACGCCGACGAGGCCGAGCGAAAGCCGCGCCGCCTGAAACAGATCCGGCCGCTCGCTCTCACTGCACGTAACGACCGACCCATCCGGCATCATCAGCCGGAAGCCGCGCGCCGCGGTTGAGATCGAGCCAAGTTCGGCCCCAGTGCCGTGCGTGCCCGTACCGATTGCGCCGGCCAGCGATTGCGGATTCACGTCGCCCTGGTTGATGAGCGAGGCGCCCTCTTCCCAGAGCGCGGCCGTGAGCTTGGCTAAGCTCCAGCCAGCCGGCGCCCAAACGCGTGACTTGTCCGCGTTGAACTGAAGCGCGCCCTCAAGCTCGGAGAGCGAAAGTAGCGTGCCGTCCGTCTCGCAGAGCGGCATGAATGAATGGCCGGCGCCGACGACGCGCACCTTGCGCGCACTCTGCACAAGCCCAGCCAATTCGGTTTCGGTCTTCGGCCGCGCAATCTGCTGCGGCGTGGCGCTAACGCTGCCTGACCAATTCTTCCACTGCATCAATAAAACATCCCTGCATGCACATGCGCGCAGGGATGCTTAAGCGTCAACTATGCTCGGGAGCTTAGATGCTCTCGAGGCGCGATGAGACGATGCCGGCGAGGATGACTGCCGCGTAGCAGGCAAACATCAGAGCGCCGAACTCGCTGCTGATCGAGGGATCGAGGTTCGGGAAGAGCACCGCAAACCGGTCAACTTCGTAGAGACCGACGAGGAAGCCAGGAACCACCATTGTGGTCGCCGCCTCGGAGCGATCGTTCACCGCGACGCCCATAATCTTCACCACGACGTAGGTGAGGATCAAAAGCGCGAGCGGCAGCGTAAGGAACGCCCACGAAACGCCACCGGGGCCAGGCTGAAGCGCCAAGTTTCCAAAGGCGGCGAATGCAGCGGCGAGAGCAATCCAGAACGCGAAACCAACGGCCATCCAGCGCACCGTCAGCGCGGTTCTGCCGGCGAGGATCACGGCGGCGTAACAAGCGAACATCAAGACCGCGAATTCGGTGGCCAGCGACGCATCGAGGTTCGGGAAGACAAACCCGAAGCTGTTGATCTCGTAGACGCCGATGAGAAGGCCGGGCACCGCCATGATCGAGGCCGCCTCAGAGCGATCTTCCGGCGTCACGCGCAAGACCACGAGCATGAGATACGTGATCGCCCACAGCGCCAGAGGCATAATCAAGAGCAGCCACGGCACGCCCCACGGGCCTTCGTGGAACGCCCAATCCCCGACAAACCGGAACGCAAGGAGGATCGCTATCCAGAGCGCGAATCCCACCGCCATCCAACGTACGATCATAGCACTACTCCCCTGCCAGCCCGACTCGGACCGGCCCGCTTGGGGGCAGTCTAAGGCTTCCTAACGAGGCCGCAATCTAGCTTCGCGCGCGAGGGGTGAGCGGCCACGGCGGCGCCCAAGCGGGGCAGGGCCTGACGGGCGGATTTGCGCCTACCGTACCGTCAGCGCAAGAAACTCGGGGCCGCCGTCACCAGCCCCTTTCCAACTATGCCTCCAGTTCGGCGCGCACCCTGCTTGCCAGCGCATCACCCACAAGGGGCTTCTCGACGATGCCCACGTTCGCGGCCGCGGCGCGAGTGATCGTGCTGGGGGTTGGGTGCGTCGTGATCAAGATCGCCGGAGCAGTAAAGCCGAGCGCGCGCAAACGCGCCACGGTCTCCAGCCCAGATATCCCCGGCAGGCGTTCATCGATGACCAGGCACGTGGTCCCGCCAAAAGGTGACGCCGCCAAGAGGTCCTCCCCCCGGCCGTACGCGCTCACTTCATATCCGTCGGTTTCAAATGCGAACTGAAGCGCATGACGAACGTGCGGATCATCATCAACAACAATGAGATTGCGCGCGGCGGACATGCCGCTTCATAGGACAGCCCAGGCGCGGTTGCGTTGATCCGCCTCAATTCCCAGCGATGAGCGACATCCGAACGAGGTCCGCCAACGAACGGGCCTGCATCTTCTCCATGACGTTGGCGCGGTAAATTTCGACCGTGCGCGGGCTAATGCCGAGCAACTGAGCGGCGGACTTGTTCGATTCACCCGCGGCGATGGCGTCGAACACGTCCCTTTCCCGCGCCGTGAGTTGGGCAAGCTTCAGCAGGATGTCTGCACGAGCGGCCTCATCTTCACGCGGCGCAGTCTGGCTGGAAACACCGCGCTGCACCGCGGCCAGCAATGCATCGTCATTGAAGGGCTTCTCAAGAAAATCGATGACCCCGGCCTTCATGGCGCCCACAGCCATGGCGACATCGGCGTGGCCAGTGAGCACTATGATTGGATGACGCGCGCCGAGATTCTTCAGGCGTTCGATCAGCTCAAGCCCGGTCATGCCGGGCATGCGCACGTCGGTGATGATGAGGCCTGGCTCCAGTGTTTCCAGCTGCTCAAGCAGAGCGGGGCCAGAGGCGTAGGAGCGAACCTCCCAGCCTGCTGTCCCCAGCACAAACGCGAGCGAGTCCCGCACCGCGGGATCGTCATCAACAATATGGATCAGAACCTTGGTGCTCATTCAGTCCACCGACGCTTCTGGATCGCGCGCGAGGGGCACAGTGAAGTGAAATACCGCGCCTCCCTCCGTCCGGGGCGGATCACACCAGATGCGGCCACCGTGTGCTTCCACAATAGTACGGGAAATTGAAAGTCCGACACCCATACCCGTCGCCTTCGTCGTAACGAAGGGCTGGAAGAGCTTATCCGCGGCAACTGGGTCAAGCCCCGGCCCCGTGTCGGCTATCGTAACTCTCGCCATTTCGCCATCTAGCGTTGTAGACACGCTCAAGACTTGCTGCGACCGATCGTGCATCGCATCGAGCGCGTTTCGCACGAGATTGACGATCACCTGCTGAATTTGGATGCGATCCACCATCACGCGATCGCGGTGTGGATCGATGCTATAGCGTACCTCTACATTGGCCTCGCGCGCTCCTAGCAGCGCGAGATGACAAGCTTCATGAACGAGCTTGGCCAGCGATTCATTGCTGCGCTCGCCTTCACCGCGCGCGAGGAAGTTGCGCAGCCGGCGGATGATGTCTCCAGCTCTCAGCGCTTGGTCCGCCGCCTTTTCCATGGCCTCGTCGATGCGAGGGTCACGTTCGGGCGCCTTATCCAACAGGCGCCGCGCGCCATTCAGATAGTTGGCGATAGCGCTCAGGGGCTGGTTCAGTTCGTGCGCCAGCGCCGACGCCATTTCCCCCATCGCGCTCAACCGCGAAATATGAACGACCTCCGCCTGCAACTCGCGCAGCCGGGCTTCATTCTCCTGTGCCTCGGTCAGATCGCGAACAAAGCCCGTAAAGACACGTGCGCTCCCCGAGCGAACCTCGCCAACCGCGAGTTCCATGGGAAAGGTCGAGCCATCTTTTCGTTCGCCAACAACGACGCGGCCAATACCGATGATGCGCTTTTCACCTGTGGTCTGATAGCGCTTCAAGTAATCGTCGTGCTGCGTGCGGAACGGCTCGGGCATCAACATGCTTATGTTGCGCCCCAAAACTTCTCCGGGCCGCCAACCGAACATCCGCTCAGCTGACGCGCCGTAGGACTGGATGATGCCTGTGTCGTTGATGACGATCATCGCCTCTGGCGCCGTATCGAAGATAGAGCGCAAGTGAGCTTCACGTTCTTCCAGAATGCGCTTGGCGGCCTCCCGGCGCGTTCGTCTCCGAACAGCGAAGTCGCCAATGATCGAAATCGCGACGCCGACGACACCGAAGATCCAAGCATCGCCGGAATCGGAGAAACCTCTTTCCGCTCCGAGTCCGAGACCTAGTGCGAGTCCCAGCGCGGTAAGCGCCAACCCAGGCGCTAGACCTCGCCAGAACGCCCCAGCCGCCACCGTGGGCGCAAAGATGAGAAGGATCGGGTCTACGGTGATTTCGTTGGGCGACGCCAAGACCGCCCACACAGCCGCCGCGAGCAGCGCCGCGCCAACCGCGAGGCCAGTGAGCGGTTCGCTTGAAAGCCAGCGGCGCATCGATGCAAGCGTGGGCAGTGTGCGCGTCGGCTCCTCACTCACAGACTTGGCGCCCTCGTCGACCCCGGGGAAAGCCCCTGTTTAGTCTAGGGCGGGTGGAGACGAAGCTCCAGACAACGATTTGATTTCGATCATTGCCCAATTTGCGAGAGCGGGTAGTTCATTCGGCCTACACGCGACACCAGCAAGACGCCGAGAAACGGCGGATGCCGCTACGGATACGTAGTTCTACTTAAGCATCCATCCCGAATTTTCCCGTCTCGCGAGGCGACATAACCTCCCTCCATCAAAGGAGCAGACGTTATGACCGCCCCCTTCGAATCCCACGACCTGATCCAATTCGGACCGCAGTTGAGCTTGCGAGGGGTGCGAGTGCATTTCGGTCGCAACGAGGAAATTTTTGGCGAGGGCGAGGCCGCTGAATATGTCTACCGGGTCGCTTCAGGCGCGGTGCGGACCATGCGCTTCACCGCCGACGGGCGCCGGCAAATTCTTGGCTTCCACCTACCCGGCGACATCTTCGGGCTTGAAGTGGGCAGCGACCACACGTTGTCAGCCGAAGCAGTCACGAGCTCGGACGTCGTGATGGTGCGCCGCTCCTGCCTCGACAAGGCCGCAAGCGAAGACACCGCCGCCGCCCGCGCGCTGCTCACCCTGACCTCCGAGCAGCTCTCCAACGCCCGCGCTCATGCCCTCGTTCTGGGCCGCAAGGGCGCCGGCGAGCGTGTCGCGGCGTTTCTCGTCGAACTCGCGGGACGTGTCGTATCCAAGCACGAACTCGATCTGCCGATGTCGCGCGCCGACATCGCGGACTACCTCGGCCTCACCATCGAGACGGTTTCGCGCGCGTTCTCCGAATTCGAACGCGAACACGCCATCGCTCTGCCGAGCTCGCGCCACGTCGTCATGCGCAATCCTTCGGCGCTGATGCATTACGAGGCCGCGTAACCGGAGCCAAACGCGCACGCGCCTGAGTTCTGAGTTCAGTGCGAAATGAGGATTGGCATCCTGGCGCTTTCCAGGATTTCGCGCGTCACGCCGCCGAATATCCATTCGCTGAGACGCGGCCGTCCATAGCCGCCGATAACGACCAAGTCAGCGTTCCTGGCGTCGGCTTCAGCCAGGAGTGCCTCTCCGTCCGGACGGCCCAAACCATCAACGTTGCACAGCTCCGCCTTGATCTTCTTGCGCGCAAGGTGGGCGGTGATGTCCACACCTGGCGCCTCGCCATGCCCGTCCATCGCCGGCTTTGCGTCGACAGTTACAACCGTCACCTTGTCGGCCGCTTGAAGGAATGTCGTGGCGTCAGCGATCGCTCGCGCGGCCTCGCGCTTGCCATTCCAGCCGACGACGACGTTTCGCCCGATCGCAGACCGCTTCCAGTTCGGCGGAATGAGCAGCACCGGACGGCCGGAGCCGAAAAGCACCTCCTCGAATATCGCCTTGCGCTCGGGGTTCGTCTTGGCGCCCTTCGGCCGAAGCATCACGCAGAGGTCCGCGTGTCGCGCTTGCACCGCCACTTCCGGGCCTGCGAACGCGGCGGCGCTCTCGACCGCACGAAGTTCAATCGGAAATGCGGCGCGGCCACAACGCTGTTGAAGTTCGCGGCGTTGCTGCGCGAAATCGCGACGCATGGTTTCAAGCACTTCAGTCCACATGCTTGTCACCATCACACCTTCAGTGGTGTAGATGGGCTCCGGCACGATCTTAAAGAAGATCGCCACTGCATGACCGGCGTCGCCCGCGATCTCTTCAAGCGCGGCGAGCACCGGTTCGTCCTCAGTCGTGTCGAGAACGACGCCAATGATGTCGTTGAAGCTCATGTTAGCCTCCATTGAGGCTGAGTGTGCGCACGCGCGCAAACGCCATGTTGATTCAACGCAAGCTGTAGAGATTTATCCGGCGGCCGCATCGCGCTGGCGCACGAGCAACGGCGCCGCTGCGAACAGAGCGAGATTGGCCAAGTAAATCCAACCTGGCGGCGTTGAGAACAACGCCATCTGGTCGGACAAGGTCATTCCACGCAACCCAAACCCCACGGCAAGATCCGCAATTTGCTGGAGCACGAACGCCAACAAGCCGACGGCCAAGTAGGACAACCAGCCGCCCTCCATCTTGGTCCAACGCGGCGCCCATCGAGCGGCTAAGAACATCGCGCCAACCAGAAACGGCGTCTCGCACAGCACGGCGATCGTCTGGCCGAGAATTGGCTCCAGCCAAAGCACACGTATTGGTCCCAGCACCAAGCCAACAGCAAAGACCAGTACAAAGTAAAGCGCGGCCGTTGAACCAACACGAGTTCGCGATCTTCGCGTCTCAGTGGGAAGCCGTTCCTCGCTCATCATTGAGCCGTGTAGCCGCCATCGATGACGAGTTCGGCTCCGGTGACGAATTTGCTTTCGTCAGACGCGAGGTAGAGCACGCCATAGGCAATGTCGTCTGGTTCGCCGATGTGACCCAGCGGATGCAGCGCGGCGATCGCGGCTCGCGCAGCCTTGGGGTCCGGCTGCGCATCAACATAGGCGCTGACCATGGGCGTATCGATGTAGCCGGGATGAATCGAGTTCACGCGGATGCGATATCCTGCCTTCGCGCACGACAGCGCAGCGGACTTGGTCAGCAATCGCACGCCACCCTTGCTGGCGTTGTAGGCGGCGAGACTTGGATCACCAATCAAGCCTTCAATGGAGGACAAGTTGATGATCGAGCCGCCCTTGGCCTTCATGGCGCCGACGGCGTGCTTTACACCTAGGAAGACACCGTCGAGATTGATCGACATGAGCCAGCGCCATTGTTCGAGTGTTGTGTCTTCGACGCTCGCGGACAGGGCGACACCGGCGTTGTTCACGACGACGTCGACTCCCCCAAACCGGCTCATTGTGCTCGCGATGACACGCCGCCAATCGGCTTCGCTGCTCACGTCATGCGCGAGAAAGATCGCCTCCCCGCCGCCTGAGATCAGCTGATCGGCCAGCTCGGCGCCCTCGTCGTGACGCAGATCCGTCAAAACAACGCGGGCGCCTTCGCGCGCTAGCAACGCTGCGGCGGCGCGCCCGAGCCCAAGGCTCGCCCCCGTTACGATCGCGACCTTACCTTCAACTCGTGCCATGGGCGCGCTCCTCCGAGCCAACTCTGAGCCATCGGCGCGCGCAGGGCTTGATCCAACTCAACGCCCGAAGGATTGGTCGCTATTCGGCAGCCACCCGAGCTGCTGCCAGATTCTCCTTCGTAGGCAGCGGTCTTTCGAGCTGGGCCCAATCGATCATGACATCGCCTGCCATGTCCTCGTAGCGGAGCGCGCCAAGCGCGTCGTACTTGGACCGCACTTTGTCCGTGAGCAGGCCCACCCGTTTGAGGTTGGGCATAATGCGCTCGAACAGGAGCTCGCGAAAAAGACCGATGACGGTGGAATCAAGGATATGCCGACGCGCCGCTTCCTCATCGAAACCATATTCGCGCATCACATCCATGCCGAACAGCCGATCGCGCATCACGAGACAGGCCTGATACGCAAACTCGGCTCGATCCTCGATCTCCTCTTCCGGCAGAGCCTTGATCCAGTCTTCGAGATAATTGACGCCAAAGGCGACGTGACGCCCCTCATCGCGCATAACGAGTTCAAGAACTTGCTTCAGAAGCGGGTCGCGCGTGGTGCGGATTTGAGCGCCGAAGGCTGCCAGCGCCAAGCCCTCGATGATGATCTGCATGCCGATGAATTTCAGGTCCCAGCGCTCGTCGGCCAGCACCTTGTCGATCAACGCCTTCAGATTCTTGTTGATCGGATAGACCATCCGGCATCGCCGGCGAAGGTAGGCATTGAACACTTCCACATGCCGGGCCTCATCGAAGGTCTGCGAAGCCGCGTATAGCTTCGCATCGGATGTGGGCGCGCACGAAACGAGCTGCGAAGCTACCAGCAGCGCACCCTGCTCGCCGTGCAGAAACTGGCTCATCGTCTGGGCGTGGGCTTTCCAGGCGAAGGCGACCTTGTCCTCCCGACTCAGAGCCTCGTAGGCGGGAAATCCCCGCAGTGCGCTGAGCTCAGGGTCGCTTGGGAAGTCATTGAGGTCGCACTCAGCGTCCCAATCAACGTCGACGGTTGTGTTCCAGTTGTGCGCCTTCCCAAGCTCGTAGAGCCGGCGGATCTTGGCGTTGGCGCTGTCGTAATCCCAGTTGAACGATCCGATCAGCGGCGTGTGAAATATCTCGCGTATCGTCTCGACATCACTCTGCGTGAGATCGTTGGCCTCAGGTGCTGGAAAAGACCGGACGCCCTGAGGCGGGGATTCAACAAGCGTGACACGCATGGGGTGGCTCCAAAAATGACGCTGCAGTCAACTTTAGCTCAGTCATTTGGAACGCATTGATCCAGATCAATGTCCTGCCGGCGCCGGCATGGTGGCCCTTACGTGCAAACGCCGATGACGATCACCGTCCACCTCCACGATGCGCTTTCTCTTCGCGTGCACAGGATATTCGGTCACGTCACGATGGACCAATTCCGGCGCTTGGCCGCGTTCTATCGAAGCATTCCCAGCCTGCTGAACTTCGATTTCATCGGCCTCGTCGACGTGGATTCACGCGCATCGTCGCTGATGGATGATTTGGACGAACTGCGTCACGTATTCCATGACGTGCATGCGACGTCCGCCTTCAGCGCAGAGCATCGTTCAGTTTGGATCTGCCCGAATCCTGCAGCGCTGCCGGCTCTGAGCGCTTTGCTTGAGGGCGTCCACACCAGCGGTGACGCGTCAGAGGTCCGCCTCATCGCGAGTCTTGCAGAGGCGAGCCCGTTATTTAGCCAGGACGAACTCGAAGCCGTTCGTTCCTGGAGTAATTTTCGCGAACTGATCCAGATCGATGATTAGCGCTCGTCCGTTCGGCTAGAGCCGTTCAACCGACACCACTTTGTAAGTGTGCGCGCCCTCGTCCTCCATCACCGTCACATAGTCTCCGATGTTGAAGCTATGGCGTTCGAGCTTGAAGGCTGGGTCATCGTCCTCGGCGCCGTCTTCAAAATCGTAGTGAAACGCCCACCAGCCGCCCGGCCGGCGGCGAAGATAGCCTTCCTCCGACTCCTCACCGCGCTTGAAGCGAATGACTTTGCAACGATCGCGAAAGTACCGCGCTGAGTCTACGTCCAGCGCGCCGTCGGCCTTCAATGGCGCGATCAGTGTATAGCCAATCCCGGCATCGCCAGTTGGGTGGCCTTCTTCGCGGGCCAATTCGAGCCGGATACGGCGAAAATTTCCAGGCAGGGCTTCTTGCATGCTGTCCTCCGTCGTTGCCATTGGAGCACCGGCTGCCGGAAGCGATGTTGAGCCGGCTCAAACGGCGGACTTAGTCATCTTCATCGATCAGCACGCGATGCGCAGCGCCTTCGAGGTCCTCGTATTGACCCGCGCGTAGACTCCAGAGGAACGCCGCCAGACCAATTGCGCCCATGAGCAGCGCCGCGGGTGCGAGAAAGATGAGCAAGTTCATTTGCGCCCCCGCATCCGCAAAGCGTTTAGCGTGACGACAAGCGACGACCCCGACATCGCGGCCGCGGCGATAAGAGGTGTGAGAAACCCAGCCGCCGCGAGCGGCGCAGCGAACACATTGTAGAGCGCCGAGAAGGCGAGGTTCTGACTGGCGCGACGCTGCGCGAGCCGGGCAACATCGATCGTCTCCACCAGGCCCATGAGGGCGTCGCCTTGCAACACGACGTCCGCCGCCGCCTGGCTTGCTTCCACCGCGTGACCCGGGGACGCCGATGCATGCGCGGCGGCTAACGCCGCGGCGTCATTCAAACCGTCTCCCACCATCAGCGGCCGTTTGCCGAGGCCGCGAAGCGCTTGCAGACGAGCCGTCTTCTGCGCCGGCGTCACCGACGAACGCCAGTCGGCAATACCGACTGCCGCGGCGACGTCTGCCGCGGCCTGCGCCCGATCCCCGGACAGCATCTCAACCTCCAGCCCACGCGCCTTCAGAGCGGCGACGGCCTTCACCGCATCTGGACGAATCGCGTCAGCAAACACAAAGCGAACCGGCGCGTTGGCGCCGCACGCGAACCACAACTCGGGCGCGCCATCGCTGGCGTCGGGCGCAAACGGCGCAACGAAGCTCCGCTTGCCCAGCCGTGCGGGCTGTCCGTCGACGGATCCCGAAACGCCCTCACCCGGCGTCTCAATCGCACCGGCGCAGGCAACGCCTGCACCCGCCGCCTCAACAAGCGCGCGCGATAGCGGATGGCGAGAGATCCGCGCCAGAGACGCGGCCGCATTCACAACGGCTGGGTCGTGCGTTGAAATGAGTTTGGGTTTGCCGAGCGTTAGCGTGCCGGTCTTGTCGAACACAACCATGTCGACTTGCGAAAAGCGCTCCAGCGCATCGCCCGAACGCACGAGCACGCCGGCCTTGAACAGCCGCCCCGTCGCCACGACTTGCACGGCCGGCACGGCAAGCCCCAGCGCGCAAGGGCACGTGATAATCAGCACCGCGATGGCATTGGTAAGCGCGACGCGCACATTCGGTCCGCCCACGGCGAAGCCCAACGCCTCAAGCGCAAGCGGCCCAAGCAGCCAGCCGATGAATGTCAGCGCCGCCGCGCTGTGCACGACGGGCACGTAAAGCGCCGCCGCTTTATCGGCCAAACGCACAAAGAGGCCGCGGCCCTGCTCGCCCACCTCGATCAGGCGTGCGAGTTCCGCGACCGCGGAATTTTGCGCCTTTGCCTCGGCGCGCATGGTCAGCGGCCGGCCGACATTGATTGCCCCGGCCAAGATGCGATCGCCGGGACGTACGGCCACCGGCAACGTTTCGCCGGTCAGCATCGCGCAATCGAGATCGCTCACACCTTCGACGACAACACCATCACACGACGCGCGCTCTCCGGCGGCGAGCAGCAACCGATCACCGACTTCGATATCGCGGCTGGCAACAGCTTCGACGACGCCCTCCGCGCCGACTCTGCGCGCCGTCACCGCTTGTAGCGCAAGAATCTCGCGCGCCGCCGTGCGCGCACGTTCACGCAACCTGTGATCCAGATAGCGGCCGATCAGCAGGAAGAAGAGCAGCATCGTAATGCCGTCGAAATAGGTGTGCGGCCCGCCACGCATAGTTTCGGCGATGCTCATGCCGAAGGTCAGCACCACGGCAAGTGAAATGGGCACATCCATGTTGGCGCGCCCGGCGCGCAGCGCCTTCCAGGCAGAGCGGAAGAACGGTTGCGCCGCGTAGAGGCCGGTTGGAATGGCGACCAGCGCCGAGAACCAATGCAGCAACGTCCGCGCGCTCTCGCCCATGTCGTCGCCGAACCAGACGGGCGTCGTGAACATCATGATGTTCATCGCGCCAAAGCCGGCTACGGCGAGGCAGCGCAGCAAGAACCGGCCTTCGGCGTCGACGGATTGTTGGGCGCGCTCCGGGTCAAAGGGCAACGCCCCATAGCCAAGCCGTGTGAGGGTTTCGGCGATCGTTCCCGGCGCTAAAGCGTTGGCCGCCCAAGTCACCCGCAGACGCTTGGTCGAAAGATTGAGCCGCGCGTCAACAACACCGGGCAAGGCAAGCAAGTTGCTCTCGATCTTCTTGATGCACGCGGCACAACTCGCTCCTTCCACCATGAGTTCGATGGAGTCGTTTCCGCGCGCGTCACGGCGCACGAATGTGTCGAGATGCTGTGCCGGCGGATCGCCGGTGACCGATGGCGACAAGCCGGAGGGGCAGCCAGGCGCTTCTAACGCGGCGAGAACCATGTGAGCTCCGCTTCGAAATCCAGGGCGTCGCCAGATCGATCTTCGGCGCGGGCGCGCAAGTCCCAGGTACCAACGCCAAGCTCTTCGACACGGGCGACATAGCGGCCGGCGCCGCGCTGCTGAAAGGTGAGCGCGCGGTCGCCTGACTGGTTCGGCGGCCAGCGCAGGACGCCACTCACTCGCGCGCCTTGGATTGGCCGCCCGTCTCGATCAACCAGATTGACGACAACCTCGGCGCCGTCAGTAGTCGCGGAAAGTGCGCCACGCGCGCGCCAGCCAAGCTCTCTCTGCGCGCGCCGCTCGGACAAGAGGTCATTGTAGCGCAAGCCTTGCGTGTACGATCGCCGTTCGTCTTCGCCCGGAAAGGTCCGCACTGCGGCGACCGCGAATGCGACGTTGATCGCGATAATTGACGCGAAGAACAACAAGAGCGCCGCGAGGACATGTACGCCCTTAATCTCCGGGACTGATCTCGCTCTCATCGGGCTTCTCCCGCGAAGAACGCCGACGCGCTCTCCGCCTGCTCGCCAGTTGCCGTGTCGATTACTGTGAAACGAATCCGGTGCGACCCGGCGCCGACGGTCGAAGGCGCGGCGACATGAACCCGTACATTGGCCACGCCGTCGGCATGCGCCTCCACTTCAATCGCACCGCTGGCATCGACTTGGTGGCCATTGGAAATAAGATGCGCGCCAGCCAGTCCATCCACGGTTATGCGAACGCGGCGTGCCTGCGGCGCCATGTTGATCAGCTTGAGTGCGTAGTCGTTGCGCATGTCGCCGTTGGCCAGGCGCACGAACGGCGGGCTACGATCGCGGATCACGTTGAGATCGAGCGTGGAGCGCGTCGCCAGCGCGTACACCATGATCGCACCAACCAAGAGCATCAGCACCGCATAGAGCACGGTGCTGGGCCGGATCAGCTGCACACGGGCAGGCTTCCCGCATTGCCGCTTCTCAACGTTTACATGCGTATCGTAGGCAATGAGACCCTTCGGGCGGCCGACCTTCGCCATAACCTCGTCGCAGGCGTCAATGCAGAGCGCGCAGTTTATGCACTCAAGTTGATCGCCATCGCGAATGTCGATGCCCTGCGGGCAAACGGCGACACACTGGCGGCAATCGATGCAATCACCGCGCCCTTCCCAGCTCTCATTCTTCTTGTGCGGGCCGCGCGGCTCTCCCCTGTCAGCGCGATAGGTGACGGACAGCGCGTGCTGATCCGTCATAGCGGCCTGAATGCGCGGCCATGGGCACATGTAAGTACACACCTGCTCGCGCATCGTGCCGGCGAGCGCATAGGTCGTGAACGTCAGCAAGCCGACGAACAGGTAGATCGGCGTGCTGGCCGTGCCGATAAAAATCTCTCGGAACAGCGTCGGCGCGTCGCCGAAGTAGAAGACCCACGCGCCGCCAGTTGCGGCTGCAATGAGAAGCCAAAGCGTGTGCTTGGCGACTTTCTTGCGTGCCTTATCGACCGAGAGCGGCGCCTTGGCGAGGCGCATGCGTTCATTCCGATCGCCCTCGATCCAACGCTCGACGTAAATGTAAAGATCCGTCCACACTGTTTGGGGGCAGGCGTAGCCGCACCAAACTCGCCCAAACAACGCCGACGACAGGAAGATCCCAAACGCGCCGAGGATCAGCAGCCCCGCGATGTAGTAGACCTCCTGCGGCCATAGCTCGATGAAGAAGAAGAAAAAGCGGCGGCCTTCGAAGTCGATCAGGACGGCCTGATCAGGCCGCCCGATGCCACGATCCCATCGCAGCCAGGGCGTGACGTAATAGATCGCCAGCAAGACGACCATCGCCACCCACTTGAGGTTACGAAAGAACCCGTGCGCCAGCTTCGGGTAGATCTGCTGGCGCTTGGCATAGAGCTGACGCGCGGCCTTTGAGTTGACCGCCTCGGCATCAATGCCGTGCGGATCATCTGCGTTTCGCCGATCGATGAGGGTAACCTTGGCCACGCTCAGGGCGTAGCATCGGTCGCCGCTTGTGAGCCTTGCGCTTGATCAAGTGCGGGGGTCGCAGACGCAGCAACTGGCGGTCTGTCGGCCTCTCCGCCACCCATTTGGTGGACGTAGTAGGCAAGAGCGCGAATTGTGCCTGCGTCAAAGCGCCGTTCCCACGTCGGCATCACACCATTTCTGCCGAGCTCAATTTGGCGGCGAATTTCTTCGCGCGAGTCGCCATAGAGCCAGACATCGTCCGTTAGACTCGGCGCGCCGAAGGCGCGGTCGCCAGCGCCTGTCGCCGCATGGCACGCCGCACATTGTTCGCCGTAAATCTGCGCACCACGCGCAGCCGCCTGCGCGTTGGGGCCGAGCCTGCGCCGCGCCGCGGATATCGAGATCACGTACTCGGTCACGTCATCAATCTGCGCGGCGCTCAGCATCCGATCGCGCCCGAACGCCGGCATCTGAGACATGTGTGCGTCCGGGTGGCCGGATCGAATGCCGACACGGATTGTCTGTTCAATCTCGTCAAGCGAGCCGCCCCACAACCACACGTCATCAGCAAGCACTGGATAACCAGGCGCACCAGCGCCGCCGGCGCCGTGACAGGTTTGGCAATTGTCGCCAAACACCGATTCGCCCGCCGCGCGCGCGAATTCCTGCAACTCCGGATCGTTCGCGAGATCCGACGTGCTTGCCCGCGCCAGCCGCTCGAACATCGGCGCGCGCGACGCCTCGAGCGTCTGCACCTCCGCTGCAACATTGCGGCGGTCAGACCAATTGAGCACGCCCCTGGTGTAGCCGTTCGCCAGCGGCCAAGCCGGCATAAGCACCCAATAGACGACGGCCGCCGCTATGCATGCATAGAAGATGTAAAGCCACCAACGCGGCAACGGCGTGTCGAGCTCCCTGATGCCGTCCCATTCGTGGCCGGTTGTCTCAGTGCCGCTGACATCGTCGCGATCGATTCTATCAGCCATTGTCGTCCTCGTTAGCGAGCGGCGTCTGCGCGGCGCGGTTGAACTTGTCGCGATTGCCCGGCCAGAGCGCGTAGATGATCACGCCCACGAACAGGACGATGAGCAGCGCCATGCCCCAAGTTTGCGCAAAGTGGTTCGCGGCTTCGTAGGTCATGCTCAGCGCTCACTTTCGGGATCGTCGGCGCGGTAGGTCGAGAAATCGACGCCAACACCGAGCATCTGCAGGTAAGCGATCAGGGCATCCATTTCGGTGACGCGATCGGGCTGACCGTCGAAGTCGCGAATGGCAACGCCCGGATAACGTTGCTCGAAGTCATAAGCGTTCGATCCGAGCGGTTCCGCCTGCGCGCGCGCATCAGCATTGGCGTTCGCGAGCTGCTCGTCCGTGTACGGCACGCGCAACATCCGGTTGACGCGCAGATGTTCGCGCATGTTTGCCGTATCCAGGTCCGCGCGTTCCAAGAATGCGTATGGCGGCATCACCGATTCCGGCACAACCGAGCGCGGATCGACCAAGTGCGCGCGGTGCCATTCGTCGGAATAGCGGTTGCCGACGCGTGCGAGGTCCGGGCCCGTGCGCTTCGACCCCCATTGGAACGGATGGTCGTACATGCTTTCGGCAGCGAGCGAGTAGTGACCGTAGCGCTCGACCTCGTCACGCAGTGGCCGGATCATCTGCGAGTGGCAAACGTAGCAGCCTTCGCGCACATAGATTTCGCGTCCCGCGAGTTCGAGTGGCGTGTAGGGCCGCACGCCTTCGACACGTTCAATCGTCGACTCAATGAAGAAGAGCGGCGTGATTTGAACCAGTCCGCCGATCGATACGACGACGAGGATTCCAATCAGCAGGATGAGCGTGTGGCGCTCGAACCATTTGTGAAATTTCCACATGAGCGCCCCCTATTCCGCCGGCACGGCGATGGCCGCGGCAGGAGCATCGGCGGCGCGCACATGCGCTGGTTCGTTGCTCGTCGCCGTCTTCCACAAATTGTAGACCATGATCAGGGCGCCCAAGAGGTAGAGCCCGCCGCCCATCGCGCGGATGATGTAGTACGGGTGCATCGCCTCGACGGTCTCGACGAACGAGTATTCGAGGAAGCCGAACTCGTTATAGGCGCGCCACATGAGGCCCTGCATAACGCCGGCGACCCACATCGAGGTGATGTAAAGAACGATGCCAATCGTCGCGAGCCAGAAGTGCCAATCAACGAGCGCGAGCGAGTGCAGCTTCTGCTTTCGCCACAGCCAAGGCGTCAGGCAGTAGAGCGCGCCGAAGCTGACGAAGCCGACCCAACCCAACGCGCCCGAGTGCACGTGTCCGATCGTCCAATCCGTGTAGTGCGACAGCGAGTTGACGGCGCGGATCGACATCATCGGACCTTCGAAGGTCGACATGCCGTAGAAGGCGACGCTAACAACGAGCATGCGCAACACAGGGTCGGTGCGCAGCTTGTCCCACGCGCCCGAGAGCGTCATCAGACCGTTGATCATGCCGCCCCATGACGGCATCCAAAGCATGATCGAGAACGTGGCGCCGAGCGTCTGCGCCCATTGCGGCAGCGCAGTGTAGTGCAAGTGGTGCGGACCGGCCCAGATGTAGAGGAAGATCAGCGCCCAGAAGTGGATGATCGACAGCCGGTACGAATAGACCGGCCGGTTCGCTTGCTTCGGAATGAAGTAATACATGATGGCCAGGAAGCCGGCGGTGAGGAAGAAGCCCACCGCGTTGTGGCCGTACCACCATTGCGTCAGCGCATCCTGCACGCCCGAGAACAGCGAGTAGCTGAACGAGCTGCCAAACGTCACCGGAATGGCGAGGTTGTTGATGATGTGCAGCATCGCGATGGTGACGATGAACGCGAGGTAAAACCAGTTCGCGACGTAGATGTGCTTCTCTTGCCGCTTCCAGATCGTGCCGAGGAAGACCAGCAGATAGACAACCCAAACCAGCGTCAGCCAAAGATCAGTGTACCACGGCGGCTCGGCGTACTCGCGGCCCTCGGTGATGCCCATCAGATAGCCCGTGCCTGCGAGCACGATGAAGAGCTGGTAGCCCCAGAACACGAACCACGGCCAAAGCCCGCCCGCGAGGCGCGCGCGGCATGTGCGCTGCACGACGTAGAAGCTCGTGGCGATGAGGACGTTGCCGCCGAAGGCAAAGATCACGGCTGACGTGTGCAGCGGGCGCAAGCGGCCGAAATTCGTCCAGCCAAAATCCGCCAGGTAAAAAATGTTCGGAAACGAAAGCTGGAGGGCGATGACAACGCCCACCAGCAGCCCCGCCACGCCCCAAAACATTGAGGCGATGACACCAGCCTTAACGACGCCGTTCTCGTAGCGCGACGATTGATCCTGACGCGGACCTTTGCCCGTCTCCCATGTCAGGCCGGCCACGCCCAGGGCGAACGCGCCAAACATCGTCCACATCTGGACAGCGAATGGCGTGTCGATCGCACGCGACGCGCCAAGCAGCGCGAGAAACGCGCCCGCGACCAAAATGACGAGAATGGTGCTCGCGTCCCCTCGAAATCCGCTGCGTTGAATCATCGCCCCGCCTCTATGGTGACGGCGCGCCTTGCCGTCCTCGCGCGTCGATAACAGCGGGCGGCGATCCGCGATTTGCGCCAGATCAAGTCGCGGCCAAGCTCATGCTGCATAAGGGCGGCGGAGGACCTCATGTCGCACCGCGCGTTCATTTCGTTGTCTTGCTTTGCGGCCGCGAGCATCTGGCCAAGAATCGTGACGACTTTTGAGTGGGCTATGCTGTCGCCGCTTGAGCGCGCCACGCAGGCCTCTTTCTGCGGCTCTCCCGATCACGCAGCGTATGCTCTTCTCGGACATTGCGCCGCATGCTGGGCAGGCTCCGCCCTGCTCATCGCGACTGGCCTTGCTGTGCTCTTCACCGGCCGGCAGGCCAAGGCCATCCCCGTCAAGCAATAAACAACAACAAAAAAAGGGCGGGCGCCTTGCAGCGCCCGCCAAGGGGAGAGATCTGGCCGTTAGCGGCCGTGTTGTCAGAACCGATACGCAATCGACGTCGAAACCACCCACGGATTGATGTCCACTTCATCGGTGGCATTGATGTCGCCCGAGATCGTGACATCGGTGTTGATCCAAATGCGGCGCACGTCGAAATTCACGGCCCAGTGTTCATTGAGGCGATAGTCGACGCCCGCCTGCAACGCAGGACCGACCGACGAATCGTAGTCGACGTGGCGGCCAGCTGGCGGTTCACTGTCGATGAACGAGGTGAAGTTCACACCGGCGCCGACATACGGCTCGAACTGACCGAAATTCGTCCAGCGATACTTGAGCGTCACCGTCGGCGGGAAATGCGTTACCTCTCCGAGGTCAATCGTGCCGCCCGCGGCCGTCACATCATGCGTAGCGACGCAGCACAGCAGCTCGGCGGAGATATTGTCGGTGAAGAAATACTCAACCTGCAGCGAAGGTACGACTTCGTCGGAAATGCTGACGTCAATCGGATCACCGTTCTCGTCGGGCAGAATCGCCGACACGCCAACCTTGATCTGAAAATTATCAAGCACGCCGGCTTGCGCTGGCTGCGCCAGGGCCATCGACGCCAAGGCAGCCATCGCTGCCACTCCAAACTTGCTCATTTTACGCGCCCCTCAATGTTGCACGTTTGCAAGTTTCGCAGGCGCGGCATGCGCGCGATTGAGCGCGATCAATTGGAGCCACGACAAACCGTCGCGCTGTCGTGACGTCAAGACAGAGGTCCGTTGATCGCGATCAACGCTGATCGCTCGCCGCTGCCGCATCGTCACACTCACCGAACGGCAGGATGACCATGGATCACTTCATTTCATATGATCTCGCGCGCGGCCTCCATATCATCGCGGTCATCGCGTGGCTCGCTGGCCTCTTGATGCTGCCACGGCTCTACGCCGGCATCAGCGCGCTGCCCGCCGATGACGCGGCACGGCAGATCTTGATCAAGTCCACTCAGCAAATACGCACGATCATCCTCGCCCCTTTCATGGTGCTGGCTTGGGCGCTCGGCATATTCCTCTTTGGAACGTATTTCGCGACAGATTGGGATGATCCAGTGGCACGCGCCCTCGCGGCGCCGTCATGGTTCTGGATCAAAGTCGCGCTGGCGTTATCGCTCACCGCGTATCATGGCTTTCTTGTCTCCGCCGGGAGACGCATGGCACACCGCGAGCAGGCTTATTCAGAGCGTTTCTGGCACGTGATGAGCGTGCTGCCTTTCTTGGTCGCCATGGCCGTCGTGCTCTTGGCAACGCTCGAACCCGGCAATTCGGACCTCGCGTTTTAGGCGGTCAACGCAAAGAATTGCTCAGGTGGGCAACGGCGGCGCGGCAAGCGGTCGCCATCCGGCCACCGTCAGCCAAACGCCCGCCAGTGCTTCAAACGCAATCGCACCCAAAACAACTGACGGTGTCGAGCTGATATCATTGGTCAGCTGCGATCCCCACTCCGGGGCGATCATGAGCGATGCTCCCTTCACAGACGCGGCGACGGCGATCAGAGAGATGAGCACCGCGTTGACGCTGTTCCAATGATGATGCGCAACGAAGAGCGAAAGTCCCGCCATCAGCGTGAAAGCGCCTGTGGCAAAAACCAGCGAGTCATTGCGCATAAAGGCCAAAAAGAAATCCGCTAATGACGAACGGCGCAAAAACAGCGCAACCGCGACGATGAGCAAATATGGCCCCACTATGCGAACAACGGTGCGTGTCCGCACTGCCAGATTGTCGTTCAACATAGATGACCTCCGCGCTCGCGCGTCACATCCATCTGAGGGAGAAACCATCGACGGTGGATATCAAAGTCTGCCCATTGCGAAGGTTGACGAGGATCGCCGCCTGCCCCGCGACGATCTCGTGCCTCGGGAGCCCGACAACCAGTGAATGTGGACGGAGGACATTGCGCCAGATCGTCGGAAAGTCCTTGCCTTCGCACCGGGCGGATTCGCATGCCTGGATCAGTCGGTGAGGCACGTTGGAGACCTGTCCGAAATAGTTGCCGCCTACGTCTTGGCGCGGCGCGCGAACCCTCGGCATTGATCTCGATCAAATTCGCGGGCCTCCGCGCCTCCTAAGCTTCACGCTCAGGAGGAACATGAAATGGGTCTGGATCCGTTTGTCTGGTTTGTTGTCGGCACGTTCTGCGTGTTCGCGATCGTGCTCGGTACAACCGCGCTTCTCACGCGCGGCTCGTAATTGGCAGCGTTAGAGAAACTGGTGGTGGCGGGTGGACTTGAACCACCTACCTTGGGGTTATGAATCCCACGCTCTAACCAGATGAGCTACGCCACCGAAGGGCGGTCACATACGCGCGGCGGGCGCGGTGGGCAAGCGGGCCGCGCCACATTTCGGCTCCTCAGGCGCTACCACAGCAAATTCCTTTCCCCCAGAGGTTCCCCCTAGCCTTGCGAACCGGGCCGCCCCGGCGCAATCATGGGATAACCTGCCGCCGCATGGGCCTTGGGAGGAAAGTTTGTCCGAGCCACTGGACGCCATCGACGCCCGCATCCTGGAATTGCTCCAGGAGGACGCCAGTTTGTCGATCGCCGACATCGCCGAAAAGGTCGGCCTCTCCTCCTCGCCGGCCTGGCGCAGGATCGAGCGCCTGAAAAAAGCGGGCGTGATCAAAAAGCAAGTGACGCTGCTCGACCACGAAAAGCTCGGGCTGACGTTTGAAGTTTTCGCGTCGGTGAAGCTGCAACTGCCGTCGCGCGAAAACTTGGAAAAGTTCGAGGCGGCGGTGACCAAGTGGCCCGAGGTTGTCGATTGCGCGACTGTGACTGGCGCTGTCGATTACATGCTGCGGGTCATCACCAAGGACATGCACGCGTACGACGATTTCCTGCGCGACAAGATGTTGGGCCTTGGCCTCGTCTCCGACGTGCAGTCACGCATCGTGATGCGCGCGGCGAAGCGCACGACTGCGGCGCCGCTTGAGCTGATCGCAGGCGATCTCGAAAATTAGCGCGCGTTACGCTCAGCTGCGCGCAGCATCGCTGCGGCGCGATCACCGACGTAGATTTGCGGGTTCGACGGCGGCGATAGATTCTGCTCGCGCTCCCATTGCGCGATCAGCCGCTTGGCGCGATCAAACGAGCCGATCATATCGCCATGCTCGCGGACGCTGCGGTTGAAATAGGCGTCGCCGAAAAACGTCCAATTGTTCTGCGGCTGGCAGCCGAAAGACGAGCGATCCGGCGCAGCCGCGGCCATGACAATGGTGCTATCGGTCATCAGCGGGCCGATGAAGGCGCCCGAGAAGCACGCTGAAACAATGACGACGCGGTTCGGGATGTTGGCTTGCGTCAGCATCATGCTGAGGTGCGCGGGGCGCAGGCCGGCGAACAGGCGGTTGTGTTCACGGATGGCGGCGACGCCGTCGGATTGGCCGTGCGTGGTGATGAACAGCACGAACAGATCTTCGTTGGGATCCATGGTCGCGCCGATCTGGCCGATGGCGGCGGCGAAATTGTCGGGCGTTGCAGCGGGATAATTGCGCTGCGGCAGGCCGCCGGCGGAGAGGATGATCGAACGGCCCTCGGCGCCGAGATGCGAGCGGAGGATTTCTTCCGCCTGCACGGCTTCGCGCTCGAACACGGGGTCACCCCAAAACGAGACGCTCATCAGATAGACGTCTTGCACGCCCGGACGTTGCGGCTGCAGCGCGCCGAGTGAATCGCCCATCAGCTTGGCGAGATGCGCGGCGTCCCGCGGCTGCGGCGCGATTTCGAACGCGCCGAACTGGCCGTTGAACGGATCGCGCTGCTGTTGCGCGGTGGCGGGGGCAGCCGTGGTCAACAGCGCCGCACCAAAGATTGCCGCAATCAGCTTACTTGCCCGCATCAGCTTCCCCTTCAAGGCGCCCAGTTTCACCGGCATTCGCCGCCTTCGCAACCGCCGTTCCGCATAGCGTCCCGCCGCGCACTGCGCTAGCACTGGACCCATGTCTGAGGGGACGACGCCGCCGCAGCGGGACGGTTACATCGCTGTTCGCAAGGCCGAATTGGCCGGAGCCATCGCCGCGGCAGGACCGCCTGGCGAAGCCTCGGCCATGGCCGATGTGATGAAATTGCTCGGTGCGTTGCTGCATCACGAGGCGCACGCGGAACTCGAGGGGCTTAAGGCGCTCTACGATCCGCTCGACCCCGACGCCCCGCCCTCGCGGCGCGATGTGAGCGTGCAAGCGTTCGAAGCATTCGAGCGGGAGCTCGATGAGGCTCTGAAGCGCGCGAATTTCACCGAGATCGATCCAGACACTGTGCAATCGCGCGATGCGACCAAGCGATTGACCGGCCTCAGCATCAAGCCCTCCGCCGCCGGCACGCGGCGCGTGCGCTTCTTTGCGCGCGGCGCGCGGAACGAGACGATCGAGTTGCGGCGTTGGTTTGGCCTCAAGCGCGAAAAGCTTGAGGTGCAGACGATGAACGATGTCGTCGTGCTCGTTGGCTTCAAAGCCGAGGATGAGGCAGCGGTGCGGGCGGATCGCCAAGCTTTGAAGCGCATGCGGCGCGGCGTTCGCCAGGGTGCGGCGCTGGTGAAACACTTCCGCAGTGTGGCGGGACCGGAATTGGTGACGTTGCATCCGGGCGCGAAGCCCAGCATGCGGCCACGCGATCAAGCGATGTTGGCTGGGCCTGCTGTTGTCGCGGGCGTGCCGGTGCTGCTTAATCTTTGGCCGGCGCTGACGGTGATCTTCGCGGTGCTCGCGGCCTATTTCGGCGCGCAAGGCGTGATCGAGGAAAACGAGCTCAAGCGCGCGTTGGCTGCGGTTTCCGGTTTGGTTGCAGTCGGCGCCTTCGTGATGCGGCAGCGGCTGAAATACGAGGCGCAGACGCTGCGCTATCAAAAGCAGCTCGCTGACACGGTTTATTTCCGCAACATCGCCAACAATAGCGGCGTGCTCGATCTGCTCATCGGCGCGGGCGAAGAGCAGGACACGAAAGAGGCCTACCTCGCCTACGCCACGTTGCGGCGCGAAGCACGGCCACTCTCCAAGGCTGAACTCGACAAGCTCTGCGAAGCGTTTCTGCGCGAGCGCTTGGGGTTGGAGATCGATTTCGAAATTCACGACGCGCTCGGAAAGCTGGAGCGGCTTGGGCTCGTGGTGCGCGAGGGCGAAGCGTATAGCGCTGTTGCGCCGCAGGATGCGCTGGCGAAACTCGACGCAGCTTGGGACGGGCTGTTCAGCTTTTCGGCGCGCCGCTAGCGCCGGAGCGCGGCGTCGTGCTTCGACAAGCTCAGCATGACGCCACTTTGGATACCTGCGTTTAGTCACCCTCCAGCGTCAGCCTGAGCCTGTCGAAGGCGGGCATGGGTTCGCATCCACCGGCGAGGCGCCGGCGGTCCAAGAGGCGGGAGAGCAGGACGCGCTTCGTGCTGAAGCTTCCAAGATTTTTTAGTGTGGGTTTGCCGAAGCGCGCCCTGCGCGGTTTTGTTTTGCAGCCGGCGGACATCTGGGGCGTTCAAGCCATCCCGGGGGGCCATGCGTCAGGGACGCTGGGTATCCGGCCAATGTTTAGCGCCTGATGTCACGTTCCCGGCTCACGTGCGGTGCGAAGCCAATACCTTCGCATCCGGACCTCGGCTTCCTTGTCTCACCGAGCAGCGACTTCCCTCCTCGCGGGCTTCCATCGCATCACGTTCAAACCGCATCTCCTACGCTATCGGCTTTGGTACCGGAGCCTCCCGTGTTGGAGATGGGAAGCAGTGTCTCATGGATTTGGCGCTGTAGGATTGATCGCCATCTATCCCCGGTTTTTTCGCGCGCCTAATTCTGCCCGCGCTCTGAAATGAAACGGATTTCGCGGCCGGTGACGGACCAAACGCCGGAATTGGTCCCCACATAGACCGGCACGCGCGCAGTCAGACTTTCAAAGACGTGGATCTCAGTCGGCGTGTCGCCGATCAATTGCGTGATCATTAGGCCGGCCGCGTTGCGCTCAGCCCGAAGCGTGATGCAGCCATTGGTGAAACGCTGCGTTTCGCGCACGACGCCGGCGCTTGTATCAATGGCGAAGCGAAAGTGGCCGCCGAAAGGTACGTCCGTCAATGTCACCATTGCCGGCATGAGATAGACGTCGACATCGACTCCATCGGACTCAGGCGTCGCGCGCGGCAGAGTCACGCTATTGTATTGCGGCGCGCATTGTTGCGGCAGCGGCGCTTCAATGGCGATGAGGCGTGCGCGGTTGATGCGCGCTTGCACTTCGGTCAACGGCTGATTGATGCGGCCGCGTTCGCGTATCGCGCCATCGCGATAGAGTGCGCGATAGGCGGCGGTGATCGTGTCGCCTTGAGGCTTGAGGAAGAGCACCTGAACGCCGTCGGGCGTGCGCTCGGTGATCCAGCCTTGAAGGCCTTCGCCACGTGGATCGCGGATGTCTTCCAACATTGCGTCGGTGCCGTGCCAGGCGGCTTGATCGTGCTCGTAGAGTTCGGCGCCGATGGCGGAGGCGCGCTCAACGGCGGCCAATTGCTCCGGCGTCTGCGCCGATGCAATGCCCGCAAAGCCAAGACTGATCGCTAAAACGAGATGTTTGATGTGCATCGAACCGCCCTGCCTTGCGCTTAAGCTTTATCGTAAAGACGCCGAAACACCATGGCGCGGCGGATCACAATGCCGTTGCAGAAAGTTTGGAAGAAAACCGCAGGCCCGCTCGTTTCCGCTGAAGACACCCGCATGGGCGGGCAATGAGCGGGGCGAATTATGCGATTTATCGGACACAAGCGCGCGGCGCTGGCGTTAACTTTGTGCGCGGCGGCGATACCTGCGGCGGCGCACGCGGAGACGTGGAGCTTCTCCACGGGCGTCGACTACACGAGCGGCAATTACGGCGGCGGCCAAGACACGAGTATCGTGATCGCGCCATTCAACGTGACGTTCGAAGGCGAACGTTGGCGCGTGGGCGCGACGGCGACTTACGTTTCGGTTGAGGGCGCGCCTGGTGTTGTGCCGGGCACAAGTGCGATCGGCCCAGGCAGTCCGCTGAGCGGCGTGAGCAATCCGTTGCTTGGCGGCGGATTGGGTTCGAGCCCTGCTCTCGCACCGGAGATTTCAGAGCAAGGCTTGGGCGACACAACGCTTGAGGTCGCGTTCATTCCGTACATTGGTGAAAACGGTTCGCGGATTTCGATCTCTGGCGCGGCGCGGTTGCCGACGGGCGATGAAGAACGCTCGCTTGGCGCAGGCGAGACGATTGTCTCCGGCGCTATTGGCGCTTCGCATCCGATCGGCGAGCGCGCCGGCTTCTACGGCGCCGTGGGCTATTCGTATGCGACGGACAGCGGCGATGGCGGCATTTTCTTGAGTGGTGGCCTTGAGGGTCGTGTGAGCGATAGCGTGCTCGTTGGCGCCAGCGCGGAATGGTCTGAGGCCAGCATCGCAGATGCGCCGGAGCGGACGCAGGCGACGGTCTATTCATCGTTTGCGCTGAACGAGAACGTGCAGATCGCGGCTTATGCCGTGGTTGGATTGTCCGACGCGGCGCCCGATGCCGGCGGCGGTTTGCGGATCACGCTACGCTGATCAGGGATTGGCGTAGACGGCGCGCACGTGGCCGTCGGTGTAGCCGATGATGCGGCGCTTGCCGCCCGGCCATGTGGTGACGTCGATCACCATGCGAGGGCTGTCGCGCACATCGTCGGTGATGCCTTCCGGTTCGAGACGCACCCAGGCGAGCGGCGCGCGTGCTGTGGCGCGGGCGGCGGCGGATTGGATGGCGTCAACGATGGCGGCGCGCGCTTCGCGCGGCGGGTACTGCAGGAAAACGGAGTGATAGACGATGGTGGCGGCGTCATCGGCGCGGGCGTTGAGCTTTTGCGCCAGCCACTGCGCGGCATCGGCGCGTTCAACTTGAACACCGGTTTCGCGCGCGAGCGCCACGGCGCCATCGAAGCGCGCGAGACGTTCCGGCTGATCGGGCCAGATGTAGGACTTGAGTTGAAGGCGCTGCGCGTCGTCGCCGATGTCGAGCGGGTTTAGATCGCAGGCGGCGCGAGAGCGGACGTTGATGTCGTGCTCGACCGGCGGCGGTGGGCCATGCCAATCGGTGTCGATCAGTACGGGACCGGGCGCGCCCCAGGCCCACGATTTGGTTTGGTAGGTGTAGAGATCCCAATTCAAGTTGAGGCCGGCGCTGGCGCCGATCTCAAGCATGTCGATCTCGCCTTGCCATTGCTCCGCGAACGTGAGGAACGCAGCGAGAAGGCCGATGGAGCGGCGCGTCTCGTTGGTCTGCGGCGCGGAGCGGATGAATTGCGCGGCGATGTTGGGCTCGCGCTCAAGCAGCGCGCGCGCGAGCGGCCAAATATCGTCGATCGACCAATTGGCGAGGTTCGACGGATAGTGCGCGGCGAGTACTGCGTCGCGATTCACGAGGACGGCGTGATGGAAGTAACCCGCGAGCCGGAGCGCGAGCGCATCGGCGCGCGGGTTGGTGTTCCAGTCCTTGAGCAAAGCGGCGATGGGACCGCCCTGCTCGTAGTCCGCGCTTATCGCTTTGATCAGTTGCGCCGTGAAGGGCGAACCGAACATGTCGCAATACATCGCCTGCTCGGCGAAGTGCGCCTGAATCTTCTCGTTGCTCATGCCCCTCCCCCTTGTGGGGAGGGGTTGGGGTGGGGGTAGCGGCGGTGCTGCTTTGAAGCTTGCCGCAGCTTCTTGCAGCTGCGTGTGTTCGGATGGCTAGAGGTGACGCCCCCATCCGTCGCGCATCCGCGCGACACCTTCCCCACAAGGGGGAAGGACTGCCGGAACATCACGCGCGCTCCACGGCGAGAGCGATGCCTTCGCCGCCGCCGATGCACAGCGAAGCAACGCCGCGCTTGGCGTTCTGCGCTTCAAGTGCGGCAAGCAGCGTGACGAGCACACGCGCGCCGCTGGCGCCGATGGGGTGGCCCAACGCGCAGGCGCCGCCATTGACGTTGATGATGTCGTGGCTGATGCCGAGTTCTTTCATCGCGATCATCGGCACGATGGCGAAAGCCTCGTTGATCTCCCAGAGATCGACGTCGCTGGTTTTCCAGCCGGCGCGGGCGAGCGCTTTTTGGATGGCGGGCACCGGCGCGGTGGTGAACTTCTGCGGTTCGTGCGCGTGACTGGCTTGCGCGACGATTCTGGCGATGATCTTGCGGCCCTGCTTTTCGGCGTCGCCACGGCGCATCAGGACGAGTGCTGCTGCGCCATCGGAAATCGCGGAGGCGTTGGCCGCGGTGACGGTGCCATCCTGACTGAAGGCAGGCTTCAGCGTCGGGATTTTCTCGGGCTTGGCTTTGCGCGGCAGTTCATCGGTGTCGAGATTGCCGGCCTTCAGCTCGATCGCGGCGATCTCGCGCTTGAAGCGGCCCTCCGTGGTGGCGCTTTGGGCGCGGCGGAGCGTCTCGAGCGCGTAAGCGTCCTGCGCTTCGCGGCTGAACTGGTATTCCTTCGCGGTTTGATCGGCGTAGACGCCCATCGCGGCGCCTTCGTAGGCGTCTTCGAGACCATCGAGCGCCATGTGATCGAAGAGTTTGTCGTGGCCGTACTTCTGGCCGGCACGATGCTTCTGCATCAGGAACGGCGCGCGCGTCATGCTTTCCATGCCGCCGGCGATCACGGTGTCGCTCTCACCTGAGAGCAGTGCTTGGCGCGCCATGGCGACCGCTTGCAGACCTGAGCCGCACATTTTGTTGAGCGTCACGGCTTGTGTGCCGTTATCGAGGCCGGCTTTCAGCGCGGCTTGGCGCGCGGGGGCTTGGCCGAGGCCAGCGGAGAGCACGTTGCCCATGAAGATCGTGTCGGCGCCTTTGACGCCGGCTTCTTTCACCGCAGCCTTCACGGCGACAGCGCCGAGGTCAGGCGCGCTGAGGTTCGCAAGCTCGCCCAGCAGACCGCCCATGGGCGTGCGGGCCATGCCGACGATGACGATATCTTCTTGGCTCATTGTTGGGTGTTCCCTTCTTTGCGGAGCACAATAAGCGTCGATGTGCCGTGCGCCAACAGGCGTCCGCGTGAATCGGTAATCTTGCCTTCGGTGGTAATGATGGTTCGCCCGCGCGCGACGACGACGCCTTCGGCGCGGACTTGGCCGGTTTCTGGCGTGATGGCGCGAACGAAGTTCACTTTGGTTTCCACAGTTGTGTAGCCGACGCCGGCGGGAAGCGTGGTGTGCGCGGCGCAGCCGGTGCAGCTATCGATCAATGTAAGCGCCCAGCCGCCGTGAACAACGTTGAGCGGGTTCAAGATGCGATCGCTTGGATCGCCGAGGAAAAGAGCGCGGCCATCATCCACTTCCGCGAGCGTGAAACCAAGCGTGGTGGCGATCGAGGGCGGCGGGTGATTGCCGGCGATCATGTAGCGCAGGCCTTCGAGGCCGGACATGCTGAGCAATTTTTGAGCAGCGGCTTTGGGATCGAAGGTTTCGCTCTCGGCCATCTGGACTTGCCTTATTTGTATATACAAGTATTGGACTCGAGGTAGAACCGGAGTCGTGAAGCGTCAAGATGCCGAAACGTCAGCTTAAAGCCGAGGCGCCGCCGGTGATGATACCGGCAGATGAAGCGCCGCCATGCCTCTATTTGCGGCTGCGGCTCGCGTCGCGGCGGCTTTTGGCGATGTACGAGGCGCGTTTGGCTGCCAGCGGCGTGAGCATGTCGCAGTTCGGCTTGCTCGCGGGCATCGCGGAAGAGCCGGAGCTGACAATGTCGCGGTTGGCGGAATTGCGGGAGTTGTCGCCTTCGACGCTGACGCGGACGTTGCGCCCGATGGAAGACGCGGGCTGGGTCGAGGTGTTCGCGGATGGCCGCCAACGGCGCTTGCGGCTGACGCGCGAAGGGCGCGCGCGGCTGAAGGCGGCGTACGCTGGTTGGAAGAGCGCGCAGGCGGAGGCGGTGGAGATCGTGTCGCCGCGCGATGTGGAGCGGGTGCTGCGGGCGACGGAGAGACTCACGCTTCCCGGGCGAGCTTAGCGAGACCCGGGATCCATGGGCCAACGTGCTGAGCTTTGTCGGCCCATGGGTCCCGGCTCTGCGCTCACCCGCATCTAACGATGCGCGTGAGCTTGGCCGGGAAACGTTACGCCACGAACTGCACGACGCGGTCAATCACGCTGCGGTCTTGTGCGATCATGCGGTGACCTAGGCCGTCGCAGAGGACGAGTTCGGCGTTGGGCCATTGCTGCGCAATCGCTTCGCCGTTTTGCCATTCGACGGCGTCGTCATCCATCGAGTGAAGCACCAGCGTTTCGATCGGGCTGGCGACTTCGGCGAGATCGAACGTCGCGTGGAGGCCAGCTTCGGCTGCGTAGATTTCACGGGCGCGGTGGACGACGTCCGGCGAGATGCCCTTCTCTTCGGCGAAATCGAACCAACGTTTGTTGCGGCCGCGCGGTGGCGCGATCAGCACAATGCGGCGTGGCGCGAAGCCGTTGAGCAGCGCGAAGCCGGTAACGGGGCCGCCGAAGGAGTGCGTGACAACAGCGTCGATGGGGCCGAGACGATCGGCGATTTGTTGAAGCGCAGCGGCGGCGACTGATGGCGGGCAGGTCTCGCCCTCCGAGAAGCCGTGACCAGGCAGATCAAACGCAACGCTCGCGATCCCGAGTTCCGCGAGTGCGGAGATGAGCGGACTCCAAAGCGAGTTGTCGTCCTGCCAGCCGTGCACGAGCAGAACGGCGGGGCCTGCGCCGTGGCGCCAGGCGGCGATTTTGCCCGCGGGCGTTTCGATCTCAACTTGCTCGGCGTCGCGCAACGGCTCGGCGATGCGTTGCCGCGCACGGCGCTTGGGCGTCATCACTTCTTTGAGGAGCGCGTGGGCCTGTTCGTCGATGCTCATTCGGCGGCGTTTTCCGGAAGCTCGTGGGTGAAGCGCATGTTGCCCCGAATGAAACCGGCGTGGGCAACAAGCACATATTCGCGACCGACAACGAGCGGACCGCCAGCGCCGCCTGCGCCCTGTGTGAAACCTTCTGGCGTTTCGCCAAACATGAAGCTGCTTTGGCAGATCGCATTGCTAGGCGGATCTTCTTCGACGCTCCAAATCTCGCGGCCGCGTTTGCCGTCATCAAGCTCGAACACGCCGATGCGATCCACGCAAACGGCTCTGGCGAACGAGGACATGATGAAGAAGGACACCCGCCCGTCTGGGTACCTTGAGGTTTGGAACGTCGGTGTGAAGAAGCCGCAGGACGCCAGCGGAAGCGCGCAGAGCAACGCCGTCAGTAGTTTCGCGATGCGCATGCGATCTCTCAGCCCGTGCTCATGATCCAGCCGCCGCCGAGGACGCGCGTGGAGCGCGGGTCGTAGAAGACGGCGGCTTGGCCTGGGGCTACGCCCTCTTCCGGCGCGTCAAGCAAGACGCTCCAACCGGCGCCGACGCTGAGCTTGGCGGGAACCGGCGGACGCGTGGAGCGGACACGGACAAGGATGTCACGGCCGTTTAGGTCGTCCTCGCTCGCGACGGGCTCGCCGATCCAGTTTACTTCCTTCAAGGCGATGCGCGTCACGCCGAGGTCTTCGCGCGGGCCGACGATGACGCGCTTGTTCGGCGCGTCGAGCTTCACGACGAAGAGCGGCTCGCCGGTGGCGATGCCGAGGCCGCGGCGTTGGCCAACGGTGAAATTGATGACGCCGTTGTGCTCACCCATAACGCGGCCATCGACGTGGACGATCTCGCCGGGTTCGATCGCGCCGGGACGGAGCTTTTCGACGATGTCTTGGTACTTGCCGTTCGGGACGAAGCAGATGTCTTGGCTATCGGGCTTCTCAGCGACGCGCAGGCCAAGCTCGTTGGCGAGCGCGCGGGTTTCGCTCTTCGGCAGGCCGCCGAGCGGGAAGCGCAGGTAGTTGAGCTGATCGCGCGTGGTCGCGAACAGGAAATAGGTTTGATCCTTGCTGGCATCGGCGGCGCGGTGGAGTTCGGCGCCGTTGGCGCCTTCGATGCGTTGCACGTAGTGGCCGGTGGCGAGGCAGTCGGCGCCGAGGTCTTCAGCGACGCGCTTCAGATCCTTGAACTTCACGGTTTGATTGCAGCGCACGCACGGGATGGGCGTTGCGCCGGCGAGGTAGGTGTCGGCGAAGTCTTCCATCACGGCGTGACGGAAGCGGCTTTCGTAGTCGAGCACGTAGTGCGGGAAGCCCATCGCGTCGGCGACGCGGCGCGCGTCGTGGATGTCTTGGCCGGCGCAGCAGGCGCCCGGCTTGTTGACGGCGGCGCCGTGATCATAGAGCTGCAAAGTGACGCCGACGACGTCGTAGCCTTGGCGCTTCAGCATCGCGGCGACGACGGATGAATCTACGCCGCCGGACATGGCGGCGACGACGCGCGTTTCGCCTGGAGGCTTGGCGAAGCCGAGTGAGTTCTTTGGAGCGCCGGCATCTTGCCGGCCTGGACCGTTGCCGGCTGAAAGCCGGCGGTCCGCTGTTGCGGTTGTCATCTTCTATCCCCTCCCGGATTCAAGGTCCGGAACGAAATTCAAGCTGGGGATATGACGCGCGCGGTGGGGTTTCGCAAGCTGACACTCCCACGCTTCCCGGCCGAAGCGCAGCGTAGAGCCGGGATCCATGGGCCAGCGTCCTGAGCCTTGTCGGCCCATGGGTCCCGGCTCGGCGCTCACCCGCATCTAACGATGCGCGCGAGCTTGGCCGGGAAACGTGTGACGGCGTTAGAGGTACTTCAGCAGGCTTAGCTGCGAGAGTTCGGAGAAGGTCTTCGCCGCCGCCTCGTATTGCGTGAGCAGCGTATTCAGGCGGATCGAGACTTCGGCCAGATCGGCGTCGGTCTGATCGCCGATTTCCTTCGTAAGCAGATCTGATTGCGCGGTGAGACGGCCGCGCTCTTCTTCGAAGCGCTTCTGCAGCTGACCGGTGCGGCCTTCTTCGGTGACGAATTCCTTGGCGTGGAAATCGAGATCGGCGGCGATGTTTTGCAGCACGCCTGTGTAGGAGCCGGTCATCGGCGATCCTAACGTGCCGCCGGCGCCGTCAAGCATGTGCTTGAGCTGGCGCAGCGTGTTGAAGAGATCGGTGGAGAGTTCGGAAGCTTTGGCGGCCAGCTTGATTGGCGCGCCCTCGCCTAGATCGACGATCTGATGACGTTCGGCTTCGTCGAACATATCTTCGGGCTGCGTCGTGGTGGCGAGTTCATCGAGCGACGTGATCTTCACCGGCGCGGCGCCCTGACGCTCGCCGCCAAACATGGGTTGGCCGTTCCACGTCTCGTTAAGCGCGCCAACGATCGAATTGAAGGCGAGTTCGAGTTCCGTCGAGACGCCACGTCCGTCATTGGAGCTGATCGCTTCGCGGATGGTGAGCGCGAGCGCCTGAGTGGCGTCGGAAATCTGGCCGAGTGCGGATGCTTGCACGCCAAAGCGGGCTTCGAGTTGGTTGATGACGGAGGCGCGCGAGTCGGTCGCGGCGCGCATGCTCGAGGCGCTGAGGATGCGGCTCGAGGCGCTGCCGAAACCTTGCAGCGTGTTGGCCTTCGCGCCCGACGCGATCTGCGCCTGCAGATTGCCAAGCTCACTGGTGATGCGGCGCACGTCGCCTTGAGCGCGAGTGAAGAAGCGAGCGTTGAGTGGCGTGCTAGCGGACATTTAGATCACTCTTAGCGGTAGCCGATGGTCATGAGCACATCGAGCATTTCGGTTGCAGCTTGGATGACGCGCGCCGCGGCGGCGTAGGAATTTTGGTACGTCGTCATTTTCATCAGCTCGTCGTCGATGCTGACGCTTTCGATTTCGCCACGGCGATCGGCGGCGGCGAGTGCGACAGCCTGGGCGCCTTGCGCTTGGCGCTCAGCGTCGCTCGCCAAACGTCCTGCTTCGCCGCCGAGGCGCGCCGCGTAGGTCGCGAGCGTGCCGGTTTGCGCGGTCAGCACGCCGGCGGCGCCGAAGCTCTGCATCGTGTTGCGCGCGGCGGCGAGCGCGTTGGCGCCGCGGTTGTCGCCGGCTTCGATGACCTTTGCGCCAAGGTTGCCGCTGATGTCGGGACGTCCTACGGCGAGGCGGTTGGTGTTGTTGGCGATGAGCGAGTTGACGTCGACTTCAGTGGCGCGGCCTGCGGTGGAAGCAGAGTCGAGGCCGTGTAATGCGGAGAACGCAACGCCGGTGCCGCCGCGCTGTGTGGTGTCGTTGACTAACTCGACATCGAACGCCGCGTTCGGTGCGAAGTTGATGCGGCCAGTGGCGCTATCGAGCGAGAACGTGCCGTAGCCGCCGAGGCCGGTGCCGTTGGCGTTGAGCGCGCCGAGCAGATCGTTCCAGGTGGCGCCGGGCGCCGAGAGCGCGCCGCTGATGCTGATCGTGCGGCTGGCGATAAAGCGGCCTTGGGTGTCGCGAATCTCGTAGGAGATTTCGCCATTGTCAGCGAAGCCGTGAAGGTCGCTGCCGCTGATGCCGCTTTCAAAGAAGAGCGGCGTTGGGCGCGAGACGAGATCGTTCAGGCCGAAGAAGTGCGAGAAGCCGCGCCCTGCCCGCAGCGCCGGGTCGGCGTCGTCCTGTTGGATGACGATGCCGGCGTTGTTGCTCATGTTGAGCGAGAGCACGCCGTTGCTGAACGAGGCGCTGCCGGCAGACGGCGTTTCGGCGGCGAGCGCCGTATTTAGCGCGTCGACGAAATCGCCGATGGTGCCGCCGCCAGCGAAGGAGACGGTGTTAGGCGGCGCTTCAGACGTGATCGTCTGCGCGTCAAAATCGATGGTGAGGCGATCGCGGAGAATGCCGCCGGAATCTACCAGCGCGATGGTGGCGGAGCCGGTGAAGTTGAGCGCGTCCGTGCTCATCAAGCCGGTCTGGCGGCCGGTCATGGACGAAACCGCGGGTGACGAGGCGTTTTCGTTGTGAACCGCGTTCATCACGTCGGCGAGCGCGCCGGCATAGCCGCCAAGCGCTTCGGCGAGACCAGGCAGATCAACGTCGCGCGCTTGCAAGAGGCCCCTGATCGTGCCGCCGGTGAGGAACGACTCGATATTGGTGTTGGAGCCGATCTCCTCGTTGAGCGTGATAACGCCGTGCGTCGCGTACGGCGACGGGTTCGGCGTGTAGCTCAGCTTCGCTGCGCTGATGCCAACCAGCAGCGCGCCGCCGCCGGTGCGGATGTGCGTGCTGCCATCGGCCTGCGGCGTGGCGCGCACGTCCATCAGCTCTGAGAGTTGATCGATGAGCGCGGACTGCGCGTTCTCAGCGGAGCTGGTGTCGGTGCCGGTGCGCTTGTTGAGGCGGATCTCGTTGTTGAGCTCCGCGATGCGGTTCATCAGGTTTTGCGCCTCGGAGACGGCGTCGCCGATGCGTTGGTCCGCTTCGCTGATCAGCTCCTGCAGCGAGTCGCCGATGCGATGGATTTCGGAATAGGTCGCTTGCAGCGCGCTGACGGCGTCGGCGCGGCGCAGACTTGAGGCGGGATCGATGCCGAGTTCAGTCAGCGCCGACCAATATTCGTCGACCATGCCGAACAACGAGGACGCGCTGGACGGGTCGCCGAAGTTCTGTTGAGCGCGCGACAGGAGATCCGCGCGGGCTGAAGCTGAACCAGCGGCAGAGGCAGCGATGTAGCTGGCGGTGGCGAGGAAGCGATCGGCGGCGCGCCGGACGCCGGTGATTTCAACGCCTGCGCCCGCGCCAATCTGGGTGCGCGGCGCGAGCGTCATCTCGGTGCGCACGTAGCCGGGCGTGTTGGCGTTGGCGATGTTCTGCGAAACAGTGGCGACGCCGGTCTGCGACGCGCGCAGGCCCGAGAGGCCCGCGAGGAGAACGCTGGTTAGGCCGACCATGAAATGGCTCCCGGCAAAAGGCGCCCGGCGCCCGGCAAAATCAGCCGAGCGCGCGCGAGCGCATAAGGCGCGCGAAGAGCGCTTCTAAGCGTTTGAAACAACACGCTTTCTCCTCTGCTCCCGAGGCGGGCCGGACGGCCTCGCGCCGGGAGCTTCGGCGTTCACCACGCAAGCTTGGGGCCATGGTTAATCGCTGGGCAGAAGCTGCCGGGCCGGGCGGCTGAAATTGCCGCCTCGGCGGGTGAGCGGCCCTCAGAGCAATCTCTTATCTATATGATTTGTCGCGCTTTTATCATGGTTAGCGGCGTGGCCCGAGGCTTGCTCGGGGTCGCGGGCTGGGCGCGGGACAAGCCGCGTCTGGTTTGGGGGACCTATGAGTTTCGCGCCGGAGCCAATTCTCGACGCCTTCACGCCGCCGCCAGCGGCGCGCGCCACGCCGCGCGCCCCTGCCGCCGACGATGGCGGCCAGACTTTCGAAGACCACGTCGAAGCGGTTGATGAGCCCGCGCCGGATCGCGCCGCCCCCGCCCGCAACGAGGCCAAGGACGAAACCGCGCAAGCGCCAGTCGAAACTCAGCCTGCGCAGAACGACGACACCGCGGCCGCCGACGAGTCCCTCGATGTCGAAGCCGCGCTGTTGGGCGGGCCGCTGCCGCCAGCGCCGCCGCCGATGGCGGCGCCTGTCGTTGTTCAGATCGTCGCCTCGCAGCCACAACAACACGCGCCTGCGCCCGATGCTGAAGGCGAAGCCGCGCCGGTGAGCGCGCTTCCGAAAGCGCCACTCTCTGCGCCGGCGCCGGCAGACACTGACGCGCTCGCTGCGCAAGCAGCGCCGGGCGTGGTCGCGAAGGACAAGCAGGCGCCGGTGGAAGCAAAGTCTGCAGCGCCGGATGCGCCGCAACCGCAATCCACGCCGCAGACAACCAACAATCAGGCAGCGCAAGCGCAACCGAACGCAGCGCAGCAGCCCGCAGCGAAGCCTGTCACGGCGGCGGAATTGCCGACTGAAGTTCAACAAGCACTTGCGGCGACGATCGCCCCTGCTCCGCAAACGACGGTGACGCCTGCAACACGCGCTGCGAAGGCGGTCGCGCCGACGGATGAAGCCAAAGCCGCGCCGACCGCGCCGGATGGCAAGCCGGAAGCCCCGGCGCCGAACACAGGCGTTAGAGGCAACGCGTCGAAGGCGTCGAACAATGGCGGCGGTGTCGTGATCGACGCTGCGGCGGCAGCAACGCCACAACCGCTAAGCGCCGCGCCGGATGGCGCGCAGATCGCGCAGAGCAACGCCGTCACGACGACGGCGTCGCAAGCGAGCACACATGTTCAGCAGACGGCGGTTGACACGGGCGCGCAACGCGCCGCGCCGGCGTCGCAAGTTGGCCGCGAGATCATTCGCCGCTTCGATGGCGGCAATACCAGTTTCGAACTGCGGCTCGATCCGGCTGAACTCGGCCGTGTCGAAGTGCGTATGGAAGTGACGCGCGATCATCGCGTCACCGCCGTGATCACCGCCGACAACCCGCAAGCGCTGACCGAATTGGCGCGGCATAGCCGCGAACTCGAACAGCAATTGCAATCGGCTGGGCTTCAGCTGGGCGAGAACGGATTGTCGTTCGACCTGCGCCAAGGCTCACAAGGCGATGACGCCCGCGATGCAAACGCGAACGCGCGCGGCGGCAATGGCGAAGAAGCATTGAGCGAACAGCAACCAGCCCAAGTGGCGCGGCCGATCGGCTACGAGCGGTGGCGCGGCGTGCGTGTGGACATGAGAGTCTGAGGACGTAAGCAATGGCCGTTGATGGGATCAACACGCAGACACCGACACAAGCCACGGGCGACCGCACGCGCTTGTCGGACAATTACGACACGTTCCTCATTCTGCTGACCGCGCAGCTGCAGAACCAAGACCCGCTCGCGCCGATGGACTCGACGCAGTTCACGCAGCAGCTGGTGCAGTTCAGCCAGGTTGAGCAGCAAATCCGCACCAACGAGCAGCTCGAAGGTCTCGTTGGGCAGTACAACGCCGCCGCCGCGGGCGCCGCCCTCTCCTATCTCGGGCGCGATGCGATCATCGAAGGCGATGAGACGTATCTGGCGGGCGATCCGCCGGAAGCGAACTTCGCCTACCGGATGCCGGAAGCGGCGACGTCGATGACGGTGCAGATCAAGGACATGCAAGGCCGCGTCGTCTACGAGACCAACACGGCGGACCGCGGCACGGGCGAGCACTTGTTCACCTGGGACGGCACCAAGACCAACGGCGAGACAGCCGCGAACGGCGTCTATCAGATCACATTCACCGCCACGAACGCGGCCGGCGCGACGATTACGCCGACCGTCTCCGTGCGCGAAACCATCATGGGCGTGGACTTCACCGGAGACACGCCTGTCGTCATCACACCCGCAGGCACGCGCGAATTGGGTTCAATTCGCTCCGTGCTCGATCGCGGCTGAGAGACAAAGCGTCCACCGAATGTGGACGCTGACGTACGCGCAGAAGCGCTCCATCAGTAACAAAACCCTTGTGCCGCGTTCGGTGGGACGCACGCGGCGATGGAGCTGGGACACATGTCTATTTATACCGCACTGCGTGCGGGCGTTTCTGGCCTCACCGCCAATTCGAGCGCGCTCGCCGTTATCTCTGACAACATCGCCAACGTGAACACGGTTGGCTACAAGCGCTCTGGCGTGGACTTCTCCGCGCTCGTCAACGCGCAGAACTCGAACACGACCTATAACGCCGGTGGCGTGCTGCCGCTGACGCGCCAACAGATCTCGCTGCAAGGTTCGCTTGAGCAATCGCGCTCTTCGACCGACATGGCGATTTCGGGCGACGGCTTCTTTATCGTCTCGACCAACAACCAGCAGCTTTCGAACGGCGGCTCGGTGCTTTTCTCGCGCGCCGGTTCGTTCACGATCAATGCCGACGGCTACATGGTCAACGCGCAAGGCTTGTTCTTGCAAGGTTGGCCGGTGGCGGCCGATGGCAGCGTGACCTCTTCCCCCACCTCTCTCTCGGCCATCGAGCCGATCAACATCTCGGGCGTCGGCGGCTTGGCTGAACCCACAGCGAACGTTGGCCTCAACGCCAATCTGAACTCCGGCCAGACCGATTATGCCGGCGCGCAAGGCGCCTACGATGTCGGCGACATGGCGATGGGCACGATCACGCCGCACTTCGAAAGCTCGCTCGAAATCTACGACAGCTTGGGCGCGCCGCGCACGATCGCGTTCGGCTTCCTCAAGGTCGGTCCGAACCAGTGGCAAGTTGAAGCCTACGCTCGTCCGAACACCAACATCACTGGCGGCGGCGCCAACGGCGGCGTGCTGGCCGCGGGCGTCCTGACGTTCAACACCGACGGTACGGTGGCAAGCGTCGCGGGCCACGGCACGGCTTCGCCGGTGCAAGACATCGACACCGCCTTCACTGTAAACTGGGCGGCGCAAACGGGCGCTGCGTCGCAACCGGTCACGCTCGATCTGATCACCGGCATGACGCAGTTCGCCAACAATTTCGGCGTCACTTCGGTGACGGCGGATGGCGTGCCGCCAGGCGATCTGGTTGGCTTGGTGCTGGAAGGCGACGGCTATCTGACGGCGCAATTCTCGAACGGCCGCGCACGCGCGCTCTACCAGATCCCGCTGGCGACGTTCTTGAACCCGAACGGTTTGAAAGCTGACCAAGGCGGCGCGTTCCGCACGACGCTGGAATCCGGCCTCTACAACATCAACTCGTCAAACGCCGGCGGTGCGGGCCGCATCGTTTCGGGTGCGCTCGAAGCTTCGAACGTCGACCTGGCGACGGAGTTCACGAACCTCATCACCACGCAACGCGCCTACTCCGCCGCGTCGCGCATCATCACGACAGCGGACCAGATGCTTGAAGAGCTCATCATGATCAAGCGCTAGAGTTGGTGGAAGCGTGGATCGGGTAAGTAATGAGTAAGAGACTCATGTTCTAATTCGAGACACGCTTTTGCGCTCAGTTCCATTTGCGTCTTAGCCGTTTCTTTAGCGATCCGAGTTATGTTCGGGAGCTACAAGAAGGAGAAAGGCGCATGCAGAAGCAACGCCGATATGATGGGGTGGTGATGGGTCCCGACGGGAATCCCCTCACTTTGGACGATCTGCCGCCGCCGGGAACGACCCGTTGGGTCATCCGTCGTAAGGCAGAAGTTGTCGCTGCGGTTCGCGGCGGCCTGCTGACCATGGAAGACGCTTGCCAGCGTTACGGCCTCTCTGAAGAGGAATTCGACGGCTGGCGTAAGTCCATCGAGAAGCACGGCCTCCCTGGCTTGCGCACCACGCGCATCCAGCATTACCGCGCGGCCGGCGTCTAACAGACGCCGCGCTGCTGCGGCAGCCGTTCTGTAAGTACCAAGGCTTTCAAAGGCCCCTGCTGTCCCCGGCGGGGGTCTTTGCGCGTTCAACGCTTCCCGGCCGTAGGCGCGCAGCGCCGAAGAGCCGGGACCCATTTCGGCGGCCAGCGCCGCAAACACCTGTTCTGACTCTGCGATAGGCCCCGGCTCGGGGGCCGGGGCACGTTGATGGCGCTGCGCGACATCAACGTGGTTAACGGTTGTTTCATCGCCGCCCGGCAATTTCTGCCGACCGGAGAGAATTGCCCAGTGATTCCTTTTGCGATTCTGGGCGCGCTCTCCGTGCGTGCAGAGGGACAGCGTGAACTTTACTCAGATGCTTTTGAAGGCGGGGCCGACGCGATTGTTCGCGGCGCTTGGCATTGCCGCGGTTGTGGCCGCCCTCCTCTTCACTCTGGTCTTCCGCATGGGTGGGGAAGCCAAGGCGTTGCTGTTCGCCGGCGTCGAGACCCGCGAGATGGCCGAGATCAGCCAGCGGCTCGAGGCGGCGGACATTCCTTATGAGATCCGCGAGGACGGCGGTTCTATCTATGTGGCGCGCTCGGAAGTGTTCAACGCGCGTATGATGCTTTCGGCCGACGGCCTGCCCTCGCGCGGCTCGATTGGTTACGAAATCTTCGACGAGCCGGATGCGCTCGGCCAAACGCAGTTCCAGCAGAACATCAATCGCCTGCGCGCCCTTGAAGGCGAGCTGTCGCGGACGATCGGTTCGCTTGATGGCGTAGCCTCGGCGCGCGTGCACTTGGTTCTGCCGGAGCGGCAGCTCTTCTCGCGTGACGCCGAGCAACCCACGGCGTCGATAGTCATCCAGTTGCGCCGCGATGAACTGACCGCTGGCCAGGTGCGCGCCATCCGGAACTTGGTGGCGAGCGCAACGCCGGGCTTGAGCGCCAACCGCGTCACCATCGTCGATGAAACAGGCCGCCTCCTCGCCGCCGCGCAATCTGCGGACGATGCTGTGGCGGACGGCATCGATGCGCGCCAAGTGGCGACGGAAGATCGCATTCGCCGCACGGTGACGGACATCGTTGAAGGCATCGTTGGCCAGGGCAATGCGCGCGTGCAGGTCACCGCGGACATGGACTTCAACCGCGTCAGCGAGACGACGCAGACGTTCAACCCGGAAGGCCGGGTCGTTCGTTCAACGTCAACGACGGAAGAGTCGTCGCAGACTGCAGGCAGCGCCCGCGGCACAACGGCCGCAGCGAACGTACCGGATGCTGGCGGCGCAGGCTCGGGCGGCGGCTCTCAGGACGGCAGCGAGTCGAGCCAAGAAACGGTCAACTACGAAATCTCGAACACGATGCGCACGGAAGTGAGCGAAGGCGGCCGGATGCGGCGGCTTTCGGTTGCGGTCGCGGTCAATGGGACGCTCACGCCTGGCGCGGACGGTGCGGAGCCGACCTACGCGCCGCGCACGGAAGAAGAGATGCAGCGGCTGACGGCCTTGGTGCGTTCGGCGGTCGGCTTCAATGCCGAACGCGGCGACACGGTCGAAGTCGTCAACACACAATTCGCGACCTTGAGCACGGGCGGCGCAGAAGCAGCCGCGCCAGGCATGTTCGATTTCCTCGGCAACCTGGACGTTATGCGCATCGTTGAGATCGTCGCGTCGCTCGTTGCGGCGCTCGCGTTCGTGTTCTTCGTGCTGCGTCCCCTCGTCGGCGGTCTGTTGCGCGGCGGCGCAAACGCGCAAGCGGCTGGCGCGATCCCGGCGCTGCCGGGGCCAGCGGGAGCTGGTGGCGGCGGCGCGGCGATGGCGCTGCCAGGACCCGATGGCGCCAGCGATCCCGGCATCGACATCGCGCAGATCAATGGCCGCGTGAAAGCATCCTCCGTGAAGAAGGTGGCTGAAGTCGTCGATCAACATCCGGATGAGTCGGTTCAGATCATCCGCGGCTGGCTGAATAACGCGTAACGCCCATGAACGCTCTCACCCGCCCTTCTCCCTCTGACACCAAGCCCGAACCGGCAGCGGCCTCGGTCGATCTCTCCCGCTATACCGGCGCGGAGAAGGCCGCGATCATTCTGATGGCGCTTGGCGAAGACGCCAAGAAGCTGTGGGAGGTGATGGACGAGGAAGAGATCAAGGAAGTGTCTCAAGCGATGGCGTCGCTTGGGATGGTGCCTTCGACCGTCGTCGAAGCGCTGGTGCTTGAGTTCATCAACCGGCTCTCCGGCGCGGGAGCGATCATGGGCTCCGTCGAACAGACGCAGCGCATGCTGATGCAGATCCTGCCGAAGGAAAAAGTCGACTCCCTGATGGAAGAAATTCGCGGCCCGGCCGGCCGCAACATCTGGGACAAGCTCGCCAACGTGCACGAGACGGTGCTCGCGAGCTATCTGAAGAACGAATATCCGCAAACTGTCGCTGTCGTGCTGGCGAAGGTGCGACCTGAGCACGCCGCGAAAGTGCTGGCGGAGCTGCCGCAAGATTTCGCGGCGGAGTGCATCATGCGCATGCTGGCGATGGAGCCGGTGCAGCGCGACATTCTGGAAAAAGTCGAGACGACGCTGCGCACCGAGTTCATGTCGAACCTGGCGCGCACGTCGAAGCGCGACAGCCACGAACTGATGGCGGAAATCTTCAACAATTTCGATCGCCAGACAGAAGCGCGCTTCATGGGCGCGCTCGAAGGCAAGAGCAACGAAAGCGCCGATCGCATCAGAGCGCTGATGTTTGTGTTCGAAGACCTCGGCAAACTGGATTCCGGCGGCATCCAGACCCTGCTCCGCGCTGTCGACAAGAGCGATCTGGCGCTTGGCCTCAAGGGCGCGTCCGACACGCTGCGCAATCTCTTCTTCTCGAACATGTCCGAGCGCGGCGGCAAGCTGCTGAAGGACGAAATGGCCTCGATGGGCCCCGTGCGCCTGAAGGACGTCGACGCGGCGCAGACGCGCATGGTGGCGACTGCAAAGGAACTCTCGGCGCGCGGCGAGATCGTGCTCTCGGATGGCAAGTCAGAAGACGAGTTGATCTACTGATGGCCGAGATCCGCAAATACGCCTTTGACACCGAGTTCGCACCGGACGGCGCGATCATGCGCGAGTCCGCGTCGCGGATTACGCCCGAGCAAATGCAATCGGCCAGCACCGAGGGCTACGAGCGCGGCAAGAACGACGCCGCGGCTCAGGCGGCGCGGCGCACGGCGGCGGCGCTCGAAGCAATCGCCGACGCAACGTCGGCTGTGCTGACGCGCCTGAACGCTGAAAGCCACGCGATGCGCACCGAAGCGGCGCGCGCCGCGCTAGCGGCGGCGCAAAAGATCGCGGGCGCCGCACTCGACGCCTATGGCATTGAGCGCGCGGCGCAAGCGGTCGAGGCCGCAATGGACGCGCTGCGCCATCAGCCGCGTCTCGTGGTCAAGCTGCCGCCGGACATGGCCGAAGAGCTTAAGCCGCGCATCACCGAGATGTGCGAGACGCACGCTTACGCCAGCGCCGTTCTGGTGCGCGCCGAACCCGGATTGAAAACTGGCGAGGTGGTGATCGATTGGTCCGATGGCGTGATCGCCATGGATCCAGCAGACGCCGCCCGCCGCATTGAAGAGCTAATCGACGCCGCGCTCGCGGCGCCACACGAGGCTACCTGATGAGTGATTTGAAGCTCGACGAATTTCAGCCGACGCCGGAGGCCAACGCGCCTGTCGACGGCTTGGAGCGCAGCGCCGCCGATCTCGCCGCCGTCTACGATGTGCCGGTTCACATCCAGGCGGTGCTTGGGCGCGCCAACATGGAGGTCGCTTCACTGCTGCGCTTGAACCGCGGCTCGGTAATCGAACTCGATCGCAAGGTCGGCGAAGCCATCGACATCTATGTCAACAACCGATTGGTCGCGCGCGGCGAAGTTGTCGTCGTCGACGAACGCCTCGGCGTGACCATGACGGAAATCATCAAGGACGGCGACGCCGCCTAACAGCGCGTCGGGGAGAACGGAAATGCGTCTACTCATCGTTGGCCCGCTCGGAGGACAAATCTCCGCCGCCACGAAGATCGCCATGGACCAGGGCGCGAAAGTCGCGCACGTGGATACGGTTGAGCAAGCGACGGGCGCGTTGCGCGCCGGGCGCGGCGCCGACCTGCTCATGGTCGATGCGCGGCTCGATATCGCGGCGCTGATCGCGGCGAACGAGGCCGAACACATCGTGGTGCCGGTCGTTGCGGCCGGCGTTGGCGTCGATCCGATGATGGCGGCGAAATCCATCCGCGCCGGCGCGCGTGAGTACATTTCGCTGCCGCCGGATGCCGAGCTGATCGCGGCCGTGCTCGCGGCCGTGTGCGACGACGAGCGTCCGCTGATCGCGGCTGACGAAGCGATGCGTCATGTGGTAACGATGGCCGATCAGATCGCCGCGTCCGACGCTTCGATCATGATCACGGGCGAAAGCGGCGTCGGCAAGGAAGTGCTGGCGCGCTACGTCCACAAGAAGTCGAAGCGCAAGGATAAGCCGTTCATCGCCGTGAACTGCGCGGCGATCCCGGAGCAACTCTTGGAGTCCGAACTGTTCGGGCACGAGAAAGGGGCGTTCACCGGCGCGGTGGCGCGGCGGATCGGCAAGTTCGAAGAAGCCGACGCCGGCACGCTGCTGCTGGACGAAATCTCGGAAATGGATCTGCGGCTGCAGTCGAAGCTGCTGCGGGCGTTGCAGGAGCGTGTGATCGATCGCGTGGGTGGTTCGAAGCCGGTGCCGGTGAACATTCGTGTGCTGGCGACGTCGAACCGCGATTTGAACGCGCTCGTGCGCGGCGGCGAGTTCCGCGAGGACTTGCTCTATCGCCTCAACGTCGTGAACCTGCGCATTCCGGCGCTGCGCGAGCGCAAGGAAGACATGGCGGCGCTGGCGCAGTTCTTTATCGAGAAATATGCGCGCTCGAACGGGCGCCCTGCCCGCAAGCTCTCGAAAGAAGGGCTGACGCAAGTGATGGAGCATCGCTGGCCTGGCAACGTTCGCGAGCTGGAAAACGCCATGCACCGCGCGGTGCTGCTGGCGAGCGGCGAAGAAGTCGGTCCCGACGCCATCCGCGCGCCCGACGGCGCGCCGGTCGGCCATCGCGACTCCACCGGCGATGCGATCGAAGCGGCGCAAGCGGCAGCGCGCAATCTGGTTGGCCGCACCGTGGCGGAAGTTGAGCAGGATCTGATCCTGGAAACGCTGACGCATTGCCTCGGCAATCGCACGCATGCCGCGCATATCCTGGGCATTTCGATCCGCACTTTGCGCAACAAGCTGAAGCAGTACGGCGACGAAGGCCTGCGCATTCCGCCGCCGCCGACCGGCCAAGCAGCCTGAGCTAGACCATGACCGACGCTGCACAGCCGCAAGGCAACGATCTTACCTTCGGCACGCTGCGTGGCTTTGTCATGCGCGGCGAGATCGCGCTGGCCGCCGGCGTGCTGGGCATTCTGGCGATCATGCTGGTGCCGCTGCCGCCGATCTTGCTGGATTTCCTGCTCGCCGTCTCGATCATCTCGTCAATCCTGGTGCTGATGACGGCGCTGATGATCAAGAAGCCGCTGGAGTTCACGGCCTTCCCGTCGGTGCTGCTGTTGGCGACCTTGTTCCGGCTTGCGCTGAACATCGCCTCCTCGCGCCTCATTCTGGCGAATGGCCAATCGGGCGAGCACGCGGCCGGCGAAGTGATTGCGGCGTTCGCGCAATTCGTCATGGGCGGCGAGTTTGTCATCGGCGTAATCGTGTTCGCGATCTTGGTGATCGTGAACTTCGTCGTCATCACCCGAGGCTCGACGCGTATCGCCGAAGTCGCGGCCCGCTTCACCTTGGACGCAATGCCTGGCAAGCAGATGGCGATCGACGCCGATCTCTCCGCCGGCCTGATCAACGAAACGCAAGCACGCGAGCGCCGGAAAGCGCTGGAAGACGAGAGCTCGTTCTTCGGGGCCATGGACGGTGCGTCGAAGTTCGTGCGCGGCGACGCCATCGCCGGGCTGCTGATCGTCTTCATCAACATCATCGGCGGCATCATCATCGGCGTCGCCTCGCACGGCATGGACTTCTCCGAAGCCGGGCACACCTACACGCTGCTGACCGTGGGCGATGGCCTGGTCACGCAGATCCCGGCGCTGATCATCTCGGTCGCCGCGGGCTTGCTGGTTACGAAAGCAGGCATCGACGGCGCGGCGGACAAAGCTTTCGCCAAGCAGCTCGCCTCCTACCCGGTTGCGCTCGGCGTCGTTTCGGCGTGTGCGTTCGGCGTTGGTGTGCTGCCGGGCATGCCGATGATCCCGTTCTTCATCCTCTCGTTCGCAGCGGGTGCGTTGGCTTGGCAACTGAGGCAAGCGGAGCGCGCGACCGCGAAGGCTGCGGCCGAGGCGCCGCCGCCTGCCCCCATTGCGGAAGAGACACCGCAATCATCGCTGGCGATGGACGATGCGCGCATCGAGATCGGCTTTGCGCTACTGCCGCTGATCAACGATGTGCAGGGCCGCCGTCTCACCGATCAGATCAAGGCGTTGCGCAAAACGCTGGCGCAAGACTACGGCTTCGTGATGCCGAGCGTGCGCATCCTCGACAACGTGCAGTTGGCGGCGGACGCCTACGCGATCCGTATTCGCGAGATGGACGCAGGCGAAGGTAAACTGAAGATCGGCGCGCTGCTGGCAATGGATCCCACCGGCCAAGGCATCGCGCTGCCGGGCGAAGCGGTGAAAGAGCCGGCGTTCGGCCTCGATGCGAAGTGGATCGATGAACGTGCGCGCGAAGAAGCAAGCTTTCGTGGCTACACCGTCGTTGATCCGGCGACGGTGCTGGCGACACACCTGACAGAAGTCATCAAAGAGCACATGAGCGAACTGCTCACGTTCTCCGAAGTGAAGAAACTCGTGAAGGAGCTGCCGAAGGATACGCAGACGTTGCTCGACGACGTCGCGCCGGCGCACATTTCGTGGTCAGGCGTGCAGCGTGTGCTGCAGAACTTGCTGAAAGAACGTGTTTCGATCCGCGACCTAGGCGCCATCGTGGAAGCGATCGCGGAGGCGGCGCCGGCGATGCACGATCTGGTGCTGATCACTGAGCACGTGCGTGCGCGCCTGGCGCGGCAGATTTGCTACCAGCACCGCAATCCGGCCGGCGCGCTGCCGATCCTCACGCTCTCGCCGAATTGGGAGCAGGCGTTCGCGGAAGCGTTGGTTGGCGAAGGTCAGCATCGCACTTTGGCGTTGGCGCCTTCGAAGCTGCATGACTTTGTCGCCGATGTGCGCACGGCGTTTGAGAAATCAGCGCAGCAAGGTGAAACGCCGGTGCTGCTCACCTCCCCCGGCATCCGCCCGTTCGTGCGCTCACTGATCGAACGCTTCCGGCCGAGCACGGCAGTGATGAGCCAGTCGGAAGTGCACGCAAAGGTGCGGCTCAAGGCGATGGGGCAGGTTTAGCGCCACACGTTTCCCGGGCAGCGCAGCGAGACCCGGGACCCATTCGTCAACACGCTGATCTTTGCCGGTCCATGGGTCCCGGCTCTGCGTTCGCACGCATCTTCGATGCGCGCTCATTTGGCCGGGAAGCGTGAAAGCAAATCCGTCACAGTTGTTAGCGCGCGTACACGCGAATTCTTCGTAATTAAGCTCGCGTTTACCAAAACGTCCAGCGGCGCTAACTCGGCAGCAATTGTTGCAGCGCCATATGTTGGGCATGTCTGGCGCAAACGCCACTATCGATCAGCCGTTGCCGCGCACACGCGCGGCGCCGGTCTTTGCGATCGCCTCCGGCAAGGGCGGCGTCGGCAAGACGTGGCTTTCGACCATGCTGTCGATCGCGTTTGGCCGCGCGGGACAGCGCACGCTGCTGGTCGATTGCGACCTGGGCCTTGCGAACGTTGACGTGCAGCTGGGCGTGCGGCCGACGGCCGATGTGCACTCGGTGGTGCGCGGCTTCCTTGAGTTAGAGTCCGCGGTGACGCCGGTTATGGGCGGGCCGGGACGCAACGGCGGCTTCGATCTGATCGCCGGCCACTCGGGCTCGGGCGCGCTCGGCGCGGTGAAGCTCGAAGAGGTGGGCCGCATCTGCACGGGGCTTTCGCGGCTGACGCCGCATTATGATCGCGTGATCCTGGATCTCGCCGCCGGCATCGATCCGACTGTGCTGCGTTTTGCGCGCGCCGCGGACAAGCTGGTGCTGGTGACGACGGAAGAGCCCACCGCCCTCACCGATGCGTATGCGATGGTGAAGTTGCTGCGCCTGCAAGGCTCTACGATGGTGCCGTGGGTGATCGTCAACATGGCTGAGAACCGCGTCAAAGGCCGCAAGGTGTTCGATCAGTTCTCGCTGGCGTGTAACGAGTATCTTGGCTTCAAGCCGAAATTCGCGGGCGCGATCACGCGCGACCCGCGCGTGCCGGACTCAATCCGCGTACAAACGCCGCTGCCGACGCGCCATCCGCAGAGCCAGGCGTATGAAGACGTGATCCGGATCGTTGAGACGCTGAACGCGGGTTAAGAGCGCATCTGCCGCGCGGCGCGCAGAGTTGCGAATTCGTCCAGTTCTGCGTCTTCGCGTTTTTCGCGTTTAGCCTTTTCGCGCTGCTCTTCCAGCTCAATCAGGCGCTCGAACTTGCGCACTTCGGTGTGGGCTTCGGCGATGAGCGCGCGCAGGCGTTCGATTTCTTGGCCGATGAGGACGCGCTCGGCGTCTAGCGCTTTGCGGACGGCCATGGCGGCGACGGCGTACCCGCCATAAGCGCGCGCAGACTCGTAGTCGCGCTGGGCCAGCATTTGCTCGTTGCGCAAAGTTTGTTCGTGGCCGTGGATGCGTTGGATGACGTTGGCGTCCTTGGTGACTTGATCGGCGAGCGCGCGGCGCAGCGTTTCGAGATCACGCTCGGCAAGCTTCAGGAGCGTGCGAAAAGCCTTCATTGCAGCGCATCCTCAAGCATGGCGAAGCTCTCAGCGAGTGTTGAATGTTCGTCGCGCAGCTGCGTGAGCACGCGTTCGATGGCGGGGCGCACGCGGATGGCTTCATCGACTTGTGGGTCGGCGCCGGGCTTGTAGGCGCCAATGCGGATCAACTCTTCCATTTCGCCGTAGAGGCTCAGCGCCTCGCGCGCGCGCGCGACCAGCGCGTTCTCTTCCGCCGTGTGGCACATCGGCATGAGACGCGAGATCGACTTCAGCACATTGATCGCGGGATAGCGGCCGCGTTCGGCAATGGCGCGCTCCATGACGATGTGGCCATCGAGGATGCCGCGCACCGCATCGGCGATCGGTTCGTTATGATCGTCGCCATCGACGAGCACGGTGAAGAGCGCGGTGATCGAACCGTGCTCGCCCTCGCGGCCAGGGCCGGCGCGTTCGAGCAGCTTCGGCAATTCTGCGAACACTGAAGGCGTGTAGCCTTTGGTGGTCGGCGGCTCGCCGACGCTGAGGCCGATTTCGCGCTGCGCCATCGCAAAGCGCGTGACCGAGTCGATCAGCAGCAGCACGTCCTTGCCTTCGTCGCGGAAGTGTTCGGCGACGGCGCACGCCATGTGCGGCGCGAGGCGGCGGCGGGCGGCGCTTTCGTCCGACGTCGCGACGACAACGACGGAGCGGCGGCGGCCCTCTTCGCCGAGCGTGTCTTCGATGAACTCTTTCACTTCGCGGCCGCGCTCGCCGACGAGGCCGATGACGATGACGTCGGCATTGGCGCCGCGCGCGAGCATCGACATCAGCACCGACTTGCCGACGCCGGAGCCGGCGAAGACGCCCATGCGCTGGCCGCGGCAGAGCGCGGCGAAGATGTTGAGCGCGCGCACACCAACGTCGAGGCGGCCGCCCACTCTCGCACGGTCATGAGCTGATGGCGGCGGTGCGCGAACTGGTGTCGGCTTCAAGCCGTTTGGCAACGGCCCCTCGCCGTCGACCGGATTGCCGAAGCAATCGATGACGCGGCCGAGCCACGCCTGCGACGGACGCGCCATCGGCGATGCGCCCTCAAGCACCACACGCGCACCTGGACGAATGGCTTCGATGGAATCGTACGGCGCGATCAGCGCGCGATCTCCACGGAACCCTACGATCTCTCCACGCGCGATGGTGTGGCCGTGGATGGTCACACGCGCGCCAAGCGCAAGCGCTTCAACAGGGCCGGTAACTTCGACGAGCGCGCCAGAGAGTCCCGTCACGCGCCCTTCGAAGCGGCGCGGATCGAGTGCGTGAATCTCTTCGGCAAGTTTAGAGAGAAGTGATGGCATCGCCGGTGCGAATTTCCTCACACCTGTTTCCGCCGGTATGGTTAGCGAAATCTGAATCAAAGCACGGCTCGTTGGCCATGCGATTCATTTCATGCAGCTTGTGCCGCACAATTTCACGCACACAAGCGGTGGACACGCGAATCCAAATCAGATTCTAAGGGTTAACGGGAAGCTGATGGAGCGGCAGCGCTTAGGTAAGCACACCAACAAAGTAAGAATCGTTTGGGCATTTTAACGAAGATTAAACCGTTGCCCTTGATTCTGTGAGTTAACTGTGTGCGGCCCTTGCGCCGACGGGGAGCATTTAATGCGAGTCTTGTTGATCGAAGACGATAGCGCAACGGCGCAGGGCATTGAGCTCATGCTCAAGTCCGAAGGGTTCAATATCTACTCGACCGACCTGGGCGAGGAAGGCATCGACCTTGGCAAGCTCTACGATTACGACATCATCGTTCTCGACCTGACGCTGCCCGACATGCACGGCTACGACGTGCTGAAGCAGCTCCGGGTGGCGCGGGTGAACACCCCCATCCTGATCCTTTCGGGTACCGCAGATATCGATACGAAGGTCCGCGGCCTCGGCTACGGCGCCGACGACTACATGACCAAGCCCTTCAACAAGGACGAGCTGATCGCGCGGATCAACGCGATCGTCCGCCGCTCGAAGGGCCACGCTCATTCCGTTATCAAAACGGGCGACATTGTCGTCAACCTCGATGCGAAGACGACCGAGGCTCACGGCCAGCGCGTCCACCTGACGGGCAAAGAATACCAAATGCTGGAGCTGCTCTCGCTCCGCAAAGGCACGACGCTGACGAAGGAGATGTTCCTGAACCATCTCTACGGCGGCATGGACGAGCCGGAACTCAAGATCATCGACGTGTTCATCTGTAAGCTCCGCAAAAAGCTGGCGGCTGCCACGGGCGGCGAGCACTACATCGAGACGGTCTGGGGCCGCGGCTACGTATTGCGCGATCCGCAGGAAGCCGGCGCGACGGCGACCGTCACCAGCGGTGTGGCGGCAGCCTAATTCTCCGAATTCACGCTACGCGGTGCGTGGGCGTCTGAACTAACGTAGCCTCGGGATCGAAAGGTCCCGAGGTTTTCGTTTACCATGATCCATCGGCGCGATGTCTTGCGTGCGAGCGCGGCAGCTGTGTTGGCAGGCTTCGCCACGCCGGCTGCAGCGGACGAAGACGCGGCGGCGGATCTGCGGCGGCTGGTGGATCGCCTTTCCGATCGCTCGCGTGTGACGCGGCCGTTCTTGTTGCGGCGCTTTGATGCGGAGCGGCTGAGCGCTCGTGAGCGCGTGCTCTATGAGACGCTGCTGCCTGGTGCTGACGCAGATGCTGCGCTGGCGCGGCGCAGCTGGGGCCGGAGCGGCGCGCCCTACCCTGTCACGCACCGCAACGGCAATTGGCGGCGCGCGGCCGAGCTGCGCAACGAGGATCGCATCCGCAACTCGGTGCGTGCGGTCAATCAGGACACGAACGCGATCGAAGTCTCAGCGCGGCGCGGCGTCATCGCGCCGGACTTTGTGATCAATGCGACCGTGCCGGAGTTGCGTAACGCGGCGCAGCGGGTGGCGGACGCGAACGTTCCGGACGGCGAGACGCTTGTGGCGGCGCTGACGCGTCAGGCGGAGGCGCTGGAAGCACAACGCGCGACGGCGGGGCGCGAGCCAGGCATGTGGCGGCTGCCGGATGGCGACGAATTCTACGCGCAGACGCTGCAGTTTCAGCTTGGCGCGCCGGTGGACGCCCGCGACGCGCATGAGCGCGCGCTGGCGCGCTGCCGCGAGCTACAGAACGAAACCGGGCGGCTGTTGCGCGGGTTGGGCTACACGCAGGGCAGCGTGGCGCAGCGGCTGAAGGCGTTCGCGGCGGAAGATCGCTATCGCATCGTCGATCGCGACGCGGTCGTTGCCGCAATGAACGCGCAGCTTGAGAAAGTTCGCGGGCTTTTGCCGCCGGTTTTGGATGCAACGGCGACGGGCGGCATCCGCGCGCTCGATGAAGCCTCAAGCAATAACGGCACGCGCGGGCAACGCGTCGGCGCGAACTATATAGTTGACCTCCAAGCGCGGCGGCCGACCTGGTCCCTCGCCAGCGTGGTGCACCACGAGCATACGCCTGGCCACATTCTGCAAAACCGCTTCAATCGCGGCGTCCCCGAGCTGCAGGTGCGCTACGCCAACGGCTACAACGAGGGCTGGGCCACGTATGCGGAGATGTTGGCCGACGAGATTGGCGCGTTCGAAGGCGATGTCGCCGGTCGCATCGGGTATCTGCAATGGATGATGTTCCGCATCGGGCGCATCGTGGGCGACACCGGCATGCACGTCATGCGCTGGAGCCGCGAGCGCACCATCGAGCAGATGTATGAACTGCAAGGCGAGAGCATGTCGTTTGTGACGATCGAGGATGACGTCACGCGCTTCGCGGCGCAGCCGGGCGCGTACGCGGCGCAAGGCCTAGCGGCGCTGCAGTTGATGGACGTCCGCGAACGCACGCGCCGCGCCGGCGGCGATCGCTTTACGCTGACGGCGTTTCACGACGCGGCGCTGCGCGCCGGCCCGCTCTCCCCGCCCGGGCTTGAGCAAGCGATGAAGGCTGCGTTCGAGCTATAGAGCTTCGTGCGTGACGACGCCGCCGGAGACGGTAAGCACCGGAAGCGCTGTTGGGATCGCGGCTAGTTCGGCGGTCATGAGGTCGACCGAGAAGACGCTGAGATCTGCGCGCTTGCCGACTTCGATTCCTCCGCGCTCGCTCTCTGTGAATGTCGCGAACGCTGGCGCCGACGTGAACATGCGTAGAGCCTCAGCGCGGCTGACGGCTTGCTCCTCATGCCAGTCGGGGCCGGCGAAGCCGCTCAGGTCGTGGCGATAGGTGGCGGCGTAGAACTCGATCAGCGGATCGCCCTTCTCCACCGGCGCATCGGTGCCGCCGGCGATGACGGCGCCGGAATCAAGCAGCGCGCGCCAAGCGTAAGCGCCGGCGAGGCGGTTTGGCCCAAGGCGCGCGGGAGCGAAGTGGAGATCGCTGATCGCGTGCGACGGCTGCATCGAGGCGATGACGCCCTGTGCGGCGAAGCGCGGAATGTCCTCGCTGGCGATGACTTGCGCGTGTTCGATGCGATAGCGCGCGTTGCGCAACGCTGCAGGGTCGTTGGCGAAGGCGTCGCGATAGGCGTCGAGAACGAGGCGGTTGCCGCGGTCGCCTATGGCGTGGGTGGTGATCTGGACGTTCTTTTCCTTGGCGCGCTGGATCATCGCCGCGATCTCTTCCGGCGGCGTGACGAGAAGGCCGCTATGCGCGCGCGCGTCACTGTAGGGCGCGAGCAGCGCAGCGCCGCGTGAGCCGAGCGCGCCGTCCATGTACATTTTGATGCCGCGCACTTTGACGGCGCCCTCCCCGTACGGCCCGCGTTCGAGAACAGCGGCGGCGTCATTCGGCGTGAGATAAATATCGGCGCTGAGCGGCAACTCGTTGGCCGCGGCGAAGCCCTGCAGGATCTCCGCCTCAACGAGCGACGTGCTCATGTTGTGGATGCCCGTCCAGCCGCGCGAGGCGTAGAGGTTCGCGCCGACCCGCAGCGCTTCGCTGATCATGGCGCGCGTCGGAGCGGGAAACTGGCTTTGCACGAGGCCAGTCGCGTTATCGATCAGCATGCCGGTGGCGGCGCCTGATGCATCGCGCTCGATGCTGCCGCCGGCCGGATTGGCGGTGTTGTTGTCGATGCGCGCGAGTTGCAGCGCTGCACTGTTGGCGACGGCGGCGTGACCGTCGATGCGTTCGAGCAGCACCGGGCGATCGGCGACGATGGCGTCGAGATCGGCGCGGTTCGGGAAGCGGCGCTCGGGCCAATGGGTCTCGATCCAGCCGCGCCCGTAGATCGGACCTTCGGCGTGCTGCGCGGCGTACGCGCGCAGGCGCTCCTGCAAATCGGTGATCGAGGTCGTGCCGACGAGGTCGAGCGTCATCGCCGCAGCGCCGACGCCGGCCAAGTGGACGTGCGCGTCAGTGAAACCCGGAAACACCGCGGCGCCCGCGACATTGATCTCACGCGCACCTCGCGCATTGGCGCGCACATCGGCGAGTGAGCCGACAGCAGCGAAGACGCCGTTGCTGATGCGGATGGCCTCGAACGGCGGCGCGTTGGGCGCGCCGCTATAGATCGGGCCGCCATGGATAATGAGATCAGGCGCGCCGCGCGGGGCGCACGCGGCGAGCATCGCGCCAAGAGAGGCCTGCGCAAAATGACGGCGGCTAAGATGCATGACTTCCCCCTGCCCTTCGAGCAGCCGCAGGCAGCACATCCGGACAGGCCACGTCAAATCGAGAAAGATCAAAAAGAGAATGGCGGGCCCCGAAGGACCCGCCACCCCTTGTGGTAGAGCTTTCGCCCGTTCGCTTAGAACCGATACCGGCCCGAGATTGCGAACTGACGGCCGAGCGGCCGCGGATAGGCCGCGACGTCGACGTTGCCTTGGCCGGCGAAGCCGTCGGCGGTTTGCGGCGGATACTCGTCGAACACGTTGTCGATGACGCCCGTGATCGTGAAGTTGTCCGTGACCGCCCAACGCACCGAGACGTCGAAGTAATCTGACGATGGCGAGAGGTTGCCGGGCTGCGCGAAGTCAACGCCGCCAGGAACGCCGGGGTTGAAGTCGCCGAAGCCGTTGGCTGAGCGCAGTTCGGGCTGGTGGAACCAGCGGCCGAAGAACGTCCAGTCACCGATATTGTACGAGACCGACAGCACCGACTTGTAGTCAGGCAATGCCGCGCCGATGCCGCCCGTCGTCGTGCCGGTGAAGTCCAGCGCATTGAGGCGGAATTCGTCGAGGATCGAATACAGCTCGTTGATGGTGAGCTGGCCCGGCCCGATCGGCACTGACCATTCGAACTGGAAGTCGGTGCCCTTGGTCGCGAGCACGGCTTGGTTCGAGCGGAAGGTGTTGACGAAGTCGATCGTCCCGTTTCCGAGACGCTGCACACGTGCGCAGCTCGCGGCCACGTTCGTGTTGTAGCAATCGTTCAGATAGAACGCGACGCCGAGGCCCAGGATGACGTCCTGCACTTCGATGTCGTACCAATCCACGGTCGCGCGGAAGTCGCCGATTGGGAACCAGTCCGGCTGGAAGACCACGCCGTATGTCCACGTCTCCGCCGTTTCCGGACGCAGATTTGGGTTGCCGAAGGCAAAGCCCTGAATCTGTGCGTTCGGTTGCGCGAAACCTGGATAGGCGCCGGCCGGCACGCCGGAGGCCGTGCACTCTGCGAGGGTCGCGCCAACACCGTCCGGCAAGCCGTTGGCGTCGTTGTCGTTGCACGGATCCTGCGTTGTGGTGAAGCCTTGGTCGCCCGCTTGGAAGAGTTCGAACACGTTCGGCGCGCGCGTGGCTTCGTTGAACATCGCGCGGAAGCGCAGCCACTCGGTCGGGGCCCATTCGCCGCCGATCTTGTAGGTGTCAACGTTGCCGACGGTTGAGTAGTTCGAACGGCGGAAGCCAGCTTCGAGACCGACATAGTGGGCGAACGGCGCTTCGCTGATCAGTGGGATCGCGACTTCCGTGTACAGTTCGTACACATCCACCGAGCCTTGCTGATCTTGCAGCGCGTTGAAGCCGAAGATGTTGCCCATGCGCTGTTCGTTGTCGACGTGGAACTCGAACTGCGAGTCGCGATACTCGAAGCCGAACACCGCCGCGATCGGCCCAGCCGGAAGTTCGAACAAATCGCCACGGATGAAACCCGTGATGCGATTCTCTTCCACAATCGTTTGGCTGAGCGTCGTGGTGTCGAGATAGCCGATCATGCCGGCGTCCAGCGTACCAGGACCGAAGATGTCGAGCGGAACGCACGGGAAGGTCGAGGTGCCGGCGCCGCCATCGGGAAGCGCCACACCGCCGTCATCGAACGTGCCGAGGATGCCGTCCACGCCAGGCGTCAACGCCTGGCAACCCGACAAGCCCGTGAGGAAGCGAGACTTGTTGGCGCTGTGCAGCGTGCGCGTGGTGAAGACGCTCTGACCGTAGGAGCCGCTCACAGCCCAATCCCAATTCTCGCCGAGCGAACCTTCCAATCCGGTGATGAAGTAGAAGGTGTTGTTCTCGGCGTACTGGGTGCGAGCACCCAATTCGTTGGTGCGGCGCGACATCGTGAACGGCGCGTACGGGGTCGGACGGCTTTGCAACGCAGCCCAAAGGTCGGCGTGGTCCGTTTGGATCAGCGTACGCATGTTGGGCGTAAGGTTGACCACAAGGCCAGTCGCTGGCGTCGGCGCGAGTTGGATCTCTTGCCGAGAGTTCGTGTAGTTGATCAGCAAGTTGAGCCGAATGTCGTCGGTGATGTCGTAGTGACCGTTGGTCGTCAGCGTGATCCGTTCGGCCGGCACGACGAGGTAGTTGGTCGGCGCAAAGTTGTATTGCGACGAACCGAATTCACGCTCCGGCACGCGGCACGCGCCCGAGTTCAAGAACGGCGAGAGATTGCCGTTGTCCGAGAACGACAAGTTGCCCAACGCGCCCGCGCCTGAATACGCGATGTTCGCGGTGGCTGGGTTACAATCGTGGTCGTAGCTGGCGAAAGTGCCGCCAGTGAAGCCGCCTGGAACGTTGGCGATGATGCCCCCGCCCCCGCCCGCGGTGAAGCGGTTCAGCGGATTGTTGACGACTGTACCCCACGGGCCTGTACCCGAACCGCCCGCCAGTGCTGCGGCGATGAAGCCGCCGCCGTTCAACACGGCGCGTGCTTCTTCGACGCTGTCGCAGATGAAGTAGGCGTTGCCGGTTTGGTCGAAGGCGGCGTCGTAGCAGACGGCGCCGGCGACGCGTGAGTAGTCGTACTCACTTTGGAAGACGCCTTCGCGGTTGAAGTACGAAGCGTAGGCCGTGAGGTTACCGCGGCCGTTGGCGAAATTGCCGCCGACGAGACCGTTGATCTCGAACTGCGCTGCGTTGCCGGTTTCCATCTCGGACCGATAGGTCGTGTTGATTTCGCCGCCCTCGTAATCGTCCTTCAGCACGAAGTTCACGACGCCGGAGATGGCGTCGGACCCGTACACGGCCGACGCGCCGCCCGTTACGACTTCGATACGCGAGATCAGCGAGGCCGGGATGGTGGCGATATCCACGGTCCCGAGCGTCGACGAACCCGGGACGCGCTCGCCATTCACGAGAACGAGCGTGCGATTGATACCGAGACCGCGAAGGTCAACGGTCGAGAAATCTTCGCCGCCGACATTGTTCGAGGTGATGGTGTTGCCTGGGACGATCTGCGGAAGCTCGTTCAGCAACGATTCCGTGGTCAACGTCGCCGTCAGCTCAAGCTGCTCGGCGCCGACCGTGGTGATCGGGCTGATGGCCTCGAAGTCCTGACGCACCAGGCGCGTGCCGGTGACGACGATCGCCTCTTCTTCTTCCGCGTCCTGCGCCATTGCCGGCGTCGCGGTAATGGCGGCAGCAGCCGCCGCTATAATGGATACGCCCGTCAGCAACGACTTGCGCGTTTCAACGGTCTTCTCTTTCTTAGATGTCATCTAGACAATCCCCCTGATGAGACACTGGATCCCCGTCCAATGAACGTGAGAACGCGAGGTGACTCTCCAGGGGGTTCGAATCCGTGGACGAGCATTCGTTAGCATGACGGGCCTCGCGCCCTCACACCGCGCAGTTTCGTTCGGTTAAAGCGTTTGCGTCTTGTGCGCTTTCAACAGCGCGGCCTCTAAAATCGGCACACTTCACAAACCCGCGATGAGCTTAACGCAGACAAACGCACGCCTGTCGCATTTGGATTTGCATGTACGCGTGCGTCGACTGTCATCGCCGTGATGGACGCGTCAGCTACATCATACATGCCGTATCGCTCGGGAGGTAACGCGGCCGTGAGAATCCATGAGGTTCCACTCGACCTCATGGAAGCCATGATGAGCGAGATCCCGGATGTGATCTTCGCGGTGAAAGACCGCGAGCTGCGCTACATCGCGGGCAATCAAGCCATGCTCAATCTGTGTGGCGTCGCCACGCGCGAGGCTTTTGTTGGCAAGCAGGCGCGTGATTTCTTCACCGGCGAAGCGCAGCAACGTTACGAAGCGCTTGATCTGCACGTGATCCGAACCGGCCGCGCCGTGAAGGAAACGCTCGATCTCTCGCACCGCCTGCGGGGATCGCCAGTGTGGGTTGTGCTCAGTCGTTGGCCGGCGATTCCTCCAGGCGGGCGCACGCCGTTCGGCATCGTCGTGATGGGGCGCGTCCTGAGTGACGCGAATCGCAAGCACCCGATCTATCACCGCGTCGCCGCGGCGGCTGAGTACATTGAGAAGCATTTCGGCGCCGATCTCGACATTGCGTCGCTGGCGCGCCTGGCGGGCGTCTCGGTCGTGCGGCTCGAGCGCGACTTCGTCGAAGTGTTCGGGCTAACGCCGCTGCGCTACCTGACCAAGATCAGACTCGAGGCGGCGATTCAAATGATGGCGAATGGCCAACAGATCGCCGACGCCGCGATCGCCTGCGGCTACAGCGACCAGAGTGCGTTTGCGCGCCGCTTCAAAGCCGCTACCGGCATGTCCCCTCGCGAGTATCGGCGCACATTTCTAAAGCCGGCGAATGACGAGGATGAGGCCTAGGCTTAGCCGGGTCGCGTCCAGATGAAGAGCGCACAGAGCGCGAGCACGCCGGCGGCGATGCCGAGGAACAACATGTCCGCGCCAGTCAGCGCGAACAGCAACAGGCCGATGCTCATCCCGAGCGTCGCCAAGAGCTTCGCCGGCAGTGCAATGGCGCCGCGATCGCGCCACGCGCGCACCGGATCGCCGATGAACTTGATCGACAACAGCCACGCTTCGAGGCGCGGGCTTGCATAAGCAAAACACGCCGCCGCGCAGATGAAGAACACAGTCGATGGCATCAACGGCACCAGCGCGCCGATCACGCCGAGCGCGACGCAGATGAAACCCACCAGCGCGACGAGCGGACGAAGTAAAGGGCGGTTGGGCGGCATCTACGCTTTGGGGAATCCGCTCTTGCCGGCCCACGGAGGCAAAGGCCGTTCGATGGCCTCTCCAATTAGCTTGCTCACCTCGGCATCTTCAACCGTCGCGGCCAGCCCTACGAACGCATGGTCAATAAACAAGCGCGGCCGAACGGCCATGGCGGCGCCAAAGCGGCGTGCAATTGGATCGTCGCTCTTGAGAAGCCTTTCTAGGCGAGCGGCCGCGATGTCAGGGCGGCGCTCTATCGCGATGAACGCATTTCTGAAGCCGGCGAACACTGAGTTCGGCTCATGCGAACGCAGATGCTCGAGGCCGGCGTGTATCTGGCTGCTCTCCATGTAGCGCAGCGCGCCGCAGGCCATCCAGCGCACGCCTTCATGCGGATCATCAAGGGCGCGTACGATTTTGGCGACGGCCCAGCCGTCCTCCCACGTCGTGCACTGCGCGAGCGCGCTTATGGCGTCAAATCGAAGCCCAGCGCTGTCGCTCTCCATCAGGCCCGCGACTTCGTGCAAGAGCGGGCGCACCTTTTGGCCCAGCTCTGAAACCAAGAACGCAGCGTCACCGAGCGTGGCTGGGACGAACAACTTTCGAAGATTCTCGATTGGATAGCCGCGCCAAAAAGCGCTCAGCAGATCATTGACGAGAACGCCGTCGTCCGCGCCGGACGATGGATCCAACAACGTCTCGATCATCTCATCTGGTGTCATCAGTGCTTTAGGGTCGACGCAATCCCCACGCGTACACGTTGGCGTTCATAAAGGATGGTGGACCCTAGCGGGATCGAACCGCTGACCTCCTGCATGCCATGCAGGCGCTCTCCCAGCTGAGCTAAGGGCCCATCTCACGTTGCGTTCGGCTAGGCCGAAGCACCCCGGTTTTGGGAAGGACGGAACCTAGGCTTCGCCCTTTTTTAGTTCAAGACGCGAACCGCGCTTTTAACGGCTCTCGTCCTCGTCGTCGCCGCCCGGCAAGCCGAGGTCGTCTTCGGTCAATTCTTCTTCGTCTTCGATCATCGGCACCGAGTCATCGTCGGCGGCATCGTCACCCAGATCGGCCTCTTCTTCAGAGAAGCCTTCCGGCAAGTCGTCGTCGCCGCCCGCCTTTGAACTGGTCTCAGCGCCGTCTTCTTCTTCGTCGTCGACGATCAGCGGCTCAGCGTCGGCTTCGGCGTCGATTTCCGAGGTTTCTTCAGACTCTTCGTCCTCATCCTCGTCATCGTCGCCACCGGCCTTGGCCTTCTTCTTCGTGTCGACATCATCATCGTCGTCGTACGAAGTCTCGTTGGCGCTGACCCGCGAACGGCCGCGCTTGGCGCGAACGCCCTCTTCGGCGGGGTCAAAAGCGGTGGTGCACTTGGGGCAGACCGCTGGACGGCGGTTCAGATCGTAGAACTTCGCCCCACAGTTCGGGCAGCTCTGCTTGGCGCCCAAATCAGTCTTGCCCAAACGGCTCTCCATCGGCTCGCGCGGGGTGGCCACCCCATGCGGGGCGCTCGCTTGCCACCATCGGGCGCGCCTGTCAAAAGCTTTGTCCCGCCCAGGTTTTTGAGCTTCCGGACACGAGTATCGCCATGCGTCTAAGGGCGCGATTTGCCGGACCAATCACGGGCAGCGCCCGCCCCCCAGGGGATAAGTCCATTTCGCACCGGGCCCTGATCATGGGCGCCCTGGCGGAAGGCGAAACCCGAATCGAATGCCTGCTGGAGGGCGAGGATGTCCGCCACACGGCCGCGGCAGCGCGGCTGCTGGGGGCGCGGGTTGCGCGGCTGGACGATGGAACCTGGGTAGTCGGCGGCGCCGGCGGGTTCAGCCAGCCGACCGAGACCATCGATTGCGGTAATTCCGGCACTGGCGCCCGCCTCCTGATCGGAGCGGCCGCCTCCTATAAATTGAGCGCGCGGTTCGATGGCGACCAATCGCTGCGCAAGCGGCCCATGAACCGCGTGATCGCGCCGCTCTCACAAATGGGCGCCCGGTTCGACGCCAAGCAGAATTGCTTGCCGCTGATCGTGCATGGCGGCGCGTTGAAAGGGATCACTTATCGCTCGCCGGTGTCGTCGGCGCAGGTGAAGTCTGCGGTGCTGCTGGCGGGTCTGAACGCCGAGGGCGAGACGGTGCTAATTGAGCCGGAACGCTCGCGCGACCACACCGAGCGCATGCTCAAGGTGTTCGGCGCTGACATCGACACCGTCGAAGTAGACGGCGCGATGCATCCGCGGGTGCGGCCGAGCAAGCTCAAGGGCGTGCCGATCTACGTGCCGGGCGACCCCTCCTCGGCGGCGTTTCCGGTGGCTGCGGCATTGATCGTGCCGAAGTCGGAAGTGCGCATCGAAGACATGCTGGTGAACCCGCTGCGGCTCGGCTTCTTCGAGACCCTGCTCGAGATGGGCGCCAACATCGCCTACGAGGAAACCCGCGATCCAATCGGCGAGCCAATCGCGAACTTCGTGGTTAAGGCGTCTAAACTCCATGGCGCCATGCCGCCGGCGCGTCGCGCTCCGGCGATGATTGATGAGTTTCCGATTCTGGCGGCCGTCGCCGCGTTCGCCGAGGGCGAGACACGCATCACTGGCGCGGCCGAGCTACGGGTGAAGGAAAGCGATCGCATAACGCTGATGGTGGAAGGCCTGCGCGCGTGCGGCGTTGAAGCAGAGGAGCTGCCCGACGGCCTGGTCGTCAACGGGCGCGGACCCAAGAGCGTGCGCGGCGGGGCCGAAATCCGGACGCTCGGCGATCACCGCATCGCGATGTCGTTCTTGGTGTTGGGGCTTGCCTCTAAGGAGCCTGTTACCGTTGACGACGCGGATATGATCGCGACATCGTTCCCAGGATTCGCAGCTTTCATGCAGAATCTTGGCGCCGACATCGTTACGCTCTAGCTGCGATTAACTGGCGCTTCACCAAGCTCTGACGTCCCTCCATTAACGCCCGCTATGCAATCTGCGCCAAACTATAAGGTGTGGGGCAATGCGGGCACTTAATCTGCGCGCGCTCGTGATGGGCGTGTGCGCACTCTGCGTCGTTGGAACGGCGGGCGCTCAGCAGCAGCAGCCTGCGCCAGACTCGGATTGGATTGTACGCGGCGAAGCCCTCGCCCGCCGGATCGAAGCCGGCAATCTTATCATCACCGACGACGTCAAACGTCAGCGCGCGCAGTTGGCTCAGAGCCTTGAGGGCGATGCACGCTTGATGGTGCTCTACGATATGGCGGCCGATGACTACGTGGCCTCGGACGCGGAAGCCGCCACCAGATCCCTGGCGACGCTCGAGCAGGAAGCGCGCCTCCAGAACAGCGCTCGCTATCTGGCGATGGCCGGCATGCTGCGCGCCTACGCGCCGGCGCTGGATGGCGACTACGTCGCCGCGCGCTCCAATCTTGCCGCGGCTCTGGCCAATGTGACCGATCCTTATGTGCGCGCCGCCGGCGAGCGCCTGCGGGCCTACGCGCTGACCGACCTCGGCATGTTCGGCAATTCGCTGGAAGCCGCGCGCGCCGGCCTGTTGCACCTGCCCGATACGCCGGAAACCCGCGCCCTGCGCTCGGGCCTGCATGATGCGATGGCCTACAATTCCGTCCGCGTCGGCGACTACGAGACGGCCCTGACGCACTTGGAGCGCACGGTCGAGCTTGATCGCCTCGCGGGCCGCCCAATCGATGGCGCGGTGATCATCAACAATATTGCCGGCATGTTCGCGCAAGCCGGCGCCTCGGAAGAATCGATCCGCCTAGCGCGCATCCACCGCAGCGTGGTGAGCGGTACGAACGACCCTTCGCTGCAATTCTTCACCGGCATGCTCTGCGCCCGCGTGCACTTCCTGGCTGGTGACTACCAGACATCGCTGCATTGCGCCGACGAAGCGCGCCAAATCCGCGGCGCGCCGGTTGAGTACGTGACACGTATGCTGGTGTTCCGCGTGCATGCGTTGGCCCGCCTTGGCCGCGGCGCCGAAGCGCGCGGGGCGATGCAGGAGCTCCGTCAGATGGCCGCGGAGCGCGGCGATCCGAGCCTGACCGAACGCCTGGACGTCATTGAGCCGGAAATCCTCAACGCCGAAGGCCGCTATTCCGATGCGTTCGTGGCGATGCTGCGCGCACACGAAGCGTCCGAGCGCAATCAAATGACGCGCTTCAATGCTGGCGTGCGTGAGCTGCGCGCCACGATGGAAAGCGAAGTCGCGCAAGCCGAAGCCCGCGCCGAAGCGCAGGCGATCCAGTCCGAGCTGCAAGCGCAAACGCTGAAAATGATGACGCTGGCCATGGTGATGGCTGGCGGCTGCGTCGTCGGCCTCCTGGTGATCGCGTTCCTGATCTACCGCAGCCGCCGCCAGATGTTGCGCGCGGTGACCCGCGCCGAAGAAATCCTGGCGCGCCGTGGCGCCGAAACCGCCGCCAACGACGACGGCAGACGTCACGGCCCAACGCAACGCCTGGCGCACATCCTCGATGAAATCGAACGCCGCGACGTCGAACTGAAGCGCGCGTTCCAAGAAATCGAAGCCGCCCGCGCGACGGCGGAACAAGCCAACGTCGCCAAATCGCAATTCCTCGCAACGATGAGCCACGAGCTGCGGACGCCTCTCAATGCGATCATCGGCTACGGCGAGATGCTGATGGAGAACGCAGACGATCGTGGGGACAAGCAGGATCGCGATGACCTGGACCGTATTCACGGCGCAGCGCACCGCCTGCTCGCGATGATCAATGACGTGCTCGATCTCTCGAAGATCGAAGCGGGCGCGGCAATCGTTTCGGCCGATAGCGTCGACCTCGATGCGGTGATCGCTGAAACTGTCGCGACGGTGAAGCCGGCAGCGGCGGCGAATAGCACGACCATTGCCGTCGAAGCGGAACCTTGCCTGGGCGTTCTGGAGACGGACGGCTTCAAGCTCAGCCAGTGCTTGCTGAACCTCATGTCCAACGCCGCGAAGTTCACCAAGGACGGCCAAATCAAATTGGTGGCGCAGCGCGATCACGAGTGGGTGACGTTCCACGTCATCGATACCGGCATCGGCATCTCGCCCGATGCGCAGACGCGTCTGTTCCAGCCGTTCGTGCAAGCGGACGCCACGACGACGCGCGCCTACGGCGGCACAGGCTTGGGCCTTGCGATTACGCGGCGCTTGGCGCGTTTGCTGGGCGGCGACGTCACGCTGAAGAGCGCAGTGGGCCAAGGCTCGGCCTTCACCTTGCGCGTGCCGACGCGTGCGCCGCTGGAACTCACAGTTCCGGCAAACGACGAACACGACCGCGACGCGGCGTAAGTTCCGAGTGAACTCCCTGCCCTCACGCGCGTTGTTGCGCGCAGAGGAGCAGCATCATGAGGAAGTTCGTTGTGACCGCCGTGCTCGCGCTCAGCGTCTCGGCGGGCGCCATTGCCTACGCGCAAGTCAAAGATCCGCCGCTTGTAGGCACACGCGCCGCCTCAATGGATGCGAGCGCACCCGTGATTGCACCAGAAGCGGAAATCACCAGCACTGACGCACGGAGCTTGGCGAGCGACCAAGCCGTTGGCGAAGCGCGGCGCTACTACCGTGCGCAATGCAACCAATACGAGTCACCCGGCTTTTGCGACTGCGTCACCGCCGGCGTCGCGCAAGCGCTGATGCCGGAAGAGGTGCGCATCGCGGGCCGCACGATCGGCGAGCGCATCAATGCGCAAGGCGACGCAGGCATCGCGTCGCAATCAGACGCGACAGCTGCAATGAGTTCGGCCGAACGGATCGAGCAAGTCGAAGGCCACTACGCCGACGCTTGCGCTCAGTTCCGCGGTTAAGGGGCCGGCGATCCTTCATCTTCGCGCGGCTGATTCCGCGCGAGGATGGAGGTGGCGGCCAAATCACCGGTGACGTTGCCGAGCGTGCGGAAGATATCGGGGATCACCTCGACGGCAATGAGGATGCCCAGCACTTCAGTCGGCACCCCAAGCGCCAGGCAGATCGGCGCAATTGAAGCAATAAACGAAACTTGGCCGGGCAAGCCGACAGCGGCGATGCTCACGGCGTAAGCAACAACCACCGCGCTCACGATCTGAATGAAAGACGGCTCAAGATTGTAGAGGTGCGCGACGAAGAAGCAGACAGCGAGGTTGGCGACCGGGCTGGTGAAGCGGAAAACCGCTACCGCTAGAGGCAGGACAACGTCAGCGACACGCGCGGGAATCTTGAGACCGCGCAATGCAGATTCTATCATCGCGGGTAGCGACGCGAGTGAGGATTGTGTGGAGGCGGCAATCGCCCACACCGGCGTTGCGGCAGACGTGAAGCGCGCGATCGGCTGGCCGCCCCAAGTCACCGCAATGATCCACGCAATCAGCGTCGAGCCGGCGGTAACGCCGGTAACGATTGAGACGTACTGCGCCAGAGTGCCGACGGCGGAGAAGCCGGCGTGGAGGCCGACACCAAGCGCAAGCGCAAACACGCCAATCGGGCCGGCGAGGAGCACCCAGTGAACGATCTTGATCATCGCCTCTGAGACGGCGCGGAAGAAGTTCACGATGCTGGCGCGCATGTCGGGCGCCAGTGTCGCGGTGGCGAATCCGAAGAAGATCGAGAAGACGACGAGCGCCAGCATGCCATCCTCGGCTGCGGCCTTGATCGGATTGTACGGCGCAAGACCTTGCAGCCAGGAAGCGAACGTCGGCGGTTCAGTGATGTTGACGGCTTGATCGCCAACGCCAGCGATAAAGAGATCGGCGGCGGCGCGATCGAGCGGCCAAATGGCGAGCAGGCCGTTGGTGACGAGCACGCTGTATATCGCGGCGAAGAACAGAAGCACCGTGAACAGCCCAACCGCCCGTGCGACCAGGCCGCCTGTCTTTGTGGTGTCCGCGACGGAGGCGATGGCAGTGATCAGCAATGACACCACAAGCGGCACGACCGTCATGCGCAAGGTGTTGAGCCAGAGTCCGCCAAACGGCTCGATGACGCTACTGATGCCGAGTAATGCCGGATCGCCGCTGGCGCGGACAAGCGCGCCGCCGACCAAGCCGGCCACGAGCGACAGCAGAACAAGAATAGAAATAAGCTTCACGCGTGACCTCGGGGAGCGAGCGCGGCGGTTCGTAGCCGATGCCGCGGCGCGACGCTACTCCGCAGCAATCGCTTGGCGTTGCGGCGCGGCCTGCTCGACGGCGGCCGGCTTCTTCTTGAACTCGAGCACGCCGTCTTCGATCCGGCCGTAACGCAGGTCCATGATATCGTGGCCGTACGATTGGTTCTGCTTCCACGGCGCCCTGCTCATTTGCTTCGGCAGCAAATGATTGGCGCGTTGGAAGTAGCCGGATGAGAAATCGGCGAAGGGCTTGTCTTCGCGCGGCCCGTCATCGAGACGCGGCGTGGCCGAGGCCAAGCCGTACATGTCCATGTAGTTGATCAGCCGGCAGGCGTACTCGTTGATCAGGTCCGCACGGAGCGTCCACGAGGCGTTGGTGTAGCCGAACACGAAGGCCATGTTCGGGACGTCCGAGAACATCGCGCCCTTATAAGTGTAGCTCTGGCCAGGCTCGATGACTTTGCCGTCGACGACAATCTGTGCGCCGCCGAGCATGCGCAGATTAAGCCCAGTCGCGGTGACGATGATATCCGCTTCGAGTTCTTTGCCGGACTTGAGCTTCAGACCCTTCTCGGTGAAGCGCTCGATGTGATCAGTCTCGACCGAAGCTTTACCCGCCTTGATGGCGATGAACATGTCGTTGTCAGGCACGAGGCAGAGGCGCTGCTCCCACGGATTGTAAGGCGGCGTGAAGTGCGTCTCCATATCGTAGTCGGGGCCGAGTTGTTCGCGAATGAGGCCAAGCAGGCGCTCGCGGGTTTTCTCGGGGCGATTGCGCGCCAGACGGAAGAAGATTTGTTGGAAGACGATCTTGCGCAGGCGCGTGAGATCGTAAGCGAAGTGGCGCGGCAAATACTTGCGGCCCCAATTCGCGAGCGCGTCTTCTGCTGGCAGCGAGACCATGTAGGTCGGCGTGCGTTGAAGCATGGTGACGTGCGCGGCTTTGTCGGTCATCGACGGCACCAGCGTCACCGCGGTGGCGCCTGAGCCAATCACGACAACGCGCTTGCCGGCATAGTCGAGATTTTCCGGCCAATGCTGCGGATGGATGATCTGACCTTTGAAGGTATCGGTGCCTTCCCAAGTCGGCAGATAGCCTTCCTCGTAATTGTAGTAGCCAGCGCAGACGTGGAAGAAGTTGCAGGTGAAGTGCGTCGTCTGGCCTTCATGCTCAGCTTCGACGGTCCAGAGCGCGTCTTCCGAAGACCAGCTCGCACGCACGACGCGGTGCTTGTAACGGACGTGCTTATCGATGCCGTACTCGGCGGCGGTCTCGTGCACGTACTTCCAGATCGATGGGCCGTCGGCGATCGCCTTCTCTTCCGTCCACGGTTTGAACGAATAGCCGAGCGTGAACATGTCGCTGTCCGAGCGGATGCCGGGATAGCGGAAGAGATCCCAAGTGCCGCCCATATCGGCGCGGTTCTCAAGGATGACATAGGTCTTGTTCGGGCAGTCGCGCTGCAGGTAGTAGCCCGCGCCAATACCGGAAATGCCGGCGCCCACGACAACGACGTCAAAATGTTCGGTGCTCATGGAAATGAATCCGCGCCGAAGTTGACGCGATGTCAAGATGCACCCGGCGGAAGGTCTAGGCGTCGAGGAGCGCGCGCACCGTCGCGGCGAGTTGGCCGCTGCGATAGGGCTTCGACAGAAAGCGAGCGCCGGCCTTCACCAGGCCGTTCCGCATCACCGACGCATCGGCGTAGCCGGAGGTGAAGAGAACCTTCACGTTGGGCCGCGCTTTGATCGCGTGTTCGGCGACTTCCTTGCCTGTCATCGCGCCCGGCATGACGATATCAGTCAGCACCAGATCGATGTGGCCCTCGGCATCGAGCGCGAGGACCGCTTCGGGGCCGTTGGCGGCTTCGATCACCGTGTAGCCAAGCTCACGCAAACTGGTTGCCGCCAGTTCCCGGACTTGTGCGTCGTCCTCCACCACAAGCACGATCTCGGCGCCGGCGTGCGATCCAGGCACGATCGGGGCTGGCGCTTCGTCGCCTTCGTTCACCGATCGCGGCAAGTAAAGCCGCACCGTCGTCCCGCGCCCGACTTCGCTGTAGATTTTCACGTGGCCCTTCGACTGGCGCGCGAAGCCGTAGATCATGCTGAGGCCGAGGCCTGAGCCCTTGCCAACCTCCTTCGTGGTGAAGAACGGCTCGACCGCGCGCTCGCGCACCTCCGGGGTCATGCCCGTGCCGGTGTCCGTCACCGCCAGAGCGACATAATCACCGGGGGTCACGCCATCGTTTTGCGAAGCGTAATGCGCATCGAGATGCGCGTTGTGGGTTTCGATCGTGAGCTTACCGCCGTCCGGCATGGCGTCGCGGGCGTTGATGGCGAGATTGAGCAACGCACTCTCGATCTGCGCGCGATCGGCATAGGCGCGCCAAAGATTGGGGGCGAGCACGAACTCTGTCTCCACGCGCGCACCGAGCGAGCGGCGCAGCATCTCCTCCATTGCGGTGACCGTGCCGTTCATATCGAGCGGCGCGAGCTGCAGCGCCTGCCGGCGCGAAAACGCGAGCAATTGCTTTATCAGAGCGGTCGCATTGTCGGCGGCGTAGAGGATTGCGTCGACGCGCGGGCGCAAATCAGCGCTGACGCGATCGAGTAAGGAATCTGCGGTGCCCACGATGACGGTCAGCAGATTGTTGAAATCGTGCGCGACGCCGCCGGTGAGCTGGCCCAGCGATTCCAGACGCTGTGCTTCAGCCGAGCGTTGTTGCTGCTGCAGCAGCGCCGTCTCGGCCGCCGCGCGTGCATCGAGCTGGCGCAGCATCAGCGCCACTGCGAGCGCCAGTGCGAACAACAACCCCGCGATGATAATGCCGGCGACCACCGCCTCTTGCCGCCACGCCGCAAGCGCCGCCGCCTCCCCGAGCGAAACGGCCACGATCAGACCGCTATCCTCATCGGCGGCGAAGGACGTGATCATCGGCGGGCCGCCCGGTGTAATCGGCCCGATGAAGACGCCCTGGCGTTCGCCCGCAGAAAGCGACGCGAAAATCGGATCGTCGATGTGGGGTCCTGCTTGTGTTCGCGGTTCTTCCAGCAGCACGAAGCCGCTGCGATGCAAAACCCTGACGGCGCCGCCTTCGGTGTCGATGTTGCCGTAAAAGTTTCGCAGCGATTCCGGCAGGAAGGCCGCGACGACAGCGCCGGTGACACGTCCGTTCGCCGCAGTCAGCCGCCGTCCGAACGGCATCAAGATCTCGTTGGTATACGGCGAGATGAACGGCGCCTCGCTCACCACCGGCGGCGCATCTGAATCTCTGAGCGACTGAAAGATCGCGCCGTCGCTGCGGGAAAGACCGACGATGGTCGATAGCGTCGAATGGCGAACGACACCCGTTTCGTCGATCACCGAAAGTGAGCTGATCGTGGAGGCGCCGGCCCTCGCAGCCTCCAAAACTTGCTGCCAGCTGCCATTGCCGCCGCGGGGCCCGCCGAGCCGCTCGCTCTGGACGGCGATCTGCGAGAGGCGCGCGTCCATCGCGCCCATGGTGCGCTCAAGGTGGGCGCTCAGAATGGTGCTGTAGCTCTGGGCGCGGTGACTGGCGGCTTCGAGCGCATTGCTGCGCAACTGGCTGAAACCGACCAGCGCGACAACGATAATGAAGATCGAGAACAGGCCGGCAAAGACCAAGACACGGCGGCGCAAGTCCAGATAGGACGGCGCTTCAGGCAAAGACGCTGGCGAGGACTTGATCTCCATGGCGCGAGCGCGCCCCTCCTTTTGGAACTTCGTGTAGCAATCGCTTCACTCGGAGCGCCAGAGGATTTTCGCGGGCTGGCCTTGTGGCGCGCCTCTGCTAGACAGCGCCCATGATTATCGCCGTCGATGGGCCGACTGCTTCTGGAAAAGGCACCGTCGCCAAGAACTTAGCTGAGCACTATGGGCTGAAGCGGCTGGATACCGGCTCGCTCTATCGCGCCGTTGGCTTGGCCGTGATCGATGCGCGCGGCGATCCGTCCGACGCCGGCGCAGCAGTGGCTGCGGCTGAAGCGCTCGATCTTGGCGCCATCGATGAGGATCGGATTCGTTCAAGCGCGGCGGGTTTGGCGGCGTCGAAAGTCGCGGTGATCCCAGAGGTGCGCGCGGTGCTACGGCGCGCGCAGCAAGTGTTTGCGAACGACCCGCAAGGCGCGGTGCTCGACGGGCGCGACATCGGCACGGTCATCTGCCCGAATGCTGACGTGAAGCTCTTCGTGACCGCATCGCTGGAAGCGCGCACTCAGCGGCGGCTAGCCGAGCTTCGCGCGCGGGGCGAGCAGATCAGCTTTGAGGAATTGCAGGCGCAGATCGCCGAGCGCGACCAGCGCGACATGAGCCGCAAGGATTCACCGCTCTATCAGGCCGCCGACGCCCATTTGTTGGATACGACGGCGCTTTCCATCGAGGGCGCCGCGGCCGCCGCCTACGCCATCGTGGACGCCGTGATGGCCCGCCGGAGCTGATAAAAGCCCGTTCTTGGCTTGCTGGGCCGGGCCTCCCTATCTATAGAAAGCCCGCTTCCCGAGGGTCACACGGCCCCGGGCTGCTTGGCGTTTGCTTAGCCAAAATCGAGGACGGCCCCATGGTGGGGCCGAGACCGCCGGAACCAACCGGTTGGCCCTTATCATTGTTGGAGTTGAAATACGTATGGCGTCTGAAACGCAAAACCCCTCATTGAACCCCACGCGCGATGACTTCGCCGCGATGCTCGACCAGAGCCTCGGTTCAAAGGGTCTGATTGAAGGCCGCGTTATGCCGGCCACCGTTGTTGCGGTCGAACACGACTTCGTCGTTGTCGACATCGGTCTGAAGACCGAAGGCCGCATCCCGCTTCGTGAATTCCTTGTCGACGACGGCGCTGGCCAACCGAAGGCGGGCGACATCGTTGAAGTCTACCTCGACCGCATCGAAAACGCGCTGGGTGACGCTGTCATCAGCCGCGAAAAGGCGCGTCGCGAAGAAGCTTGGACGCGTCTCGAGAAGTCGTTCGCTGCGCAAGAAGCAGTCAACGGCGCGCTCGTCGGCCGCGTGAAGGGCGGCTTCACGGTCGACCTCGGCGGCGCGAATGCGTTCTTGCCGGGTTCGCAAGTTGACATCCGTCCGGTTCGCGACGTCGGCCCGCTGATGAACATCGTGCAGCCGTTCGCGATCCTGAAGATGGACCGCCAGCGCGGCAACATCGTCGTCTCCCGCCGCGCTGTGCTCGAAGAGAGCCGCGCTTCGGAACGCGCCGAAATCGTCGGCCAGCTGCAGGAAGGCGAGATCCGCGAAGGCGTGGTCAAGAACATCACCGATTACGGTGCGTTCGTTGATCTCGGCGGCATCGACGGCCTCCTCCACGTCACCGACATGAGCTGGAAGCGCGTCTCGCACCCGAGCCAAGTGCTCAACGTGGGCGATACGGTGAAAGTCCAGATCGTGAAGATCAATCCGGACACCCAGCGCATCTCGCTCGGCATGAAGCAACTCATGACCGATCCGTGGGATGGCGTGGATTCGAAGTACCCGGCTGGCGGCAAGTTCACCGGTCGCGTCACCAACATCACCGACTACGGCGCTTTCGTTGAACTCGAGCCGGGCGTTGAAGGCCTTGTGCACGTCAGCGAAATGAGCTGGACCAAGAAGAACCTGCACCCGTCGAAGATCCTGAGCACGTCTCAGGAAGTCGACGTGCAAGTGCTGGACGTGGACGGCGAAAAGCGCCGCATCTCGCTCGGCATCAAGCAAGTGCAAGCCAATCCGTGGGATGCGTTCGTCGCTGAGCACGGCGTTGGTTCGGTCATCGAAGGCGAGATCAAGAACATCACCGAGTTCGGTCTGTTCGTCGGCCTCACGCCGGAACTCGACGGCATGGTCCACCTCTCCGACATCGCCTGGGACGCGCAGGGTGAAGAAGCCCTCGCCCGTTTTAACAAGGGCGACATGGTGAAGGCCAAGGTGCTCGACGTTGACGTTGAAAAAGAGCGCATCTCGCTCGGCATCAAGCAAGTCGACAGCGACCCGATGGCCGATGCCGACTTCAAGCGCGGTCAGATCATCACGGCGGAAGTCGTCGATGTCGCGACCGGCGGCATTGAAGTGGCGTTCGGCGAAGGCCTGGCGCTGCGCACCTTTATCCGCAAGTCGGACCTCTCGCGCGATCGCCAAGAGCAACGCGCTGATCGTTTCTCGGTCGGCGATCGTCTCGACGCGATGGTGACGGGCTTCGACAAGTCGAGCCGCAAGGTTTCGCTCTCGGTGAAAGCCATGGAATTGGCCGACGAGAAGGAAGCCATCGCGCAGTTCGGTTCATCGGACTCGGGCGCTTCGCTCGGCGACATTCTGGGCGCCGCGCTGAAGGACAAGAAGTAAGCTGTAAGCCGCTACCAGCGGTAGGATTGAGGCCCGGCGGCGACGCCGGGCCTTTTTCTTTAGGCGCTACCAGCAGACAAGATGACTAGGAACGTTACAACGGCCACTGTGGCCAGAACTTGCATCGCGAGCGTTATGCGCAAGTCGTGATCGTATTGAAATAGAGTGTGCGACGCCTCCGGCGGACCTCTCCCACCGACCCAAACGTTTCTCGCCTTGTCGTACCTAGTGTAGACGACAGGTGCGGTCATGAACAACGCGACGATGATTGGCCACGCGATCAGACTGGCAAGACACATCACGACTGCCAGTGCGAAATGGTTCACGAACAATCGCATCGGGCCGTTCTCGAGCAGCTCAACGCGATCTGGGTTTTCCTGCCCGTATTGAGCGTCTCGTAATTCGACCGCTCGCCGACCGGCCACGCGATGCAATCGGCGACGCAGGATGAGAAAGGTGCGCATTGTCGCGCCCCCCAACGCCAACCAAACGACTAGCGCGTCTTTGGCCCACGCCGGAAATTGCCACCCCGTCCAGCCCAATAAAAAGTTGGCGATGGGGTGAAAGACCGACCGAAACGCCACAAGCAGCTGAGCAAGCAACGCGGGCGCTTCAAGCGTCAACATCTCATTCAGGAAATTGAAAATCGCAACGGAACTAATCGCGATACCGAAGACCGACCAGAACGAACCGAACGCGGCCCGGAAATCGCCGCTCAGAGTTCGCAACGCTTCCACCTCGTCACCTGCCCCCAGATGCCCACGACCCTTCTAGTACTAGCCTGGGCATTTTCTCAGCTCGATTTCAAGTCAGCGCACGAAAGCGAAGCTCTATGCTCCCAAGAAAACAAAGGGCTTAGTCTTCGCGCTCGAACACGAAGGTCCCACGCGTTCCATGGACGTTGATGCTTGAGCCGGTGATCGTGTCGCCATCGATTTGGCCGAGACCGGTCAAGAACATTGAATTGGTATCGAACACCAAGATTGATCCACGCTGGCGCCAGCGGCCATTGTCGAAGCGCTGACCGTCTGGATAGCCGTAAAGGATCGTGCCGTCGGATTGAAACTCGGCCCAGCTCCAACGGCCGATCGGCGCACCGTCGTCCCAGTTCATCGTCATGCGCCATCGCGTGCCCGTGAGCGATGCCTGCTGGGGCGCGTTCGCGGGAGCTGCCAGGTAGGGGTTTGGGGACGGCGCAGGCTCCGCCGCCGCCCCCCTCGCTGCGCAGACGAGGAACGCCAGAGCCAGAACTACTGATCTCACGCCTGCCCTCCGTACAATTGGCGCGAAGCCATGTTCGTAACCGGACACCACGCAACCCCGGCGACACGTTCCCACGATTCCTAGCTTTTCTTGGCCTTTTCAATCATCTGGGTGTTGACGCGGGGCCTCTAGCGGTCCTCTATCGCCCAAACGGGGAACTCAAGGGATCGCGGGATGCTGCGCTCGGAGCTGGTCAACAGGCTGCAGGAAGAAATGGCGCCCTTGAAGGCTGCCGAAATCGAGCATGCCGTTGATGTCGTACTCGACGAAATCTCGGTCGCTCTGGCCCAGGGCGGCCGGGTGGAATTGCGCGGTTTCGGCGCGTTTTCCGTGCGCAAACGCGACGCCCGCACCGGCCGCAATCCGCGCACCGGCGCCACCGTGAAGGTGGAGGCCAAGAAGGTGCCGTTCTTCAAGCCGGGCAAGGAGCTCAGGCTCAAGGTCAATGGCGGCGAGGAGCCGTAAGGTTTCTTGCAGTCCCTTGACGGAACCCGAACGCTGGTTCGGCGGTTGTTCCCGCAATTGGCGGGACATAGGCAAATGAGTACCGACGACCGGCCGCCCGGGCCCCACCAAGCCTCAGAGAGCGAGATTATGGCTGCCCGGCTGGCGGCCATCGTCGCCAACTCCGACGACGTGATCCTTTCGAAGACGCTCGACGGCATCATCACGTCCTGGAACGGCGGCGCTGAGCGCATCTTCGGCTATTCGGCGGACGAGATCGTCGGCCAGCACATCTCCACCATCATCCCGCCCGAGCTGATGAATGAGGAGAAGGAAATCATCGCCCGCCTCGCGCGCGGCGAGCGGATCGAACACTTCGAAACTGTTCGCGTCACCAAGGACGGGCGCCGCGTCAATATCTCGCTGACCGTCTCGCCGATGCGCGACTCTGAAGGCCGCATCATCGGCGCCTCGAAAGTGGCGCGCGATATCAGCGACCGCAAACGCGCTGAAGAAACGCAGCGGTTGCTGATCGATGAGTTGAACCACCGCATCAAGAATACACTCGCGACCGTGCAGGCGATCGCGACGCAAACGTTGCGGCGCGCCGCGACGCCGAGCGATTTCGTCGAAGGCTTCAACGGCCGCATCAAAGCGCTCGCGCGCGCGCACGGTCTGCTGACTGGCAGTTCGTTCCAAGGCGCGGAGATCACCGATCTGGTGCGCGATCAATTGCTGCTCGGCGGCGGCGAAGATCACCGCATCTCGTGGAATGGCCCGGCGGTCACGCTTGAAGCACAGCCGGCGCTTCACCTTGCACTCGTGCTGCATGAGTTGGGCACCAACGCACGAAAGCACGGCTCGCTCTCAGCGCCGGGTGGTCGCGTGCGCGTGACGTGGCAGCTGCAGGCGCATAATGGCCGCAACCTGCAACTGATCTGGCGCGAGGCCGGCGGCCCGCCGGTGCAGGCGCCGACGACGCAAGGGTTCGGCTCGGTGCTGATCGAAAACAGCCTGCGTGCGCACGGCGGCGAAGTGATCGTAACCTACGCCGAAACTGGCCTTGTTTGCGAAATCAGTTTGCCTCTGCCAGTGCTCCAGCATCCGATCGGCGCTTTGGCGCGCGATGCAAGCTCAGCAGCTACGGCAAACCCGGCGCAGCGCGTCGGCATCGAAGGCCGTCGTATCCTGATCGTCGAAGACGAGCCGCTGATCGGCATGGTGCTGACCGACTATCTCGAAGATGCCGGCTGCCAAGTGGCAGGCCCTGTGCAGAGCGCCGACAAGGCTCTGCAAATGGCCACAGAAGAAAACGTCGATGCAGCGTTGGTCGATGGCAATCTCGCTGGCCGGCGCGTCGATCAGATCGTGTCGGCGTTGGGGACGCGCGGCATTCCGTTCGCGTTTGTCACCGGCTATGGCCGCGAAGCGCTGCCGCCGGGCTTCGACGACGCGCCCATCGTCGAGAAGCCGTTCACGCAAGAGCAAGTCATCGCCACGCTGGAACGTCTGCTCTCGAACGTTGTGCCGCTCCGCTCCGGCCGCCGCGAAGGCTAGGCCGTCCGGGCGCGGAAGGCGCTCTTGAGCCACGCCGCGAACTTCAGCACCACCGCGCCGCCCAGCAGCGAGAGCGCCGGGATCGCGAGCCAAGCCTTGTCCTCAAGGCGGCCGAGGTACGAGACGAAGAAGATGACCGCGATCACAATGCCGCCGAATGTGTGCAGCGCCTTCCAATTGCGTGGACCAAGCTTGCGGACCGACCAATCGTTCGACGTGAGCGCCATCAAAGCAATCATCACGTAGCCAAAGCCGCCGCCAAAGATCGTTGTGGGCTTGGGTTCGCTGGTGAAAAGCAGAACCGCAACGAGCAACGCCGCTAGGTGAACGCCGTGCGCAGCGGCAAAGCTGAGACCAATGGCGCGGCGGCGGCGGAGCAACACACTGCGCCACCCGCCTGGCCATAGCTTCGCCAGCGCCGAGGCGCTCCAGGCGAGCACGAAAATGGGGAATGAGAAGCGCGCGGTATAGCGCGCAGCTGCGCCCGCCCCTTCAGCGTTCCAGCCTCCGAACTCCGCGTAGCCATATGCAGCGATGAGCGAGGCCGCCAACGTTGCGAGGCCGATCACAGCCGGCGTAGAGATCGAACGCGCGCTTGTCATACCGTGAGTATGAAGATCATACTCGGAGTATGACGTCAACCGGAAACCGCGACCGCCTTGTCGCCGCAGCCCGCAAGCAATTCGCGGCGCGCGGCTATGCCGACGTTTCCGTTGATGAAATTGCCGCCGCCGCGGGACTGACCAAAGGCGCGGTCTATTATCAGTTCGCCGACAAGACCGACCTCTTCCGCGCCGCGTGCGAGAGCGTGCTGGACGACATCATGGCCGAGGTGACGGCCAAGACCATGGGCCATGCCAAGCACGCGACCGACGAACTCGTCACCGGCGGCGACATTCTGTTCGATGCTTATGAAGGCAAGGACCCGCGGCGCTTGTTGCTGATGGATGGGCCATCGGTGCTTGGCCACGTCCAGTGGACGGCGATGCAGGAGAAGCTGCGCGTCGGCTTAGGCGAGCACGCGCTCGGACACTTGGCCGACGAGGGGCTGATCCCTAAGCGCATGATCCCGATGCTTGCGCACCTGCTCTTTGGCGCATTCACGCAAGGCGCGCTGCAGATCGCTACGGCGGACGATCCGGCAAGCGCAAGCAAGCAAGCGCGCGCTGCTTACAAACGGCTCGCGCAAGGCCTGCTCGCGAAGATCTAGCGCCGGCCGCCGTTCACGACCGTCTCCCAATTCCGCACCGCGCCGCGATGCGTATCGATCTGGCTGCGCACGAACGATTCCATATCTGGCGCGTGTTGCGGCAGATAATAGTAGCTCGCGACCGGCTTGCGCGCCGCGACTTCGAGGAACGTCTCCGATCCCTGCAGCGCGCGTCGCGATTGCTCCAGATTTTGCTGCGGCGTGCCGCCCGGCACGAGACCGATGAACTGAACGCGGAACGGATCCCAATAAGCAAACGGCAGTTCAGGATCGATTGCGCGCGCCTCTTCCATCAGCGCGTAGGCTTGATCGTTGCCGTCGACATTGCGCGCCGCCATCACCAGCATCGCGGCGTCTCGCCGTTCGCGGCCGATCTCGATCATCTGATTGAGCAATTGCTCGCGTGTCACGAACGACCGGCCGGCGTTGAAGTAGAGTTCTGCGGCGTCGAGCTTATTGGGCGTGTGGCGGCGATAGAGCTCTTGGATCGAGTCCCACGCGCCCTGCGCATCGCGGCGAACCATGTTGTGGATCCACGCATTGCGGAAGAAATCCGCCGCTGAGCGCGGGTTGCGCACGAGTTCGGAGGACGCGGTGACATCGCGAATAGCGGTGGTGTCCTCGCGGATCTCCGCGACATCCTGCTGAATGAGGCCGAGTTGCGCACCGATGCGCTCCGTCGCCGTCGTGCCCTGCCCAGCCAGCAACAGCAGCACCACGCCAACGCTCGCAAACAGCATGACACGGAACGCGTCGCACTCGCGGCACTGCACTGCGGCCTCTTGCGTCTCCGCTGGCGCGTCGCCCGCGACGGCGCCCACGCGGCCGAGACAGAACCACGCAAGCAAACCCGCAAGGCCAACCGCAGGCCAAACCAGGATCGTGGGCGATGCGATGTTGCCGAGGAAGCTCGCAAAATCGCCCGCCATCGAAACGATCCCGCCGACAACGACGAACAACGGCCCGCGCTCCGGCCACACCACTCGCCAGATCGTCGCTGGATTCATCTCAGGTCCCCCGATGCAGTCTTCCGCAGGTGTAATCCTGAATACATGGGGCCGCTGTCAACCGCGTGGCCGCTAGAATCGCACCTGGAATCAACGCGCGAAGCGTGCCAGTGACGGCCACATCGCAACGAAACGGAGCCGTGCCATGTCGATGCTCAAAGAATTTCGTGAGTTCGCGCTCAAGGGCAACGTTGTCGATCTCGCTGTCGGTGTCGTCATCGGCGCGGCGTTCGGCACAATAGTCTCATCGCTCGTTGATGACATGATCATGCCGCTCATCGGCGCGGTGACCGGCGGCCTCGACTTCTCAAATTACTTCGTGCCGCTCTCTGACGCGGTGACGGCGACAACGCTCGACGCGGCGCGCGAGCAAGGCGCCGTCTTTGCCTACGGCAAATTCCTCACCGCGGTGCTGAAGTTCGTCATCGTCGCCTGGGTGCTGTTCATGGTGATCAAGGCGATGAACACGATGAAGCGCAAGGAAGAGGCAAAGCCCGCGCCGGTCGCCGAAACGCCGGCCGACATCAAGCTGCTGACGGAAATCCGCGACCTGTTGAAGAAGTGAGGCAGTAGGTGAATACGGGAGTAGGTGAGTAGGTTGGGCGCGGGTCCGCCCTATTGCCTTACTCCCCTATTCCCCTACTCCTTCCCAAATGCCTGACGCGAAAATCTGCGGGATCACCAGTGTCGAAGCGCTCGACGCCGCCATCGAAGGCGGCGCGCGTTTCGTCGGCTTCGTGACCTATCCGAAGAGCCCCCGTTTTCTCACGGTCGACAAGCTGGCGGCGCTGGCTGCGCGGGCGCGCGGGCGGGTGGAGACAGTGCTCGTCACCGTGAACCCCGACGATGCCCACATCGCCGCCGCCGTCGCCGCCGCGCAGCCGGACTGGATCCAGCTTCACGGCCAGGAGACGCTGAAGCGCGTGGCCGAGGTCCGTCCCTTTGCCCGGCGCGGCGTCATCAAAGCCGTAGGCATCGCTACGCGCGAGGATTTCCTGACTCTGCCGCCCTTCTACCCGGTCGTGGACTTCTTCCTGTTCGACGCCCAGGTGCCCAAGGGCGGGCTCCCAGGGGGCAATGCGCTGCCCTTTGACTGGCAGGTCATGGCGGGGGCCAAAATCGGGCGGCCCTGGTTTTTGGCCGGGGGCCTGAACCCCGGCAACGTCAAAGAAGCGATTCAGGTATCCGGCGCCGACCTTGTGGACGTCTCCTCTGGCGTGGAAAAGGCTCCCGGAATAAAGGACCCCCTCCTGATCGCCCAATTCTTGGCGGCTGCGGAAGTATAAACCCTCCCCCATGGACGTGCGCCGCAACTGGCAGGACCTACCTGACGCCGAGGGCCGATTTGGCCAGTACGGCGGGCGGTTCGTCGCCGAAACTCTGATGCCGCTGGTGCTCGACCTCGAGCGCGAATACCGCGCGGCGCAAGCGGACCCGGCGTTCGCCGCGACGATGGCGGACTTCTGGACCCACTACGTCGGCCGGCCCTCGCCCTTGTACTTCGCTGAGCGGCTCACTGAGCATCACGGCGGCGCGAAGATTTACTTCAAGCGCGACGAGCTCAATCACACTGGCGCGCACAAGATCAACAATTGCCTCGGTCAAGTGCTGCTGGCGCTGCGCATGGGCAAGACGCGGATCATCGCGGAAACCGGCGCCGGTCAACACGGCGTTGCGACGGCGACGGTGTGCGCGCGCTTAGGTTTGCCGTGCGTCGTGTTCATGGGCGCGACGGACATTGAGCGCCAGAAGCCGAACGTGTTCCGGATGAAGCTGCTGGGCGCAGAAGTGCGGCCGGTGACGAGTGGCGCGGCGACGTTGAAAGACGCGATGAACGAAGCGCTGCGCGATTGGGTCACCAACGTCGCGGACACGTTCTACTGCATTGGCACAGCGGCCGGGCCGCACCCCTATCCTGAAATGGTGCGCGAGTTTCAAAGCGTGATCGGCCGCGAAGCGCGCGCGCAGATTTTGGAACGTGAAGGCCGTTTGCCGGATGCCGTGATGGCGTGCATCGGCGGCGGATCGAACGCGATCGGTCTCTTCCATCCGTTCATCGCCGATGAAAGCGTGCGCTTGATTGGCGTTGAAGCAGCGGGCCACGGCATCGATGATCGCTTTGAGCACAGCGCCGCGATCAATGGCGGGCGGCCTGGCGTGCTGCACGGGAACCGCACCTATCTGCTGCAGAACGAGGACGGCCAAATTCTCGAAGGCCATTCGATCAGCGCCGGTCTCGACTATCCCGGCGTCGGCCCGGAACACTCTTACTTGGCCGACATCGGCCGCGCTCAATACCTCAGCGCCACGGACACCGAAGCGCTCGAAGCGTTCAAATTGTGCGCGAAACTTGAGGGCATTCTGCCGGCGCTGGAACCATCTCACGCGCTGGCGCGTGTTGGAGATGTGGCGCGCGAGATCGGCCGCGACGGCGTGCTCATCATGAACCTCTGCGGGCGTGGGGACAAAGACGTATTCACCGTTGCTGATGCGCTAGGAGTGAAACTGTGAAGCAACTTCTTCGGAGCGCCGGCGCCCTCGCCGGCTTGATCCTCGCCGCAACCACGCCTTCCATGGCGCAGGAAGCGCCAAACCGGTTGCTGCCGGACTCGCTCAATCTCGAGATCGTCGATGGGTCAATCGTGCCCGAGGATTGTCACTATCCGTCGAGCATCACCGACACGTCGCGCTTCGAAATCGCCTGCGTGACCATGCCCCGCGTGATCGGCGCGGAAATCAGCTCGCAATACATCGGCCAGCTTGGCGCTGCCGGCTGGCATCAAGGCAATTACGTGCCGGGCGGCCTAACCGCCGTGCGCACCGACGAAAACAACTGCCAGCGCGTGCTGAACATCTTCCCGAGCGACTATCCGCCAAGCGAGGAGCAGTCAGCCGTGACCGTGCTCTGGTTCGCCCTCGATCGCGAGCCGCGCTGCAACGGAGCGCAGCCAGGTTGAGCACACGCCTCGCCTCCCGCTTCGTTGCACTGAAACGCGCCTCGCTTGCGTTCGTAGCCGCGCTGCTGTTCACCGCATGCGCCACTCCAAGTAGCGCCACGACGTTCAGCGCGCCGGGCGTGGTCGAGTTGAGGCTTGGCGAAGGATCGGAGATCATCACCTGCCGCATCGATGACTACACCCAGCGGATCATCGATCACCAGGGTGGGCAAGTTCTGGGATGCGTTCGCTTTCCAACCGGAGCGAGTGAAGACGAAGATTTCTACTGGTCGACGCATTATTGCGAGCAACTGGGTAGCCAAGGTTGGACGGCCGTCTGGCCGCCGGACACCGTCGGCATGTGCGTCTATCAACGCCCGACGTCGAATGCCGATTGCTTTGAAACGCTGTCGTTCGAATACGGTATGCCCGAAACCGAGTTAGACGATCCTAATCACTGGAGAGATCCGGCGCTCCACACGTTCGCGGTCGTCTTGGCGCGCGAGTTCTGCCCAACGCAACAGCGGCGCGCACGATGAGCACACGCCTCGCCTCTCGCTTCGCCGCACTAAAACGCGAAGGCCGCGCTGGCCTTGTCGCGTATGTGATGGCGTCTGATCCCGATCACGAAACGTGCTTCGAGATTCTCCGCGGGCTTCCGGCCGCCGGCGCGGACGTGATCGAGCTTGGCTTTCCGTTCACCGATCCGATGGCAGACGGGCCGAGCATCCAGAAAGCAGCGCTGCGTGCACTGAAAGCCGGCGGTTCGCTAAAGCAAACACTCGATCTCGCGCGCCGCTTTCGTGAAACCAACACAGACACGCCGCTCATCCTGATGGGCTACGCCAATCCGATCGAGACCAGGGGCTATGACGCCTTCGCGCAAGCGATGGCCGCCTCCGGCGCTGATGGCGCGATAATCGTCGATCTGCCGCCGGAGGAAGACGCGCCGCTCCGCGCCGCGTTTGACGCCAACGGCCTCTCCATCATCCGGCTCGCCACGCCCACCACAGATGATCAGCGGTTAACCAAGGTGCTCGATGGCGCCTCGGGCTTCCTGTATTATGTCTCGGTGGCTGGGGTCACAGGCGCGAACGCTGCGACCTCCGCCGATGTGCGCTCAGCGGTGGAAAGGCTGAAGCGCGCGACCTCCCTCCCCATCGCCGTCGGTTTTGGGGTGCGCGAGCCAGAAGCGGCTCGCGCCATTGCAGTAAATGCGGACGCCGTCGTTGTCGGCTCCGCTTTTGTGGACGAAATAGCCGCCGGGCCAGCGCCCCAAGCGGTTGAACGCGTCTTGCGCAAGGTCGCTCAATTGAGCGAAGCTGTGCGATCAGCGCGTGAACTTGAAGGAACACCCGCATGAACTGGCTGTCGAACTTTGCGCGGCCCGGCTTGTCGAAGAAGAAGCCGGATGACGCGCGCGAGACGCCTGACAATCTCTGGATCAAGGACCCGCTCTCGGGCGAGTTGATCTATCGCGCCGAACTTGAAGCTGCAGATTGGGTGACGCCCTCGGGCTTCCACATGCGCATCGGGCCGGACGCCCGCTTCAAGATCATGTTCGACGATCAAGCGTGGCAGACGATTCCGCTGCCGAAGGTCGAGAACGATCCACTGAAGTTCAAAGACGACAAGAAGTACGCTGATCGTCTGAAGTCGGCGCGCGCGAAAGTGCATCGCGAAGACTGCATGGCGGCGGGCTATGGCCGCATCGGCGGTGCGCACGCTGTGGTGCTCGTTCAAGATTTCGAATTCATGGGCGGCTCGCTCGGCATGGCCGCCGGTGAGGCGTTCATCGCGGCGGCTGAAGCCGCTGTGCGCCGCAAGGCGGCGATGATCATGGTGACGTCGTCCGGCGGCGCGCGCATGCAAGAAGGCATCCTCTCGCTGATGCAGATGCCGCGCACGACGTTGGCGATTCAGATGCTGCGCGAAGCGGGCTTGCCCTATCTCGTCGTGCTCGCCGATCCGACGACAGGCGGCGTGACCGCGAGCTACGCCATGCTTGGCGATGTACACATCGCCGAACCGGGCGCGCTCATCGGCTTCGCCGGCCCGCGCGTCATCGAGCAGACCATTCGCCAGAAACTGCCGGAAGGCTTTCAGCGCTCGGAATACCTGCTGGATAAAGGCATGGTCGACATGGTCGTCGATCGCCGCAAGCTGAAGGCGACGGTTGCGACTTTGCTCTCGGTGCTGATGCACAAACGCGCCGCCGTTCAAGGCGACAGCGAGACCGTCGACTTCGCCGAAGCCGCGTCAGAAGGCGTGCCGACCAAGGGCAAAGCCAAGCCGCCGAAGCAAGCTTCGCCGCCGCGCGCGAAAGCGGCGGAATAAGCGCGAGCGCGGTGGACGATCCGGTTCAACGCAGATTCGAAGCGCTGTTCGGCCCGGAGTTCGGGCACGGTAAGCCGTTTGATCTGAGCCTGCTGCGCGCGGCGCTTGAAGCGCTCGGCGCGCCGCAACTGAACCTGCCACCTGTCATTCACGTCGCCGGCACCAACGGCAAAGGCTCAACGATCGCGTTCATGAGCGCGATCGCGGAGGCGGCCGGCCTGAAGGTCCACGCCTTCACCAAGCCGCACCTTTTTCAGCTAAACGAGCGCTTCGTCGTTTCGAGCCGCTTCGCGGATGATCGAGCGCTGCTGGAAGCTGCCGAGGATGTCGCGCGCGTCGCGCCCACCCTCACGCAGTTCGATGCGCAGGTGGCCGTCGCGCTGCTTCTCTTCCGCGAGCACCAAGCCGCACTCACGCTGATCGAAACCGGCATGGGCGGGCGCGATGACTCAACGAACGTCATCGCCACGCCGGCAGTCAGCGTCATCACCCCGATCGGCCTGGACCATCAGGATGCGCTCGGCGCTACGCTGGCGGAAATAGCCGCGCACAAAGCTGGCATCCTCAAACCCGGCGCACCCGCGATCATCGCCCGCCAAACGCCCGAAGCGATGGCCGTCATCGAAGCGCACGCCGAAGCGATTGGCGCATCGCTGTTCCGCTGCGGCGTCGAATGGGATGCGTACGCGAGCCACGGACGGCTGGTGGTGCAGACCGAAACGCGCGCGCTCGATCTGCCATTGCCTTCGCTACAAGGACGTCACCAGATCGACAATGCCGGGCTCGCCTGCGTGGCGCTCCTCCAATCAAGCGCTGTGACGATTGAAGACTCCGCTTACGCGGCTGGCGTCGAAAATGCGGCCTGGCCTGCACGCCTTCAGCCACTCACGCGCGGCCCATTCAGCGCGCCAATCCGCGCCATCGGCGGCGAGGTGTGGATCGATGCGGGTCACAACGCCGACGCAGCCGCGGCGCTCGCGCGTGCGCTCAATGACATGAAGGCGCGCCGCGGCGGCGAGACAACCGTGATCGTCGGCCTGCGCAAGCGCAAGGATGCCGCGCCCTTCATCGGCGCCATCGCGCGCGGCGCGGATCGGATCATCGCCGTGCCGCTGAGCGAAGAGCACATCGCGCCGCATCAGATCGCATCGCTTGCCCACCGGCTCGACAAGCACGCGCGCACCGCCGCCTCACTCAGCGAAGCCATGCAAAACGCGGCGCAGTTGCCTGCGCCGCGTGTGTTGATCTGCGGATCGTTCTTGCTGGCCGCCGAAGCGTTGGCGGCCGAGAGCGTTTAACTTGGATCGCGGGTCTTCAGACCCGCATGCGCGTCTGAAGACGCGCGGTCCAAGCGACTAAACGCTCTCGTTCAGCCACTCGACAATCTTCGACTTCGGCATAGCGCCGACCTTGGTCGAGGCGACCTTGCCGTCCTTGAACACCATGAGCGTCGGGATGCCACGCACGCCGTACTTGCCCGGCGTCATCGGATTATCATCGATGTTGAGCTTCACGACCTGAACGCGATCGCCCATTTCGGCGGCGATTTCCTCAAGCGCCGGGCCGATCTGCTTGCACGGGCCGCACCATTCCGCCCAGAAGTCCACGAGCACCGGGGTGCCGGATTTCAGCACGTCGGCTTCGAAACTATCGTCGGAAACTTTGTTGGTGGCCACGGGATTTGCTCCTTCGGAGACGCGCAATTGTTCCTGCCATGTAGGGTGCGCCGGTTAAGGATTCAACCTCAGGCGAACGTAGCGAAAACATCGTCAAGGCGGCTGTCCGGCAGCTCCATAAGGAACGGCTTTTCCGTCCACAGCAGCGCGCATGACACGGTTTTGTTGGGAAAGATTTTCCGCAGCACCTCGCGATAGAGCGCCAGCTGCATGACGTAAGAATCAGGCGCCGCAGCGGCATCAGTGGGCGCCGGGCGGTCGGTTTTGAAGTCGAGCACGATCACGCGATCCCGCTCCACCGCCAGGCGATCGACCACGCCGCGAATGGCCTTGCCCTTCACCACGCCAACGATCGGCGCCTCGGCGCGGCTGGTTTGCGAAAACACCGCAGCGAAGCGCGCATCGTTTATGACGCTGAGCGCCTCGCGCGTGAACTGCTCGGCGTCTTGCTCCTCAACGCCTTGCCGCGTCAGCCACGCGCGCGCTGATGCTTCGCGCTTCTCCGGCGCGAGTTCCGGCAGGCGTTCGAGCAAGCCGTGAATAAGCCGGCCACGGCGGAAACGTTTCTGTCCATCGCCGCGCGGTGAAAACAGCGCCGGGTCGATGCGATGCAAACGCGACGGCGCGGCTATCTCGATGCGCGCCGCGCCTGGCATCGGCTTGTGAGCCCACGCCGGCAGCGCGATGCCGACGCGCTCGGCCTGTGCGCGCGCGTCCGCGATCTGCGGCTGGCCATAGCGCAAACCTTCGCCGACCGGCGTTTCAACAGGCTTCGCATCCAGGCGCGACAGCGCCGCGTGAACCGCAAGGCGCCAGCTCTCCGGCGCTTCGCCCGTTTTCGAATTGCCGAACTGAGGCCCGCACACGATCAATCGATCACGCGCGCGCGTCATCGCGACATAGAGCAGTCGCCAATGTTCGCCCTCCATGCGCGCTTCGTGGGCGGCACGCGCAGCCGCCGCCTCCGCGTCATCATCGCTTTTGCGAAAAGAAACGAAGGGGCCGTTGTCGTCATCGAAGATGAGGCCATTGTCGGGCGCGTCCTCAACGTCGCCGGTGGAATCCGGGAGGATAACCACCGGCGCCTCAAGCCCTTTGGCGCCGTGCACCGTCATCACGCGAATAGCGCCGGTTTCCGCCTCAAGCTCGCGCTTCACTTGGCCTGCGTCGATTTCGACGTCGTAGAGAAAGCGCTGCAGTGTCGGCGCCACGTGATGCGCTGGCTTCAACGCGCGTTGCAACAATTCCTCAAGCGGATCGCGAGTCTCAGGGCCAAGACGCGCGAACAAGCGCGCCCAGCCAGAAGGCCCGCCGCCGTGCGGCGTTTCCAGCGCCCAGCTGAGAAACTCAAACGGCTCAGCGCCACGCCGCGCAACGAGTTCACCCACGAACGCGCGTGCATGCGCATACTTCGCTTCCGTGCTGGCCATCAGACGCGTCATCAGCGTCTCGCCCTTCTCGCGGCCATAAGCGAGTGGGAAGAGATCGGCATCGTCGTCCGTGAGATCGATCCACGGCCCCTTGAGCACGCACGCAAGCGCCAGATCGTCAGCCGGATCGAGCGCCACGCGCATCAGCGCAAGGCAATCCTCAACTGCCAACTCATCGCGCAACACCATGCGATCAGCGCCCGCAACCGGAAGGCCCGCACGCTTGAACGCCTTGATCAACTCTCGAAACATCGCGCCGCGGGTGCGCACCAGCGCCAGCACATCGCCTGCATGCATCGGCCGCAAGAACGCCTTGCGCGTTTCCTTATTCATCTCCCACACGCCCTCGCGCGCGGCGATCATCGCCTTCACTTTCTGCGCGATCGCCTTGGCAAGCTGCGCTGGCGCGCTCGTGCCCGTCTCGACATCGACCGGAGCGTCCCACGGCTGCGTGTCGCTGACAATCGGCCGCGGCGTCCACGGCCACACTTCAACGACGCCGCTTTCATCCTTGCGCGACGCGAGGTGGACGATCTCATCATGCGCGCTCGGGCCACTGATCAGCGGCTTGCCTTTGATCGCCTCATCGACGGCGCGCAAAATTTCCGGCGCGGAGCGGAACGACGTGCGCAGCTCAGGCGCCGTGAACAACTTGCCGGCATCGTTCGCACGTTGATCGAGATCGTGCGCCTCATTCAAAAAGCGCTCGGGATCGGCGCCTTGAAACGCGTAGATGCTCTGCTTCGGATCGCCGACCGAAAACACCGTGCGCGGCCGCTCGCGCGCGCCACTGCCTGCGAAGAATTCATCTTGCAGCGGCCGGATAAGCTCCCATTGCGCCGGGCTCGTGTCCTGGCCTTCATCGATGAGAATGTGATCGAGACCGCCGTCGAGCTTGTAGAGCACCCACGGCGCGGCTTCTGACTTCTGCAGCAACGCCTGCGCGTGCTCGATCAGATCATCGAAATCGAGCGCGCCGGAGCGTTCCTTTGCGTCCGCATAGGCTTGATCAAGCTTCAGCGCGAGCGCGAGTGCGGCGACGGCGTCCTCAGCGCGCTCAATGGCGTTAAAGCCCTGCTTTGCGTCAGCGCAAGCTTCGGCAAAGGCGCGAACCTTCGGCTCCAGCCATGGGTGCGCGGTTTGCGTGCCTTTGGTCGCGAAACTGGCGCGCAGTTTGTTGTCCGTCAGCGCGAACGCAAAACACGCCGCCATCGCGCCGGGATCGCTGGTACTCATGGCGTCAAGCGCACGTGTGAGGCGCGTGGACGTGTCCTGATCCTGCTTCGTGCCCTCGGCGAGCTTCGCGGCGGCCTCGCGCAATGTTGGAAGATCGGCCCGCGCAATGAAGCTGCGCGCAAAATCCTGGGCATTCTGCGTGACGCCATGCCGATCCCGCAGCGCCTGCTCTGCAAACAATGGCCCACGACGATGCGCATAGCGGTGAAACTCGGCGCGACGCAGCGCCAGCCGATCCAGCAACGCCTCCAGGCCTTCCCCATGCAGCTTCGCGGCAAAGCGACGGAACGCGCCGCGTGGCGCATCGGGCGCCAGGGCCGCATCCGCGCGTGCCCGGCTGAGCAGAGCCGCTGCGCGTGGTTCGTCGGCAATATCGAAGCCCGGCGGGACGCCGGCTTCAATCGGAAAGCGCGCGAGCAAGCGCTCGCAGAAGGCGTGAATCGTCTGAATCTTCAAGCCACCCGGCGTCTCCAGCGCTTGCGCGAACAGCGCACGCGCGCGCGGCAGTTCCGCATGCGGCGCGCCGAGCTTCGCGAGATCGGCGGCGAGCGTTGCGTCATCAGCCACGCACCAAGCGCCGAGCCGTTCGAACAGCCGCCGCTGCATCTCCGCCGCAGCCGCTTTGGTGTAGGTGATGCAGAGGAAGGCCGAAGGCTTTGAACCTTCGAGCAGCAACCGCGCGATACGATCGACCAACACTTTGGTCTTGCCCGAGCCCGCGTTGGCCGTGACAAAAACAGAATACGAAGGATCCGCCGCCTTGTTCTGCGCGGCCGTGGCTTCGGCGATGGCGTCGGACTGGCTCATGCTTCGTCCGCCTTTTCGTCCGCCCATTCCTTGCGGCGCGCGAGCTGATCGTAGTCGTCGTAGAGCTTGATCCGGAATACGCGCGGCTTCGAAAGGAACGGCTGGTTCGGATCGGCGTAGCGCGCGAGCATGCCGCGCAACGAGGCCAACGCCTTCTTCCCCGCCTCGTGCGGACCGTCTTCGAGCACCACAGCACGCGGCGTCGGCTGCGCATTGCCGAAGCGCCAGTAGATCAACTCAGTCGTTTGATGCTTGCCGAGTTCGCCGAACGCGCCCTCCGCCAGCATCGCTGCTTCGAGCAACAATTGCGGGCTAAGCCCGCTCTCGACTTGCGAATCCGTCGGCGGCGCACCGGTCTTGAAATCCAGAATGGCGGCGTAATCAGGCGCGATCTCAATGCGGTCGGCGATGCCCGTGAGCTTCACGCCATCAATCTCAAGCTCGCCGCGAATTTCGCGATGGACAGCAGCGTTGCGCGCGCGGCGTTCGTTGAACCAGGCGATAAGCGCATCGACCGAGATCGCCAGCCGCTCGCGCTCCGCAGCGCGCCGTTCAGGCGAAATGCCGTGGAAGTGCAGCGCTTCGTCCAAGAGTTGCGTCAGCCGTTCCGGATTGCGGCCATCGCCGAACGACTCGATGGCGGCGTGAACCGCGGTGCCGCGCTGCGCTGGCCCAGCCGGCTCGCCGATCGGATCGAGATGTTCGAGCTTGAGGATACGTCGCGCATAAACGGCATATGGATCACGGATTAGCGTCTCCACCGTGGTGACGCTGATCTGCTGCAACCGCTTGCCAACAGGCGGGCGCGGTTGCGGCGGCTTCGCGGCGACAATCGCCGCCGGCTTATCGAGCGCCTGCGCATACGTGATATAGGCATCAGCGGACTCGAGCTTCGCGTGTGCGCCTTGCACGAGCGTCTTCAGCCGCCAGAGCCAGCGCGACGCAAGCGTTGGCGAACCCTCGCGGCGCAGCGAACGCGTGAGCACAACGTTCGGCGCATTCGCAAGCTGCGCAAAGTCATGCGCGGCAAGGCCGATGCGGGCGTCTTGCGATGGCAGACCAAGCTTCTCGCGCATGGCACGCGAGAGGAATGGATCTTGTGCCGGCGGCGTGGGCCAGACGCCCTCGTTCAGGCCGGCGAGGATCATCAAGTCGCGCCGCTGCAAGCGCGCCTCGAGCAAACCCCAGATGGCGACGCGCGCTTCGCCGCTCGATTGAACAGGGGCGATCTGGTGATCGTCCATCAAACGTAGCAGCACGCGCGGCGCGGCATGCGCTGCGATCGTTCCGAGCTCGGCGCCAAATTGATTGGCCTCGCGCAGCAGACGCGACGCGCCCTCCCCGTCGCGGCCCTGCCAGACGTCGTACTTAGTGAGGTTTTCAGCAGCTTGGCTAAGCGCCTCCGCGAACGCAGAGAGCGTCACCTCCTTCTGCGACATGATCATCGCGAGCGGCTTCAACGCCTCCGCCACCGCGTCAACAATCGCCCGCGCGCGCCCCCAATTCTTGACCGGCTTCTTCGGATCGCGCTCGCCGAGCGCCGCGAGATCGGCAAGCGACTCGTGACGCCGCGCCCCGCGCAGGCCCTCATGTTCGAGCACAGTATAGCCGAACGCGTCGCTGGCGATGCCTACGCGCGGATGCTTCAGCAATGCCGCGAGCGCGACGGGTTCGGCGGAATCGAGCGCCAATTCGCAGAGCAGCGCGATGAGACGGCCCGCATCGGTCTCGCGAAGCGGTGAGCCGTGCGAAACGCTTGGCTCGATACCCCAGCGCGCGAGCTTGGCTTCGATGCGGCGCGCGAGGGCGGCGTCTGGCGTGACGATTGCCGCGGAACCGTCCGGCTCTTCCAATTTTTCGCGGACCATGAGTGCGATCGCGGTCGCCTCTTCATCCTCAGTCGCGGCTTCGAGCAGGCGAAGACCGTCCGCGCCCTCCTTCACGAACGCTTCGCCGCCGATAGCGCTGAGGCGCGCGATCCAGTCTGCGGTTTTCTCCGCAGGCGCCAGCGCTTCGCGCATCAGCACACGGCGGGCACGGCCCTTCTCGTCTTCGAACTTCAGCATCGGCACTTCGTGTCGCTCGACGTTGAGCGCGGCGAGTGTGTGTTTCAGTGCGTATTGCGGATGCTGATCACCAATCAGGCGCCAGCTATCATTGTCGAGATCGACGTCGATGTTCGGCAGAACCACGACGCCTTTCGGCAGCCGCGAAACGACCTTCATCAACTCGCGCGTCGTCGCTTGCGAGCCGGTTGAGCCGGCGATGATGATCGGGCGCTTCGGTGGATCGGTCTTCCAGCGCGCGGCGAGCGCGTGACGAAGCGCTGCGCCATGTTCGGCGGGATCGCTGACGCCCTGCTCTTTCAAGTGCGCGGGCCAGAACGTGGCGATGATGTCGAGGAACGCGGCGGAGCTGGCCCAGTGGCGGGCGAGATCAATTTCTTCGACAAGCTTCGGGAGCTTTTTCCAATCGACTTTTTCGACCGTCGCGGCGCCATCAAGCAGCTTGCCGAGTTCATCAGCGAGCGCGATGGCGCGGGCGGGATCGTCGACACCGTTTTCCGCGGCAGAGCGGCGGCGGATCAGCGAAGCAAGTTGCATGCGCCGCTGCATCTTGTCGATCGGCGGCAGGATGTCGGCACTGATTGGATCGGCGCCCCAGATGTCGGGATCGTCGTCGGCGTGCGGATCGCCAAGTGGACGGATGGTCGGCAGCAACGCCGCGCCGCCGAGACGATGCGCGAACGCGTCAATCAAACCGCGCGCGGAGCGGCGGTTGGGCAGCAGCACCAGCGCGTCGGCGAGCGCGAACGGATCGTCGTCGCGCTTCAACGCGGCGATCATGGCTTCGGCTAACAGATCCAGAAATGGCTCGGACGCCGGGATCGCGCGTAGCCGCGGCGCCGGGCCGCCGAACAAAGGTTCGGGCAGCCCAAGCGAGAGCGAACTCACGCCGCCCTCGCCAATCGTGCTTCTGCTTGCTCGCGCGCTTTCGGATCGCCGACGTGCATCCAGAAGCCGCCGAGCGGCGCGCCGTGAAGGCGGCCTTCGCTCTGTAGACGCCGCCATATGCGGGTGAAGCTGAACGGTTCGAGCGGTTCGCTGTCGACGATGCGCGGATCGATGATCTGCGCGCCGGTGTAGGCCCACGGAGAGCGAGCAGCGTCATCGCGGAACGAAAGCTTGCCGCTCTCATCCAAGAAAAAGTCGCCCGGGCCATCGAAACCGAGACACTGATCCATTTGTGCCAGCATCAGCTTTGCGCCGTGCTTTGCCGGATTGAAACTGTAAGCGAGCCGCGTGAGCGCCGAGCCGTTCCACTCTTCCCAGACGCTATCGATGTTGCAGACGATGATCGGATCGTCGCCCAGCAGCGGCCGCGCTTGGCGGACGCCGCCGCCGGTTTCCATCAGCTGCCCGCGCTCATCGGAGATAACGATCTCGATGTCGATGCGGCGTTGCAGATGCGCTTCGAGCAAATCGGCGAAGGCGTGCACGTTCACCACAGCCCGCTTCACGCCAGCCGCGACGAGACGATCCAAGTTGTGATCGATCAGCGTTTTGCCGCCGACGGTGACGAGCGCTTTGCAGCGATCGTTGGTGAGCGGGCGCATGCGGGTGCCAAGCCCCGCGGCGAGCACCATGGCTGTATGCGGGATCAAGCCGCCTTCTCCAGATATGGACGCGCAACATCGTTCACGAAGGCACGCGCATCGGCGAGCGACGGATGCTCCAGCGTGCGGCCAAGATGGCCCCACATGCGCGGCATGAACGCAAGGTAGCGCGGCTTGTTATCGCGCGAGGTCAAGCGCGAGAAAATGCCGAGAATGCGCATCGTGTTGATGGCGCCAAGCACGGCGAGTTCGCGCTGGAACTCCGCGTCGCTGGCGCCGGACGCTTCGAGATAAGCGCGAACAGCAGCTTCGTGCGCGGCCGGGCTTACGTCGCGTCGTGCATCGTGCAGTAGCATGGAGAAGTCCCATCCACGCCAGCCGCGGATGGCGTCCTGGAAATCCAGCAGGCCGACGCGCTGCAGGCCGTCGCGGTTCGGCAGCCAGAGCAGGTTTTCGGCGTGATAGTCACGGATGGTGAAGGCGCGCGGAAAACCGAGGGCTTTCACAATCAGACTGTCGCGGATTTTTTCCCAACGCGCGCGGGCGGCGTCATCGATGTGAACATCGGCAGCGCGCGGGAGCCATTCGACGAACAGGTCCGCGTTCACTTCGAGTGCGAGCGCATCGTAATCGAGCAGCGGCCACGTTGCGTTGCCGGCGCCTTCGAGGCGCGATGGCGCCGGTGGCGCACCATGCACATGAGCCAGCACACGCGCGGCTTCTTCGTAGAGCGCGATTTCGTCTGTGCCTTGCGGGATGATGTTGGCGAAGAGATCGTCGCCCAGATCTTCGATCACCGCGTAGCCAGCATCGCAGTCAGCGCCGTAAATCTTCGGCGGCGCGAGGCCGATGCTCTCGAGATAGTTCGCGACAGCGACAAACGCTTCAACACGCGAAGCTGCCAAACGCGCCGTCGCGTTCCACCCCATCGTCCGGCGCTCGGCCGGCGTTGCGGTCGGCGGGCATGGCTTGCTCTCGGCGCTTGGCGGCGCGTCCATCAGCATGGCTTTGCGATCGCCGAGCTGCAGCCGCTCGTAGCGACGCGTGGAAGCGTCCGCCGCCAACGGCGTTCGCGTTGCGCCGGTGAAGCCGGTCTCTTCCAGAAGACGCGCCAGAGCTTCAGATCGATCCAAGCTTTGCTCTCCATGCGCCGTGAGCGGTGAGAGCGGCTGTGCGGCCCTCGCCTTCCGGCTTCAATTCCACATCGAGACGATCGGCCGGCAGCTGCCCGCCCAATCGTTCCGGCCACTCAATCAAACAGGCGGCGCTCGCGAACGCGTCCTCCAGGCCGAGTTCCCAAGCGTCGTCCGGCTGCTTCAACCGGTAAAGATCGACATGCCAGAGTTCGCCACGTTCGCCATCATAGGTCTGAACCAGGGTGTAAGTGGGGCTGGGGACTTCGTCGGCGTAGCCCGTCCAAGCCTCGATGGCGCCCCGCGCCAGGGTGGTTTTGCCGGCGCCCAGATTGCCACTGAGGCAAACGACATCGCCCGGACCGATCTGCGCCCCAAGGCGGCGGCCGAAGGCGAGCGTCGCCATCGCGTCCGGCAGCGCGACAGCGCGCGAATCGGGGGCGGTTTGGGTGCTCAAGACGCGAAATTGCCCTTCGGGCAGCGCGGCATCAAGGGCGGCTTGCGCGCCGAACGCAGAGGCTCCAAACACTAAGCCGCTGTGAGTACGGGTGAAATCAGACGCGTTATCATCATCGGCGCCGGCCAGGCCGGCGGCGAGACGGCGCAGCGTCTGCGTCAGGGCGGCTTCGAGGGCGAAATCACGCTGATCGGCGAAGAGCCGGCGGCGCCCTATCAGCGCCCGCCGCTCTCCAAGGCCTATCTCAAGGGCGAGTACGACATCGACCGGCTGATGCTCCGCCCCGCCTCGGTCTATTCCGAGGAACGCATCGCGCTGCTGACGAAAACGCGCGGCGTCTGGATCGATCGCGCCAACCGGAAAGTGCGCGTCGAAGGCGGCCGCGAGCTGCCGTACGACGCGCTCGTGCTGGCCACCGGCGCGAAGCCGCGCAAGCTGCCGCTCGTCGGCGCCGATCTCGACGGCGTTCATCTCTTCCGCACGGCGGCCGACGTCGACGCCGTCCGCGCGCGGTTTGTCTCCGGCGCGAAGCTGATCGTGATTGGCGCGGGCTACATTGGTTTGGAAGTGGCGGCGGTTGCGCGCCAGCTTGGGCTGGAAGTCACCGTTGTCGAAACCGCCGTTCGGCCGCTGGCGCGCGTGACCAGCCCAGAAGTCGCGGGCTTCTTTCTTGATGAACACACACGCCAAGGCGTGCGCTTCGTGCTGGGCGGCCAGCCGGCTTTGATCAAAGGCCAGGATCGCGTCACCGGCGTTGCGCTCACAGATGGCGCGGAGCTGCCAGCCGATCTCGTGATCGCCGGCATCGGCGTGACGCCGGACGTCGCCATCGCCGAGCAATGCGGGCTGACCGTGAACAACGGCATCGTCACCGACCGCCACTGCCGCACCTCGGACCCGAACATCTTCGCCATCGGCGATTGCGCGGCGCGGCCCATGGTTCACTACGAGGGCCGGATCGCGCGCCTGGAGAGTGTCCACAACGCCGTCGAAGGCGCGAAGATTGTCGCCGCGACGCTGACCGGCGGCAAAGAGCACACCGAGGAAGCGCCGTGGTTCTGGTCGGACCAATACGACCTCAAACTGCAGATCGCCGGCCTCTTCCACGGCTATGATCACGTGGCGTTCCGTGGCGTCATGGCTGACCGCGCCTTCGCGGCGTTCTACTACAAGGGCGATAAGCTGATCGCCGTAGATGCGGTGAACCGGCCGGCGGAGTATCTGGGCGCGAAAATGTTGATCCAGACCAACAGGACGCTTCCGCCGTCTGTTATTGAGGATATGTCGCGGCCGATGAAGGAATTGGTCGCGAGCGCGCGCTGAGGATTGAGATGGCGAAGATCACGTACATTGAGCACGACGGCAAAGAGCATGTTGTCGAGGCGCCGAACGGCCAGACCGTGATGGAAGCGGCTGTGAAGCACGCGGTGCCGGGCATCGACGCCGATTGCGGCGGCGCCTGCGCCTGCGCGACCTGCCACGTCTATGTCGATCCAGAATGGCTGACGAAGACGGGCGAGCAGAACTCAATGGAGCAATCCATGCTCGATTTCGCCAACGACGTTGAGCCGAACTCACGCCTCTCCTGCCAGATCAAAATCAGCGACGCGCTCGACGGCCTCGTGGTGAGGCTGCCGAAGAGCCAACACTAAGCTGGGTTGAAATCACGGCTCTAAGCTTGTTGAGTGCGCGCATCGGGGGATCTGATGCGCGCATTCTTATTGGCACTTGCGATCACAGCATTTGGCGGTAGCGCCACGGCGCAAGAACTGACGCCGGATCGCGCCGCGTTTCGCGCCATCTATGAGGAACTGGTCGAGATCGATAGTTCGCCAAGCACGGGCTCCTGCACGCGCGCCGTCAACGCCATGCTCGTGCATCTGCGCAACGCCGGTTACTCCGAACGCGACGCGCAGGTGATCATTCCCGAAGGCGCGCCCGAAGACGGCAATCTGGTCGCCGTGCTGCGCGGCTCATCCAGCCGTGCGGTGTTGCTGCTCGCGCACATCGACGTTGTCGATGCGCGGCGCGAAGACTGGGAGCGCGATCCGTTCACGCTGGTTGAAGAGAACGGCTACTTCTACGCCCGCGGCGCCTCCGACGACAAAGCCATGGCGGCGGTGTTTCTCGATCTGATGGTGCGCCTGCGCCAAGAGGGCTTCCGCCCGCGCCGTACGATCAAGCTGGCGCTGACCTGCGGCGAAGAGACCTCGAACCGCGTCAACGGCGTCGACTATTTGCTGCGCAACCATCGCCAATGGCTGCAAGCGGACTTCGCAATCAACGAAGGCGCCGGCGGCATGCTGACCACGCGCGGCGAGCCGGTCGCGTTCAACATCCAAGCCGGCGAGAAAATCCACCAGGTCATGACGCTGACCGTCACCAATCCGGGCGGCCACTCGTCCCGCCCGGTGCCGGAGAACGCGATCTATCGCTTGAGCGCTGCACTCGAGCGGCTCTCGCGCTACGAGTTTCCCGTCGAGCTGACGCCAGTGACGCGCACTTTCTTCGAACGCATGGCGCCAATCGCCGGCGGGCCGCTCGGCGAAGCGATGGCGGCGCTGGCGCGCAATCCGCGCGACGCCGAAGCCGCCGCGATCCTCTCGCGTGATCCCTCGTTCAACGCGATCATGCGCACAACCTGCGTCGCCACGCAGCTCGATGCCGGCCACGCGCCCAACGCGCTGCCGCAACGTGCAACCGCCACGCTCTCCTGCCGTGTCCTGCAAGGCCACTCAGCGGAGGAGCTACAAGCGGAGCTGCAGCGCGCTGTGGGCGATCCGCAAGTCATCGTCGAGATCGTGCGCCGCCGCGATGGCTCCCAGCCGCCGCGCCTCACCCGTCAAATCATGGGCCCCGTCGAGCGCACAGTGGAACGCATGTGGCCGGGCGTACCGATCGTTCCAGTGATGACGCCGGGCGCCACAGATGGCCGCTATCTCAACAACGCCGGCATCCCGACCTACGGCATGAGCGGCATGTTCTCCGCCCCCGGCGAAAGCAATGCGCACGGCCTCAACGAAAAGATCCGCGTGCGTTCGCTCTATGAGGGCCGCGACTTTCTTGAAGCCATCGTGCGCGAGTACGCGCGCCAATAAAAAGAGCGCCGCGGTTGGAGCCGCGGCGCTGCAAGTTTGGCACTTCAGGTTCGAACTTACGACTCACTGCCCTGCATGCGGCGGGCGATATCCGCCTGCTGCTGGCGCTGGTTGGCGGCATTTCTCGTCGTCTTGTAGAGCGCGTCGAGGAAGGCCTGATCCCATTGCGTCAGAGCGGTCGGCGCGTTGGCGCGCACTTGAGCGCCATCAAACAGGTTGAGGATCGTCGGGTACTCCGCCGTTACCGCGTGCGGATTGATCTGCGCCAGCGCAACAAACGCCACATAGTCGGCAAGCGCATTGAGCTGAGCGCCCTGCACGCGGCGCGCGTCGATGATGACGATGGCTTGCACCAGATCTTCGCGCGTGTTGCCGCTGAGCCGCGAGCCGTTCGAACGCACAGCCGGCGCATTCTCAAGACCGCCACGCGAAGCGTCGCCCGCGAGCGACATGCCGTCTGCGCCGTAGGTTTCCGACACGTGCCACCAGCGCACAGCGCGGGGCGTGACAAGGAAATCATCAAGCGCTTGCTGGCCAAGCGTCGAGACGCCGTTGGCCTGATAATAAGCAAACATTGTGCGGTCTTGCTCAAAGAGCTGACGCGCGAACGTGTCGGATTCCGCTGTGACGAAGACGGCTACGTTCGGAACGCAGCCCGGTCCGCCCGGCTGCAAGCCGACGGCGGCGGCGCGTTGCGCAATGCGATCGGCGACGAATTGCGCTTGGCGCGCGGGCATGCCGGCAATGCTGGTGCAGATGGTCGCGTCCCAGCGCGGCAGCTGATCCGCCATCGGCGAAATCGCCGCGAGTTGCTGCACAAACTCTTGCGTCTGCTCGGGCCGTACGCCCGTTACAACAATGTCAGGCGCAGTCTGCGCAAGCGCGCCGGGAAGCGGTGCGAGCAGAAAAAACGTCAACGCTGTCGCTAAACGGCGTGTCTTCAGATCAAGCATGAGGACTCCTCCCTCTGGTATCTGAGGACTGAGATGCCGCTGACGCCAGATACGGATGCGTGATCTGCGCGGTTCTCGATAAGCGAGCTGCTGCGCACGACGAACTGAAACCAAATGCGTTCGCTTTGTGGCCGCGTGCGCCGATTTCGGTGTTGTGAGCGCGGCGCGAGGCGCTAGGACTAGGCACATGTCTGCTCCCGTTCAGCGCAAGCTCACGACCATCCTGGCCGCCGATGCCGACGGCTATAGCCGCGTGATGGAGGCCGACGAGGTCGGCACGATGGCGGCCCTTAAGGCGGCGCGCGCGGTGTTCTCACGTTTCATCGAGCGCCATCACGGCCGCATCGCCAACACCGCCGGCGACGGTCTGATCGCCGAGTTTCCGTCGGTCGTCGAAGCGGTGCAGTGCGCCATCGAAGTGCAGCGTGAGCTGGCGGCGGATGCGTCGAGCGATCTGCGCTTTCGGATCGGCGTGCACCTCGGCGACGTGCTCGTCGATGGCGACGATCTGTTGGGCGAAGGCGTAAACCTCGCCGCGCGGCTGCAGAGCATGGCCGAGCCAGGCGGCATCCTGATTTCGCAACAGGTCTATGACCAAGTGCAGAAGAAGCTCTCGGTCGGCTTCGAGTATCTCGGCGAAAAACGACCGAAGAATTTCGAAGAAAGCGTCGGCGTTTATAGCGTCGCGCCTGCAGGCGGCGGCGAAGCCCGCGGCGCTCGCTCCGCCCGTGCGCCCGAGACGAAATCCGGCGCAAGCTCCTGGCCCCGCCTGCGCGTCGAAGCGATGCGGCTTGGCGTTATTCTCGTCATGCTGCTGGTGATCGATGTCGCCACCGGCACACCCTTCTGGGTGCAATGGCCCGCACTCGGCATCGGCGTGTATCTGGCCCTGAAGGCCGTCCCACTGATCGGGCGGAGCGAGTAGCGGTTCGGCTATTGGCCCGATGCGGACATTGGAGACTTGACTAGCGCGTCGGCAAATCCTGAACGTGGCTCACTGTGATCCGAAAAGACCCGCCTCCGCCCAGCCTTCGCGAGCACTTCGAGTTGCCGCTCCTATTCACCGATGCCGAGGCAGAGCAGATGCGTCGCGGCTTCATCTCCGAGAGCATGGACGACAAGTGGAACGTCGTGTTTGAGGATGGCTGGCTGTATTTCCTGCGAAGCTGGACCGGATCGTATGTATTCGGGGTTCGTTTGGACGGTGCGCCCGCAGGCGTTCGCGTCGTTGATGCGTGGGCGAGCCGGGATCGCACTCAATACAATTCAGCGGGTATCGACTTCGACAAGAAGCTAATCAAGGACGTGATCAACGTTCTGCTATTGCAGAAGCCCTACACAGAGGAATGACCGTTCTCGGCGAATAACAGACGTCATCGAACACGCAAACCTTGCTCCTCTCCCCTTGTGGGAGAGAGATCGCGGGCGCGGACGTTCCCCTCGCACAGGTTTGGGTGAGGGGTGTCAGCGCGGCCGCTCGACGCCTTCGCCGTTACCCCTCATCCGTCCGCCTTCGCGAAGGCGGACACCTTCTCCCACAAGGGGAGAAGGACGATGTCGCCGCTCGGCGAAATTCAGAAAATCCGAGGATACACCTCACCTCTATCCCACACCTCCGCACGCAAATTCCGCGCGCATTCAACACCCCGCCTCAAATCTATCCGACCGGCTTCCAACCGCGCTTAAACTCCACCCATCCCTCGCACGGGAGGTCTCGTTGCTAGCCGGGCGATTCAGAAGCGGGGGATGTGATTGAGCGTGAAGCATTGCAGACGATCGCGATGCGAAGCCCACGGGACAGCCGCTTATGGGGCGAACCGTGGGAGGATACCGGAGCCAGGCAAAGCTCCGCACGCCGCCGGGGACCCATCCAAGGGAGTGAAAAACCTCCCCGTGACGGCCCGTCGAATAACAATCACGCGGGGCGCGTCGAACGCGCATCGCCAGTCGCAAGACTGGAAACACTACCCTCGGCGCAGTCAACGCGCCCCGCACTCCCACTCGGGAGGCTTCAGTTGAAACGGGAGAGCACGCGCTCGTCCCGGCGCCACCTCAAGCCGCTTCCGTCCATGGCGGTGACGGCGGCGGGCCGGCGAGCGGCGCATGCGCCGGCAAGTGGCACGTCACGGTGACGCCACGGCCCGGCTCGCTCGAAAGCGCAACCCAGCCGCCATGCATCTCGACGAACGAGCGCACCAGCGCGAGGCCCAAGCCAGCACCACGGCGATCGCCGGACTCGAAGCTATCGAACGCGCGCGCTTGCTGTTCGAACGCCATGCCCTTGCCCGTATCGGCCACCGTGAGGCGCACGACGCCGTCGAGACGCTCGGCCGAGACAGTGATGGTGTCGCCGCGCTCGGTGTGACGGAGCGCGTTGGACAAGAGGTTCACGATCACTTGTGTGATGCGCTTCGGATCGGCGTTGATCTCGCCGATCTTCGGGTCGCACTTGATCTTGATCGGCACTTCGGTGTCACGCGCCTTCGAAGCGGCCATCTGCACGGACTCGCTGATGGTCTCGTAGATATCCATCGGCGCCATATCGAGCTGGACGTTGCCCGCTTCGACCATGGCGACATCGAGGATGTTGTCGATGAGCTTGGACAGCGAGCCGGCGGCCTCGATGATCGAACCGACCTGCTCGACCTGGCGGTCGTTCAGCGGGCCGAACACTTTGTGCGAGAGCAATTCGGCGTTGCCGTAGATCGCCTGCAGCGGGTTGCGCAGCTGGTAGGAGACGTTCTCGACGAACTGGCCCTTCAGCTTGTCCGCTTGCTCGAACGCTTCGGCGCGTTCGCGCAGCGCGTCCTCGACGCGGCGATCGGCGGTGATGTCCTGGAACGCCACCAAAGTCGCGCCGTCCGGCAGCGGACGGGTCAGGAATTTGAGCACGCTCTCATCGCTGCGGCGCATTTCGCCCCGGAACTCGGTACGCGCTTCCGGCGACGGATCGGTGATGCGGGCGCGGACTTGCGCCCACGTCGCGCGATCGTGGAACAGGTGCTCGCAAGCAGCGATCACCTTGTCGAACGCCATCTCGTCTTGCAGCGCGCCGGCTTCGAGCTTCCACATCGCGCCGAAGGCGGCGTTGTGCAGCTTCAAGCGGCCATCGAGGCCGAACACGACGACGGCTTCGTGCAACTTATCGAGCGCGGCTTTCTGCGTTTGCAGGAGCGCGTCGTACGAACTCTTCAGTGCGACTTCGTTGGTGATGTCGGAGAAGATCACCAGCATGCCGCCGCCCGGGTGCGGCTGGCGCGCGATGCGCAGCATGCGGCTGTCGGGCAGCACCCAAAAATCTTCCGGCAGGCTCTCGTGCTCTTGGTAGAGCGCCAGTTCGCGCGCGCGCCATTCGGCGTAGTTCGCATGCGCCGGAAGCTTGCGCTTCTCTTTCAGGTAATCGAGCCACGCAGCGTGCGACGGGCGATCCTGCAAGAACGCCGGATCGAGACCCCACATCTGTTCGAAGGCGCGGTTGTGGAACACAAGGCGCTTGCCTTGGTCGAACACCGCGATGCCTTCGGCGAGGTGGTTCAGTGTTTCGTCATGCGCGCGCTGCTGGCGCGCCATCGTTTCATTCGCTGCCTCGCTCTCCGTCACGTCGATCGCGAGACCAGCTGCACCACCGGCGACGGGCGAAACCCGCAACCGCAGCATCCGCAGCTGTGTGCCAACTACGGCCGAGCGCGTCTCTTCAACGGCCTCGCCGGTTTCGATGGCTTTGCGCGCCAGATCAGTCACGCCCTGGTCGAGCTGCAGATTGCGCTCAATCGCTTGCGTCAGCGACTTTGCTTCCAGCGCGGTGAGATAATTCGGGTTCGCCCATTGCAGCTTCAGCGCGCCATCGACGCGCCACGCCATGAACGGCGCCTCGTTCCACATTTCGAGGAACGCGGCCGGATCGCGCGCGATGACTTCGGTCGCGCCGTCGATGCGGCCGCCAGCGCCGCCCTCTTCGACGCCACGAACGCTCGCGTCGAGAATCCAAACAACGGCGCGCGCACCGGCGGTGCGGCCATCGACTTCAACATAAACGCCGTCTGGCGTGGAGATGGTGAGCGAGAACGGCGCGCCTTCGCGGCGCAGGCGCTGCAGAGCGGGCGCCAAGCGCGTCATCACGCCAGTCGCGCCGCGCGCGTCAAAGCCGGTGAGGCCCTGCAAAATTCGGATCGCGGGTTCAGCCGCGTGCGCGGCGCCGGAGAAGCGCAGCAGCGAAGCAAGCGCCAGCGGGCTGCCGTAGATGCGCGGCTTGCCCCAATCGGTCTCGCTGTCGGCCAGCGTGTCTTCCCAGATCAGCACGACGCCGGGGTGCGCGCCGAACACGGCGTCCGCCCACGCGACGGTGTCTTCGAGTTCGCGGGCGCGTTTCTTCCACGCTTCAACGCCGCCGCGCGCGCCTTCGGTGACGCGTATGGCCCACAGCAGCGCCGCAAGAGCGATCGCGGCCGAGCCAGCCACCATGAGGAAGCTTCCGTCCAATGCCGACCCCTAAATTCCATCTTTTCAGCGAAACGAATCGCTGAGCCCCAAGGGCATTTTCCCGGTTTGCGCCCGCGTTTGCACGCACGCGCCTGTCCGGGCCGGTTAACAAAATGCTAAAAGGGTGAACGGCGAGTTAAGTTAAGAAATATCAATTGGTTAACGTTGCGACCCGCCCTGCTGACGCAAGTTTTCCACCGCTTGTTGCGCAGCCGCGAGGGTTGGACGCAGCGTTCTGGCGCGACGGCCAGCGTCGCGCGCCTTGGACGCGCCCGAGATGCGGAAGACGAACGGCATCTTGTAGCTGGCGCCAAACCGGATGTGGACGTCCTTGGGTTTGAACTTGGCGTGGAGCAGCGCCTCGCGCGCGGACTCGTAGAAGACATCCGACGGCCAAGCATCGACGCAATTGATGTTCTTGGCCCGCCCGTCGGCGCCAACCTCGAACTCGGCGATGGCGATGCCCTCAATGCCGAGGCGCCGCGCCAGCTTCGGATACCGCGCGCGCAGCGGACCAACGACGTCCCACGGCATGTCGGAATGATCGGCCTCATCTTCGACGAGCAGTTGCCGCACGCTTTTTTCTTCCGGCGCACGCCAGACTACGCAGCACGGCCCACTCGGCAGACGCTGGTTCACGCGCTGCATTTCGCGGCGCTCACGCAGCCGATCGCGCACCCATTCGCCAGCGCTGAACATGATGATGACAAACGCCAGAACGACCGCGCCTGCGATGAGCATGGCGACGCCGCCGCCCCACCCTTGCGCGAGCAAGAGCGTGGTGATGGCCAAATGCGACAGCACGACCACGGCAAAAAGCGCCGCGTAAAACAGCGCGCGCATTGTCCATGTGGACAGCGTTTTGGTGGTGCGGATGAGCATTCTGGCTTCCCCGCGCCTAGATGCACGCACCAGCGCGCGAGCGCAACGCCCGGGCGCCGTGCTTCACGCAACGTTCAGTGGAATGCGAGCGCCGCGAAGACCACAGCCAGGATCGAGGAAATGCCCGCAACCGGACCGAACGCCGCGACCCGCGGCGCTGCCGCTTGGTTGCCGGCTTTGCTCTGCGCGTAAAGCACTTCCATCGCGATCGCCGCGACGGTGAGCGTCGTGACGAAGATCATCTTCACCCAGAACATCAGCGGCATGGCGGAGAAGCCGCCATACTTGAGCTGCACCAGCGCCGGCCCTGTGATCAGCATGATCACAAGGCCAACACTGGAGAACCGCGCCAACGCAGGCCCGACCGAACGCAACGCAGCCGCTTGATCCGCGGGCCGCTTCAGCGCTTCGCGCTGCGTGATCATGCTGCCGAAACCGCCGCCAGCGCCCATCATCAAGCCGATGATGTGCAAAGCTAGAATGAAGTCAGTCATGTCGCGTTTATTGGATGCGGAAGAACGAGGCCGTGACGAAGTAGCAGCCGTCGGGCGTGGAGCAAGAATACATCCGCGCCACGATGTTATAATCGCGCGCCGCGTCGGGGCGGAACGTAACGGACGGCGTGGCGTCAGTGCCGACGTCGCTGACGATCTCTTCGCCCGTGTCCACATCGGTGACGACCAGATCGAGATCACCGCACGCGGCTTCGCAAAAGCCGACCACCGTGATCACGCCATCACCCCAATTCGCAATGAGATGGCTGGTGCGCTGCTGGCCAGTGCGCAACGTCGAAAGCTCAGCGCTGAGCAGGTCTTTGCCTTCGTTCGCCGGCGCTGCGGCTTCACGATAGGTGACGACGTTACGAAGTTGCTCAAGCAGTGGCCCAGACAGCGCGCTGTATTGCTGAGCATTGGCCGGCAGGATCGCCACGCCAAGAAAAGCCGCGAGTGCGGCCCAAATTTTCAAGCTACGCATAGGCTATCTCCCCATCCCTCGCGGGATGAGGAGACGCCTTTTCATGCACTCTGACAAGCCGCTTAGTAGCGGTAGTGATCCGGCTTGAACGGACCAGCTTGCGGCACGCCGATATAGTCGGCCTGCTCTTTGCTCATCTTCGTGAGCTTCACGCCAAGCTTTTCGAGGTGAAGCGTCGCGACCTTTTCGTCGAGGTGCTTCGGCAGCGTGTAGACTTGGTTCTTGTAGGCCTTGCCGTTGGTCCAGAGTTCGATCTGCGCCAGCGTTTGGTTGGTGAACGACGCTGACATCACGAAACTCGGGTGACCCGTCGCGTTGCCGAGGTTCACGAGGCGGCCCTCAGAAAGAACGATAATCTTCTTGCCGTCCGGGAATTCCACGTGGTGGACTTGCGGCTTGATCTCGTCCCACTTGAAGTTGCGCAGGCCAGCGATCTGAATCTCGCTGTCGAAGTGGCCGATATTGGCGACGATGGCGTTGTTCTTCATCGCGCGCATGTGGTCGACGGTGAGGACGTCCTTGTTGCCGGTGGCGGTGACGAAAATGTCGGCGTGCGGCGCGGCATCTTCCATCGTCACGACCTGATAGCCTTCCATCGCCGCCTGCAACGCGCAGATCGGATCGACTTCAGTGACCATGACGCGCGCGCCGCCTTGGCGGAGCGACGCGGCCGAGCCTTTGCCGACGTCGCCGTAGCCGGCGACGACCGCAACCTTGCCCGAGAGCATGACGTCAGTGCCGCGGCGGATCGCGTCGACCAGCGATTCACGGCAGCCGTAGAGGTTGTCGAACTTCGACTTCGTGACGCTATCGTTGACGTTGATGGCCGGGAACGGCAGTTCGCCCTTCTTGGCCATTTCATAGAGACGGTGCACGCCAGTGGTGGTTTCTTCCGAAACGCCCTTCACCGCATCGCGGATGGCTGAGTAGAAGCCCGGCTTCTCTTTCAGGTAGCGCTTCATCGTCGCGAACAGCGCTTCTTCTTCTTCGTTCGACGGCTTGTCGAGGATCGAAGCGTCCTTCTCGGCCTTCGGGCCGAGTACGCAAAGCAACGTCGCGTCGCCGCCGTCATCGAGGATCATGTTCGGGTAGCCGCCGTCCGACCATTCGAAGATGCGGTGGGCGTAATCCCAATACTCGAGCAGCGTTTCGCCCTTCGTCGCGAACACCGGCGTGCCCTTCGCGGCGATCGCGGCGGCGGCGTGGTCTTGCGTCGAGAAGATGTTGCACGAGGCCCAACGCACTTCGGCGCCGAGCGCTTGCAGCGTCTCGATCAGCACAGCGGTTTGGATGGTCATGTGCAGCGAACCGGCGATCTTGGCGCCCTTCAGCGGTTGCTTTGCGCCATACTCGGCGCGCACAGCCATGAGGCCGGGCATTTCGGTCTCGGCGATTTCGATTTCCTTGCGGCCAAAGGCAGCGAGGTTGATGTCACGGACGACGTAATCTTTAGCGCTCATCGCGCGCCCTCCTTCGAGAGTTCGCGAGCGTCGTTTTCCAAATGGAAAGCCAACCGAGCCTGGCGGCATAGGCCGTCGCAACGCTCCTCGGGAGGCGGGCGGGATGTAGCAAAGGCGGCGGCGCGAGGCAATTGCGCCACGCCACTGGCTCTATTGCAAAAAATGCAGGTCTATTCCGTGCGTTGGGCGTTGGAACGCAGATCCCAGCGGATCTGGTACGGGGTTTCGCCCTTCCACGCGCCGATATGGATATGCGGATTGCGGCCATAGCCGTTGTTGCCGACCCGGGCGACAACCTGCCCCGCGCGCACCGTGTCGCCGCGCGCGACCTGCAGATCCTGCACGTGCGCGAACAGCACGCGGACGCCGTCAGCGCGCTCAAACAGAATGATGCTAGCAGGCGGACGGCCAAGCTGGCCCGGCTGATTGACCACAGGGTTCACGTTGACGGCGACAACCGTGCCGTCGAACGGCGCGAGCACTTCGGCGTTCCAGCCGTACCAATCCTCGTTGCGCGCGCCGTCGTTGCGAAACGCCGTGACGAAGCCGCTGTCGCCCTGCAAACCACCTTGGATCACGCAATCCGTGCCGAGCGCATCACCAAGATACTCAAGCTCGCCCTCGTAGTGGTCACCGCACGAGAAGTACTCGTTGAAGATGCGGTGGATGGTGACGGTCTCGATCACCTCCGGCGTCACGGCGCGGCCCTGCGCATAAGCGGGCGCGGCGCCCAGGAGGCAAAGCAATGAAACGATGATCGCGCGCATGGCACTCTCCGAGTTCAGCCTCGGTTGGAGCAGCGGCGGCAGGCAAAAACAAGACGGGCCGCCGACGTAAGTCAGCGGCCCGTCGCAGTTTAGAATTGGCGCTTGCTTACGAGCCGCTGGTCCAGCGGTCGAGCATGCGCTTGGCGGCGTCGCGGCCGCCGATGCCGAAGGCGATCGCCACCGCAACCGCCACTGAGCCCAGGATCAGGCCGAAGGCGAGCGCGATGATGTTGTTAGCCAAGCCCATGAAGGACAAGCCAACCGCCGTCGCCAGTGCGATCACGCCCCAGCGCACCATCGTCGAGATGATCTCGGACGACGGCTTGCCTTCGCGGCGCGAAGCTGCAGCGAGGATGTTCGCCAGCAAGATGCCCAGCGCGATGATGATCGCGCCGAAGAGCACGCTGGTGGCGAGCCCGAGGACGCGCGTCAGCATGGCGGCCATCGTATCGAACTGCAGCAGTTCCGCCGCTTCGATCGCGGCGAACAGAACGATGCCGATGAGCACGGCGAGACCGATCATCTTGGACGGCGGGAACTTCGAGAGATTGATGGTGTCGACGCCCGGCGTCAGATCCATCTTCTCACGGCCGACGCGGATCGGTTCGGCATTGGCGATGCCGGCGATGATGTCGTCGAAGCCAATCGATTTCAGACCTTCTTCGATCAGCGTCATCACCCAGCGGCCGATCAGGTAGGCGATGAAGATGATCAGCGCCGCGCCGATGACGCGTGGGATCGTGAGCAGGATGCCGTTGAGCATCGCCGTCGCCGGATCAGAGATGGCCGTGATGTTGAGCGCCTGCAGTGCGGCGATCGACACCGGGATGATGATCAGCGTGAACGCCAAAAGGCCGAGCAAGCGCGCCAGGCCCGGGCCTTTCGGCGTGTGCGTGAGGCCGGCATCGATCAAGCGGCGATCAAGCTCAACCGCTTCAACCGTCGCTTCGACCATGCGCCGGACGATCGTCGCGAGCACAAAACCGATGAAGAAGATGAGCGCGGCGCCGACGATGTTCGGCAGATAAGCCAAGAAGCCGGCGACCATGCCGTTGAGCGGCGCAACCACGGCTTCCATCTCAAGCACGTTGAGCGCGGCGATGAGGCCTAAGAGCCAAACTAGCCAGTAGCCGACTTCGCCGATGCGTTCACCGACATCAACCGTCGGCTTCACGCCTGCACCGCCTGCTCCGTCACGCCGGGAGAAGAAAGGCAAACGATCAACCGCCTTGGCGATCGCCCACTTCACCGCCTTCGCCGCGAAATGCGCGACGACGACAAAAACCAAGGCCAACCCAATCTTGGGCAACCACATCTGCGCCCAAACTTGTGCGCCTGCGTAATCAAATTGCATGAGTCGCCTCCCTCGCCGAGGTGCATTTGAAGATGCACGTACGATCAACGTAACGCACGCGATTCATAGGATTTGCGCGCTTTAGGCGTGCATATCCTTTGCTGCATCCGCGAGATATTCGCGCGGCAGGCGCCGCGCGTGCGCTCAGTTCAACGCGGCGGGGAATGTCGGAAGCGAATTGAAGTCTTCCAGCACGTGCTGACGGATCACACGCGCGCCGGTTTCGGTGGCGATGCGCTCAACTGCTTCCTGCGACGCAAGCGTTTGGGCGCGATCGGTGTTGAAGCTCGGCACCAGATGGCGCTCGCGGCTTTCGGCGAGGTGGAACATGTCGCCCGTCAGCAGCACCGGCCCTGCGTTCGGCAAGCGGACCAGAAGCACCGTGTGGCCAGGCGTGTGACCCGGCGTCTGAATGATGGTGACCGAGCCGTCGCCGAAGACGTCGTATTGCGCATCGCCCTCAATCAGCCGCGTCTGCGCGTTTTCGAGTTGCGAATAGCCGGCGAACGCTTGGCCGGTGCGGGCTTCATCGCTGAACATGTAGTTGCGCTCATCGACATCGGCGATCCAGGTGGACTGGGCGAAGAGATTGCCGTTGCCGGTGTGGTCGCCGTGCTGGTGCGAAAACGAGAGGAACTCGATGTCAGCCGGTGTGAGGTTGAGCTGTGCCAGTTGCGCTTCGAGCGTCGTCGTCAGCGTGACGGACGCGCCCATTTGCGGAATCTCCATGCGCCCGCCAGGCATCGCGGCGATTGCGTCCGGAAAGCCGGTGTCCCAGATCAAATCACCGCTCGGGTGGCGGATTAGATAGCACGGCACAACCAGCTCGCGTGATTGGCCGTTCATCGAGCCATCGTCAGCAAACATGCCGACATCGCCGAAGCTCGCGCGGCCGCAATCCATCGCATAAAGCTCAACTGCGGGCGCTTGTGCCTGCTCTGTTGATTGACCGCACGCCGCAAGCATCGCCAAAGCGGCGACGGACAACATCAGCTTCTTCATGGATCGCGTCCTCCCTGCCGCCGTTCAACCGCCGGAGCCGCCGAAACGCAAGCGCAGAATGAGAATCGTGATCACGAGGACGAGACAGACCGCGTTCGCCAGCGTCACAGGCCATGAGCCGCTCAGCGCGCCATACGTGGTCCAGCACAAAAACCCAATCGTCGTCACCGCATACATGCGAAGCGAGACGCTGGATGCGTCTCGCTCCTTCATGATTTTCACAATCTGTGGAATGAAGCTGGCCATCGAGCACAGGCCGGCGATGACGCCGAATGTGTTGATGAGCCAATCGGGCGCCATCAGGCGCGTTTGATGACGCGCACAATGAGCAACAACACCACCGCGCCGATGAAAGCGGTGAAGATGGTATTGATGATGCCGGCGCCGATGGCGATGCCCATCACGCCAAACAACCAGCCGCCAAGGAACGCGCCGATAATGCCGACGATGATGTTGCCGATCAGGCCAAAGCCGAAGCCGCGCACGACAATGCCCGCGAGCCAGCCGGCGACAGCGCCAACAAGTATCCAGATGAGAATGGTTTCAACCGCCATGGAATGTCCTCCGTTGGCGGCTCAACGCGCGCGGTAACCCCAGGTTCCCGACTGGAACTCAAAGCGCGGCCAGCAAATCCGCTCAAGCGCCGGCGATAACTGCGCGGCACTGAGCGAGACGCTCGCCGCTCAAATCCGCCGCCAATTCCAGACGCTGCTGAGCGTACGTGCCTTGCCCTGTCGGCATGTAGCGGAAGGTGCGTTCCGTTTCGCCGTCACGGACAACGTATGCGATCTCCAGCTCGGAGTTGCCGATCTCACCGCCTTCACGGCGGATCAGAACCATCCCGTTGCGGATGCCCGCGGCATAGGCGGGGAGTGCGGGATCGACGCCGGCAATGATGTCGTTGTTCGCTTGAGTCGCCTCGATATCGAAGCCGCGATGGAAGTTCGCCACATCGCGCGTAACGATCCGGCCACACGGCGCCAGCAGATTCTCGGGCAGCAAGATCAGTTCACCCTGGTCGATGTGCGTTGCGATGTCAGCAGCCACGTCGAGGCCCGCGCTTTCGGCGGACTGCCTGAACACCTCGACAGCGTATTTGTCACCCCGCCCGGCGCGGCGGCGCATATCGAGCACCAGTTCGTCGAAGCTGCGATTGCTCACGCGTAAGCGCTCATTCCAGATCATCGCCAGGAAACGGCCCCGGAAATACGGCTGCCGCTGCGTGTCGCGATCATTCCAGAAGTTCGCGAGGATGTGGGAATTCGGCGCCGTGCGCACCGGTGAGCGCGCATAGTCACGCAACGCGTCGTTGAGATCAGCTGCGTATTGTTCAACGGTCCATTGGCCGCCACGCACCATGAGGCGCGCGGTGTAGAATTCGGTGAAGCCTTCCGAGACCCAGTATTGTAGCGCTTGGTCGTCATTCGGTAGCCCGCCAACTTGCGGCGAAACCCAGGTGTGGAAGCTCTCATGCGCGAGCGTGCGCGAAATCGCGCCAAGCTCGGCATTCGGCGTCGCGAAGAAGGCGAACGCATCGTCCAGGCCGGTGCCGCCGATGGACAGCCAGCCTTCCGGACCTTCGAGATAGAGCACCGTGACAAGGTATGGCGCCGCCTCGTCGCTCCAGAATCCACGTTGGCTGGAGATGATGTTGGCGGCGCGATTGAGGAAGTCTTCGTCGCTGAAGCTCCATTGCCCACGAATGGCGACGCGAACCTTTGAGACGCGGTCGCGCAAGATGCGGAAGTCACCGGCAACAACGATGCTCTGCCAAACTTCGTTCAAAGTGAGCTCATCGTGTTCGAAGTCCGAGGCGTAGCTCCAGCCACGCGGAAGATTGCGAACCGTGAAGCGCACGCGTGTCTCTGGCGGCGGCGCATCGGGCGTGACCATGAACGCGTTGCCGATGAGGTGGAAATACGTCGGCTGAATCGTCGGACGATAGACATTGCCGATCTCCGCACGCGGCACGCCGTCCCAATCCTGGATGATGCGATAGCGCAGATGGATGCGGGCGTTGGGGCGATGGGTCAGCACACGCTGATGCGGCGAGGCGCCCTGGCGCATAGCGGAGGCGCCCGAGACAATCTCCAGCTCCTGGACACTGCGCCACAGGTCTTCTTGGCCGCCCCAGCTATCCGGCAGGCGCACATCGCTCTCGCCGTCAGCTTCGCCGCGGAAGCGGAGGTCGATCTGCACGGCGCGGAGCGCGCCCTCCTCCATGATCGGCGTCAGCGTGTAGTCGATGCGCGGGGGTGCTGCGGCGCCCACGCAAAAGAACACCGCCCCGGCGGCGACAATGGCTTGGACGATCGAACGCATGACTTCCCCGCTTAGTGCTTCAGCGGACAGATGCAGAGATTGCGGCAAAGACGGGGCAAACGCCCAGGCGCTATTCTTCTTCGTGGAATTTCGCCGTGATCAGCGCCTCGACCGCCGCCATCGCCTCTTCGGCCTGCGGCCCGCGCGTCTCGATCTCGACTTCGTCGCCAATCCCGGCGCCCAGCATCATCAGGTCCATGAGCGAGCGGGCGTCGGCCTCGTCGCTCTCCTTGCGGACGCTGATGCGGGTGTTGTCGTAGCCGAGAGCGAGTTCAGCCAGCTTGCGCGACGCACGCGCATGCAAGCCCTTCTTGTTCACGATCGTAAGCGTGCGCGTGATGCTCATGGCCCCGCCCGTGTCTGACGGCCTGACTTAGGCCGCGCCGCCGGCGAGCTCCACCGAGGCGACTCGAATATAGCGCCGTCCGGCGTCCTGCGCAGCAAGAGCCGCTTCCGGCAGACTTACCTTGTCGCGCACTTCGGCGAGCTTGATCAGCATCGGAAGATTCACGCCCGCAATCACTTCGGTTTTCACCTGGTTGATCACAGAGATGGCGAGGTTCGAGGGCGTGCCGCCAAACATGTCTGTGAGGATGACGACGCCGTCGCCCTTATCAACGGTGCGGACCGCGTCGATGATATCGGCGCGGCGCTCTTCCATGTTGTCATTGGGGCCGATGGCGATGGCGCGCATCTGATCCTGTGGGCCGAGAACGTGTTCCGCAGCCGCGACGAACTCATCCGCCAAGCGACCGTGGGACACAACCACGATGCCGATCATTCTATACTACTCCCGCCACCCGCCAGAGGGCCTGGATAAGGGCTGCTACATAGGCCGTTGCGCGTGCGGGAGAAAGCGAAAGCCGCACCGCGATTACAGTTTTCGACCAGCGGCTTAATGCGCCACCGGCAATTCTACGATCAGGCGAGCGCCGCCGCTCTCTCCCCGGCCCAGGCCGTCTATGTTCTGGGCATAGATGCGGCCGCCGACCGAGCTGACGATCTGGCGAGCAATCGAGAGGCCAAGCCCCGAATTGCCGCCAAAAGCCGCGCCCTTGGGGCGCTGCGTATAGAAGCGCTCGAAAATGGTCTCGAGGTTCTCGGGCGGAATACCCGGGCCCTGATCTTCCACCGCTGCGCGGATGACAGCGCCGTCCCGCGCGGCCGAAACCGTGACAACGCCGCCCTGCGGGCTGAACGAGCGGGCATTGTCGATCAGGTTGCGGAAGACTTGGCCGAGCGGCCCTGCCTGCCCCATGACAAACAGTCCCTCGGGCTTAGGACCCTTGAACTCGAAGCTCACCGCCGCCGGCTCGTCCGGCGTTTGGTAGGCGCGCGTGAGTTCGAACAGCAGCGAGCCGACGTCGATGCGCTGGACGTCGAGCTTCGCGGTCTCCGCTTCGATGCGGCTCGCGCGTGCGATGTCGGTGATGAGGCGATCGAGCCGCTGCACGTCCTGCGCTACGATTGAGAGCATTTGCGCCTGCTGTTCCGGCGAGGACGCGGAGCGTGCCGACGCCACCGCGGATTGGATGGACGCAAGCGGGTTCTTGATCTCGTGGCTGACGTCCGCGGCGAAGCGCGAATTGGCCTCGATGCGATCCGCAAGCGCGCCCGTCATTGCTTCGAGCGAATGCGCTAGCGCGCCAATTTCGTCCTTACGTCTCGAAATGTCGGGGATCGAAAGCCGCGTCGCGCCGGTCAAACGCAGCGAATCCGCCTCGCCCGCGAGCTTGCGCAGCGGACGGGCGATGAACAGCGCCAACAACAAGGACGACAGGAAGATCGCGATCGTCGCGCCGATCATGAACGGGATCATGCCGGCGCGCTCGGCCACCAGGATGCGCTCAACGTCGGCGCTTTCAGTGGTGACAGTGCCGATCACCTGCTGCACGCGCCGGAACGGCACGGTGACCGAAACCACGCGTTCGCCGCGCTCATTCAGGCGCTCGCCATAGACGATCTCGCCACGCATGGCGCGGCTTTGCTCTTCTTCAAGCGTTGTCGTCGCGTGCCACGGCGTCAGGCGCAAATACTCGACCTGCCTCGCCGCCCGCTCCAGCCTCTCGGCGATTGATTGATCATCTGCGATCGGTGTTTCGCGGATCTCGTCATAGATGACGTCACTGTCGGCGACGATCGCGCCATCGGCGTCGAACACGCGCACCCGCGGACGCCCAACATTTGTCCGCGCGCCTTCGGTGATCGGCGGCAAGATCCGCAGCAGCACCATGCGCAGATTGGTGACGTTGATGTACGGGTACGGATCGCCCTCAACCGTGCCGGTCTCGATCAGCAGATTGGTGATCAACTCGCCCTGCGTGCGCAGGTTGCGGAACTGCGCTTCGGTCAAACCTGCGCGCATCTCCGTCAGCAGCAGCACCCCGAAAATCAGGAATGCGAGGCCGACGAAATTCCAAATAAAGATGATCCGCGCGATGCGGGACCGCAGAAGCGCGCGGAACGTGCCGTCAGGCTTCGTTGTACCTGTAGCCGACGCCATAGAGGGTTTCGATCGCGTCGAAGTCGCCGTCGATGTCTCGGAACTTCTTGCGGAGCCGCTTGATGTGGCTGTCGATTGTTCTGTCGTCGACATAGACCTGATCGTCATAGGCAGCGTCCATCAGCTGATCGCGGCTTTTGACGTAGCCGGGACGCTGCGCGAGCGCTTGCAGGATAAGAAACTCGGTGACCGTGAGGCGGACTTGTTCGCCCTTCCACGTACAGGCGTGGCGGTTCGGATCAAGCGTGAGTTCGCCGCGGACGATAGGCTTTTTGTCAGTGGCCGCCTCCGCTCCCGGCACGCCGGCGCGCGTGCGGCGCAGCAGCGCCTTCACCCGCTCGCTGAGCAGGCGCTGGGAGAATGGCTTTTTGATGTAGTCGTCGGCGCCGACATTGAAGCCCACGACCTCGTCCATCTCGTCGTCCTTCGACGTAAGGAAGATGACCGGTAGGTTCGAGGCTTGGCGCAGGCGGCGGAGCACTTCGACGCCGTCCATACGCGGCATCTTGATATCGAGGATGGCGATGTCCGGCGGCGTTTCAGAGATCGCGGCAAGCGCGGTCGCGCCGTCGGTATAGGTCCGCACGGTGTAGCCCTCGCCCTCAAAGAGGACTTTCAGGGAGGCGAGGATGTTCTCGTCGTCGTCGACAAGGGCGATGGTCGGCATGGGAGGGTCGCGAATCCTGACTTTACCGTAATGAACTGGTACGCGCCTTCTTAGCCGTCAATGGCCGCAGACGCCAGCGCGCGTCTTTCACGGGCTTGTGTGCGGGCGCAGGCGGCCTCAGGCGCGAGAAACGGCGGAAATGTGGATTCAGCCGCTGCCGAAATGGGTTGCGCGCCCCTCAGTGCGCGGCGCCCCATGTCGCGCCAGCTTTTGCTTCTACCGTCAACGGAACCGTGAGGATAGCGGCCGGCTCCGGCGCTGTCTCCATCACGTCCTTCGCCAGCTTGCAGAGTTTCTCCGCCTCTTCTTTCGGCGCTTCGAACACCAGTTCGTCGTGCACCTGCAGCAGCATGCGCGACTTGAGCTTGGCTTTCGCCAGCGCCGGCGGCAAGCGCACCATGGCGCGGCGGATGATGTCGGCGGCGGCGCCTTGCAGCGGCGCGTTGATCGATTGCCGCTCACCGAACGCGCGCTCGCTCGCGTTCTTGGACTGAATGCCTTTGACCCAAATGCGGCGGCCGAAGATGGTTTTCACATAGCCGTTGGCGCGCGCGTAGGTCTTCGTCTCTTCCATGTAGTCGCGGATGCCGGGGAAGCGCTCGAAGTACTTCTTGATGTACGCCGCCGCCTCTTCGCGCGCGATGCCGAGGTTGCGCGCAAGGCCAAAGGCGCTGATGCCGTAAATGATGCCAAAATTGATCGCCTTGGCGTTCGCGCGAATTTCCTTTGGCATGCCTTCGACGGGAACGCCGAACATCTCCGACGCCGTGCGCGCGTGAATGTCGATGCCATCGGCGAAAGCTTGCTTCAGCTGCGGAATGTCCGCGACGTGCGCCAGCAGCCGCAACTCAATCTGCGAATAATCGGCCGAGACCAGTACATTACCCTTCTCCGCGATGAACGCCTCGCGGATGCGGCGCCCCTCTTCGGTGCGGATCGGGATGTTCTGCAAGTTCGGATCGTTCGACGCGAGCCGCCCCGTCGTGCTGGCCGCGAGCGCGTAAGTCGTATGCACGCGCCGCGTTTCCGGATTCACCGCCGCCTGCAGCGCTTCAGTATAAGTAGAGCGCAGCTTCGAGAGCTGGCGCCATTCGAGCACTTTGGCCGGAAGATCGTGCTGCTCCGCTAGATCTTCGAGGATCGACGCATCCGTGGACCACGCGCCAGTCTTGGTTTTGCTGCCGCCTGGAAGCTTCAGCTCATCGAACAAAATCTCGCCCAGCTGCTTCGGCGAGCCGAGATTGAACTCTTTGTTCGCGAGACCGTATGCCTCCGCCTCGTACTGCAGCATACGCTGCGCAAAATCGCCCGAGAGCCGCGAGAGCATTTGCGGATCAATCTTGACCCCTTCGCGCTCCATCGCCGTAAGGATCGCGGGAAGCGGCCGCTCCAGCGTCTCATACACGGTGACGAGGCGATTGCTGGCGAGTTCTGGCGCAAGCTTGCGATGCAAACGCAGCGCCGCGTCGGCATATTCGCACGAGTACGCCGCCGCGCGCTCGATCGGCGCCAAGTCGAAGCTTTGCTGAGCTTTGCCCTTGCCGACGACATCGCTGTAAGGCGTCAACGTGTGGCCGATGTGCTTTTCTATCAGCGAAATCTTGTCGTGATCGTCGAGCCCGCCGAACAGCGTGTACGAGGCCAGCATTGGATCATCATAGGGCGCGAGCGTGATCTTGTGCTTCGTGAGGAGCGCAATGTCCCACTTGATGTTGAGGCCGACCTTGGTGACCGAAGCGTCTTCAAGCAACGGCTGCAGCGCCGCCAACGCCGCACTCAGCCCAATCTGTGTTCCAGTGTCCGGCGCGCTCTTCTCTGACGGCGCTTCCGAAGCGAACAATTCGCCCGCGCGCGACTCCGCGCCCTTGTGCTGCAGCGGGATGTAGATCGCGTCATTCGGCGCGATGGAAAGGGATATACCCACGAGCTCGGCGCGCACCGCGTCGAACGAATCCGCCTCGGTATCGATGCCGACGGCGCCGGCGAGTTTGGCGCGGCGAACGTAGTCTTCAAGCGCCGGCAGATCGCGGACGATTTTGTAGTCGTCGCGCTTGAACTCGCGTTCGATCGGCTCGATCACCGGCCCCGAGCGCGCGCCATCATCGGCATGCGCCGGCGCGGGCGGCGGCGCGGCGCTGGCGTAACTCGCAACGATCTGAACGCCCTTCTCCTTGGCGAAGTGCTCGCGCACGCGGCGGCCAAGCGTGCGGAACTCCATCGCGTCGATGAATTGCAGCAGCATCGCAGGATCAGGCTCGCGCAGCGCGAACGTTTCCCACTTCTCTTCGACCTCGACGTCATCCTTGAGCGTGACGAGCTGGCGCGACAGGCGGATTTGATCGGCGAAGTTGATCAGCGTTTCGCGACGCTTCTGTTGTTTGATTTCGTTGGCGCGTTCGAGGATCGCGTCGAGCGAACCGAAGGTCGTGAGCAGTTCGGCGGCGGTCTTGGGCCCAATGCCCGGAGCGCCGGGAACGTTGTCGGTCGAGTCGCCGATCAACGCTTGCGCGTCGATCACGCGGTCCGGACCGACACCGAACTTCTCCATCACAGCATCGGTGCCGAGAATGCGGTTCTTCATCGGATCGTAGAGTTGCACCACGCCCTCAACGATCAGCTGCATCAAATCCTTGTCCGACGACACAATGCGCACACTGGCGCCGCTCGCCGCCGCTTGGCGCGCATAGGTCGCGATCAAATCGTCCGCCTCGAAGCCCCCCATCTCGATGCACGGCAGATTGAACGCGCGCGTGGCGTCACGGATCAGCGGAAATTGCGGAACGAGATCTTCCGGCGCCGGCGGCCGATGCGCTTTGTATTCCGGATAGAGCTTGTTGCGGAACGTGACTTCGCTTTTGTCGAAAATCACCGCGAGGTGCGTCGGCGCCTCTGCGCCTTTCATCTCCTCAAGGAACTTCCACAACATGTTGCAGAAGCCGGCAACAGCGCCGACGCTCAAGCCATCGCTCGCACGCGTCAGCGGCGGCAGCGCATGATACGCGCGGAAAATGTAAGCCGAGCCGTCGATGAGGTAGAGGCGCGGGGCGTCTTTCTTGGCCACTCGGACTATCCTAGCTGGCCGCGTACTGCGGCGCGGAACAATGCGTTGCTGCGTTCGACCAACACGGGATCAGGCGACGGCACGGGGCCCTTCGCCTGCATGCCCCACGCGGCCTGCTCTTCTATATAGGCGTCAAGCGCCGCGATTCGCGCGCCCTCACCGACTTCGCTCGACGCCATTTTCGCACGGCGAAGCTGTTCCAGCGCCTCTGCTGCGTCCGGCGGCAACGAAACACCGGCCAAAAGCCCAGGCAAATCCATCGGCGGCGCGTCGCCACGTTCACGCAGCCATTGCAGCGCGATCGCCGGTCGGACGGCGTAGAAATACTTCTTCAGGTTCACGATAGCGCGGCCAGCAATGTGCCTGCCGCGCTGCGTCGCCAGCAGGCCGTAATAATGGTGCGCGTCCGCGTACGTGCTGCGCCAAGCGCGCGCGATCGGCGTCAACGCCGCGATGAAAGCGCTGTCAGCACGATAGACCAACGGCGACGCCAGCCACTCATGGATCACGCTATTGCCTTTGATCATCAGGCGGATGGCCTTGGATAAATCCCAGCCATTGACGTCCATCAGATCGACAAGCGGCGTTTCGATCACATCGCGCGGCGTGAACAGCGAGAGATACGCGTCCTCCTCACGCACATAGAGAAAGCGCGCGTCGAAATCCGAGTCCGGCGAATGAAAGCCCCAAGCGCGGCTGCCGCTCTCCACCGCCAGCAGAATGCGCACGCCCTCAATGCGCTCGATCTCATCGAGGCGGCGTTGGACTTCCTTGCGTGGCTCTTCGGGCAGCGCGTCTTGCATGCGCCTATCTAGGCGCTCGCAGCGCGCGGGTCAGCCCTTACCCGGCGAACAGTTTGTTGTAATCCGGCGGGCTGCCGCGGCGTTGCCACAGGGCGTCTGAATCGCCGTCGCGCAGCAAATCCTCCGCCGCCTCACGGGCAGCAGCCATGGCGACGTTGAAGAGACCTGTTGCCGCGCTCAAACGGCGCACGCCGAGTTCGCGCAATTTCGCAGCCGGCGGCGCACCGGGGCGCGCCATGACGTTGAGCGGCAGGTTCGTGCCTTGCACGACAGCGCTGATCTGCTCGGCGTCAGCGATGCCAGGTACGAACAGACCGCTGCCCCCCGCACGCTCGATCGCGGCGGCGCGGCGCAGCGCTTCCTCAATCGCCTGCTCAGGCGGAACAAGTTGTTTGAGGATCACATCGGTGCGCGCATTGATGAAGAGGTTGACGCCCTTCTTCTCAGCGGCGGCGCGAATGGCTTCGATCTTCCGCAGATGCAGCTCGTGCGGCCACTTGCCGTCTTCGAGATTGATGCCGACCGCGCCGGCGTCGATCAGCTTCGCGACATTTTCCGCTGCCTGCTTCGGATCGTCGGAATAGCCGCCCTCCGCGTCGCACGTGATCGGAATGTTCACAGCCCGCGCCGTCGCTTCAACGACCGCGATCAGATTTGAGATCGGGAAGTGATGCCCATCTGCATAACCCTGCGCCCACGCGACGGCGGCGCTCGAAGTGGCGATCGCTTTGGCGCCCGCGTCTTGCACGATGCGCGCTGACGCTGCGTCCCACGCGTTGGGGAGTATCAAAAGTTCTTCATGCAGCTTGTGGAGTGTTGCGGCGTTTTCTGCGGACATTTCGCGTATCTCCTCGATCATTGCGTTATAGCACGATCCACACGAACACCCTGCCGTTTTCGGACTTCCACCTTTTCTTTTTCGCGCACGCTTGCGTGAGCCGCGAAGCACTCCAATCTAATCTGGTTCGGAGGATTTCATGTTCGACCATCTCTCGCTTGGCGTGCGCGATCTGGAAGCGGCGGCGCAATTCTATGACGCGCTGTTCGCGCCGCTCGGCCACTCGCAAACCTGGTCGAAGGAAAATGAACTTGCGTACGGCCGCGATGGCACGCGCTTGTTCTGGCTCTACCCAGCTGACGGCGATCGCATCGCCGGCTTGGGTGCGCACATCGCCTTCCGCGCAACCTCAGAGCAGGAAGTGGACGACGCTTACCTGGCCGCATTGACCCACGGCGCGACCACGGTGCGCGCAGCTGGCCTGCATCTCGATATCGGTCCGGACTATTACGGCGCCATCGTGCTCGATCCCGATGGCAACAAGATCGAGATCGTCGTCGGCGCGATGCACTAGGCTAATGAGCCGCCCTGCGTCGCCGCGCCAAAAGACATCACCGCCCACAACAGGACAAAGCCGAACACGACTCCAACGCCGTTGAGCGCGGCTGCGCCCATGAGGCGGCGGATCGCTAGCTGCGATGGCGCCTTTTCGCGCCATGCCCGGTAGATGAGAAGCCCACTGTAGATCAGCGCCGACAACCAAGACCCGATGACGACGCCGAACCCCGCCGATGGGACGGCGAGAAAAAGCACGGTAGCGAAAATAAAGACTGGAACGCTGAACAGCCACGTCAGAACCGCCACAATCAGCAGCCAGAACCTCTGCACGTCCTGGGGCGGGGCGACACTCATGCGTGACCCTTAGTGATCTTCGCCCGCGCCATGAGCGAGCACGAAGCGGCGATCGCAGTAGCCGCACTCAACGAAGTTCTCTTCGCCCATATCGTAATAGACGACCGGGTGCCCCAACGCGCCACCGCCGCCATCGCACTTCACGCGGCGCAAGGTCACTTCGATCACCTCCGGCGCGGGGATCGCATCGGGATCGCCCGGGGTCGAAGCGTCGGTTCTCGGATTGTCGTGAAGTTTCGCCATTTCTGGTCGCGGCCTAGGGTTGAAGCGGATAAAGCGCGCTCGTAACTAGAGCGCATCGCGCGCCCGCGCAATGCGGGGACCCCTGAGTATTCCATGCCGACAGCACAAACGCCGCCCGAGTTCGCTATCGAGGCGCGCGGCCTCGATAAAACCTATCGCGCCCAAGGCAAGGGCGCGGCCGTCCATGCGCTGAAGGCGATCGATCTCGCAATCCCGCGCGGCTCGTTCTTCGGCCTGCTCGGCCCAAACGGCGCCGGCAAATCGACCTTCATCAACATTCTGGGCGGTCTCGTCGTGAAGAGCGGCGGGACCGCTTCGATTTGGGGCCACGATATCGATGCCGATCCGATGAACGCGCGCGGCGCCATCGGCATCGTGCCGCAAGAACTGAACATGGACCCCTTCTTCTCCCCCGCCGAGGCGCTGGAGATTCAAGCGGGCTATTACGGTGTGCCGAAGAGTGAGCGCCGCACGGAAGAAATCCTTCGCGCTGTCGGCCTCTGGGACAAACGCGATGCGTACGCGCGCACACTCTCGGGCGGCATGAAGCGGCGGCTGCTTGTGGCGAAGGCGATGGTGCACGGCCCGCCAGTGCTAGTGCTGGACGAACCGACCGCCGGCGTCGACGTCGAACTGCGCCGCCAGCTTTGGGACTATGTGCGCTCGTTGCACGCCAGCGGCGTCACCATCGTGCTGACGACGCACTATCTCGAAGAAGCGCAAGAGCTCTGCGACACGATCGCCATTATCAACCACGGCAACGTCATCGCCTGCGAGCCAACGTCAAAACTGATCTCGCGCCTGGATCAGAAGACATTGGTGGTGACGCCGCAATCGCCGATCACGCCGCCGCTCAAGGGCTTCGAAGAAATCACCTTCGCGATGAAGAACACCGGCGCGTTCGCCCTGACCTATCGCACCAGCGAACACACAGTCGAAGAACTCCTCGATCGCGTCCGCGCCGCCGGCGTCACGATCAAAGACCTGTCGATCCAAGAACCAGATTTGGAAGATGTGTTCGTGGAGCTGACGGCATGACACCCTCCTCTCATTCCGGACGCGCGGAGCGCGATCCGGAACCCAGAGCAACCGTCACGTCGCTGGCTCTGGGTTCCGGGTTCTTCGCTGCGCGAAGCCCCGGAATGAGAGAAGTTTGGGAGATGGCGTGATGAAGTACGTAAACCTCGGCCGCTCCGGCCTCAAAGTTTCGCGCATCTGCCTCGGCACGATGGCGTATGCGAACGGCGCCGGCGGCGCGCATCCCTGGGCGCTGAGCGAAGAAGCGTCGCAACCGTTTTATAAACGCGCCTTCGAAGCCGGTATCAATTTCTACGACACCGCCAACGTCTATTCCTTCGGCACCAGCGAGGAATTCCTCGGCCGCGCCATCAAGAAGTACGCCAAGCGCGACGAAGTCGTGATCGCCACCAAGGTGCACGGCGAAATGCGGCCGGGCGATCCGAACGGCAAAGGCCTTTCGCGCAAAGCTATCCTCGGTGAAATCGATAACAGCCTGAAGCGCCTCGGCACCGATTACGTCGATCTCTACCAGATTCACCGCCTCGATCCCGAAACACCGATCGAGGAAACGCTCGAAGCGCTGCATGATGTCGTGAAGAGCGGCAAGGCGCGCTACATCGGCGCCTCATCCATGTATGCGTGGCAATTCATGCAGGCGCTGGCGCTGCAAAGCGCCAACAACTGGTCGCGCTTCATCTCGATGCAAAACCATTTGAACCTGCTCTACCGCGAAGAAGAGCGCGAGATGCTGCCCCTCTGCCGCAACCAAGGCATTGGCGTCATCCCGTGGTCGCCGTTAGCGCGCGGCCGCCTAGCGCGCGGCGCGGACGAAAAGACCGAACGCAGTGAAACCGACAAGTTCGGCGCCTACCTCTATCGCAAAACGGTTGAAGCCGACCGCGCTGTCATCGAGCGCGTCGGAGAGATCGCGGCAGCCCGCAACTTGCCGCGCGCACAAGTCGCTCTCGCCTGGCACTTCTCGAAGCCGGAAGTCACCGCACCTATCGTGGGCGCGACAAAGATCGAACAATTGGAAGACGCCATCGCCGCCGTCGATGTCTCGCTCAGCGCTGAAGACGTGAAGCGCCTGGAAGAACCCTACATCCCCCACCCTGTCGCCGGATTTGTCTGAGGGCCGAACTCATGTGCCGCAACATCAAGACGCTGTTCAATTTCGATCCGCCCGCGACGGACAAGGAAATCCGCGACGCGTCGCTGCAATTCGTCCGCAAGCTCTCCGGCTACAACGCGCCGTCGAAGGCCAACGAAGAAGCGTTCAACGCCGCCATCGAGGAAGTATTCGAAGCCGCCAAGCGCATGCTGACTTCGCTTGAGACCAACGCGCCGCCGAAGGATCGCGAAGTGGAAGCCACGAAAGCCAAGGCGCGTTCGGCCGAGCGCTTCGGCAAGCCAGCGGAGGCGTGACATGCCCTACGTCAACATCAAGATCACCAAGACCGGCGCCACCGCCGAACAGAAGGCCGAGCTGATCAAAGGCGCCACCGAGCTGCTGCAGCGCGTGCTCAACAAGAACCCAGCGACCACCGTCGTCGTCATTGAAGAAGTCGAGACCGACAATTGGGGCGTCGGCGGCGAAACCGTCACTGCGCGGAACGCCAAGGCGAAGACATGAACGCGCCGACGCTCGCCTTCTACATCGCGCTTTCGACTGTTGGCGGCATCCTCATTCCGATCATGGCCGCGCTCTCGGGCGCTTTGGGCCGCACGCTCGACAATCCCTGGATCGCCGCCACCATCGTCTCAGGCGGCGGCTTCGTCGTCGTGCTCGCCTTCGCGCTGCTCAGCGGCAGCATGAGCGTTTCTTGGGAGTCCCTCCAGCTGGCACGGCCGCTGCAATTGCTCGCCGGCGCCGGCTTTGCGTTTTACCTGCTCTCGATCACCTGGGTCGGCCCGCGCTTCGGCATTGGCAACGCCGTCATGTTCGTGCTGGCCGGGCAGATCGTCTCGTCAGCGCTGATCGATCACTTCGGATTATTCGGTGCGCCGAAAAAGCCAATCGACGCCCTGCGCGCATTGGGCCTTGTGGTGATGGCGACAGGCATCGCCATCGCACAGATCGCGGCCAACAACGCTAAGCCGACAGCCTAGGCCAAACATCAAACGCGACATACGCGAGCGGAACGAGCGCAGCTGCATCCACGACCGCAATCGTGCGCAAGCGTTTTGGCGCACCCGCCAACACATAAGCAATCAAGAAACCGATCACGCTGATCGAAGTCACCAGCAACGCGGCAACACGCGCCTCGGCGTTGAACGCGGCAAGCACGCAAACACTCGCCACCGCCAGAAACAACACACCGCGATGCGTGAGGATAAGCCCCAACGGCCCGCCGTCATCGACGCCGTACATGCGCTTACGCATCGGCGCGGAGAATGTCGCGAGCGCCGGCGGCGTGTGCACCAGCACAAGCGCCAACCAAGCAAGCGCCACCAGCATGGCTTAAGCCGGACGTTCCGCCAGCACGCTCACAGCAAGCAAGCGCGAACCGTCTGGCGAGCAGCGCTCGTCAACGATGCGCCAGCCTTGCGACTTGAGCAAAGCCGTCGCGTGACTGATCCGCTCCATGCCGCGCGCGGCGCCGGCGAAATTTGTCGGCTTATCCAAGTCCGAAGCGCGCTGCGTGATCACCAAGCGGCCGCCTGGCGCCAGCACGCGCGCCACCTCGCGCAACGCGCGAGCCGGGTCGGGCCAGAATTGAAAACTGTTCACCGCGAACGCGCGATCGAACATGCAGTCGCGGAACGGCAAGTCCGCCACTTCGGCGCGCATGATGACGGCGCGGCCCTCAAGGCACGCGCCGTGGACGGCGTGCGCCGCATAGTGCGTCGCGGTCGCGGATTGATCGATGCCAGCGGCGAACCCTTCGCGTCCTACCCGCTTTAGCGCGCCACGCACGCCCATGCCCGGGCCGCAACCGAGGTCGATGACAGAATCGCCCAAACGCGGCGCGAGCAGATCGAGCGCCGCCTTGTTCTGGCGCTCATTCTTCAACGCCATCGCCGTGAGGGCGGCGCCCCCTAACAAGCCGCGCGGGTCCCCCCATATGCAGTCCAAGCCGTTGCAGCGCTCGCCGGACTCTCCAGCCGCCATTGACGCACGCATGCCGCTCTCCCAAAATGACAACTTAGCTGTCAAATATGACAAGTAGGTTGTCAAGTGAAAAAGCCCCAACAAGCCTCGGCCGAGGACGTTTTGGATCTCTCGGTCGCGGTGATTGAATTTTACTTCCGCATCGAGGCGATCACGGAGGCGCTGGCCGGCTTCGCGACCGCGGGCGGCGAATGGGGCACCTTGCGCTCACTTGTAAAAGACGGACCGCAAACCGTGCCTGATATGGCGCGCTCCAAGCCGGTGTCGCGCCAGCACTGCCAAACCATCGTCAATGCGCTCGAGGCGCAGGGTTTGGTGGAGTTTGTCGACAACCCCAAACACAAGCGGTCGAAGCTCGTGCAGGTCACCAAGAAGGGGCGCGCGCGCTTTCAATCCATGCGCAAGCAATTCCTAACGGCCGCCGGCGCCTATGCGCCACTGTTCACCGCGACAGAAGTCGCGACGGCGACCGACGTTTGCCGCCGTGCGCGCGACATGATCGAAGTCTGATCATCCGCCGATATTGGCCGCCAGGAAGCGATCGATCTCCTCCAGCAAACGCTGGCGGTTCGGCTCTTCCCACGCGTTCCAGTAGTGCCCCTCGTCTTCGAAATCGATGTACTCGACCTGCTTGCCCGCACGGCGCAGCGCGTCGCGCATCGCTTCCGATTGCTCGACGCGCACAATGCCGTCGCGGCGGCCATGGATGAGCAGCACCGGCGCACGGAAATTCTCCGCGTGACGCGCGGGTGAAACCGCCAGCAGCGCGTCGCGATCGCGATTGGGATCGCCTGCCACCTGGACCCAATAGGCATAACCCATCGAGCCGCGCCCTTGCTGCATGCGCTCTTCGTCAAGCATCTGCACGAGATCGGCATCGCCAGCGAACGAGATCACGCAGCGATAAAGCTCCGGCGTAAACGCGCCACCAGCAAGCGCGACATAGCCACCGTAAGAGCCGCCAAAGATGCAGATGTTCTGCGAACCGGCCGCGCCCGTTTGGATGAGATGCCGCACGCCGTCGGTGACGTCGTCCTGCATGCGCAATCCCCACTGGCGATGGCCAGCCTGCGCAAACGTTCGGCCGGAGCCTTCTGAGCCGCGGAAGTTCGGCTGAAACACCGCGTACCCGCGCGTCGCCAGGAATTGCTCGATGAAGCTGAAGCCGTAGGAGTCACGCGCCTCCGGCCCACCGTGCGGCATCACCACCAGGCCACGCACATTCGAGCGCGGCGTTGTGAGATAGCCCCAAAGCTCCGTGCCGTCCCGCGCGGCGTAGCGAACCACTTCAGTCGGCGCGAGTTGTTGGCGCGGAAGCTGCGGATAGGTCGAACCGATCGCCATGATCTGCGTCGCGTCGAGATCGTAGATGTAGGCCGTCGGCGGGATGGTCGGCCCGTCGGCCCAAATCAGCCACACACTCTTGTCGAGCGAAACATCGAGCAGCGTGAAATCCGCGAGACCCTCGAAATACGCGCCGATCGCGTTGAAGTGGCGCTGCATTGCCGGATCGGTGGCGCGGCATTCCCAACGCTGCACCTGACCGCAGCCGGCAAGCAACGAATTATCGTTCGGATCGACGCGGATGGAGTCCGCATCCGTGTTTGGATGACTGTAGATCGGCTCGCCGAGTTCGCCCGTGGCCGTGTTGTAGAGATAGATCGCCTGATACTCCTGCCCTTCCGGGCGCGCGGCGACGTAAACTTGCCCAGCGCCAGGGCCAGCGCGGATCGGCTGGAAATCGCGGTTATCCGCGACGGTCGAACGGCGCACTTCGTGCGCAAGCTCCCAGCGCCGCGCGCCAGGCGCACGACGGAAGTAGCGATAGCCCGAAGCATACGGCAGCACTTCCACGCGCATGACAGGATTGTTCGCGCCATCGACGTACATGCGCGCCGTCTCCCAACCAGAATCGTCGTCGACGACTTCGGCCCGCCCAGTGTTCACATTGGCGCGATAGACGGTGTAACCGTTCTGACCCCACGTGCCGAACAGCACATTCTCCGGATCGTCATCGAGCACATCGATCAAGTGCATCGGCGCGTAGTCAGCGGCAGCAAGCCGGCGCATCTGGCCTTCGAACATCGTCGCGACATTCGAGCCGTCGCGATTTACCGCGTAGACGCGGCGAATGACTGTGTACTGGTTGTCCTCAATCGTGCCGTCCCATTCGATGCGTTGCGACGCGGAGAACAGAAGCCGGTTGTCGCTCTTCCACGCCACCCAATCGAGAAAGATGCCGCGCGAACGGCGCGCGCTCTGAACCGCCACCGCCTGGCGAGTGCGCCAATCGACAACAACGATCGCTTCGCCGCCTTCAATGCGCTGGATCATCGCGACGTAGCGCCCATCGGGCGACAGCGAAACGCTCCAAAGATTCTGATCGCGCGCAAACAGTTCCGCGCTCAACGCTTGCGTCTGCGCCGAAGCGGGAATAGCCGCCAACGCTGCGAGCGCGCAAAGCGCCGCGAAGATTTTGCGAAACATATTCGAACCCCATCCGAGGGGTATAAATCTACCGCCTGTTCACCCGCACACAAGCGGCGCAACTCCGCCGCACTGCACAAAGGCGTATGGAAAATACAGTGCGCGGCTCTAGTTCGGCGGTGTCGCCAGTTCCCGGTCGAGCATGTCGAGCAACGTCATCGCGCCGCCACCGAATGCCTCGCGCTTCCAATCGAAGCTCTCCAGCCGGCTGACCGCAAACGCGAGCGCAATGCCCTCTTTCTGCGACCACCAACGTCCACGGCGCGCGAAGTTCGCCATGGCGACGTCGGACTCAGCGCCGCCGCCAGCCGGATGCACCGCCCATTGATAGCCCAGCCACTGGCCCGAACCTTCCATCGTCAGCCAAAGATCCTCCGCCTCCGCCAAGTACGCATCGGCCCCAATGAACCAACGCGCACGCCGTGCGCGGATCAGCTCCCGCGCTTCTTGCGCCAAACGGCGCGCGACTGTTTCGTCGGACGCCGCCGCCACTTGGAACAACAGCTCCGTCTCGCGCTCGACAGATGCTGCAAACTCGGCGTTGCCGCCAAATCGTTCCTGAATGCTGTCGTCGTTGAAGTCGTCGGAGAGATTATTGGCCGCCACCAGCGCGGTGATCCGGGCGCCGTAGGTGGCCGACTGCGCGATGTGCGACCCTTCGTGCAACAGCACCGCCGTCATCATGGTCTCAAGGCCGAGCGCGTCGTTGCTGACGCCCGCGGCGCGCCACACACTCGGCGTCGACATCACGAAGAAGGCGTGCTCGTCATCCGCGCTGGCGAACGAAACGACGCCGGCAGGCAAAGGCTGGCCGCCGGGTAGCATCACCTCGCCAGTGTGCGGCGTCGCCGTCCAGACCACGTCCGCGACGTCGGCTGAGCTAAACGCGTTCGTGCTCGTCAACACGCAATCATCATCGAAGAAGATCGCCTCGAACGGCCGCACGGTCGCGGCGCCAGTGATCTCAGCCGCGCTAAACCGCCACGCGCCAAGCGATGCATCGATCCAAGCGCGATCCTCCGGCGACACTTCACACGCCGGCGCGACAGAGGCTGGGTCAGTGCTCGCACAACCAACCAACGTCAGCGCGCACGCCAAGAACAATGAACGCATGCGTCCCCTCAGAAGCGCTTAAGTCAGGCAGATACCGAAACCGTTGGAGGTATGCGCCAAGCCAGTATCGGTCTCTCGGAAGATCCACCATGCCGCGAATTGGGTGTCGCACCAATCGCGCCGGTTCGTGCGCTGCAGGTTGGTCAGGCAGTATTTGATCTCCCCGCTCTCGGCCCTGAACCAAAATTCACGAGAATTATCGGGCACGAAGTCTTGGTCACCAGTGCTGGCGATATCACGAAGGGTCTGCGCATCCGGCGGGGCTTCGATCCGCGACCAGGCAAGCGTGTCCGAGGACAGGTGGTTGCCGCAATAATCGGCGATGACCCACGGCCCATAGAGCGGCGTCGACGCGCACGATCCAGCCAGCGGCGCAAGCGCCAGCGCCAAACTCAAAACCAAGCGTCGCATCGAACCCCCATCGCGCCGCCAAGTTTGGCTGGACGCGCGTCACGGAGGAAGCGGCCTCACACGAATGTGCACAAAAACGAAAACGGCGGGCGCTTCGTAGCACGCCCGCCGTCTCGACAACCCCGGGATGGGGTCATTGTTACTTCTCGCGTCGGTGACCCGGACCGCTTAGCGGCCGCCCATCACCTGGGCCTTCATCACGGCCGACTGGCGGAACGCCAGCTTCTTCGACGCCTTGATCTTCACCGGCTCACCCGTTTGCGGGTTGCGGCCCATGCGGGCCTTGCGGTGGCGAACCATGACCATGCCGATGTCGCCGATCTTCACCTTCGAGCCCTTAAGCACGTAGGCCTTCACAACATCAACGTAGCCTTCGACCATCGTCTTGGCTTCCGACTTCTTCACGCCGAGGTGGTCGGCAACCGACTGGAGCAGCGCGCTCGCGGTGACGGTCTTGCCGGCAACCGCAGTGACCTTCACGGCCTTCGCCGGGGCCGGAGCGGCCTTCTTCGCGGTCTTGCGGACGGCGGACTTCTTCTTGGCCGGAGCCTTTTTCTTCGCAGCCTTTTTGGCCATTTGGTGTTTCCCTTCTCAAAGGTTGTCGTGTGTTTACTCAACGAACCGGCGTCAAATCAGGCTTTTTAGCCGCCCTTCTTCCCGCCGGCCCTTGAGTAGATGCCACTCAATTCTTGATGGAGCGTGACCGCGCCTCTCTCGAAACATGTCAAAAAGCCCGGTTTCATGCGGTTTTCGACGTTTACGGTGGATTCCCTGACATGAGGGCCTCTGAGTCGCAACGCAAAAAAGCTGATTTACAGGGGTTTCCACACGCGCAAGGACAGCGCGTGTTACCAAAACCCACATAAATCAGCAAAAACGCGGCGGTTGGTCTCAGCGCAAGCCCATGCGAATGGCGCCGTCGAGGCGCACATCCTCGCCGTTGAAGTACGGATTGCGAATCATTTCGAGAGCGAGAGATGCGTATTCTTGCGGGTTTCCGAGACGCTTCGGGAACGGCACGCTTGCCGCCAGCGCCTCTTTCACCTTCTCCGGCGCGCCCATCATCAGCGGCGTTTCGAAGATGCCCGGCAAGATAGTGTTGATGCGGATGCCTTCGCCCGAGAGATCGCGCGCGATCGGCAACGTCATACCGACAACGCCGCCCTTCGACGCCGAATAAGCCGCCTGCCCCATCTGCCCGTCTTCGGCCGCAACCGAGGCCGTCATCACCATGGCGCCGCGCTCGCCGCTCTCAAGCGGCTCAAGCGTCAGGATGCCGGCGGCGGATTTTGCAACGCAGCGGAACGTGCCGATCAGATTGATCTGGATGGTCAGCTCGAAAATGTTGAGCGGGAAATGCTTGATCTCGCCGGTCTCGCGCGAGCGGCTGGCGGTCTTCATGGCGGAACCGATGCCGGCGCAGCAAACGAGGATCCGCTCCTGGCCGTTGGCCTTGCGCGCGGCCTCAAAGCCGGCGGTCACGCTATCGTCGCTGGTGACATCAACCTTGCAGAACGTGGCGCCGAGTTCCTCAGCCGTGGCTTTGCCGCGATCCTCGTCGCGATCAAAAATGGCGACCTTCACGCCATCAGCGCGCAGCTTCTCAACCGTCGCTTTGCCCAAGCCTGACGCGCCGCCCGTCACAACAGCCGCGATGTCCGACGAAAGACGCATCTTGTTCCTCCCTTGGCGCGCACGTTGGCGCGCACCGCGTTTCTAGCCACGGCGCGCGCGAACGCAATCTCGCGCAACGTCAGTTTGGATCGCGCTCGTGCTGGGCCGTCGGATCACCACGCTCCGCCGGTGGCGGTGGCGGCGGTGGTGGCGGAGGCGGAGGCGGTGGCGGTGTCACCGGTGGAGGTGGCGGCGGCGGTGGCGGTGTCACCGGCGGAGGTGGTGGCGGCGGCGGTGGCGTCACCGGTGGAGGCGGTGGCGGTGGTGGCGGCGTCACCGGCGGAGGTGGTGGCGGCGGCGGTGGCGTCACCGGTGGAGGCG